>Ga0247766_1000012_pt1 | contig 190556 bp, 193 predicted proteins | sample UWRJL223509R6_FD_179946 | JGI IMG/M metagenome (GOLD analysis project Ga0247766, IMG submission 179946) | Plant litter microbial communities from Arlington Agricultural Research Station in Wisconsin, United States - UWRJ-L223-509R-6 | ecosystem: Environmental > Terrestrial > Plant litter >... | reverse complement strand
GACGGTCACCATTGAAGTCGCCAGTACCCGCCGGGATGAGGCGTTGGCCTTCCCAGCCAGTTTCGGTGCCCCACGGAGCGTACGGCCCCGAGGTGTGCAGGTCGCTCTGACCGTTCCAGACCCACAGGTTTGTGGCGCTGCCATCGTATCGGTAAAACGCCGAAACGTCTGACTTACCGTCGAGACTGAAGTCACCCTTGGCCGGGCAGCCGCTGTTGGCGGCCACGTAGACGTGGGGGCAGGGGTCTTGCGGGTCCGGGGTGCCGTCACCATCTGAATCGACGATTGCACTGCAGTTTTGCTTGCCGTAGTGCTGCTCGAGCGACCCTTGCCATTCCAACGGCACCGTGTCGTAGAACGAACTGTAGTAGCCGTTGCCGACTTTCCACCACAGGTTCGTACCGCCAATATTCTGACCGTGGACGTAGCAGTCGGGGTTGACTACCGTTCCTTCTGGAATGCCGCCGACCCGCTGGGCGGAATCGTTGGGCTGGTCTCGGAGGTTGACGCCTTGACCGTTGGTGCCGTCGATGCGGATGGCACCGTCGTGGGTGGCACTTCCCCCTCCTGAAGACATACCCGGGGAGCCTTGACCAGATCCGCTTCCACCTGTCCGACCAATGCCCCCCGCTACGCGCGGGAAGGGATAGTAGGTAGGACTCGGGCCAAAGGGGATGCCATCATTAGGCGGTGGGAAAAAATCGTAATACCGCCCACTAATGTAGGCGATTCCACCAGGGAACACACACCAGCCTACGTCGCCAGCATGAGTAAGACACGAAGCGGCCTGAAACGGGTCGAAGATACTCGCCCAATGACTGGGCACCCATTGAAAAGACGCCCGCTGTACTTGAGAGGAGTCCGGATAGAAATCAGAGCTAGTCAACCAACGAATGCTGAAATAGTAATTTGTATCTGCTACCAAATTTGCAGTTAAAATACCTGTTACAGCTGGCGCTGCATTCTCGGCTGGATCGTTAAACGCCACATCGTGGCGAGCACCCGGGATGTTGGTACTCGCAATAACATATCCCTCCCATTCCATCCTTCCTCTGAAACCCGTAAGCTGGATCTCCAACTCTAGGTATTCTTGTCCGAACCTAGTAGCCACGCAGCTCAAGGCACGTTTAGCATCAAGACTCAAACGAAAGTTCCATGTAAGCGTATGCTGGTTCCCAGCACGCACCGCCGCAAAACTCCCAGAAGTGGGACGAAAATCACCACAATCCTGCTTATAGGCAGACGATTGACCTGGTAGCAGCGGATCACCCGCCGCCTCTGCCGGACTACTTACGGTAGCGCCCAGTCCTAAAGTAAGAATAAGCACTAACGCTAGTCTCAATTGTCTTTGAGCCATGACCACCCTAACTCGCATATATGAAAGAACTAGCAGTTTATGACTGCTTTTACCCCAATACTAGTTGTCGGAGCTAAGGAATTCTAAACCAAGCTCCCTCAGAAGTCAAATAAGCTATCTCTACTGTTGGCGCGGATCAAGCCCATCGGGATAATCAAACACTTCAGTATAGACGTAGTCCGTGTGATTGCAGCCTACATAAGTAACTTTTTTTCCTAATGAGAGAAGGTACTGCTCAGTTACAACAATCGTATAGTAGTGACGATCTTGAGAATTATAGGTGATGTAAGCTGGATTCACACCTTGGCAAAATGTCCGCACCTCATCTTTAGTCACCGCATGGATGTCATCAATATGTATCTGGAACATAAAATCCGGAGGTTTGACTGTGCTATGCATCGGACCATTAACAGAACGAGTGACATCTACCATATCTTGCGCGAGCAATCTTTCAATCCCACTAAACTTTTCCACTCCAGTACCTTTAACGAGAGGCGTAGCTACAGTCAACGCAAGCCAAATTAGCGCTAAGATAAGAAAAACTAACCAAACAATTTTCCAAACTTTTTTATGATCTGGTCTTTTTTGCTGAGACGAATCCTGATCGGAAACTTTATTCATAGCAATACCCTATCAGCAACATGACCTACGGTCAATGAACGAAAAAATGGTACGCCACCCGCAACGACATCTTGACTGGTAATTAACCATACAGACAACCACCTCTATTAACTATGCTATAATACCTCAATATGCAACTCGCAATCTTAGGCCGCCAAGCTAAACTGGGCCTCGCAGAACTCGAAGCACTTGCCGGTGCCGAAAACATCCAACCCGTTGGGCGCGCTGCTGCATTGGTCAACGCCGAACTCAACGGTAACCGTTTAGGTAGCGTTATGCGCCTAGCAAGACCAATTGCCGAGCTGCACACCACCAACTGGAATGGCATTGCCGATCAATTAGCCGCCAAACTCCCCGACCTCATTGCCAGCCTACCCGAAGGCAAATTAAAACTCGGCATCAGCGTGATCGACCTGCAAGTTGGCGAAAAACAATTATTTGCCACCGGTCTGACCCTTAAAAAAGTTGCCCGCGCCACTGGGCGCAGCGTGCGGATTATTCCAAATACCGCGCCGGAACTCAACAGTGCACAGGTGCTGCACAACCAGCTCACCGGCGACCTTGGCATTGAGTTGCTTTTGGTGCGCAGCGGCGATAGCACCCAGGTTGCGCAAACCACCTGGATACAAGACATCGACGCCTACGCCGCCCGTGACCACGGCCGCCCGCACCGCGATGCATTCGTGGGCATGTTGCCGCCAAAACTGGCCCAAACCATGCTGAACCTCGCGCAAACTGCCCCAGAACACCGCGTGCTCGACCCCTTTTGTGGCACGGGCGTGGTACTGCAAGAGGCGGCACTGCTTGGCTGTGCCGTGTACGGTACCGACCTGCAAGAACGCATGGTTCGCTACACGCGTGATAACATTGCGTGGCTGCAAGACTACAAACAAATACCCATTGAAAAGCTTTTTGAAACCGCCGACGCTACCGATCATACCTGGCGCGCGCCTCTGGACCGGGTAGTCTGCGAAACATATTTGGGTCAGCCGCTCAGTGGCCTACCAAAGCCCGAAAAACTGCAAGAAATTATCCGCGACTGCAATACCATTACCACAAAATTCCTGCGTAATTTGCACAAGCAGCTCACCCCCGGCACGCGCTGCACGATTGCTGTACCGGCGTGGCGCGTCGGAAACCAATTTAAACACCTTGAACTGCTTGACCACCTCGAGGATTTGGGCTATAATCGTGTGAGATTTCAGTATGCGAGCGATGCAGACATGATTTACCACCGTGAAGATCAAATCGTTGCTCGCCAGCTGTTGGTGTTAATAAGTAAATAATGTGGGAGTAACCCCTAATGTCACATGTTAAAGCGGGCGGTACTAGTAAAAACGTCCATGACTCAGCCGGTCAGCGCTTAGGCGTTAAGCGTTTTGGTGGCCAAAAAGTTCGCGCAGGCGAAGTTATTGTGCGCCAAGTAGGTATGACCAAAACTGCCGGCCCTGGCACATTTGCCAGCCGCAATTTCACTATTCACGCTGCAAAAGACGGCATTGTTGCCTTCCGCAAGGTCCGCACTCGCCGCTTTACCGGCAAAACCGTGCCTCGCACGCAAGTTGTCATTGAAGACGCACCAGCAGTCACTAAAAAATAAACAATTTAGCAAAAAGAATAATCCCGCTCGGCTGAGCGGGATTATTTTTATACAAAAAGTCGGGCTCCTCGCCGCGGCGCAGGTATATACCCACGCCGCGGCGAGAAGGTCAGGCTGTTTCTTCGATCAAGTGGCGCCAAGGCCGGCCAGCGAGCATCTCGTACCACGCCGTCGGCGGTACCGTGCGCGGCCACATGCGACCACCGGCGTGGAACAGCGCATCGAAGGCCGGGCGTTCGCCGTCTTCGACAACGCAAATCGGGGCACCGGTCTGGATGGCCGCGTCCACGTGGCGAATTCCCAGCAGGTGCTCGATCTCGTGCCGCACCACATGGAGCTGACGCGGGCCATCGACCCGACCGTCAATGATCCAGGTGTGGCGCACGCCCATCTCGTCGTAATACTCGATCTCCACGTACCGTGGCAGCGAGCGGAAACTCACCAACACCCCAGTGGAGTAACAGCCGTGCCACCAATCCACCGGCTCGTCCTCGCCCCACGTGCGCAAGATGCGCGGATTGATGAGCAGCCGCAAATCGTCGGTCCACTCCCCGCCCACCGTGACGTTCACATAGACGATGGCCATGTTGATGCCGACCTGCGGCGCGGCGATTCCCACGAGACGCTTGGGCCGCGTCTCGCCCAGAGGAGCCGTGAGGCCGCTGGCGAAGTTGCGGATCTGCGTGCACGCGTTCGTAACGCGCTGCAACCCGAAGCTCTCGGGCGGCACCGCGGCTACCTCTCGTCGCAACAAGCCAAAAGTCGGCGGGACGAAACCCAGCATCGTGCCTCCAAGTGTGTCGAACTCAAAAACAGCACCGCCCTAAAGGAGCGGCACTGTTATTGTACAATAAATTTTACTTTATGCCATGCCGAGATGGTGTTTGATGCGTTCTACGACGTCACCAATCACAACCTGCGATTTCACCAAGTAGTCGTCTGCGCCTAATTTTTCGGCCATTTCTTTATCTTTTGCCTGGCTGAGCGCCGTGAGCATAATAACGCGCACGTTCATGGTTTCTGGCGTGTTGCGTAGAATGTCGAGGACATCGAAGCCAGAAATCTGTGGCATCATAGCGTCAAGAACTATCAAATCAGGCTTAAACTCGAGTGCAGTAGAAAGCGCCACTTCGCCATTTGGTACGTGCTTTACCTCGAACCCTTCAAGTTCGAGACGCGACACATATACTTTAGCAAGCGCTTGGTCGTCTTCTACCAGCAAAATACGTTTTTTGCTATTCATACCTGAACCCAGTGTACCATATTACTTTTTAAGGATTTCAATCGCTTTTGTTTTTTGTACATCATTGTTTGTGGCAAGCTGTTCTGCCGTTGGTTTTACTTCAATATCGGGCGCAATGCCTTCTTTGTTGATGTTTTTACCATGCGGCGTGTACCACTTGGCAATCGTCACCTTGAGCTGGCCGCCCGTTGGCAAGTCAATGAGCTGTTGCACGCTCCCCTTGCCGTAGGTTTTGGTACCAACAAGCTGCGCTGCATCGTAGTCATTGAGAGCACCCGCTACGATTTCGCTGGCGCTGGCGCTACCGCCGTCAATGAGCACCACAGTGTTCATGCCTTTGAGTGTGGCGTTGCCAGTAGCCTTGAGCGTTTCTTTTACCGTGTTACCTTGGCGTTCCTGAACGACTTCTTTACCGGCGTCAAGCCACAAGCCAGATACCGTTTGCGCAGCAGTTAAATAGCCACCACCGTTGCCACGAAGATCTAAAATTACACCCTTTACCCCCTTGGCAGCAAATTCACGCGCTGCCGTTTGCGCCAAATTGTCGGTGTCTTCGGCAAAGCGCGAAATACGCAAGTAGCCGATGTTGTCTGGGGTAATTTCGTATTTAACGCTTGGATTTACAATGTTGTCGCGGACAATCGAGAATTCTTTGACTTCTTGGCCTCGCACCACAGTAATTTTTACCGTAGTGCCTTTATCGCCGCGGATTTTAGACACTGCTTGGTCGATTGACCAGCCCGTTGTGTCGTCGTCGTTTACCTTAGCAATGAAATCGTTAGTCTGCATGCCAGCTTTTTGTGCAGGCGAATCATCCAGTGTGGTCACCACAATTAAATTGCCGTCTTTTTGGCCAAGTTCAGCACCAATGCCCGAGAATTTCCCGGCTAAATCGTCGTTAAACTGTTTGGCTTCATCGTCGGTGAAGTACACGGTGTACGGGTCGCCCGTGGCGGCAACCATGCCTTTTTTAGCGCCGTCGATCAGTTTTTGCGTGTCAATATCGCCGTCAAAATCAGAGCGCAACTTTTTGTATACTTCTTGCACGCTCGATAGATCGAGGCTGCCAGGAGTATTTGTGTGCTGGCCGTTTTTAAACATCGCCAGAACCACATCGGCTCGCGTTCCCCCAATAAACGACGCTACCGCAACAACCACAGCAATCAAAACGGTCGTCAGTAAACTGACGCTGTGGCGTTTTTTAACTGCCTTCTTGGCAGTTTTTTGCTTCACAACTACAGGCTCATCAGGTTCTTGCATGAGCGGCCTACACCTCCAAAAAACTTAAGCGGATTTGTTCTCATATTATGCTATCACGAATTCCTGTGCAGATGCTTAAAAATACGGAAAGAGACGTGTGATTCTAGAAATGAATGAACTGGAATCCCTGAGACTGCCACGTTGACTTGCTAATGGTGCGCTCACTGTAGCGACCAGTCCAGTCAAAATTGTATTCGCTAATGTAGATGTCGCCGTTGCTACGGACTGCTTCGACATACATAACGTGACCATAGTAACCAACGGGCCATACGGCAACATCGCCTGCTTTAGGATTTGAGTCTACCGGAATGCCAGCAGCGCGAGCGTTGTCGTCCCATTGGTTTGCGTTACCGCGGCCACCCCAGTACGGCATGTTGCGGCCAGACTGAGCAACCTTAAAGGCGGTATAACTCACACACTCACGAGTGTACATACCCCAGTTATCCACATAGGCATCGAGGGGTGCGTTACACCAGTTCCAGGGTCCAGAGTAACCACCACCACAGGCAGGACCGTAAGAAATATTACCGCCCCATTTAAGGTTGGCTGCGCGTTGTTGGGCGCGCAGGTCATTAATTTGCGCGTTGCTTGTTGAAACTAAGCTTTGGTAGGCGGCTTCTTGACCTTGCGTTTGTGCAAGCAATAACGCCTGTTCGCTTTCTTTAGCGGCAAGTTCTTCGTGCTGCGTTTTTTGGTCGGCAAGCGCGGTTTCAGCGTCTTTCTTTTGTTTGTTTAAATCTTCTTCAAGTTTTTTAACCTGAGCAATTGAATCTTGCAAGCCCGCGCGAATGGTATCGCGGTATTCTTGTTTGTCTATGTAGTCAGAAATATTCTTGCTTGAAGCAAGCATTTCGAGAGGGCTGACTGAGTTGTCGAGATACAGCGCAACCAGGTTATTGCCGAGCAGCTTCTTTTGGTCTTCGATTTTTTGCTGCGTTTGAGAAATTTGTTCAGTCAACTGGGCAATTTTGGCGTTGTTTAAATCTATTTGGGCCTGCAAACGACCTTTCTCGGCATTGAGGGCGCTTACTTTATTTTGCAGCGTATCAGCTTCGGCGCGCAAACGGCCTGCTTCGTTTTGGTAACCAGCAACATCGCGCTCGAGAGCCTTAATTTGGTCATCGTAGCTATCGGCAAATACTGTCTGAAGTGGCGTAACTGCCAAGGTGAGCGCGGCAACAACAAGAACTAGAGCCCGAAGCGCATGTGCAATATTTTTTTTGATTTTTTGTTTGTATACCATACGATTTAATTTAAGCATAAACTTTTACCTGTTCTTTGTCAAGAGTCATTACACCTTGAGGTAACGGCGGATCGCCAAGAACGAAGAGACGATACCTATTAGAATACCAGCCAGCAGCTCTCCAAGGAAGATAAGCACAGGATAATCACCAAAGAATTTAATTGTCGGATCAATAGTAATGCCCGCACTATTAATGCCTGGGCCGGCCGCTAGCAGCGCACTGTACATAAGAGCAATCGCAACAACCGCAGCAAAAATACCATACAAGCACGCCTCAACGATGAACGGCCCGCGAATAAAGCTCTTCTCTGCCCCGATCAATTTCATGATTTCAATTTCGTCACGGCGATTAAAGATCGCCATGCGAATAGTGTTAAAGATGACCATGATAGAAAGCACAAGGAACAGTCCCGATACCGCAAAACCTGCAATCTCAGAGAACGAGGCAGCACGCGCAATGTTTTCGATTGCTTCTTTGCGCGACCCGCTAATTGAAGCCTTTTTACCTGTTGCTTGGTATGCCTGCCACTTTTCTTCGTTTACCAGCTTTGCAATGTCTTCAAGATGGTCGGTGTTACTAACATGTACTTTAAGACTCGCCGGGAAGGGATTGCTTTCACCTAAAACGCTCAACGCCTCGAGCTGCTGGGTATCGCCACTGTTTTGAGTGATGTAATCCTGGCGGGCCTGCGACTTGCTAACATAATCTATTGTGGTGACATTCGGCACTTTATGAATTGCGTCTTCAAACTCTTTGCGCTGGTTACTGGTTAGGCTGTCGTTCAGGTAAATCGAAATGTCAATCTTCTGGCGAATTTCGGCAAGCGTGTCATCGAAAACCAAATGCAGCACAAATGTTGCCAAAATAATAGTGAGCGTGACCGTCATAACCGCAGTTGCGGCAGTCGTGAGCCATGCGTTACGCGCAAAATTTGCGAGTCCGTAACGGCAAATACGTGTAATGGTAATCCATTTGCGTCTCATACCTTTACGCTTCCCCTTGGTGGTAGCCGCCTTGCGCGACATCTGCCACTACCTTTCCGTGGTCAATGGTAATCACGCGGCGCTTGAGCTTGTTCACAATGTCTTGGTTGTGAGTGGTCAGCAAAACGGTGGTGCCATAACGATTAATTTTTTCAAGCAAGCGCACAATATCCCAGCTGTGTTTGGGGTCGAGGTTGCCGGTCGGTTCGTCGGCAATTAAGATTTTTGGCTGGCGCACCACCGCACGCGCAATAGCAACACGCTGGCGTTCACCACCAGAAAGTTCGTTTGGGAATTGGTTTTCTTTACCTTTTAACCCCACCAGTTCAATGACTTTTGGTACGGTATGTTTAATTTCGCGATTACTCATACCGGCGATCTCGAGTGCAAATGCCACGTTCTCAAAAACCGTGCGTTGCGGCAATAATTTAAAATCTTGGAATACCACACCAATTTTGCGGCGCAGCAATGGAATATTTTTGTCTTTCAAAGTATCGTAATCAATACCACCAACCACAATTTTACCGTTAGTTGGTTTTTCTTCGCGGGTGAGCAATTTTAATAACGTCGACTTACCAGCACCACTGGTACCGACGATAATAACAAACTCTTTCGGCTCGATGTGCAGGCTGACGCGGTTCATCGCTGCCTTGTTTTCTTTGCCGTAGATTTTCGTGACCCGATCCAATAAAATCATCAGGACTATTGTAGCACAAGCAGGTTGCGCTTGGCTTGCGTTGTAGAAACCACTTTGCCTAGACTTCGGTTGCGGCAATGCGCATTTCTACCGCCTTCCACGCCTTTTGAATAATTTTCTTGCGGTCTTGCCCGTCTATTTTTTTAGTTGCCGGCACATCTTGTAGTTCGTCGGCTAGCGCTGCAAACGTGCGGAAGGCTTGCGCGTCCTTCTTTGGCTTGCCAAAACCGAGTTGTTGGTGTGTCACCGTCACAATGCCATCAGATAACGAGCTGGGATCTTCTTTTTCGGTAACGCGCAAACGACCATATTGCCCGGGAAGGTACCCTTCGAGTGTTTCTGACCACACAATCACGTCCCATCCCCCTTCGCGGCGCTGGCGCGGTGGGGTCATGAGCGCAATCGTGCCGCCGCCTTCGCTCATAATAAGAAGGCAAAGCGTAATGCGGCTCATGAGTGCACTCAATAAAACCGCTTCGGGCGCTGTTGGCGAGAGCTCTGCATATCGCGCCGTTGCACGCTGCCCAGTAAACAAAAGCACTTGGCGGTAATAGTCACTGTCTTCAGGAGTCAGCTCGTCGCCACACAAAATGATGCGCTGCATCCAGGCAACACCATGCGCAAGGCTGGCTTCGCAAAACTGCAGTACATTTTGCTCGTCTGCTTTCTCGAGCGCAATGCTGAGTATTTCTTCTGCGCGGTCAATGTCGCCCCGAATCTGCGCCACAGGTACCGTTGGGTCAATTGCGCGACCAAAAGCAACTTCGGTATAAAGCCAGCCGAGTTCTAAGGCATTGTCGGCCGAAATTGTTCCATCTAAAACCTGTAGCTCCAGTGGTGAAATTGCTGCATCGGTGCGCTCACGGTCAACCACATAGGGGTTGCGATCTGGCCGCAAAGCCGCGACCCATTCATGCGGGTCGTCGGGAACTTCGTACGGCGTCGCTTGCCTGTTGAGTTCTTCTTGAATGCGCCTCGCACACTTTTCATATACCATACTTAAATGCCGTTTCGCTTTTTTAGTTCGGGAATCAACAACGTTAACGTCTTTTATACGGCCAAACTTCAGGTCATGCATGGCTTCTTCCAACTGCACTATCGCCTGAATCGTCCCCAAGGCGTGGCCCGAATACCTATCGTGACCCAAATGTTCATGCGGTATGCGTATTGCATCCGTAGCACCCCGACTCCCCACGCGAACATTAAAAAAAGTTTGATCGTAATATAAAATTGCACTTTTACGATGGTAGCCATCGACGTACGGAGAGGTTAGTCGTGGCGGGCACAAAAACGCAAGCATGTTTGCTTCTGTAGAAACAACGGAAATAAACGTGAGTGTATCTGCCCACATTGATGCTTCAACAGACGGATTCTCGGCGTAATATTGCATGAGCTGCCGCCCACCTGCAGCGTGAGAAGCGTTATACTTCTCTGTCGCCAATGCCACGTTGCGATCGAGGATCATTTCTACCCACACCTCCATAGACGCCGCTGCGAGCGTTGCCTGCGAACGGACCAAGGGACTGAGCTGCATACTTTCGTGGTCTTTAACGCGCAAAAATTTTTCCTGTGCGCGGGTAATAAATCCAGCAAGGAATGCACGCAATTCGTCAGGATCGTCTTCGTGCACCTCGTCTTGAAGAGAATACGCCATCGCAAGCTCCGCATCGATCCATCCGGACGCCCATAATTCAGAAGGTTGCAAATCGGGCGCTTCAAGTGCCTTTTGCCAGCGCAGCATGTTTTCTTCAGGAATTTCACCCATGGCTGCTTCGGGGGACGTTCCCATATATTCAAGAACTGCCCGTCGGCGGCGTTCTGCAAGGTATTCTGGGGGTTCTTCACCATGTTCAGTGTTGTCGGTCATTGGCGTTTTTTAGTGTACCGGAGCAACCCCGCATTTGCCAACACTCTTTACGCCGCGCCTGCTTACCGCCATAATGATAAGCATTATGCGTTCAAAACATCACTACGCGGATTCAAGCGTTGGCAGTATTATGTCGGTCGATATACCGGTTCACTTGCCCAGCGTTTTATGTGGCACTATTATTTCTGAGCTTGCCAAAGATGTTGACTGGGATGATATTCACCACATTTACATTGTTGACGAACACCAAAAATTCCTGGGTTACGTGCCGCTGAGTACGGCAATTAAAGCGCCACCAAAGACCACTCTGCGCCACATTATGCAAAAAGCGCCGGGCGTGCTGCATGTGGACGCCGATCAAGAGCAAGCAGTATTTGAAGCTGTGCGCACCGATCTGGATGCGATTCCGGTCGTAGACGACAAAGGCCGACTAAAAGGCGTGGTCACCGCGGCCTCGATTGTGGATGTTATGCACAGCGAACACGTTGAAGACGTGCTTTTTGCCACGGGTATTAGCCGCGATGGCGACACAAACTTTGTAAAGTTGGCGTCTGCTCGCCTGCTACCAGTGCTCCGCACGCGTGCACCATGGCTGATTGCCGGCTCAGTTGTGGGAATTAGCCTTGGTTTTGTGAGTAGTCAGTTTGAAGCCGCGCTCGAAAAAACGCTCGCCCTCGCCTACTTTATTCCGGTTATCGCCTACATTGCCGACTCGGTTGGTACGCAGTCCGAAGCCATTGTTGTGCGGGCGCTCGCTACGCTCAAGCTTAATTACGTCACCTACGTTCTGCGCGAGCTTGCCATTGGTTTTATGCTCGGCGCACTGCTGGGCGTTATGGGCGCGGTTGGCTCGTGGATCATTGGCGGCGAGGCAGATGTTGCACTTGTTGTTGGACTTTCGCTGGTAACTGCCAGCACACTGGCAACTGGTTTGGCAGCAACGATTCCCATTTTGTTTAAAAAATTCGGCAAAGACCCGGCACTTGGCAGTGGCCCGATTGCCACGGCACTGCAAGATATTCTGAGCATTGTTGTTTACTTTGTATTTGCCTTGATAATTTTAGGAACGTAAATTTTTTGAACCACGACGAGCCACCTATAAGGTAAACTCGTCGTGGTTCGTGTGTTCTCACTCGCCGGGCTCCTCGTCGGGCTCGGTATGGCCCGAAAGCATACACCGAGCGACGTCATCCAACTCCTGAGCAGTAAAGAATGCCTCCTTCCCTTCCCTGAAACTATTCAGGAATCCCCGCAGGTTCGAACAGAACACCTCATACAGCATTGTGCCGAGCTGCGTTGCAGCCACCCAGCCCAGGCAGGCAGTCACCTGATCGCCAGGGAGCATGGTTGACTCTTGTTCAGTCATGAAGGCCGCCAGCACGCAAGTACGCATGCCAGGGTCGTCGAGACCTAAACGGTCAAGAAACGAACTGAGTGAAACTTCACTCACGATCAGCATCCTCCACCTACTTCAGTGGCGCTGCAATGAGAAAGAACGCCGCTGCACGCCGCACCAAAGGGCAATACTACCCCTGTATTTGGTTAATGTCAATAATTAGTCGCTGCGGTTCAAAAATGCTTCGCTAAAACCGGCAATATCGCCATCGAGCACCTTTTGGGCATCGTGCGTTTCGTGGCCGGTGCGTGTATCTTTTACTAATGTATACGGGTGCAGCACGTAGTTACGAATTTGCGCACCCCAGTCTGCCGATTTAGTCGCTTTAAGGTCAGACAAACTCGCAGCGTGCTGTTCTGCCTGGAGCTGCGCCAACTTAGAGCGCAAAATCTTCATGGCGGTTTCTTTGTTTTGCAATTGTGAGCGTTCATTTTGGATCGCTACAACCAATCCGGTCGGCAGGTGCGTGACCCGTACGGCAGAGTCAGTAGTGTTCACGCTTTGGCCCCCGTGACCGCTCGCACGGTACACATCAATTTTCAAGTCTTTGTCATCGACTTGCACTTCGTCGGGCGCCTCTATTTGGGGTAGTACCTCCACCAGCGCAAAGCTTGTCTGGCGCAAATTATCGGAGTTAAACGGACTGAGCCGCACCAACCGGTGCACGCCATGCTCGCTGCGGAGCTTACCGTAGGCATATGCCCCACTCACACTAATGGTGGCACTTTTAATACCCGCTTCTTCGCCAGCAGATTCTTCAATTATGTCAGCCTTCATGCCCTGTTTTTCGGCAGCGCGCACGTACATCCGCTCAAGCATCTGTGCCCAGTCTTGGGCATCGGTGCCGCCAACTCCAGCGCTCAGGCGTAAAATGGCGTCGTGGTCGTCATAGCGGCCGTTAAATAACAAATCTTGTTTGTGAGCTTCGTAATTTTTCTGCACGGCAGCCAATTGTTCGGCCAGTTCAGTCTGCAAGCTTGCGTCACCTGACTGCGCAAGTTCGGCAATATCGGCAAGTTCTGCGGCCATTTGTTGCCACGGTTCAAGTTGCACTCGCAACTTCGCCTCACGCTGCGCGGTTTGCTGCGCCGCACCATTATCGGCCCAAAAATCAGGCGCAGCCATCTGTCTTTGCAGCTCGGCAACGTCGGCGATCAGTTTCGGCGCGTCAATCTTTTGCAAAGCGGCATTCACCTGTGTTTGCAGCGCGTGTAATTGGCTTTTTACTTGTTCCACTATGACCCCAAGTATACCCTGTAAATGGTATACTGGCGATATGAAGACATACGAGAAATTTATTTTTGATTCGTATGCGCTGAACCGCGAGGCGCGCACGATTGAGCTCCGTTACAGCTTTGACGACAAGCTGCATTTTACCGAAACAATTACGCTTGCGCCCGATGCGCCACTGGAACACGCTGATTCTGCCAGCGTTGACCGCGCGCTTTTTGCCCTGCACCTTGCGGGTGGTGCCAGTTACTTTAAAGCATTTGCGCCACACATTATTGAAGTCCGCAGCGGCACACTGGAACCCGACCAAGCCGATTTTTGGAACGAATTTTATACAAAAGGTCTCGGCGAATATTTTTACGTTAACAAAATGGAATGGCACGGGCTTGTTAATTTTCTGGCTACCACTGAAGCCCGTAACGCAATTCCCCACCAAGTGCCGCGTGAGCCGCAAAATGCGCTCGTGCCGTTTGGCGGCGGCAAAGATTCGCAGGTGACGGTGGAACTTTTGCGCCGAGCAGGCATTGACGTGACGTTGTTCCGCATGCAAGGCCACACGTTTATTACCGAACTTGCCGAGGTCAATAACGCGCCGCTCATTGAAGTTTCGCGCGCGCTCGACCCACAGCTTTTTGAACTCAACAAACAAGGTGCGTTGAACGGCCATGTGCCCATTACCGGTTATGTCACCTTCCTGACCCTGACCGTGGGGCTTTTATACGGCTACGATAGTATATTTTTTAGCAACGAACGCAGCAGCGACTATGGCAACGTAGAATATTTGGGCATGCAAGTGAACCACCAGTGGAGCAAAAGCAACGAAGCCGAACTGATGATGACCAACTATATTGAACGATTTGTAACGCACGAAACGCGCTATTTGAACGCTCTGCGCCCACTCAGCGAACTGGCCGTTGCCAAATTATTTGTGCGCGAGCCAAAATATTTTGCCCATGTGACCAGTTGCAACAAAAACTGGCTGTGGCAAAAACTCGACGAAAACCCCGACCAAGGCCGCTGGTGTGGCGAATGCGACAAATGCTCGTTTGTATTTGCTATTTTGGCTGCGTTCTTGCCGCTGAACACCATGGTAAATGACATTTTCAAAAAGAATTTGTTCGACAACCCCAACCTGCTTACTATTTACCGCCAATTGTGGGGCGCTGAAGCGTTCAAACCATTCCAGTGTGTGGGCACGCCCGAAGAAACGCAGGCCGCACTGTACCTGGCAACACGCAGCAACGACTACGCAAACACCGTTGTTGGCCGGGAATTTATACAAAAAGTTTTGCCCGGCATTGCCGACCCTGAGCAGCTCGTAAAAGATACACTCGCCCCCGATTACAGCGATGTGCCCCCGTACATTGCCAACCTCGTTAAAAAGGAACTCGCCAAGTGAAAATCACCGAATTAAACGGCAAAAACGTCTGTTTTATTGGGTATGCACGCGAGGGTTTGGCAATGCAACAGGCACTCAAAGATTTTGCACCAGATGCAAAACTCACGTTCGCCGACGCCAACCCTGACGCAAAAATTGTCGGCGCGGGCGCCCAGCTCGGCCCCGATTATTTAAAAGACCTCGACCGTTTCGACGTGGTGATTCGCAGCATGGGAATTCCCGAAAAACCAGAATTTGCCGCACTTGCCGACAAAGTCACCAACAGCACGCTCATATTTTTTGACACCATTGCCGAAACGGGCGTGCGCACCATTGGCGTAACCGGTACCAAAGGCAAAAGCACCACCACCAACCTCATTTACCACGCGCTCAAAGCCGCCAACGACCGCACCTTTTTAATGGGCAACATTGGCGTGCCCATGATTAGTTACTTAGCCGAAGCCCAACCCGGCGCAACATTCGTGATTGAACTGAGCAGCTACATGCTTGAATACTTGCGCCGCAGCCCGCAGATCGCGGTAGTCACCAGCTTCTTCCCTGAACATTTGGACCGCCACGGCTCAGTTGCAAATTACTGGGAAGCAAAAAAGAACATTGCCGCACACCAAAAACCCAGCGATGCAGTTTTTTACTGCGCCAATTACCCAGAGTGCCGCGAAATCGCCGAAGCCAGTGCCGGCAAAAAAATTGCTTTTATCGCAGCAGACTTCCCGTTGCCGGTTGAACAAACAAAACTCAAAGGCGAGCACAACCGCAGCAACCTCGCTGCCGCACTCAAGGTTGCCGAATACTGCGGGGTTGACCATGATGCTGCCGTGGCCACGCTCAAAAATACTGATGGCCTCCCTTACCGTTTGCGTTCCCTGGGCGTAAAAGACGGCATTGAATGGGTAGAAGATTCTTTAGCAACTGCACCAGAGGCGACGGTTTTTGCACTCGAAGCACTGGGCGAAAACGTGGACACCTTAATTACCGGTGGCATGGACCGCGGCGGCTACGATTTTACCGTGCTCGGTAAAAAAATTGTGGAACTTGGCGTGCGTAATGTAGTGCTGTTTCCCGACACGGGCGCGCAAATAAAAGCAGCCATTGAAGCCGCTCAGCCAGCGGAGCCGATTAATTACCTCGAAACAACCAGCATGCAAGACGCTGTGCAGTTTGCGCTGGGGGCAACAAAAAAAGGCGCGACTTGTTTGCTTTCAAGTGCATCACCTAGTTATAACTTGTTTAAAGACTTTGAGGACAAAGCGGCCCAGTTTATTACAGCTATTGGGGTGTAGGCCGCGGCCGGCACGGAGCGTCGCTGCTCTCGTGCCGGCCGGGCGAAAAATAAGGGGGGCGTACCAAAGCGCGACGGGCTTTAGTCCTCGATGACTTGAGTCATGTCGGGAGCGAACTCAATGTGGAGCTCGTGCGCGGCTGCGTCCAGATCCTCGCGGCGTGCCTTGAGCGCCCTGTGGGCGTCGCAGCACTCCCAGGCGAGGAAGGGTCGCCGGGGATTGGGAACACCGCCATGCATGGCCTCAAGTTCAGCGCAGTCTTTCGACACGCCGGTGTCGCGGAGAGTCTGGCAATCACGGATGTAGACCAGCATGTTGACGTGCAGCATTGCAGCGTCGCGTGCCGGACCTTCGGTCATGGCCTGTGCTGCCACACGCTCTTCGCCGATCCGGCGAATACGCGTAGGCTGCTCGTGAGTTGACGTCATGGGTAAAACGCCTCCCTAAGGGGTGGGGACTTGCCTCCTAAAACGGGATTATACAATATTTTTGCGACCTACACAATACATGTGTAGGTTTTACGCAAATAATTCTGCAAGCTGAACGTGTAAATCTTTGAGTTGCGTGACCGAAACATTGCCAAGACCGCCGAATGCCCAGCGCTTACCTTCTATGAGGTCGCTTGCGGCTTTTACGATCGTCGCTTTGTTGACGTCGCCAATGGCTTTTGGCCGGTCGCCATAGGTGTCGATGTAGCCATCAAAATAATAGCGGCGCGCATACCAGCCAGCGATTGAGCCAACTGTTTGGCAACCCATTTGGTGTTTACCCAGGGCAAACTTTTTAGCGGCTTCAATTTCGGCAGCGGTAATATCGCCGGCCAACACTTTTTTAACTTCTTCGGTCAAAATTGCAAATAATTTTGGCGCGTTCTTCAGGCTTACTTGGCCGCCAAAGTCCCATTCACTTGCCGAATCGCTAACCACAAAATCTGACCACATGCCGTATGCCAAGCCTTTTTCGCGCGCGCGGCCCAAAATTGCTGAATGCAACGTGCCGGTCAACATGTGGTTCAGCGCGGCCATGGCGTCGTTTTCGTTGTCGGGCAAACGCCAGTTGGCTTGAACGCTCAGGCCAAAGTTAATGTTTTCAACGTCTTTACGCACCACATGCACCGGTGCTTGCGCTCCCAACAATTCTTCGCGGACCAGACCAAAACGATCGCCCCGGGGCAAATCCCATTTTTCGAGCATTTTTACGATCTGCAATTTGCGGTCTTCTTTTATGTTGCCGGCAATAATAAAGCGCAGGTTGTCGCTGGTGTGGGTGCGTTTGTAGTGTTCGGTAATATCTTTTAATTTAACAGCAGTCATTGCCTTGAGGCGTTCTTCGTCGTTAAAAAAGTGTTCGCCGCTTGCCTGGCCAATGCGCTGCCACAATACGCGGCCGTTGCTGTTTAAATAGCCGGTAAGTTCTTCTTTTACGTTGCCGTATTCTGCTTTGAATTCATCCTGTAAAAAGAGCGGTTTGGTAATTGCCAGTCGCAGCAAGTCGAGCACGCGATCCCATTCAAAATCTGCGCAGTCGGCCACGTATTTAAGACTGGCGCTGCTGGTACTGGCGTTGCTGTAGGCACCGTTTTTTTCGAGTTCAGCGTTAAAAATACGCGCATTGCGGAACTGTTCGTTGGCACCCAGAACCATGTGCTCCATAATGTGCGGTGTTTCGTAAATACCTTCGCTTGTGCAGTAATCGTAGCCGGCGCGGAACTCGAAGTCGTAGCTCATTACCGTTGCGTTCGGAACGTGAATAACTAAGCCACGGCTGCCATTTTGCAGCACGACTTCTTCGACAGAATGTTTCATGTTTGATGTTTCCAGAGGTTAGGTTAATAAGATGACTAGTTAGTATCGTACCATTTTTAGGGGTCGCCCGGCTACTAAAAAAGCCGCTTTTTGCGGTGGTTTTGCAGTGTTCGGGGGTACCCCCTCGCCCATGTAGCAGGCGAGAGGGTACCCGATCGAAGGGATGGGTGATGTCAGGCGGATGCCGGCGAGGTGCGCATGGCACCGCCGCCGCCCTGACCGTGAGCGAACGGGCCCGAGCCGATCACGGCGAACGCGATGGCGAGGGTGAACCACGAGTACTTGCTCACGGACCACCAGCCGAAGCCGGCCGCGTCGATCTGCTGCTGGAAGAGCAGGCTCACGCTCAGCACCATCACGGCGATGGCGATGACGTACTCCTGCTGCCGCTGAGCCGCCCCAGCCACCCGGCCGAGCATCTTCATGTAGGCATCGTGCACCCGGCACATGCCGCGAAGCACAGCAGTTGACCTTCGTTTCATACTCACCACTCCCTCTAGGCACCGGTCGTACGCCGGCACTTGCCACAAACTATAGCACATTTCGCGCTAGGCGCCAGGGCAAATGTGCGGTATAATCACCTTTTGTTCGCCACCGCTCACATGGAGGTTCGCCGTGGCGCAAGAAGTAACCCCCGAAGCACTCACTCCCGAGGAACGGGAGACCATTGACCGCCTGCTGCGCGCGGCGTACGACACGCTCGACCTGCACCAAGGCAAGGTCATGACGGTGATCCGTCGCATGCGGCCGCCCGAAGCACTCGAAGCGTTGTACCAGACATGGCTCGCATCGCGACCCCCGCAGATCGTTCTGTTCTGTCGGCTGATGGCCTCGACTTACCGGCTGTGCCAGATTGAAGACTTCAATCAGGCGCGGGCCCAGGTCACCCAGGACTTGCTCACGCCGCGAGTCCCTGACGTGCAGGACCTCGTGAAACGGGTGCCGGAGATTCTGGAGATGCTCGCGGAATGCATGCGCGACAACACGCACTTTGTGCGAACCGTGTATGTACTCACGCAGCTCATGCCGGACTTGCCCCCTACGCCGAGCTGAACAAAAAACGGGTGGCGGTTATTGCGACCGCCACCCGTTGCTCAAACTAGGCAATCTGTTATTTATGTTTTTTACGATTTTGACGCTGCTTTTTGCGCTTCTTACGCAGGTCATCGTGTGCCTTCTTTTTTGCCGGATCGGCCGCGGCGGCAACACCCTTAAAGTCGGCCTTGTGTTCAACTTCGCTGACTTCGTTCACCCCTTGTTCCACCGAATTTTCAGCAGCTTTGGTTAGCTCGGTAGTCAATTTTTCGTCAGCTGCCTGCACCACTTCGCGCTTGCTAATGTGGTACAGTGCCCGTACCAACTCCTCGCGGAGCGTGGCCTGCATAGCTTCGTACACACGCTGCGATTCCTGGCGGTATTCAACGAGCGGGTCGCGCTGACCAACGCTCCGCCAGTGAATGCCTTCGCGCAAATGCAGCATATTCTCGAGGTGCTGCATCCACAGCGTGTCTAAAATCTGCAAGTACACTTCACGTTCGATCTGACGCATAAGCTCAGCGCCAACTTCTTTTTCGCGCGTTGCGTACAAACTTTGTGCAGCTTTTAATGCAGCATCAACACGTTCTTTGTCTTTGGTGATTTGGGCAATTTTCTTTAGTTCTTTGCCGGGAATAGGAATCACCTGTTCAAACTCAACCTCGAACTGCGGATTGTCTTTAGTATCGAGCGCAGCCAACGTGCCAACTTCTTCGGCGATCAGCTTTTTAATATCGTCACTGATGTCTTCGCCAAGCAAAATTTCGCGGCGCATTTTGTACACGGCTTTGCGGTGGCGGTTCATGACGTTGTCGTATTGCACCACGTTTTTGCGCGAATCGTAGTTGTAACCTTCCACCTTCTTTTGGGCGTTTTCCAGCGTCTTGCTCACGGCTTTGTTCTGGATTGGCGTGTCTTCATCAACACCCAAACGGTCCATGAGCGAACGAATGCGATCACCCTGGAAAATACGCATGAGGTCGTCTTCGGTGCTGACATAAAATTGCGTAAGACCCGGGTCACCCTGACGACCACCACGACCACGCAACTGGTTATCGATGCGGCGCGATTCATGGCGTTCAGAACCAATAACCACCAAACCGCCGAGGTCTTTTACCCCTTTACCCAGCACAATGTCGGTACCACGACCGGCAATGTTTGTTGCCAGCGTTACGGCACCGCGCTGGCCCGCGTCGGCAACAATTGCTGCCTCGCGTTCGTTGTTTTTAGCGTTCAAAAGTTCGTGCTTAATGCCGGCTTTTGTGAGTGCTTTGCTCAGCGTTTCGTTTTTTTCGATGCTGGCCGAGCCAATCAAAACCGGTCGCCCTTGCATTTGGAACTCTTTGACCGCATTCACAATGGCGCGCACTTTACCGACTTCGGTCTTAAAAATCATGTCGGTTTTGTCGTCACGCTGAATTGGCTTGTTTGCCGGAATCTGAATCACATCCAGGCCGTAAATTTGCTGGAATTCCTCGGCTTCGGTAAACGCCGTACCAGTCATACCACTGAGCTTTTTATACAAACGGAAGTAGTTTTGGAAGCTAATGGTGGCAAGCGTCATGCTTTCTTGCAGCACGGGCACGCCTTCTTTGGCTTCAATAGCCTGGTGCAAGCCTTCGTTGTAACGGCGGCCGTGCATCAAACGACCAGTGAATTCGTCGACGATAATGACTTCTTTTTTAGTGCTCACCACATAGTCTTTATCTTTTTTAAACAAAGTCTGGGCGCGCAGCGCTTGCTCCATGTGGTATACCGAACGCACGTTTTCTGGTGCGTAAAAGTTGCCAATGCCGAGCATTTTTTCTACTCTTTCGGTGCCTTCGTCGGTTAAACTGACCGCTTTACGCTTTTCGTCCAAAATGTAGTCTTCGGGAACTAACTTTTTAGCAATGGCTGCAAAAGTGCTGTAATTTGCCGCGCTGTCGCTAGCTGGGGCGCTAATAATAAGCGGCGTACGGGCCTCGTCGATCAAAATACTGTCGACTTCGTCCACGATGGCAAAATTAAGTTCACGCTGGCGCAGCAAATCTGGCTGGTTTACCATGTTGTCGCGCAGGTAGTCAAAGCCAAATTCGTTGTTGGTGCCGTAGGTGATGTCGGCTTCGTAGGCCTCTTTGCGCGTGGCAGGTTTGAGCCGGCGAATACGCGGGTCGTCGTGTTCTTTGTTGTCAAATTCTGGATCAAAAATAAACGATTTGTCGGCAATAATCACGCCCACACTCAGGCCTAAGTAATGGTATAGTGGCCCCATCCAACCGGCGTCGCGTTGGGCCAAGTAGTCGTTTACCGTAACGACGTGCACGCCTTTACCCGCGATAGCGTTCAAATATACTGGCAGTGTCGCCACCAATGTTTTACCTTCACCGGTTTTCATTTCGGCCACGTTGCCTTCGTGCAGCGCCATACCACCAATTAACTGTACGTCAAAATGGCGCATTTTAAGTACGCGGTCACTTGCTTCGCGCACCAGGGCGAATGCATCAGGCAACACGTCGTCGAGCGACCTGCCGCCTTCAATCTTTTTACGCAGCTCAGCAGTTTGCTTTTTTAGCTGCGCTTCTTTCATGTTTTTATAGTGGTCAGCCAAGGCATTTACCTGGCGGACCTTTTTGCGCAAACGGCGAATAATCTTCGCTTGTGGGTCACCAAAAATTTTTGTCAAAAATTGCTTCACACTTGTACTCCCGGTCAATTTAGCAAATCATGTAGAACTACAAATAGTATAGCCGGGTACAGCAAGAAAATAAACCGCGCCCAGTGCAAAACTACTGCAACATTCGCGCTTTGAGCCGCCCCAAAAAGCCTGGGTGACGGTCGCGCAGGTGGTCAATGTGTGCCGACTTGTATTTAACAAGCTGATTTTTGAGCTTCGCTTCAACAATATCGACGGCAGCAAACATGTTCAGCGTTGCTTCTTTTGCCTGAATTGTCCCGCCAGGTAAATGTAACAGCACTTCGCATTCGTATTTGTTACCCAAACGGTTGTTGGTTTCACGGAGTTTCGCTTCTGCATGGGCGCTTTGTCGGGCATGGCGCGGCATGTACTTGTCGAGACGGCCGATTTTGCGGTCGATATACTTCTTAATATCGTCCCCAAGTTCAAGGTTGATACCTGACGTATCAATTTTTGCGATCATATGATCTGCACTTCCCTTCTCTTTATCTGTACCTTTATTATAACACTTCTCGCCACGTACCAGTTGCGTATGCTGCAAAAATGATGATTCGCATTTTGCACGTCGTTGACTACAAATTATAATTATTTTATTATTCGCACACAGTCCGATTGATCGAATTGGAGGCACTGCATGACGACTCCTCTTAGCCGCGCAGCACAAACGGACGCCGAAAATCGTTTGACGAGGCTCGGCGAAACCATCGTCCGCTACCTGCTGGGTACAGAACCGCGCATGGTCACGCGGCTCGACATCAGCGAGCTGGTCGTACGGCCCTACTTCTGGGACAACATTTCCAGAAACACTGGCTTCGTGCTCGGGCTCAGCACGATCATCAACAGGTACGACCCGGAAATCACGGCATGGGCAGACTTGCCCGCAGGCGTGAAGATGTGGGTATTGGGCGATCGCATGGGTGGTGAAGTCATCGCGGTCGGCATAAAAGGTAACGCCGAGCGCACCAACTACCTGGTGATCACGCACGACCGCCTGTACTACCACAGCTCGCTCAGCCAAGCCAAGATTGATGCGATCTCGGAAGCGGCCCGCAAAGATGAAGCGGCAGTGCTCAGGGCCATGAACGGCGAGCTGGAGCTGTTCAGCTTCCTCACGAGTTACGTCCGGGCCACGTGCGAACTCAAGCCCCAGGACGAGCGCATGCTGGCCGAGATCCGACAGACTCTGTGGGAACTGACGGCTTATCACTGGTCGCCGACCGAACAGTGCGCCCGGATCTCGCTCATCCAGTCGCTGCTCGCAACCATCGCCAAGAACTCAGGTTACGAGCTGGAAGACTTCCTGGGCGACGGCCGGCGCACGCTGAACCCCAACTCCTGATCATTCGGAACAAAACCGGCGGGCGTAAGGAACTCCCCGCGCCCGCCGGCTACACGCCCTGCTGGGCTATTTTTATAGCTTTTCGCGGCCACCCAAGTACGGGCGCAAAACATCGGGCACGGTTACGGTGCCGTCTTCGTTTTGGTAGTTTTCGATGATCGCGATCAGCGGTCGCATAGAAAACACCGTTGCATCGTTGGTGTGCACCAGCTCAATCGAACCGTCCGCACGACGCACGCGCGTTTGCATGCGACGAGCTTGGTAGTCGGTAATGTAATCGGCGGTGTGGGTTTCGCGGTATTTTTGCTGGCCAGGCAACCACGAGTCAATATCTACCCCTGCTGCGTTCGGGCCGCCAATATCGAACGTGCATTTTTGCAGCACGCGGTACGGCACATTCAGCGCGCTCATCAAATATTCCTGCAGCGCAACCATGAGTTTGTGCTCTTCAAGACCATGTTCTGGCAGAGTAAAACTTTCCATTTCGAGCTTGTCGAACTGATGCATCCGGAACATGCCTTCAGTATCTTTGCCGTACGTGCCGGCTTCGCGGCGGAAGGCCGTGGTGTAGCCCGCAAGACGAATCGGGAACTCGAATTCGTCGATAATTTCGCCCAAATACATTGGCGCCATGGTGTGCTCGGCGCTGGCGTTCAGCCACAAATCGTCGTCGGCGAGTTTGTAGGTTTGCTCTTCTTTGTTTAGGCGGCCAGTCGCATCGTATACTTCGGTGCGTGCAACAGCAGGCGGCAGCACAGGCGTGAATGGTTTTGCCACCACTTGCAACCTATTTTTAGTAATAATGTCGGCAATCAACTTTTCGTTGCCAAGCACATCCAAGCCAAAATTAACGAGTGCAAAATGCAGGCGCACCAAATCGCCTTTTACATAGGCGAAGCGAGCACCAGCAACTTTTGCCGCGCGTTCTTTGTCGATCCAATCACGCGCCTGGGCGATTTCCCAGTGGTTTTTTGGCGTAAACGCAAACTTTGTTGGTTCGCCAAAAGTGCGCGCAACCACGTTTTCGTCTTCGCTGGCACCAACGGGCACGTAATCAAGTGGCATATTTGGCACTTTTTTGAGCGCCAGAGTGAATTCATCGGTGATTACACGTAGGCGGTCATCAAGCTCTGCAAGCTCAGTTTTAAGGCGTTTGCCTTCTTCAATTTGGGCGGGTTCAGGCTTACCTTTTTTTACCTCGTCGGCAAGCGCATTACGTTTTGCTCGGATTTCTTCGGTTTTGGTTTGCAGCTCACGGCGTTCGTCGTCAAGCTTTAAAAGACTCGATACATCAACCGAATACCCCTTTTGGCGGGCCTTTTCTTCAACGGTTTCGGGATTTTCGCGGATGTATTTTATGTCTAACATGCCCGTATTATACCGTATCACTCCCGTAAATCGTACTTTGGTATTCCTTGTGGGCTAAGCTGCCAAGCGCTGTGATGCAAGTATCCAGGGGGAATGGGCCGGTTTCAACGGCGTGCGGGAACTCAACTAATATCCGTTGTATGGGTTCTTGCAGCGCAAGCAACGACTGCTCCTGATCCCCCAGTGGATACCCAAGCGGCAGACGCAACACCTGCGCTAAATGGAACAGCACTTCCCGCGGATCAATAAATTCGTCAATGCACACCGCTCTCGGGTTCCGATACTTTACACCAGTTTCTTCGTCAATCTCATACCGAATAATATCGCACCAATCTCTTTCGGTAGGGGGCCCCATGAGTCGTCGGGCGTTGAAGGTGCGCGAGGGGTCATGCGATACGTCTATGGTGGTGATTTCGTGCTCCTGCCACACCGCGATAAAAAAGCGCTGCTGCAACAATGTCGCTTCTAAAACCTCAGTCGGGATGAACGGTTCGGCGTTGGGGTCGCCAAATTCATAACAAAAACCGGGGTGATTTTCACCCCAGTCAGCAGACGTAATTCTATTCGCCTGCACGTCATCACGAAGCCACGGTTCAGCTTCACGGCGACTGCGAGCCAACCTAGCCACGGTCACCCCTAAGCGGTGCGTACGGAATATGACACCCGCCTCGCCCGGTTTTTTCAAAGAATTTTTGGTGATATTCTTCGGCTTTGTAAAACGGCCCAGCTTTGGTAATTTCGGTCACGATGGGCTTTTTAAACTTAGCTTGCGCCACTTTTTTGGCTTCTTCTGCCACCGTGCGCTGGTCATCAGTCAGGTAAAAAATTGCCGAACGGTAGCTATCGCCAATATCGGGGCCTTGGCCGCCGACTTGGGTGGGGTCGTGCATTCTAAAAAAGTGGCGGAGCACGTCTTTGTAGCTGATTTCTTGCGGGTCGAACTCCACTTCGGTTGTTTCAGCGTGGCCGGTTGTGTGGCCGCATACTTGTTCGTACGTTGGGTTTGGCAGCGTGCCGCCGCTGTACCCTACGGTCGTTGCAACCACACCGGGCACTTGGTCAAAATAGGCCTGCACTCCCCAAAAACAACCAGCCGCCAGCAATGCTTTTTGTGTCGCCATGCTCCCCCTTTACATTAAGGCTTGCGCGGCCAAAATAATGAGCCACGCGCCAATTAAATTAAGTACAAAACAAATCGCCAGCACTGCCCAGCGGTTAGAACGCGAAATTCCCATGAGCGCCAAGCCAACTTCGTCGGGCAAGGGCGAACTAATAACGAACGCACCGGCCACAACTAAAATCCAACGCGTTGCCGGGCGTTCCAGCGATTCTTTGAGCCGCCGAATGTTGAACTTATCAATCAACGGGGCAAGTTCGGTAAAAATACGTTCTTCGTAAAATTTTAAGATGAGCCAGTCACCCACCACGCTGCCGAGCGCAACCAAAAGCGCCAAAGTAAACGCATCGAATTGCTGAGCGAGGTCAAGAATGAGCACCAACGCCGGCACAGCAGTAAAGAACGACACCGAAAACGCACCGGCAACCAAACCGCTAAAATAACCAATATCGTCAAGGGTGTGCACTGCGCCCACAATCAAAGCGCTATCAATTAAGAAGACGAACAAAACAATTGCAAGCACCGCAAGCGTTGTGTGCTTGTACTCGTAGGCGAGCCACCATTTGTTTAATGCCGTAAACGCTCGTCGCATTACACTTATTATAGCGTGTGTGACGTCATTTTTCGGTGTAATCGCTGCAATGCAAGCTCAACTGCCGCCTGTTTGAATGTGCGCTTGTGGTCGTGCGCATAGCTAATCATAGCGTGAGCGGCTTTGACTAAAATTTTCTCGAGCTTTTCGTTGACCTGCACTTCTTGCCAGCGTTCATTGCTCAAATTTTGTTGCCATTCCAAGCACGATACAATCACGCCACCCGCATTCGCCACCACGTCGGGCAAAATCGCTACGTTTTTGCTCAGCAGATACTGCTCAGCATCAACAGTAACCGGACCGTTTGCGAGTTCAATCACCACGTCAGCTTTTACTTCGTGCATGTTCACATCGTTCACGGCGTCTTCGAGCGCAGCAAGCACCAAAATATCGGCCTTCACCCCAATAATCGCATCTTTTGGCAAGGTGCTCACTCCTTGCAAATCGGTTAGTTCCTCGGGGCGCGGCGTTCCACCATTCTGACTATCAACCGCGATACCATCTGGCTTGAGCCACGTGTGTTTGCTGTTTGCCACCGCAATAAAGCGCACGTTCGGGAAGCGTTCCTGCAACACCTGCGCAAAATAGTAGCCCACGTTGCCAAAGCCTTGCATGGCAAGTGTGAGAGGTTTGTCTTGCAGCCCTTTTGCTTTTAAATATTCGCCCAGAACAATCACGCCACCGCGACCCGTTGCTGCTTCGCGGCCTTCGCTGCCACCATTGCCCAGCGATTTACCAGTAAACGAACCCTTGTCGGGAGTGCCGGTTTGCTTTTCAAGCTCGTCGACCATCCAGTCCATAATTTGGGCGTTAGTATTTACATCAGGCGCAGGGATATCTTTGTACGATCCAATGTGCGGCGCTAAATGCCGGGCATATGAACGCGCCAATTCTTCGATTTCGGCTTTGCTGAGGCTGCGCACGTCAACCGCAATACCACCTTTGCCGCCACCCAGCGGCAAGTCAACGGCTGCAGTTTTGATTGTCATAAGCGTTGCGAGCGCGCGAACTTCGTCGAGTGACACGTTCGGGTGGAACCGAATACCACCTTTATATGGCCCTAATTTGCTGTTGTGTTGCACGCGGTACGCTGGGTATTTTTTACCGCCAGCTTCAACTTCAAAAATATGTTCTGCCTCGGCTTCGAGCATTGCTTGCACCAAGTTATCGCCATAACCAAGGCGTTCAGCAGCAGCGCGAACCGTCTCTTGCGCCGTTTGCAGCATTGTATTCATACAGGCCCCTCACTTGTTATGCGTTTATTATACGCCTCAAAAAACGCACATGCTTGCATAATGTGTGGCCTCCGGGCACAATATACTAGACTTCGTCCGGTCATCAGGCGTACATGTATGTGCTCATGATGATCGGATGAACGTACGTGTTCATCTGTGAAGACGCCGTCGTAGTTCAGTGCATGCTCAAGAATAGCCAGCTTCCTCACTTTCCCACTCCAGAAGTCGCCGCACCTTGCGACAATATGGAGACTTCCACGGCGCAAGATCCGCCTGGGGGCGCCCGTGCAATATGGGCTTGCAGGGCACCTTTCCTGCATTGTGATCGCAAGATCAGGTGAGCGGGCGCTATGAAGTGCAGAACTGGGCTACGACGGTCCAAAAACAGAAATTCATGTCGGGGAGTGTGGCCTGCGGTTGCCGCCGTGCCGCCCTCGACACCCAGGGAGTTGTTGTGTTCTGAAGGGATAGGGGGGACCAATCCCACACACAACAACCTGGCGCGCATGCTAGCCTTACGCGCGCAATTGGGGGCGTCATCTGGAGTGGCAGATACCAGATGACGCCCGCCCTGGCATTTAGGCACCGCGGACTTCGCACGAGGTCCGCTTTTTCTTTTTAGCGAATTTACCAGCCGCCTCCGCCGCCACCTCCACCGCCGCCGCCCGCGCCACTACCCGAGCTACTTGGGGGCGTAAAACTTTGCGTCATTGCTGTATCGAGACTGCTCATTGCACCCGCAAAATACACTGCATTAAACGTGCCAGTGCCACTGTACCATGTGGGCGATTGCTCATATAAATCGGCAAATTGCTTAGCCCACTCTTTTTCGATGCCAAATAACATAGCATACGGCAATAAGCGTTCGTACAATTTTACGAGCTGGCCCTTGTTTGCGACGTCGATTTTTTCGGTTAGCTCACCGTGAGGGCTTTGCAGAACCTTTAGGCGTTCAGCCTCGGCAAGCTGCATGTATTTTTTAAGGCCCAGTAAATATTCCTTCAACTCCGCACCTTTTGGTGTTGGTGCCGCCATAAGTCCCCCAAAAATGAGCGTAATAATGCCAGCCACTACCAGCCCCAGCGTGTAGGGCACAAATACAATGCCGCATATTACCATAATTATGCCAGCCACAATAAACGGCGTGCGGGCTTTGGTCGGATTCTGCACAAAATAACCTTCGGTGGCCATGCGTTCGTCGGCAGTTTTGCCAATTTCTGTGGCTTTTGTATACAGTTTTTTGCTTAAATCTTCAATCGAAACGCGGGTGCCACCGGTCGGCGAATCAAATAACATGGCGACCACCTGCCGTTCTTCGACTTGCAAATTAGCTGGCGCTTTTAGCAGCTCAATATCGTACGTATAGCCGCCAAACATTTTTTTGCCGGTTTCGTAAATTTTAATGTAGTGGCGAACCGCGAGGTCAATAATAGTCGCCGAAACGGCCGCTGGCCGAAACCCTTGGTGCAGCACTGCACTACTACCCAGAACGCTCACTTCCTTTGGCGGCACATACTGCGGCACAATAACTCCCCTTCCCTTTGCATCACGACCGTATTTTCGCCAGTGCCGAATAACAAACCACCCCACAATCGCGGGCGGCACAATGATTGCAACACCGATCCCCAGGTAGCGCCACAGTTGTGCAGCCGAAAGCGTATATGGCGCAAAGGTGGCATCTACAAATTGCAGACTCACGCTCAGAGTTTCGCTGGCGTTCAGTGCGCGCGTAGTGCTCACGGCGTATATCGTTTCTTTATCGTCTGCCGTGACCGCATCGTGGCAGGCAGATTCCGACGAACCAAATTCGCCAGTAAAGCAGGTTGGTTCGCCAATAATTTTTTGCGCAATCTCGCTCGGTACATGCACCCGCACGGTCACTTCGTCGAACTTTTGCTGCCACTGGTCACCATTTACATCCCAAAATAAGCGCTGGCCACCGTTGGTTGTGACCGCACCGCGCACCGTGTAATCAATAATGTAGACTTGCTCGCCGCGAACGTACGCATCGGGGTCGCCAATTTTTAAAACCGTGTTGCCGTTGCTATTCTCTGTTTTATACTGCCACTCGCTGCCGTCTTCACGGTGTACGCCCGTCACATTCAGTTCCAAACTGTGGTTTTCGTAACTTTCAGGGATAGCCCGCAAAATACCGTGGTTTTGGTCATACTGCGGGAACTTCGCCACAATGTGCTCGCGCACACGCATCTCAGACACGCCATCAGCGGCGCGACTCACATAATAATCGGCAACAAACGAACGAATCGTAAAATCTTGCGTGCTTGCGTGGGCTGGCAGTGCAGCGCCCACAAGTCCAACTAACAAAAGTAATCCCAAAACCAAACGCTTATACATGCTTTTAGTATAGCCTAAACGCGCGTATAAATATTCGGCGTGCCGACCGCCCCAAAGTACGGGACGGTCGGCACGGTTCGTGTGGTCAGGTCAGGTGAACCGCTGGTACAGTGACGCAATGTCGCACGTCAATACCAGCACGCAGCCCATGTACACCAGGTTCAGCAACCGCTTACTCCACACCGACTTCGGCTTGTCCACAAGGACTCCCGAAATTGCCGGCACCAGGCTCACCGCCAGGACACCCGTGGCAACTCGCCACAGCATGTCCTGGAGGGGATGCGCGTCGGTAACCGGCCCGCTGAATATAGCGAACAGCAGGGCCTGGAGCACGACAGTCAGACCGTAGATCACCGCGATCCTGGTCACAACCGACGGAGGTTGAGGATCGAACTGCGCCCGGAAATAGATGGGCACATTCGTTCCACCGTCATCACCCTGGCCCGGCTCATCGCCAGGCTCGGGATACCCCCGATAGATGATGGCGGTTTCCGAGCCCGGGTGCTCACCTGGTTGTCCGGCGGGACTTGCACCCGCGGGACCCCACGGAGCATCGGGGCGACCCCAGCTAGGAACAGCTACGGTCGGCTCATCGCCAGTGGGTGCTCTGTGGGCACGCCGCTGTTCGATGAACTCGGTTTGTTCACCTGGCCCCTCTGGTTGACGGCCTTGTCGACCGTCACCTCGGTAGGACATGACTTCCTTTCCGCCAGGCTTTTTGGGCCTGACTTACGGACGCCTCCAATGACTACACATACCTCTCTCGAGGTATATAAATTATGGCACAATAATGCTTAAAATCAATATTTTTACGCGTCTTTTTTCTTGCCAAACTTTTGGCGGATTTTATCGAACGGCGATTCCTCGGCCTGGTCCATTGCATGCTGCGCAATAATACGTGCAGCCGCAACAAACGCACCAATACCCATAAAAATGTAAATAATAGTAAAAATCTTGCCGTAAACGGTGTGCGGCACAAAATCGCCGGTACCAACAGTAGCAAGCGTCAGCACGCAGTACCACAGCGCATCAATCCAGCTCCAGTGCTCGACTTCGGCAAAAAATACAGTACCGCTGAGCAGCATAATAATCACAAAAATAAAAACAGCGCGAGCCTGAGGCTCCCGCTTAATACTCCGCCATAGTGCAGCAAAGAAACGAGCAATCATAATAAAGAAATCAATCATAATTTTACTATACTCCATTAAAATCGGATTGCTACACCACTCCTTCCGCCCACAGGCTCGAGGAATGGTGTAGCGCACCGGAAAGAGTTCAGGTGGTTCACTGAAGAAAAACGCTCCCGTCGTAGGACTCGTGGAAAGCCAGCACCCAGAGGGCAACCAGGCCGAGCACGGACACCACGGCCCAGATGGGGCTAAAGATGCGGTAGGCACGCAGCCGACGCATCAGGGAGCTTTGGTTGGGAGCGTGGGTGGCGGAGTACGGCGGCCCGTAGGCCATCGTTGCCAGAATACCCGCGCCCAAGAACATGAACCAACCGTGGGCGCTCTGCCGCAGCGGATGGAAGTCGAACGTCCACGCCAAAAGCGGCGAGACAAAATACAGCACAGCCAGCGCGCTGTGGACGACGTAATGCCCGAACAGATCGGTGTTGGGTGCGCTGTTCTGCACCCGCTTGGTGCGTGTCATCTGGTTTACCGTTGCCTCTCGCGAAAATCGACGGATGCTCAGGGGATGAACACTTGCTTGCTGCTGCCCTGGGTAAGAGCGGCAAAAAGCAAGTGTTCATAAGGTGAACTCTTGTCCAGGTGCCGCTTGAGATAGCTCAAACTATTTTAAATTATACTATAAAAAGCTTAAAAAGCAACTTTTGAGCTAATTCTTGATGCGAAAATGCTTAAAAATGAGACCATCAAATAATAAATGACTAAAATACCCCGCAACCGCTGCCCCGTAATATACCACTGACACTGGCAGCATCGCCTGATTGTACAGCCACGGAACCAGTAAAATGGGGAGCGGTACCACAAACATAGCCCATTTTGCATGCGTCCAACCCCTGTGGTGCGTAATAATTGGCAACATTGCAATCAGTCCTAAATATGCCGCCGCCTGGATCTCCCCTGTTGTAATCAAAATGACATCTGTTACAAATGCCAACCCCAAAAATATATCTTGTGCCTTGCTGTTGGTATCGACATCGGGGAACAGCCCAAACAAAACGGCCAGCACGAACACCGCTGCAACTGATTGCCACCCCTGTAAAATGCCTGCTGCCTCCGCAAAATATGCCAGGGGCACAAATAAAAGAACTGCCATGTACGCCGCACCAGCTAAAACACCGCCTGCAATGTGCCCTTTGTAATTTGCCATAGCACGAGTTAAGCATAAAAACTATGCTCAAACCAGATGTTACCAGAGATATTGACAAAAATAATATTTTATACTATAATACTCTCATGAGTCGGCGCAGTCCCCTGACGCCGGCTACCCGCACATAAAACGATCTGGAGGCACTCCATGACCACTCAGTCGTCCATCCAGCCCGCGACCCCCGACACCATCTTGGCTTGTCACCGGGCCATGCGGCCCCTGTCGGTGCTGGCGCTCGTTCTGAACTCGCTGTTGATGGGCATTATCGCCCTGGGCGACCACTACCTGCTCACCGGCTGGGGCCTGAACTCGGCCCTGTTCGCCATCGTGGGCTTCACCCTGGCCGCCTGGTCGCTCGTCTTGCCCGCCAAGTCCGAGAGCCACACCTACCGCTACCTGCGGGACGTGGTGCTGGCCCAGTGGGTCATCGTGGGCCCGAAGGGCGAGATCGCCGCCAAGGACCTGTACACCACGCCTGGCAACATGGCGCTGGTGACCCACTGGCGGACGATCCGCCCGACGCTGATGTTCGCTGCCTTCGTGGCGGTGGTGATCGGCGGCGTGCTACTCGTCCCGCTGGGCGCTCTCTGATCCATCGTTTTACTGTGCGGTTCGCCGCCCGTCCCCTGCATTCTGCAGCGGGGACGGGCGGCGTTCTGCTTTTTGAGGCTTTTTTATTTGCACATACTTCTGGGGTGCATTTTTTACAACTGTATAGTGAACAATTTTATTCTTCAACGTGCACGTCGCGCCAAAACGCCACGTAATTGCTAAAGTCTTTTTTAACGGTGTGAATTGCCGATTCTTTTGGTTCTGGGTAGCTCCATGCCGCATCTTCCGCGCGGTCATCGCCCTTTACCACGTTAAAATATTGACACACACCCTTCCAGGGGCAGGTGTACGGCGTGGGGCTCTTTTCGAGGAACTCCTGTTTTACACTAGCCGGTGGAAAGTACCAGTTGCTTTCAATAAAAATCAGGTCTTCTTTTGGCGCTTCGGCAATTACTGTGCCATTCCATATTGCTTTCATATCATTCTCCTTTATGTTTACGATCTTCAAGTTCGTGGATCCGGTCGTGATCCAGACCAAAATGGTGCGCGATTTCATGCCATAACGTATGCCGAATATTTTCGCGCAGACTGACTTCGTCGTGGCTGGAATAAAAAAGCGGCAGTTTAAAAATGGTAATTTTGTCGGGCAACACCATGTTATAGCCGGCACCACGCTCAATTTGCGGAATGCCTTCGTACAAACCAAGCAGCGTTTGGTCAGGGCGCAGCCGCGATTTTTTACGCTGTTCAGCCGTGGGCTCATCGGCGTACACAATGGCAACATTACGCACGTATTGCAAAAATTTGTCGGGCAGGCTGTCGAGCGCGTCACCGGCAATGCGGGCAAATTCGTCGTCAGAAATCATATGCATGTCACCTCCTATTTTATCAGGTATAATACCGTTATGAGTGAACGTAAAGAAGAATTCAAAGTTAATGGCAGCGATCTGCTTAAAAAAGTGCAAGAACTGGTAAAAGAAGGTAACGTCCGCCGCATTATTATTAAAGACAAAGATGCAAAAACGCTGGCGGAATTCCCTGTGACAATTGGGGTAGTTGGCGTTATGTTTGCGCCGATTTTGGCGGCTGTGGGCGCGATCGCTGCGCTGGTGACTGAATGCAGTATTCAGGTAGTGCGCGAAGTTAAAGACTAAACAGGCTGTCCGTTGGGAGCCTTGGCAGCGGCGCGGGGAGTTCCCGCGCCGCTGCTTTTAGATCAGGCGATCGCCACATCCCACCAGATCGTCAGCCCCAGCACGAGTACCGCCGCAGCGAATGCAACAGGCGCGAAGTTACTGATGCCGAACGAGACATCCTGGAACTTCTCCACGAACTTCTTGGGGAACAGCCCAATGTATACGAGGGCGCCGGTGAACACGAACAGCGTGTAGCTGGCCAGGATGCCGAAAATGGAGACGTCGGCGTAGGCGGCGACGTAGATATTCAAAACCACCCCGGCAACAGACCCGAGGAACATGAGCCACAGCCCTCCACGCCGCCACCACTCAAGTGGACGCTGCGGCTGGTTTTTGGGTTCCACAATTGCCTCCCAAAACTAAAAAGCTACCAACGGACAAAAAAATTATACGATTATTTTGACTTTGAGGCAAACTGCTCGCGCGCTTTGTTTGCCCATTCGTCGGCCATTTCGTTGCCTGGGTCGTTGTTGTGGCCACGCACCCAAATAAGCTCAGCCTTGCTTGTGCGGTACAAAGGGCACACTTCTTTTACAATATCGAGGTTTTTAATTTCGCCGCTCGCCTTCTTCCAGCCTTTGGCTTCCCACCCGATTGACCATTTAGTAATTACATTAATCCAAAATTCACTGTCGGTGTAAATTTTACATGGATCGCCCGCTGCGTCTTTGAGCGCGGCAATAATTGCAAAGCCTTCCATGCGAATATTAGTGGTGTTCGCTTCGCCGCCCAATACTTGTGGTTTCATATCTTTAATTACGGCGAACCCGCCATCACCTGGGTTTGGAACGGCGGAACCGTCGGTGTAATAAATGCTAGACATTGCCCTATTGTAGCAGTTACTTGGTGAGAATTGCGATTTGCGTGGTGATCATGCCGGCCATGAGCAGCAAAAATCCAAATAAAAGTGCAATGTTTTTGGCGCGGTAAATGCCTCGCAGGTCAGCTTCGCGTGTGCACGCAGCATCAAGCTCTTCTTGCAGCGTCTCATTCAAGTGGTCTTGCGCGAGTTCTCTGGCGGGCAGTTGGTCGTACCAGCGCCACTGCCGCGGCATTGCGGTAAAACACACCAGCAAAAATGCCAGGCCGTAAAATACCAGCGCGGCGGTAGTGAGTTCGTGGTTATAATTACCCTGTTGTACAAAAATCCCCAAAAAAGCAATGCCCGTTACCACGAACCCAGCTTTTTGATCGCTGCGTTCAAGTAAATCCTGCAAATGGTCGCTGGCTTCGCGGCTGCGGCGCAAGGCATTCGGCAGTGTGCCTTCCTGCATGCTATCGGTGTCGTATACAATATTGTCGCGGCGAGTTGTCATGTGGGTATTGTAGCAAAAACCCCGGCCTTTTGAGGGGTCGGGGCTAACAAGTTTTTTGCAACAAGATTCTCATAACGCTTTGTACGGGTGTACGATTCGGAACCTCTGGCGTAATTGTGCCGTAATGAGGTGCGGGAACGCTGTTTTAAAAACAGGAGTGACAAGCGTAACCGGCAAGCATTCGCCCACCTAACTGGTGTCGGGCGCCTGGCGCCGCTTACTTACACAGAAGAGTGTTTACCGGTTTTTGTTTTGGGAACTTGTTATACACAATATAGCATAAGATTTTTATTATGTCAAGCTACTTCGCAATTTTTTACTCTTTGCTTATCTTTTGAATAAATTCAATGTACTCGCGCCAAAAATTTTCTATGTGGCGAATCGTGCTTTCGTCGGTGAGCTCCCCTGCTTCATTGAATTTTTCAGCCGCACCCGTTACGTGGAATTCGGGCTGTTGCAACGTGTAAGTATTGAGGTATGTGAGCACCTGCCGCAAATGATGCACCGCGCCAAACGCCCCTAAATTATATGGCGAAATACCTACGACTGCGGCCGGTTTTTTATAAAATGGCAGTGCGTCGTTGCGCGACGGCCAGTCCAAAGCGTTTTTAAGAACCGCGGTGTACGAACGGTTGTATTCTGGGGTCGCGAACAAAAATGCGTCGGCATCTGCGCATTTTTTAATAAGATCTTTTACGTTTTGCGGTGGATCGGCTTCTAGGTCTTCATTGTAAAACGGCAATTCGCCAAGGCCGGTTATAAGTTCTACTTCCACGCCAACAGGCACAAGTTCAATAAAGGCTTTTACCAGTTTGGTAGTGTACGATTCTCGGCGCAGACTCCCCGAAAACGCGGCAATTTTAATGGGCTGTGTACTCATTATTTTAGTATAATCCTACTTGCAAAAAATAGTAAAATGTACTATAATAGCACCACCGCAAGAGCCACGAGCTTTGTGAGGCAGACATGGACGTCGAACCTTTCCTCCATCAGCGTAAGAGCGAGACCGTAGTGCTACCGACCAGCCTTACCGACCGGCGCGAGCTGCAACGACTGTTCGGTGAAGAGCTGCACGGCGAACCGATCGAGGGCCGGCATGGCCCCATGATCAGCCTGCGGCTCGCCTACGACTACCAGCGACCGTCGGTCTCGGCCGGCGATCTCTTCGGAGATGGCCGCGAGTGGATCGTGGTGGACACCGCCTTCGGCTGCCGCTACCTGGTGCTGGCCGACCACCTGGGCGGCTTCGTCCTTCTGGCAATGCTGCCCGGCGTGCCGGACGTGCTGGTCGAGTTCGACCGGCCGGTCCCCACCAACCACCCCAACCGGCACGACGACGACTACATCGACCCGGTCCCGGCTCGCAACCGCAAGCAGTACATCAACTTCCTGGAGATCGCTAACGAGCTGGTCTTCCAGGCCGAGATGGAACAACGGTCCTGACTCACAACGCGGCGCGTGAGCGGGTGTGGCACATCGCCACCCCGCTCACGCACAGCACCATTGAACCGTCCCTAAAGGGCGGTTTTTTGTTTGCCTGCTTTTATAAACCACCAATATAAACTTGGACCAACCAACGGAATCGTGATGATAATTACAGACCAAATAATTCGAAATGGCATACTGTGCGGATTCTGCCATGCATCTATAAACATGCGAGCATGGAAAACTATGACCAAACCAGTTGTTAGCGCCATCGCTAATTCTTGTAGACCAACACCAAACATAAAAACCCTCGCTTATGTGCATGAGCAGTATAGCGCAAGTTGCCTCAATTGTGAGGTTATTTTTTGTTGCGCTTCAAAATAATTTCGTACTTACGCAAACCAGCGCACATAAGCAAATAAACCGTTGCGAGAACCACGACCCCACTAAAAAACGGAATGTAATTGAACAGAAGGCCAAAAATAAGGGCGATGATCGCGACGACTTCATCGGCGCTGAGTGGAAGCAAATTTTTCATAGCCTGATTATACGCTATGTTACTTACAAAATTTAGAAAAATCCCGCTTACGGAAGTCATTAATTGCAACCGCAGCCGTAGCTACCAAACCTACCCAACCCAATGCTTTACGGAATTTGTTCACGCCGCGAGTGGCTTCCCCAAACGACCAAACGCCAAGGCTCGTTACAAATGGCGCATACGCACCCTTTTTGAACTTTTTGTCGCCGAAAGCGTACACGAGGCCGCTGCTCATCCAGCTCACTGCGGACTTATTGGGGAGTTGGAAGAGTTTCATACGTCAATCGTAGCGCAAAATTCTCTACAAATCTGTGAAGCATTTCACTCAGCTCCGCAGCTATAACTCACCCGAATCACCCCGCCCTTCTTCTTGATCTTCTCAATCTTCACTGTGCCGAGTTCAGACGTGTCGCGGAGGTGCGTACCGCCGCAACACACATAAAAGTTGTCGGGGTAGCTGGTAACGTGCACGTTTTTATAGCTATCCAAAATTGCTTGCGGTAAGTACGCGCTATATTTGTGGGCTTCGGCGCTTGGTACACGGCCAGGAGTGATCGCACCGCCACGTTTTATCACTTCGCTGAGTTCGCGCTCAATGCCGCGCGCCACATCTTCGGCTTCATCGGCATTAAATTCGCCGCTGTATTCAACGTAGCAGCGACCCGGGAAGTGGCTGCCTTTGCCTGCCTTCCAGTCTTTGCCGAGTTTGGCGATTGCGTAGTCAATCAAGTGGCCGGCGCAGTGCAGGCGTGAATTTTCAAACCGGCGGTCAGCATCCACTGCAACCTGCACAGCTTCACCCACAATGGGCAGGGTGCCTTCAAGCGTACCATCGTGGAACACTACGCCTTCATGATCTTTGCTCACCGCGGTCACCACAAGTGAGCCAGTTGGCCAGGTAATGCGGCCAGTGTCGCAAGCCTGACCGCCGCCTTGCGGGTACAGGCATGTTTGGTCGAGCACCATTCGGGTTACGCCGTCTTCAAGTTCTTCGGTTGCAATAATGTGGGCATCACAGTTCAGCAGTTGGTAGTCGTCGAGGTAGAGCTTGCGAGTTCCCTGCTCGGCAGCCGATTCAGGGAGACTATCGAGCGCATGAATCGCTTTTGCGCGCGGCGCCGATACTTCAAGCTTCACACCCGGATAAATCACCTTCGTCGTCTCGTCCAACTCCCGGCGCAACTGCGGGAAAATCACCCCCTCGCGGGCCGTCACCCCTTCCAAATACCAAAACAATCGTTCGCTAAACCCAAAGCCGCAGGCTGGGGGCATGGCATATTCAAGCGCTTCCACATAATCAATATCCAGCATCATGGCTTCGTCGTCGCCGGCGTCGCGCATGGCTTGTTGTTCAACAAAACGGTTTAGTTGGTCAACAGGGTCATTCAGTTCGCTGTAGGCTTTGCATAACTCGCTGCCGCCTAAAAGCAGGTTAAATTGCTCGGTCAGTTCGGGGTTGCCGGCTTGAGTTTTTGCCAGCGGCTGCAAGAAGGTCGGAATATCTACCAAAAACGCTGGACCAGCCAGAGTGGTGCGCACTTTCTTCCATAGTTTATCGATGCCGCGGGCGCGGTTTTCGGTCTTCTCTACTTCCAGACCATGTTTTGCCAGCTGTGCTTTTACTTCGTCGAGCGTGCAGGTGAACACATCTAGCCCGTAATGTTCGCTAATCACGTCTACAAAACTCACGCGAGGCCAGTCTTCGCCGTCTTTGCCAAGGTCGACGTGCATGCCGGTGGCTAAGGTAAATTGGCGAGTGCCCCACGTGTCGTCGGCGATTTTACGCACTAACCGCTCGGTGAGCTTCATGCCCATTTGCCAGTCGGCGTAGGCCCAATACCATTCCATGGCAACGTGTTCGGGCAAGTGTTCGTCGCTATAATTTTCGTTCCTAAAACGGGGGCCAATGTCGAACACCTTTTCGTAGCCGCCAACAAGCAAGCGCTTCAGTGGCAATTCGTGGCTAATGCGCAAGTAAAAATCTTGGTCGAGCGCATCCATGTGCGTGACGAACGGGTTGGCGTCGGCGCCACCAGTGGTGTTTTCGAGCACCGGAATATTAATTTCAACGAAACCCTCGCCCAGTAAAAAGTTACGTGTGCTCTGCCAAAACGCGCTGCGGCGCAAAAAGCGCTCGTACACATCGCGGTTTACGTTGGTGTCAATGTAGCGGCGACGCAGGCGTTCTTCTTTGTTTTTAAAACCGTCTTGCGCAGTCGGCAGGCCGCGCAAACTTTTAGTGAGTAAGCGCAACTTTTGCACGTCCACGCTAATTTCGCCGGTCTTGGTTTTTACCACGATGCCGCACGCCTCAATAAAGTCACCACTGTCCAGGAGCGGCAGTTGGTCGAACCCAAGCTGTGATTCGGCTGCGTTCAAGGGCTCTACTTTGTCGCCGCCCAAAAATAATTGCAGGGTGCCACTGGCATCGCGCAGCACCACAAATGCAATTTTGCCGAACTTACGAATATTTGTAATGCGGCCCACAACCGCAACGTCTTTACCTTCAAGCTCAGCAAACTGCTCGCTAATTGCCAGTAATGTGTGCGTGCGTTCGGCTTTGGCCGGATACGCATTAACGCCCAGTTTTTTGAGTTCCTCTAGTTTACGCAATCGTTCGGCGCGGAGTTCTTTGAGTGTTGCCATACTGCTGCAATAGTACCACGAACAGGGGTAACAAGTAAAACAGCGGAACTGGCAGCATGTCTGCCAACCAGTTCCGCCTTACGCTTCAGCCATCCTCGAACTCGTCGCGGAGCAGCAGGACTTCTTCTACCCTCGGGCCACGGCAGTAGTACACTTCTCTTCCGCGAATCCCCCAGGCCTCACCCAACCGCACAATTCGCATGCCGAGAGGCTGGAATGCCCGACTCAGCGGCATGTGCGCCTTGCCGCGAATCACAATTTCAACAAGCCAGAAATGATGCTCGCTCACGATCCGTAGCAGTTCGGTGTCGTCCGCCGCCACAACGTAGTGGCCATACTTGTCATACAGCGGAGCGATAGTCGTCGCCACGTACACTTTTATCATCGCTCGCCTCTCTGTCGATGTGTCGAGTCGTGATGCTATTCTAAAATGTAACATTATTTTATGCAAACAAAAAACACCCCGTAGGGTGGTGCGTGTGGGCGGCCTGCGGCATTACGAGCCAACAGACCGCCCACGGTAGAACTGATGTCTTTTCAGACTCTTGCGCGGCGACGGCCACCGGAGCGCGAAACCCGTGAAGATCTGCGACGCGTAGGCAGCTTGTGCTTGCTGGACTTGCGGCTGCGTCGTTGCAACTGCCAAGCCTGCTGTGCCAAGCGCAGAGCACGGGCACGTACCGCCTCAACAAGCGTCTGCACGTGGTCGCCCTGGCCGCTGATGACCAGGCAGACCTGACGGCCGTCGTCGCAGCCCACCAGGGCGGGGCACACGGTTGTCTCGATGACGCCACTTTCGTCACGGCACCAGTAGCGAATACTGTAAATACCGATGCGCGGGTAGCGTTGGCGCCAGGCTTGCAGCTCCTCGATTGAGCTGAAATCCTTAGCAACGACGTCGCGGCCCGCATGCCAGCGGGCAACGATACGAACATCGCCACACCTTGTGGGCATGGGAATGGTCATGATACGCCTCCATCAGTTTTTGGCATCTCAGCCAGTCAATAATTATATAATAAAGTCAATGTTTGCGCTATACCAAAAAACGGTACTACGTGATACCCGCCTCATTTACAGGTACAGTTACGACTTCTGGGACAATCCCTAAAGTCTTTGTGCATGTAGTATAAGTACGGCTTAGCTCATGGTGCAGTAGGCGTAGTTGTTACCGTTTGTCAGTGATCCAGTCGTGTAAGAGCTGGCAAGATCGGCTTGGGCATTTATGAAAGTGCTCATGATCGGGCTGAGACCTAGGACGGACGCGGCCGAACTAAACCCGACAATTGCCGGAGCAGCACTATAGTTATTACAAAGCATCGCAAACGCATAGCGTGTGCCATTTTGTAAAGCATAGTTAGATATACCGCCGCCTTGCCCGTTGTCGGCGATGGCGCGACTATATTGGGCTTGCGTACCTGTCCAAAGTGTTGCATCAGATGCCGTACGCGCCACACAAGTAAGGTTGCTCGACCCGTCAACGGTATAAATGCCCATTTTTGCCAAAGGTGAGCCTCCGGCGACACCCGCTGTGGAACGCGTAGCGCTCATAAGATTAGAAACGGTAAGCGGGCCAAAATGGGGCGTAAAGTAGAAGAAAAAGGCCGTGCCGCTGGTTAGTGTAAAGTTGCCTTGACTCAAGAACCGGTTACACGTCTCGATGCGGGTATTTACTTCGCTACCAGAAAATAAGAACAGGTCATCTGTGCCTCCCGGCTGGTGTGTGGCAGCGTGAGCGCCAGTCTTATGAGTGTGGTCAGAGCGCGCCGCTGTACTCGCTGTACCAAGCACATTGCCTGTCGTATTGGTACTTGGCGGAGCGCTAGAGGCTTCCAAAGCAATGCTCACCGATGCCCACGTGCCGGGCGTACCTGCTGCGGTGCAGATCCATATCTTACTTGTCTGATCGATGGCATAGTCTCCGACGGCGAATGTACCTGTTGTGGGCGCACCGCTTGCCGTTGCGCCCACATGCCGTGATGCAGCGACAGCACCAGTAAGCCCGGAAGCACTCCAAGCTGCGGCCGTCTGTACATTTGAACCGGTAAACGTATTGGCGTTTGCAAGGACTGCGAGCCCGGTCGTTGATTGGGCGGCCGCAATCGTCACATCCACCCGGTTACTTCCGCTGTTATCTGCCTCAGTAATGGTGACGTTGCTGCCTTCAATAAGATTGAGTTCTTGACGAGCGCCGGTTAGCACGCCAGTCTTGCTAATGCGTAACCGTTGGATGGTCGTGTCATTGGTGACACTTAGTGTGCGGTCGGCGGTTAAGTCACCACCACCGGATAGGCCGGTACTGGTTATTATCTGGCGGGAGGTGGGGGCTTTGGCAGAGAGGTCACTCGTTAAGTTAGCCACCGCGCTTTCCGGTATCCCCGTAAAGTTAGTCTCAGCCACATCAATCGTAGGATTACCGGCTGCACCTGATCCATTAGTGACCGTTATCTTGGTAGAACCAGCCGTCAGGGTACGCTTGGTAAAGGTGTCGGCAGCAGTCTCAACTACTAGGCCTGCTGTTGCATCCAAGCCCGCAAGAGCTGTAAGGGTCGCGTCAGCAGTTTGTTTGGCTGCAAGGTCGGTGGTTAGGTTGGTAATCTTACTTTCGGAGATCGCCGATACATCAGCATCCCCAATGTTCAGGGCGGCCAGTTTGCTTTTAGCAATTGCAGCGCCAGCGGCAACATCACCGTCGGTGATATTAAGAGCGGCCAGCTTAGACTTAGCAATGGCTGCCGAGCTGGAAATGTTGGTGTTGGTTATGGTATCATCGGCTATTTCGTTGGTAGTAACAGCCCCGGTTGCCAGCTTAGTGGTTGTGACCGCACCGGCATTGATCTTCGAGGTAGTAATCGCATTGTCGGATATAACCGGCGTAGCGGCCGCTGTGCCGCTGCCACCAAGATCACCGGCAAGCTGGACAATACCCTTGCTACCCGTTGTTGCATCCGGTACACCAGCTGCAACCGTGCTATCCACGTAAGTCTTGGTCGTGGCATGACTACCTAGCGTCGGAGCCGGAATGACAGGAGAGGTTTGGAATGTCTTTGTACCGGCAATGATCTCAGCGCCAGTATTGTGAACCACGGTAGTGTCTGTGGCTGCTCCACTCGCGTTTACCGCACTTGATTTCAGTGTCCCGTCGGTATTATGTGACTGCGCCAAAAAGTCATTGAGGATGTATCCCCAGGTGCCACTATCTAGTCCAGGATTTGGAAGGCGGGCCATTATAAAGATTTACCCACGGTTATGCTTAGTTATCTCATTTATTGTAGCAAAGTCTACAAAGAACGAGTTAGCTTTTCTTACCGCCATAGTTGGTCGAGCCATATCCATCCGCCATATGCGCATGCGGATGTTTGCCAGTGAACAAACGGATAACGCCCGAAAAACCTAAGACAAAAGCAATGCCAAGCCCCAACACTAGCAAGCTTCCAAAAAAGCCCCGCGTCTGCAGGGCTTTTTAGTGGTCAGGAAATCTTAGCTGAGGGCAGCGATTTCGTAACCAACGTTACCGCTTGGGGTCACGATGCTTACTTTGTCGCCTACTTTTTTACCCATGAGCGCTTGGCCAATTGGCGATTCATCACTAATTTTGCCTTCCAATGGGTCGGCTTCTACAGAACCAACAATGGTGTAGGTCACCTTCTTTTTGGTTTCTGAGTGGTGCAGGTCGACAGTAACGCCAAGGCCAACTGCGTTGGCTTTTTTGTTACTGGCGGTAATAAGGCTGGCGTTTTGGAGGATTTCCTCAATCTCGGCAATGCGGCTTTCAACTTGAGCCTGCTCGTTGCGCGCTTCAGAGTATTCAGCGTTTTCGCTTAAGTCACCATAATCGCGCGCGTCAGCAATTTTTTGCGCGATTTGACCACGGCGAGACTTAAGCTCATCAAGCTCTTTCTCAAGTTCTAATTTGCCCGCTGGAGTCAGCTGGTATGCTTTTTTCATATTCTCTCTTTCTTACAGAAAATGGTTTTATAAACTGCGTGTTTAACACCGGTCGTGGCGGTTCGTCTGGCCGTTTTTTGTACCGCCTATACGATGTCTGGGCCACAGTATAGCAACCTAGTTAATCATGTGCAACAAATTACACACAAGATACATATGTTATACTACCCTGCCCTAAAACGCAATGCTTATCGTTTAATAGGACTGAGCGAAGATCCACTTTTTAGTCGCTGGCTCACCAGTGTAAAAGTCGGTTCCTTCACCTTCGCCAATGCAACAGCGGCTTGTTGCTTTTGTTTCTTCTTTTACCTTGGCTTCTACGTCCGGACTGTCGTTCCAGTATACTTCGATAAAACCTTTTTCTTCTTTTTTTGTGGCTTTTTTAAAGTCTTCGTAGTTATCCACGTGCTCGGTACGGGTCTTGGTGAGCTCTTTTGAGCCTTCGAGCATCAAGTCTTGAATGTCGTCGAGCCGCTTTGTGGCGCTGTTCACAAATTCTTCAAGCGCGAGCGTTTCTTTTACCCCGTCCCAACGACGAGCGATGGTCACTTGGGCGTTTTCGACTTCGCGGTTGCCTACTTCTACACGAATTGGCACACCTTTTACTTCCCACTTGTTGATCTTAAAGCCCATGCGTTCGTCGTCGCGGTCGTCTACTTCGGCGCGAATCCCCTGTTTTTTAAGGTCGTCTGCGAGCTTCTTGGCGTAGCCCGTAAGCTTTTCTTCGGCAATAACAGGGATAATCACCACCTGTACCGGCGCAAGCTTAGGTGGCAAACGAAGGCCATTGTCGTCGCCGTGAGCCAAAATGAGGCCACCGATCGAACGAGTGCTAAAGCCCCAGCTGGTTTGCCACACAAATGACTCACCGCCTTCTTTATCTTGGAACTTCGTGTCAAAGGCCTCGGCGAAGTTCTGGCCAAGGTCGTGCGACGTACAGCTTTGCAGCGCTTTGCCGCTTGGCATCAGGTGTTCCATTGTTAAGGTGTCGTCAGCTCCGGCAAAGCGTTCGGCAGTCGATTTGTTACCGCGGTAGCCGTACAAGCCATAAAAGTTCTCGTAAACGTCTTGGTAAACGTCCATTGCCCACTTTTGGGTTTCGCTGGCCTCTTTGTGTGTAGCATGGATGGTGTGGCCTTCTTGCCACAAAAACTCGCTGGTGCGGAGGAATGGCATGGTGCGCTTTTCCCAACGCACAACGTTACACCACTGGTTTAGCATCATTGGCAGGTCGCGCCATGATTGCACCCAGTTGCTAAACGAATTGTTAATGACAGTCTCACTTGTTGGGCGGATAAACAGTGGCTCTTCTAGTTCTTCGCCGCCACCGTGAGTGACAACCGCCAGTTCTGGCGCAAAGCCTTCGACGTGGTTCTTTTCTTTTTCGATAAACGACATCGGAATCAGTAGTGGGAAGTACGCGTTTTTAACGCCATGTTCTTTAAATCGCTCATCGAGAGCCGCTTGGGCAAGCTCCCAAATTGCATAGCCGTATGGCCGGATGATCATGCTCCCTTTGCTTGGGCCGTAGTCGGCGAGCTCGGCAAGTTGCAGAACTGTGGTGTACCAGTCGGAGAGGTCGCCCGTTTTTTTAGGAAGCAGTTTTTTATCACTCATAAATATCCTTTAGTATGTGTCAGCGTTTATCTATAAAAATACGTCAAAAAGAAAGTTACGGCCGCGGGGCCGGCATGGGGCGACAAAATGGCGCGTGCTGCATGTAACTCATAACTGCCAACTATTATAGGGGTAAGTCACGTAAATGCAAACCAACTCGCCATGTAGTGCCTGTTACCCAACCCTAAAAATATACACCAAAGAAAAAGCTAGCGCATTTTTAATAACATGCAAAAATATGCTGGGCCACAAACTACCAGATTTTTCAACGAGGTAACAGCTGATCATGCTCATGGCGAACACGTCGAGGCCTACGTTCCACTGGCCATGCGCCAGCCCAAACAAGGCGCTGACTGCAAGCGCGGCCACCCAAAATGGTGCTTTGCGACGCACTCCTTTAAACACAAAACCTCTAAAGATAATTTCTTCGGCAAAAGGCGTGAGTATAACCAGTGGCACGAACGCCGCCACCAACTCCGCGCCGTTCAAACCAGAATAGCCGAGTTGCTGGGGTTGATTGGCGTTATAACCTTGGCCGAACGCCCACTGCACCACCATTTGCAGCAGCAGCGACACCACAATGTATATAAAAAAGGCCACCACTGCGTTACCAACGTGCATCCAGGTTGGTTTGCGCACGCCGAGGTCGCTAAACTTTTTGTTGTACACGGCAAGTGCTGCGGCAATAACTAAAATCGCAACCAGCTCGATAATAATGGTAACGATCGAATATTTTGCGTTCATACTCACCGGCAACAGAGGAACGAGCCAGCTAAAAAACGGCTCCAACACAAACCACGGGCCAAGCAGGGCTACGATTCCTACGGCAACGCCCACGCCAATTCCCCACTCTTTGTGTGGCGTGAAGAGCCGCCACCAGGTGCGGCTGGGTTTACTGGTGGGATCAGAAGAATCTGTTGACATCGAGAATTGTAATTAACACCATAAGTCCGAGGAGCAGCAGCATGCCCGTACCCTGAATTGCCTCTTCGCGCTCTTTGGTGAGCGGCTTTTTCATGGCGCGGAACAGGAGCGTTACAAACAGTCGGCCGCCATCGAGCGCGGGGATCGGCAAGAGGTTCATAACGGCAAGGGTGAGCGAAATAACACCAATCAGGAACAACACCGGCACAAAGCCGTCCTGCGCGCTGCTGCTGAGGATGCTAAAAATACCAACCGGGCCGGTCACATTTGCGCCGGCATCGGCAAAGTGCGCGGTAAATAGACTGCCGAGCGTGCCAAATAGTCCCTTGAATGTTTCGTACGTAAACTGGACCGTTACGCCAGCGCCCACAATTGGTGCCGACCAGGTAGAACGCTGCACGGCTTCGTCGCCCACCCCTACACCAATGTAGCCTTTGCCATCAACATTTTCGCTGTTCAGCGTTACTTGCGCGGTTTTCTGCTGTTCTTTGTGGGTGTATTTCAGCTCAACAGTTTTACCGGCGTTGTCGTGCGTTAATTGCTTAAATTGGTCTGCAGTTGCAACTTTTTTGCCAGCAAATTCCTGCAAAGAATCGCCCGATGTAAGCCCTGCTTTGGCCGCAGGGCCATCAGGCACCACGCTGCCCGCGCGCACTGCTTTAGTGTTGTAGGTTACGTCGTTGGCCACGGCAAACTGGTTTGGCAAAATTTGCGGCATACCAACCAGTGCTAATATCGTAAAAATAATAACCGCGGTAACCCAGTTGACCAACACGCCCGCCAGCAAAATTTTGGTTTTTGCCCAGAGTGTTGCACCTCCGTACGTGCCGGGCCCGCGCGCGGCGTCGTGCTCGCCTTTTAGTTTTACAAACCCGCCGAGCGGCAGCCAGTTCAACGTAAATTCGGTGCCATTTTTGAGCTTTTTACCCCAAACTTTTGGCGGGAACCCAACGCCAAATTCTTCGACTTCTACACCGTTACGGCGTGCGGCAATAGCGTGCCCGAATTCGTGTACTACCACCAACCCCACAAACAAAATAAGACCAAAAATTAAAAACAAAATATCCACGATTAATTCCCCCCAAAGCGCCGGTTGCGGCGTTTGTATTCAGTTAAAATATCATCAACGTCGCTCGGTCGCATGTCCGGCCACAGTTTTTCTATAAAATAAAATTCGCTATAGGCAACGCGCCACAACATAAAGTTGCTAATGCGCGCTTCGCCACTCGTACGAACCACCATGTCAATGTCGGGAATGTCAGCTTCGTATAAATTCTCGCGAATGTCGGCTTCAGTCAGCTCTGTTTTACCGCTGGCGATTACCGCATTCGCCGCATCGACGATTTCATGCTGACCGCCATAGTTAAAACACAGGGCAACAGTAGTGCGGTCAAAACCTTTGCTTTTTTCTTCGGTTTCTTCCATCACCTCGAGCAATTTAGCCGGAATTCCCTCACGAGCCCCCAAAACACGGACGCGAATTTTATTATCGAGCAACTCTTTAATATCACTTTTAAAAACGCGCATCGCCAGGCCCATCAAGCCGCTCACTTCTTCTTCAGAGCGTTTCCAGTTTTCGGTGCTGAACACATAAATGCTCACGAACTTCACGCCTTCGTCGGCTGCTTTTAAAACCACGTCTTTTAGGGCGTGGTAGCCAGCCAAGTGACCCTCGTAGGTGGGCAACCCGTGTTTTTTAGCCCAACGGCGGTTGCCATCTAAAATAAACCCTAGGTGTGTCGGAATAATCTGCGTTACGGCCTCACTCATGTGTAGCTATTATAGCGCGGGTTGGCGTGGGCACAAACCACATGCGGGTTAACGGCATAAAAAAGCGCTCTTTGTGAGTGCTGGCGGCGCGGCCCGGGTGTTGTTCCCGGGCCGCGTAGATGTTGTCTGTATTATAAAAGTAACAAAAAAGCCAGCATCACCGTGCTGGCTTTTTTGTACAGTTCGCTGTTGACTAAATCGTCATTATCTCTTGTTCTTTTGCTTTCGCGGCCGCGTCGAGTTTGGCCTGCGCCTGCTTCATTTCGTCGTCGAGCGCTTTTTCAACGCGTTTTACGTCGTCTTCGCTCATTTCTTTGGCGTCTTTTTTGGCCTTTGCATCTTTGAGCGCGTCGTGACGCACGTTGCGCAAATTAATGCGGCAGTCTTCAATTTTTTCGCCGAGCAGTTTTACCAATTGTTGACGGCGTTCCGTGGTAAGCTGCGGAATCGGCACCCGAACAATACGGCCGTCATCGCTGGGGTTAAACCCAAGGCTTTGGTCGTCGCGAATTGCTTTAACAATTGCTTGCAAATTGGCCGGGTCAAATGGCGTAATTTGCAACAATTGCGGTTCTGGCACGGTAATGGTTGCGGTCTGAATAATCGGCATGCGGCTGCCGTACGCTTCAACCATAACACCATCGAGCATGCCCGGGTTAGCGCGACCGGTGCGGATTTTTTTGGCTTCTTCTTCAAAACGAGTCACTGCCTGACTCATACGTTGTGCATAAATTTGCGTATCGAACATATTCCTACTATAGTGCAAAATGAAGTGAACGAACAGCCCCTGTGAGTAATACCCCATCTATTGAACGTGCCCCTGGATACATACCCGAAGCGCAACTACTGTTGGGTACTCGAGCATTCTACGACGACGAGCGCCAAAAACAATTGCACGAGGGCAAGCTTTATTTTACCCCTGAATCCGCGGGTATGCGCGGACTATTGTATGTGCGCACCTTGCGGCTTATGGCCGAAGCTTCGCAAGAAGGCAGGTTCGATTTTAACGCACCAGACGCCCGCCTCCAACTGGGTAAATTCGCGCTTGAACACCTACCGCAGGCTGGCGACATTGCTCGGCAACTGGCTGTTATTAACACCGCCGAACACATGCTCGCCGAACGCGAGAAGGCATTTTTTGCAGGACTGCGCGAACACCAGAAACCATACATGCACGATATAGTGAAGTTTATGAATACGGTACCGCAGCAAGTGGTTTACTCCCCCGAGCCGGATGTATATGCAACAACTACGCTGCGCGGTGCGTTAGTTGAGGCGCCAACGGGCCTTGGCAAAACGGTACTCATGGCAAGAGCTCTTGTAGCAGCCGGGGTCGGGCGACCAATCGAGGCCATTGAACATGACCAAAAACCTGTGCGCGCGCTCCTTATTGTGCCGTCGCAAACAATCGTAGAACAATTGACCGGCAAAGTCGGCGACGATACACTTCGCCGCTTCGCCCCAGGTATACATGTTGGCGGCTTTTACCAGCACGAACGAGACCATACTGCCGATGCCGTCGTTATTACGATTGATAAATTCATTGAGGATTTCCGCAACGGCATGCTCCATGGTGAAACTTTCGACATTTGTATCATCGACGAAGCTCACCGTGCCACGCAGCCACGATTCCAAAAAACCCTTATTGAACATTGGGGCGACAAGCCGGTCATTGGTTTTACAGCCACGCCCGAATACCACAGAACAAAAGACGCGCGCCTGTTTTTGCCGCACCGCATTTTCCATGGCGATATTCTGGATTACACGCAAAACACAGACGACGTGCTTAATGCCGCGCAACTGTTTGAAATCCGCGTCGATCACGACAAATACCTTGGGGAGCGCATCATGGACGACGTCGAAGGATTGAGCCCACAATCTATAGACCAGCTGGTCATACGTGAAGCAACGGCAGATTTTTTGGAACCGATGATCAAAGAAGGCCGCCGCGGTATTATTTTTTGCGAACAAGGCGGCGGGGAACCATCGGGATACGCAATCAAGATGGCCGAACGACTTTCGACGATAAAAAAACCGGATGGCAGTTACGTAAACTGTGCGGTCGCTGGCACAATTAACAACGGCAAGAACCCTCGCAACCCAAATAGCAACCAGGGTATTCGCCGTCGCTATGCCACTGGCGAAATCGACTTTATTGTAACGGTAGACTGGGGCCGCGAAGGCCTTAACGAGGATGTAGATATTGTCATTACGGCAGGCAACGTGACATCGCAGGTTAAATTTTTGCAAGAAATCGGTCGGGGCACAAGACTCAGCAGCCGCTTCCCTGTAACCGTATATGGACATCTTTTTGTGCCTACAATGAAACGCAATGCGTTGTCGCTCTTTGGGTTATTCGGGTTTGAAACGATCGAACAAGGGGTTGTGCTCGGCGCACAACGCCGTAAACCACGCCGCGCTAAAAATAGCGGTTCAGACAGGTCAATGGGCCGACTATTCGACTTCCCGCCCATCATTGTAGACCTTATTAAATCTATCGAAGCAAAATCGGTGGGCGAAGCGCTGTTCCACCCCGAATCAACATTGGCGCTACCAAAAGATTTTTTGAAATTTGAGGACATTATGCGCGACGTACCTGGGCCGCCAATCACAATCCGCAAATATTTACGCGACACATTAGGTTTCCGCAGCATCGGTCGCTACGAGCCATCAGATAATGGGCGCGACTTTGTCTTTTACTTTGAACCAGATACAAAAAAACATCTAGACAAATACCGTGGCGCAGTCGCTCGCGTAGAATTACAGCGTGAACTCGGCGGTATTGATGTAACAATCGTCGATGAAATGGCGGACAAGGTTAAAGCGACTCCTTTCGATTGGTTCTATAAAGATGGCAAGTTTATTGTTCACTACAGTCTCGAGCATTCCAATCTCATCCGCGCTGAACACCACAAAACGCCTGATGCCGATCCCACAGACTACAACCGCCCACGGCTGGCAGCCATGCTCGGCATAAGTAATTCTGCGCTTGCGAGCCGACTTTTGCCCGAGGAATGGTTGCTCGCAAAGCCGAAACGTACCAAAACAAAAACGGGTAAAATCCGCATATTAGACCACTGGGAATCGCTCGATGCCGCACGTATTATTGCGCGATTTGACGAACAAAACGAAATCAATAGCGGGCCTGCGTACCTCGTCCCGTACGACCTTGCCGCGCGGTACGTAAATATCGACAAAGCGCGTCTTATAAAATTTGCCGATGATTACGGCGAACCAACCGAAATCGTACGTATCGCTCGTAGTGGGAGGCCGCCACGATGCGTGACGTGGGAAGTCATGCAAGCCGCCCAAGACGAATATGGCGTGCGCAACATTAACACCGATGCCCTGGACCCTCGGCATTTATCCCTTGGCGTCACCTCGCTAACCATTGATTACAGTCGCCTGCCCAACGGTCGGAACGACAAAGACCAAAGCAAAGCGCTCTATGCCGCCGAGGTGGTTGCAATGCTTCGTGCGCTGCCATCAAAAAAGTTAACGTCGTAAGCTCACCTTGAACCCAATAAAAGAACCCGTGTGTGCGGGTTCTTTTATTTTTAGATGCGAACTTTATTCGCTCACGCCGAGTTCAAAGCGAGCCATGCGGCGAACCACAATGTTTTCGCCGAGTTTGGCACCGTTGCTTTTCACCAACGTGCCAACCGTTTCGTCTGGGTTTTTAATGAATGGCTGGTCCAATAAACACAATTCAGCAAAGTGCTTTTTGAGCATACCTTCCACAATTTGTGGAACCATAGCTTCTGGCTTGCCTTCGTTCTTTACCTTTTCGGTAAATTCAGCAGCTTTTGCGTTGCGCTCTTCAGCAGGAATGTCTTCAGTGCTAATAAAGCGTGGGTTGGTTGCAGCAATGTGCATTGCCAGGTCATGTGCCAGGTTTTTAAAGTCATCGGTGCGCGCCACAAAGTCGGTTTCGCAGTTAACTTCTACCAAAACGCCAATGCGACCACCGTGCACGTAGGCTTCTACCATGCCCTGGCTCGCTTCGCGTTCGGTGCGCTTTTCAGCTTTGGTCAAACCTTTTTTACGCATTTCAGCAAGTGCTTTGTCGAAGTCGCCGTTGGCCTCTTCCAAAGCGCGCTTGGCATCGGTTAAACCAACACCGCTCAGTTCTTTGAGTTTTTTAACTTCATCAAGTGATACTGCCATAATGCCCCCTTACTTTTTGTCTTCAGTCTTACGTGCAGCTTTGCCTTCGGCAACGGCTTCTTTTACGTAATCAGTAATAAGTCGCAGCGCTTTAAGCGCGTCGTCGTTTGCGGGAATCACAAAATCGGCGAGGTCAGGGTTTGCGTTGGTGTCAACGATTGCCACAACCGGTACGTTCAAACGGCGAGCTTCAGCAACGGCGTTTTTGTCCTCAACCATGTCGGTAATAAATACCACACCTGGTTGGCCGTTCAGATCTTTAATGCCACCATACTTGAGGTTGAGCGCGTCGATTTCTTCTTGGAAGCGTTGCACTTCGAGCTTATTGTAACGGTTGGCAAATTCACCGCTGACCATGCGAGATTCAAGCTGCTTGAGCTGCTTGATGCGTTCGCTGGTGGTCTTTACATTGGTGAGCATACCGCCCAACCAGCGTTCGGTAACAAACGGCATGCCGACTTCTTCGGCGGCTGCCCGAACAATGTCTTTTGCCTGGCGCTTGGTGCCCACGAACAAAATTTGCTTGCCATTGGCAACAGCTTTTGTAATGAACGGTAATGCCTTTTCGAGACCGTCGACCGTCTTGGTCAGATCAATAATGTGGCTCCCGTTGCGCTTACTGTGAATGTACTGCGCCATTTTAGGGTGCCAACGGCTTGTTTTGTGGCCAAAGTGCGCGCCGGCGGCGAGCAAAGCCTTAATATCTACGGCAACTGCCATAAATCCTTCTCCTTCCCCTGCGCTTTTCTGGTTTCCCAGAGGATTTACACGCGTCAGGGTGATTCGTTAAAAAATTGGTATACACAAATTTTACCGCACTTACCTCTGTTTGTCTAGAGGTACTTATACTTTGCGTATATTGCACGAAGGCAGTAAAACTTGATATACCTCATGCAAGCGACCATTCGCTTGTAGTTGCACAGCTCAGGGAAAGAAGGTGGTGTCGTTGGCGACACAAGCGGGGCACAGCACACTGATCAAAGATCTGGTGCGCAGCTTCCAGGTGCGTCTACTGCAGACTACGGTGAACGGCACCGAGGCTCAGCGCGTACGGATGGCACACACCATCGCCACCGGAACAAAAAACGCTGCCATATTGCGAGAAATCGCGAAGATCGGCACCGATAGCACGCTGAACATCGACGACAAAATCAAGCAGATGCGAGAACTGGTGGCAGAGACGCTCCAGGAACTCAAAGTGCAAACACTCGTGGAACAGCACGAAATTGACGAGCTGATGGCGCTACTGAAGCAACTGCTCGACACACCTGATCTTGACATTGAATACGAAACCGTCACCAACCAAGTGATGGGTCTACTCGAACAGGCTCTGAACGAGCTGGCGTCGGCCGCGCAACCCAACACACGAGACCCACTGGACTACCTCCGACGGCGTCTCCGTGTCATCGTCGTCAAGTTCCGTCACAAAGACTTTCCACTTGATCCCACCTGCGACAAAATCATCATCGCCATCGGCTACCAGTGTTGTCTGCTGGGCCTGACCGATGACGCTTTGCCCGACCTGGGCCCGATCATAGACGAGATCCACACGCTGCTCGAGGGCACGCAAAAACGACTCGCGTAGCAGCAACTGTATGTGCGGGCCAACAAAAAGGAGGCGGCGCAACTACACGCCCGCAAGGAGAAGCTCGCGGAAGGACTTCACTTCCCCGATGTCCTCCTTGCGGGCTTCTTCAATCTAATAAACTCGCAATTTTATAAAACTTATGCTAATAATAAACATAATAACATCATAAAAATCAAAATATGAACACACTCAACGCACCTCACCCAGAAGGAACATTCAGCTCGGGCAACCAGGCGAACCGGGATGTACCACCGCAGGATCCGTGGGCCGACGCCCATTCAGCCCCACCTGATCACAGTGGCAATCTCGCACCACTCCCCCACATGACGCCCGGTCAGGAAGCTGCTGAGTTTGAAGGAATTGTGCAGGATTTTAAGCCAACAACAGTAACACCTCAGATTGACACGAACGGTAATACGCTCGCTCTCCCGACTCCTGAGCCTACTGAAGCCGGCTATACGCCGCGCCACTCGGTGATCGAAGGTGGCTACCAAGGCGGCCACCGCCGTCTGAACGAACAAACAGCGTTTACACCTACGCCAATAAGCGACATTGAACGCCGCAACAAGGCTAATTTACAAGCCACCCTCGCCTTGCGCGAAACATTGGCGACCACTGAACCTGAGCTACTGCAAGATGCAAAAGTGCTCGCACCCGGTGAAGCCACGCAAAAAATTACTTTACCCACGTCCGAAGAACCGCCTGAACAGCCCATCGAACAAGCTCCGCTCACCCAGGAACGACCGACCAATTATCGCAGTCGTCACCGGCTTTTGGGCCGTCTCGCTCGTTTCTTTAGCCGCTAGTCCATCGGGGTAAAATGCGTTACCATGGATAACAATATGCATCTTCTTAAAATTTATTGGTTCGCACTCTCTACCACGCTGATTATTTGGGCACTTACTGGTTTTTTTCTTGGGTGGAGTGCACTCTTTACCGTTGTTGTTTTAACTCTGCTCGAAACAACTTTTAGCGCCGACAACGCAGTCATTAATAGCAAGGTGCTCGTGACGTTCTCCCCATTTTGGCAAAAATTATTTATGACCGTCGGCATTTTTATTGCCGTGTTCGTCGTGCGCTTCGCCATGCCAATTTTTATAGTTATGCTCACCGCCGGCCTTGACTTCACCGATGTCTTAAACCTTGCGCTCAATGACCCGATCGCCTACGAACACCACCTCGATAAAGCCGAACCGCTCATTAGCGCCTTTGGCGGGGCATTCCTGCTAATGATTGCTCTGAGTTATTTTGTTGACTACGAAAAAAATACACACTGGCTGCCATGGCTTGAGCGCCGGTTGGGTAAACTCGGCAAATTCGACAACATCACTACCTTTGTTATGCTGCTCGCCTCAATTTTGCTGTACTTTACTGTAGAGCATTCACACCAAACAGCAGTGCTCATTGCCAGTATATGCGCCATGGCGTTGCATATTGGCCTGGAATTGCTCAGCGCGGTATTTCAAAATGGCCGCAAAACCGCACTCAGCGCCGTTAAAAAGACGGGTGTTGCGGCATTTGCATCATTTATGTATCTCGAACTTTTAGATGCATCGTTCAGTTTGGACGGTGTGATTGGCGCATTCGCCCTAACAAGCAGCGTGGTACTGATTATGGCCGGCCTTGGCGCTGGTGCCGTGTGGGTGCGTGCCATGACCATCCATTTAGTGCGCATTAAAGCGCTCACTAAATACCAGTACCTCGAGCACGGCGCGCACTGGGCAATCGCCTTTTTGGGCGCAGCCATGCTGCTCAAGCTGTACCACATTGAACTGCCTGAATGGATTGTGGGAACGCTGGGCATTGTGTTCATTGCCGCCGCTGTTATAACCAGTGTGCGCGCAAAAACGCCGCAAAAAGCGCATGCCTAATCCAGTCTTTGACATTTCTCTATAAAACAGATACAATAATTTGGAATTATGAAAAGCAATCTTCACCCAACCGACTACCGCCCTGTGGTTATGCAGGATCCAAGCGCTGACTACGCATTTTTGACGAAGTCTACCGCTAAGACCGACAAAACCATCAAATGGGAAGACGGCAACGAGTACCCGCTCCTCGAGGTGTATATCAGCAGCGCTTCTCACCCGTTCTACACCGGTAAAGAAACCCTGATCGACACCGAAGGCCGCGTTGACCGCTTTAAGGCTCGCGCCGAAGCTGCCAAGGCTCGTCAAGAAGCCCTCGCAAGCAAGGCCAAAAAAGCCGCCGCTCGCAGCGCTGCAAAAGCCGACAAAGACGACAAGTAATCTACTCGCCGCACCCACACATGAACTGCCATCCCGGCAGTTCATGTTTTTTTGCGGGCACTCGCGTAACCTGCTACTATTGAGGTACTTATGGCAAAAATAACGCTGAATTTAGACCAACTCCGCACCGAACAAGCCGAACTAACGGACTTTTTAGCACGCCCCGATGCTTTTAGCGATCCAGCCTACGCCAAAAAAACAAAACGCCTCAGCGAACTTGGCGATATTATTGGCATGGTGGAACGACAAGAAGCGATTAAAAAACAACTTGCCGACGCCACAGAACTCGCGCGCGGCGATGACGAACTTGCCGAACTTGCCAAAGAAGAAGTTCCGGAACTTGAAGCAGAATACGCCGAACTGGACGATAAATTATTCGAAATGCTCGCACCAAAAGACCCGAACGACGAAAAAAACGTGATCGTCGAAATCCGCGCCGGTGCTGGCGGCGACGAAGCCAGTTTGTTTGGCGCAGAATTATTCCGCGCCTACCAACGCTTTGCTGAACGCCACGGTTTTAAAACCGACCTCATTAGCGAAACTCCTAGCGACGTTGGCGGCTTTAAAGAAATTATTTTTGCCGTTAAAGGCGACGGCGCGTACAGCATGCTCAAGTTCGAAAGCGGCGTACACCGCGTGCAGCGCGTTCCTGCAACCGAAAGCCAAGGCCGTATTCACACCAGCACCATTACTGTTGCCGTTTTGCCCGAAGCCGAAGAAACCGACGTGGTGATTAACCCAGCCGACCTGCGCATTGACGTGTACCGCTCGGGCGGCAACGGTGGTCAAAGCGTGAATACCACCGACTCAGCCGTGCGTATTACTCACTTGCCAACCGGCCTGGTGGTTACCTGCCAAGACGAAAAATCGCAAATCAAGAACAAAGAAAAAGCCATGGGCGTGCTCCGCAGTCGTTTGATGGCCATGAAGATCGAAGAAGAACAAGCCAAGCTCACTGCCGAACGCCGCAGTCTCATCGGCTCTGGTGACCGCTCAGAGAAGATTCGCACCTACAACTGGCCACAAGACCGCATTACTGACCACCGTATTGGCTACAGCCGCAGCAACATCCCCGGTGCCATGAACGGCGAAATCGACGACCTCGTTGAAAAATTACAAGCCAGCGAACGCGAACTGCGCGCCGCCGGCGTTGAAAATCAGGAGTAACCGTGACCATTGCTGACTTTTTGCGCAGCACCACACAACAGCTCGAAGCCGCCGGCATTGCAACTGCACGGCTTGACACGCAGGTGCTTTTAGAACGCACACTCAAACAAAATAAAGCCTGGCTGCTCGCCCACGGCGACGAAGAAATTGATGCCGAAAAACTTGCTACACTACAAGCCCAGGCGCAGCGCCGCGCCGCACGCGAACCGCTGGCTTACATTCTTGGGCGCCAAGAATTTTATGGCCGTGTGTTCGCCGTTACCCCCAGTGTGCTTATTCCCCGCCCCGAAACTGAAGCCATGATCGAAGAACTAAAAACGCTGCCCGTGCCCGATAACGCCAGCGTGCTCGACGTTGGTACTGGCAGTGGCGCAATCGCTATTACAGCCGAGCTTGAACTGCCCCATTTACGCACCGAGGCCTGCGACGTGTCAGCGGCTGCGCTGGCCATTGCAGAACAAAACGCCGAGCGCATGGGCGCGCAGGTCACCTTTTTTGAATCAAATTTACTGGCGCGTGCGGAGCATTCGTACGATGTAATTCTGGCGAATTTACCATATGTTGCAGAAGACTGGGAGCGCTCGCCCGAAACCAATTTCGAGCCACGCCTGGCGCTGTTTGCTGTCGACGCCGGACTAGAACTTATTAAAAAACTTGTTACCCAGGCGCCGCAGTTACTGAATGAAAATGGTTACCTACTTCTCGAAGCCGACCCGCGCCAATTTGCGCATATAAAACAAGCTGCAGCGCCTGCGTTTACGCATGTGCGCAGCAATGGTTTTACCATTATTTTACAAAAAAATTAGTGTATCTCGGGTAACGCCAATAGGTCGTCAATCGACTGCACCCCACGCAAAAATTCGTATGGCAAATAGCCATCGCGCTGGGCATCCGCTTTTTGTTTGAGCTCATCAAGTGTCATTTCCATGACGGTAATTATTTCGCCGCCTTGGTCAACATGCGGTTCATCTTGGCCTTCAAAATCGGTGGCTAAAAATAGGTAGTAAAAATAGTCAATTTTGGTGTGTTCTTGTTTTACGCTAACAAGCTTCCAGTTTTTAAAGCGCATGCCCGTTTCTTCGTGCAGTTCGCGTTTTGCGCAATCAAGCTCGGTTTCGGTTGCAACGTCATGGCGGCCACCGGGCAAAGTTAATTTTGGCGGACGGCTTGGCTGCTCATCGCGGATCACCACAATTTTACCGTTTTTTACCGCCAAAACATTCACGGTGTCGGGGCGTTTGAGCGCTTCAAACGTAGCGGTTGAACCGTCAAAACGCTCTTGCTCCCAGTGGTACACATCGTAAATAATACCTTTAAATACCCGCGTTGCGTTCTTTGGAATCATCACTGCATTTTTTGGAAAAATCGTGCGCATTACTGTGGGTACTCAGCCAGCGTGACACTCATTTTTTGTTCTTTGCCGTCGCGCAGCAGCGTGAGCTCTACTTTGTCGCCAGGCGAATATTGCGCCAGCAACGATGCCAAACCTTTACCCTGCACAATTTTCGTGCCATTCACTTGGGTAATAATGTCACCGCTTTTTAAGCCCGCACTCGCTGCTGGACTGCCAGCAATGACGGCCGGATTTTGCGCATCACCGCGCACCAGCGCACCTTCTTTTACTGCAAGTTTCAGTTCGTCGGCAACGTCGGCGGTAATGCTCACATAGCGCACGCCCATGTACGCTTTAACAATTTTACCTTTGGTGAGCACCGAGTTTATAACTGCTTTTGCCGCGTTAATGGGAATTGCAAACCCTAAACCCTGGCCTTCTGTCGAGACCGCGGTGTTTATGCCAATCACTTCGCCTTTTAAGTTCACGAGCGGCCCGCCCGAGTTACCCGGGTTAATCGAAGCATCTGTTTGGAACATGTCTTCGAGTTGTTCGGCGTTCATCCCCTGTTCGTCAGATGCCGTAAGCGGGCGGCCGGTACCCGAAATAATGCCACTAGTGACACTGTTACGGAAAATCCCGAGCGCATTGCCAATTGCCACAACTTGATCGCCTGGCTTCACTGGTTCAGAATCGCCAATTGTTGCGGCGGTTAAATCGCTGACGCCGTCGATTTTAAGAAACGCAAAGTCGTTGCTTGGGTCGCGACCAACAACTTTTACGTTTTCGTACTCTTTTCCGTCGTCGGTGATGACCGTGACTTGATTAGTGCCTTCGGGTACCACGTGTTTGTTAGTGAGCACATAGCCGTCCTTCGACACAATAATGCCACTGCCCGCGCCTTCGCTCACCTGGCTTTGCTGGAATCGCCCCACACCTTGCTGCACCGATTGCGTGGTAATTGCCACCGTGCTTGGGCTGACTTTTTTAAAGACCTCGGCGATCACTTCGCCTTGCTGAGCAACAATAGCTTGACTGTTATCGCTAATGGTACGGCTGGCGTCGAGCTTAACTAAGCCGCTACTCACAAACAACCAGGCGCCTAAAAAGCTGCCCGCAAAACACAGTACGACCGTGCCGAGCACCGTCCATAACTTCTTGTTGACCGGCGTAGCTGAACGTGGTTTTTTGAGCGGTGCAGGTTCAATCGGCGTCATATCGTTTGGCTGAGTTTCTGACATATACCCCCTTTTTTTTATACAGTTACATCCCAAGACGAGAAGAACAAGATAATCGCAAGCAGCGCAGCGCCAAACACCACAGTTCCTCTGAGCATCGATTTTGTGAGCTTATTAGTTTTACTAAAGTCGTACATGCGCGCGGCACAAAACCCAATAACCAGCATAACGAGTGCAATTTGCGGGATCTTAACGGGAAGCCCCAAGTTATACACGTTCGTCCAGCGGTACATAATCCAGGCGAGTTCCACCATAAACAGGCCCCATACGGTGGCGAGGAGTTCAATGTACTGCTCTTCGTAGTTACTAACCACGTGGCGCGCCGAAACGTATCCAATAAGACCGCAGGCCAAAAGCACAAAGAATTCAGGCAAAATAACCGAGAAGTTGAATAGCGCAACAAGACTGACGACTTGTGCCACCCCCGCCTGCAGCAACACGCCGTGCTGTGTAGAACGTGGTTTAAGCACCAACAGCCATACGCCGTACAGCAACGCTAAAATAATCTGAATGGTAAACGAACTACTCGCCAAGTAAATCAACGCGACAGCACTAAGGCCAACGATGATGTCGGCGAGGTTTGCTTTAAGATTTGGCCACCAAAAACGGGGGCGCAGCGCCAAAATGCGCCATTTGCTTAAAATCACAATCGCAAACGCCAGATATGGCGGGTCGAGTCTCACCAAAAGCAAAACAGCAACGGGCAGCAAAAGGTTGAAGCCGGTGTAAATAGCATTACTCACTCGTGTACGCGTGGCTTTAGCCCGCAATAAGTCAATCACAATGGTCTTATTATAGCACCTGTTTTCTGAGAAAATACTGGCTTTGCCAGCGACTTTTCACACCTGTTATTGTTGGGTGCTGGTTGCGGCGGGCTGCTTGCCCACAATCACCACAAAATCTGCGTTGCTGGTCACGCCAGCAGGCTTACCGCTGGTAACTTCTACGCCCAAAAGTTGTTTGAGCTTCTTGAGCGTTTCGGGTTTTTTGCCACCGGTCATGTCGTAGAAACTAATCTTTTTGTCGCCCAATGCATCAGGAGCGTTGCCAACATTCGACACGGTGAGTTTTTCGGCGGTGATTTTGTCGGCCTGCGTTTGCGCCAAACCAGGAGTACCACTAGCATTGAGCACCGCAATATTTGCGTATTCGAGCGATGCCTTGTTGCCTGTAGAAAGCGCCGTAATAGCAGCTTGAATAGCGCTGTAGCTATAACTGCCGGCATTCGGGCAAATGTTACCGCTGAAGCAACCAGCAGTTGCGAGCGGGTGGTCTTTATCTTCGAGACTAAACGAGGTAATATCCTCTGTTTTAACATTTTTGCCCAGTTCGATAAGCGTTTTAATTTCGTTGGCTTCAAAGTTGGTCCGCAGGTTATTACCCAGCGTATCAAGCAGATTATTCACCGCAACAGGATTCGCTAGAGTACCAGCACTCACCGCCTTATCTTTTAGGGCAATCAGAATCTTACGCTGGTTGTCCTGGCGGTCAGGGTTTGAACGACTTAACCCATAGGTAGGTGCCACGTCGCCGCGAGCACGGGCGAGCGCTAAGGCGTGTTTACCGTCCAGATTAACCGGGCCATTGGGGTATTTTACGTAGTAGCATTGGTATTTGCATTCCCAGTCGAAGTTGCGGTCCAAAATACCGCGTGGGTCGTCGCTTTCGATGTTGACGGTAATGCCGCCCACAGCATCGACTGCTTCGCGCAGCACCGTGTAGTTGACGTGTGCCGCATATTGAATATCGAGGCCGAGCACCTCACCAATCTTTTTGCGTAGCGCACCAGCGGCAGCTTCTTCGCCTTGGTCTTTGTTGCAGCTATACACAACATTGATTTTGCCTTGGTAACCCGACACGCAGGCTTGGCCATATTGCACATGCAGGTCACGCGGAATACTCACTACAAACGCGTCTTTTTTGTCTTGGTCAACACTCAGCACCATAATCGAGTCGGTCAAGTCGCCACCTGGGTGGCCTGGGTCGTCTTCCGAAGTACCGAATAACAGCACGTTACTGCGGCCGTTAGCGTCCTCTTTAAGTGGCTGACCTTGGTCAAAAAGAGCAGAAATAACATTGCCCTTAAAAATCTGCCCACCCGTTGAAAGAATTTTCCACAGGAAGTAGCCACCAACGCTTAATAATATTGCCAAAACCACACTCACAATGACAATAGCAATCTTTTTGCGAGACCATTTTTTGCGAACGCCGCCCCGTTTTTTATCTTTTTTGCTAGGTTTGCCTTTACCACCACCGGTAACGCCAGCGCCAGAAGCTTCAACTTGGGGGTCATCGTCAAGATTTAAATCGAGATTAATTTCTTCACGATTACGCACCGGATTCGGCAGACTTAATCCATCAGCTTTATTAGCGCTTGGTGCCGCAAGTGTTGCAGGCCCAGCCGTACGACGCAATGTTGGTGGCGCGTTCCGGCGCATGCCATCTGAATTACTTACACTTTTAGACGGATCAATTAAAAAGCGCTCCGGCACGTTGCGCGAACTAGCAATACTTGGGCGCTGACGCCTTAAATCACTATTTTGCGCACGGCGGCGCAATACGAAACCATCTATGTTGCTGTTGTTATGACTCATAAAAGTTATTTAAAACTATAGCGTTTTTAGGCGCGCGGCACAACCGCGCTTTTGTCATTTTACCACGCAACGGCTGAGCCGTACCTGAACTGCAAACCGGGGTAGATTTTTACATATTACCCCTGTATTATAGAGCTTATGAATCCAAACCAACCGCTCGGCAATTCCGGCACGGGCGGCACTGCGACGCCCCCTGAAACATCACCACCTGCGAATACAGGCTATGCTCGTGATCTCCCCGAGGACGGTTTTGGTTTTACCGACGACCAGCCTTCATTGCCACAAGTCGTACGCCCGCCTACACCCATACAGCCGCAGCCCGGAGCGGTAGTACCACAAGTCACTATTCAACCGACCCCAATTGCAGCGCCGGCACCCACCCTAACGCCGCTCCAACCGCAGCCACAACCACAGCCGCAGCCGCCCGCAGCGATTATGCCGCCTCAACAAGTTCCGGACGTGCCAACACTCCAACAGCCCGTGGCTCAACCTGCTGCTACACCTGCTATACAACCCGTCCAACCCGTTGCCAGCGCTCAAGCCGCCCCTGTTCAACCGACTGCAACATTCAGCCCTCAGTCCAGCATGTCACACCTGCCCGACGACATCGCCAACCGCATTAACGAAAAACCAATGCAAAACTCCGGCGATATCATGCGCCAAATTAAACATGGGCTCGATGGCAATCGTGTTAAAAGCGTTTTATCGTTTATCGTGTTTATTGTTTCGATTTTTGCCGCGGCGTTCCTTATTAACCAGTATATTTTTCAGTCGTACTACGTTGAAGGTACCAGCATGACACCAACCCTGCAAAACAACGACCGGCTTATTATTAGTAAGGTGGAACGCACCATTGCCAATGTGCAGGGCAAGCCGTATATTCCTGAACGAGGCCAAATTGTGGTGCTCGACAGTTCAATTGTTGGCTTGAACGGCCAACACGAACAGCTTATTAAACGCGTGGTTGGTTTACCGGGCGACCGAGTTCATATTGAAGCAGGCACGGTTACTATTACCAATGCCGCACACCCAGATGGCTTTGACGTTACCAAAAGTCTGGGACTCACCAACCTACACGCAACGTACACCGACGAGCCAATTGACCTCGCTATTCCCGAAGGTCACGTATATGTTATGGGCGATAACCGCGAACAAGGCGGCAGTTACGACTCGCGGGCATTCGGGCCAATAGAAGGCAACCAAATTCAGGGCCGGCTGTGGGGTCGCATATTGCCAATAGATAAAGCGCAGTTGTTTTAAGAGTAAGCAAAGCTTACTGCATAGTAAAAACTGCTCGTTTAGGCGAGCAGTTTTGTAATGCGGTCCAGGTCTTCATCGGAGGTAAACTCAATGATGAGCCGGCCGCCATGCGCCATATTGCGGATTGCAACCTTGGCGCCCAGGCGCCGTGCGAGCTGCTGCGTGCCTGGCGTTTCGGTGCGGGTTTTTGCCGCCGCGGTTTCGCGGTTTTTGGTACCTTCTTTGTAGCCAATCACAAACTGTTCGGTTTTGCGCACCGACCAGCCGTTTTTAACAATCAAATCAAGGAGTTCTTGCTGTACTTCGGGTTCTTGAATTGCCACAATTTGGCGCGCGTGGCCTTCGCTGATTTGGCCACGAATCAGCGCTGTTTTTGCATTTTCAGGCAAGCTGAGCAAACGCAGCGAGTTACTGACCGTGCTGACCGCTTTGCCACCAGCGCGTTTCCCAATTTCGTCGAGCGTCATGTTAAATTGCTGTTGCAATTTTAGGTATGCTGTTGCAATTTCGAGCGGGTTTAAATCTTCGCGGTTCAGGTTTTCAATCAGCGCAAGTTCGAGTTTATGCTGGTCAGTGTATGTTCGCACCAGCGCAGGAACTTCGGTCATTCCAGCAATTTGACTTGCACGCAAGCGGCGTTCACCGGCAACAAGCTCGTATTTGCCGTCGCCAATTTCGGTCACCACAATCGGCTGCAAAACACCGTGTTCGCTAATTGAATTTGCCAGTTCTTGCAGCGCTTCGGGCTCAAACAATCGGCGCGGTTGGTGCGGATTGGGCGAAATCGCCCCCACTGGCAAGTTGCGCAGCTCGCTCACCGCTTTGTCTTCATTTTTGGTAATGTCAAAAGCTTCGTCCAGCACATTTGTGGGAATCAACGAATCAAACCCGCGGCCTAAACCGCGAGCGGCAGGTTTTTTAGACACGACTCATGACCTCCTTTGCAAGCATTTTATAGGCGCGCGCACCTTTGCTCCAGCGGTCGTAGGCGCCCACTGGCAAACCGTGGCTTGGCGCTTCGGCTAAACGAATATTGCGGGGAATAACGGTTTCAAAAACTTTATCGGGGAAGTGCTTCTTCACTTCGGCCTGCACTTGCGCGCTCAGCGTTGTGCGAGCGTCCACCATAGTCAGTACCACGCCCAAAAGGTCGAGTTGGGGGTTCAGGCCTTTTTTAACCAATTGCATGGTTTCGAGTAGTTGCCCCAAACCTTCGAGAGCGTAAAATTCTGCCTGGACCGGCAGCAGCAAATGATCGGCGGCAATTAAGGCATTCACCGTGAGCAAACTCAGACTTGGCGGGCAGTCGATCACCACAATATCATAAGTATGCGTGCTCAGAGCCGTCTTGAGCCGGGTAAACTTTTGCTGCGCTTTAGCGAGTTCAACCTCGGCGTTGGCGAGCTGCGGCAGCGTTGGCAACAAATGCAGGCGCTTCTGGCCGGTTTCAATAATACAGTCCTGCAAAGCGACTTTTTCTTCGAGAACATCAATAACCGTATGCTGGAGCCGGCGCTTGTCTATACCAAGGCCGCTAGTGGCATTGCCTTGCGGGTCAAAATCAACCAAAAGAACGTTTTTACCGCCTTTTGCCAAATAGTACGCCAAGTTGACCGCTGTGGTGGTCTTCCCAACACCCCCCTTCTGATTTGTGACCGCAATAATTGTTCCCGCCATTGTCGCTTCTGTTTGTCCCTCTCTGTTTGCTGACCATTATTGTACCAGCTTTTGGGTATGCGTGGAACGATTACCCATGTTGACTTTATAAATATTTGCAGCGTAATATCGGCACAGGCACCTCGTTTGGAGGAGACATGGACTACGACAGTTACTATGTGGTCGGCTACCGGTTCCTAGACAATACGTACTGCCAGCTCCCCCCTTTCGTCCCCGGTACGGAAGATACTGTGTTGGTTCCCCGCCCCGAGACAGCCCTAGCTGCAGCCAGGGCGCCCGTGCACGACAGCGTTTACAACTGCGATATGCAGGGCGAATGGTCGAGTGCACACCAACTGCGCCCCGGTGACTTTCACACCATCCCGCAAGTGGGCTACGGCTACGCTGTTTGGCCGGAAGATATTCTGGTGCCCGGGCAACAAAACCCCGGCGCAATCTTCCAGCTTGGAACTGCCGCCGAACCGCTCACCCACCGGACCATCGTGCCGGCGCTGTACCAGATATGGGCTAAAAGGGGCTACGAGGTAACCATTCACGAGTTATTCCGCCTAAAACCAGTCATGGTGCTGGGCGAAATCACGCCCAATGCCTTACCGGCGGCGATGCTCGTGCAGCTCCACAGCGTCATCCACATCAACCCGCCGGGCTGGCCGCACGAACGGCTCCTCCTGGTAAGCGAGCAGTTGCGTGAAGGCGAATCCGAGCCGCATGGTATTCGCCTGCTGCCGGTCACCTATGCAGTGCGCGAATTCCTGCGCTGGGAGACCGCCGACGGCAAAGTGCTCGAGGAATTCAAGGTCAGCCCCACGTGAGGAGCACAAGAGAACTGCGGCAGGGATGCCGCCGCAGTTCTCGCAAAAACTCTTACAACAAAAAACCGCCCCGTTTCCGGAGCGGCTTGTTTTATTTTGTGCTAATCGATTCGATCTCGATTTTTGTATACTTTTGGCGGTGGCCAGTCAAAGTTTTGACGCGTTTCTTCGCCTTAAACTTCATAATCTGTACTTTATCGCCCTTCACTTCGCCTTCGAGGACTTTTGCCTTAACGTTTGCACCTTTAACGGCTGGCGTACCAACAGTTGCGGTCTTTTCGTCAAAAACCATCAGAGGTTCGAGGTCAACGGTCTTGGTGTCTTCGGCGAGGAGGTCAACTAAAAGCGTCTGTTTTTCAGAGACGATGTATTGCTTGCCACCAATTTTGATAACTGCTTTCATGATCATTCTTTACAATTAGATTAATAAGTTATATCCAGACGATTTTAACAGATTAACCCCTGGCTGTAAAGATTATTCCTGTTCAGCTTCTGGTTGTTCGGCACCGAGGTCGCGCAAAGCTTCGTCCCAAAATGCCGCAAGCTGTGAGCCATCTAAATCTTCAGTGAGCTGCCAGGTGTCATCTTGGCGCTCGTTGTCGTGGCGAATTGACTCACTCAGCTCGTCATCGTCGTCTTCGACGGGCTGGAATTGCATTTTTGGTTGAGGTGCGAAATCTTGTAATGTGATTTTCATTTTTTTGTTTATTTGTTTTACATTTGACGTTACTTAAAACATTAGCATAATAATGCACGTAAGTCAATATGATGTTAGAAATTTATCATGCACACTTGTAGTTCTGGCCATCGTGGTGTATACCAAAGGCAGCTATGGCAACTTATTGCTTGCCAAGGCGCACGTTCCCACTCTGCACAGCCCGACGAGGAGATCCAAGAAGGAGTACGATCGTGAGCATCACGAACGAAACACCGGTGGACCATACCGTTCCGGCAAACGACGACGAGCGGCGAGCCTGGTTTGCGCCGTTCGGCTACACGGGTGACCCCGACGAGATCGTCGTCCTGCAAGGCGCCGACGGCAAGCCGCTGAAGACCGCGCCGGTCGCCGACGTGTGGGCGGTCCTCGTGGGCCTCCGTCGGCTGGAGACGGACTACACCGGTCAGTTCCACCGCACAGGCAACTGGGCGGAGTTTGGACGAAGGCCCATCGACCCAGCCGATCGACTGACTGAAGCCATGTACGGCCCCCTCACCCACCGGCAGACTGGCGATTGGCTGCCAGGCCGGCGTGAAATCGTCTGCGCGCTGCTGGAACGGCGCACGGACGACGACACGTACTTCCGTTTCCGCGATCAGCCGCTCACCCCCTTCAGCGCGGAGGTTCAAGACGCGGCGTAACCAGGTCCCCGCAACAGAGTGGCGAATATTTCGGTGCAAACCGAAACCCGCGGCGTTCAAACCGAACGCCGCGGGCCACTCCCCTATTTTGCTATTATTTTGCTTTTGTCAGAGATATCGTCACCGGAACGCCTTCAACTTTGGCAGTTGCTTGGTGCTCTTGTGATTCACTGGCGAGTTCTACGGCGAGCGTTTCTTGCTTAATCACATCGTCGAACTCATTTATGGCACGTTGCACCAGTGCATCGGCGCTTTCAATGTGCAGCACAATGCGGTCGTCCACGTTGAGGCCAGCAGTTTTGCGCAGGTTTTGGACGTGACGCACGAGGTCGCGCATGGCACCTTCGGCTTTCAGTTCTTCGGTTAACGCAACATCGAGTTTTACAACTTTGCCTGCGAACTTCACTTCTTTTACATTGAGTTCTTCAGCCAAAATGTCGTGGTAATCTTTGGGTACGTCAGCCGGAACGGTCACACTGGCGAGCGGTTGGCGCACCTTAACTTTGGCTTCGGCACGCTGGCTCAAACCTTCAGTAATCACGTCACGCACGGCTTGCATATCGCTGAGCACTTTTGCATCTACTTTGTGAACTTCCGGCCAGTCGCTCAAATGCACCGACTTTGGCAACCCGCTGCCCTTGGTGATTTTGCGCCAAACGTCGTCGGCAACAAACGGTGCCCACGGCGCGAGCAGCTGGGTTAAACACACAATCGTGTAGTACAAAGTTGCGTAGGCCTGCGATTTATCGCCATCGTCTTCGCTCTTCCAAAACCGGCGGCGGCTGCGGCGCACAAACCAGTTGCTCGTGTCGTCGAGCAAGTCAACGTACGCCTTCATAGCTTTTGGCATTTCGTAGCCGTCAGCATAAACAGTAATCACGGTTGTCGCTTCATCAAGGCGTGCGAGCATCCAACTGTCGAGCACATTGTGGGTTTGTGGTCGTTCAAGTTCTTTGGTTGGCTTCCAGCCATCAACTTCGGCGTACATGGTAAAGAAGCTGGCCACGTTGCGCAGGCGCTGCACCACGTTGCGCTGAGCTTCCACGAGCGCTTTGTCGTCGAACGGCGCGGTTTCGCCACTAAATAGCGAGCTACTCAGTAAATAAAACCGCACAGCGTCGGCACCGATGGTGTCGAAGGTGCTGTCGAGTTCAGGGTAATTACCGAAGTGTTTGCTCATTTTGCGGCCATCATTGCCTAGAATAATGCCGTGCGCCACTGCATTCTTAAACGCTGGCTTGTCAAACAGCGCCACCGCCAACACGTGCAAGTTGTAAAACCAGCCGCGTGTCTGGCCGTTATATTCAGTAATGAAGTCCGCAGGGAAGCCATCTTCAAAGTGCTTTTTGTTCTCAAACGGGTAGTGCATTTGCGCAAATGGCATGCTGCCGCTCTCAAACCAACAGTCGAACACGTCTTCGACGCGGTGCGCCAGGCGGCCATCTTTGGTTTTAAGCACGACTTCGTCGATGTGCGGACGGTGGAAGTCCACAACTTTTTCGGGGTCAACAGCAAGCTCTTTCAGTTCTTTCATGCTGCCCACAACGATCAGTTCCCCATCGTCGGTTTTCCATACAGGAATTGGCGCGCCCCAGAAGCGTTTGCGGCTGATGTTCCATTCGCGGGCACCGGCAAGCCAGTTGCCGAACGCACCGTCTTTTACATGTTCAGGATACCAATTTACTTCTTGGTTTGCGGCCAGCATTTGATCTTTAATCTTTGGAACGTCCACAAACCAAGCGCTCATGGCGCGGTAAATAATTGGCACGTCGGTACGCCAACAGTGCGGGTATTTGTGTGTGTACAGCGCCGATTTAAAGAGTTTCTTTTGCTTATCGAGGTCGGCCACAATTTCGTTGTTCGCATCAAACACCAGGCGACCGTCATAATCGCGCACGTCGCTGGTATAACGGCCATCGTCGTTGACCGGGCTAATGACCGGAACGCCTTCGCGTTTGCCCAGCCAATAGTCGTCCTCGCCGTGGCCGGGGGCAATGTGTACCACGCCAGTACCTTCTTCGGTGTTTACGAAGTCGGCGGCAACTACGCGGAAGGCGGCAGGTGTGCTGGCAAAGTAGTCGAACAGCGGTTCGTAAGTCATGCCAACCAACTTATTGCCCTTCACGCGGCGCACCACTTCGGCGTCGTCGAGTTCTGAGAAGCGCTCCAAGGCGGCTTCAGCCAGAACTAACTTTTCGCCCTCGCAGTCAACTTCAACGTAATCAATGTCGCTGCCAACCGCCAAAAGCAAGTTTGCGGGCAGCGTCCATGGGGTCGTGGTCCAGCCCAGCATGTAGCGGCCATCGGCAAGTTTGAACTTTACGGTCGCAGTAATGTCTTCGCGGTCGCGGTAGCTGTCATCGAGGCGGGTTTCAAAGTTACTGAGCGCAGTTTGGGCACCGTAGCTGTAGGGCACCACGCGTTCACCTTCGTAGACTAAGCCTTTGTTGTAGAGTTCTTTGAATGCCCACAGTACGCTTTCGGTGTAGCTTGGGTCCATTGTGCGGTAGTCGTCTTCAAAGTCCACCCAGCGACCAATGCGGCGCACATAATGGTGCCACACATCGGTAAAGCGCAGCACACTTTGGCGGCAGTAGTTATTGAACTTGGCGACGCCGTATTCCTGAATGGCTTTTTTACCGCTCACGCCGAGTTCCTTTTCGGCCAAAAGCTCTGGCGGCAGACCGTGGCAATCCCAACCAAATCGGCGAGGCACGTAGTAGCCCTGCATGGTTTTGTAGCGAGGCACAGCATCCTTAAGAACAGAGGTCATTAACCCGCCCCAGTGCGGCTTGCCATTGGCGAACGGCGGACCGTCATAAAAGCTGAACAGCTTGCCGCCTTTACGCTGGCTCACGCTTTTCTCGAAGGTCTTTTCTTTTTCCCACAACGCCAGCAACGCTTCTTCAGCAGCTGCGGCCGGTGTCTTTTGGACTTCTTCCTTATTCATAAAAACTCACTTCTTTTGTTATTAAAAATCACCCGTTAAAAAAGATGTTGGAACCCGTGGCTACGGGCGGTACCATCCAACTTCTCTTCGGGTGAACCTGAAAAGCGCTTTGTTATTGCAACTAACGGGTGCTGACCGGTGGGTTCTACTGGGGCGTCTACTCACCTGTTCTTCCCACAGCGTTCGCGGGTGATAGCCGCTCATCTGGGCAAGAATGCCGAGAATGCTGTACTTTGGATTTTAACTGATTGAGGGGAATGGGGCAAGCTAGTTACTGCATCAACTGCACAAAATTGACTTCTTGGGCAACCTGCTTTAACGTATTAGCGATGTTAAACGCATACCCTGAGCCTGATAATTTCTTTGCCGCATGCGAAAAAGAATTGGCGCATGCAACAATGGACTATTGGGAGCCGAACCATAAACAAGTTGCTGCTGCGCTTCGGGCATTGACGGCAATTAGCTTGCTGCAAAAAACCTACAAGCTGCATAACTCCACTATCGCCTCCTACATTACAAAAATTGCCACTGAAAGATCTACTAGTGACAATATTATCGGTGCCGTGCGGCATATTACAAAAGTTATAAACCTGGCACGACAACTGGGTATTAATGATTTTTCATATTGCATTGCCGGTACGTTGCAGAAGTATGATAACTCTGAGCACATTACCAGTGGGGAGGGCCTTTCTATTACTATTGTTCCTGGCACCCCGCCTAAAGTTGCATACTCTGGGCCTGAGTCTCTTGCAGATCAAGTTCATGCCGCCGCAACACCAAATGTTCCAGAGTTAAGCCTCGATACTTACGCAGCCAAGATAGTTGGCGCATTAAAATCGGCAGATCGGACGCACACTCGACTTGATATTGAGCCACCCCGTCCCTATTTAACTATTGATGGACAACCGGATTTCTATAGTTGGAAGTACGGCCCCAACACCTTTAATGGGGATGATGACTATGAATATTCACAGGAATTGCAACATATCAGCAAATTAGTAGGGGCCTTGGACGCCGAGCAAGAAAATAAACTTGTTTTGAGACTTGCTTTAGACCAGGAAGAATATAATTATTGGCCCACCAACACCTTACAGTATACTGACCGCGAAGATTTTTATCGCGTATACAATGAGATCATAAAAGAATAATACGCATACAGTATACTAAGAATGTGATTACGCCTGTTCAAAAAGCACCAAAAGCATTTGCCGAACGCTATAACAATATTGTTGATGGCAAAGAGATAATTGATACTGTCGCCAAATTAAAGGAGTTCTGGGTATTTGGAATTGCGGAAGGCGCGAATAACCGCGAGATGCGGGAATATATCGCCGAGCTTATGATAGCTGTACCCACAACCGAAGTTATTACATGGACAATCTTTAGCGAATGTCTTTTACACCAAGCATATATTCAAATCGAAACCTTCACATCAATTGGCGACTCACCTAACCCCAATGAAACAGACGAACAATATCATGATCGTCTTTGGGAAAATTTGAATCATTTTTACATTGAACCGATAGAAGAAAAAAAAATTGATTCAGTTCTTAAGAATCATCTCAATGATAATCTAACTTCTAAAAAGTTATTGAAAATATTTGATTACAGCCATAAAAATTCGCACTGCACACATCACAGGTAATTTACCCTGTGATGCGTGCAGCCGCCCTTACTAAACGATCCTCAGTCGATTCGACCCTTCAGCGCCATGAGCTAACCATGCATGCATCTCGCCCTTCTTAATGATGATATGACCATGATTTGGGCCATCTGGCGCACCATCGCCACCATAGTAGACGTCGACGCGCGTTCTATCGTCAGTCTCAAAGAAGACGAATTTCGCCTCGTGCCCACCGAGGATGAAGCCTCCGAGTACGAGTACGCGAAGCTGAGCAGGCAAAATGCCACCGTTTTTTTGTTTCAGCAGCTCGAGGGCGCGGTCAGCATCAGCACCTTTCTGGGCGAAGACTTTTAGAACATCTCCCTGCCTTTGGATAAGCGCCTCCCGTCGCTTATCAACATTTCGACGACGATTAGCCTCCCTGAGCGTCCCACTTACATCTCCAGGATTTCGCGCTGCTGCCTCAAGGGAACGTCCCCACTCACGCACGAAACTACTCCACAAACCCACAGACACCTTCTTCAATCGTTCTAAGTAAGCTAATGCATTCTACCAGCAGTTCCCTCGACTTACAACAACTTTTATTGTAAAACTATATTTCTACTGGTAAATTCCGGGGAACATTACCAAAACAAGGGCGATCATTGCTGCAAGCCATGCGCCGGTGAGCATTTTGTCGTAATCTTTATCGAGCCAATGGTTGAGTTTTTTACTGGTCTTGTGCGGCAAAAACAAATTATTATTACGGATGTTGTAACGCAACAATGCGTCGAACGCGACGGTCGTTACCGTGGTCACCACCAAACACACCGGGCATAGCGCCTGAATAACAAACACGCTCTGGAAGAACAGCCAGTAGGCAAACAAAAGCCCCAGTCCAAAGCCAACTTGCGCCCACGCCATAAACCAGCGGGGCATTTTAACGCCAGCCAAGCCCACCACCGCCAGCGTAATTACCACGGGGTACGTCATGAGTCCAATAAACGAATTCGGGAAGCCGAACACTTTTGCCTGCCACGTTTGCATCACCGTGCCACAGTTAAAAATAGTGTTAAAGTCGCAAATAAGCTGTGTGCTTGGGGCGGTCAACTGCAAGTAGCGTTCAATGCTCAGCGTAAGTGCGGCGGCCAAACCCAAAATACCGCACACCAAAATAATAGTAAAAATATAGGTGTCTGAGCGGTTTGGCATTTTTGCAAAAAATTTTGTAAACATTATTCTGCGGGTTTTATTAATTTGTGGTGGTCACGGTCGTTCAGCGCGCTTTCTTGCGGTACGTAATAACTCAGCTCGCTGTAGGTTGGCAGACGGTCTGGTGGCCACATATTTTGCACGTGGCCTTCGTCGTCGGTGGCAATAATAGAGGGGAACTGCATAATTTCGTACAACCGCGACATATCAGCACCCTCACGTGAGTCCGGGTCTATGGTTATGAGCGTTTTACCTGTTTGCGAGGTGAAATCGCGCAAATAATCGAGCGCTTGGCGTTCGTGCTCGGAATTTGGACGGTACAGCATGATTGTTTTCATTAGTTTTATTGTAGCATTTCCCGCCCCACCTTGACTAAAACTATAAAATTTAGTATAATATGTTAATCATCCCCTGGCCTTTCATTAGTGAAAGGAGGCCTGAAGGTGCACATTAACGACCGCAATAAAGCGCTCGACACCCCGAACGGTGGCACCCCGCCGCCGCTCACCTGGCACGACCACCGCGACGCGAAGCTAACGAAGGCGTTCGCCGAGCTGGGCCGTCGCCGCGACGTGCTGAAAAGGCGCACCGGGCGCCGTTTCTCCTTGTGGCGCTGGTACATCTTGGTGCCCTTGTGCATGCTGGCGGCTTTCGTCAGCCTGGAAGTCTACCTTCTGGTAGCTATCCCCGTCGCCGCGTTCGGACTCGCCTGGAACCTGCTCCTGCCCTGGCTGGCGCAAAAGCGTCTCCAGGCGCTGGCTCTGGCCATTCGCAACAACGAATTCGGCTACGCGATCATGTGGGAAGGCGACGAAATCTGGACGCTGATCGCAGCCGCGCTGCAGGCGTACGGCATTACGCTGCCCGACCTGTTCCGCGACAACGAGCTGAACAAGCTGATCACGCCGCACCTGGCGAAACTGCTGAACGAAACCGGTGCGGGACGCGTGCGGGCACGTAACGCCGGCATTCCGCTCCATAGCCGCTCAGTGCTGATCTCGCTCAACTCCGTGATCGGCGATGCTGTTCGGCCGATTTCGACCATCTACCGCGCGCACGTGGAACGCCAAAAGCACTAACAGCACCAGGGATGAAGGGACGGCTCCGGCCGTCCCACATTCTGCAATTATTAAACAAACTCCCGTTTTTACACGGGAGTTTGTTTTTGTGAGTAGCTTTTTTTTACGAGACCTAGCTACAGCCGCTCGTTGAGCCACACGCACTACAAATGTAGCAGCTCCCGGCACGCTGAGTTAAGTTACCGCAGACCGTACACATTGGCGATGAACCAATGCCCGGGTTTGCTTTACGAGTCGCAACTACTTTTGATGACGCCAGGCTTTGTGTTTTTACTTCAGCTTTTGGGCTTTCTGGTACCGGCGCGGGAGCCACCTCAACCGTCAAAAGCGTTGGCTGGTTTTGCGCCTGTTCTTTTTCGAGGTCGTCGAAGCTGGCAAGACCAAGTTCCAAACGGTCGTCAAAGCTCAAGTAGTCCAAGGCCAAGCGACGGAAGATGTAATCGATCAGGCTGCTCGCCGTCTTGATTTCAGTGTCGTCGGTCATGCCTTGTGGCGCAAAGCTCATGTTGCTGAGTGTTTTTACGTAACTCTTGAGCGGCACGCCGTATTGCAAGCCGTGGCTCACGCTAATGGCAAAACTGTCCATGAGGCCGCTCAAAGTTGAGCCTTGTTTAGCAACGCGCACAAACAATTCGCCGGGGGTGCCGTCTTCGTATTCGCCCACTGTTACAAAACCTTTGAGGTCGGCAACGTGGAATTCAAAGGTTCGAGCGTTACGATTGCGCGGCAGTTCACGCTTTACCGCGCCAGCTTTTACCACAACTTGTGGGGCAACAGCGGCAACTTCTGCCTTTGGCTCTTCCTTCTTTTTGTCGCTGAGTGGCTGCCATGCTTTGCAGTTGTCGCGGTAAATAGCGATGGCTTTAATACCCATCTTCCACGAGTCAGTGTGTAGCTGTTCGATTTCTTCAACCGTGGTGCTCTCTGGCATGTTCACGGTTTTGCTAATGGCACCGCTAATAAATGGTTGCGCCGCAGCCATCATTTTTACGTGGCCCAAGTAGTGAATCGAATTTTCGCCTACCGCACAAGCAAATACGTCGAGGTGCTCGGCCTTGAGGTGCGGTGCGCCAACAGCGGTGCTTTTTTCGCTAATGTGCATCACAATGTCTTCGGCCTGCTGCTTGGTGTAGCCCAAAGTTTTGAGGGCGCGTGGCACGGTTTGGTTTACAATGCTCATGCTGCCGCCGCCAACCAGCGTTTTGTATTTCACCAAGCTAAAGTCTGGCTCAATGCCGGTGGTATCGCAGTCCATCATAAAGCTGATGGTACCGGTTGGCGCAAGCACGCTGGCTTGTGCGTTACGCACACCAAACTTTTCGCCAAGCTCAACGGCGTCGTCCCAGGAGCTGGTTGCTGCTTGCAGTAATTCTTCGCTCACCTGGCTTGGGTCGATTGCGTCAACAGCGGTGCGGTGCTTTTTAAGCACACGAATCATACCATCGCGGTCGCGTTCAAAGGCGCTAAATGAACCAACTCGTTTTGCCATTTTGGCGCTAGTGGCATAAGCGTGACCGGTCATAATTGCGGTCAGAGCAGCAGCTTGGGCGCGGCCTTCGTCGCTGTCGTATGGCAAACCTTGCGCCATAAGAAGCGCGCCGAGGTTGGCGTAGCCAAGACCCAATTGGCGCAGGGCGCGGGTGTTTTTGTCGATGGCTTCGGTTGGGTATTCGCTGTAGCCAATCAAAATTTCTTGTGCCAGGAACACGGTTTCGATGGTGTGCTTGTAGGCTGGGACGTCAAAGCTGCCGTCGTCGTTTAAGAATTTGAGCAGGTTAATGCTGGCCAAGTTACACGACGAGTTGTCCACGTGCATGTATTCGCTACAAGGGTTACTACCGTTAATGCGGCCGTATTTTGGCGTGGTGTGCCAGTCGTTAATGGTAGTGTCGTATTGCACGCCAGGGTCGGCGCATTCCCACGCAGCCTGGGCAACTTGATGCCACAGATCGCGGGCGCGAACTGTTTTGTGTACTTGCTTATCTTTGACGCCCACCAGGTCCCAGTCGCGATCTTCTTCAACGGCTCTCATAAAGTCGTCGTTTACGCGGACCGAGTTGTTGGCATTTTGGTACTGAATGCTAATAGCATCGCGGCCGTTCAAGCCCATTTCAAATCCCATGTCTTGCAAGGCGTGCGATTTCTTTTCTTCGCGAGCTTTGCACCAAATGAATTCTTCGATGTCGGGGTGTTCAATGTTCAGAATGACCATTTTTGCCGCACGACGAGTTTTGCCGCCACTGGCAATGGTTCCGGCTACGCTGTCGGCACCGCGCATAAAGCTGACGGGGCCGCTGGCACGACCGCCGCTGGCGCTGAGGCTTTCGGTGCTGCCGCGAAGCGTGCTGATGTTCAAACCAGCACCCGAGCCGCCCTTGAAGATCATGCCTTCTTCGCGATACCAGTTAAGAATTGATGGCAATGTGTCGTCGACGTGCAAAATAAAGCAGGCGCTGGCTTGTTGCACACGGTCTTCCACACCAATGTTGAACCACACCGGACTGTTAAAGCTGGCCCGTTGGGTCGATAAAATATATTTGAGTTCTTCATTAAATACGTCGGCTTCAGCTTCGTTCACGAAGTAGCCGTTTTCGTAGCCGTGGCGGGTAATGGTGTCGGCTACGCGGTCAATGAGCTGGCGAAGGCTGCGTTCGCGGCCAGCGGTTCCCGGTGTTCCGCTGAAGTATTTCTGGGTTACAATGTTCACCGCGTTTTGGCTCCAACTGTCTGGGAATTCAACGCGTTTTTGTTCAAACACCGTTTTGCCGCTACCTGGGCTTACAATTTTTGAATCGCGCTCAACCCAAGTGAGCATATCGTACGGGTGTGTACCCTCTTCCGTAAAGTAGCGCCCGAGCGCTAAAGTAGCTGCGGTTTCCGCCATAGCCTTATTTCCCCCTCCACTTAAGATATTTTTGGAATTTTTGTTTGCCGCTTGGTTAGAAACCCCCCGGTTCCACCAGCACTTGCTACCTTTTGTTGTACAGCAAGTTCTGGCGCTTTGCAAGCAGCTTATGTTTATTTTGAGCGTTTCAGGCGTGTCTTGATGCGTTCGAGTTCCCGCTCAAAACTTTCAATATCGGTGAAATTACGATACACACTGGCGAACCGTACGTAGGCAACCTGGTCGGTGTCAGCGAGAACATCCATAATGATGGTACCAATTTGGTGCGAAGTAATCTCACCATCGGTGCCGTCATAAATAGCTTTCTCGATTGTATTCACCAGGCTTTCAAACTGGTCACCGGTGATCGGTGTTTTTTCGCAGGCTTTTTCGAGCCCGCAAACCAGTTTGTCGCGGCTGTACATTTGCCGAGTGCCATCTTTTTTAACCACCGCGAGTGCTGGCCGTTCCAACCGTTCGTACGTAGTGTACCGGTGGCCGCAGTCTAAGCACTCACGCCGTCTGCGTATGCTTTCGCCAGTCGCAACGTCGCGCGACTCTACTACCTTGCTTTCGCAGTGATGACAGTGTGGGCATTTCATCTGTTATTGAACCTAAAACCTCTACGCTAACCGCTTTTTGTAGCGTAGCTAAGCTTAAGCATAGCGCTACATGCAGTGCAGTACAAGACGTTTTAAACACAACATGTAGCGTATCTTTACCATATTTTTGCTACTTGCACCAAAATAATTAAGAGGCTAAAATAAACAAGCTTTACCTCTTCCGGGTGAGTGTACTTCTTTCCCCCTACTGCCGCACTGGAGGCTACCTCATTGCGCACACACTGGTTACTTTTGCTGGCGGCCACACTTGTGCTGATCGCCCTGGTCGCCGCTGCCCTGTGGCTGTGGCGCCGACGCAACCGGCCCATTGCCGCACCCCCCGACCCACTCCTTGAACTAGCCCGCAACACCGCCCAGGCCACCATCAACCACCTCAACCGCATCAACGAAGAATTCGGGTTCGAGACGGGTACGACCGAATTACTCGGACGCCTTGCAAGGCTGATGGGGCAACTCGGCCACACCGACCACGTGGCGACCTACCTGCACTTCATGGATCTAAAGGCCACGCTGGTTGAACTGCTCAACGAGTACCGGATACTGGCCGACGGTCGAACCGGCGAAACCGGCGCACTGCTGCTCCACCCGAACGACGGGTCGGCACAGCAGTACAACACGAGCGTCTACCAGGAGCTGAGCGAACATGTGATCAAGCTGGCCGAAGCAATCCTGCGCGTTCAGCTTGAGCGTGAAGCCCTGGAGCATTTTTGCGACGAAACTGAATTCGCGATCGCTCAGAACGTGGAACGGATCACGGGTGCACGCAAGCGTGCAGAAGATGCCGAGGTGTCGCTCCAGGAACTAGCCAGCGAGGGCTACCAGGTGGCGAAGCTGCGACGGCAAATTTCCGCGGCACGCGGACGGCTCACGCAGGCATCAACTGCATGCGCGCTGAACAACCACCGCACTGCCTTCGAGCACATCGAGGCGGCCGGCACCCTTCTTACCAATGTGGAGGCGTCGGCTGCGGCGCTTCCCGACCGGCGGACTGCGCTCGAGATCCAGATCACCGCGTTCGAGCTCGAAATCGATGGTGCAAACACGGCCATCGAACCTGCCGCAAGCCTGCTCGCACAGTTGCGGCGCTGGCGTAACACCAACGCCCTAGCTCCGGCTCGGGACGTCATGGCGACCGCACGACGCATGGTGCGAGAACTCCCGTCTCAAATGACGCAGCTCCGCCAGCACGTTGAAAAGTACGAGCTCGACAAAGCCGAAGCGGTGGTCGCGGCGCTCAACGAAGCGCTGAGGCTCATCAAGGGTACTCACCAGGCAGTGAGGGCCCACCAACAAACGCTGGAGGTGGCCGACCGCGAATGCTTCACTAAGGCGGCCATGACAGACCTGAACCTTCAAGAGCTGGGCCAACGCATCGAATCACGCCAGGGAAAGCAGCGCCCCTACAAACAGTCGCTCGAAACCTTGCAAGCCCGGCTCAAAGCGGCGCGCATAGAGGCTCGTCCGAACCCCGTGGCAGCGCTGGCCGAGATCAAGGCCATCGGCGATGCAGCGAGCAGGCTGGAAACGCGTTCGGCGACCGCCCACACAAAGGCAACCGAACAATAACGCACTCACCCGGAAGAAAACGCAGGGCCGGAGCTTCACTCGAAGTTCCGGCCCTTTTTCTTTGAATAAATAATATGTGGGGTGGCCGCTCGGCCAGCGAGCCAGGCGCGTAGGCCCGGCTTCCCCCTAGCGGTTCAGATGTCACCCACACGGTAGGCCTGTGACAGTTCAACGGCTACAAGTATTAATGCCGCACCTCTGAATGGTTGGGAACCCTGGGCAAAGCTCAAATCGCGAGCCTGCTCAGCCACAATGTGACCGTCTCGCAGCCTGCCATCGCTGTTGGGTTTGCGGGGTTCCTCACAGAAATCGATCTTGAACGACCGCAGCGACAGAACAATCCGCCGAACCATTCTTGCCCCACGGGTGTCCAGCCTGACGATCACGCACGTCTTGCCATCGTGCACCACAGTAAAGTGCGTGCCTTGCCGGTGGTTGAACCGACCATCCCTGGCGAGCAAAGACCGCCCTGGACCCACGCCCTCACCGCGCAGCATCTTGCTGAGCTCTTCCCAGGCAACTTTGTTACTGTTGTACACGTCCGCGTCTTGCTCTGCGGAGTCCGGCTCCGCGGTCTCGACGGTAGTCGCCATCGCAGCAGGCGTTGGCACAGCCTTGAGCACAGGCTTTTTGTCTGCTGGCGTAGGCTGCTGCTCGGGCGCAACATCGTCGGCCGGCGGAGTCGATTTCACAATGGTCAAACGTGGCTGCGTCGGCACCGGAGCGGGCGGCGTTTTTGCTTTGCGGCGCATTCGCCCCCAAAACGCTCCACCACCGACACAAACCACAACGACCATGACAACCCAAAACCACAGGGTTATGGGATTGTTCATCAGATCACCTCCAGCTCGCTAGGAAACACCCGTATTTTAAACTAAAAAATCTGAATCGACAATTTTGTAACCACTAAAAAACCGCGCGAGCTGCGCGGTTTTTGTATTATTCGTCTTCTTTTTTGCGACGGCGGAGGAACGCTGGCGTGTCAGCTTCGTCGTCATAATGCCAAATGTTGGTTGGCTTTGGGTCTTCTTTGGTAAAACTATCGTGCGCGTCTTCTTCTTTTTTGTCGTCTAACGTCATGTCCATTTTGGCCATGTCTTCTTCTTTGACTTCTTCAACAACAGGCGTGGCAGCAGGCGCTGGCGTTTCTTCAGTAGCAGCGTGTTTATTGCGGAAATACGCGCTGTCAAAGCCAGTCGCAATAACCGTGATAATCAGCTCGTCTTCGAGTTCAGGCTTGAGCGTCGCGCCAAAAATAATGTTGGCATCTGGCGCAACCGCATTGGTAATCACTTCGGCAGCTTCGTTGATTTCGTGCATGCTCATGTCGTAGCCACCGGTAATATTGAACAGCACGCCGCGCGCACCATCAATCGAAACCTCAAGCAATGGCGACTCAATTGCCTGCTGTGCGGCAAGTACGGCGCGGTTTTCGCCATTGGCGCGGCCAATTCCCATAAGCGCACTACCGGCGTTTGCCATAATGGTCTTTACGTCGGCAAAGTCCAAGTTAATCAGGCCGTGTTCGGTAATGAGCTCCGAAATTCCCTGCACACCTTGGCGCAGGACGTCGTCGGCAATCTTGAATGTCTCAAGGAGTGGCGTGCGGCGGTCAATAGTTTGCAGCAGACGATCGTTTGGAATGGTAATAAGCGTGTCGACATACTGGCCAAGTTTGCCAATTGCCCATTCGGCATTTTGGCGGCGCTTTTCGCCTTCAAAACTAAATGGCTTGGTAACAACGCCAACGCTTAAAATACCAAGTTCACGGGCGACTTCGGCCACAACTGGGCCCGCGCCGCTCCCGGTACCACCACCAGCACCAAGGGTAATAAAAACAAGGTCTGCGCCTTCAAGCGCTTTTTTGATTTCTTCTTTTGTTTCTTCGGCGGCTTTTTGGCCAACCGCTGGATCAGCGCCAGCACCTAAACCACGAGTTGCATCGCGGCCAATGTGAATTTTGTTGTCTGCTTTTGAGTTATGCAGGGCTTGGGCATCGGTGTTGACGGCAATAAATTGAACGCCTTGCAAACCCGAATCAGCCATGCGGTTAATTGCAGCACCACCGGCGCCACCAACACCAGCCACTTTAATAGTGGCGAAAGTTTGGATATCAGCAGGTTTTACTTCAGGCATTTGTGGGGTCCCTCGTTTGTGTTCACATTAAGTATACAGGCATTTCGGCAATGCCACAAATATGTATTCGCGTATATGTGCGCGAACAAAATTCTTATCTATATTTTGAATCGTTTAAACAGATCATTCGCCTGCTTGAACAATTTTCCATAGCGTCCATCGCCGCTTGGTTTGCTGCTGTTGGTGCCACCGCCGCGCGGGGTATTTTTGTGATTCACCATGGGCGCAGATTCAAAGTCGGCCATCATAAGGCCGAGGGCTGCCGCGAATTCTGGCTTTGCAATACGGTCGTTCATACCACTAAAACCATCGAACTTGGCGACGCGCACCGGCAATCGCAGCTTCTCTTTGGCGTAATGCGCAAGTAATTTAAGATTTGCGCCACCACCAGTGAGCACAATACCGCCGGGCAATTTACCTGCGCGGTCAATGCTGGCGAGTTCGTGGTCGATTGCTTCAAAAATTTCGTCAAGCCGGGCGCTCACAATCATTTCTACATCTTTTCGGTCAAAGTCCAGCGTTTCGCTGCCGTGGTTGTGGGCAATTTTTTTGGTCGCTTCTTTGCCGCCGGCAATTGCCGATGCATGCTGTAGTTTTACCCCTTCAGCAATGTCCAGATCGGTGCGTAGACCAATCGCGAGGTCGTTAGTAATGTTCACACTGCCCATAGGAATAATCGCCACGTGCTGCAAGTCGCCTTCTTCGTAGACCACCACACTTGTTGTGGTGCCGCCAAGGTCAACAACTGCCACGCCGTTTTCCATTTGTTGCGGAGTGAGCACTGCTTTTGCAGCGGCAAGGCCCGCAACAATGACATTGTTCACGCTCGTTTGAGTCATCTCAAGGCTCTTGAGCAAATTTTTAACATTTGGCCCCAGCGCGGTAATCACGTGTGCATCAACTTCAAGGCGCACCCCACTCATGCCCAACGGGTCTTTAATATTTTCTTGGCCATCAAGTTGGTAACTGCGGGGTGTTACCTGCAAAATTTCGCGATTGGCCGGCAATTGCAGTACCGTTGCAGCTTCTTGCGCACGGGCAATGTCTTCTTCGCTAATTTCATGATTGGGCGAATTTACGGCAACTACCCCTTTAGACGACATTGCCATAATGTGCGAGCCGTTCACCGTAATACTCACGCCGCTAATTTGATGACCGCTCATACGTTCGGCTTCGTCGAGAGCTTTGTCAATCGCCTGGGCAACGGCAGTGATGTTTACCACCACGCCCTTACGCATTCCGGTATTCGAAGCCTCACCTACACCAACTATAGTTGCCGATGAACTTGCACCGTCCAAGTGACCAATGACACAGCGAACATGCGTTGTGCCGATGTCGAGGCCAACACCGTAGCGTAAAGATTCTTGCATGTGATCTAGTATAACGGTTGTGCTTGGGGTAATGCAACTACCCGCTGTTTACCAAGCAGTCAAAATTTCGTAACCGTCGTTCGTAATAAGAACCGTATGCTCAAAATGTGCTGCCAAGCTACCGTCGGCAGTGCGAATCGCCCAGCCGTCATCGTCGAATATTACGTGGTAATCGCCCAGCGTGGCCATCGGCTCAATGGCAATAGTCATGCCTGCTTTTAGGCTCGTGCCCGTACCAGCCATGCCGTAGTTTGGCACGTTGGGGTCTTCGTGCACCTCATGACCAACACCGTGACCAACCATGTCACGCACAATGCCAAGCTGTGCAGCGTCGAGCACTTTTTGCACTGCCGCGCCAATATCGCCGGTCTTCACGCCATTTTTTACTTGTTCAATGCCAGCGTACATGCTGCGTTCGGTTTCTTTAAGCAAGCGTTTTTTAGTTTTAGTGCTCGCGCCAATCACCATGCTGAACGCGCTGTCGGTAATCATGCCTTTGTAATTCACACCAAAATCGAAACCAACAACATCGCCGTCTTTAAACGGCACTTCGTTTGGAATACCATGCACAATAACGTCGTTGACCGAAATACAAATAACATCAGGGAAGCCACCGTAACCCAAAAATGGCGCTTTTACGCCAAAGCGTTTGAGTTCTTTTTTACAAAAATCAGAAATATCTTTGCCGGTTACGCCAGGCACCGCGCGCTCAGGAATTTGCTTTAAAATTGCAGCCAAAATACGACCGCTCTCGCGGATATTTTCGATTTCTTCAGGGTTTTTTACACGAGTGTACATGCTTCTAGCTCAGCCTCAATTCGGTCGTGCACCTGGCCCACGGTACCCGTACCGTCAATATGCGCAATCCGAATTTTCTGTTGGTTAAAGTAATCTAAAATTGGGTAAATTTTGTCTCTAAAAATGTGCATGCGTTCTTTAATGACTTCGGGCGTGTCGTCGACACGGCCACGAATCGCTAGGCGGCGCACAATTTCGCTTTCGGGAACTTCTAAAATAACGATCAACTTAATTGAACGGTCATGCCGTGGCAGCGTGTCTTCGAGCCATTTTGCTTGGCTGAGTACACGCGGGAAGCCGTCTAAAATAAGATGCTCAATATCTTTGGAACGCTCGAGCGCTTCGTGGATCACTTTGTTCGCAACTTCGTCGCCAACCAAACTACCCGTTGCCATTTGCTTGTGGAGTTCGGGGTCGTGCGTATCGCGAAGCAACTGTCCGGTGCTGAGCCAACGCCACCCGTGGCGTGCAGCTAAAATCTGCCCCTGTACGCTTTTACCTGCGCCAGCGGGGCCAAAAAAGATAACCATTCCCTACCCTATACTTTCTGTTTTACCGCGGCCGCAATACGAGCGCCATCTGCACTCTGGCCGACCTTTGCTTTTACAGCGCCAATAACTTGACCCAAGTGTGGTGCATCACCGAGTTCGGCAATTGCAGCATCAACAACTTCGCTCAGTTCTTCATCGGTCAGTTGTTTTGGCAAGAATTCTTCAATAATACCCTTTTGGTAATTTTCGGTGTCGGCAAGTTCCTGGCGGCCAGCTTTTGCGTATAGCTCTGCGGCCTCAATGCGCTTTTTTACTTCGCGCGCGAATACCTGCTGAATCTGGTCCTCAGCCAAACCAGTGTCGCGGGCACCTTTGGCAACTTCTTCATTTAAAATAGCGGCTTTTAACCCACGCAAAACTTCAACTCGTGGCTTATCGCCAGTAAGCATTGCAGTTTTGATGTTGTCAGTGAGTCGCTCTTTAAGCATTAACGAATGCCCAAACGAATACGCTTGAGTTTGTCTGCTTTGCGGGCTTTGCGGATAATCGCACGATCGCGGCGGTCGCGCTTGCTCATTGGCTTCTCGAAGAATTGCAACGCTTTTACGCGGCTCAGTACGCCAGATTGCTGCACCTTGCGGTTGAAGCGGCGGATGAGGTTTTCGTTTGCCTCTTGGCTGTCTTTACGGGTAACTTGAATCATATGCCTCTACTCTATCAAATCAGAGGCGACAGATCAAGCCTTCTCTGGAAAATTTTAATTTAGCGCGTATAATAACGGCCAGCACCTGTACATCCCCTGGAATGAGGCACTGTGAAACGTCCTGACCCATCAACCGATTGGCTCGTCCAAACCATTGCAAGATGTCGCACTAGCGATGCAGCAGCTCGGGAACAGGCGTGGCATGAGCTGCTCACCGAATTAGTGCCTCATGCGCGGCGCATCGCCTCTCATGAGCAGTACAAGTTATCGTTTCACCCCGACCGAGGAGCTGTCGAGGAAGCGACGAGCGAAGCGCTCCTGTCGTTGTACCGGCGATTCGATACCATCACCGACGCGAGCGGACTCATGGGGTGGCTCACGAGAGTCATCCAGAACAAGCTGCGGGACTTTGCGCGCAAACAGCGCGCTTCCCGGCTCGATCTGACCGACGATATGCGTCCGTTCGACACGAGTGTTGTGGGGTCGACCGACCTGCCAATCGGTGGCGAGCTGTACAGCGCAATCTGCAAGCTCACCCCGACGAAGCGCAACGTCATCTTCGACGCCTACTGGCTCGGCCTTTCGGTGAAAGAGATTGCTCAAAAGTACGGAATCCCAGAGGGCACAGTGAAATCCAGACTCTCGGGCGCGTACTCAGATATCCGGACAGCCCTTTGGGATGCGGGGATCTGGCTATGAGCGATCGGACGCTCCTCATGGTGCTTGGCTGCTCGGCGGCGATCAATGCGCTGCTCATCTGCATGAACGAGTTCATGATCAACCTGCGCATCGCCCGCGATATGCGCATGCGGCTACTGGAGCACCTCGACTACGGCGAACTTGCACGTTACGGCGTCTTGGCACTCGTGCTCGGGCTGCTCATCATCCCCACGCTCGCCACCATCTTCACCATCGGCCGCACATTCCTGCGCTGGTCGTGGACTGGCGATTGGAAATAACCAGGGCTACCTGACCCGCTCGGAAGCACAGCAAACGCGTGCCATCCGGGCGGGCGTTTTGCTTTAGGCGGCGTCTGTCATTTTAAGTAATTGGCCTTCCAGTTTTACCACGCCACGCCATTCGTTTTCGAGCAACGTAAACCACACGTCTACCAACTCGCCTGCATCGTGCAGGTATTTTTGCGCCTGACCAAACCCAATCAGGCTCCAGCGGCGGCCGTCTTTGTCGCCGATTTCAAGCTTCAGGTGCGAATTATCAGCCCCCAGCGTTCGCCTACTCTGCACCACCGCCCCGCGCACATGGAATATTGGCTCGGGGTTGCCATGACCAAACGGTTCCAGTGTTTTTAAAAATGCCATTAACTCGTGGTCGAGTTCTTTAAAATGCTCAACAATTGCATCAATTTTTGGCTCTAAATGGCGCTGCTGGTCTTTTAATTTTTGCGCGTGGTAAAAATCGTTTACTGCGGTGCGGAAGTGTGCGATGTCTGCGGTTTTTAATGTGACGCCCGCGGCAAGTTTGTGCCCGCCACCCTTTATAATGTATTTTTCTGCTGCGCGAATTGCATCGGCCGCACTAAAATCGCCGTAACTGCGCGCCGAACCTTTGGCGTCGTCACCCATTTCTTCAATCACGAAGGTTGGTTTGTGATATTTCTCTAAAATTTTTGCTGCCACAATACCAATAATGCCATGCGACCAGTCTTTGCCGCTCAGCACCAACACTGGGTCGTTTGCAAACTGCTCGGCCTGTTTTTGGGCTTCTTTAAAAATTTTATCTTGGTTGGTCCGGCGTTGTTTGTTCATGGCGTCGAGCTTTTGCGCAAGCTCAAATGCCTGCATGGAGTCGGTGGCTGTCATGAGGTCCAGACTGTACTGCGCCGTTTCAAGGCGGCCCGCCGCGTTCAGGCGCGGGCCAAACATAAAGCCCAAGGTACGGGCGTTCAGTTTTTCGGGGCGCGTCTCGGTCAGCGCCATGAGTGCTTTAAATCCCTGGCGGCGTTGCTGTGCCATAACCTGCAGGCCGCAGTACACATTAGCGCGGTTTTCGTCCTGCAAAGTTACAACATCGCATACCGTGCCGAATGCCACAAGGTCAAGTAATAATTTTTCGTGACCGTCGGGCATTCCCGGCAGTTTAGTTTGCAGCGCCTGCACCAATTTAAAGGCAACACCACAACCGGCCAGATCTTTAAACGGGTAGTCGTGGTCCGGGCGTTTGGGGTTCACAGTGGCAACTGCCGCAGGCATTTCGGGCGCCACGTTGTGGTGGTCGGTCACGATCACCTGCATGCCAAGCTCGTTCGCTAAATCGATTTCGGCGTGACTTAAACTGCCACAGTCCACCGTTACAATCAGCTGCGCACCTTTTTGGTGCAGCGCTTTTATGGCATCTTTGGTCAGGCCATAACCCTCTACAAATCGGTTCGGAATAAATGCATCGTGCGTAATACCGAATGTGGTGAATGCATCGTGCAAAATAGTGGTTGCGGTAATGCCGTCAATGTCGTAGTCGCCGTAAACATACACCAATTCGCCGCGCTCTTTGGCGAGCACAATGCGGTCAACAGCGGCCTGCATATCGGGCAGCAAAAATGGATCGTGCTTAAACTTTTGGTAGCGCGTATTTAAGCTCGGTTCACAAAATTCCGCCAAAATTTTGGCGTCAGTCAGCCCCCTACTTGCAAGTAATTGTTCCTTAACCCCCGGCATGTGTTCTTATTGTACTCCATCTCCCAAGCTATTGCTAAAAATATATAAATATGCTATAATGTTTGTTAATCCGCCAGGAGATTCCTGGTGATTGCACCAGAGGAGTTCAGGTATGTTGATCGAGCAGCGTTTCATCGGTACGAGGCTGTACAGCTTAACCCGCACGTACTACCCGTTGCCTCAACAGCGATGGGATGACGGACAAAGCTGGATGCGGTATGCTCGGCACCGTCGTAGCCAGTTTGGTTATTACCACAGCTACGACGCCACCGCCGAAGCAATTTACAAGCGGCGCCGCGGTAACTTCGATTCCCTACTGGCGAGCTACACCGCCAAGCTGGAATACGAGGGTAAGAAGCTCTTCGCCATCGCCGTTGGCACCTATACCGAAGGTGAATACTTCTGGGCCGGAGCAACCTCCGAGCACAGTGCGTTCACCATTCGTAGTGCTGGCGACTACGAAGCGGCTTGGGAATACTTCTTCCCCGAAGATGACGGCTACGACTATGATTTGGACTCGACGCACAGCATGGATTTCGTTGTTGCGCCGGCATCGATCATCGAGTAGCAGCATCCGCTTCGTGCGGCATAACTGAATACGCTTGTTGACTTTTGAGCGACGGAGCCACGGAATCCCGTCGACACTAATTCAATAAGTACCACAGGGAAGATTCCCTGACTCTGGCAGCCTCCTCGGCATTGTTGTGGCAGTTCCGGTTGCAGTACCCGCGCCCGCGTTATGCGCGCACGGCAGTACCACCCGTAACACCCCCGACGGATCGCGGTAAAACGCGGCACAGATCGGGCATACAACACCATAAAGGGCGCCGCGCTTCGTCGCGATCAGCGCCCCTTTAAATTACCCAAAAATAGGCGTGGCTAAGCAGCCGTTGCTTTGCCCTTGCCGCTGTTTTGTTGCGACTTGAGCACGATGCCTTGGAGTTCTTTGAAGATAATGAACTGCTTGTTCGTGCTGTAAATTTTGGTGTTACCCTGTTTTTCTGAATGAAGGAAGCCAACTTTTTCGAGACGCTTGAGTTCGCGTTGAATATTGCCCGGGTCTTCTTTAATCAGCTTGGCCAAACCGCGCACGTGAGTGCGAAAATCTGGGTATTTTGCGTACACCACAATAATTTTGCGACGTACCCTTGATGTTATAAAGACGTCCAGTCCGTACATGTTACTCACTCACCTCGCTCAGTTTTAGTTGCTTCGTCAATCAGGTCGTTGCTAATAATTCTACACCTTGCAGACCCGAAACGCAAACCTGCTTAGCGCCAATTCAACACAATATTGTTGATTGTAACCGTGGCCTGCTCGTGTGTTGGTACGTCGTCAATGTCGTAATAATGGGCGGTATCCAGGTAGTTATCGATGGTACTCAGCACATGGAGCTCATCAGCCATGATGTGCATTCGGTCAACGGCATCTACTGCGGCCACCGGCGATGCAATCACCAATCGCTTTGCTTTTACTGGCTTTAAAAATTCCGCGGCCGCATCGAGTACCTGCTCATCCTTTAAGCCGTCCGAAACCAAAATAATTATGTGCTCTTGCAGCAGCTTTACATCGAGTGCCCCGCCGTCGGCAAGCAACCGGTTAATGTGGGCCGTTTTTTCACGCTTCTGGTCGTCGATGTAGCTGTGGAATTCTCCATAGTAGTCATCGCGTTCCCCTGCTGAGATATCATCGTTATACGAAAAACTACCACCCTGGCTCACCGAGCCAACGCTTAAGTTTTCGCCGGGGATATCGATTCCCTCGGTCAAAAATAGGCCCAACATACAGTGGAGCCGCTGCGCAATCGGCGCGCCAACGACCACCGCTCCGTGATTTAAAGCAACCACAACTGTATTCTCGTAGCGGTACTGCATCAGGCGCTCGGCTAGCATTTCACCAGCTTCGGAACGTGAATGAAAATACATATACTCCCAGTCTACACCGGGTTCGGTGTGCTTGGCCAGGGCGTTCGCGCTATAGTAAAGCGGTGAGATACTTTTACCTGGTGGCGCCGACAACTGTTGTACGAACCACTGAACACGCATACACCTACCACAGCGATACCCCGCTTGCCCTCGGCACGCTGGTTCGGTTAAGTGTTGGTAAAAAACTTACCAATGGCGTGGTGCTCAAAGAAGTACCTACTAAGCCCGCATTTGTAACCAAAGCAATTGGCGCAATTTTGATTGAACAGCCATTGCCGCAACCGCTGCTCGTATTGGCGCAGTGGCTCAGCGAATATTACGCCACACACATGGCGAACACATTGCAAACCATGCTCCCAAGTGGGCTTAACAAACAACGCCGTGAAATTAAAAAAATAGTCACCCACCCCATACGAAAACGAACAAAAATTGTGCTCAACACCGACCAGACCGCTGCCCTGCAAGCACTCGACGCCCAGGCAACCGGCACCTTTTTGCTGCACGGCGTGACCGGTTCTGGCAAAACCCAGGTTTATATTGAAGCCGTAAAACACGCAGCTGCGGCTGGTAAATCGGCAATTATTTTAGTACCAGAAATCGCATTAACACCGCAGTTGGTTGCTGAATTCGCAAACCATTTTAGCAACCTGGCCGTCACCCACTCCGGCTTAACCGAAGCCCAGCGCCACCACGTGTGGCAAAAAGCACTGCACAGTACCGAACCAATGGTCATCATTGGCCCCCGTTCTGCCCTGTTTATGCCGCTCTCAAACGTCGGCATAATTGTGATCGACGAGTGCCATGAACCAAGCTACAAGCAAGAACAATCGCCACGTTATTCTGCCCTGCGCGCCGCCAGTATTTTAGCGCGCGCTCACGGGGCAAAATTAGTTCTCGGTAGCGCAACTCCAGCCATTGCAGATTATTACCTGGCAGAGCAAAGCAAGTCACCAATTCTGCGCCTTGCAAAACCAGCGGCCCAATTACAGCCAGTCCAGATAAAAGTAGTTGATCTTAAAATAAAGCAGAACTTTTTACAACATAGATTCCTTAGCAACAAACTTTTAACCGCTATCGACCAGGCACTCGAAAACCGATACCAAATTTTACTCTTTCATAACCGGCGCGGCACCGCTCCGACGACAATTTGTGAACACTGCGGCTGGACCGCGCATTGCCCGAACTGTTTTTTGCCTCAAACACTGCATGCAGATACCCACGAACTGCGCTGCCATTTATGCGGCCTCACCGAGCGCGTTCCTGTTGCCTGCCCGGAGTGTCACGAACCAACCGTCTTGTTTAAGGGTATCGGCACAAAACTCATCGAAACCGAAATCGCACGCCGCTACCCTAAAGCACGCATTGCTCGGTTCGACGCCGACACAACCGAAGCCGGAGCCGTGCATAACCGCTACCAAGAACTGTACGACGGCGAGATCGATATTATGATTGGCACACAAATGCTTGCAAAAGGGCTCGACATCCCACGGCTCGCATTGGTCGGCGTTATTCAGGCCGACAGCGGCTTGATCTTGCCTGATTACACCTCTGAGGAACGTGTGTTCCAACTGCTGTACCAGGTTATTGGTCGCGCTGGCCGCGGTGAACACCCCGGCGAAGTGGTAATTCAAACGTATCAGCCCGACCACCCGGTGGTGCAAGCGGCAATTGACCGCGATTACCCGCGCTTTTACGCCGCAGAAATCGCTGCCCGCAAGCGTGGGCGCTTCCCACCGTTCCGCTATTTACTCAAGCTCACCTGCAACTATAAAACAGAGTCCGGAGCAATTAACGCCAGCCAAAAGCTGGTGCGCGAACTGCGCAAAAGCTACCCCAAACTCGAAATTTTAGGCCCCACACCATCATTTTATGAGCGACTCGGCGGCAATTACCGCTGGCAACTCGTGATTAAAAGTTCGCAACGAGCGGACCTGATAGCTATCGCCAAAAACGCGCCCGCTGGCTGGATGGCCGATTTGGACCCATCCTCGTTGCTCTGATCTGTTAAAGCTGCTATAGTTTAGGCAAATGATGACCCGTAAAAATATTATTACGCTGCCAAACGCGCACTTGCGCCAAAAGTCGCAGCGCGTGCACGTAGTTACGCCCGAAGTTCAGGAGCTTATTACGAATATGCAGTCGGCCACGCTCGACTGGGAAGACAGCCGCCCGCACGAACTTGGCGTGGCACTTGCTGCCGTGCAAGTTGACCATCTGCAACGCGTGGTTGTTGTACGCAACGACTTCGACGACAAAGACGATCGCACATTTATTCCGCTCATTAATCCCGAAGTCATAAAATTCGAAGGCACCACTGTGTACGACCACGAAGGCTGCCTGAGCGTACCCGACATTTACGGCCTCGTACCGCGCGCCAGCAAAGTCCGTGTGCGCGCTTTAAACGAACAAGGCCACGAAGTGCGCATGAAGGCGACCGGTTTTTTAGCCCGCGTACTCCAGCACGAAATCGACCACACCGATGGCGTATTGTTTATCGACCATATTAAAGACCAAGATGTTTTCTTTGAGCTGACCGACGACGGCAAACTAAAAAAGGTAGACCATGAGCTCATTACCAAAAATAGTCTTCTTTGGTAGTGGACCCGTTGCCAGCGCCACGCTCACCGGGCTTCTGCCCCACTTTGCCGTTGAAGCGATTATTACGAAGCCACGGCCAGAAGGTCACCGCGGCAGCGTACCAGTGTTAGAACTCGCCGAAGCAAAAAAAATACCCGTATTTACCCCGCGCAATAAAGCAGAGCTGACTGAGCTTTTTGCCGGCACAACATTTACCGCCCCCGTTGGTTTAGTCGTCGACTACGGTATTATCATCAGCCGCAGTGTTATTGACTCTTTTATGCTCGGCATTGTAAACAGCCACTTTTCGTTGCTCCCGGAGTGGCGCGGCGCCGACCCCATTACCTTTAGCATCCTCAGCGGCCGCCCCCAAACCGCCGGCGTGAGCCTCATGCTCATTAACGAAAAGCTTGACGAAGGTGAATTACTCGCCCAACAACCATTCGTACTTCCCGCTTCAATTACTACTCCGGAGCTAACCGATGAACTTGTGGAACTAAGTAACGACATGCTCATTGAAACACTACCAAAATACATTTCAGGCGACGTCACACCACACCCCCAGCCAGCCGGCGCCCCAACGTACTCGCGTAAACTAACAAAAGAAGATGGCATATTCGACATCACTAAACCCGCTGACCAACTTGAACGAGAAGTTCGTGCCTTTGCAGGTTGGCCAAAAAGCAAAATGCACCTGTTTGGTCACCAGATTGTGATTAAAAAAGCCAGTGTTGCCACAAGCAAACACGACGGCGACCTGGTTGTTGTCTGCGGAAATAACACCTTCCTCGAGATCTTAGAGCTCACCGCGCCCTCTGGACGCACCATGAGCGGCGCTGACTTTTTACGCGGCTACAAAAAATAACCGCCCGAGTGGGCGGCTATTTTTATGCGTTACCGAGGATTTTATCCCGACTTGCCGCAACTTCTGTTTTTAGCTTCTCAAGTTCTTCCGCTACCACTGTTTTGTAGTCCGGCCGATGGCTCTCCAGCCAGCTCAATGCGCCTTTTTCGTCGTGGCTTTCAATGAGCTTTTCAAATTCGGCGAGCTTTTCGTCGCCCATGCCTTCCGACAATCGCGTACCCACACGCATTTCCAGTTCTTCAAGCAAATGCTCAAGGAACATCTCTTTTTGGTCTTCGGGCATATCGCCCAAGCCAACGCTGACTAAAAATTGATCATCTAATTGAAACATATTTCCTCACTAACTCTAGTGTACCTCAAGTGCCGGCCGGGGTAAATCGAACAACTACGGAGCGCCCGTGCCAGCCGTTGCAGTGCCGCTGCTACTCGTACTACTCCCCTGGCCGCCCGTATTGGCGCTGCTCTGACCAGAGTTGTTAGACGCCGGCTGCGGTTCAGTCACGCGCAAAAATTCTTCAAATGCTTCCTGCATAAACGGCCGAACACCAGGTAGTGCTTGGCCCAGTGCGCCGAGCGCCTGCTGCGCATACACGCGCCCCGCCTGAACAACGCGAACTCGCCACTCGCCTTCCGGCTCACCCGGCTGTCGGTTCGATGCGGCGATTAAGCCGTGCAACACCACAGAAATAACCTTACGAGCGATTGGGCTCATATTAGGGTTCCACCGCAAAGTCTTAAAGGTGTCCGGCATACTACGAGAATCTTGGTTCAGACGCTTCAATACATCCTGCTCCTCATCGGTGTAGGTATTTGCATATTTGTAGTTCGGGTTACCATTCGTATTGGTCCGGCCAGTTTGTTGGCGAGCAGAACCCTGCCAGCCGTTACCATTCGGACGACCATTATTATTCGGCTGTTGTGGATCACCATTCGGACTGTTTGGCTGCTGCGGACCGCCATTTGGATTAGTCTGGCCACCACTATTAGGGCTACCTGCGTTATTCGGGTTAGCCTGGCTACCGCCATTTGGCGTTTGTGCGCCGCCACTTGATGGCGTTGACTTGCCGCCATTCGCCTGACTATTGTTTTGTTTCTGCTTGTTTGGATCGCCGCCGCTGCCACCAAAGTTGTTCGGATTCGCACCACCCGGCGCTTGGTTTTGCCGCTGGTTACCGCCCGCATTATTAGACTTCGTCTTCTGCGTGTTGCCGTTATTGTTCGGTCCGCTGTTTGGACCCGTTGTTGGGCCGTTATTCGGATTCGTTGGACCGCCATTAGGTCTACTAGGACCAGCGCCACCAGGAGGCGTTGCTTGCTGATTCTGTATATTCGGACCAACCTGCTGATTCTGCGTGCTTGGGCCGCTTAGCCCCACACCGTTAGTGTTGTTCGGCGCAGTTGAAGCTGGCCCGGCCTCTGTTTCACCCAAATTGCGGCGCACCACAATTGGTATAAATGCCGTAAAGAAACTTTCGTCTTTACTGTAGTTCGCAGAATTAGCCATTGCTTCGGCAGGTGGCACAATAGTGTACGTGTGAGCATTAGTGTTTGTTGGCGTTACAATCACGTCGTTAATTTCGGGGTGCTTTGTACCCACAACGGTCGACAGTGTTGCAATCTTAATTGCACCATTTTTATTAGTACCGCCTTTTACCGCCACTTCCTGGAAGCCGCCAATAAACTTGCCTTCTTTGTTGAACAAAGCTCCAGCTGGGCTATCTTTATCTATATCAACCGTACCATCGGGGCCAATCGGAATCTCAAATGCATGGCTCTGTGTGCCTGGCGACGCCGACATATACAGCATTAACTGCCCTTGTTTTGCCGCGTTGTGCCAGTTTACATTGCTTTTGCCAACAAATGAACCGTTCGCAGTCATGCCCTGAATCGAAACACGATTATTGCCATTGGCAAGCTTTTGATTAGTCTGCTCTAGTTCGTTTAAATCGTATTTACGCGTATTTTGAGTAAACCATTTTTCGTGCGTAATCTTCACCATTTTGTTTTTGTGATTCGCAAGAAACTCCGTGGCGCCCACTTTTTCATGAGTCACCTTTGGCTCGCCCTGCACTGGATCTACACGGTGCAGCACCTTAAAGCCTTTCTTCTCCAGGTCATCCAAGCCATTCTTCCCAAGTGTGCCGTTCTTTTCGAGCATAGTTTCTATAGCCGAGCCATTCGGCATAGTGAGTTTCACTTGCCTGCCGTTGGTCTCCAAATGGTACCCTTCGGGGAGCACCACTTTTGTTTTATTGCCAAGTACGATCGTGTCGCCGACCTTAAATCCTTCGCCACCAATTTGACCCGGAATTTCTGGTGCTTTACCGCCGATGGTGCCGGGAATTTCAGGCGCATTGCCCCCAATTTGACCCGGAATGTCAGGTGCATTGCCGCCAATTGAACCGCCATCGTAATCACCGCTCGGCCTCTCGCCAATAACATCGGGGATATCCGGCGCTTTACCACCAATAACGTCTGGAATGTCCGGAGCTTCGCCACCAATTGGATGATTACCAATTGTGTCTGGAATGTCAGGTGCATTGCCGCCAATAGTGGTTTCATTGCCGGTCATTACCATATCTACATCCGATACATCTTCATCGAATAAAGTGCCGATCAATGCTGCGGCCCCATGCTCGACTGCATGCTTCAGAAGACCGCCACCCACGGCAGTCACCGCAGTCAATACCGCACGTTTCAGCACGCGTTTGCGTGTCAGTTTATTGAACAAACGATCCTTCTCGTTCATTTCACCCTTCAGCAAACCAACCATAATGTTGCGCTGTTCAATGAGTAAATGAGCGTAATCTTCACCCGGGGGCAGTTGCTTCTTCAGGTCCGTTTCGAGTTTTGCCATTGCCAGCATAAGGTCAAAACGGCGTGACTCCATTTCGGCGGGCGAAACATCTGCAAAATTGATTAATGGGGCACCGTCTCGGTCAGAAATTTGAATACGTGCCGCTAGTTCACCTTGCAGTCGTATGGCTGCGTCGAGATCGCCGCGCGAATGTATAATTAAATCGCCATTTTGATCGTATAAAGCAGCAATCTCATCAAGCAACTCACCAACGGGGCGGGATTCATATAGCGTCGGGTCCAGCTCAGCCTGTGCTTTATTTTTTGTGTCCGCCACCTCACCATTATCGGCTCGGCGATGCATGAGCCTGCGTTCATCGCGCAAAGCACGGCGTTCCCGGAACCCCGCAACAATACCCGCGCCTAAACCAGGTGCAAGCACAGAAGCTGCGGTCGTCGCTCCTTTTTGAGCTACAAAAAAGGCCACCGACAGCGCCGCCGCTACCACAGCCTCATTACCAAGAACAGCGCCGACTTTCGAGAGTCGACCCTCATTAATAAACGGCACTCCCCGCATTTTCTTCGCTAACCGCTCCGAACGCGTCTCATCAATTTCAACGCTCGAGCCAACTTTAGCTTTACCTGCAGTAAGCTCAACTTTTTCGAGGATCTCTTTTAAATATTCGTCTTGCTCGATCGCACTCAAACCCTGGCGCGCCTCGTATGCAGCCTTAACTTGTCTTGCACCATCCAGCATGTTGTGGGCTAAAAATTGGCCCTCACCAATAAAACTCTTGCCAATACCCTTATCGCGCCAAGCTTCAAACATACGGTCAAGGTATGCTTCGGAGCTGGCGTCGTCAACATTACCTTTCGCATATTCAGAAAGGAACTCATTTATGTCAGTACGAATACGCACTGTATCTTCTTTATGTTCGTTCTCGGGGCTATTCAGGTCATGGAATGTCTCACCTTCACGCATAAGGTGTTCGGCGTATTCCGATGTGTACCGTCGAGAAACACCTTCATACCAATCTTTGCCACCTCCACCCTTGTGATAGTTCAAGTCACCACTCTCAAGGATCTCTTCACGTTTCTGGCCTGTTTTTTTAACCAGCACCTGCTCACGCATCATGGTGTTCCAGACCGATGTCGTGAAACGGCGCCACAAAGGGCCTTTTTTTTCGGCCATTTCTTCGTGGGCCGCTGCTCGGGCAAAGGTATCAACATTATCATCAAGCCCCGCTAAACCAATCCGAATGGTTTCGAGTGTGGGGTCGGGCGGCGTTTGCTGGTTAGGGTTCGGAGCTTGTTGGTCGGGGTCAAACGTCTGCAGATTTGGGTTTGGAGGTGCCTGGACTGGCATGTTTATGCTCCCAAATAAGAAGCCTGGAAGTCAGCCATAACGCCGGCCAGCACTTGGTTTATATTGATACCATGATCTGCAAGATAAATTTCAATCTGGGCGATCTGGTTTGAATCAACTAAGTGTTCAAGTTCAAGCTGCTCATGATCATCGAGCAACGCCAAAATAGCGTGGATAATCTGGTCTTCCAGACGCTCACGCAAATTGTTGTGCAATGTTTCACGCACATCCGCCTCAATCTCGGTCCCCGCCAATTTCGAGTCAATAAGATTATCTATAAATTGAGCTGCAGCCTCACTACCCTCGAGCATATCGTTTTTCTCTTATGCTTACTTTATATACCTTGAATGTACCACACCAAGACTATGAAGGACAAGATCACAACAGTTTTATTTACGACAATTGAGGAAGCAAATCAATCGCGGGGCGCAAGTTCAATGTCTGGCCTTGGCGCAAGTAGCCGTTTGCGTCAGCTTGTGGGCGCAACGCGTCGACTATTTTGTCGATCTGCGCGTCGCTTGGGTTCTTTACGCCCGAGCGTTCGAGCATTTCTTCGCTAATACCCCACAGACTACCATCTTTGGTTTGTGGGTCCCAAGCGCTCACCTTTACGGTGTCGGGCCAACGCTGAATATTCCCGTGGCCAAAAAGTTCGCCCGAGGTCTTTGCGCCGCGCAGGTCGCCACCAATAATTTCGGGAACGCTTGGTGCATTACCGGCGGTATCTACCGGATTGCCAATAGTGTGCGGTACATCAGGTGCTTTACCACCAATAGCGTTAGGGACATCAGGAGCAGTGCCAATTTGTTCTGGCACTACAGGCGCGTGGCCACCAATAGTTTCGGGAATGGCCGGAGCATGACCGCCAATAACTTCGTGGCCAATTGTGTGAGGGATAGCAGGAGCGTGCCCGCCAATTACGTCAGGGGCTACGTCTGTACTCGTATTATTACTTGCCAGCTCATAATTAACGCCGCCGTGTGAACCACCGTGGTCCACGCCAGCGCCGTAGCGCATACCAATATAGGTAGCAATGCCAGCAAGCGCAATGCCGGCAGCAGTAAATAATGTTGCCTTTTGGCCTTCGGGACTGCGGCTTTGGTACCATTCGCCTATTTTTTGACGCAAGGTCATACCGGCAACAGTTGTGCGAGCGCCAATATTACTTGGCACGTTTCGCACTGCGTTTACTACACCCGTAACAGCGCGCACGGCAACACGGCCAACTGCACTGAGGCGTTCGCGGCGTTGTTTGCGCATTGTTTCCATGTTGGTTTCGAGCGCCGCAATTTCATCTTGCGTGTCGCGGTAACTAAACAGCGCACGGCGGTAACCCTCGCGTTGGGTAGCATCCATGGAAAGCAAGGTAATAATATCACTAATACGCAGCGCGGCCGCTTCTGCAACTTGCTCACGACTCCAGTCTGGATGGTGTGCTTCGAGTTCGGCAATAATATCATCGGCACGGTTGCGGACCGCAGTTTCAACAATTTGTTCACGCAGCTCAGGGGGCATGGCGTCAACATCGGTGTAGCCGGCGCGCTGAGCATCGCGGCGGTAGTCCAATAACAAGTCGGACTCAAGTGCAACCGATACCACATCGCTTGCTGATTGGCGCTCTAAGATGCCATCATAACGGTTATTCAAAGTGTCGAGGTTGCCACGATTACGGCGAATATCCTCAGCAGTCAGCGACATTTTCGCCGTTACGTCAATGAATGAATAAGCATACTCACCTGCCGAATGCACATCAGCACGAAAACCCCGGGCTTCTGCCTGAGGGGCTGGTTGCGGCATCGCTTCTGGCGCAGCGCCATGAAGAGTTGGGTCAGTGAGTGTCTCTGCCATATTCACCTCTGTTTAACTATTTAATACCATAAAACTAATTTTTTTACAAGCTATCTCATTACAGTCAGCTAAGTTGTATTCCCCAAGCGGAGAACAGCTGCGACCAACCCCGAAGGGCTAGGAACTGTCTCCGCTTGGTGGCGGTAAGTGCGTGCCCGGCGGGCGACGCGGAACTCGAGGCGCTGACGCCTCGATCCGCGCCGCCCGGCCGTTCGTCACACGTGAACCCGGACCAGCCAGTACTGTCCCTTCCACTGGAAAAGGTAGTACTGGTACGTGGTATCTTTGTAGCTCCGGATCACGATGACGGTTTGCGGCGACTCGCCGGTCCACATCTTCCAGATACTGCCCTTGCAGAACTCGACGCCCTCCGGGTAGAAGGGGGTCTGCGCCTGCTTGGACTGCGGAATCTGCGGCATCCACCTGGTGATCGCGTCGCAGGAAGCCTCGCCCAGGTCAGTGGGCTGGGCCGCCTTCGGCGTCTCAGTGGTGGGTGCGGTCGTCGGCGCGGCCTGGCTCGGCTGGGTGGTCGCCGGGGCGACCGAAGCCGGAGCCTGGGTGGTGACAACCGGTGCCGGCTTAGTAGCCGACGAGTTGTCGCTGCCGCCGAACGAACCGATCAGCGCGGCGATGATCCAGGCGAGGATGATCCAGACGAACGACAAGGCCGCCGCGCCGAAGAACGCCAGCACGCCGTAGCGCGGGGTGTCCTTCATCATGGCGTGCGTGTCGAAGTGCGCCTGGCTGAACGCCGGGTTGGTCTCGTCCATCAGCGGGTCGTAATTCGGGCTACTCCAGTCGAGCCGGTCGTCGATGTCCGAGTCGGTCACGGGGTAGCTGTAGCCCCAAACCTTGCTGTGGATCGCCTCGCCGATGTTGCTGGTGTCGGGCCAGTCGATGGTCATGCAGATGAGCACGGCCATCATGAACAGCGCCAGCAGGAACGGGACGATCGCCACCCAGGTGTTGAGGTGGACGAAGGTGTTGAAGTGGACGAACAGCAGCAGAACCGACATCACAAACGCGACGGCGACCGCCGCGATGATGTACCGGTTCTTGACGCTCCAGAGCGGCGGCACGGGGTCGCCGGGCAGGAGGTTGGAAACGACGGTACGGCGGATCGTCACGCGAGCGACGACGGCACCCAGGGCCGTCAGCAGCAAGAGACCCGCGGCAAAAGCGGCCATGGTGTGCCTCCAAAGGCAGTAGTGGCAGGATGTCAGGGGATGTTGGGTACTGCGTGGTACAGATAAACCTAGACGTTACGCTGACGAACCGTGGGCTTGGCCTGCTTCTTGGGCGGCTTGACCGACGGGGCGGCACCCGTGGGGGGCGCGGGTCGCGGAGCGACCGGCGGCGGGCTGGCGGGCGGGGCGGACTGCGGAGCGACCGGCGGCGGGACCGAGCTGGCCGGAGCCTGCCCGGGAACCGGCGGACGACCACTGACGTAGGGGTCGGGCTGCGGCGGCGTCGGAGCCGCGACAGTCTCCAGGGTCTCGACCCTGGCGGCCATGGCGCGCAGGAGATCCGCGGCGAGGAAGTCGTCGCGGACCATGAGCAGGTCGAGGATGGCCGAAGTCGGAGCACCGCCGAGGATGAGCACGGCGAGCGTTGCGCGTGCCTCCCCGTCATCCAGCGTACCCTCACTCACGGCCTGAAGGGCCTGAGCAAGGGCCCAGGAAAGCTGGGTGTTGTCGGCGGAGTGGCCCTGCACGAGGGCCTCCGCGGCGGCCACGAGGTAGTCAATGTCGGCGGGCGGCTGGGGTTGCATGGGGACCTCCGATAGAACGGATGGAACGACAGATGGGATGGTGATGCACTTACCTCTGGACAGTTGCCTGCCCAGATGCCCACTAACAGATGACGGCAGTAAATGCCGAAAATCGTTGTGTAGCACACATCAATTACTGAGGTAGTTTCAATAAACAAAGTGCGCTACACAACAGATCAGATCATCTGTTGTTAGTGGACTGTAATGATCTAGCTTGTAAATGTCCGCGCTTTTGAGTTCTCCCTCACCTAACGCTGATATACATTATACCACTAATGCTATAAATGTCAATATACGCAGAGTATCTACCACCCATGACTCGGTTTGCCTATAACAGAGGTAGTATTTCTCACCTTCTCCTCCCGTAAAAATCTCTTTTTATTGTTTTTATGCTTTTACTCCTTATTTATACACATACGAAGCAATATGGGGTCATGGTACTTAAACATATTGACATAAAAGCCATAATATGGTTAAATGTATCACGCAATAGCACCACTCCAATTGGAGCGCGCAGCTGGCGCACGTTTCCAATTTGGATCAGACAACATCCCCTGATGTTCTACCCAAGGAGTCCCGATGGACCTCGCGGAGATGTTCCAGTTCACTACTGGGACCACCGCAGGCAGGACTCACCGCGTGGACCGCAACCTGAAAAACAATCAGGACGCGGTAACTTCGGTGAAGACTGGCCTGCTCCACCTGGGAACCGTCTCGGACGGCTGCGGTTCGCAGCCCCACTCCGAGTACGGCGCCCGCTACCTCGTGAACAAGCTGCCCAAGCTGATCGCCGGCCGCTACCGGCCCGGCATGACGCTGGACCAGGAGTTCTTCGACGCCCTCTACCCTGTGCTCATCCGGCACATGCGGGTCAAGGTGCGTTCCGAGTTCCTGAACCCCCGGGAAGCGTTCGACACGCACATGATGGCCACCGTTGGTGGCGTCGTGATGACCCCGGAAATGACCACCTTCTACGGTGCGGGTGATTTCTTCATCCGTTACAACAACGAGGTGGTCTTCTGGGCACCGGAGGAGGGCAACAAACCCCTCTACCCGGCGCTGTCGATCGCCTTCCCCGGCGACCCCCGTTTCCGTTTCCGCACGCTTCTCATTCCGACCGCCGAGCTGACCCAGTTCCTGTTCGCCACCGATGGCGGCAAGGACCTGGCCGGCATCTGCGGCGACGACGAGGAGTACATCCCCGGCACCGAAGACACGCCGGTCGGCCCGATCTCCCAGGTCTGGGCCAACGACGCGTTCTACACCGGGGTGCCGCACCCCAAGACCCCCACCACCGGACCGGAGGAAGTCGGCGCCTGGCTTAACACCCTGGCGCGCGACTTCCGTATGCCCGGCCCCGCCAACCACGGGGGGATCCTTCCGGACGACACCACCTTCTTCGCTGCCCGACGGCGGCCTAAGGAGAACGTGAGCGCATGATCATCTCCGCCCTGATCGATGGACGGCCCTACACCTTCAACACGGAGGACGAGAGCCAAGTCATCGGGGAGGGTGGCGAAGCGATCGTGATGAAGTGGATTCCCCCGCGGGAGTTCACCGCAGAGCATGGGAACGTCGATTTTCTGGTGAAGCTGTTCTTTAAGAAGACGGAGGAGCAGATTGCCGCCGATACCATTCGGCAGCAGAAGTTCCTGCACTTCCCACGGCTTCCCAGAAACGCAATTTCGCCGGTCAGTCTCGTTCGAGACGCTCGCACCAACCGCATCATCGGTTTCGTTATGCCACGCGTGACGAACGTGGTGTCGCTGATCGAGCTCACCGATGCAGACTACCGGCGAGAAAACGGAATCACCCTGGTGCGCGTCCTGAAGATCATCAAAAATCTTCACATGCTCATCGAAGGGGTACACCAAGCCGGAGTCGTCATTGGCGACTTTAACGACAAGAACGTGTTGGTGAATCTGAAGACGCACGAGGTGTTCCTCATCGACGTCGACAGTGCTCAGTGGGGCCCGTGGCAAAGCCTCGTGGCAACCGCTGAATTCAGCGACCCGACCTTGTTGGACGAAGACCAGAACTTGCGACCTGGCGCACGCTACTCGCCAGCAAGCGACTGGTACTCGTTCACGGTTATGGTGTATCAGCTCCTGACGCTGACTCACCCCTACAGGGACGGTGTGCACCGACCGCAACAAGTCAAGGGCAAACCTATCGCCCACCGACTGCGGTTCGCACAACGGATTCCGACGCGAGTCACCGTGTTTGACAGCACGGTGCACCTGGACGAAAGCGACAAAGACATTATTCCCCCGGAGAGACTTCCGGAGGAGTTCTGCCAGTACATGGTCCAGGTGTTCGTCAAAGATCGACGCGACATCCCCTTCCCCGTTGTTTTGCTCACGACGTTCCGATGGATGCGTTGCCGGAACTGCGGCTGTGAACACGGCCGCTACACGTGCCCTGCTCCCAACTGCGGCGCACCCGGCTTCACTCCTCCCCGGACGGCTCCAACTGCAACTCCACCGCCTCCGGTAACGCCGGTCGGCAAGCCTGCACCCAGTAGGCCTGCCCCGACACCGCCGCCTGCGGTAGCTCCGAGCAACACCCAGTATGTCGCAACCGCCATTCAAGGCGGCAAGCTGCGGTACGTGCACTACCAAGATGGTGCCTACCGCCGCGAAAACGGCGCGCTGGTGTGGCGCAGACCGCTCGAGACAGGTCTTTCCGTGCTTGTCGCGGGAGATCGCACTGTCTTTAGCTCTGCGTCAAGTATTGCCGTCATCAACGGCTCCGGAAGTCCGGTGCGACTGACGACGCAGTACACGCTCGGCAAAACCACCGTCGCGGCCAACAGCCGTTACGTGTATTGGGTGAACGAAAGTTCGCTCGTGCGCAACGACGACAAAGGTGGCGAGGTCACTATCGGGCCCGTTCTCCCCAACAAGACTTCGGTCTGGGTGGGTGAACGGTTCGGTGTGGCAATGCTGCAGGCCGGCGCTCTCACGAGTGTCAAGGTCTTCAACGCCACCGGCACCGGGTTCACAGGTTCCTACAACCTGCCAATCAAGGTCGCGGCCCGCGTGATCGACGCAACCTGCGTCGTGAACGAGAGCCACGCCTGGTTGGTCGTGACGTACAAAACGCCGCAAGGTGTTGAATCACGGACTTGCTACGCGTTCGATGCCTCCGGCCGGCTCCTGGCAACAGTGACCGGGCAGAGCAACGTCGCGTGGCTCGGCAGCGTTTCGTCGGCGGCACTCGCCGTTGGCAACAAGCTCCTCGTTCCGGTTACCGGTCTGGGTATTGCCCGAATCGGCATAACCGGCGGTATTCTCCACCAGGAGGGTACGTACCGAGGATCTGCACCGCTTGTTCCAAACGCGACCGCGACCGTGGGGCTCTGCCTTACGCCGCGCGGTCTCGTGCACATCGGACGCAACCGACTCACCCGAGTCAATTCTTGAGGGAGAACAGCACATGAGCAACGACTTCACCACCGAGGACACCACGACTGACGCCGGCTCCGGCGGCACGGAGATCCTGGTCGGCGACACCGACCTCTCCCAGGAGGTCCTTGACCTGCTGGAGACCAGCTTCGACGACCCCGAGGCCGCCAAGGAGATCGTTCGGACCACCGAAACCGCGCGTGCCGTCATCGACGGCCTGCTGTCCAACGTGGACCCGGAGGACCTGCGCCAGCGCGTGGGCCTCAAGCTGGACCTGCTGGACAACACCGGCTCCATGACCCGACTCATCGGTCTGCTGGCGGGCGCCCACGACAAGGCTCTCGACATGGTGAGCTACTACACCGCCGAGGAGCCCGTCGACGTGCTGGTGGCCGCCTTGTGGCTGAACAGACTGCCCGGTAACGAAACCGGCGTGGCCTACCCGTTCACGCCGCTGGCCCAGGCCCCACGCCTGGCCGGTACGAACATCCGGCTGACCGGTCTGACCCCTTGGTTCGACCGCTACGCCGAGCTGCTGGCGGCCTTCACCACCCAGGTCACCAAGCTGGAGGACCACAACAAGACGGTCTACGGCATGATGGGCCTCTACACCGACGGCTTCGACAACAACTCCAAGCTCCACACGCCGGCGACGCTGGCGAAGATGGTCCGGTCTTACCGGCGCGGCAAGACCCACCTCCCGTACGCGGTGTACATGGGCCACATCGCGAAGCCGGGCGACTCCGACTACGACCGTCAGGTCACCGGGATCATCCGCGACCTCGAGGACATGAACATCGAGCCAGACCAGGAGCTGGTGGACAGCCGCGACCTCAAGGGTCTCATCAAGCAGATCTTCACCGCCTGCGGTTTCGACCGCAACATGGTGTTCCTGCCGGGTGACGACATCAAAGAGATCGTGTCCATGTTCGTCCAGCTCAGCAAGTTGATGGCCTCGGTCTCCAAAGGGCAACTGCCCGAGGGTCTCGAGAATATCTGATCCAAACTCCCGCACGTGAGGTGATACGTGCAAGAAGCCGCTCGTGCGGCGCCCCGGCCTCGAACGGTCCCGGGGCGCCGCACGGCGCAAAAAACCCGCGCAAGCGAGTCGATTCCCCGAAAGGGTTGAGTCAACTCCGCACAACGCGGGCTTTTAATTTGGCTTTTATTTTTTTACAGGCTGCGTTTTACCAGTTCGCGAGTAAAGAGTTCAACTTTGTCTTCTTCTTGCAGCAACAGTTTGCCCTTGGTCTTGAGCTGCAAACCACACATGTCGCCCTCAAACACTTCTTTTACTTCTTGTTGTTGGCGTTGTACGTGGGTGACTTCTACCTCGGCAATTTGTTCGCCCTTGCGCATAATGCGGGCCAGCAAACCAGGCATCATTTTGCCCTGCGTTACTTCACCGCCACAAATAATTTCGTCTTTTGAGGTGTGGAAAATACCCTTGATGGTAAGTTTACCAATCTCGTTTTCTACCACGTCAGGTGAAAGCAAGTTTTCGAGAGTGTTTTTTGCATCATCAATTAACTCATAAATGATCTTATATAAACGAACGGGTACTTTATCTCGGTTGGCAAGGCGTTTTACTGCGGGCGGCAATTGCACGTTAAAGCCGTACACAACCGCGTCGGCGCTTTGGGCCATGCGAATGTCGTTCTCCGAAATGTTACCCACGCCACTGCTAATGATGCGCGGCGCAACTTCGTCGCGTTCAAGCAGTTTGAGGCTGTCGGCAACAGAAGTCAGCGAACCTTGCACGTCGGCACGCAAAATCACGTTCACCAATTGCTTTTCTTTGCGGCGGTTCATAAGCTGCAGCAAGTCGCTACTCGAAATAGCCGAAGACTGCACATCTTCTTTAGCTTCAGCTTGGTGCTTGGTGGCAAGAGCACGCGCCGCTTTTTCGTTAAAGACCGCAATAAAACGGTCGCCAAACTGCGGGATCTCTTTAAAACCAGTTACGGTTGCAGGAGTCGATGGACCAGCTTCTTTAATTGGCTTGCCGGTAAAGTCTTCGAGTGTGCGGATTTTTGCGTAGGTGCGGCCAGCAACCAAGAAGAGCCCTGGTTTTAGCACGCCATGCTCAACAAGCATACTCACCACAGCGCCGCGGCCTTGTTCCATGTGCGATTCAATAATCAGACCTTCAGCGTTGCCTTCGGTTTCGGCCTTTAACTCTTCAAGGTCAGACACCAGCAAGATCATCTCAAGGAGCTTATCGAGGTTCGTGTGCTCTTTTGCAGACACTTCAACCATCACGGTGTCGCCGCCCCATTCTTCCGGGGTAAGCTGGTGGTCGGCCGCAAGCTGCGTTTTGACGCGGTTTACATCGGCCCCGGGCTTGTCGACTTTGTTAATCGCTACCACAATACGAGCATTCGCCTGCTGAGCAAATTTAATTGCTTCTACTGTTTGCGGCTTCACGCCGTCATCGGCAGCAACAACAATCACTACAACATCGGTCAGCGCAGCACCGTGCTGGCGCAGAGCACTAAATGCTTCGTGGCCAGGAGTATCGAGCAAGGTAATTTTACGGCCGTTGTATTCGGTTTGGTAGGCGGCAATGTGCTGAGTAATGCCCCCAGCTTCGCCAGTCACCACCTTCATGTTTAAGATTGCGTCGAGCAAGCTAGTTTTACCGTGGTCAACGTGACCCATAACGGCAACAATTGGTGGGCGTTCATGCGCAGCATCGCTGCTGGCGCGTTCACTCTTTGTGTTCGACTTAACTTCTTCAGCTTCTTTTTGCTTCAGTTCAACATCAAGTCCAAGCTCGTCAACAATAATTTGCGCGGTCTCGAGGTCAATGCGCTGGTTAACAGTTGCCATAATGCCGTTTTTAAACAGCTCACCGATGAGTTTAGTAACTGGCAGGTCCAGTTGAGCCGCCAATTCTCCGACGGTAATCATGCCTGGGATCACGAGTGTTTTTTGGGCCATGATCAGTCTCCTTTTCTTGGCGGCTCTCAGGAGCCAGTTACTTTATTTTTTTAGGCTCAGTGAAATCTTGCGGTTTTCCTTTTGGATCTCCAAGATTTTGAATGTCTTCTTCTCGTTGAGTTTGAAGATCTTCTCTGGGTCAGCACCGTCGCCTTCGCCGAGTTCAGTCACGTGGACCAAAGCTTCTACGGCTGGGCTCAGCTGGATGAACGCGCCGAAAGGTGTGATACGAGTCACGGTGCCTTCAACTTCGTCACCAACAGTGAACTTCTGAACTTCCTTAGCCCATGGGTCCTCTTGCAATTGCTTGAGGCTCAGACTGAGGCGATCCTTCTCAATTGAGATGATCTTTGCTTCAACAGTTTGGCCAACTTTTACATAGTCTGCTGGGTCGCTCACGCGCTCCCAACTGATTTCGCTAATGTGGATCAAACCTTCGATGCCGTCAACGTTTACGAATGCGCCGAAGTCTACAACCCCGGTAACTACACCCTTCACGATGTCGCCAACTTTGAGTTTTTCAAAGCGTTCTGCGAGACCTTCTTTAATGGCTTCCTTCTCTGAGAAGATAAGCTTGTTGGTCTTACGGTCAGCGTCGAGGACGCGAACCTTGAGTGGCTTGTTTACCAAAGCGTTCAGGCGTTGCAGGATTTCATCCTTGTCAGCACCAGCCACGCGTGGGTAGTGTTCTGCGCTCAGTTGGCTCACTGGCATAAAGCCACGAATGCCTTCGAGTTCGATCAGGAGACCACCGCGGTTTGCGTCGTACGCAGTCACCTCAATAGTTTCACCAGCGTCGAACACGCGCTTGATTTCGTCCCATCCGCGGTCCTTGGCGGCCTTGCGGAGGCTCAAAAGGGCGTACCCTTCTTCTATTTCGGTATCAACGATACTTGCCGTAACGTCGTCACCTTCCTTTAGGGTGCGCATCCCGCCGATTTCGCGGCGTGGTACGAGGCCCACACCATGAGGACCGAGGTCAACCCACAGTTCGTGCTTCTTTACAGAAAGCACCTTTCCATCCACAACTTCGCCAGGGGCGAGCTGCGTCATTTGCTCCTGCTCGAGGAGCTCGTCCATTGTAATAGTTTTGGCTTGCGCCATAAGTGTTAAAACACCTTTCCTTCGTGTATTTCTCGGGGCGCACAAAAGTACGCCAAAAGATTAGCTTTATTGTACCCCACTTGGGGTCAAAAAGTCAAAGAAGTAAACTCCCTATTTTGCAAGAGATTCTGCCGCAAAGCGGCGTCGTGCACGAACATAACTGAGCACAGCAAAAACAAGGGCGCTCACTGAGGCAATTGGCAGAACCAACTGTTCCGGACCTGTCGCAGGCACACTATGAACAGCCGGCGGCCCCGTGCTGGCTACCGTTCGTGGAATTGGCGTGGTCGCAGTGCTCTCTTGGTGACTACTCGACGCCGGTGACTGCTGGCTAGATGGAGCTTGCTGGGAAGAATCAGCTGGCTGAGACTCCTCGGAAGTGCCTTGTGGTTGGCCCTCATCGGTTGTCGTGGCCGTTTGCCCCTGCCCTGTTTGCTGCTGGCCGTAATAATCGGCGCGACTTTTCGCCCACCGAACGGTCAAAATAAGCGCAATAAACAGCGCAATCACAATAATGATGTAGAGAATGACGGGTCGTCGTGCACCCGCATCAGATGAATTTTGCATACATTCCCCTCGGAATTACCTCTGATACCCAATGTACAAGATTAATCTCGATCGCGCAAATAGCAAAGCGTGTTGTACACTAATTTTATGATTACTGCGATTGATATTGGAGGGACCAAAACACTTATCGCCCAGTTTGGCGACGACGGCGCTATGCAACAGCCAGTGCGTTTTTTGACGCCGCAAGATCCTGAAGAGTTCCTAAAAGAACTGCACGCGCACCTCAGCCAGCTCAACATCACATCAATCGTTGTTGGAATAGCCGGTCGCGCATTTGGAGGCGTTATAAGCGGCACTTTTAATTTACCGCAGTGGGAAGGCTTTGAGCTCGTAAAACGCCTACAGGAAGCCTATAAATGCCCCGTAGGCATAGAAAACGACGGCAATTTGGCTGCCCTGGCCGAAATCAACGTGCTTTCGCCCGTACCCAAAGTGGGGATTTATCTTACCGTCAGCACCGGAATTGGGAGCGGACTCGTAGTTGATGGTGCGCTCGCACCTCAGTTAAGTCGTCATACATACGGACACATGGTATTTAACTACGAAGGATCATGGCGTTCTTGGGAATCGTTCGCCTCTGGAAAGGCCATGGCAAAACATCTTGGCAAGCTTGCGAGTGAGATAACCGACCCCGCCGACTGGCAGTGGATCGCGGAACAGATTGCAGTAGGATTATTAGCCATTATTCACCCGGTAAACCCAGGGGTTATCGTATTTGGCGGCAGCGTCGGCGGCTTTTTAGAACACTACCGTGCACCTCTTGAGCAGCTCCTGCAAGAACGCCTGTCAGAACCAGACCTCATGCCAGAACTTCGCACAGCAGCCCACCCTAACGAGGCGGTCATATACGGTTGTTACCACTATGCAACACATCAGCTCAATCGTCAGTAGTATTTACGCAGATTACCCCAGTTACAACTTTGCGGCGGCTGAGGATTTTATATGGTCGCCCACACATAACACGGTGTATCACCCTGCAATCACCACACAGGAGTCAATCTGGAGTCTCCTGCACGAAATTGCCCACGCAGAACTGGGGCATTTTACCTACGCCCTCGATGTTGAACTTGTCCGCAACGAAGTAGCTGCTTGGGAAAAAGCATTATTATTAGCTCACGCCTATGACGTAGAGATTGACGACGAGCATGTTCAAGACCACCTCGACACTTACAGAATATGGCTGCACGACCGCAGCAAATGCCCGGATTGCGGACAAAATGGCGTGCAAACCAAAAACACCTACAGCTGCATAAACTGTAGGTGCGTCTGGCGAGCTAATGAGGCTCGAATCTGTGCTTTGCGGCGGGTTAGGCAGCGAGATCGAAGTCAGTCTTCTTAACAGCAGCCTTGATAACAACTTGACCGTCGTTAACAACTTTGCGGCGGCGACTGATCATACCACCCTTGCGGCCTGCTTCGCGAGCAAGCTCGCGGTTTGCAGCAAAACCACCTGTAGTGCCGAGTTTGCCGCCTTTGGCGCCAATCTTAGCATAAAAATCTTTACCGTGACGTTCACGGTTAGTGCGGGCAGCCCGAATGCCGCCTTCTTTAGTACCTGGCATATCATTTCTCCGTTAAAAACCCACATTTGATATGTGAATATAAGCATTTTAGCAATACTTATGGTTTTTGTCAATATTTACACAAGCACTATTCATTACTTTATAGTTTTTGTGGGTATACCCCCACATCTGCTAAGTTGCCTATGTGGGTCATATAAAAAAATAACCATACAAGTCTGGCATGGTTAAAACGCGTCATATCATATAAAAGATAAAGCCCCCGGCAGTAACCGAGGGCTTCATATAAAACGGCATCGTGCTAGTTTCCCACCTAAAAGGCAGTATAATCGCCGCAGCTGGGCTTAACTTCTGTGTTCGGAATGGTAACAGGTGTCTCCCCAGCGCCATGGACACCGAAAGCAGTATTGGTTGTGGCTGGCGTGCTATCAAGGCCCCGCTCGAATGCTCAACCAATACAATTTTCGATATCCATACAATGTCGATGTTTTGCTGATGTTAAAGAATGAACAGTTGTGCGTGATTCACACTAACTACTAGTCAAACCTACCTTATCTGTGGACTTTCCGCAAGCGGAAAATTTCACAGAAAAGGACATAAAAAGTCATTCGCCCTATTAGTATGCTTAAGCTCCACGCATTACTGCGCTTCCACCGTGCACCTATCAACCAGATAGTCTTTCTGGGGGCTATAGGGAAATCTAATCTTGAAGTTAGTTTCGCGCTTAATATGCTTTCAGCGCTTATCTATTCCGAACGTAGCTACTCGGCACTGCGCTTGGTAGCACAACCGACACACCAGAGGTTCGTCCGCCCCGGTCCTCTCGTACTAGGGGTAGATCTTCTCAAATTTCCTAACGTCCGTACCGGATATAAACCGAACTGTCTCACGACGTTCTGAACCCAGCTCGCGTACCACTTTAATCGGCGAACAGCCGAACCCTTGGAAGGTGCTCCCCCTCCAGGATGTGATGAGCCGACATCGAGGTGCCAAACAGCGCCGTCTATGTGAACTATTGGGCGCTATAAGCCTGTTATCCCCGGGGTAACTTTTATCCGTATACGCTGGCAATCCCACATTCATGTACAAAAATGTACGGCCAGCGGTTCACTAACTCCAACTTTCGTTTCTGTTTGGGTAGTCACCCTCACAGTCAAGCTGGCTTATGCGTTTGCACTATCACTTCGATTTCCATCCGAAGCTAGCCAACCTTTGAACGCCTCCGCTACTCTTTAGGAGGCAACCGCCCCAGTTAAACTACCCACCATACACTGTCCGCTGACCGGATAACGGTCAACGTGAGAATAAAATCACAACAAGGGTGGTATTTCACCTGTGGCTCCACCAGAGCTAGCGCCCTGGTTTCAAAGCCTCCCACCTATGCTACACATGTTGTGACCCGATTCAATGTAAAGCTGTAGTAAAGCTCCACGGGGTCTTTTCGTCCTGGTACGGATAGACGGCATCTTTACCGCCAATGCACTTTCACCGAGATGTTCCTAGAGACAGTGTCCAGATCGTTACGCCATTCGTGCGGGTCGGAACTTACCCGACAAGGAATTTCGCTACCTTAGGACGGTTATAGTTACCGCCGCCGTTCACCGGGGCTTCAGTTCAAAGCGTGAACCTCTCTCCTTAACCTTCCGGCACCGGGCAGGCGTCAGCCCCTATACTTCCACTTTCGTGTTTGCAGAGACCTGTGTTTTTGGTAAACAGTCGCCTGGACTCTTTTGCTGCGGCCTCCATTGCTGGAGGCGGACCTTATCCCGAAGTTACGGTCGCTTTTGTTGCCGAATTCCTTTAGGAACATTCTCTCGTAAGCCTTGGTCTACTCGACCTGAGCACCTGTGTTGGTTTGCGGTACGGGCGGCAATACCCACGCGTATGAAAGCTTTTCCTGTCGGCTTGGCTCACACAACTCGCGTCCTCGAGGGACGCTCGCATTCGTGCTTCACCCAGAATAAATTCCGGACTAGACACTTAGACGGATATAACCATGAATCCGCTTGTGCTACCATGCCGCGCACTTCATACAAAGTATTACCGGTACAGGAATATTAACCTGTTGTCCATCGCCTACGCTACGCGCCTCGGCTTAGGCCCGACTAACCCTAGAATGATTACCATAGTCTAGGAAACCTTGCTCTTTCGGCCGAGGGGTTTCTCACCCCTCTTAAAGTTACTCATTCCAGCATTCTCACTTGATAACGCTCCACCGTACCTCACAGTACGACTTCGCCGCGATATCAACGCTCCTCTACCACTTGCAATAAATTGCAAATCCATGTCTTCGGTAATACACTTGAGCCCCGTTACATTTTCCACGCAAGATCTCTTGACGAGTGAGCTGTTACGCACTCTTTAAATGAATGGCTGCTTCTAAGCCAACATCCTCGCTGTTTAAGAAATCTCACTTTGTTTCCCACTTAGTGTATATTTAGGGACCTTAGACGATGGTCTGGGCTGTTTCCCTTTCGAGCACCGATCTTAGCACCGATGTTCTAACTGCCGGGGTTACACACATGGTATTCGTAGTTTGATAAGGGTGGGTACCCTCGCGGGCCCCAGTCCTTTTCAGAGCTCTACCCCCATGTGCTACTAACCCGACGCTAGCCCTAAAGCTATTTCGAGGAGAACCAGCTATCTCCAAGTTCGATTGGCATTTCACCGCTAACCACAGCTCATCCGAGCACTTTACAACGTGCGACGGTTCGGCCCTTCACGTCGTTTTACCGACGCTTCAGCCTGGCCATGGTTAGGTCACTTGGTTTCGGGTCTAATTCATACAACTATGTCGCCCTATTCAGGCTCGCTTTCACTGTGCCTCCGCCAAATGGCTTAAGCTTGCTGTATAAATTAACTCGCTGGATCGTTCTACAAAAAGCACGCCGTCACAGAACAAGTCTGCTCCGACTCCTTGTAAGCACACAATTTCAGGATCTATTTCACTCCCCTCCCGGGGATCTTTTCACCTTTCCCTCACGGTACTAGTACACTATCGATCACAAGATATATTTAGCGTTGGAAGGTGGTCCTCCCAGATTCAATCAGGATTTCTCGTGTCCCGACCTACTCGAGAAAACAAATATAAGGTCAGCGTCGTTTTCGCATACGCGGCTTTCACGTCCTTTGGCTAGTCATTCAAACTATTCTGCTAACCACGCCGATTTTTTACCTTACGACCGGCTGACAGGCCGATTCTCACAAGAAACAGGTCTCGACAAGTCGAAAACTGTTTCCTGGTCATTTGTAATCTCACAACCCCATTTTTAGGTATTCGTCTGTCAACTTATTCACCCAGTAATAAATTACCAGGCAAAAACCTAAAAGGTTTGCGCTCTTCCCATTTCGCTCGCCACTACTTTGGGAATCATTTGTTATTTTCTATTCCTTAGCCTACTAAGATGTTTCAGTTCGGCCAGTGCCCTCTCATTACCCTATATATTCAGGTAACGGTACTACGACATGACTCGTAGTGGGTTTCCCCATTCGGATATCTCCGGATCAATGCCTATAGGCGGCTCCCCGAAGCTTTTCGCAGCCTCTCACGTCCTTCATCGGTATCTTGTGTCAAGGCATCCGTTGTGTGCTCTTGAGTAACTTTTTATGCATTGGTTTGACCAGTAGTTGGTATAAACCAACTATGTCGTCATCCTTTTACATCATCAAAAACTCGAATTTTTAAATTACAGAACCTTTTGAGTTCAGGCAGCAGCACTAACAGGGTTAGCACTCTTGTCTGGCCTCAAGGTGTACTCATCGTAACAGACTCACCTACCACTTGTAAAGGACAATATCGTTGCAATATTTGCACCAAAAAACCTCTGGTAACGTATCGATCTTTTTCGATTCGTTGCCAGAGGTTTTCGATGCACGAAAACATTCGCTGCTTGATAGGCCTATGCTATCAAATCTGTACTACTTATGCAACCCTTTAGTACCGGAGGATAATATCTGGTGGGCTTGCCAGGATTTGAACCTGGGACCTCGTCATTATCAGTGACGCGCTCTAACCAACTGAGCTACAAGCCCATGGTGGAGCGTCAGGGACTCGAACCCTGGACCCCCTGCTTGCAAAGCAGGTGCTCTAGCCAACTGAGCTAACGCCCCAAATTTTGTCGGACAATTGTCCGCCTCCTATGGGTCACTTCTTTTAAAGAACAGTTTGTATTTTACTTGAAAATACCGTCTGTAGCAAGAGTATATAGGTACTAAAAACGCTTCTCGGGCGAGAAGCGTCTTAGCTTTAACAACGTAGTAGTGCAGTCAACCGTTTATTTTTTGTCTCTAATTCTTGTCCCGAAGGACTAAAGTTGTTTTGTAGATCCATCAAAACAACAAGATCAACCTCGCTTCAGCATAAGATTACTCGTTATGCTGGCGTAACTCCTCTAGAAAGGAGGTAATCCATCCGCAGCTTCCGCTACGGATACCTTGTTACGACTTAACCCCAATCATCCCCCCCACCTTAGGCCGAAATAAATTCAGACTTCGGGTGTTGGTGACTTTCGTGGTTTGACGGGCGGTGTGTACAAGACCCGGGAACGTATTCACCGCAGCATTCTGATCTGCGATTACTAGCGATTCCGACTTCATGCAGGCGAGTTTCAGCCTGCAATCCGAACTGGGACCGGCTTTGATGGGATTTGCTCCGTCTCGCGACTTGGCTGCCCATTGTACCGGCCATTGTAGCGCGTTTGTCGCCCAAGGCGTAAGGGTAATACTGACCTGACATCATCCCCCCCTTCCTCCCCGTTACCGGGGCAGTCTGACTAGAAAAATCCAACTAATCATAAGGGTTGCGCTCGTTGATGGACTTAACCAAACATCTCACGACACGAGCTGACGACGGCCATGCAACACCTGTCACTGAGTTCCGGGTTACAATACACAATTTTCATTCACTACATCACATCCCATGCCGAGAATATACATATGTAAATGTATAAATCAGCATGTGCAATGTGTGAATAATTCTGTACTCTAACCCGGCACTCACTCCTTTCGGAGTAATTCTCAGGATGTCAAGCCTTGGTAAGGTTCTTCGCTTACCATCGAATTAAACAACACGCTCCACCGCTTGTGCGGGTCCCCGTCAATTCCTTTGAGTTTTAGTCTTGCGACCGTACTCCCCAGGCGGAATACTTAACGCGTTAGCTTCGCTACACACCGGGTCGATACGGCATACAGCTAGTATTCATCGTTTACGGCGTGGACTACCCGGGTATCTAATCCGGTTCGCTCCCCACGCTTTCGTGCCTCAGTGTCAGAAATGGACCAGTATCCTGCCTACGCCATTGGTGTTCCTTCTCATATCTACGGATATTACCCCTACATGAGAAATTCCAGATACCTCTTCCATTCTCGAGTCTGCTAGTTCGAATAATAGCCTTATGGTTGAGCCACAAGATTTCACTATTCGCTTAACAAACCACCTACGCAACTCTTTACGCCCAATCAATCCGAATAACGCTTGGGTCCTACGTATGACCGCGGCTGCTGGCACGTAGTTAGCAGACCCTTATTCCTCTGCTACTGTCATATTCATCACAGAGAAAAGAAGTTTACGACCCTAAGGCCTTCATCCTCCACGCGGCGTTGCTCCATCAGGCTTTCGCCCATTGTGGAATATTCCTAACTGCTGCCTCCCGTAGGAGTCTGGACCGTTTCTCAGTTCCAGTCTGACTGATCATCTTCTCAAACCAGTTAAAGATCGTCGACTTGGTGAGCCGTTACCTCACCAACTATCTAATCTTACGCGGGCCCCTCCTAAAGCGGATAAATCCTTTAATCCGAAGACCATATGCGGCATTAGCCACCCTTTCGGGCAGTTATTCCTCACTTTAGGGCAGGTTCCCACGCGTTACTCAGCCGTCCGCCGCTCGTCAGCACCCCGAAGGGCCTGTTACCGCACGACTTGCATGTTTTAGGCACGCCGCCAGCGCTCATTCTGAGCCAGGATCAAACTCTCCAAAAAATGAATATCTTACAATATTCGGTGTGTTTCTTAAACACTTATAAACTGACGTTGACTTGCACTACTACATTGTTAATGTACCTGTCACTCCCAAGTAAACTTCGCTGACAGACTGGTAGTTATCTTATCGTGCCAAGCCTCCCCTGTCAACAGTTTTGCCGGCAGTTTTCGTTACAAAATTTGCAACAGTATGTAACCGACGAGCAAACCGACAAGAACACCACCTACTACCTCTGTTCCTGTGTGACCATACGCAATGCGGAAATGATCCTCTACTTTGGTGTGGGCAGCAACCTTGCGCAGCACATCACCTTGTTCACCAACAGAACGGCGAACATTTAACGCATCATAAATGATGAGCCCGGTCAGTGCCGCTGCGAGGCCCACAATTGGCGAACCAATACCTTGTGTACCGGCTAAAACAACGAGGGTCGTTACCATCACCGAAGTGTGCGAGCTCGGCATGCCGCCGGCACGGAAGAAGACTTTGAGACTCTTCTCCCGGCCGCCAGACGTTACGAGCGTTATTACAAACTTCGCAACATGTGCAATGAACCAGCCAAAGAATGGCGCCAGTACATACATAGATGGGAAGTCGTTACTCATCGCCTCCCACCTCTACTTCGGTACCGCTGTCTGCCGATTCTTCATCTTCACCTACTTCACCAGAATCAGCGACGATACCCACTGTAGCCACCGTATCGCCATCGCGTAAACGCATAATGCGGACGCCTTGGGTAGTACGGCCCAAGGTTGGAATGCCCTGAAGCGCCAGGCGAATGGACTGACCTTTAGAAGAAATGATCAACAATTCTTTGGAGTCTTCCATGAGCGTGCGGACAGTCACGAGCTCACCGGTCTTAGCGGTGACAATTGCCGCTTTAATACCGACACCACCCCGCTTGTGCGACGGGAAGTTTGCAACTTTCGTGAGCTTACCGTAGCCATTCTTGCTTATAACGAGCATTTGCTGTGTCTCGTCAACCAGAGCGGCACCCACCACTATATCTTTAGGGCGGAGGCGAATACCGCGCACACCACGAGCCGATCGCCCCATTGAGCGTACGTCTTTTTCGCTAAAGCGTATTGCCTGACCAAGAGATGTTGAGATAATTACCTCGTCATCACCTGTTGTGAGGTGGATCCAACGCAGTTCATCGCCGTCATCGAGCTTAATCGCAATGAGCCCGCTGGTACGGATGTTGCCGTAATCACTTACAGGAGTCTTCTTTACAACACCCTGCGTGGTAGTCATAAGCATATAGCCCTTGTCGCCATGTGCCTTATCGAGGCGCACCATTGAAGTGATGTTCTCTTCTGGCTGTAGCTGCACCAAGTTTACTGCGGCCACGCCCTTGGCGGTTAGGCTACTCGCAGGGACTTCATATGCTTTAAGGCGAAATACGCGACCTTTATTAGTGAAGAGTAGCAGCCAGTCATGCGTGCTTGCCGTAACTAGCTGATCAATGACGTCCTCTTCTTTGGTTGTCATGGCGCGTTTGCCCTTGCCGCCACGGTTTTGACGACGATAGTCGGTAACAAGTGTGCGCTTGATGTAGTTTCCTGTAGTAAGCGTTACCACAACTTGTTCGTCTGCGATCAATTCTTCGTCGCTAAACTTGCCGAGCTCCTGGCCAATCATCTGTGTGCGGCGATCATCACCGAAGGTTTTCTTCATCTCAAGTAGTTCTGCTTTGATGATCTTGAGAATTTCTTTCTCATCTGAGAGCACGCCTTCGAGCTTGGCGATGAGCTTGCGCAGCTCAGCAAGTTCGTCTTCAATCTTTTGGCGTTCTAGACCAGCAAGACGGCGGAGTTGCATTTCGAGGATTGCTTGCGCTTGAATCTGACTGAGCTTAAATCGTTCCATGAGGTTCGCTTGCGCTTCATCAGTGGTGGGGCTCTTGCGAATAATCGCAATCACTTCATCAATATGGTCAAGCGCGATGCTCAGACCTTCCAAGATGTGTGCTCGCTCCTTCGCCTTCTTCAGCTCGTATTCGGTGCGACGACGAACTACAACTTGGCGGTGCTTCAGATATTCACGCAGAATTTCCTCAAGACCTAGTACACGTGGCTGGATACCATCAATAAGTGCAAGCATGTTGTAGTGAAAACTTGTTTGCAGAGGTGTCATCTTAAAGAGCTGGTTCAGCACCTTCTTTGGGTACGAATCTTTTTTAAGCTCTACGACAATCCGGACCACACCGCGCGCGCTTTCGTCGCGAAGGTCACTAATACCAACGATTTTCTTCTCTTTAACGAGGTCGGCAATGCGCTCAATAAGTGTTGCTTTGTTTACAGCATAAGGGATTTCGGTAACGACAATGCGGTGAGCGCCCTTGCGTGTGCCTTCTTCGATATTGGCAACCGCACGAACCGTTATACCACCCCGCCCCGTTGCATATGCCTGGCGCAGACCAGCTCCGCCGTACACAATACCGCCCGTTGGGAAGTCTGGGCCTTTTACATATTGTAGTAAATCATCCAACGTTACTTCTTCATGCTCAATGATGTGAATAATCGCATCAACAAGCTCTCTCAGGTTGTGCGGAGGAATATTCGTTGCCATACCTACAGCAATACCGAGCTGTCCGTTCAACAGCAAGTTTGGCAATTTTGCTGGCAAAACCGAAGGTTCGCGTTCGCTACCATCGTAGTTATCGCGGAATGAAACTGTTTCTTTTTCAAGGTCTTCCAGTAGAGCCTCACCGTGTTTATGCAAGCGAGCCTCAGTGTACCGCTCGGCAGCTGGTGGGTCGCCGTCCATGGAACCAAAGTTACCTTGGCCTTGCACCAGCAAGTAGCGAGTCGAGAAATCTTGAGCCAAACGCACCATAGCATCATAAATCGCCACATTACCGTGCGGGTGGTACTTACCCATAACGTCACCGGTGATACGCGCACTCTTCGTGAACTTGCTGCCCGAACGCCAACCATTCTTGTCCATTGCGTACAAAATACGGCGATGCACTGGTTTCAGGCCGTCGCGCACATCTGGCAACGCACGAGCAATGATCACACTCATTGAATACCTAAGGTACGAGTCCTCCATAACGTCTTCAACGGTACGGAGCTCAAGCCCACGTGCCGCATCAATCGCAGGAGGCGTGATCTCCGACTTCTTCTCTTCTGGGCTAATTATTTCACCTTCAACAATTTTTTCGTCTTCCATGTCATGCTCCCCTAAATATCCAGCTCATCAAGGTCGGCAAATTTCGCGCGCGACTGAATAAAGTTTTTACGTAACTCTACCTCTGTACCCATAAGTTTGTTAAAGATTGCATCTGCTTTTTCGGCGTCTTCAACTTTAACTTGTACGAGTACACGGTTTTCTGGGTTCATTGTGGTCTCCCACAACTGTTCGGCATCCATTTCACCCAAACCTTTGTAACGCTGCAAAAGTGTTACACCGGCCTGCTTAATGCGATCAGCAGTTGCGTCGATCTTGGTGCCGCGTGCTTTACGCTCTTCAATGAGTTTTGTAACAATTTGGTCACGCTCTGCATCGCTATAGGCATAATACTTTTTATTACCGACCCGCACCAAGTACAAAGGTGGTTTGGCTAAGTAAACATGGCCGCCATCAATGAGCGGTGCCATAAATCTAAAGAAGAAAGTCATAAGCAGCGTGCTAATGTGACTACCGTCAACGTCGGCGTCGGTCATAATAATCACTCGATCGTAGCGCAAACCGCGCATATCGAACTGCTCATCAATGCCAATGCCAAGTGCTTTAATAAGGCTCACAATTTCGTTATTGGCGAGCATCTTATCGAGGCGAGCGCGTTCAACGTTGAGAACTTTACCACGAAGCGGCAAAATCGCCTGGGTCTTACTGTCTCGGCCGCTCTTCGCAGAACCGCCGGCTGAGTCACCCTCTACAATATAAAGCTCTGAGTTTTTAGGATCTTTGCTCGAACAGTCAGCAAGTTTACCCGGCAGGCTCAAGCCATCCAAAGCACCCTTACGAATCACGTTCTCGCGAGCAGCACGGGCGGCTTTGCGAGCGCGGGCAGCAAGCAGTGACTTATTAATGATTTTCTTAGCGGTTGCTGGGTTTTCTTCCAGGTAGTACGCAAACCATTCGTTCATCACCTGTTCTACGTAACGGCGGATCTGCGGGTTGCCCAATTTGTTTTTAGTTTGACCTTCAAACTGCGGGTCTGGCAGTTTAACTAAAATAATTGCAGTCAAACCTTCGCGCACATCGTCGCCCGTCAGATTTTCTTCTTTTTCTTTAAGGATGCCGCTCTTACGTGCGTATTCATTAATAACGCGGGTCAGCGCCGTACGGAAACCAACTAAGTGGGTACCGCCATCGGGGTTGTATACGTTGTTCGCGAACGCTTTTACCGTTTCAACGTAGGCATCGGTATATTGAACGGCGACTTCCACAATTGTGTCTTCGACTTGGCGTTCGACATAAAAAATCTCATCGGCAACAATATCTTTGCCAATGTTCAAGTGTTTCACGTACGATTTAATACCACCGTCAAAGTAAAAGGCATAGCGATCGCCTGTACGTTCGTCGATTACTGAAGCACGGATGCCTTTTGTGAGGTAGGCTTGGTGGCGCAAATAATCGAGCACCCACTTATAGTCCATCTCGACAGTTTCAAAAATGGTTGCGTCGGGGTACCACGTAATGGTCGTGCCATTACGAGTCGACTTGCCCACTTCTTTAATCGAGCCCTGAGGCACGCCAATAGCGAATTCTTGGCGATACAATTTACCGTCTTTGCTGACTTCCGCAATCAGCTTAGTTGAAAGCGCGTTTACCACGCTTGAACCCACGCCATGCAGACCGCTTGACACTTTATAGCCGCCATTACCAAACTTACCGCCAGCGTGCAGAACGGTCAAAACAGTTTCCAGTGTGCTTTTACCCGTCTTCGGGTGAATATCCACAGGAATACCGCGGCCGTCGTCGCTGACGCGTATGCCGCCGTCGGCCTGCAGAACGACATCAACACGCGTCGCATAACCGGCGATTGCTTCATCGATACAGTTATCGGCAATTTCTTTAATTAAATGGTGCACACCTTCATAGCCAGTGCTACCAATGTACATACCGGGGCGCTTACGAACTGGCTCGAGTCCTTCGAGCACCTGGATCTGATTGGCGTCATAATTGACGTCTTGTTTTTGTTTGGCCATGTCTCCCCTCGCTCAGGAAATATCAGTATTTACAACTTCCCTATTATAAAGCTTTGCCACTCTCTAGTGCAATGGCGGACTTTGTATAAAATATTTATGTTTACCTATTGAACTGAACATAATTGTTATGCTAAATTTAAGATCAAGGAGTTATAAAAAACAAAAATGTTTCGGAAGCTTGTTTCCAACTTGCCCTTTAGCCCGGCACTTGTTGGACAACTAGGGTTCTACGCAAAACGGCTGCGTAAAGAGCAATTTACTCGCAAACTGGGTATATTCTTTACTATTTTCGCTGTGGTTATCCAGTCATTTGCGGTGTTTACACCACCCGAACAAGTTTCTGCAAGCACTGGCTCAAGCATTATCCAAGGCGGCGTGCATTCTATTAATGACATTCTTACCGCGTACGATTCGAGCGCAAAAGGCAACGGCGACTACAAAGATATCTTCGATTATTTCGGCGTGACTCGCGCAGAGCTGGCCGGTATGAGTAGCAAGGTCGAATATATTTGTTCAACTGACAAATCTATCATTAGTTTTGGGCGCAGCCACCACTACTCATCGTCGGAAGGTGAACTCGTACACAACATCCCCCGCTCAACCGGCGGATTCAGTACCCTTTACTCAGTGCCTCTGTATCGATTCGACAGCGTTAATAATAGCGTGAATTGCTACGACGCATATATAGGTCATTCAAAATCAGTTGGTTGGTTTGCTATTATGCGCAAATGTGCCAACTTCCAAATTAAAAAGAATGTACAGAAATTCCCTAAAGGCCACTTTGTAACAGCAAGCTGTAAGACTATTCAAGGGTTCGCCTACGATGAACGCCAAGTTGACCTGCGAACAAAAGTGTACTTATACTTCGGTGGCCCTCCAGGCAAAGGTAAGCAGTACGGGCCGATTATGGCCAACCAGGCAGCACCAAGTTCTACTATTGGCAGCGGCTACGGATTTAACTTCGCAGTCCCCGACGAGTACCAAAAATCGACCACGAGCACACAGGTATGGGCGGTCATGCAGCCTCTGCCAGGTTGGAACCAGGCAAATGTACAATTCGATAACACAGTTACTATTCCTGGGAACTGTACGCCTACCAAAACGCCAGTTGCAAGCTGCTCAACCATCGGTATTAATAAGATTGATCGAACACGCATTACCATCGATGCCAACAGCGCGACTGCCGATGGTGCAGCAATCCAAGGCTACCAGTTCACTATTACCGATAAAAGTGGTAAAAAAGTCTACGATAAAACAGTAGCATCAACATCACTCAAGGCCACCTCAGAAACAATCGACCTAAAAAACGCGGGCGATTACACTGTTAAAGTTGTCGTCAAAACATCGATTGGCGATAAAGAATCTGCCGACTGCGCAAAAGCAGTCACCGTTTCTCCGCCCGATAAATGTATATACTCACCGATCCTAACCAGTACCGATGTAAATTGTAAGCCATGTCCGTACAAGCCAAGTATTTGGGTTAAGGACGAAGACTGTGCTCCAACAATTACGCAATCAAAAGAAGCCCGTAACGTGACACAACAACTTGCAAACGCCAATGGCACCACAGCAGCACCTTCGGACCGCATTGAATACACGGTCTACACCACAAACGTGAGTAATGCGGCAACGACTGCCACAGTAACTGAGAGCCTTGAAGATGTTCTGCAATACGCTGAACTCTCGTTTGATGGCGGCGGTAAGTACGACGCGACTGCCAAGACGCTTACCTGGGAAAATATCAACCTTGCCGGGGGCGCCACCGATAAGCACACCTTCGCGGTACAAATTAAGTCAAACATCGCCGCGACACCACGCGCCGCAAACGACCCAGCCGCATACGACTGTGTCATTACAAACTCGTACGGAAACACCATTAACATCAACATGCAGTGCCCAATCGCAAAAACTATAGAAAGCACTGTTAAACAATTGCCTTCAACAGGTGTAACCGAAAACGTCATATTTGCTACGGTACTTCTCATGGTGGTCACTTACTTCTACGCACGCAGCCGCCAGATGAACAAAGAAGTTCGCTTGATACGAAAAGAATTTAACGCCGGAGTAATTTAATATGCCAGGCCCAGAACAAGCACCTCACTCCCCCGAACGAAACAACGAACGCCAACGCGACATTGAGCGGGCGCCAGAAGTTCTGGACCGCAAGGCAGAGAAAGCTACTGAATCGCGCGAAGAAGTAGAAAAGAATATTGAAAAGGCACGGACCGAAGCGCAGCAAGAAGCTATTTCGGGCCGAGAAGTGAGTGGTGGCGAAAATAAAGCAAAAGGCGAAGAGACGCCGCCCCCTCGCATGAGCCACAAGGAAAGCTACAAACACACCATGAAGGTCGTGCGTAGCGAAATGTCAGCCCCTGCACGCACGTTCAGTAAGGTTATTCATACTCCGGTCGTGGAACGCACCAGCGAGGTCGTAGGCAGCACCGTAGCACGTCCTAACGCAATTTTAAGTGGCAGCTTTTTCGCCACACTCACGGTACTTGCGCTCTACCTTACCGCTCGCCATTACGGGTTCGCTCTTTCGGGCTTTGAGACAATCGGTGCGTTCATTGTTGGCTGGGCGGTTGGAATCGTGTTCGATCTTTTACGCGGGATGATCACCGGCAAACGGCTCTAACTCCACCCTACTCTGACTTCTTTTCGGCCTGCGGCTTGCCCGCAGGCTTTTGCGCTGCCGCTTCTTCCTCGTCGGTACGGTGGTGGAGACGCCCACGCACATCAATGTAAATCTCATCAAAGTCACTTGGTGGCGTTTCTCCTGGGGTAAAGAAACTGTCAGGTGATGGATTTGTTGGACGACTCAGCTTCAGCTCTCCGTCAGCAGGTTGTTTTGCGACTGCTTCTTCGTGCTGCATAACATCGCTAGCTTGAGTAGCTTCGAGCGCATGTTCAAGAGCGACATGGTCATCATGCGTTACCGTTTTAGCAACATCCATGTGACCAAAGCTAATATCCCCACTGCTTTGCCTTTGTAAAATGTCGAACCGCTCATCGTGAGGCGCTACAGGTGTAGGCTGTGGTGTAAATAACGATGGCGTATACCCTGCAGGCGGCGTAGCTAATGAAACTGCTGACGATACGTTGGGTGTTTGCGGAGTGGGAGCCGGCGCCGATAAAATTGGATCCACAACTGGTACCGGAGTAGTAATAGCAGCCGGACTAACGATTGGTTCCGAAACAGGCTGAGACGTTGCAACAGGCGCTGCTACGGGGGCCGACGCAATCACCTCCGGCTGGAGCTGTGGCGTAGCGGCAGGCATCGGTGCCGTTGCTGCCGCCAGATTCGCCTGTTGTGCAGGAGAAGGTTTGCTTACCAATTGCTGTTTTCGTTTTGCGAGCCATTCATCAAGGAATGAGCCACCACCACTCGGCTTTGGTGCTTCTGCAGGCTGCATACGGTCAAGCGCAGCCTGTTTGCGGCTGTCACGTTCAACATCACCCGAACGTAATCGTGTAAAAATGTCTTGCTCCACCTGGGCGCGTGGCTTACCAAATTTTGCCGAAGAAAGTCGTTTGAGCGCATCAGTTAGCTGTGGGTTCGGCTTACCAAGTGGTGGGATCAAGGCCATACTAAACGGTGTTGACGGCACATTATTTACCATCACCGATGAAACAGCCTCAAAGTTTGGTAGCTTAGTGAGGTCTTCTGCGGTAAATGTTGGGCTAAACTTCTTAACCATCAGCTCGGCGTCAGTCGTACCAATACGGCCCGACACCACCGTACCGACGTTACCAATGATTGCTTCGCGAATTTTATCAGTCAACTGCGTCATAAACTGGTTAGCCAAAATAAGGTTTAGGCGATACTTACGAGCCTCAGACAAAATACTTTCAAATGATTCAGTTGCAAAGTTCTGGAACTCATCCACATACAAGCTAAAGTCTTCGCGTTGATCCTCGGGCATGTCTGCGCGGCCCATGGCTGCAGCCTGGAACTTCATAACAAAAATCATACCCAGCAACTGTGAGTTTAACTCACCCGTTTTACCCTTGCTTAAGTTGACCAACAAGATCTTTTTGTTGTCCATAATGTCACGCAAATTGAATCCACTCTTGGTTTGACCCAAAATATTACGCATCATTTCGTTGCTTAAGAAAGCACCAAATTTGCTCACAAACCAACCAAGCACTTCACTCTTATGATAGTCACTTGTTTGCGCCATTTCTTTGTTCCAGAAGTCGAGTACCGTTTGATCTTTTACGTATTTTAGCTTTGACTTCGCAAACGCGTCATCGTTAAACACCTGCGGAATATCAATGAATGACGTGCCGGCTGGGTCAGCCATAATAGTGAGCGCACCGTTGCGAAACCAGTGTTCATAACGCGGTCCAATAATACCTGTATGGCCAGGGTCGTATAGGCGGTATAACATAGCAATCGCTTCCTGAATAAGGAAGTCCTTCTGCTCCTGCGTGTCGAACTCAAAGAGGTTCAAACCAATTGGTCGATCCATATCACCGGGCGAAAAGTAAATAACATCTTCGACGCGCTCTTTAGGGACCATGCCAAGCAGACGTTCGGCCGAGTCACCATGAGGGTCGACAAACGCAAAACCTTTGCCATCAAGCATGTCTTGCAATGCCAAATTCTCGAGCAGGCCAGACTTACCAGTCCCTGTCTGACCAATGATGTAAAGATGACGACGACGGTCGACATCACCGAGGCGAATCTCCTTCTTGACCCCACGGAATAGGTTGTAGCCGAGCAGCAGACCTTTGTCTGACATTTGGTTTGGACCATCAACCTGCTTCGACATTTGGCGCTGCAACTGGGTTGTCTGTGTGTGTCGCTGATCTGGAAAGTGAAAAATCGTTGCAAGTTCAACACTATTTAAGACATTCGTTGCTACCTCTTGCGGGAAGAATCGCATAATAAATGACGTAACGAATTGCTCAATATTTTTTGAAACAGCAAATTTAAAACCATTCTTGCCTGGAGCGTCGAACAGCGAGAATACAGCGACGATGTTCTTGAGAATTGTTTGCGATCGAGCAGCAGTATTAGAAGACGCAATGACGCGGATTAGTACTTCGTATCCTGGGTGACGCGTCTTGTCTTCAACGGCATCAACGGTGGCTTGCTCCAGCGTACTTAGCTGCTTTTCTTCCGGCTGTTTTTCTTTGTTTTCTGGTGGTTTCCAAAGCGCACCGGCAATGTCTTTCATAGACATAAGGCCGCCGGAATTATTATGCAGCTTATCTTTGCGAATCTTGGCACTGCGGCTCAATGACGTCTTCACCCACTTGTCGCCCGCAGGCCGCAGTAACACCTGCACTGCCGCACCATCTTCACGACTGAGACTCGACATAACATTGAGGAGCGCCTGCATAGCATCTCGCTTTGAATCTTGATACGTTGCAATAGGGTAGCTGTATTCTTTTTTAAGTGTAAGCTCACCACCGATTGTGCCACTCAACTTCCCTACTTCGCTAAAAATGTTGTGATCTTCACACTCTTCTAACCTGGCTGTCGGGTATGCTGCAACCACAGCTTGTTTTACAACATCTGCCAGCACCAGTGGAACTACTACGTAGTAATGAATCAAACCTTTAGTTGCAATAATTTCAAACGCAAAATGGCGCTGACCGTACAAGCGGCTTTTAAAACCTTTTGTAGCGGTGCTCGACACAATGTTATACATAACCTGAGCCTGAGAAATAGCTTCTTCGGCAACATCACGCGCATCTCGCGCACCAACATCAATATCATCACTCGATGGTGGCAAGTGAATGAGCATTGGCACCATTTTAAGACCGCGCTCGTAGTTCTTCGCTTCACGTAACACCTTGCGGTATTGGTAATAAACAGCATACAGAATCAACGCTAGTAGCGCTCCGGTAATGATGAAGCCAATAATTACGTTGATCATACCACCCTAGTCATTCGTAACTTTAATATCTTTTCCGTAGCGTTTTTTAAGATAATCAGCCTGCAGTTTGCTTACTTCTTGCTCTTGCTTGTGCGGGTCGTCCTTAGTCTCAGTAATAATCTTTTTTGCCTTATCAACCCATTCCTTTTCAATCACCTCTTCGTCGGCAGCAACAGCAGGATTATTGTCGGAGGGCGTAAGTGGCCGCAGCAGTGGCACTACGACCGGAGCTGTTCCCGACAACGGCGTTAGCATAGGGGTGGGAAATACAGGCACACTTTGAGCAGAACCTGCAGGTTGTTGTTCCTGCGGTGCGGGCCGCTCAGGGCTAGCTTCAACGCGCGTAGGAATAGATAACGCCTCCGGTCGTGGCGGCAACACCTGCGGGTTGTAAGCACCTGCCTCTGGCGAGCTAGGCACTGGCAATTTTGGCTCCATAACTAGCTAAATTGTACCACAAATCAAGTTGCCGTGTGGGGCAAGATTCCCTATTTTACACTCCGTCTGAGTACGTAAAAACAGCCTAGTCCCACCAGTAGAAGAATGAGTATAATTTCGAATGCATCCAATTGTCCCAACGTATTAAGCGCAACAAATAAAATGGGAGCAAGCGCGACAATACTGATGACATAATAGCCACGACGCAGAGAAAAAAGTTGCCCAGGTTTTACCATGCGAATGACAGCACCCACTAAGTGTAAGCCGGCGGATAAAGCGCTCATAATTAGCGTGTATAGAAGTACGAACACAACAAGAATGACAAGTGGCCCGCTTTGCAATGGATTAGTCATATTAAGCACTATACCGAGCGCTAAAAATGCAATTGCTGGCGCTATATAAATGCCTGCTGCGTGAACGTGTTTTGTGTAGTGTGAGATGCTCGCCATAGCTTATTAAAGTGTAATCTATGCAGCTTAAAATATCCAAGGAAAAGCAAAAGCGGGAAATCCGCCCATTGTATATTACTTATATGGCGCTTCCCGCTAATTGCAACTGACCGCTCTCTATGAAGAGAGCGAAGATCGTCGCTCAAGGGTCATCTAGGTTCAACCCGAACAACGTGTGGTTAAACAAGTTGTCTCAATGCGATTTGGCTAATTGAATGCAGCAAATCAACCAAGATGGGATTCACTGCAAGTTGAGCAGCCAAATCGCAGAGACTAACTTGTTAAGGTGAGAAAGGTACAAGCCTTCAATTTTTGTTTTCGTGTTTTTGTTTTACGAATCATCAAAAGCTTAGTTACATAGTAGCAGGCATAAGCATTTATGTCAACGACTTTGCATAAAAAAATGTAGTAAAAAATATATCATAACACTATATTATGTAGATTATATAACAACGTATCGAGGTAATTATTTGTTGTTAATAGTGCATTTTAAAGTTTCAAAGCCGGCTGTTTTCGATCTTCTCCATGTTAACGCTTGCTGGGTTTTGGACGCAAAATTTCGTACGTAGAGTTAGCCAATTCCGGTTCAGCCACGATACAAAGTCGAATGAGCATAATGCACTACTCGGCCGAGCATCAGCTACCCTACCGTTTTATAAAAAATTATAAAAGACCGACAAAGCAAACGTGTGCTCTGCGCACGACATAGACCATTTACCACGGCCACACTTTGTTGCTGGCATGAGCCGTACGGTAACAGGCTATCAAAGCATTAAGCGCATGTACGGCATAAGCGCATTTTTCTAGTCCTCCGCGAAACCGCAACTGTCGCTTCATAGAACAATGTTTATTACACATAGTAGACTCATATAGTTATTCAAAATGCTGGCTATTTTACTAATGCTCGCACGATGCAAATGCTGCCTCACCCTGCACCCTACTCGACCATGGAACAACCGCACAGCAACCTGACCCCTACTTGAAAAATGCTAATATAAATCGCACTGCTTAAGTTTTCCACAGCTTATACACATTGCAAAAATAACCGTTGACATAGCCTGGGTAGCCCCCTATTATAGGGGTAGCACTTGAATAAAAAAGGTGCTCAAAAACAAAAAACGAAAAATACTAAACAACGGCTTCTCGCAGGCCGTTGTTTTATTTTTTAAAGCGTTAGAGTCGCCTTTTCCGCGCATTTTTTGCGCAACTGAATATTAAAAAAACCAGCCTTTAGAGCTGGTTTTTCCATGGTGGAGCTGCGGGGTATCGCACCCCGGTCCGCGCGGTGATCGCATATCCTTCTACAAACATAGTACGTTTATATACTCGCCGAGCTAGTAACGCACAAAGCGCTCTGCGAGGTTGGTGATGATCGTCGATCCCCTACTCACCAATCGGGTTTCCAAGCCAAAGCAATATAACACAAGACTCACTCGTGTTGGCGCGGAGTGGCTTGCGGCTCTAGTTAAACTAGTGCTGGAGCGGTAGCAAAACGAGGGCTGAATGCAGAAGCAAGAGCAGCTACCTTGTCGCTTACACGCTGTGCAAAAGATTTTGCAGTTATTGGTTGTTACGGTGACGGTGTAACATCCGGTTTGCCAGATACACTTTCAAGGTCCACACGTCGAAGCTAATTCAGCCCCACGTACATTATTATTATACCATGCTTGTGCTTGGAGGCAACCTATGCAATGATTACCGCGCCATGACAGCAACAGTTAGTAGCGCTACCAATGTAGGATTCGACGGAAGGCTTATTGAAGTTGAGTGCGATGCAAGCAACGGCCTGCCCGGCCTGCTTATTGTTGGACTCGGCAACAAGGCAATCGACGAAGCACGCGAACGAGTGCGCAGTGCCATTAAAAACTCAGGCCTCGAATTCCCTAAAAAACGCATCACTATTAACTTAGCACCGGCGAACCTGCCAAAACATGGCGCACACTTCGACCTCCCTATAGCTGTCGCTCTACTCGTCGTGAGCGGCCAGCTACCTGCCGATTCCGTACACGATGTCCTGTGTGCTGGCGAACTTGCCTTAGACGGCTCCTTACGGCCAATCACGAATGCCATTACTCATGCCGAGATTGCCAAGTTACACGGCAAACACAGCGTTATAGTCCCTGCGAGCAACGCGCCGCAAGCAAGGTTGGTGGATGACATTACTATTCTCCCCGCAAGAGACTTGCGTGAAGTGTATGCGCATCTTGCAAAAACCACACAGATTGACCCATACATTGCCGCTCCGGACCCAGGTGAGCCACAACTAACTCATGCATTCGATGAAGTAAAGGGCCAAGAGCAAGCAAAACGGGCGCTTATTATTGCAGCTGCTGGTCGACATAACGTACTTCTCAGTGGTCCGCCCGGCGCAGGCAAAACAATGCTCGCTCGAGCGCTGACTTCTATTTTGCCGCCGCTCAGCCCCGCAGAAGTAATTGCCGCAACAAAACTCCACAGTATGGCGGGCCTCACCTACGATCAGCCCATTACCGAGCGGCCGTTCCGCACACCACACCATAGCGCGAGTCATGTGGCACTAACTGGCGGTGGCGCAATTCCCCGCCCTGGTGAAATAAGCCTTGCCCATCATGGCGTTCTCTTTTTGGATGAATTACCTGAGTATAGTCGCCAAGCATTGGAGTCACTGCGACAACCACTCGAAGATCGCCAGATTACTATTGCTCGTGCTCATGACAGCGTCACCTTCCCCGCAGATTTTATGCTGGTCGCCACGCGCAATCCGTGCCCCTGTGGCTACGCCGGCGACATCCAAAAAGAATGCATATGCCGACCGCAACAAATTGACGCCTACCAAAAGAAACTCTCTGGCCCTTTGCTGGACCGCATTGACATAGTAGTTGAAGTATCGCGCGTAGATCATGAAAAGCTGCTGGCCCCCGAAGCTGCAGAGCAGCCCCAAGTCAGCCAAAAAGCAATTACTGTGGCGCGGCGCGTACAAGCTGACCGCTTTAATTCATTCACTCGTGCAAATGCTACCCTGACCAGTCGCGAGATCGTTGAGCTCGCACAGCTTGAACCAGCCAGCAAAACACTTCTCGACAAAGCAAGCGCTCGCCTTTCTCTCTCGGCGCGCAGCTATTTTAAAGTTATAAAAGTCGCTCGCACAATTGCCGATCTTACCGAGTCAACGAGTATTGCGCCGCACCATATTTCGGAAGCGCTTCAATACCGGCCGCGGAACAAGGGGTAACAGTTGCCATAAGTGCTGACCTCTGCTATAATCAACCATCGAATATAGACTAAAGCAACGAAGGAGCAGGTTTTATCAGTAAATCTGTGCGCATGAATGGAGCTATCAGCGCTCCAGAGCTACGCGTCATCGGTCCCGACGGCAACCAAATTGGTGTGCTGTCTCGTGGTCAGGCACTTTTAGAAGCAGAAAAAGCCGGGCTTGACCTGGTTGAAATCTCACCGGAGGCTAACCCTCCTGTGGCTCGCATTGTTGACTGGGGCAAGTTCTTGTACCAGAAGACAAAAGAGCAACAACGCAGCCGTAAAAACGCACGTGTGGTCGAAATTAAGCAAATGCGTCTCGGTCTTAAGATCGGCGCACATGACCTCGACATCAAGCTGCGCAAAATCCGCGAGTTCCTGGAAGCTGGTCATAAAGTAAAAATTATGGCATTCTTCCGTGGCCGCGAAATGGCGCATCAAGAACTCGGTCACCAACTGCTTGCTACAATTGTCGAAAAACTAGAAGACGTTGCTGTAGTCGAACAAAAGCCAATTATGGCTGGCAAGAATTTAGGAATAGTCGTAAGGAGTACAGTAAATGCCAAAGCAAAAGCTTAAGACCCACAAGGGCACGGCTAAGCGCGTAAGGATTACCCGCAACGGTAAAATTTTGCGCCTCCGCGCCAACGGCGCTCACCTTCTTGAAAAGAAGAGTGAAAGCCGCAAGCGCGTCATCGCCAAAAAAGCTATCATCAAGGGTGCGCTCGTCAAACGAATCAAGCGCTCACTAGGAGTTAAATAATGAGAGTTAAACGCAGCGTCACCGCACGCAACCGCCACAAAAAAATTCTAGAACTCGCAAAAGGCATGCAACATGCACGTCGCCGCTCATTCCGCCTTGCTAAGCAAGGGGTAATCCGCGCACTGCAGTACGCATACCGCGACCGCCGCAACAAAAAGCGCGACTTCCGCGAAACCTGGATCACCCGCATTAATGCTGCGGCCCGCGAGAACGGCACAACTTACGGTAAACTAATCGCTGGCCTCAAAAAAGCCAATGTAGAAGTTGACCGCAAGATCCTTGCTGAACTGGCCGCAACTGAACCACAGGCATTCGCCGCGGTGGTAAAAGCTGCAGAATAGTCCGCAAAATAAACTAAAAAACCGCTCCATTGGAGCGGTTTTTTAGTATCAGACTGCCTGTAAGCCGGGTTCTGTCTGGGGCGATCATCTATCTAGTTGCACGGTTGCCCGTGCAATCAAGCGGTTAAGCGGTTCGCCTAGCGGACTACTACTGGTAAACCAGTGGGCGGACCTCCTTGCAGCAGACAGGGTTTACCTTCTTGCCATGTCACCATGACACGCTGTGGGCTCTTACCCCACTCATTTCACCCTTTCCTCCTTGCGGAGGTGGTTTTGTTTCTGTGGCACTTTCCCTAGGGTTGCCCCCGGTTGCAGTTAGCAACTGTCTTGTCCTATGCTGCCCGGACTTTCCTCTTATAACCGTAAGGCTACAAGCGATCGCCTAACAATCTGACCTCTGCATTATACCTGATATGTGTAGTTTTACCAAACGCCTTATGCTTGAGCATCAAGGATTTTATTGACCATCGCATCGGCCTCTGTATTATATTCGCGCAGAACGTGCGTAAAGTTTATTTCTTTAAATTTTGCAGCTAATTCTTTAATAGTGGTGTGAATTGGCCACAGATCGCGGTTTTTAATCTGGTAAACTCCCGTGAGCTGATTCACCACAAGAAGGCTATCCATGCGGAACTGCACATAGCGCGCACCCATCTCGAGAGCTTTCTCGAGTGCAAGCTTCACAGCCTGATATTCTGCCTGGTTATTAGTGGTCACGCCAAGGTACTTCCCGCCTTCAACTAACACGCGGTCATTTGTATCTTTAATAACAAACCCTGATGCCGAGGGACCAGGGTTACCGCGCGATCCCCCGTCTGAATAAATTATGACTCGATCAATTTTAGATGTATTTTTACCATCAATATGGCCTAAAGTAGCAGATTTTCCATCTGATTGAGCGACGGAAACACCTAATTGCAATTCTGTTTGTGTAAAATCTGTAATGTCATTTAGTTGTATTTCCGACAGCTTTTTCCATGCATACTTGTCATGCTCACCCGATAGTTCAATATGCACACCCGTACTTATACTCGCCCAAAACACTAAAGAGATATATTGTCGCTGCTCATCAATATCGAATGTTGAGTACACATCAAAAAGTTGTAATGTTGTAACTTCGAGGCCAGTTTCTTCGGTTACTTCGCGCAATAATCCAGCTTTTGGGTCTTCCCCAAAATCAAGCTTGCCGCCCGGCAGTTCGTATAAACGCTCGTACCGAGGATTACCCCCGACACGGCGCAACAACAAGACTTTGTCGTCCTGTTTGATTATTGCCCTCACCGTTATAACTTGTCGCATTATTTACACCGATACCCTTAGTAATAAGTTCGTGGTCGGGATGACAGGACTTGAACCTGCGGCCTCACGGCCCCCAGCCGTACGCGCTACCAACTGCGCCACATCCCGTTGCAACTACATAAAAATCCCGTAGCAGTTGACACTAAAGTGAGTTATTTCCCGCGTTTATGTGCAGGTGGGTGCTCGCAACATTCTTCCACGGAAGGATATAATATGAAGCCCCCTATTGGACCGATTGTTCAGAAAATATGCTCACCCGCGCCTCTCTGCTACAGGATAATTTTATTATACCGCCTAATAGATGACTTGACCACCAGTTAAACCACTGATGAGCGCCGAAAGTAATTTAGAGAATGGTTGTGCTAAGAATGTCGAGAAAATAAAGAAGAAGGCCAAAACCGCCACTAAGCCCATCGACTCAATCCGTTCCATAACCCGTTGCACTGGTTCTGGGGCAATGGCATATAATACACGTGAGCCATCCAGAGGCGGAAACGGAATAATATTGAACAGGAAGAACGAAGCGTTCACCAATAAGAACAGGGCTATAATCTGATTAACCATATCGTCGAAGCCCTGACCAAAGGTCACGAGAACAAATGCTGCCAGAGCCGCCAGAGCTAAGTTTGTAAGCGGACCCGCTGCTGCAACGATCGCGGCACCAAACTCGCCGTATTTAAGCCTGTACGGGTTAAATGGCACTGGTTTTGCCGCACCAAAGGGTGGCAAGCCAGCTATCGCCAGGGTGAGCGGTAGTAAAATAGTCATAACTGGGTCAATGTGTGCCAAGGGGTTGAGCGTGAGCCGCCCCTGAAGGCGAGCGGTGTCATCCCCGAGCCAATTACTTGCATAGGCGTGCATCGCCTCGTGCAAGGTCATAGAGACTAAAATACAGGCTAAAATGATGAGAATGCTTTGAATATCCATTGTCACTAGTATAGCAATTTTTGTGAGTATTGACGTAACAGATTAAACAAAGTAAAATACTCACTTAGTAATCGAGACAAAATAATGGCTGCACAATGCGAACTCACCGGTAAAGGCAAACAGTTTGGCAACAACGTCAGTTTTTCGATGCGCCACACAAAGCGCGTCTGGAAGCCAAACCTCCAGAAGAAGACGTTTGTCGTAGATGGCCAAAAAGTCACTATGAACCTGAGCACCCAAGCGATCCGTACCCTCAAGAAAAAGGGCATCATTGCTAAAGCGGTCTAGGGTATTTACCCCTTATAAAAACTCCCGGGTTTCCGGGAGTTTTTTGGTTAGCTCGCTAGCCTACTTGGTGCGGGTAACTTGGTAAACGGTAAGTTTTTCAGGTAACAGACCGGCTTTGAGCTTGAGTTTGCTCACTGGCTCTTCTGCCGACGTGCCCAGCTCTTTTAGAAAATCTTCCAGAGGCGCTTGTTGTACTTCATACGTCACGCCGTTTTCTGCATAGTGCACCGGCACGACAATTTTTGGTTCAATTGCGCGCACAAGGTCTACTGCTTGTTTTGGCTCTAGGGTGTAACCATAGCCGCCCACTGGTATGACCAGCACATCTATCATTCCAATTGCTTCAAGCTGACTCTCCGATAATTTAGGAGCAACGTGACCAATAACGGCAACCGTGATCTCATCGAGGTCTAAACGGTAAATAGTGGCCGTTTTAGGACCTTCTGGAGAAAGATGCGTACTGGCCGCGATGCCCCAGATTGAGCAATTGTTTACTTCATACTCGCCAGGACCATCAACGATAATCGCTTCGTCGGTGTGCGGCGCTGCAAAACGCTCCTGGGTAAGCAGCTGCACCACAGCATTCGCACCCTGGTCCTTCAGGCCAATATCGCTAAGTTTAGGATCAGTGACGATCTCTTCTTTTTTATGAGTGATAACAATGCAGTTACCACCTTTGTATTCAAGTTCCATGTAGTTTCCTCCTTTTATGCTTCTGACATGATATGTTCGGTATCTTGCAGCAACGTGAACTTACTATTCATTATATCGGTCACAAAGCGATCTTTTATACTTAAACGGTAATAGAAGTCCTCGTAAGTCATAACAGTGTAGTTTAATGACTTCCCTTCTTCGTCTTCCATCTCTTTAATAAACTTTTTGGCCTGCGTTTTATTAAGGCTCCCCACTAAGAGCACATCCACATCTGTTTTACTCCCGCGCACCAAGCTACCGGTGAGGAGTGCTAAGCGGACATCACCCAAACTCTTGAGGCGCTTACCCCAGTCGCTTGAGGGAGTCTCGGCGGCAACAGTGGTTGCGGTACTATCACCAAAAATGGCACGCAATGGTTCGTAATATGTGTATGCTTGGTTCACTTCGTAATAAAGGCGGTTGTTCGAGCTGTCGCTCTGGATAATACCGATACTCAACATGTTAGCGAGTTCACGTCGGACCGAGTTAATTTGTTCGTCGATCTTGCGAGTAATTTCGCGTACGTAAAAAGCCCTATTAGGGTTATTCAGGAAAAGGTGGAGTAGTTTTACCCTTGTTTTTGAGCCAAATAGTGCGTCAATCATAATCCCTCACAGTTGTCTTGATTATTGTAACAGACTAGCGCAGGTCAGGGATAGACTCGCTGAGCTTATTCTGTTGTACAAAGTGTTCAATGACCGTTTTAAGCTGAGCAGTGTCACCCCATATGACATAGGGGTTACGTTTCAGCCAGGTAACTTGGCGTTTTGCGAGCTGCATATCGCTTGTGATGGACATCTGCAACCCTTCTTCAAGTGGTATATTGCCAGCAATGACCGGGTGCAAAATACGGTAGATATTACCGGTCATTGCTTCACCATCCCAACCATACTGCTCGCCAAGCTGTCTGGCTTCGTCGAGCACCCCATCTTCAACCATTTGATAAGCTCGTTTTGTAACACGACCCCTGAGCGTGTCACGATCAGTTGTTATAGCGACAACAATTGTATTAGGGCGGAGTTTCATTTTTTGACTCATTAAACCGCCCAGTTCGACGGCTCTTACCAAATGACGTTGGTTCTTGATGTTTAGTGGAAGCGCGTAGCCTTCCTCGAGACATAACTGCTGCAATTGCTCAACTGTCATGGCTTGTAATTCTTGCCGACGAGCAGTATTGGCGGGCTTACCAAACTGATAGTCAAAAATGACAGCATCAACATACAATCCTGTTCCACCGACCATAATAGGTAGCTTTCCTCGGCTTGCAATGTCAGCTATTGCCTTTTGAGCGGCCCGCTTAAAATCAGCCGCAGTAAATGGCTGGTTTGGCGCAACCACATCAAGCACATGGTGACGAACCTGCTTTTGGTCATTGAGGGATGGTTTTGCAGTACCAATATCCATACCTTTGTACACGGTGCGCGAATCTGCACAGATAAGCTCGCCATCATATTGTTGAGCAATATGCATGGCAAGTGCCGATTTGCCGCTCGCTGTTGGCCCTGTAATGACAACTACTGGACTAGTCACGATCAGGCCACCACTGTAATGTTGCAACATCTACTACGAAATCATCGCTCACTTCTATGCCCTCATTCTTGAGGAGTGTAGCATGCGCATCGCGACCGCCATTCGGCCAGCCACTCGCCAAACCACCTTGTTTATTGACTACCCGGTGCCATGGCAACTCTTCTGGACCAAAGTGGGCGATCTGCCCCACTTCCCACGCACCACGAGGCTTGCCACAAAGGGTGGCGATCTGACCGTAGGTCATGAGCCGCCCTTCGGGTATTCGCCCAACAATTGCGTAAATGCCATCGCGAAATGCCGTATCTACTTCAGCCATGTCTTCATAATTGTTGTAGGAATTGCTTTAGTTCCTTGAGGTCAACTTTCATCTCTTCACCGTGCAGACGAACACTCACCTGCCCAGCTTCAGCATCTTTTGGCCCTACAATCAGAACAACAGGAATCTTCAACCCGACAGCATCGCGAATCTTACGACCAAGCGATTCGTTACGATCGTCCAATGTATAACGAAGTTCGTTGTACTTCAGTGGCTTCATAAGAAGTACCTCTTCAAGCTCTTGTTTAATCTGTGCCACGTAATCCATAACCGTGTCATTAATGGTTAAAATGCGCACTTGTTCGGGTGCGAGCCAAAACGGAAGCCAACCCGCAGTTTTCTCGAGCAAAATAGCCATAAAGCGCTCATACGATCCCAAGATAGCCCGATGGATTATAACCGGCGGCTTTTCACTACCATCGGCGTCGGTGTATGCCAAACCAAAACGCTTAGGGGTTGAGAAGTCTAATTGCACAGTCGAAAGCTGGCGTTCGTTACCGAGCACGTCTTTATACATAAAGTCGAGCTTTGGACCATAGAGTGCCGCTTCACCTTCCATCTTCTTTGCGTCGAGGCCCTGCTCTTTTGCAAGCTCTTCGAGCATAGATTCGGCTTTGTCCCAATCAGCAGCGTCGCCAATATATTGCTCCGGTTTGCTGTAATCGCGGACGGAAAGCGACACCCAATGGTCGCCGTACATGCCAAGCGCTGTGTGGAACTCTTTAATAAAATCGCAAAACTTACCGACTTCTTCTTGAATTTGGTCAACAGTGCAGAACAAGTGGCCATCGTCGACGGTGATTGCACGAACGCGCCCCAAACCACCGATCTGACCTGGCTTTTCGTCGCGATACTGCATGGTTGATTCCATGTAACTAATTGGCAGGTCTTTATAACTGCGTGGCTGTGCTGCATAAATTTGCGTGTGGTGGGGGCAGTTTACCGGCTTCATAACAAAGTCGATGTCGTAATGACTTTTGACTGTAAAAAGTTCTTCGCTAAATTTTTGAGCATGGCCCGAAATTTCGTATATCTCACGCTTTGCAATGTGAGGGATGCCCACCTCTTGACCACCATACTTCGCGCCAGTCTGCAATAGTGCTTGTTTTATTAAATTTCGGATCGTAGTACCTCTTGGAGTAAACAGGGGTAAGCCCGCACCGACGAGGTCAGAAAATGTGTAAAGATCGAGCTGCTTGCCGAGCAAGCGGTGGTCGCGCGCTTTAGCTTCTTCGAGCGCTACCAGATATGTATCCAACTCTTCTTGGGTTGGAAAAGCTACACCGTACAAACGCTGCATCTGAGGATTACCCTCTTTGCCGCGCCAATACGCACCAGCAATACGCATAAGCTTAAATGCGCCAACTTCTTTAGTGCTTGAAACGTGAGGACCACGACAGAGGTCAGTGAAACCACCATTACGGTAAAAAGATACTTCGTCTACTTTGCTTTCGCCTTCTGTAGCAAGGCCAAGCTCGGCAGCATCTAGATCTTTGGCAACAGTCGTACCTTCACGTTTAAGGTCGTTCAAAAGCTCTACTTTGTATGGTTGCTTCGCTTCTTCGGCCCAAGCAATTGCTTCGTCGACCGGTTTAGTGAAACGCTCGAAATCTTGCCCTTCGGCAATAATTTTCTTCATTTGTTTTTCAATTTTGCCAAACTCAGCTTCAGAAATTTTGCGTTCGCCGAGGTCGATGTCGTAGTAAAAACCGTTTTCTACGACTGGCCCGACACCAAACTTGGCATCTGGCCACAAGCGCTGGACGGCAGCGGCCGTAATATGCGCAAGACTGTGGCGCATTGCATATAAAGAATCTTGATTTGGGTGAGACATATTGCTCCCTTTAAGGATTAAGGTTTGCTAGAAAATCGTTTGAAAATATAAAATAGTACCCCTAAGGGGTCGTGGTCGTAAATTGCAAACGAATAACCTTACACATAACTTCTGTTATATTGTACCTGCCCTCCCCGCCCAGAGCAAGAAAAATACCCCAGGTAAAACTGAGGTACTTTTCTTGGTGGGCTCTACAGGACTCGAACCTGTGACCTCTTCCACGTCAAGGAAGCGCTCTAGCCAACTGAGCTAAGAGCCCGCGCGTCGCTCCAACATCATACAATATGAGCCACGCGCAGGCAATACCTCTGTTACCTGCTGCTAAAAGTCATATGTGAGATAATTTTTAGTTCAGCCTAGCTTGACATTTTAAAGCGCTTATGCTATATTAAAAATGTTATGAATCAACAACACCCAAACGTTCCCATGATACAAAACCAAGAAAAATCAGAACTAGAAAAATTTACGCTCTACTACGAGCATCACGCGAATCCGCAGTCCAAAAATAGGCATCCTACCAAATAAAATATAGCGGTCAGAAACATGCATTTAACAGATCCGGCACATCATGTACGTGCCGGATCTTTTTAGTTATCCCCAATCCACAAGCATTATCCACTAGATTTTTTTATAGTTAAATGACAATATGTAGTCATGGTATGTCCATTTTGTCTTCACAAGAAAACCGACGTGTATAACACTCGTGGCACCACCAAAGGAGTGTGGCGGCGCAGGCGCTGTCTTAATTGTGGCAAAGCTTTTACGACACAAGAACATTTTGACCCAAGCGGCGTATGGAAGGTTGCGAACGGCAAAAAAACAGCCCCCTATTCGCGGGCCACACTGAGCATGAGTATTCTACGAGCCTGCGACCACCGCACCAACCAAGATGATGCTGTGTGGTATCTATTTGAGGTCGTCGAGCAAAAGCTCACTCCGCTCCTTACAGAAAAACAAACAATTGCGAAAAGCGATATCATTGAAACTGTGTCGGCTATTCTTAAGAGATTCGATGCAGCAGCTTACGTAAAATACCTAAGCTACCACCAACCCACCCTGGATGCACGAACCCTGCGCAAACAACTGCGCAGAAGTTAATCTTTTTTAACAGCTTTTACGGTAACGTCGAATTTGTCGAGATACTTACCACTGAATAAACGCACCTGCGAATAAAAGGCTGCTGCTGCACCGTAACAAATGCTCGTAACCGGCATAAACAACCACTGTGCAAGCATAAAAATATTACGACGACGCTTGTAGCGTTCTGGGCGGGGTGGCAACATTTTAAAGGTCAGAAATACTGTAATAAACAGGCCGAACATTGCCAAAAACTGCAGCTGGCTGGCAATCTGAGGGAGTTCGTGCGCCACAATGCTGTGCTGTGAATCAGCGTTAATAAACAGGGGTGCCCACGCACCAAAGGTAATAATGAGGGGTGCAGCCGCCCAGCTCACATGGTTGTCAACCAACCGAATAAAGTGCGCCCAGAAACCCCAAAATGGCACCGTTCGATCTTTGCGCAGACCTTTGCTGGCAACGTACGCAATATCTGACGCGCCATACGCCCAGCGTCGCAACTGCACAAATTGAGCCTTAATGGTTTTGCTGTACGTTTCGGCTAATACGGCGTCCTGGTAAATTGGCACATAAATTGGGGTCACGTCGTAATTGCCATCAAAAGCAAACCAACTGCGCCAATACTGGTGGCCGTCTTCTACAATGGTGCGTACGCTCCATAATTTTGTGCGGCGCAAACTGCCCATGCCCTGCGAGTGCGCAGCAAAGTTGCGTAGGGTATGCGGGCGCGTTGCATTAATAATAGTAAAGAATGAGTTGCCGGTGGCAAGTACGCGCATGGGTGCGGGCGCGTCCCAAATATTATTGACGTATAGCGCAATTGGTTGGTAGGCACGGCGGTTGCGCTCTGCATCGCGGATGTATTCGTACATGGCATACGCAAGATACATAGGATGTGGACGATTGTCGGAGTCAAGGGTAGTCACAAGTACCTGCTCGTCATCTATCCCCTGTTTTTTAAGGAATTTCTGAAGGAACTTGCCAGCATAGGTAATGTTGCCCCCTTTGCCGCGGACTTCGTAAGGTAAGCCATCTGGGTGTTCGACTGCGGCTGCATAAAAACACTTGTCTTTATACTGCGCAACAATGTCGTGCGCTAACTTGTGGCACCGCTCAGGGCCACGGCCTTCGTAGGCAATAACCAAAATGAGCTTGCTGAGGTCGTAGTTACTTGCAAACAGGGCTCGCAGGGTTGGCTCCAATACATCTCGCGACTCGTTGTAGAGCGCAATAATAACCGCGTTGTAGGCTTCGCTTGGCTTAAAAAACTTCTTTGGCGCAGCAATGACGTGCCGCAATGACCGGTGATGGTCGGCAATACGCCAAGGGCGATTCTTTGTTTTAAGCTGTGCTTCCACCCGCATAAGTGCAATCTGTGGGTCCTCGAGGTCATCGAGACGTTGTTGCCAGTCAATTTTTTGCGCCTGCTCAAGGAAGTTATAGCCCTGAATGGTGCGGTACGCCCCAGCAACGGCCTTAACGAAAAACATAATAAGATAAGCCACAATAAAAATAGTGGCGATAAGTGGATTAACGAGACTCAAAATAATCGGCAACAAAATGAGGGAGACGCTGAGTATAAGTGGTAGCATCTCGAAAAAGCGATACTGAGGTGTGCGCTTCCCCACCGGAATTTCAAGATCGGTCATAGGCTGGGCGCAAGATTGAACATGGCATTAATAATAATAGTGGCAAGAACCACAACAAAAATGCTCATACCAAGTAACCCGAGGCCGAGCATACGGCGCAGCTGGTATAACCGTACGGCCAGGAAGCCGTTGACTGCAGCCACAATGATAGCAAGCCCAACATAGCTATATTGGGTATACCACTGGTCGCGATAAATAAATGTCTGGCCAAAACCGGTGTAACGGACCGGGATTTGAATATCGTTCGGGTGTAAACGAAGCACCACTGTTGCAATTAATAACACACATGCCGCTAAGAGACCGAGCACAAGAAGCACGGCAGTTCGGTCTTTGGCGATTTTTAACCAATCGGCTTTTTTAATCATAAGGCGTTCATTACCATTAGCTTTAAGTATACCGCATTGGTGCGGGTACTGGGAATCGAACCCAGCGCTTAACCTTGGGAAGGTTACATATTAGCCACTATACGATACCCGCATATACTTGGAGCCACCTGCCGGAATCGAACCGGCGACCTACGCTTTACGAAAGCGCCGCTCTACCAACTGAGCTAAGGTGGCACACTCCACTAGTACGAAGCACATTATATCAGATACCGCCACCCGGGTGCCACATAGCGTATTATTAAAGTATGAGTGACTACGACACCACGCGCGAACAGTATAAACCCAAGCATATTAAGATACTTCTTATTGCCGAATCGCAACCGCCTGCCGCGGGCGTTGCTAGTAGTCGCCAGTTCTACCGGACAGACGTTATTTACCGCGAAGACCGTTTATTTACCAACACCATGCGCGCACTCTACCTCGACGCCGCTGAGCTGCCGGAAGCCGAATTGAAGCAACAAAAACAACAGTGGCTACACCACTTTCAAAAAGATGGGTGGTATATGACAGAGGCGCTCACCACCTCTTTAGCACATGAAGTGACCAAACAAGAACGCCAAAAATTAATTGCTGCACACTTACCCGCCTTGCTTGCTCGTGTGCAAAAGCTAGTCGAGCCGGGCACTAAAATTATTTTGATTAAGTCGAATGTTTTTGACGTTGCCGCCCAACCACTGCGGAAAGCTGGCTACAAAGTGCTCAACCATGAGCTACTCGACTACCCTGGGCGCTTTAACCAGCGCACTTACCGCGAAAAACTAGCCGCATTGATTGCTTAAGCGTTGTTGTTTTGCGCAAATGAACGAGTAATAAGCTGAATCATGAGCGGCAGGTTTAATTTGCCCAGGTCTTTGATGTAAATACAGCTTTTACCCGTTGTTACGGGGCCAAGGTCGGTCATACGATCCGCATTTTGTTCATAATACAACACGCCATATAGCACCAACGCCGCCTTGCGGGGCGCAAACCCTACCGCGAAGGTGTCGCCTTCACGGCCGCTTTCGTACTTGTAATGGTGCATACCAAACCCTACCATGGTGCCCCACATGAGTGGTTCAACACCGGTAGCTTGGCGCATAATTTTGAGCATTACCACGGCGTCCTCGTGGCGCTTTTCGGGCGTAACGTTGTGAATAAATACATCAACCGAATCGTTGGTGGGCTTGGTTTTGTTCTCGGTCATACCGCTATTGTAACAAACTAAACTGAACGTTGTTTATTCGTAATGCCAATGGCTGAAATAACGCCGCCCGCAATAAGCAACGCACCAGTCGCCACCACTCCACGCTGAAAGCTTGCCGGGTCGAGTGTGACGCCGGTGACAACACCAATTGCCGCAACGCCAACCAGCCCGGCCACGCGTGCGACGGCGTTGTTCACCGCCGAACCAATGCCTGCCTGGTTTGGGTGGATCGACCCGAGCACTGCAGCGGTGAGCGGCGCGACTGTTATAGCCAACCCAACACCAAACAGTAGCACGCCCGGCAGAATTGTTTGCCAATACGCAGGCTCGGTACCGGCGATTGCCATATATAGGAACCCGCACCCGGCAACAAGTGGCCCCAATCCCATAAACAGCCGCGGTCCAAACTTGCCTGCTAGCGAACCAAACCGCGAGGACAGCGCGAACATGAGCACGGTAACCGGCAACATAGCAAGCCCCGCCATGACGGCGCTAAATTGCCAAACTTGCTGCAAAAATACCGTAATCAAGAATGTACCAATCGAAAGCGCCGCATAAATTGCTGTAGTTGCCAGGTTGCCAACGGCAAAGTTACGCACCGTAAAAATACCGAGCGGCAACATTGGGTGCGACGATCGACGTTCGTACAATAAATACCCAGTGAACGACAACGCTCCTACCACCAAGGGCACGTACACAAGCGGGCTTCCCCACCCATAATTTGCTTGTTCAATAAGGGCATATACAGGACCGCCCAAGCCGACCGCACACAGTACGGCACCAAAAATGTCCACCCTGACCTGCTCGTTTTTAGGATCAGGGGTTCTGAGGCGGCTCATTATAACCAATGTGGCAATAACAGCGGGAATATTGATTGCAAAAATAAGGCGCCACGACATAAAATCGACCAGTAACCCGCCAAGCAGCGGGCCAACAACATAAGCAATGCCAGTCCAGGCCGTCCAGGTGCCGATTGCCTTGCCCTGCGCCGGGCCACTAAACGCGCTAACAATGAGCGCAAGCGAACTAGGTACAAGCAGCGCGCCGCTCACCCCTTGTACGGCGCGAGTAACAATTAAAAACTCAGCAGTTGGGGCAATCGCGCACAAAAGCGAAGTAATGCCAAAGCCGGCTAAACCGACAGTCAGAATCTTTTTGCGGCCGTAAATATCGGAGAGCGACCCCGCAATGAGCATAAGCGCACCAAGCGTAATAAGGTATGCATCGACAACCCACTGTTGCGTCGTCAGACCGCCGCCAAGTTCGCTGGCAATTGCAGGAAGCGCCACAGTCACGCCCGAACCATCAAGCCCGGCTACAAATGTGGCGAAAATACTTACGAGCAGCACTACCTTTTGCATTTTTGTCATGCGCTCATTGTATATAAAAAACATTACCCTGAACACCGACAGTGTCTCCATCACAAAAAGTAGAGAGCTCGTGTCGCGCGAAACTCCCTACTTTCTTACCGCCGGCTAAGATGCACTTGCTTGGTGGCCGTGGTGCTGGATATGCGAGACTTCTACGCCGTCCCATACCGCTAAAATGATCACGGCAATGGCAGAGAGCACAATACTCCACGCAAATCCTGAGTCTACATTAAAGATAAATGCAGACGCCACGAGCCACATGCCTGCGACCGCGCTCACCCAGCTTGGCAGTGTGTTAGTCCAGACCAGTTGGGCTAACCCAGCTAAGGCAATGACACTTCCAACGATGAGCACATTCACTAATGCCGCGCCGCTCACCGCTAGCACTAACGGCGAGACGAGCAACCATACGCCAACCGCAAGCTCAAGGGTGCTAGCGATTATTTTTTGTACTCGTTCGTTCATATTGCTCTACCTCCTTTCATATATATTTTAGCCTCGGACACCTGCACTGTCCGTGACCCGAGTCACTTTCGCTACATAAAAACTCTCCCGAAAAGAGAGAGTTTTAAGGATACATCTTGGCGGGCCCGACCGGATTCGAACCGGCGATCTCCTCCGTGACAGGGAGGCGTGATAGGCCATCTTCACTACGAGCCCAAGTGGTGACCTGAGTCATTCTACCAATTTTACGCCGCTTTAGCAACAGTTACTGGCTTTGGATTGGGTTTTCAATTTGGTCAACGCGAATGTACTCGTTGATCTTATTTTCTTTCTTGAAGCTTGCAAGCTTTTGCGCAACAAATTTGTAGCCAATAAAAATTTTGGCAAAGCGCACGTCACCAGTATCGCGCTTTTCGAGCAACTTAATGAGGTAAAAGCCGTCAGTGCCCTCAATGATGCCTGAAGTTTGGTTTACCCCAAGCGTACTTGCAACGGCAATTAAGCCATTGGGGTCTTCGCTGTTCTTACTTACGAAGCCAACATCACCACCGTTCACTTTGGTGAGCGGATCTTCACTCTGTGCGGCCGCAATTGCTGCAAAATCAGCACCCGTCGCAAGTTGCTGCACGATCTGCTCAGCTATCGTTTTAGCATCTTTGTCGAGCGCGGCGTTCACCTTTTTACTTAGCAATTCCTGACGAACCGAATTTTTGTATTCGTCGAAACTCCAGTCGTAGTAATCGTTAATAACCTGCTTGTACACGTCTTCTTTAACGCCGAGTTTGTTGCTGGCAATTTGCTTTTGCACAAAGTCGTCTACTTCTTTTCCGCTCACATTCACGTTGTTATCGCGGGCAAGTTTAGCAATGTAGGCATCGCTGATTGCTTTATCGAGCGCCAAACGCTTTTGGTAGTCGAGCTGACGTTTACCATCGGCTGAGTTAAAGTTCACGGCCTCTTTGGTTGTGAGGTAATGCACGGCGCTGCGGAGTTCCGAAAGGTAGTCGCTGTAGCGCACCATTTCGGTATCTACTTTTGCTACCGGTACGGGCAGCACTCGAGTTAGTCCATAGGTGAACTTGTCGTAGGCTTGCGCAAAATATAGCTGCCACACAAAGAACCCAACAAATACAATGAGCGCGAGCACACTAATGACAATGCTAATAATGAGCACGCGGTGCTTAGTGTACTGCAGTGGGTATTTAAACTTACGGCCGCCAGCAAGCACACGCTCACGATGTTCGGCAACAGTTTCATTCGTAATACGACCGCCTGTTTCTGGCGGCTTACTCCCCTGCTTAAATACCTTATTCAACATCTTTTTCATTGCTGAGTTCGTTGTTCCCGTGTTGTTTTATTGCATCAGTTAAATCGTTGTAAATTTTTGCAGGGTGCTCGATTTTATCGAGGTATAAATCCCCCACATACGTTTGGATGACCAGTGTGCCAAACCCAAACATTGATGCGCTTAAACCAGGTACATTATAGCTTATGTTTTGGATTTTCGACAGGCCCAGGTCGATCACACTCCTGTTAAAGAAGCCTTTTTGGGTGATCTGCCGCAACCGCTGGTTCGTGACAATAAAGATACTAAAATACCAGCCGAGCCAGTGGTAGAAAAATAACACCAACCCTACCCCCAGACCACCAAAGGCAACCCATAAATTATTGATGTTCTCTGGCCACACAAGTACCGGAATTGAGGCCACAAGGAACGGCACGGCAAGCAAGTAAAACGCTTTGCGGATCTTAATAAGGTGATGGCGAAAAACAAATACCACTTCTTCGTCTTCGTGCTGGCCCTCGAATTGCTTTGGCATGGCTTTATTATAAACGCCCGTCTGTAAAACTACTATATGGTGCCCCGGGTTGGACTCGAACCAACGACACCCTCCTTAGGACGGAGGTGCTCTATCCATCTGAGCTACCGAGGCATGGAGGCGGCCCAAGTGCGGCCGCTGGTGCGAGCATTAGTAATGCTTGGTGTACATAACGGCGTCGTTGCCGAGGTCGTAATCATGCGTTTTTTCGTTGCCAAACCACAGTTTAATTTCGTTCTTGGCTTCCTCCGGAGTTTCGCTGGCATGGAACAGGTTGTGGATAGAACGCTTCTCGGTGTTGGCAACCGACGGGCTGTCTACCGAGAAATCACCGCGAATGGTGCCGATGTCTGCCTTGTATGGCAGCGTGTTGCCTGCCAGCTTGCGAACCATGTCAACCGCCTGAATACCTTCGACGACCATTGCCACTACTGGGCCAGATTGCATGTAACGCATCAGCGCTTCAAGCACACCTTTACCCAGTTCCATGGTGTCGTCGGTGCCCAAAATTTCTTTAGGGTCAGCGTCGGGCAAGTTTTCAAAACCACTCAGGCCTTTTTGACCAAGACGGTTCACCCAAGCTTCATCGCTAGCCGGGTAATGCGCGCGAACCATTTCTTCGGTAGGCACCAGCATCTTTAGGGCCACAACCTTGAGGCCAGCTTTCTCGATTCGATGGATAATTTCACCGATCAGGCCACGCATGACGCCATCTGGCTTGATCATGCAGAACGTCTGTTCGTACTTCACGTTATAAATTGCGGGGTGCAGCTGCGTGTTTTTAGGCATGTTCTTTATGTGGACTCCGATTTAATTCCTTGCCTTACACTCTACCACAATTACCCCATGAGGTCACCGGGGCACAAATAACAGCATTGCAATGACAACGAGCGCCAATGCGATGCGGTAAATACCAAACCCCACCAGTGTATTTCGGGCCAAAAATTTGAGCATAAAACCTACTGAAAGCACGCCGCATACAAAGGCAGCAATGTTACTGACTGCCCACACCGCAAAGTTATTGGCTATAAAATCGCGACCTTCACTACCGACAAAACCCATGAGCACCACGCCGGCCATAACAGGAATTGAAAGCATAAAACTATACTCGGCTGCCTTGGCGTATGTTAAGCCTGCAAGCCGACCGGCAATAATAGTAGAGCCTGAACGCGACACCCCAGGCACAAGCGCCAGCATTTGAGCCAGGCCGATACTGCCTGCGCGTTTAACGGTAAAGTTTTCGGGCTCGGTCGGACTGGCGTGGGGTAATTTATCGAGTACAATCATCACCACGCCGAACACAATTAATGATGTTACCACCACCCATGGACTCTGTATGAATGCGCTTTCAAAAAAATCTTTGAACACAATGCCGACCACACCCACAGGCACTGCCGAAATGAACAAGTTTCGTGCCAACCGAATGTCGCGGTCTTTAAATAAACGAACGGCGAGCTCCCAGAGCCGCACGCGAAAATAAAATACAAGCGCCAAAAAGGTACCCAGGTTTACCAGCGAATCAAATACTGCAGAATGCTGCACATGCAAAAAATATTGGCCAATGACTAAATGGCCCGAGCTTGAAACCGGAATGAATTCGGTAACGCCCTGGAGGATGCCTAAAATAAGTCCGTCTAGAATTGTCATAATAATATTGTACGCGCACGTATTCGGCTTGCATATTGAATACATTTTTTATACTTCTCTACCCCATATAGTGTGGTAAACTATAAGCAATATGAGCCATTACACGTCAGAACTTATCCAGCCATTTCTGGAATACCTAGAAATAGAACAAAACCGTTCACCTAAGACTTCGCGCAATTACGAGCTGTATATTAACCGACTTGTTGAGTTTGGCCAAGACCCGCCCGTTGAAGACATTGACGATGAGTTGGTCCGCAAATGGCGCATGTGGCTGTCGCGCTTTAAAGACACGCACGGAGACGTGCTCTCCACACTCACGCGTGGCTATCATCTTATTGCATTGAGAAGCTTCTTAAAATTTTGCAACAAGCGTGGCATTGAAACAATGTCACCGTCACACATTGAACTACCACGCGTGCAAAAAAAACAAATCAGCTTTTTAGAAACCCACGAGCTCAAACGTATGTTCGAGGTCATTCCAAGCGACACTACTATTGGCCAACGCGACCGTGCGGTTATTGCACTTCTCTACTCCAGCGGACTTCGCGTATCGGAACTGACCAATTTAGACCGCAACCACATTAACCTACAGCGTGGGGAATTTAGCGTACGCGGCAAAGGTCAAAAAGATCGCACCGTATACATAGACCCGAGCGCCGTTGGTCTCATTAGTAGTTACTTAAAAGCGCGTACCGACAATTTACCGCCGCTATTCGTGAGCTATGGCGGCTACCAAACCGTCGATCAATCAGGCGATTTTAAACGCCTTACCCCGCGGAGTATTCAACGCATGGTAAGCAACTACGCGCTACTTGCTGGCATTACCAAGCATGTGTCACCGCACACATTGCGACACTCATTTGCGACCGACTTGCTAAAGAATGGTGCGGATCTTCGCAGCATTCAGGCAATGCTGGGCCACAGTAACATTGCTACGACGCAAATTTATACACACGTTACCGACCCACACTTAAAAGAAATACACAATCGTTTTCATAAAGGTATAGCCGAGTAGTTTACGGACAGTTATTCGCAACGTAATCGGTAGCGTTCGTTGAAACCTGCATATTTTTACAGATGTCGTTGGCAATTTCTGCTGCGTACTCTGGGTAATTACTCTGTGAATTCACCACCACGCGTGCTTGCAAGCGACGGAATACGTCAGCTGCACGCCCGGTCACATCAATGGTCGGCTGTACTTGGTCAAAGCTGACATCGGCACCGTTATTAACCATTGCCACGCGGAAGTGAGTCGCACCGTAAATGGGCGTGAGGCGCAGGTAATAGTTGTTTGCGTTACTGGCAAATGCGGCACCGGCAGGCAGTTCGAGTAGCGCCGTACATGCGTAACCACCAAGATTGCTACCGGGGGTTGGATCACACTGAATGGTACGCGGTGTAAGTTCGGCATCACCGAAGACGCCGGGGTTTGGGTCGGCAACACCAAGGTTAATGGCGGTATTTGCCGTTGCTCCATTTTGAGCTGGCACCAACAATACAGAGCGACTCCGCTGCGTTAAAGCAGCTCGGTCAAACGCACCGCTGCTTGGGTTGCCAAATAGTTGTACGCGCAAATATGCAGGGAAACCAAGTTGTCCCCAGCCGACCGGGTGCGTTGCCGACGAATTCTGCGGGTATAACAGCGGGCCAGCGGCATAGTATGGTGCGACGCCAGGTGTTGCACCAGGGAGGCCATCACCATCTTGTCCGACAGACGTGCTGAGCAGGTGCCACGAAACACGAATTTGGCTAAAGTTGCCACCCACAGCCCTCAACGGAACAATTTCGCTCTTATCTGCAGACGACTGCGAAAGATAATCTGGTGAGTTCAAATTGACCGTAAGACAAGAATACGACTGGTTGATCTGACTATTATTAACTACGTTCCCTGTGGTGGAAATGCCCAGATCGGCCCCCACTTGCGAACCAGTTATTGAGGTACAGCTATTGGCGTTGGGTGCCGTCATTTGAGCATAATATGTTGCCCGGTCAGCCGGATTAGTCAAACTTGCAAACTTTAGCACAGCACGCTTGCCGTCTTCGATACCGGACTGCGCCGATGCGATGGCTGAAGACGAAAGGTCATTGTTGAGTGCTTGTTGCTGTTCTGTTGCCGTAATTTGAATAAACCCAAGTGTAATAACAGTAACCAACAGCATGAAGAAGACGGTCGAAAACAATGAAACGAACCCATCCTCGCGATTTACGTGTGTAGTGAAACGAGACATTAGTTCCCTCCCCCTGTCATGACTGTAGTATTAAAGTTAGATGTTGCGCAGAACTGACCATTTGTACCGCCAATTGAACATTGGCCGCCGCTAATTGCCGGATCGTTGGCAACTGCCAGGCTGACGCTGAGATCAACGAGCGGTGCATCAACACTTGGTGTAGTGGCGGTAATTGCCATGACCCACACGTTGCTTTGCAAAATATCAACCGATTGCGCCTTTGGTGGTGGCAAATAGTTACCTAGAGCATCGGGTGCACACATCGCGCCTGAGGCGTCGCTGACCCGTGCAAAGGTAAGTGGTGTGCCGTCATCATACTTGTTTGGCGCTGTTGTATTCCACAAGTTCCACACATAACTCACACCATCAACACACAAACGACGGTTTGTTGATACTACTTTTACTGCAGTTGGGTCAGCCGTGCGTAGGTTACGCGATATTTCTTCGAGCGTTGCGCGGCCCGCTTGGTTGATCTGTTTTACTGCAAGACCCTTGTTGTATGTTTGCATAACTTGGATAACCGCAGTTGTCGCAAAAATAAGAATAAATGCCGTAAATGCTAATGCTAGCATGAGCTCAATAAGCGTAAACCCTTGTTGTTTAACGTGATGGGTCATATAACCTCACAGCAGTTACGGTTTGTTGCTGACCACCAGACGAGCCGGCCCCTGTCCAGCAGGCGCGTACCACAATGTCTACATATGCAGGAGTCACTCCTGTCGACTGCGTTGTTTCAACCCATAGCCCCCGACCAGCAGTGGCGTATGTTGTGGGCGTCAGCGCCGGGTTAAAGTTGGTGCGCTGTACCACCCCACTCACGCGCTCCAGGTAAAATGCCGTGCCTGTCTTGGCGGCGGTTACTGTGCAGCCGTCGTAGTTGGTGGCAGCGGTGTTGCTGCTCGTAATAACATTTCTCCAGGTAACGCCGTCAGCACCTGCGCTGTTGACCGAATACTGGTCGCGCAGATAGCGAAGTAGTTCAATCTGGCTATTCACTTCTTGCCGTGCCTGGGAATGCTCAAGTGCAATTTGCGCCGACTGCAAGCCGCGGTTCATAAGCGTCACCGCCCCAACAATCACCATGCTGAGCACTACAAGTGACATTAAAACTTCTACTAGTGTGTCGCCGCGTTGTTTATACACCGTTACACTCCGTCGTTTGTGCGTTAAATATCACTTTTGCCGCTTCTTGCGTTGGCGCACTCGTTATTTGCAGTTTCGCCTGCTGGCCGCTGCCGTTGGCATCTTTAAAGCAGTAGTTGGTTGTCTTGAGTAATGCGTTTGCGTCGTTCACCACTGAGGACAAGTTGTTTGGCACAACTGCCGGTACCTTGAACGTGTAGCTCACAATGCGCGACGATTTTGGACTACGGATGAGCAATATGCCGTTAGCCGCTACGTTATCGGAGACCCGTTTAAAGCCGACCATTTGCGCACCCCAGGACAAGTTGTAAGTGCTCGTTGCCGTGGCCGTGACCGCAGTTGGTGAAAATGCCGAAATAAGATCGTTATCGTTTTGTGAGTAGTCCACCGTAGACGGCTCCGACCCGATAACATTATATACATTCGCAGTACTACTCCCCTGGCGGAATACGATCAGCTTGCCCATGAGCAAACAGTTACTACTGCCAACTGCTTGGGCAGTGGCGGTATCTATAACGCCCGCACTACAACTCACACTATTACTGCGGTTGTTAAGGCCATTCACGATGTCGTCGTACTGCTTTTGCACGAATGCCTCAAGCGAGCGCGATGTATCGGTAAAACGAAATGTCCGAATAGTATCCCCTGTGCCTGCCAGAGCTACCAAAAAAAGCATCCCTGTAATAGCCATGAAAAGTGTAATCTCGACAATCGTAAAGCCCGCCTGGCGATTCCCAACCATTTGGCGTAATTATAGCATAAGCAAGTTAGCTACTATAGCCCCATAAGGCCGAAATACCAGTGGATAAGTTGGTCACCCCAAAGACCGGCAATAATAAATGCAGTAATAAGGAACGGCCCAAACGGAACACGGCTGGTGCGCGCAAGTTTGCCAGTGGCAAGTCCGGGAAGCACGACCACAAAGCTTATAACATTCGCGAGTATAAATGCGACCAGCGCTTTCTGCCAGCCAAGAACGACTCCCATAAACACCGCCAGCTTAACATCGCCAAAGCCAATCCACCTGCCCTTGGAAACCAAGTACAGACCGCCGTACACGCCCGTCAGCGGCAGCAAACCAAGGCCGGCATACATAACGTATTCCACTACTCCGGCACCGGGCAGCAAGCTTACACGAAGTGCAGCGTCAACAAATGCTATGGCAACAAGCGGCAACACAATTTTATTCGGGAGCAACATCCACCGTGCGTCGTACAAGACCAAAATGGCGAGCGCCACCTGGTAGCCGAGCCATAATATAAACAAACTAATCGCTTGCCATGTGGCGAACCCCAGAGGCCAACACACATACGAAAGCACGAATGCCGCAGCTACAGCAACTTCTGCCACAAATGGTAGCCAGCCAATTGGCTTGCTGCAATACCGGCATTTGCCGCGCAACCAGAGCCAACTGAAGATTGGAATTAAATCAAGGACACCTAGTTTATGGTGGCATACTTCGCATTCAGAGCGATCATTCGCAAGTTCACGCTTTGTGTGAATACGCCAGGTCATTGCACCGGCAAAACTCCCCATAGCAGCGCCTAAAACGCCCAAGAACACAGCAATCTCAAATTGTATCATGAGCATTATGCTACCAGGTTTAATCGCCAATAACAAAATCGCGTCCCCGTGGAACGCGATTTTGTAGTTCTGCTTACTAGCGAGTTGCTAGTTACCTTGGCAGAAGAAGCCACCCTGCTCTTGCTTGATGACAGCAGCAAGCGTACGGCTACCTGCACTAAATGTGCCGGTCAACGCTCCGCTACCACAGCTCATGCCTGGGTAAACAAGGATCTGGTTGTTGCCAGGTGCTGGCACACCACCGTTTGGAGCAGCAGTAGGTTGGTTAATAACGTAGTCTACTCCGGTCGATGGATCTTTATATGGCGTACCGTTTACTGCCAAGTAAGAAGTCCTGAAGGTTGCCCAAGCTGGGTCACCGTTAGGAACATTACCTTGTGTGTTGGATTGGTATGCAGTTACTTGGCTCATCAGCTTACCAAGATCAGACTTACGCTGTGAGTCGCGCTGGCTTCGTTGTAGTGCTGGCAATGCCAAGAATACAACGAGGAAGATTAACCCTGCAATGGCGAGCACCAACACAACTTCGATGATGGTGAAACCCTTAGTTTTATTTGGAACGTTCATGGACGTTGCCCACCCCCTTTAATATAGAATGGTTAGTTATATTGCTTATGATTATATACATTGCTGGGCTGGATGCAATAGTATTTTAAGGTTGTCCCCAATAAAAAAACTCCTCTGTTACCAGAGGAGTTTTTTTAGAACGATGTATTCCCTACTAGCCCGTACACCGGCAGCAGAATTGCACCTACCATAATACCGGCCACAACCGCCAGTACCACCATAAGAATCGGCTCAATCGCAGTAGAGATTGAACGAATGGTCGTATCGAGTTCGTTTTCGTAGTACGTTGCCGCTTTACCCATCATTTTATCTATGCCACCTGACTGCTCACCAATACCAATCATTTGCGGCACGAGGCTCAAAACGTACTCCTCGCTTTTAAGCGAAGTGGAGAGCGCTTTACCCCCCTTTACTTTGTCGGCGGCACGCAGAATCGCCTCAGAGATCACCACGTTATTTACGGCGCGCGCCGCAATGCGCATCATTTCGAGCATCTGCACACCACTGGCCATAAGTGTTTGTCCGGTACGGGTAAATCGCGCCATATACAGCTTGCGGAACATGCCGCCAAATAGCGGTACGTTCAGTTTAAAAGTGTCAAATGCCTTGCGGCCTGCCGGCGTACCAATGTAGCGCTTCAGGAAGAAGATTGAGGCGCCAATTATAAGAATTACTAGCCACCAAAAATTAATCAGGAAGTTGGCGATGCTGACCATCGCGGCAGTAACAAATGGCAGTTCTTTCTTAAGATCACGGTACAGCACTTCGATCTGTGGCACCACTGTTAGCAGCATGAAGGCAATCACCCCAAAGATAACCACCAGCACAATTGCCGGATACACCATTGCACCACGCACTTTACCAATCAATTCAGCGTCTTTTTCTTGCTGGTTGGCAATGCGTTCCATGGCTTCATCCAGAGTACCCGAAGCCTCACCTGCTGCGATCAGCGCAATGTACACATCGTTAAATACCTCAGGGTGTTTGGCAAATGCAACGCTTAGGCTGCTCCCGCCTTCGATAGCAGCAAGAATGTCGTTGGTAATAGAAACAAGTTTCTTGTTCTCGGTTTGGTCGGTGAGGGTGCGTAAGCTTTGCGCAAGCGGCAAACCGGCGTTAATAAGCGTGGCAAGCTGGCGCGTAAAAATAATACGGTCTTTTGTGCCCACGCGGTTCGTGAACTTACTGAACAGATTACCTTTTTTAGTCTGCTCAATCAGCTCAAGCGGCACAATTCCCTGCGCCATCAATAATTTTGCCGCCGAACGCTCAGACTCAGCCGAAACAGAAGACTTAATAATCTTGTTGCTGGTTGTGTCGCGTGCAGTGTAATCAAAGGTCAGCATGGTTAGCCTCGCATCATCCTTTCAAACTCACCCAGATCAACGGCGTAGTTACGTGCTTCGTCGTAAGTGACTTGCCCGCCCTGCACCATGGCAACCAGGTTTTTGTCCATGGACTGCATGCCAATATCGCCACCAGTTTGGATAACGGCGTCGAGCTGGTGGGCTTTACCTTCGCGGATAATGTTGCGCACGGCTGCAGTGGCAATCAGAATTTCTGCGGCGGCCAAGCGCCCCCCACCAATGGCAGGCACGAGCCGCTGCGAACAGATTGCCTGCAAAATGTTTGCGAGCTGCGAACGGATCTGCGGCTGCTGGTGCGGCGGGAACACGTCGATCATGCGGTCGATCGACTGCGCAGCACTGTTGGTGTGCAGAGTTGCAAATACCAAGTGACCAGTTTCGGCAATAGTAATTGCTGCACTAATCGTTTCGAGGTCGCGCATTTCACCAATCAATACAACATCTGGGTCTTGACGCAAGCTTGAACGGAGCGCCGCACTAAAGCTGTAAGTGTCGTAATGAACTTCGCGCTGTACAATAAGCGAGCGCTTTGATTTGTGCGTAAATTCAATTGGGTCTTCGATGGTAATAATATGGTGCGACTTTTCGCTATTGATCTGATCGATCAGAGCCGCGAGCGTGGTTGATTTACCCGAACCAGTCGGCCCGGTCACCAGCACCAAACCGCGCGGATAGTTAGCAAAGCCGTTAACCGTTGTTGGCAGGCCAAGCTCGGAGATACTCTTGATCTCGTTAGGAATCAAACGCAGCGCAGCAGCCAGGTTCCCCCGTTCGTGGAACGAGTTCACGCGGAAGCGTCCTAAATCACCGAAGGCAAAGCTAAAGTCGAATTCTTTGTCTTTGAGCAGAATCTGCTTCTGTTCTTCGTCCAAAATAGCAAACACCAGGCTTTCCACTTCTTCTTCGTTGAGCGGTTCGTAGCCGGGAATCGCAATCAGGTGACCGTCAATACGCAACATTGGCGGCATAGCCACTTGCAAGTGAAGGTCTGAGGCGTGTTTTTTAATCACCTCCTCCAGCAAAATTTCGATGCGTAAGTTTTGTGCCATTCCACCCTTCCTTTAGGCCATGTTTGCCGCGACGCGGTTTACTTCTTCTAGTGTTGTAAGGCCCGTTAAGGCCTTGAGGTACCCATCTTCACGCATAGTAATCATTCCTTGCGTGATCGCCATTCGCTGGATCTCTGCACTGGTTGCGTGCTTAATGATGAGATCCTGGATCTGTTCAGTAACCTCCATTACTTCGTAAAGACCGGCGCGCCCCTTGTACCCACCCGGGGTTTGCGGCGTGTCCTTGCCCTTGACCAAAGTATAAGCTTTTTGGCCTGCCAGCGGCAAGTCTTTGTAGCCTAAGTCGGCCGAAATACGGTGTTGATCGGCCTTAGTTTTTGGCAGCAAGTGGCCAATGGTATCATGAATACTCTTGGTTTCCAGCTCACTCGATTTATACGTTTCACGCTCTTCTGAAACCCGGCGCACCAAGCGCTGACCAATAATCACGTTCACGGTACTGGCAATAAGGAACGGTTCAATACCCATGTCAAGCAAACGTGGCAAGATACCGGCCGCACTGTTGGTGTGCAGCGTGCTAAACACCAAGTGGCCTGTTAAAGAAGCCTGAATAGCCAGGTCGGCGGTTTCTTTGTCTCGGATCTCACCTACCATCACGACGTTGGGGTCCTGACGCAAGATACTGCGCAGACCGCTGGCGAAAGTAAGGCCAACATCGGTATTCACCTGAATCTGGTTGACGCCGCTCATTTTGTACTCAACCGGGTCTTCTAGAGTAACGATGTTAATTTCGTCACTTTTAATTTCTTGAATGAGCGCATACAAACTGGTCGACTTACCCGAACCAGTGGGACCGGAGGTAAGAATCATACCGTTTGGCTTGCGGATACCACGACGAATCATACGCAGCGCGCGGCCAGCGTACCCCATTTGTTCCAGCTTAAAGCTACTGCCCGATTTGTCGAGCAAACGAATCACGACTTGTTCACCCCATACCACGGGGCTAATGGCAATACGGAGGTCAACGTCTTTGCTCGACATATGCACGGCAAATTGGCCGTCCTGCGGAATGCGGTGTTCGTCGATCTTGAGGTTGCTGAGGATTTTAATACGGCTAATGAGCGCCGGTTCAATACTTTTTGGCAACTGCATGATTTCGCGCAGCACACCGTCGATGCGGCAGCGGATTTTGAGCGCAGTTTCGAGCGGTTCAATATGAATGTCTGATGCACGTGCGCGTACGGCGTATTCCAAAATGGTGCTCAGCGCACGGCTAATTGGCGAGTCCTGGACGACCGTCTTAATATCTGGGGCGCTCGCTTTTTTGCTGCCTTTTTCTTGTGGTTCTTCGACTTTTTGGCTCGATTCAATGGCAGCGCTCACGCCCTCGGCAAGGTCTGTGCGGTATTGATCCAGTACGTGGCGAATACCTTCTTCGCTGGCCATGTACACCTTAATTGGGTGTCCGATGCGGTTGGCCAAGTAATCCACGGCCTGCACGTTGTTAGCATCCAGCATGGCCACAGCCAGGCGATTTTGCACTTCGCCCAGCGGCACCGCCATAAAGCGCTCAGCGGCATCCTTTGGTAGCAAATCAAGCACACTCTGTTCAATCGCTGCGTCGCTGAGGTCCACATACGGTACACCACTCACCTGCGCAATGCAGCGAGTCAGTGCTTCGTTGCTGATAACCTTTTGCTCAACAAGCAAACCGAACAGCGGCTTACCCGCTTTTTGTGCGTCTTTGTGGAACTTTGCAAGTTCATCAGCTTTAACCAACCCCTCACTTACAAGGAGCGCTTCCAGCTTTTTCTGGTTGTCGTCGGTTAAAATGCTCAAGACGCTAAGCCCTCACCCCTGGGCCTACTGCCCGGTGAATGGTTGTTGGTTGGCCGGGTTGCCAATTTGAATCACCACGGTCGGGTTAATAGCGTTTCTGTTAAAAATGCTTGCCGATGGCTGCACTAGTGACGCCGAAATAGGCTCAGCCTTCTCTACCCTTGTGGCGCTGTTTTGCGGTTCGCCAAACAAACCTTTTACCACAAGGAATGACACCACCAGCGTAAGAGAAACAATGAGCGCTAAGACTGCGTAGTCACTTTTTTTCATTTTACTACCTCCTCACCCAGCGTGACCGTTTGTGCTGGTTGGTAATACGTCACGTAATCAAATGCAGCGCGTAAATCGTTGTCGCTCCCGTTGAGCGTAAGACTCACGAGCTTCATTGGGCGCACAGTGCGGTTAAGATCGACCATAAGCGATTTGATTTTGTCGTACGTACCAACAACGGTAAAACTAAACTTGATCTCTTGTGGTCCTTTTACGGCCTGCACAACTCCTTCTGCATCTGGTGGCACGGCTATGCTCTCTACTGATACACCCGAGCGGCTCAGAATAACTTGCTGAAGCGAGGTTGCAAGCGCTGCTGGGTCAAACGATGTCGGCAGTGCGTCGAGCACGCTCTTGGTGTTCGGATCAGCTGGATTGGTTTTAATGCTCGCTAAATCCTGATTTGCCGTAAGGTTGTCGACTTCTTCTTTGAGCTTTTCGGCGTTCACAATATTATTTGAAAGCGTCTGGGCAGTCGTGCCTTTTTTGCTAATAATCTTGTTATTGTAGTCCCACTTGGCAAACAAGTATTGGCCGGTTGCAAGGCAGAAGCTCACTGCCACAGCCGCCACGGCAACCCACATAAACATAGTGCGGCCGGCAACTTCGATTTGCTGTCGCTTCTTTAAGCCGGTCAGCTTTGTGACTTTTAGTTCTGATGGTGCTTTTTGTTGCTGCTCTGCCATTACTGCGCCTTATCGTTAAATAATTGGCCTGGAGACTGCGTAACCGATTGAGTGGTGGTAATACTCGGGACCGTAGCCTTGATGTCGCCACTCTGTACGTTGTACACAGCTGGGTCGTACGTAGTCTTTACGGTAAACACTACCAAGCTCTTGCCTTCCGCGCGCGACAGACCGCTCGATACAACCAATACTTGCTCAAACATTTTCTTGTTTATGTCGTTGCCTTGGCCGCCTTCTTTGTAAGTAATTTGGGCGTTCTTTAAGGTGTCAACAAATACGTTGAACGTTTCGAAACTCGCAGTTGTTCCGGTGAGAGTCATAGAACGGTCGCTTGAATCGACTTGCAATGTGCTGAGGTTGATGTTATTCGGAGTGCCGGGGTTCAGTACGTTCAAGAAGCTAAATAAACGATCGTATGAGCCCTTGTTGTTATGAAGCTCAGGCAAGGCCGCCAATTGTGCTTGTACCGTAAGGTACTTGTCGACGTCCTGAATCCCCTTTAACTCGGTAGCTTTACGCGAAATGTCGTCGGTGGCCAGGTTGATTTGCAACTGCTGCAAGAAAGTTACATAAATGAACAGGAGTGCACTCAGGCCAACGGCGCCGATAGTCGTAAGAATCGAAACACTAATAACTAAACTTTTGGTTTTTTGCGACTTGAGGTACTCTTTTTTGAGGTCGGGTAAAAGGTTTAACTGAATCATGAGGTTTCACCTCCTGGCAGCACTTTTATGGTAAATCGAGGAAAAATCATTACACAGTCCTCTCTGCAAGGCCAACGGCTACCGCAAACTGCGGTGCAACTTGCATAAGTTTATCGCGCATGTCCGGACTAAAGCGCACATTGCCCCAGGCATTGCCGGCAACGGTTGGCATCCCTGCTTTGGTAGCAATGTATTCGCCAAAGGCAGGAATGGACAGTGTGTAACCAGACAAAATGACCGAGCTAAGTGGCACGTTCGGATAACGGGACTGGAAGAACTTAGCCGACTTGGTAATTTCTGCGACAAACTGCTCCAGGGTTGCATCGAGTGACTTCAGAATCTGGCCTTCGAGACGGTCTGGATACAAACCAAACTTCATAATAAACTGCGTTGCTTGGTTAGCGTCGATGGTCAAGTTTTGCTGCGCCACTTTTACCAACGTTTGCATGCCCACAGGGATTGAGCGAATGAGGCGCGGCGCACCACTCAGAACAAGCACGATATCGGTGGTAAAGTCGCCAAAGTCGATGATCATGTGTGCGTCTTTGCTGCCAATTGGCACCAGTGAGCGCACCATAGCCAAACTGTCGGGTTCGAGCGCAACCACATTTAACCCCAGGCTTTCCACAAGGTCGAGCCGGGATTCGCTAAATTTGTTTGACACACTCGCAAGCAATACTTCAATTTTGCTTGTGTCACGGAGCGATTTACCAAGCACTGCCCAGTCAATCTTAACATCTTCAATCGCCATTGGAATAAACTGTTCGGCTTGGTACTTAATAGTAGCGGCAAGCTCTTGTACGGGAAGGTCCGGTAAATCGACTACCGTTGCAAATGTTTTGTTAGATGGCATACCCACAACTACATTGTGAGTCGTAATACCTGTTTGTGTAATGAGGTTTGTAATAACCTCGCCCAGCCTGCGCTGGTCGTCCATTGAATCGCTCGCGGCAACTTTAATATCAACAGGAGCGCTGCCGTATTTGGCCAAACTCCATACATCGCCGTTCTTCCTAAGCTCAACTACTCGGACCGCTGTGGTACCGATGTCAAGCGCGAAGAATTCGCCCACCGAGGAAAATATCTTCATACTGTCCCTGATTATAGCATAAGCACGTTCGCGCGGTACCCCTTTTCGTTAAAAACGTGGGGGTAATTCGTGCACTTGGCTCGTTTTAATTGTTGCGTTTGTGGTTTGATTAAGTGCATTCTGTAGATAAACTTCTGGGCTGAGGTTAAATACCTCGGCTGGCGACTTTTGCGCTGCTGGTGTTGCACCGTCGGCCCCGGCTGTACGGAATAGATCAACATTATTGGCGCTCACTGACCCGTTAATAGTCAAGCGGTTGCCACATACAGCTATTGTTGCCGGCTCAGTTTTAGGGTAGCACGTGTAGAAAGTGCCCCGACTAATGAAGATGCCGTCCATTTGCGTGACTGCGGCATTCAACCGAATGTCACCTGTGGCAATAATCACCAGACTTGGTAACTGCCCGCTCCCACTAAAGTTCGCCGGATACGTAATGTTGCCGTTAATCGTTACATTGCCGTTTACAAGGTACACGCGCTGCGATCCAGCACCCAAGTTAGCACCCACAAAGTTAGCATCACCATTAATGCGCCACGCACCGTTGCCGCCGCCGCCAACATTCACGTTGCCACCGCCGAGCACAGGAGAACCTTGATAATTATTAACGTAGTCACTTATACAATGCTGACCACTGTTAAAGAACCCGAGATTTGCCGTATTGGTGTTTGCAAATGTCCAGTTATCGCCAAGACCGGTCGCCGTCACCTGCCCCATGCTGCCACTCCCAAAATTCGTAATGCGTCCCAGAGCAAATGCAGCATAGGTGGTGCCCGAACCTGGACGCGTGCCATCGCTGGCAAGCGCTTGGCCGCGTGTTACCGTATGTATGTCAGCATTATTAGTACAAGTGCCCGGTGCAACTGCGGCAAAGCCGCCGCCCGCCCACACGTCGCCACCTGTAAAGTGTACATAGGGCGATTTCGCAATATGTACGCAAGCTTCAGCGGTTTGGTCGGCTGGATAGTTATTGTAGTAGCCAGAGGCAGTCGGATTAGTAATAGTGATTACATCGCATACCCGTGAACCAATCGGAATATCGTCTGGTGCGCTGTATGCATTCTGGTGCAGCGGCACCGATGCGCCGGGACCGACAGGAATATTATTGCTTCCGCCGGTCGTCTGGCATGGTTGTGCGCCAAGGCTGTTTGAACCGCCAGTGGCCGGGTATACGGTGCGCGTAATGCTGCACGTTACGGTAATTGGCGAGGCGTTCGATGTTGCCGAAATGACCGGAGTAAACGTCGCTGCATCACCCGGTGCCATAGATGCCGGATTCACGCTCATTGCAGCCTTGAGTTTTGCAGGAATCACCACGGTCACACAAGCCTGTGCACCACGACCATTCACCGCGCCTGACTCGTTGACCGGGGTATACCCCACCCGTCTGCATATTTGCTGGCCCTGCGTGGCGTTAGCCGGCAAGTAAACGACTTCGTTTCTCACCAGTTTCTCTTGCCCATCGCCGAATGTCCCTGCGTTGGCCGTCCCCGTATCGTTACTACTCGGCATGTCTTCGGTGACCCACGTAATTGTCGTGGGCGTCGTTGAAGTCGGACCGTTGTTCTTGACATAGTGGCTAAAGGTTACTCCCTCGCCCGGACCTGCCGTTGACCTGTTGACTATGGTGCGGCCGGTTATGGTAAAGTCGTAATCGTTCGGGATAGCACTGATATTGCCATTCCCTACCGGGTTGGCACACTGGCGGCGAATACCGTACACAATAGTGCCGCTGGCGTTACGGAATACAATTGTTTGTGACGTACCGTTGTCGTCGTAAAAGGCGTCGTCGTTTGGCGACCCACCGCCACGAGGACCTTGGTAGTAACTGTTGAGCGTGTAGCTAAAGTTGTACTTCCAGGTAATACGGCCCATTTCAGATGCGTAGCGTACGCGGCCTTCCCATTCGGCAATTTGTGCAGCAGTTGGCGGCCGATTGCGGCTGGCGGCTGGGGTGTTGATCATGGTATGAATAATAAATGCAGCACCTGTTTTTTCTTGTGCGTTACCACTCCCGTTATTATCGAGATCAAGCTTGGTGTACTTAATAAAATTGATGAACTCATCGACGCTATCGATGGTAGTGGGTATCGCCATGCCATCATAGTCGTTTGGTAAAACGTAGGTTCCTTGATCGTCGAGTGCGTTGGTAAAATACCCACGGTGTTCAGCGCGGCCATACAAGCCTCCTGCTGGCCACGCTGCAAATGCCGCTGTAGAACCGTAGCCTACGAAAAAAGCAGCAATAACGGCAATTCCCAATGCTAAACGCTTTTTCACAACGTGCCCCCTAATGCAACAATAGCTTTGTTCAACGAATCGCGGTCATCTTCGCCCAACGGATTGTCGGTCGAAATGAGCGCAAGCGCCTTCTTGTAAAACTCAATGGCTTTTGGCTTATCGCCAGCATCTCTGTATGTGTCACCCAGCAACCGCGCTACCTCGTACGTTTGTGACACTTCGTATGCTTTAAGGTACTGTGCAATGCCCCCTTGAACATCCCCGTTGTTCACCAGTACGTTGCCTTTTTGAATATACAGCATGTATTTTGTGCTGTTGTCAATTTGACTATTATTCAATCCTTCGTCAATCTTTTTCTGCGCTTCGTCGGTTTTGCCTGCGCTTTGCAGATCTTGTACTTCGGTAATAAGGCTTGGTAATTTAGCTGCGTTGTAGCCGCCGTCATCAGTTGAACCAGCACCATTGCCAGTGCTCTGTTGTAGCATTCTCACTAAAATGCCGAACCCTACGGCTGCTGCGATTACCACAACAACGGCAATGCCCACACCTACTTGCTTTTTTGTCAGATGAAACTTTTGTGCCATGTTATCTCACTTTGCTTATGCTTAATATAGCACATCTTCCTTTAAGCGCTTACGTTTTTAACTATAACAAAAACGAAGAAGAGGCACGAGAAGTTCGCGGCGCAGTGTGCGCCACTCTTCTCGTGCCTCTGACGAAGCATCTCCTCTCGACCTATGCGGCCACCACTTCGGGCTGCACGGGCTTTTTACTGGGCTTGGGGTGCGTGCCGATACCAGCGGCCTGGAGCAGCGCTCCAATACCCGTGGCAACAACCGTCGCCACCCCCGGGTGCACGTTGTCGTAAACATCGGGCCAGTAATACTTAAGCGGTACCTGCAGCACAACGTCAACGACGACCGCCACGGCCAGCATGGTGTACATGTACGTGGCCGAAATGAGCGCCTTCACGCAGATGCGCGAGGTGTCGCAGATCGCGCCAATGATGGCGATCGGCAGCACCAGCCACCAACGGTCAATGCACATGTGCACCACGGCGATAGCCGTGCTCCAGCTGTCGATGCCGCGGATTGCCTGGAAGACTCCCCACACCACAACCCCGACAATGCCGCTGAGTCCGTAGACCACCACCCGTGCCAGCGAGTAGATCGGTGCCGCAACAACGCTGTCGCGCACGCCGTTGTATTCCTGGTATTCAGCGTAGGCCAGAAGGCCATTGCCCAGGAAGGTGAACGCAATGAGCGCAACGACCGCCCATACGCCGCCACTCGCGAACAGCTTGAAGCCGCCCTGAAAAATGACGATGCCGGCGCCTACGATAGTGAACGTGACCGACGCCGCTAGGCGCAGCCACCACTTGTAACCCTTCGGCTTCAGTAGTCCGAAGTACAACTCCAGAACTGCCAGCGGAATGACAACGCACGCCTTGGCAGCTGAAATGCCAGCCGGCGAAACCTCGGTGACAAGGGCAATGAGCGCGACCTGGTACAAGAACTGGAGTCCCCCACCCCAGAGCGCAGCCGCACGAATGCCCGGGTGCCAGATGTCGCGCATACGCACGGTGCGCGCGTCTCCTCGCAGCCGCCGCTCCAGCCAAGGGCCAAGTGCGGCAACCGCCGGAAACTTGAATGCCACAGCCAAACACCCGGTAAGTGCCGTGAACATGAGCACGCGCATCACCGGGTCGTCGCTCGTTCCCGGGAACGGGGCCAACGTGGGCTTTTTCAGCGCAAGGTTTACCCCGTTGAAGATAGTCACGCCGATCATCCAGCCGAACGCAATCCACCGAAGGCGGTATTGCGCAGCCTCGGACAGATCCTCCAGCCGTTCTCTTGTTTGTTCAGCCACAGCTTTCTCCCCCCTCAATTGGCGCCACGCAGCGCGATGAGCTGTGGAAAAATCGATTGCTTCGGTGCTGCAAAACGTCGAGCGCCTTGCCAGTGCCCTACTATATCCTTTTGCTTAACAAAGTCAACCTTTTGAACAATATCCCACCTCTGGTACCATAAGCGCATGGACCCATCACCCCAGCCCCACTACGAACCAAGCGAATGGACAACGCGGCAAACATTTGTACGCTTGCTCAACGAGGCCTGCGCCGCGCACAATGCCACCCTTTCGTGGTCGTCAGAAAACTGGGTAGCGCACATACAAAAAGGCAATGTGACCACTATTATTTACGGCTACACCTTTCCACTCAACAACGCAGCCGTGGCCGGTGTGCTGCGCGATAAATCTGCAACATACCAAGTGCTCGCCGCGGCAAGCGTGCCGGCAATTCCCCACTTTTTGTTGCGACTGCCCGCGCTGCGCAGTGTGGAAGGTGCAGCCGCTGCCGCGCAAAAACTTGCGCCACTCCCCCTGGTGGTAAAACCAAATATGGGCGAAAGCGGCGGGTTCGATGTGACACACTGCCAGACTACCCAAGAACTGGACGCTGCACTGCGCAATCTTGCGAGTCGACACCAAAACCTGGCCGTATCGCCGTTTGTGCAGATTGCCCGCGAATTCCGCGTGGTTATGTTGGCCGGCGAACCTCTGTTGGCGTTCGAGAAGGTTCGTGGCCCGCACGAATGGCGGCACAATTTGCGGCTCGGCGCAGCACCGGGCCTGGTTGGTGTCGACGCTTCGGCCGAACTCACCGCCCTCGCCCGTCGCGCCCTGCATGCAACTGGCGCTGAACTCGCCGCTGTGGACATTGCCGAAACCCCTGACGGCTACAAAATTATGGAGATTAACGGCGGCATTTCGCTAGGGTCTTTTGCGGGGCATTCTACAAAGAACTTCACCCTAGCACTGGAAGCATACATGGAAATTTTAGAAAAATCGCTCGACTAGTCCTACTTTCCTACATAATAGGCCGGTAACCAATAATGCCCGAGCGCTTCTTCTGCAATAACAGAATCAAATACTCCCTTCCTCAACGCTAAGTCAAAGTGTATTTTAGGTGATTTTTCGTGAGTAGAAAATCGAACATCATTAGCAAGCGCGCCCGCACTAGTATCGTTTACTACATCCGCCATCTGCGAAATAGGAACGCTATGCGACATCGCTTTGATAAAAAGAGAAATTGGATCGCTAGAACTTATCTCATTATCTTGACGATACTTATTGTAATAAGATTGACCATTGTTAGAGTTACGAATCATCTTTGAAGATTCAAATAAAAGCACGAGTAGAGGGTCGGGGCTATAGCTTTCACTTCTCAAAGTCTGAAATGTCGCCTCCGCACCACGGATAATGAATTTTATTTGTCGAGGCGTAAGGTTATATACGCTCAACAATCTTTGGCACCAGTCAACAATGTACTTCTTGTAATCCTCCTTGTCGGTAATCTGTTTGTTGAATATTGTTTCCACAAAAGTACTCATATCTCGAGCAGTGACTTCAAAATCTATAACTATATCTAGCGCTTTTACATATGCACGCTGATTGATTTCATCATCGAATGACAGGCGTGCAATCGGGATCAATGCTTTAATCTCAATACCTTCTACAGGAAAATTTCTCAAGAAATGACTCAATGTTTCAATAAAATTGATTCCAGGAATTCCCGATCTATCTGCGTCTTCGATTTCAATATAAATACGCCGTGGCTTCGGTCTTCGCAGTTCGTCACTCAACAAGTCTGAAAATATTTTTTGGATTTGGAAAACTCGCTTCGCAGGCGAAGTAGCCGTAAACTGAGTAAAAATTTTCCCCAGGCCCTTGCCGACAACTGGAATCATTTCAAGGCTACCCTCGATCACTCCATCCATTTTCGTAACAGGTTCGCCGTCAATGATCCTTCGCATCGATTCAAAAAGTGGGTTATTATATTGCTCAACAAAATCGAGAACAAAGCCTTCCCAAAGCGCGCTACGGTCCGGATATTTCCAAGCATCGAAGTGGATCCAAACAGTCTTCTTAGAATCACTTGCATTATGCTCACGATATTTATTAAGCATTACGCTTTTACCAATCCCGTATTCACCTACGATGCCGATGAGAGCTCTTTCTGGAGTATTTTCCACTTTTACACCAAGAGCGCTCACTTTATCACCGTAATTCAATAAGTCTTTTACGCGGTAGTCTTCGTCAGCCGCCTTCGCGTCTCGCAGCAGCGTGAACTTTTTTTCCGAACTTTGTGCCATTAACTCTTCCTTTCCTCTACTTTAACAGAAAATTTACATTTCTATGATTGCATTGCATAATGTTAATAACACATCTGTTACAGTGAACCTCATGAGTTTATACCTTGGCATTGTAAGGTTTTAACCCAACTGCCTTTCAAGATAAAAGTAGCTATGCCGCCGACGGATCGGGGCGGGCGTGGGTATTCAGACGACTTTATAAAACGAACAACTAGCGAGCTTTCACTCTAAAAAGCGCTATGTTTCTAGACGGTTACGGCTTAACAGCTGTTGGCATATTAAGACTGAAGTAATAAGATTGCCATATGAAGATATTCGATGCACGTTTCGCTGGCGGAACAATCTTGACTGGCATAGGCACGGTCGGCGCTATTGCTGGCCTCGTTTCATTCCTGCCACCAACAAGCAATGCCATACTCGGTATTTTACTGGTAGCCATTTGCCTACCCATGGCCGTCTTTGGTTATCGATTCGCAAAAAACGCACCTCCCAGCCCTACAAGAACGAGCGTTGAGGCGTTGCGTAAGGCTGGATTACTGGACAAAAATAAAAAATAACAATTGTTACGTGCCATGCCCCTACGACGATCTGTTGTCGTAGGGGCATGGCGTCAGGCGTTGCTCAGTACTTCCAGCACCATGAGCCACCCGGCGAGAAGGTGATGCCCGCCCGCTTGCGCGGGTTCGCGTAGTACGCCTGAGCGGCGCACACCGTCACCATCGCCTGACACACCTGGGTGAGGATCGTGACTTGACCCACCAGACCCGTGTTCCAGCAGGTCACGGTTGCAGCCCAGTACGAGCGACGCGCCTGCTCGGTCTCGTAGTCGTCGAGCATGACGTCGATCTGGAAGGCTTGCGCCCCCGGCCGCACCGTCACCGCTTGGGCCGGACTCGGCACCGTGAAGACGGTTGCCAGTACCACGGCCACTGCGACAGCAGCTCTGGCAAAGAGCTTGCTCTTGCCCTTACACATCGGTAGCTCCTAGCGTTGATGTCGCCACAAGAACGGCTGTTCAGGTGGCAGGAGTGCATCACCTCTGTAGAAGCAGGCGACGAGGGCTATTCTAGCAATAGTTCCCTCAAGTTACCATGTTTTACTTGTTAAATAATGCTGCGGAATAATCAACATTCTCATCTGTTATATGTAGAAAAATGGCGGCGTTACAGAGGTAACAACCGCCAGCACAGATGTAATTTTCATGGGCGCGGCTCCTGCCGGAGCTACCGCGAACAGGAGCCGCGCGATCATGAGAGGCATGGTAAGGACAATTGGGTTCGCAATCCCAGTCGTCTAGACTCACTCTGCCTGTAATCAAAAACTACATGCAGTAGCCATTCTAGCAAACATATTATTGTTGGCAATCTCATTTCTACTTTTGAATTTTACATTACCTCTGTTAAAATAACCTCTATATGAGTTCTCTCCAAATCGGCATCGTCGGCCTTCCCAACGTCGGCAAATCTACCCTGTTTAACGCGTTGACCGACGCCAAAATTTTGGCCGCCAACTACCCATTCGCCACCATCGAACCAAACACTGGCATCGTGCCCGTGCCAGACGCTCGCCTGAACGTGCTCGGCAAACTATACGACACGCAAAAAATCGTGCCTGCCACAGTAACTTTTGTAGACATTGCGGGCTTGGTTGCCGGCGCAAGCAAAGGTGAGGGCCTGGGCAACAAGTTCCTGGCGAATATTCGCGAATGCGACGCCATTTGCCACGTGGTGCGCGCCTTTGCCGACGACAACGTGGTGCACGTGGCCAACCGCGTGGATCCCACGAGCGACATCGACATTATTAACACTGAGCTTATTTTGGCCGATCTTGCCACCATCGAAGGTCGCATCAGTCGCATGGGCAAAGAAATCAAAGCCAACCCTAAACTCAAAACTGTGGCGGAATATTTAGAAACTCTCAAGCGCCACCTCGAACAAGGCACTCCCCTGCACAAATTGCCCAGCCTCGACCACGACGCCATTAGCGACCTGCACCTGCTTACCGCAAAACCAGTGATTTACGCGTTTAACGTGAGCGAAGACACCTTGGCCGATGATGACGCCAAGCAAAAACTCGAGGCACTTGTTGCCCCCGCCCGCAGCATTTTTATTTGCGCCAAGCTCGAAGAAGAACTGCGCGAACTGCCCGAGGAAGACGCGAAAGAAATGCTCGCAACCTACGGCCAAACCGATTCCGGCCTGAACCAACTTATTAAAGCGGCGTACGCAACGCTCGGCCTGCAAAGTTACCTCACGGCGGGCCAAAAAGAAACCCGCGCCTGGACCATTAAAAAAGGCAGCACCGCGCCGCAAGCTGCCGGGGTTATTCACACCGATTTTGAACGCGGATTCATTGCCGCCCAAATTGTAAATTACGACGATCTTATTGCCGCTGGCTCAGAGGTCGCCGCCAAAGCCGCAGGCAAAATGCGCACCGAAGGCAAAGAATACGTCATGCAAGATGGTGACGTAGTTGAGTTCCGATTTAACGTGTAAAAATTCTGAGGTCAGGCAGTAATGATGAAAAGAGCTTTTAAAGTAACTATCGGTATCCTCGTGGCACTATGCGGAATAAGTCTGGTGGCGGCGGGTATTTATTTGACCTTCCAGAGTACATGGGAATGGTTAGCGCTTGCTGCTTTTGGAGGTGGTGTTACGATTGCAGGTTATTCGCTTGCAACTGGAGCAAAAGCTAAAGAATTCTTTGAAATGCTGCGCGATACTTTCGGTGTATAAAATCAATTGTTCGCGGTCGCCCGCCGCTCTGGATGAGACGGCGGGTGACCTGGTGAAGGTTCTAGCGCTGGCTGGAACCGCGCCGACGGTTGGAGCTGTCGGTGGTTCCATTGCGCATGGCCCGGCTCTGCTGCTGACGCTGCTGGCTCGAACCCGTGCGGAACATGCCCGAACCGTAGCTGGCTGTCTTCGTCTGGAAGCCGCCACCGGAACTGCCGGAACCGAAGATCATCAACCCGATCATGCCCATCGACGCTGCGCCTTTGCGCCCTCTTCCCCTACCGGCCAATTAGCCACTTCCTCTCCCGCGATGAATCGCGGATAGGTGGGTACGGCAAGATTCACAGAGTTGACCGACTTTTGCCGCCCAGCTACTGTTACAAATACATTCTTAAGACGTGTACTTGCTCTTACCGCCACGGCATATTATGGTAAGTTCCCTCGGAAGTCAATAACTCCATTCGAGAGAGTTGTGTGACTGTAAAGAGAGTGAGATAGTACCAGAGGTCATCTATTGACCTAAAGTTGATTTTATTGTAAAATATTTTCATTCACCCACCCATCCCCTAACCAGAGGGTTCGATGAAGCACGAACCTGGTGTACACCCCGTGATGCCGGACTATAGATAGGCTCCCAAGCCTACTTCTTCCCGCACCACTGGCACGACATCGCGATGTCAACCTGTGTGCGGGATCCCCGCACACGTCATTCAATCGACAACCAGGAGGCACCAAGATGAGCACCACCGACCTGACCGACCACGACCGTACCGTCGTCCTGCCCAAGCTGAACGAGCTGCCGCCGTACGACCACGCCCAGGGCTTCGCTCTGGCGCTGAAGCTCGACGCGTCGCTCGTGCTGCTGCGCGGCATCGCCGAGCGGTACCTCACCCACGACAACCCGGACAACAGCCACCAGGTCACGGGCCTGCCGTACATCAACGTACTGCTGGCTCACGGCTGGGAGCTGCAGAGCGTGCGGCAGTTCGTGCACGACATGTGCTTCGACACCGACGACGACACCGAGAGCGCGGAACACCGCGAGGGCTTCATGAACAGTGAGGAGGCCTGGCGCATCTGCCAGACCCCCGAGCAGCTCATGGAATTCCTGCGTGACATGCCGCCCGGTCGGGTGTTGATGCCCAGCGTGCGCACGCGGCTCACCGCCTTCATGGCCGAGCTGCGTCCGAACGCCAAGCAGAACGCACGCGACATCGAGAAGCTCGAGAACCTGGCCGCGGCCCGACTCGAGTGCATCGACAACGAACACCAGTTCACCATCGTGCTGCGCGTGGCGTCCCGCATGGGGCGGCGCGATCAGCTCAAGCTGGCGAGCAAAATGCGCGGGCACGGCTGGGACCTGGTGTTCCTGGGCTACGTCATGGCCAAACACCCCAGCGAGCACGACCACACCTGGACGCTCCGCGCGATCCGTCTGTGGCTCAACGACTGCCCGTGGCAGGGCGCCGACATGCTGCGTTGGCTCATCATGGGCTTCCAGTTGGCGTTCCCGGAGTTCTGGTACGAGGTGCTGCAGCAGTCCGCGGTTTACAGAATGTTCGCGTACTCCGGCTGGCACATCGTGCCACTCAAGCTTGGCCCCGATGGTCGGCTGCGAGCCACGGTTCCCGGCAAGGGCGAGCGGATCGCCGTGATCCACCAGCCCGGCGAGCAAATGCCCACCGGTCGCGCGATCGTGTCGCGGCAGCAGCTCGAAAAGCTGACGCCAAAGCACACGCCCGGCGGCAAGCTGTACACGCTGCCGCTCACGCCGGCGAACGCGCCGACCGACGAGCAGCTGAGCCACCCGTACGACGTGTTCTACGCCGACCCGCACGGCACCCGGGGCCTCCGCAAGGTCACTCCCGGCAAGGCCAGGTAGGTCACCACCCGACTCCGCGCGCTTCCTTAAGGCGCGGAGTCGGGGCACTTCCCGTTTTATGCGTCCGCGCATGACACAGGCAGTGTTCCCCCACCCGACAAACCGAGTATAATAATCGCTGTGACTGGCGATTATTTATTTGTTCACTACGGGTACGACGGCAATTTAGCGCCGCAACTCACGCTCCACAAAATGGGCGCGGAGACTTTTGAGCACCTCACGCCCGTGGGCAAAACTATCACCCTTTCTTTTAATAAAAATCAGCGCTTTTGCACCGGCTGGCACGATCTCGCCACTGGCGAGAGCTGGCCCTGCCCCGACACCACAAAACTCCCCGAACAATATGCGCAGTGCCGCCACTGCCAACAAAAAACTGGTTTTAACCCGGCATTTTACAATGCCCTGAGTGTGTCGCCGCAACAACAAGCGCGCAACGCGCAACCGCACATTTTGTACCTCGCGCACTTCGCGCCAGGCGTGGTTAAAGTCGGAATTAGCTGGGCCGACCGCGGCATTCGCCGGCTGCTCGACCAAGGCGCACGCAGCGCACTCATTATAAAAACCTACCCAACCGCCACGATTGCCCGCCAGTACGAAGCCAAGATTGCAGCGCTGCCCGGCATTGCCGAAACACTGCAAGTGAAAGCTAAACATAAATTATTAGGCCGGGCGTACGACCCCACGGCCGCAGCCGAAGAGCTCGCCACGGTGCGCGACCGACTGGTAAACGACATTGGTCTGTCGCCCGACGACAACCAACCGCTGTACCTCGACGACTATTATTTAGGCGACACCGCTCTCAACCAACCCATTATTTTGCACGGCGAACACCGCATTTCGGGGCGCTGCGTGGGTATGCTGGGCAGCACGCTTTTAACCGAACACGGCGGCGAACAATACGGCCTGTGCGTGAGCGATTTTACTGGTTATGCAGTGACTATCAGCGACGAAATCGTCGCGAACACTCACCAGCCACAACAAGCAAGCTTGTTCTAAAAAGTGTTTCGTGCCCGGAGGCAGACGCTGCATGAGCGACTGCCTCCGGGACTTTTACCCCGTGTTCGTACTGGTCGTACTGTTATGCGAGAGTGCTGGCCTTGATCAGGCCGTGAACCGCACCTGACGGCGACGGTACATGAACACCGCACCGGCACCGAGCACGAGCAGACCCACGCCGGCCGCGATCACGCCACCGGCCGGTGCGCCCGTGACCGGGAGCTGCGGCTGGTTGCCGCCGCCACCGGGGGCCGCGCTGGACGTCGTGGTCGACGGGGTCGGCGACGCGCTGGTCGGCGGCGTCGTCGGCTTGGTCGGCGGCGTCGTCGGGACGCTGCACTTCACCGTGATGGTCGTCTCCTTGAACTGGCACCAGGTCTTGCCGCCGGCCCAGACCGCGGCGACGAGCTTGTGCTCGCCGTTCTCCAGGTTCTTGAAGTGGAAGACGACCGTCTCACCGGCCTTCACCCACTCGATCTGCGGCTTGCTGTCGCCGATCTGCACCTTGATCTTGAACGGGTACTCGGCGCGGTTGGTGACCGGGACGTCCTGGGACGTACCGTCCTTGGTGACCACGCAGCACGCGTAGCCGATCCTCGGGCGCTTGATGCACTCGGGCTCGGTCTTGTCGCCGCCCTTGCCGCCGGTGAGCACCATCGGTGCGTCGGCCGTGATCTTGCTCGGGTGCGGGTTGCCACCCTTGCCGTCACACCAGTTGATCCGCTTGCACTTGTCGCCCGTGCACTGGTCGTCGTCGCCGCCCTTGCCCTTCTCCGTGAACGTACTCGGCTGCGAGTACACGGAGGTGGTGTTGGTGTCGACGGAACCGGTGTTGCCCTCCGTCGCGGCCGCCGGGCTGGCCAGGAAGCCCAGGCCCAGACCGATGAACGCGACGGCGGCTGCGAGGCTCACCGGACGTCGCCAGTTGCGGCGGCGAACGGGTGCTCGCGTTTCGGGTGCACTCACGTGCTGTTCTCCCTCGTTTGTTCCGATATTCCGAACAGGTTTGCGTGCCAAAACTTTCGTCCCGGCACGCAAAAAATATTATACCACAATATTAAATAAAATTAAGAGGTTACCGCGATTTTGTCAGCAAATAGAAGCGTTCGCGGTTACCTTTTGCACCCGTAATGTCGCTATCGGCTTTTTGGCGAATCACAAATGCGCCTTTTGACCAGGCTTCAAAATCGCGCAAAATGGTGCGGCGCATGGCGTCGTTTTTAATGACGCCTTTGTGTTTTGCGTTGGCTCCGGCTTCAAACTGCGGCTTTACCATGGCCACCACCTGCGTGTGCGGGCCACTCAAGCCGGCAACGTGCGGCAAAATATCGCGCAAGCTAATAAAACTCACGTCAATAACCACAATATCAGGGGTGACGCTCAGGGTCTTCATATCACGAAAGTCAGTTTGTTCGTGCAATTCAATCGCCGGGTGACCGTGCAAACTTGGGTGTAGCTGGTTGGTGCCCACATCTACGGCAATGACTTTTTGCGCGCCGTGTTGCAGAGCGTAATCGGTAAAACCGCCTGTACTGCTGCCCACATCGAGCACAACTTTGTCTTTAAAATGCAGGTTCAATGCCGCCGCAACAGAGGCTAATTTTAAGCCAGCGCGCGATACGTACTGTTCTTTGGCGGTGAGTTGCAGTTTTGCGTCGGCGTTCACAAAATAGCCCGACTTTTTAATCTCGCGGCCGTTCACTGTAACTTTGCCAAGTTTAATCCAGCTTTCGGCCTGCGACCGGCTGTTTACGAGCCCGCGCGCCACCAATGCTTGGTCTAATCGCTGTTTTTCCATTACTTGACATCTTAACAAAATTAATATATAATTGTCAATGACCACAACACATCCCGGTGGTCGTTTTCGTACCCAACGATCGTTAGTGAGGCATATCGTGACACAGTCCGATGGGTCATTCGACTCCTTCGAGGGTCCGACAGATCTCCCGCGCGCCCAGAACGCGGGCACCATCCCCGAGCAGGGTCTAGTCTTCCTATCACTGGAGGACAACCCGTTCGGCGCGAGCCTGACCACCCCGCACATCTTCGTGGCGCGGCGCGACCGCGGCCAGCAGAAGTACGTGGTGCACTCCAGCCTCGACCGGCTGCTGGTGCGCATGCTCGCGGCTGGTCGCATCACCGGCGCCATGATCACCGGCGCTGAGGGTGGCAACCTGATCACCCTGAACCTGACGGTTCCGGAAAGTGACGCGCCCGAGTTCAGCACCTACTCCAAGCTGGTCGAGCTCATCAACTGGCTCAACGCCTGGAGCGGTTCCGATCGGGACATGCAGCAAATCGGGGAACAGTTCGCGCATCTCATGGACCTGCACCGCGAGGACCGCCGGCAGTTCAGCACGGCACGCACTGAGGTCTACGCGACCGTGCGCAAAGCCCTGGTGAACGCCTTCAACCACGCGCTCGAGGCAGGCCCGACCCGGCCGCAGCTCAAGGCGACCGACCAGCCGTGACCGACACGTTCGATCACAACTCCGCCGACCGGCGGAAGTGGCCCGGTGTCAGCGTCCTCAACGGTTGGATCATCTTCAACGGTTCCACGCAGATGGGCTTCACGCTCAGCCTCGCGTGGTCGCCCGGGGAAGAACGAAGCGCTCGCGGTGAACACGCGCGCGAGCAAGTCCAGAACATGGACCTGCCGCGGGCAATCACGGAGTGGTTGCTCAACCTGTTCCACGACGGGCTAGTGGCTTCGGTCACCGTACAGTTCGCCGAAAATCGGTGGCGAATCAACATCGCTTCTCCGCTGAACCACCTCCAAACAGAGGAAGTCGTGGAGATTGTCGACCGGTTATACGTCGCCGCGAACCTGCCCCAGGGCAGTCCGGGTGAGCGAGTCGCAGAGGTCGGCGCCATTCGTGGCGACGGCAGCCTCTACTCCGAACAGGATGCCCTTGCCCACTGGCTGGGCGGACGCATCCAGCGGGCTGTTCAGCAGATTTTTGCGTTCAGCCTAGGGTAACCAGCCCCTAAATGTACAACCGGCCGCGTCCCTCGCGGGTCGCGGCCGGTTGTACCGTAAGTTTTAAGGCCCAATGGGCTATTTTTTTCGCTCTAAATAATCGGCGGTACGGGTATCTACTTTAATGATGTCGCCTGTTTTAATGAACGCCGGCACTTTAATAACCAGACCTGTCTCAAGTGTGGCATCTTTTTGCACGCTGCTGGTGGTGTCGCCTTTTACCACATCTTCGGCGTATGCCACCTTCAGGTACAGGTTATTTGGCAGTTCAACATTAATAACTTTGCCATCAAAAAATTGCAGAGTTACTTCAAGGCCATCAGTAAGATACGGGGCAACATCTTCGACGAAGTCAGCAGACAGCTCGAACTGTTCGAATGTTTTGCCGTCCATAAAAAAGTACGTACTGCCGTCGTTGTACAAATATTGCACGGTGCGGTTATCGACGATTGCGGCGTCGAGGCGATCTGACCCCTTAAATGTTTTGGGAATCACCGCGCCATCGAGCAAACTTTTTACGCGCACGTTCACAATACTGCCGCCGCGGCCCATTACTTTTTGGCTATATTCAACAACACGGTATGGCTTGCCGTCGAGCTGCACAAGCGTGCCTTTTTTGAGGTCAGTAATACTTAAACTCATTGGTATCCTTCTCGGGTGAAGCGAGCGCCGCCTCTTTACGTTAGCGCTATTTTATACTAATTACCTCTGTTATACAAGATTTGGCGCACTCACGGTATTTGAGCCAAGCCCGGTGAATGCCGTCGCTACCCCACCGTGGAACATGTTGTTGGTATATAAATTGTAATCGCACCCCGCCACCTCGCGGACACCGTACAAAAACCCCGGTGGCCCGCCCCAAAAGTTACAGCCGCTTACCAAGTTATGATGAGCTGCGCCGGGGTCAATATATTGGTAGTCAATTGCTGGCACAAGGGTTGCATTAATCTGTGCGTTTGGCGGTGCTCCAACCTCTGTATTGGGCGTGTAGTTCGCTCCAAACGAACAGCCGGTAATAGACCAGTTTGTAGCACCACCATTAAACAGGATTGACTGATTGGCGTTTGCTTCCATAACGCAGCCAGTAAGTACACCCAGGTGTGCATAGTTGGCGAATACATGCACCCAATTGCAGTAAAAATGCACTCCTATTACCCGGAAGTTTGCCCCCGTACAATACAGGCCTCCAGCCATAATAAGCCCGCTTGGTGCCTCATATGCTGCATTGCTTGTACGGCCGGTTGGATCGTACCCATTGTTCGCCACAAAACCGCCAATAAGCTGCGAGTCGGTATTCATGGTCACTCCGTATCCCCAGTTTTTGTAAAATGAGCAGTTCATAAAGATGTTTTCATACGGGTAGGGCGCGGTCGGCGTATAGGCCACCGAAGCGCCAGTGTTTGCTACCGCCGCCGAGGAGTTATACCCACGTTGCACGGTAAGCGTGTCGGCATTGACGGCTGTTACCAAACATGTTTCCGACCAATTAATGCGCATTTGGAAGGGGGTAAACTGAGGATTGCCCACCGACTGCGGAAACCGTACACCCTGTCCGGCACGCAACTGAATTGTCGTTTGGCTCGCCGTAATACTTGCTGCTAGCTGCGCATCACCAGCATTTGCGCCAACCGTGGCTGCCACGGTATTTACCCCAATAAAACAATGCTGCACCACTATATTCACGAGTCGCGACCGCCCAAGCGATATACGGAGACCAACCGTGCGCGCTTCCGCGTCTTGGTTTTCCATATCGCCATCGAGACACAAATTCTCTATGTGGAGGCCGCTAAACTGATTGGTTAGCCAGTTCCATCCGGAAATGAGCGCACCCAAATTAGCGCCTGGCGCCTGCTTTACTACCGAACCGCCATGTGCCGGATCGGTACACATGTCGCCGCGAATTTGCAGTGCTCCGGCTTGGGCGTCATCGGGAATAAAAATTGTGTTCGCAATTACATACGCCTGCGGCGACGCGGGCACATACACAGCGCACCCGCGCTTGCCGCCACCGGCCATTGCTGCCAAAACTGCTGCTTGGAACGCCGCCGAATCATCGGTCACGCCATCGCCTTTTGCGCCAAACGCCCGTACGTTAAACACCTGTGAGCCTTTGTCTAAAAAGGTTCCGGCTTCAAACACTTTGGCGCCGGTGACTGTTTGTGCGGCCGCCAGTTGCACTACCGCATCGTTCGCAGCTTTTGTATCGAGCGCCGCTTGCACCGCTGCCGAAATAGGCTTGTCGACATCGGTGGTGTTGTCGACATACCCCAGCCCCACCATTTGCTTGGCGGCTATGCGCAGTGTTCCGTCTTCGTTATGTGACACGCGCAAGAAATCGTTAAGGACGTCTCCCCACTTTCCTGCGTCTTTTCCTGGTGTTGGTAATCGTGCCACGCCAGGGAGTATGGGCATAGTTGCCTCGGGTTGCAAGTAGGTTTCTCATCAATAGATGTTGTAAAAAAGTAAAAAACCTGCAAAATGCAGGCTTTTTACTGGTTCACAAACAATTAATTGTTCGCAACGAATGGCAGCAGCGCCAAGTGGCGAGCGCGCTTAATAGCGGTTGCCAGTTGGGTTTGCTGTTTTTGGCTGAGGCCGGTTTTGCTGCGTGGCTCAATTTGGCCGTATACGTTCACAAAACGCTGCAATTGCTTCACATCTTTGTAGTCGAAGTATTTGACTTCGTTCTTGAATCGCTTCATATTGTAATTACTCCTTAGAATGGGATTTCGCTCAGGTCAATTGGCTTGTCGTCGATTTCTTCGACTGCTGATTCTTTTTTAGCGCCGGTGCTTCGTGGCGCACTGCTCCGCGGAGCGGCACCTTCACCACCTTGGCCGCCACCGTCCAGGAAGGTCACGTCGTTTGCAACGACTTCTACCTTGCTGCGCTTTTGGCCGTCTTGCTCCCAGCTGCGCTGGCTCAAGCGGCCCTGCACCAAACACTTGCGGCCTTTGCTGAGGTACTGGTTCACCAGTTCACCCAGTTTGCCCCAAGCGGTCACGTCAAAATAATCGACAGCTTCTTGCGCTTGACCATCTTGGCCTTGCCATGAGCGGTTCACAGCGAGGCTAAAACTACAAACACTTTGGCCGGTTGGTGTGGTGCGTAGTTCTGGGTCGCGCGTGAGGTTCCCCATCAGAATGACTTGGTTGATACTTTTACTCATATACCCCGCTCCTTTTCTACCCTATTCTTCTTCTTTGGTGGTTTCTTCTTTGACTTCTTCTTTAGCTTCGGCTTTTGCTTCGTTTTTGGCTTCGCGTTCTTCGGCTTCGGCCTTGGCGGCAACAGCTTTAGGATCGACAGCAGTCAGCAAGTAGCGCAAAACTTCGTCGGTGATATTAAGGGTGCTTTGCAGCTTCTTAACAGTTTCACCAGGCAGAGCGACTTCCATAAACACGTACATGGCAAAATCTTCTTTGCCAATACGGTATGCAAGTTTACGCTTGCCCCAGTTTTCCTCTTTTGTGATGTCACCTTGGTTATCTGCAATAATCTTGCGGACCTTGGTGAGTGGTTTTTCCAGATCAATTTCGAGATCTGGGTGCAGCAGCACTACGAGTTCGTAGTCGCGCTTCATACTCATTCCTCCCTATGGAATCCGTGTTCGCGGATGCGTTCTTTATAACGCAGGTTAGTTATTAACAGATGTAATTATAGCGTATTTACCCGACCGTGACAAGATAGCACCATGATATTGACTATTTTGCTGATTTATTCAATAATAATAAACGATCATCCCCTACTGTTGGAGGAATTTGTGAGTCTCGAAGTTCGTACGCTGCGCGCCACCGGCTCGACCTGGCTCATTGCCGGGTACGAAGTGGAAGGTCCGCTCAATGAGCGCCTAGAGGAAGCCGAACTGCTGGTGTCTGCGCTGCGGCCGCTGGTGATTCACCCGCACCCGCTGATGAACGACATTCGCGGCGGTGCCATCGCCGGACTGGCGCTCAGGCTGGCCGGCATCCTGAACAGCGTTCAGCCGGTCCAGTTCCACCACTACGACCTGGCCCAGTCGGTGCTCCAGGAGGCCTACAACCTGCTGCTCCGCGCGCGCGAAATGGTCGCGATCGATCGCGCCACTGACCACACACGAGCCGGCGTAATGGTGATCGGCAACAACTACGACTACTTCGGCTACGACTGGAGCGACCTGATCCAGGTGGCTCCGGGCAACTGATCGCACGTCGAGGAGACATCATGTCACTCACCATACGCACGAAGCGCAGCGGTAAGCTCGTGACCGGCTACGAAGTGATCGGTTCCACCACCGAACGGGAGCCGCAGATCACCATGCTGACCACCGTTCTGCGCGAGCTGACACCGTACGGCATCAACACGCCGAAGCTGCTCCCTACCCGCCAGGCCATGGCCGCGGTGTCGCTGCAACTGGCGGCGCTGCTGAACGGCTGGGACGGCAACCCGCAGATGCGCAGGGAGGCGATCGCCGCCCTCGATGCCATCCACGTGTACCTGCTTCACTGCGGGCAACCCCTTCCGGGCACAACGCCGCTCACCGACGCTGAGGAACTGGAGGCCGGCTACAAGCTGACCGAAGGTTACGACTACTTCGGCTACGACTGGGACAGCCTGTTCAGCAGCACAGCCTGATCCGCCTCGCACAAAAAGACGTCCCGTCTTGCGTGCGGGGCGTCTTTTAATTTTGGAAGGATGTCAGATGGGTTTATGCGTAAACCACTCTGGTATCTTGCCAAAAATTTTACGTGTCGGGGTGACCATGGCTCTCGCCACGATCACCCCGACTCGCTATTCACTTACTGCGACCGGTTTCCCGGTCAGCGCACTCTGCGGTGTTCCCCGGTGCCGCTCCACGACGATGTGGAGTTGGCACCCGCCGGCAGGGCCTGGCGCCCGCCGCCGTCGAGGATGTGATCCTCGTGGCGGCCGGACAGGTCGTGCGGCGTCTTGTTCCAGTAGTAGCGCGTGCTCGTGCGGAGCAGCTCCAGGGCACCCTTGTAGGCGGGAATCGTGGTGAAGATCCACCACAACGCCACACCCACGAACAGCCGCCAGCCGAGGCCGAACTGCTGGTTCTGGGCGTTCACCGGAACGTGCTGGAAGCTCTCGTGCTCCTGCTGGCGCAGGGGCGTGAGGAGCATCTGGTACAGCAACGCGAAGTTGCCGACCACCGCGACGAACATCGCCGGGTAGTACACGTAGGGCGGGAACAACTGCTCGATGAAGAGCGTGACGCCCTCCCAGCCGAAGATCCGCGACGCCAGGTACAGCGCCGTCGTCGCCCACATGATCGGGTTGATCAGGAACGACAGCGGCGTGCCGCCGATGAAGAGGTTGTAGGCCAGGTAGTGCCCCACGCCCATCTCGCGCATCGACCGGATCGGCCGGCGCGACTGGACCAGGAACGTCATGATGAACCCCTTGAGCCACCGGCTCTTCTGGTTCTTGGCCTTGCGGAGCGTGTCCGGCGCCCCCTCGAACGTCACGGTGTCCACCATCTTAATGGTGAAGCCGCAGCGCACGAGTCGGGCCGCCAGGTCGGCGTCCTCGGTCACGTTCCAGGAGTCCCAGATGTTCGAGACCGTGATGATCCGCGAACCGAACTGGTACTTCGTGGCGCCGTACTGCCGGTCGACCTCCCAGAGGGCGGAGGTCAGGAAGTGGTTGCTCGTGCCCCCGAGCGGCGGGATCAGACCCAGACGCGCGAGGCCGGTCAGCATCCACCGGAAGTGGACGACGTACTCGGCCCAGTACAGCACGCTGGGCAGCCCGTCACGCGGGTTCCAGAACTGGAGCATCCCCTGCACGCACGCGACGGTCTTGTCGCGGGCCATGTAGAAGTCGAGGGTCGCCACCGCTTTGCGCAGTTGCAACACCTCGGCCCGGTCCTCGAAGTCCCAGATGAGCGTGCGCTCGCCCGTGACCTTGGTCATGGCGTAGTTGCACGCCTTGGGCTTGGTGCGCGGACCAACGTCCGGCACCACGACCAGTTCCATGCCCGCGGGCAGCGTGTGCCCCCGGACGATGTTAAGCGTACTCTGGTCGTCCTCGTCGACGACGAAGAGCACCTGGAGCAAGTCCTTCGGGTAGTCGATCCGATCGATCCACTCCAGGAGCCGGCGGAAGCCGTCCCGAGTCTCGTCCCGCATGGGGACCAGGATCGAATAGGTGGGCAGGTTCTTGTCGTCCTGCGCCAGCGTGAGCCGCGGGAACCGGTAACCGGCGCCCGCAGTCGCCACCAGCAGCTTGAAGCCGACGAACACCACGTAGAACAGGGTGATCGCCGCAGCGAAGAACCGGAGCAGCGCGACCGGACCCGCCAGGATGCCGTACAGGACGGCGCCCCCGGCGAGCACGGTGATCAGGATCTGTTGTCCGAGGCTAAGGAAAACCTCCGCGGTCTGGTCCTCGCCCCTCTCGGGCTTTTGCTGAGAAATCAGGCTCACGTCGGTCATCCGTTCCGCTTGTAGATCATGTAGCCGTTCGGGTTGTCCCCGGTCGGCTGACGATAGACGAGCTGGTAGGCCGCGAGCACCGGAGCATTCTCCAGTGTGTTACAGACCTTGTCCCGGAAGTCCGGGATGCACCGCATGATGATCCACCGAATGTTGTTGCCGGCCGGGTCGGCCAGCGACTTCTTCCAGCGGTCGTTCTTGTTGGTGCCCTCGTAAATCATGTTCTGCGACGGAACCGTGAAGAAGACGGGCCGCTCGTTACCGAACGTCTCGACCAGCACGTCACCGCCGTCGTACATGGGCTTGAAGTTGTCGATGACCTTCTGACCCTCGATGTCGCGCTCACCCTTGAGCCCGGCGACCGCCTCGTTGACCGTGACCACGTCGTCGTGCCGGATGGCGCTGACCGTCGTGGCCACCGCCAGTCCGAAGACCACCGCCAGGGCGACGATCTTTACCAGCCTGAACTTGCGGAGCCAGCCCACGGCATACCCGGCGAACAGTGCCACCGGGATGACCATGATGAGGCCGAACCGCACGTTGTAGAGACTGCCGTTCACCTGGAGCACGTGCAGCGGACGCTGCCCGGACTCGATCGCGTAGACGAAGAACGGGATGACGCTGAGCAGCGACGGCACGATCAGCGACCGGCCGTGGAGCTTGCCCTTGACCATCTCGATGACGACGAACGCGTAGAACCCGATCGCCGCCAGAATCAGCAGCGGCCAGGGCACGTTCTCGATCGTCGCGTACCAGAAGGTCTTGAAGGACAAGCCCCAGTTGCCGATCGCCGGCTCACTGTTGGTGAGCCAGAGCGAAGGCTTGGCGTACTCCCCGTCCATGAAGGCCGTGGAGCTGCCGAAGAGGATCTTGTTCCAGAGAAACCAGCCGCCGATGCCCGTGAAGGCCGCGATGATATACGGAATCATGAGGTCCATGGTGCGACCCCACCGCTGCCTGCCGGCCACGCCGTGCAGACGCTCGCGCCACGCCGTGATTGCCACGGTGACGGACACGATCAACAGGATCGGCCAGCTCTCATACCGAACCAGCGTGGCGGCGAGCGCCGAAAAGGCCCCGGCCACCAGGAACTGGTACTTCTTCTCGTCGGCCCACATCTGGAGGAAGTACACCACCGCGAGGAGCGCCGCGTAGAGCGGCAACTCCGTCATCGGGGTGGACTGCATGTACAGAATGTTGGCGTTGATGCCGAAAACCGACGCGGCTGCGACACCCGCGACCTTGCTGCCGGTGAGCCGGTGCAAGATCTTGTACGCGAACCCGACGCACGCCACGAAGGAGAGCATCGAGATCACCGCCCCGGCGATGCCGGAGTAGTACAGGGTGTCGAACGCGATGAGCGGCAGCATGAGGATGTGCGTCAACGGAAGCCAAACGCTGCCCAACTGGGCAACGCCGGGGTTGACGCTCTCCGTCACGCGGCGCGCGATCATCTGGTGCGAAATCGCGTCCTTGTAGGCCAGCACCTGACCATTGTCGTACACGGCCAGGAACGCCACGACCGAGAGGATCGTCGCCAGCCCGAGCACTGTCCAAAGGACTGTGTCGCGCCGTCGCCGGATCCCCCCTTCGTAGTACACGGGGGTGTTTTGGGTAATGGTCACTGCTGTGCCTCCATCGAAAGACTGTTCTGAGCGTCCTCCAGCGGGCTAGAAACCCAACCGAAGAGCACCTCCCTGCGCAAGCGCAAGCCAAGCTTGAATACGTTCCACGCCGACCGGATCATGACCTTGGGGTTGTCCCCCGTGGACACGCCGGCCAGACGCGACAGATGCGTGACGCCGCGTTCGGCGATCACCTGGCAGTCGAGGTTCGTCCGGGCGATGAGCTCGGGCGAAATGGCGGCCGCCTGACCCTGAAGCTGCTCGACGATGCGAGCAAGCGACTTGGTGAAGCCAGCCTTGATGCCACAGTCCACGTCGTGGATACTCAACAGGAACTTTCCTTCGGCGTTGCAGCCGACGGCATACTTCCCGAAGAAGTGCCACGCGCGCCCCAGCCAGAAGCGGAACGCGCTGTCCGAGTTCCGACGGCCGATTCGGTAACCGACCGCGAGGTCGACGGCCTTGTCGCCGTCGTCGTCGAACAACGTCACCAGGAGCGTGCCAAAACTCGTCGGGTCGAACTGACCGTCGGAGTCGCAGAACGCCCACAGGCGCCGGCCCGACTGGACCGCCGCGTTGAAACCGGTGATGAGCGCCCCGCCGTAGCCGCGGTTCACCTTGTGGTGAATGGCCTCGACTTCGTCCGGGAACGCCTTCGCCAACTTGTCGGCGACGATGCCCGTGTCGTCCGGGCTGCCATCGTTGATGACAACGACCCGGAACTCGAAGAGATCGAGCGAGCGCAGGTACGAAACCAGCGCGCCGACCGTTTGGTGCAGGTTGTCCGCCTCTTTGTAGGCGGGCATGAACACGGTCAGCGTTTCACCGGCGACCGTGGCTCGCACCTCGCTGAGGAGGGGCACCTGCTCCGTCTCTTCCACCTCGACGTGCTCATCGTTGAGCACCGAGGTCTTGATTTCCATCGTCGCGTCGCTGCCGTCGTGGTGACGACCGAAGGTGCGCAGGATGTGCGACGCCAGGAAGTTGAATCCCGTTCCGCCGACCGCGCCGATGAGGGCCGCAAGCGCCGCCCACGTGTCGATCATGCCGAAGCCGGCCGACCGCACGGACGTCGCCGCGGACGGGAAGAACCCGCCGAAGCCGTAGAGCACCACGCCCACCACCAGGGTGTTGACACCCAGGGAGACTAGCGAAGTGACCAGGAACTTGATCAGTCCTGTCGTCACGCTTCCCTTGACACCATTGTCGAAAGTGAAGCGACGCTGCAGGTAAAAATTGACCGCAGCCGAGAGCACGAAGCCCAGGGCGTTGGCCGGGAGGGGTGTGACACCGACCTCCAGGAGACCCAGCATGATGGGTAGCTGAATGAGCAGCAGGCACAGAAGCCCGACACTCGCGAATCGCACAAAGCGACTCCTGGCCACCCTTCTGATGAGTTGTCTCACCGAAGCACCGTCCTAACAGTTAGGGGATGTTTGATTGTTGCAGAGTTGTAGGTTGTGAATAGCAGCACAAAACAAAAGGCCACGTCAGTGGGGCCTAATGAATCTACTTTTAAAACTACAATAAATGAAGCAAAAAGTCAATATCATCATGAAATTGACAAAAAACAGATTAAATAGTATAGTTTCTTGGACCTGCGACTGGGCGATGCTGCCCTGCGCAGCCGTTCCTTGTTTCGCGTTCCACCAAGCATCAATGTGGAGGCACTGTAATGACAACCTCTGTGGCGGCCCCTGCCGCTGCACAACAGCCCGCTGGCGCGAACTCCAAAGATTTCCGGTATGACATCGGGGGTTTGCGGGGTCTGGCCATCCTGTTCGTGGTCATCGGCCACGTGTTCGCGACCGCCGGCGCTCACCTCATCGGTGGCGTGGACATGTCGTTCGCACTGTCCGGCTACCTCATCACCTGGCTTGCGATCCGCGAGTTCATCAAGCGTGACGGTATCCGCATGCTGGCCTTCTACGGCCGGCGTGCACGGCGCCTGCTGCCGGCGGCAACGCTGGTCACCGTGACGACACTCATCGCGTCGTGGCAGTGGCTCTCGCCGCTCAAGCTGCGCGAGATCGCCGGTGACGCCGTGGCCACTTCCCTGCCCGTGCCGCTGCTGAACTATCGGCTCGGCTACAAGGCAACGGACTACTTCGCCACGGACCACGTGGCAACGACGCCGTTCCAGCACTACTGGAGCCTCAACGTTGAGGAGCAGTTCTACCTGGTTTACCCAGTTCTGCTGCTGCTCGCACTGGTGATCGGGCGCAAGATCGGCAAGCTGCGACTGACCGTCGGCATCATGCTGGCGGTCATCGTGGCCGTGTCGCTCACCTGGTCCGTCGTGCAAACCGGCACCAACCGGCCCATGGCGTACTTCGGCGCGCACACCCGCGCGTGGGAGCTGGCCCTGGGTGCCCTGGTGGCCGTCGCCCAACCCCTGTTCAAGCGGCTTCCGCGGTACATCGCCGCGCCGCTGGGCTGGGTCGGGATCGCGGTCATCTTCGCCAGCATTTCGCTCATCGTCGACTACCCGCTGCCCGGTTACCTGGTCGGCGTGCCGGTCGTCGGTACGCTGCTGGTGATCATCGCTGGCGAGTCGCGTCAGCACATGCGCATGCCGGTCGAGTCTGTATTGCGGTTCCGGCCGCTCCAGTACATCGGCAAGATCTCGTACCAGTGGTACCTGTGGCACTGGCCGGTGCTGATCATCCTGCCTGCTGCTCTGGGTCACAACGACCTGCGGCTGGCGGACATGATCATCATCGCCCTGGGGTCGCTCGTTCTGGCGGCCGCTACCTGGCACCTCGTCGACAGCCCGATCCGCAAGGTGAAGGCCTACAACGAAAAGCCCGGCAAGGCCGTTGGCCTGGGCGTGCACCTCATGATCGCGAGTATCGCGGCCAGCCTGGTCACGATGTTCGCGCTCGCACCCGCTTCGTCGGGAACACCGGGGGAACCCAGTGTCTCGACCGGCACCGGAGTGAGCAGCTTCGCGCCACTCACCACGGCCTCACAGCCGGTCAGCCAACTGCCCCGCCTCATCGGGGAGGGCACGAAGCTCAAGAGGCTGCCGTCCGACATCAAGTCGGTACTGCCGAACATCGAAGAGCGCGACGGCGTCAACGACTGCCTGACCAGCTACGACATCGTCCAGGTCGAGCCGTGCACCATCGGTGACACCGCGGCCACCACTTCCATCGTCGTACTCGGAGATTCCCACGCGAGGGAATGGAAACAGGCTCTGGACGCCCTCGGTAAGCGGCGCGGCATCAAGGTGGTCATCTACGCCAAGCAGAGCTGCCCGGCCGAGCCGTACGTGCACATCGATCCGAAGTACAACACTCGCTACACCCAGTGCGAGAAGTGGCGGGACACCGCATACCAACAGATCGAAGCGATGAAGCCCAAGGCCATCATCTTGTCCTCACTCGTGTGGGATGATCTGAAGGCCGCGGCCATCGCCAATGTCACCAAGCGGTTCCTGGCGCAAGGCATCAAGGTTGTCGCCCTGGGGAACGCTCCCCGGCCGTCCGAGAACATGCCCGAGTGCCTGTCCGAGCACGAAAACAACGTGCAGGCCTGCACGCAGCAGCGCAGCAAGGCCACCTACCGACCCGACCTCCGGGAAATTCGCCGGGAAGCGTCGGTCGGCGCGGGTGCCATGTTCATCGACCCGATGAGCTGGTTCTGTACCGCCACGAAGTGCCCGGCCGTCATCAACAACATCAGCGTCTATGCCGACGGTTATCACATGTCGGGCACATACGCCGCATGGATCAGCCCAAAGCTCGAAGCAGCGCTGGCACCGGTGTTGCAGTGAACGCGTAAGTAACGAGGAGCTATCACATCGCCTCGCCGCCATCCTTTTTCAAGGGTGGCGGCGGGGCGCTCTTCATTTTGCGCTTATGTTTTTTTCTGCTATTATTAATTTCGCCTCTATATACGCATACGGTACATCTTGTTAAAAAACAAACGCGTATTGTCTACGGAGGGAACTATCGTTATAATTTCGAAGTCCGCACAAAGTAGTTAATGAACTATAGTTGAGGGTTTGTTTAAAGCGACACTTTATACAGTGTTTGGCTTATTTGCTATACAAAAAATAACGGAGGTAACACATGGCACGACTGCCAGAACCAGGAAAAGACGCCGGCGTTTGGGGAACAGTCCTGAACGAATTCCTGGAAGTCTCACATTCTGCCACGGGCACATTAAAGCCAGGGGTAATAAACGACAGTAATATCAGCGACGTCGCCCAAACAAAAGTCACTGGTCTTGCCGCAACGCTTGCCGCTAAAGCAAATACCAATGATGTCGTACATAATACAACCGACGAAACAATAGCGGGCATTAAAATCTTCACCACTTCGCCAGTTGTTCCTTTGCCGAGCAGTGGCGGCAGCGTTGCAAACAAAAATTACGTCGACATTCTCCCCGGCTACAACACACTCCGCATCACCACGAATACTACCGCCGCTTCTGACCGCGACACGCTCTATTCTACTGATGCGAGCGGCGGACCGATCACTGTGCAATTACCGGCAGCAGGCAGCGTAATGGCGGGCCGCCAATACCAGGTAAAAAAAGTTGATGCCACCGCAAACGCCGTCACTATTGCTGGTACCAGTATAGATGGTGGCGCCACCGCTGTTATCAATACACAGTACGAAGTCGTCACCGTTATTTCAGACGGCACCGAATGGTTAATAATTTGAGGTAAACCCCATGAGCTATACACCGACAAAACCACAGAATATAACCGGCGCCCTTCAAACCGCTGCTGCTGCGCCAGCAGACGGCACAAGTCTAACTGTTACCGGCTACGCCAGCGCCATAATTACCGTGAGCGGCTCGGCAGCAGGCTTGGTACTTATTGTTGAAGGCACCGAAGACGCCACAAACTGGAGCACGATCTCCGCAACGCAGTTGGGTGGCAACACAATCGCCACTTCAATCATCGCAAATGGCATCTACCAAGTGCCGGTCGCCGGCCTGCGAACCATTCGCACCCGTGTTGCTGCAATTGGCTCGGGCACCGTTACGGTCACCGCGCAGGCTGTCATGTCTGTCTTTGCACCGCAAACATTCAATGCCCATCTGGCCGACAAGCTCGATTACGTGAACGACTCTATTACTACCTACCCTAATGGTAACTACGTGAGCACTATAACCACTGCCACTACTACTACAATCGCCAACTTCCCTATTGTGGTCAGCGACATTCGTGTATTAGGCGGCACACTCGGCAATGTGACCGTGTACGATTCACCAACGGGCAGCGGCACAGTGGTTATACCCACATTCTCGCCCGACAAAGGCCAAGTGCTGATTGGCAGCGCAAGCGCCTTGAGTGTCGGCTGTACGGTCGTTACAGCGGCAGCGACGCTCCTCACCGTCACCTGGAGGCCACAATAATATGGGGCGCTCGCTCGCAACTGGCCGCACGGGCGATTTGCGGTCTACAAAAGCACTCCACCTGTACGGCAACAGCACCAGCAACATCGACTTTGGCGTACAAACATTTTTAAACGGCAAAAACTTTACGCTTGGGTGTAGAATCTGGCCCACGCGCAGTGCAATCACAGACGACGGCGGCCTGTGGTCATGCGGCTTCGACACCGGTGGTAACGGTGGTTACTTTTTGCGCCCCAACGCCTCTACTCGCCAGTTACAAATTTTCTTTGGCAGCGGCAGCCTTACTGCAACAAATTACCGCATGGTCGGCAAGCACTATTTATTCGTTGAATACGACGGGCAAAACTTTAGGGTGTACCGCAACACGACACTCGTAGATACCATCTCCGAGACCTCTGGTCGCCGCAACGCTTACCCCGGTCGCACCACAATGTTTGGCTGTCGCGATACAACAGGCCGATATTTTAGCGGCGTTGTTGGCGATGCCGCAGTATACAGCCGCACGCTCTCCCTGCAAGAAAAGCAGCAAATTGTGAATGAAGCCACCTACCCCACTATCGGTGCAGAAATAGTTATTCATTGTGATGAAAATACTGGCACCACCATTACCGACTACAGCGGTAATAACCGACACGGCACTCTTAACACTGGGTTGTGGCGCAACAGCCCATTCAACCTATAATGGCACGGCAATCAACCGTTACCCTCGCCCAGTGGCAGCGCGCACTTACCACCGTGAGCAACAAACC
>Ga0247766_1000011_pt1 | contig 250513 bp, 210 predicted proteins | sample UWRJL223509R6_FD_179946 | JGI IMG/M metagenome (GOLD analysis project Ga0247766, IMG submission 179946) | Plant litter microbial communities from Arlington Agricultural Research Station in Wisconsin, United States - UWRJ-L223-509R-6 | ecosystem: Environmental > Terrestrial > Plant litter >... | reverse complement strand
TTCAGGTCGATACGTCAGTCGTCTTACCGGCGGAACACTTGCCATCATCATGGCGGGTGGTCGCGGTGAGCGGCTCAAGGATCTCACGGCCCATCGCGCCAAGCCGGCGACGCCCTTCGGGGGCAAGTTCCGCATCATCGACTTTGTGTTGTCGAATTGCGTGAACTCCGGCATCCGCCAGATCTCGATCCTCACCCAGTACAAAGCCCAATCGCTCATCCAGCACGTACAGCGAGGCTGGAGTTATCTGCGCGGCGAGTTTGGCGAGTTCGTCGAGGTGGTGCCCGCCCAGCAGCAGATCGGCGAGATGTGGTATCGCGGCACCTCCGATGCCGTGTACCAGAATATCGACCTGATCCTGTCGCACCGGCCCAAGCATGTGCTGGTGCTCGCGGGCGATCACATCTACAAGATGGATTACGGCCCGATGATCGCGTACCACGTCGAGAAGGGCGCGGACATCACCGTGGGCGTGGTGGAAGTGCCTGCGTCGGAGTCCATTCACTTCGGCGTGTTGACCGCGACGGAGTGGAATCGCGTCACGCAGTTCTCCGAGAAGCCGAAGGTGCCCGATACGTTGCCCGGCAAGCCCGGCTCTATCCTGGCGTCGATGGGCATCTACGTGTTCAACACGCGGCTGCTCGAGAAGCTGCTCGCGGAAGACGCGGCCGACCCGAACTCATCCCACGACTTCGGCAAGAACATCATTCCCAAGGCAATCGGCAACCTGCAGGTGTTCGCCTATCCCTTCCAGGATGTGAAGACGCGCGCGCAGAGTTACTGGCGCGACGTGGGTACGCTCGACGCGTATTACAACGCGAACCTCGAGCTGGTTCACGTCAAGCCCGAGCTGAATATTTATGATGAGGACTGGCCCATCTGGACCTATCAGGTGCAGCAGCCCCCGGCCAAGTTCGTGCTCGACGACGATGGCCGGCGCGGCATGGCGGTCAACTCTGTTGTCTCGGGTGGCGTCATCATCTCTGGCGCTATCGTGCGGGAGTCGCTGCTGTTCTCGAACGTGCGCATCGATGAGCGCTCGACCGTGACGCGGTCCATCGTGCTGCCGCATGTCTCGATCGGTAAGGATTGCGTGCTGAACGCGGTGATCCTCGATGAGGGCTGCGACATTCCTGACGGCATGCGCATCGGCGTGGATCTCGAGCAGGACGCCAAGCGTTTCCATGTCACCGAACAAGGCGTGGTGCTCGTGACTCCCGACATGCTGCGCCAGCAGGCCCAGGCTTCCCCGAAATGACGCGTTCCGCCCGTCTGCCAGTGGTGCTCCTCTGGCACATGCATCAGCCCCAGTATCGCGATGCCTTGACGGGCGAATACGTTCTTCCCTGGACCTACCTGCACGCCATCAAAGATTACATCGACATGGCGGCGCATCTGGAAGCGCAGCCCACGGCGAAAGCCGTAGTGAATTTCACGCCGGTGCTCATCGAGCAGCTGCAGGAAATCTCCGCGCGCATCCAGGATCATCTGACCACGGGCTCGCCGCTGCCCGATCCGGTGCTGGCTTTGCTCGGACCAGATCCGCTGTCGCGCGTGCCTTCGGAGCGGCTTGCCGCTGTCCGCGCGTGTTTGCGTGCGCAGCGCAAGCAGATGATCGAGAGATTCGGTCCTTATCTCGAGCTGTCGAGTCTCGCCGAAACCCTTGGGACGCCCGAGCGCATCGGCTACGCCTCGAACCAGTTCATTCATGATCTCGCGGTCTGGTATCACCTCGCGTGGCTCGGCGAAACGGTGCGGCGCTCCAGCGCGCAGATCGCCTCGCTGACGGAGCAGGGGCGCGCCTTCACTCCGGAACAACGCCGCGAGTTGCTGGTGCTGATTGGCGACCTCATGGCGTCGATCATTCCGCGATTCCGCCGCTTGCAGGAGCGTGGGCAGGTGGAGTTGTCGGTGACGCCATATGGGCATCCCATCATTCCGCTGCTGCAGGATTTCAGCACCGCGCGTGAAGCCATTCCTAATATTCCGCTGCCGAAGCATGCGAAGTATCCGGGCGGCGGTGAGCGCGCCGCGTGGCATGTAGAGGAAAGCCTGAGAGTTTTTCAGGAAGCGTTCGGCGTGCGGCCCAAAGGCGTGTGGCCCTCCGAAGGCGCGATCAGCGAAGACACGCTGGCGCTGTTCGATCGCGCTGGCTTTCAATGGGCGGCTTCCAGCAGCAATGTCTTGCGCGGCAGCCTGGCTGCTACGCCAGACGATGCGCAGGCCGCTAACAATGAGAACGCCTACAACCGGCCGTATCGCCTGCCGGGCGCGCGACTCAACTGTTTCTTTCGTGACGATACGATTTCGGATCTCATCGGCTTCTCGTATGCGACCTGGCATGGCGATGATGCCGCTCGCAATCTCTCGATGGAAATCGAGAAGCTCGCGACGCGTTACGCCAGCGATGCCAGCCATGCGGTGCTCATCGCGCTCGATGGCGAGAACGCGTGGGAACATTATCCCTTCAATGGCTATTATTTCCTGCGCGCGATGTACGCTGCGCTTGCAGAGAGCCCGCACATCGAACTGATGACGCTCTCCGAATGTCTTGCACGAGGCGTTGAACCCACTCCGTTGCCGCGCGTTGTAACTGGAAGCTGGGTACACGGCACGCTGGCGACCTGGATGGGCGATCCTGACAAGAACACAGCCTGGGATTTACTTTGCGAAGCGAAGCTCGCGTTCGACGAAGTGAAGAAGGCGGGCGTGCTCGGTGAGGAGCAGAAGCGCGCGGCCGAACGCCAGCTGGCACTGTGCGAAAGCTCAGACTGGTTCTGGTGGTTCGGCGACTACAATCCGCACGATGCCGTGGATCAGTTCGATCGCCTGTATCGTCGTCAGCTCGTCACCTTGTATCGACTGTTGAAAGTGCAGCCTCCAGAGAATCTCACACGCCCGATCTCCATCGGTCAGGGCGCTCCCGAACAAGGCGGTGTCATGCGCAGGGCGTTCGCGTCGTAATGCGTTTACCTGTGTTGGATAATCGTCGCGCCGGCGTGTTGTTACACCTGGTGTCCCTGGAAGCGGCGCTCGGTCGCGGTGGTCGCGGTTTTATTGACTGGCTCGCGCAGGCCGGCTTTTCAGTCTGGCAGATTCTGCCGTTAGGCCCGACCGGGCCCGATGGCTCGCCGTACTGGGTGCGCTCGGACTACGCAGGCAACCCCATCTTCATCGATCACGATGAGCGTCCGCCTCTGGATGGTCCTGATTTTCAGGCATTCCTCGCGGCGTCGAGCCACTGGCTCGACGACTACGCCCTGTTCGAAGTGTTGAGTAATCAACATCAGCGTGCGGCGTGGTGGCAGTGGCCTGTCGATCTGCGGGATCGCCATCAGGAATCCATGGAGCGCGTGCGTCGTGAGCTCGGCGCTGAGCTGCAACGCATCCGTGAAGAGCAGTTCATCTTCGACTGGCAGTGGAAGCGTCTGCGCGAATACGCGCACTCGCGTGGCGTGAGATTGTTCGGCGACCTGCCGTTCTACGTCGCGCCAGATTCGGCCGAGACGTGGACGCATCGTTCGCAGTTTCAACTCGATGCCAACGGCTTGCCCACCGCGGTCGCGGGCGTGCCGCCGGACTATTTCTCAGAAACCGGCCAGCTCTGGGGCAACCCGTTATATGACTGGCACGAGATGCGGAAGAACGGCTTCGAGTTGTGGCGCGCGCGCGTGCGGCACCAGCTCGAGCGCATGGATTTATTACGCATCGATCATTTCCGCGCGCTGGCCGCGTATTGGTCAGTGCCTGCGGATGCGCCAGATGCACGCGGCGGACGATGGCGTCGCACGCCGGGTCGCTCCGTGCTGCGCGCGTTGAGTGCTGAGTTTTCTGATCTGCCGATCGTTGCTGAGGATCTCGGCGTCATCACGCCCGACGTCGAAGCGCTGCGCAAGAGTTTCAACATGCCCGGCATGCGCGTGTTGCAGTTTGGTTTCGGCGGCGACGGTGACAATCCGCATCTGCCTCATATGCACGACAAGGACAGCGTCGTGTACACGGGCACGCACGACAACGACACGAGTCTGGGCTGGTATCTGGGTCTCGATCCGGAGACACGCGGCCGTGTGGATTTTTTCCTGCGCATCACGCCGGGCTCCATGCCTGACACGCTCATCCGCACTGCGCTCGGCTCCGTGGGGCGGCTTGCTGTTATTCCAATGCAGGATCTGCTGTCACTCGGCGGCGACGCGCGTCTCAACATGCCCGGCACTGCGGTGGGAAACTGGAGCTGGCGCTTGCCGCACGGCGTGTTGAATCACGATCTTGCGCAGCGGTTCGCATATCTGAACAGGATATACGGCCGAGTCTGAGGCGAATCACGGTTCGGACTCCCTCGTTTGCTACCATCCGGTGGCATGGCGCCAAGGAGAGCCCGTCTGTGAGAATTCTCTGCATCCTCATTGCAGTGCTGAGCCTCAACGGCTGTTCGCTGCTCGTTCCAAAATTTGAGACGCCGACACTGTCGGTCGTCGACGTGCAGATGTTGAAGAGCGACATCTGGGAACAACGTCTGAAGGTGCGGCTGCGAGTGCAGAATCCCAACGACCGTATCCTGCCGGTCAAAGGGCTGGAGTACACGCTGGAGGTGGACGATCAGCGTTTCGCCAGTGGTGTCTCGGGCGCGAGCTTTGTCGTGCCGGCGCTGGGTGAGGCGGAGTTCGACATGAGTGTCACGGCCAACATGGCGAGCACGCTCATCAAGATGCTCGGTCGCGGCAGCAAGGCGCGCAGTGATGAAGTGAGTTACCGCATCACCGGCAAGATCTCGTTGTCTCAGGGTTTGCTGCGTTCGATTCCGTTCGAGCAGCGAGGCACGTTCAACCTCAATAATCTCTAAGCCGCGTTTATAACAACGCGTCGCCGCGTTCGAGATGCAGCAGATGCTGTTTGCGCCAGAGGCCGCCGCCGTATCCGCCGAGCGCGCCATTTGAATTCACGACGCGATGGCACGGCACGATGATCGCAATCCGGTTCAGGCCATTGGCCCCACCTACCGCGCGGACGGCGTCACGACAACCCAGCTGTGTCGCGAGCTGTTGATAAGAAATCGTCTTGCCGTAAGGAATCTCGCGCAGGGCGGACCACACCCGCTCCTGAAAGGGCGTGCCGCGATAGGAGAGCGGCAGCGTGAACTCGCGACGCGTCCCTGCGAAGTATTCAGCAAGTTCCTGGCGCATCTGACGTAACAACGCGTTCTCTGCCACCGCCAGCGTTGCGGAAACCTCTCGACGCAGGCGCGCCAACTGGCTTTCGAGCCGCTCGCGTTCCGTGAACTCGAGAAAGCACACAGCAGCGTCGGTAGCGCCGGCCAGCAACAGGCCCACTGGCGTATCGAGCCATGCAAGCTGCACGATATCGCCCTGCGCTACCTCGTGCTCGCCCGCGGACGGCGTTGCCAGCAACGCCTCGAACGCCGCGCGGAAGTTCAGCGTCTCCGCGGGATTGATCACCGGGATGTGGCGATCAAAGGGCTTCATACAGCGCTACGTATTTCGCCCCCTGCTGCTGCCAGGAGAAGTCCTGCTGCATGCCGTTCTGGACCAGCGTGTTCCAGTGTTGGGGCTGCGCGTAAAGATCGAGCGCGGTATTCATCGCCCACAACAGGGCGCTCGGCTCGAACGGCTCGAAGAGAATGCCCGTGCCGACGCCCGTCGCGGGATCAAACATCTGCACCGAGTCGGCGAGCCCGCCGGTCCGCCGCACGATGGGCACGGTGCCGTAACGCAGGCTGTACATCTGATTGAGTCCGCAAGGCTCGTACAGCGAAGGCATCAGGAAGATATCGCTGGCGGCTTCGATCCAGTGCGACAGCGACTCGTTATAGCCATGCTGGAAGCTGACGCGATCCGGGAACTGTCGTTGCAGCTGTTCGAAGAATCTCTCGTAGCGCGGCTCGCCGCTGCCCAGGATGACGAACGCCGCATCCCGCGAATCCAGCACGTAGGGCAGGGATTCGAACATCAGGTCGAAGCCTTTCTGCTGCACCATGCGGCTGATGCTGCCCATCAGCGCGGTGTGCGGGCCAGCCGTGAGACCGAGCCGGGCAAACAACTGCTTCTTCAGCTCGAATTTCGCGGCGAGATTCTGCGAGTCATAGTGCAACGGCAGATGCTTGTCATGACGCGGATCCCAGTCGTCGTAGTCGACACCATTCAGGATGCCCGACACGGCGTCACCGCGAAAGCGCAGGGCTTCCTGCATGCCCATGCCGTATTCGCTCGTCGTGATCTCGCGCGCGTAGGTCGGGCTCACCGTCGTGACGGCATCGGCATACATGATGCCGTGCTTCAGCGGATTGATCACGCCACGCCGCAGATCATCCTGATGAATCAGATGCTCGCCGAGGCCGAGCGCCAGATCTCCGATGGCCGTCGCGGGGAAGGTGCCCTGATATCCAATGTTGTGAATGGTGAGCACGGTGCGCGTGTCATCGAAGAGGTGATCCCACGCATACAAATTCTGGAGCAGCAGCGGCGCGAAGGCGGTATGCCAGTCGTTGCAGTGGACGATGTCAGGCGCCCATCCCATGACCTGGCAGCACTCGATCGCCGCGCGGGTGAACGCGAGATAACGTAGATGCTCATCCGCGTCCGTCGTATAGATCGTGCCGCGTGCAAACAGCGGCGGACATTCGATGAGATAGAGAAACGCGTTGCTGCCCGGCAGCCGCGCGGTCCACACGGAGTATATGTAGTGATGCGGCCCGACCGTCAGGGACTGATCCTGCAGGAAGTCCACCCGATACAGCTCGAGCCGCGAACGGTCGATCGTGTCGTAGAACGGGGTGAAGAGCCGCACGTCATGGCCGGCTCCATGCAGGTACTTGGTCAACGCACCCGCCACATCGGCGAGGCCGCCTGTCTTCGACAGGGGGGCGACTTCGGTCGCCAGCAGGCATACGGACGTCATGGGTTGCGAAGGCTATCATGGCGGCCGGGACCGGAAGGGGGAGGGCTGATGCGGCGATTTCTCATTGGACTGCTGGTGGCCTTTTTGCTGGTCATTTCCATTGCGTTCGGGATTCTCGTAGCTCAATGGCCGCGATGGAAGGGCGAGCTCATGGGGCCGGCGTCTGCGCCTGCCGCAACATCGACAACGACACATTCGAAATCTACAGGTCGCTTATGACAATCGCTTTGTGGGGTGTGCTGGGCGCGGCGTTTCTGCCGTACTTGTGTATCGTCATCGCGCGCTTCGGCCTCAAAGGTTTCGACAATCACCATCCGCGACAGGTCACGGAGAGGTTTACGGGATGGCGAGCGAGAGCCATCAGCGCCGAGCGCAATTCATGGGAGGCATTCGCTTTGTTTGCGGCAGGTGTGTTTGCTGCCCACCTTGCTCAGGCGCCGCAGTCCCGAATGGACATGCTCGCGCTGGCGTTCATCGCTGTGCGACTCGTGTACATCACTCTGTACGTTGGCGACAAGCCGTCGCTGCGATCTTCGGTGTGGCTCGTTGGCTTCCTGCTCACGATCGCGCTGTTCGTCATCGGTGCCTGACAGCGAGCGCTGCCCGCATCTGCGGGCCGCTTTTGACGGCGCGGTCGGTCAGTAAACGGTGCCGCCCGCCCTGTCCTGAAGTTGCGACAACCTGCCCCTTCCGGCAACGCTGTCAACCCAGACTTTCAATCGCAAGTCATTGATTCACAAGGTGCTGTCTCGAGCCAAGACCAGCCGCCGGCTGGCTCGCTGGTAAACTGTGCCCCGTCCCCAAGGCTCACGACGGCGCATTTGCGTCGCTTCCGTCCCATTTCGGGCTCGCCGCCGGGACTTCAGGACCCGGTGAACTCATGGCTCCTTCGCCCTACAAACAGCTCGAACAGGAATTCAAACGTCTGCACGCGTTCCGTGGAGCGCTCTCGCTGCTCCGGTGGGATGCCGCGGTGATGATGCCGCGCGGCAGCGCCGAGGTGCGCGGTGAGCAACTCGCCGCCCTCGAAACAGAACATCACGCGTTGCTGACCGCGCCTCGCATCACGCGTCTGCTCGATCGCGCGCAGGCCAATGCACAGGGCCTGCCGGACTGGCAGATCGCAAACCTGCGCGAAATGCGCCGCCAGCGCGATCACGCTATCGCCACTCCCGGCACGCTCGTCTCACGACTGACGAAAGCGACGTCACGCGCGGAAGCGCACTGGCTCGAAGCGCGCGCCCAGAACCGCTTCGAGGTCTTCGCGCCCCACCTGGAAGAAGTCGTGCATCTCGTGCGCGAGAAGGCTGCGCTGCTAGGCCAGGCCCTGAGCCTCGAACCTTACGATGCGCTCGTCGATGAATTCAGCCCCGGCATCACGACGCAGGACATCGACGACATGTTCAAGACGCTCTCGCGTCGCATGCCGTCGCTCATTCGCGAGGTGCTGAGCCTGCAGGAAGCGCGGCGGCTCGTGCCCATCGTCGGTAAATTCCCTGCCGCGAAACAGAAGGCGCTGGTCGTCGAGATCATGAAGGCGATCGGCTTTCCGTTCGATCGTGGCCGGCTCGACGAGAGCGGTCATCCGTTCACGGAAGGCGTGCCGGGCGACATCCGGGTCACGACGCGTTTCGACCCCACCGATCTTTTCTCAGGATTGTTAGGAGCCATCCACGAAACCGGCCACGCGATGTACGACCTCGGCCTGCCGCAGGACTGGCGCGATCAGCCCGTTGGCCGTGACCGCGGCATGGCGCTGGAAGAAAGCCAGTCGCTGCTGATGGAGATGGTCATCTGCCGCAGTCGCGGTTTCGTGCGCTATCTGAAACCCCTGCTCGAGAAACATCTCGGCCTCACCGGGGCGGAGTGGGAGATCGAGAATATTTACCGGCATCTCATTCACGTGCGCCGTAGTCTCATTCGCGTGGATGCCGACGAAGTCACCTATCCCGCGCACATCATGCTTCGCTACGAGCTGGAGAAGCAGTTGCTGAGCGGCGAGCTCGCGGTTCGCAACCTGCCTGAAGCGTGGAATGATGGCATGGAGCAGCGCCTCGGCATTCGCCCCACCAACGATGCGGAAGGCTGTTTGCAGGACATTCACTGGTCCGTCGGCTCGTTCGGATATTTCCCGTCTTACGCGCTCGGCGCGGTCATTGCCACGCAGTTGTATGAATCGTTGCGTAACGACGTGCCTGAGCTCGACGAGCAGATCGCAAACGGCGAGTTCGGCGGTTTGTTCGGCTGGCTGCGCACCAATGTTCATGGTGTTGGTGCCAAGGTGTCCGTGCAGGAGCTGTTGACCGCCGCCACCGGCAAGCCCCTCGCGGCGACGAGCTTCGTGCGTTACGTCGAGGGCAAATATCTCGAAGACAACACCGCCAGCAGTGCCGCCGCGTGAGCGAAACAACCCAACACCCTTCGCGGACGTTTCATCGTCTGCAGGCGCATCTGCGCGGCCTCGTCGGCAAGGCAATCGCGGATTACGGCATGATCGCGGCAGGCGATCGCGTCATGGTCTGCGTGTCGGGCGGCAAGGATTCTTACACGCTCCTCGACATTCTGATTTCCCTGCAGCGGAGCGCGCCCGTGCGCTTCGAGCTGATTGCCGTGAATCTCGATCAGAAGCAGCCGGATTTTCCGCAGGCCGTGTTGCCGGACTATCTGCAACAGCTCGGCGTGCCTTATCACATCATCCAGCAGGATACTTACAGCGTCGTCAAACGCGTGATCCCCGAGGGCAAGACGATGTGCGGGCTGTGCTCGCGACTGCGTCGCGGGGCGCTGTATAACTTCGCGGCCGAGAACGGCATCACCAAGATTGCGCTCGGCCATCATCGCGACGATATCGTCGAGACCTTATTTTTGAACCTCTTCTTCGGTGGCCGGCTCAAAGCCATGGCACCAAAGCTTTTGTCGGATGATGCGCGTCACATCGTCATTCGTCCGCTCGCGTATGTTGCTGAACGTGAGATCGCGCGTTACGCGAATGGCCGCGAATTTCCGATCATTCCGTGCAAGCTCTGCGGCTCCCAGGACAATATGCAACGTGTTGCCGTGAAGAAAATGCTGGCGGACTGGGAGCAACAGTTCCCCGGCCGCACCGAAACGATTTTTTCCGCGCTTCGCAACGTCGAGCCGGAACATCTCGCCGATACGCAACTCGTCGATTTCGCGGGCCTCGATGCAAAGCGCATCCAGCCGATGACCGAAACCGAAGAGCGCGCGATGTCGGAGCACCTCTTTGCATGAGCTTTCAGGATGCGGGTCTCGTGTTGCCCCTCCCATTTCCGAATTCCTATTGGGTACTGCCCGGGCAGGTGTTGGCAGGGGAATACCCTGGCGGACCAACACGTGAAGCCACACAGGTGCGGCTGCAACTGCTGAGCGCGAGCGGCATCGATTGTTTCTTCGATCTCACGCAGAGTGGCGAGCTCGCGCCGTATGTTGAAGACCTTCCGGCCGGCACGGAGTATTTCCGCCGGCCCGTGAAGGATCACGGCATTCCCAAAAAACGCGACATGATCGAAACGATGGCGGCGCTGCAGAGCGCGCTATGGTCGGGTCGAAAAGTGTATGTGCACTGTCGCGCGGGGATCGGGCGTACGGGCACGGTCATCGGGTGCCTGCTGATCGAGCGCGGCTTCGCCAATGAAGCGGCGCTCCTCGAGCTGAATCGCCTGTGGCAGCAATGCGCCCGCTCCAGGACATGGGACTACGTTCCGGAAACGGACGAGCAGGTCGCCTTCATTCGCGCCTGGAAGGCCTCGCTCCCGCCGCTGCCGGATGAGCGGCCGCCCATGGTGGAGGTGGCGCCCCTCGAGGCGACCTTGCCGGGGACGCGCAGTCTGCGCAGCCGCTTTCAGGGTGCGCTCATCGGGCTCGCAGTCGGCGACGCACTGGCGACGGCGTCTCAAGGGCAGGCGCCTGGCGCGTTTCCGCCCGTGTTCGACATGACGGGTGGGGGTCCTCTCGCCCTGCCGCCTGGTGCGTGGACAGACGATACGGCGATGACGCTCTGCCTCGCCGACAGTCTCCTCGAGCGAAATGTTTTCGATCCCCGGGATCAGGTCGAGCGCTATTACCGCTGGCAGCAGCAGGGCTATCTCTCATCCACCGGCAAAAGCGTTGGCGTGACGCAGAGCGTCTCGAAGGCGTTGGCGATGTCCCAGTGGCGGCGGCAGGTGTTCTCGGGATCGCACGATCCGAAGCAGCTCGATCCGGAGCCGTTGTGCCGCATCGCGCCTGCGGTGATGTTTTTCTTCAGCTCCCCCGAGGACGCGATCAAGAAAGCGGCGGATTCCGCGCGCGTCACCTGCCAGGCGCCACTTGTCCTGGAAGCGTGCCAACTTTTTGCGGCGCTTTTGCACAGCGCCCTGAGTGGCGTGAGCCGAGCCGAGCTGCTGCAGGCGATGGACGAGCTGCCCGCGATCCAGGGACTCGCGCCCGAAATTCTGGAATTGCTGCGCCGGGGAAACAACGAGCCAAACAAACCTCCAGCAAGGCTCTCGGGCGACACAGTTTTCGAAGTGCTGGCTACCGCGCTGTGGGCTTTCCGCTCAACGAGCAACTTCAGTGACGGAGTGCTGCGCGCCGTCAACCTCGGCGGTAATGCCGACATGGCGGCGGCGATATACGGACAACTCGCGGGCGCACATTACGGTGTCGAAGCGATTCCGCGCGCGTGGCGTAACGCGCTGATCGACAAGGATCTGATCACGGAATTCGCCAATCGGCTGCTGGCGCCGTACCAGGCCGCGACGCCCGGGTCCCTCTAAATAGCCGCAAAACCGCGCGCTCTGCCCGGCGACAGCCGGGCGGGTGTTGGGTAAGCTCGACGCCAACAAGAGCACGCCGACGCAAACCCTGCTTCGGCTCCTGCCTCCTGCCACACAATTTCGAGGATCTTGCGATGCCCAGCGCTGCGGCCTCCCGTGGTCTAGCCGGTTCGTCGTCGCGCGGCGTACGCCGGCGCGTGTCCTTGCCGTGGACGCGACTCACCGATGAGCAGCTGCTGGCCATGCGCTTCTGCGATCTCGGCCTGTCGCTCGAGCGCGCGCCGCTGAAGCGGCGCATCCAGCGCCTTTACGATGAGCTCGCCGGTCGCGGCCTCGACTTCAAGCCGCACGTCTGGCTGTCGGAAGAATGGTTTTCTCCCGATGGCGTGCCGGGCTTCGCCGTGCCGTTCTATCTCGCGCATCCGCGCCTCGAGCGCCTCGAGCGGCGGATCATGCGTGAAGCTGAAGGCGGCAACGCTCGCGGTTTCATGCGCATCCTGCGTCACGAGGCCGGGCACGCCCTCGACAACGCGTATCGCCTTCGCCGGCGCAAGCGCTGGCGCGAAGTGTTTGGACCGGCTTCGCTGCCCTATCCGCATCGCTATCGCGCGCGACCCGGCAGCCGTCGCTATGTGCATCATCTTGGCGAGTGGTACGCGCAGGCGCATCCCACCGAAGATTTCGCCGAGACGTTTGCGGTGTGGCTGAAGCCTAAATCGGACTGGCGCCGCAGCTACGCCGAGTGGCCGGCGGTAGACAAGCTTCATCTGGTGGATGAGCTCGTCGACAGCCTGCGCGGCAAGCGCGCTCCTGTAAGAAATCGCACGCGCGTCGAGCCCATCGAAACCAACACGTGCACGCTCGCGGAACACTATCGCCGCCGTATCGCGCGCATGCGGCACTACCGCTCCGGCCTTGCGGACGATTTGCTGCAGAAGGTGTTCACCACTCAACGCGTCCGTAAGAATTCCATGCGCGCGAGCCGCTTCCTGCGGCTTTCGAGCACCTCGCTCGTCTCATCTGTCGCGCGCGAGCTTGCGATGGAGCGCTATAGTGTCGAACAGATCCTTCGCATGATCATCGAGCGCAGCGAGATTCTGAAGTTGTACGTTCCCGGCAATAAGCGGCACGCAGCCCGGCACATGCGCTGGATGCTCCTGCGTATCTCACGCCTGTACGTCCAGGGCGAAACACCGCCGTTTATCGTATGAAGCCGTCTCCCGTATGAAGAAGCTGCGCGTGCTCGTCGTGGTACACGCGAGCCTGGTGCCACCTGAAACCCTCGAGGGATACACGGACAAGCAGATCGAGGAATGGCGTACCGAATACGACGTCATCGCCACGCTGCGCAAGAGCGGCCATGAAGTGCAGGTGCTCGGCGTTCTCGACAGCCTGACCGAGCTGCGCACCTCGATCTCGGATTGGAAGCCTGACATCGTCTTCAATCTGCTCGAGGAGTTCGACGGCATCGGGCGATACGATCAGCACGTCGTCGCCTTTCTCGAGCTCATGCGCCAGCCTTACACCGGCTGCAACCCTCGCGGACTGCTGCTCTCTCGCGACAAGTCGCTCTGCAAGCAGTTGCTGGCCTATCATCGCGTGCCCACGCCGCAGTTCATCGTGGCACGGCGTGGAGCGAAGCTGCGCCTGCCGCGCAAACTGAAGTTTCCGTTGTTTGTAAAATCCACGACGGAAGATGCGTCGCTCGGCATTGCGCAGGCGTCTGTCGTTGAAGACGCCGCGAAGTTGAAGGAGCGCATCCACTTCATTCACGAGACGGTGGGGTCAGATGCGCTGGTTGAAGAATTCATCAAGGGCCGCGAGTTGTATGTAGGTGTGCTCGGCAACGATCGCCTCACGCGCCTGCCCGTATGGGAAATGAAGTTCGGCACGTTGCCGGAATCGTTGCCTGCGATCGCCACGCGCAAGGTGAAGTGGGACAAGCGTTATCAGGCGCGCTATGGCATCACGACGAGCGCCGCGCAGGATCTGCCGCAGTCCGTCGTGGCGCGGCTCGACAAGCTCTCCCGCCGCATTTATCGGGCGCTCGGGCTTTCGGGTTACGCGCGCATGGATTTTCGCGTCACGCCCGAAGGGAATGTGTACGTGCTGGAAGCGAACGCCAATCCGAATCTGGAAGTGGAGGAGGATTTCGCGGAGTCCGCGCGCGCGACCGGCGTTTCTTATGAAGAGCTGCTGGAACGACTCATGACTTTGGGCCTGGCATACCAGGCGGAGTGGCGCATTTACTATGGCTGAACGCACGATCTCTCTCTGCTGCCGCAGTGCTGCTGTACTGGTTTCTCTTTGCGCCGTGTTGCTGACCGGCTGCGCGGGCCAGACCAAGCTGCGTGAGGCCGAGCTGGGGGAACTCGTGCAGATGTTGCCGGGCCGGTACGACAACCGCATGCAATATCAGGAAGACGTGCGCGCCGGGCGCGATCCGCATCAGGCGCTCGTCCTCGACATCGTCCCGGTGTATGCGCCGGCGCTGAGCAAAGATGTTTTCTATGTTCACGAGACCGCTGCGGATGACGAACGCCGTGTCATCTCCCAGCGTCTGATTTCATTTCAGGTCGTGAAGGACGTCGGCATCGTCCAGACTTTGTGGGCGTTCGCGGAGCCGCAGCGCTGGCGCGATGGCAATGTCTCGCCCGATCTCTTCAAGAGCATGATGGTATCTGACGTCTCTGCGTTGGGCGGCTGCGATCTCGTGTGGAAGAAAGCGGAGCTGCGCTTCACGGCAACGAACGATCGCACCCGCTGTCGTGTCAACTCACGGAATGGCGCTGGGCTCGTCCCCATGGAGTCGCGCATCCAGCTGGGTCCGGAAGAGTTGGGTACCGCCGACGTCATCTATGACAATCAGGGGCGGGTCATACAAGGTCATGCGGAAGAGCCGTTCTATCGCTTCCGGAAAAATGGCGGCTGAGCGGACGTTTGTCTGCTGCTGCACGCGCTTGGACCCCTGATTTTCAGGTGTCCCCGCACTTCTGCCGCAAAACTGTGAGCGCCCCCACGCTTTGCCGGTTCAGTCATTAGGCATGCTGCCGTTATAACAATACGGCTCCAGACATTGTCGGTCTGTAGGGGAGTCAGCCCGCCATGAGTGATCGCAAGAACAGTCAGTCCATGTGGCCCATTCCTTCGGCCACGCCTCCCGACGCGAAAGCGGCGCCGGAGCCTGCGGCTCCATCCCCAGCACCTCGTGTTGAGCCCGCGGAGAATCGCGCGGGACGTATCGTTCACGATGCGCGCGGTAACGCGGTGTGGAACTGGGTGAAAGAATCCATCGAGAACACTTCGCTGCTGCTGAAGCGTCTCGAAGTACCAGAGCTGTCTTTGGATGACAGCATGGTCGCGAAGAAGCCTGCCGGCGGTGCTGCTCCGGCAGCGGGCGGCAAGGTCACCGGCAAAGTGGGCGTCCCGCCCGCGGCCGAGCCCGATCCGGGTGGCGGCTACGATCCTTACAACGTGGGCAAAGGGGTGCGTAAACCCTTTGGCCCACGTCGTTGATCTGATTTGCCGCTAGCGCGTTCCGAGGTGAGCGCCGAGCCAGTCCAGCACGGTGTCGTACCAGAGAACGCTGTTGGCAGGCTTCAACACCCAGTGATTCTCATCTGGGAAAAACAGCAGACGACTTTCGATTCCACGGCGCTGTAACGCCGTGAATGCGCCGAGGCCTTGCGAGTCGGGCACGCGATAGTCCTCCGCTCCATGGATGACGAGCATGGGTGTGCGCCACTTCTGCACGTGCATCGCCGGATTGAATTTCTCGTAGTTCTCCGGCTTGTCGAAGTACGTCCCGCCGTTCTCCCACTCGGGAAACCACAGCTCCTCGGTGGAGTAGTACATGGAGCGCTGATCGAAGACGCCGTCGTGATTCACGATGCACTTGAAGCGATCGGGCCAGTTGCCCGCGATCCAGTTCATCATGAAGCCGCCGTAAGAAGGGCCGAGCGCGCAGGCGTTGCTGCCGTCGAGCCAGTCGTACTTCGCAATCGCGGCCTCGAGACCCTTCTGCAGATCGACGAGCGGCTTGCCGCCCCAGTCGCCGCTGATCGAATCGGTGAACTGCTGGCCGTAGCCCGGCGAGCCATGGTAGTCGATCATCACGACGCCATAGCCCGCGCCGGCGAGCGCCTGCGCGTTCCAGCGATAGTTCCACTGGTTCTGCATGCTCACCTGCGGCCCGCCGTGGACGACGAACGCCACGGGGAAGCGCTTGCCCGGCGTGTAGCCATAAGGTTTCACGACGTAGCCATACACCGTCTCGTCATTCCAGCCTTTGAAGCTGTACTGCTCGAAGTCGCCGAGCGTGCGTGCCGCCAGCAGATCTGCGTTGACCTGAGTCAGCCGCCGCGGCTTGCCGCCCGATGTTTTGATCGAGTAAAGATCAGCCGGCGCGCCGAGTGTCGTGAGCGCGAAGATCACAGAATCTCTGGATGTCGTGTAGTCGGAAACCTGGCCTGTCGTCACGATGGGGCTCGGTTTGCCGCTGCTGGTGTCGATGGAGTACAGCGAGAGTTGCCCGACGTCATCGGTAGTGGCGAGCAGGCGCTTGCCATCCGCGGTCACGCTCAACGTGCTAACAGAGCGATCCCACGCGTCTGTCAGCGGCTTGGAGGCGCCAGTCTTCGCGTTCTTGAGCACGATATGAAAGCGATCCGCCTCGAAGCCCGGGCGCTTCATCGCGAGATACGCCATGTCGCCGTTCTTGAGAAACACGGGCCGCGTATCCCACGCCGGGTTGTCGACGGTGATGTTGGTGGCGGGCCTCGAGCCGTCCGCCGGGGCTTCATACAAATCGAAGTTGGTGGACCACGATTCCTCGCGCCCGGCGACGCGCGCGGAGAAGACGATGCGCTGGCCATCAGGGCTGAAGTTATATTCCTCATCGCCGCCGAAAGGCTTCGAGGGAATATCTCCCGCGAGGCCTTTCGATACATCGACAGGCGTTCCCGCCTTGCCGTCGGCGCCGAGCGTTGCGGTGAAGAGATGCGAGCGCGTGCCGTTCTTCCATGTGTCCCAGTGACGCACGAACAGGCTGTCGTACACCCTGCCGCTGGCTTTGGACTTCTCCTGCGCGTCGAGCTTGTCGCGCGAGCACTTGAGATCGGTGCAGATGGAGAGCACCTCGAACGACATCGCGAGGCGATCGCCGGTAGGTGAGACCTTTAGCGAGCCGACATCCAGCGGATAGTCAGTGACTTGCGTGGGCTCGCCGCCCGTCGCGGGCAGACGCCAGACCTGCGACGAGCCTGAGCGCGTCGAGAGGAAATAGATCGCCTTGCCATCGGGCGACCAGCGCGCGTTGGAGTCGTTGGCTTCGTGTTGGGTGAGTCGCTTGGGCGCCGGGACTTTCGCCTCCAGGTCGAGCAGCCACAGATCGGTGCGGCCTTTGTTGGCCTCCACATCCGTTTCGCGCAGCGTGTAAACGACAAGCCGGCCGTCGGGCGATGTCTGCGGATCGCTGAGGCGCTTGAGCTGGGTGAGATCGCGCACGGAGAACGGATCAGCGGCCTGGGCCAACGCGCACATCGAGCCCAGGCCGAATGCGACAAGCCCCACACGGATCGTCATAGACATGGAGAAACTCCGGACCCTTACGATGGCGCGCATTCTAGACGCCAGGCGGTCCGGAGTCGTTGTTTGCGCTAGGGCGCGAGTCCTACTTTCTCCGAGTCGGTCTTCCAGGGCTCGCCCTGCGCTTCCTTCACCCATTCCTGCAGCGCTCCATCCTCGAGCACCGTGGCGAAGTACCAGCGCGCGGTATCCGAGAGCTGCGCTCCATAGGTGTTGAACCTCAACACCACTGGCGCATACATCGCGTCCGCAATGCTGTATTCGCCAAACAGCCACGGTCCCGCCGAGCCATAGGCGCGCCGGCAGTCGATCCAGATTTCCTCGACGCGCTCGATGTCGGCGTCCAGGCCGGGCGTCATGGGCGTGCGGCGATTGCGGGCGCGCGCATTCATGGGCCATTCCATGCGCAGGTTTACAAACCCCGAATGCATCTCCGCGGAGACAGACCGTGCCATGGCGCGCGCCGCGGGATCTTTCGGCCAGCCTTTGCCCGTGAGCTCGGCGATGTACTCGCAGATCGCGAGGGAATCCCATACCGTAACGCTGCCGTGGCGGAGTACCGGCACGCGGCCGCTCGGCCCATATTTTGCGACTTCGTCCTTGAATTCATCGGTATCGAGAGGAATCAGGTGCTCGGTGAATTCGAGCCCCAGATGCCGCATGAGAATCCAGGGACGCAGGGACCAGGACGAGTAGTTCCGGTTGCCGATGACGAGTGTCAGGTCAGCCATGTCCGAACCTTTGGGAGTTGAGTGGAGTGATGCGTACGCGGGCCTGTCGTAAGCACAATGCTTAGCAATATCCGCGCCGTTGCGTTTGATCTCGATGATACGCTCTGGGACATCCAACCGGTGATCGAGCGTGCCGAGACGCGCCTGCGGGCCTGGATGCAGGAGCATTGCCCCCGGCTGCCCGAACGCTGGTCCATCGAGGAAATGCGCGAGGCCCGCATGCAGCTCGCGCGCGACGAGCCTGATCGCGCTCACGACTACAGCTATCTCCGTGTTGCCATCCTGACACGCCATGTCGTGGAGTGCGGTTACGATGAATCGATGGCGAGCCGGGCGTTCGAAGTCTTCACTGCCGCGCGCAACGACATCGACGTATTCGCGGACGTGCGTCCCGCGCTCGAGCGTCTGAAGGCCCGTTATGTTCTCGGCACGCTGTCGAACGGCAACGCCGATCTCAAATGCGTGGGTATTGCGGATCTCTTCCATACCTCCCTCAACGCGCGCCAGGTTGGCGTCGCCAAGCCTCATCCGCTCGGATTCAGACAGCTCGCTCAGGCGCTCTCGCTGGCGCCCGAACAGGTTCTTTACGTGGGAGATGATCCGGCGCTGGATGTTGAAGCCGCACGCGCCGCAGGCTTGCGCACAGCATGGATGAATCGTCGCGAGATTCTCTGGCCTGCAGGCATTGCCGCGGCAGATCTTATCGTCAGCGACTGCCACGGACTTGCATCACATCTGCTCACCGATGCGTGAGTGACTTTCACGCGTGTGCTGTCAGCACTCGCGCGCCCTCGCTGCCAATGCTGTTTCGCGTGACGGATCACAGTATTAGGTGCTACATCTGGTTGAACTTTAGGGCGTTGGCGCCGTTCTACTTATCAGGTGATGCAGAAGGTGTAAGTCATGACGACAGTCTGCGAGACGAACCGGGTGGTCCCTGTAGCCAATCTGCAGGAGTTCTTCAAAGACGCGCTGCATGGCGCGCTTCAGCACCAGCAGGTCGCCGTCGAAGATCAGACAGAACATTACGTCGTCAATCTCCTGACTTTATTTTCACGCTCTGAAGCGCTGTACGAGAGAACGCCGCAGGGTACGCGGCTGAAGCCACTGGTCGTCATGCTATCAGAGGCGCTCGAAGCCAAGACAACCGGCGAACGCAACAGGGGCCTGCAACGCCTCGGCGATGTCTCGCTCTTCATCGCAGGCTTCTTCGCGCACAGCTTTGCGCGCAAGCTCGTCGACATCGACTATCACATCGGCATGGGTGCCCGGGCGTATGCAGCGCTGGGCGACACACTATCGCGCGGGCGAGGGCGCGTGTTGGGCCAGGTGTTCGCGGAGCTCGCGCAGAAATTTCAGCCGATGGTAGATGCGCTGAACGAAGTGAGCGAGACCTCCTATCGTCATTCCGACAAAGACATCCTGCGGTTGTATGAGATCTGGTTGAAGACAGGCAGCAAGCGTTCGTATCGTCTGCTGAAAGAGCTGGGCGTCAATCCGGCCGCCACGGGCACGGCATTTTCCCACTGACCATGATTCTCAAGCAGCTGCAGGAACTGATCGGCGGCATCTACGACATCAGGGTCACGCATGACGTTTATGATTTCCTGATCACCGACAGGCAGCAGCTGCCGGCGGGCGCTCCCTCAGGACCAACAGACGAGCAGCTGCTCGTCGCACAGCGTGGCGGCGATGTTGGCGTCACGTTGTATCTCGATGCGCAATTGTTGGATCGGCTGCAACACGCCGACCCGCTGGAGAGTCTTCACGGCGGCAACGTGGCGGATTTCTGCACGGCCCTCGAAGGCGTCAGTCATTTCGTCTATCTCGCGTGGAACGCCGGCTTCGACAAGCGCGTCTCGCTGCGCGAGCTCGAAATGCAGGCCGAGATCGACAAGTATGTGACCAGCTACTGGCTCATGAAGCGCCAGCTGCCAGACCGGTTTCCCGCGGAATTGTTGAGAGTGTTGTTCGAGCGTGCCCGCGTCGACTCGCGGCTCGCTCAGGGGCGCGAAGGGCTGTATCGCGACGCGAGCCGCTACGCCGAGAAGTTCTGCAGAAAGCTGGATGGAGTGTTGCGAGCCTCACGCCGTCACTCGGGTCGTGAAGTGCTGGCGGAGCTGCGGCGTTTTTACCGGCTCACCGACGCAAGCAAGGTGGCACACATCGAGCGCAGCGCCTGAGCGCTGCCCGAGTCATTCCTCGCCGCGGCTCTTGCGCTCTTCGATCTCGCGCATGAGCTTGATCCACTCGGAGAGTTTGCGCAGATCGCGCTTTGCGGGTTTCGCCTGGCCATCGAGGTTGCGATTGACCACCGAGTGTTCGTAAGGATTGAAACCTGACGGTTTCTTCTCGGGCGACGCCGCCTGCTGTCCGCCTTCGATCTCGAATACCGGCCGCTTGTAGTCCGCGGGAGCTTCGACCCATTCGACCGACGCATTGCCACGGTGATCGTGCACGATCTTGCCCAGTCGCCGCGCAAACTCGCCTCGCGGCTCCGTCTTTTTCACATCCTGTGTCGATGGGGGCTTGGGCGGAACGGGAAACTTCTTGTCGGGCATATCTGCGGAGCAGTCCCTGCCGGAGCGGCAATTCACCGTGAAAATACGGCCCCCGAAGTTTTTCTTCCACGCGGCGTGTCACGCTTCCTGCGGAAAGTCGCTGCCGCCTGCGTTGCGGGAGCGACCAAAGGCCCGCAACAGTCCGATTGCGGTCTTGCCGTCGCGGATCTTCCCGTTCAACGCCCACTCATACGCTTCCGCGAGCGGCAACCAGTGGACCTCGATGACCTCCGCCGCTTCGTGCGCCGCAGTCGCCGGCTTGATGTCCTTAGCCAGATACAAGTGCAGCACTTCGTTGAACACGCCCGGCGAGCTGAGATACACGCCGAGGCTGCTCCACGTTGCCGCGCTGACCCCCGCCTCTTCGACAAGCTCGCGTTGGGCGGTGAGGAGCGGCGGCTCATCCGGCTCGAGCTTGCCCGCCGGCAATTCCCAGAGCCAGTCACCGGCCGCGTGACGATATTGCCGCAGCAGGCAGACCTGATCTTTATCGTCCAGCGCCACGACGGCCGCGCCGCCGGGATGGTGGACCAGTTCAAGCGAGGCGCGATTGCCGTTCGGGAGTAACACCTCATCCACGGTGACCGTGATGACCCTGCCGCGGAAATGTGTCGTGCTTTTTTCAATAGTCATCGCCGCAGCGTAGCCCGTGCCGGCGCACGCGGTACAGGGCCGCGAAATGTGAGATTCATCCCAACTGCGCAACTTGGCCGTCGCAATTGCACGGCAGTGCGGCCAATGCCGCTGCGACGCGGCGATTCAAGCGTTACCGTGGGGCTGCGGGAGATGTTACGTTGAATTGGCACTGGGTCGGGCAAGGGGCGGTAGGGCTGACATGGCAAGCGTGCAGGACGAAGCGATGATCCTTTCCGGGGAGCCTTCGGGTTCGCTTGCCCTCGTTGCGCGCCAGCCCATCTATGACGCCGCGCTCACCGTTGTCGCTTATGAGCTGCTGTATCGGCGCGCGCCCGACGCAACGACAGCTGAAATATCAGATCCGCAGCAGGCGACGTTGCAGGTCATCTCGAACGCGGTGCTGGAAATCGGTCTCGACCGGCTGGCGGGCGGGCTGCCGGTCCATATCAATTTTCCACGGCAACTGCTCCTCGACGAGCTGTTGCTGCCGCTGAAACCCGAACGCATCGTCATCGAAGTGCTGGAGGATGTGCCCGGCGATCCTCAGGTGCTCGAAGGTATCCGGCGGCTGCGCGCGCGTGGCCACCGAATCGCGCTCGATGATTATTCTCCTCGCTCCTGCGCCCCCGAACTGCTCGATGTGGCAGACATCGTCAAGGTAGATATCGCGCGTGACAGCGACGAAGAGGTTCGCTTCACAGTGAAGGAGGCGAAACGTCGCGGCCTGCAGCTGATCGCGGAGGAAGTCGAGACGGTCGAGCAGTTCGAGCATTGCCTCGCGCTCGGCTTCGACGGCTTCCAGGGTTATTTTTTGCAGGAGCCGCAGACTTTTCGCGCGCAGCGCGCGCCTTCGAGCCGCTTCGGCATGTTGCGTCTCGTGGCTGCCTTGCAGAGCGACGACTACGCGCTCGATGACGTCGAGCAACTCGTTGCCCAGGATGTCGCCACCTCTTACAGACTGCTCCGCTGCATCAACTCGAGTTATTACAACCTGCCGCGCAAAGTCGAATCGATCCGCCAGGGCATCGTGATCCTGGGGCTCGAAAGGCTGCGGCAGTTATGCACGGTCGTCTCGTTGCTCGGTTTCGACGACCGGCCGACGAGCCTTCTGGTCGGCGCGATGATTCGCGCGCGCATGTGTCAGCAGCTCGGCAAGCTCGCGGGCGTCCGCGATGTCGGACCTTACTTTCTGACCGGCCTGTTCTCGATGCTCGGCGCGCTGCTGCGGCAGCCGATGACGGAGATCACCGAGGAGCTGCCGCTCGCCGAGTCCATCACGAAGGCACTGACGGCCGAGGAGGGCGACCTTGGTGCCGCGCTCCGTTGCACGCGAGCCTATGAGCGGGGTCGCTGGGATCAGGTGAGCTATCGCGACCTGACGCCCGCAGTGATCCGCGCTGCGTATCTTGAAGCTGTTTTCTGGGCCGAAGAGACCCGTGCACTCATTACGGTCGAACGACACCCCAGCGCGGCGGGAAGTCCGCCGCCAGGCTGACGGGAATTGGCGAGTTGTTCGTCTACTTCTGGCCTGTTCTCTAGGAGTGACGAATGAAATCCACCATCCTCGCAATGCTCTGTGCGGTTTCCGCGCTGGCCGGCAGCGTGGCCCTCGCTGCGAAGAAGGAAAGCGTAGCGCCGGAGTCGCAGCCTCAGGCCGCGCAGCGCGCACCCACCCCTGAAGAAATTCGCGCGCGGCAGCGCCTCGGTCGGGTCATCGTCTCGCCCGACGGTCAGTTCTTTCTTTACGAGTGGATGCGCCCCTACAACTGGCTGCGCGATGGCGGCTCATTGCCGACACAGGTCGCCAGCCGCATGCAGACCTGGCTTTATAAGGTCGACGTGAATCGCTCGCCGACGACATCCCAATATGTGTTCTTTCCCGGCTCGGGCGCGAGTTACTGGCTCGGTGGCCTGTCGCCGGATGGCACGAAAGTCTCCTTCTACGCGCTCGATGACGACAACATCGTCAAGGCGGGCGTGTGGAATATGAAAGACGAAAAACTCACGTGGTTTGAAACCTTGCCGGATACGCGCCGCCTGGATGAGCTGGCACTGTGGGTATCGAATGATGAGATCGCATATCCCGGTGCGTCATCCGCGCTGATTCGTGGCAACGCCGTGACAGGCGAAGCAAAAGCGTGCGCGGACTGTGCAGACCTGCTCGCGAAAGCGCGTGCGGCCGAAGTGGATCAGCAGAAGCTCGCCGCGGCCAATGCGAAGGCGGCGTCCCGTCAGGCGAAGTCGAACGAGGGTTGGGCTTCGCAGCGCGCGGAAAGCGCGCCGCTCGACAAGGACCTGAAAGTGCTTGCCCGCTCGCTCAACGGCGAGCTCGAAGTGCTGGCGAAAGACACGCCCGACACCCTTAACCTGTTGTATCGCAAAGCGTCCGGCACGCCTGAAGTCGTGTTCGAGAACTATCGCAAGACGCGCGTCTCGGAAGCGAAGTGAGACATTTGCCGCGCCCCTGCGGAGCGGGGGCGCGGCGCTGCTCTTCGTGGAGCTCGCGCCTCAGCGGCGCGCCAGCGAATACTGCACGCCCACCCAGAAGCTGCGGGGCGCGGCCGGTGAAACGAAGCGTTGTACCGGGCCGAGCTCCTCGCGCGGTTCGCTGTCGTCATCGAACGCATTTCTATTGAACGCGCCCAGCGTGTTGTATTCGCGGTCGAAGACGTTGTCCGCCTTCGCATACAACTGCATACCGTTCAGGAACTGATACGCGGCGCGCACGCCTACCACGGCATAGCCGCCGAGCTCGTCGAAGTCGTTGCCTTCATCACCGCGATACCGCTGGCTCGAGGCATACAGAATATTCGCGCCGAGCTGGAAAGACGGCGTCACGCGATACTCCGCCGCGGCTTTGATCAGATGATCCGGCAGGCCCGGCATGCGATCGCCCGACTGCACCTGAATGGTTTCCGGCTGCGCCCCATCGAGCTCGCTGGCGACGGGATTGAAGATCTCCGTGTCCGTGCGGAAGGTCGCGTCGACGTAGGCGTAGTTCATCATCCAGTCGAGCTTTTCTGTGCGTTGAACGAGCCCGAGCTCGACACCCTGACGCCGCGTGCTCGGCACGTTCGCGAAGAAGCCCTGGCTCGCACCCACAGAGGTGAAGAGGATGTCGTCGGTGAGCCGCGTACGATAGGCGGTGACGTTCCAGCGCATATTGCCTGCCAGATCGCCGCGCGCACCTGCTTCCCAGCTGCGAGCGACGACGGGATCGAGCGGCGGGTCCGCGACGAAGCCGACGGGCAGCGCGCACGGATCTTCCGGTGAAGCGCAGGTCAGCTCCACCGGTGTGGGGACGCGGAAGCCTTCGTTATACCGTCCATAAATCGTGGCGGCCGGCGAGAGCGCAAATGTCAGACCCGCCGCGGGATTGAAGCGGCTGAACGAGTGGCGGCCATTCAGATCCGGCTCCTCGCCCGTGAGATCCTCGATGGAGACTTTCGCGCGGTTGTACCGTCCTGACATTGTCAGATGTGTGCGATCGCCGAACGCAACCACGTCGCTGAGATAGACGCCGTCGTAGGTGTTGCGACCTTCGACATGCGTATCGAGCTCGAAGTCGCCTTCGCCTTCCGTACCCCGATCCGGCGTGAAATCCGCTTCCTGTTCGAGCTGCTCGAATCTGGCTTCGCCCTTGTCGCGGGAAACGCCGAGCGCCAGCCGATGTTCGTGACCGCCCAATGTGCCGCCGTAAGACAGCTGGAGCGTGCCGCCGTTGGTCGTCTGCCTGGTGCGGGTACGCCGGTTCTCGGCTTCGTATTCGAGCTCATCGTCATCGAACTCGGCATCGCCGTTGAACGTGCCGACGCGCAACTCGCGACGATATACGTTGGCCGTCAGCTCGAGCCCGCGGCCGAAATCATGCCGGCCTGTCAGCACGGCGAAGTGCAGCTCGGGGCGGGTTTCATCCGGATAGGAGTAGACCGCTTCGCGCCGCTCTTCGAGCAACGATTCCGGGACGAGCCCGTTGCCGGTCAGCGTGTTGTCAGCGTAAGTGTAGGAGAGGTTTACGCTGTTGGCGCCCGACTCCCAGCCTGCCTTGCCGAAGAGTTGTTTGACCTCGGAAGGGGAATGGTCACGCCACCCGTCTTCTTCGTAATACTGCGCGGCCAGGAAGCCATCGAGCACCTCCGTTGCGCCACCCGCGGTCACCTGCGCTGAGCGCCGGCCGAAGGAGCCGGTGCTGAGGTCCGCGGTCAGTCCCGGATCTTCCCGACCCGAGCGCGTGCGAACGGAAAGCGCGCCGCCGAGCGTGTTGAGCCCGAACACCGGGTCCGCGCCGGGCAGCAGGTCGATCGTCGTGATGGCGGCGGTAGGAATCAGATCCCAGAACACCGTGTCGCCAAACGATTCGTTGACGCGCACGCCGTCAACGAACACCGAAATGCCGATGGGATTGCCAAGCAGGGGGGTCGCGGTGAAGCCGCGAAAACTCACATCCGGCTGGAAGGGATTCGACTGCGCTTCATTGACGCTGACGCTGGCAAGATTGCGATTCAGAAAGTCCGCCACGCTGGTGGATCGCTGGCTACGCAGCTCTCCACCGGTCACGCTCTGGACATTGGCGGGCACGGCATCCCGAGGTATCGAGGCGCCGGGCAGCGGCGTGCCGATGATCTCGATGAGCGGCAGGTCGCGGGGAAGCGGGGTCTGCTGCGCATAGGCAGGAAGGGAAACGGCGGCCGCCAGGGCGAGCAGGCGGCGGTACCCGGGAGAGTGTCCGTACATCTCAAAGTCTCCGATGAAGCCGGGGGACATCCTGATCCCCGCCGGCGTAATTATTGTTCGCTGCTCTCGTCGAGCGCTCCGCGTTGATACTACCGAACTGCGAAGGTGTCCATCGCACCGTGAGCCGGTGCCGCATTTTGCAGCAAGCCCCGTGGGGTTGGAGCACCGGCGTGTTGGCGACGGCTCTGGGACGCGGAGATTCGGGTTTACCACGCTTTCTCGCGCAGGCTCCGCTCAGTGCAGGCGACGGCAATGCGCCGCGATCGTGCCGATTCGCGACGGGCGGCGCGTCGTGACGCGCGTCTGCCGGCGCAAAGGTGAACCTCTTCCATGACAGCTTCAAAAGCGTTTCCGTATAGTCTTCGCCGCTATGTCGACTACCGCACATCTTGAAAAATTGAATGGACCGCAGCGTCGCGCGGTGAGCCATGGCGAGCCGATTCCCGGCGTGTCGTCAGGGCCCGCAGGCACCACGGGCAAGGGCTACAAGTCCGGCCCGCTGCTGATCGTCGCCGGCGCCGGCACCGGCAAGACCGATACCCTTGCGCATCGGGTGGCGCACCTCGCGCTGAACGGAGTGGATCCGAGCCGCATCCTGATGCTTACGTTCACGCGACGCGCCGCTACCGAAATGCGCAGGCGGGCGCAGGAGATCGTGAAGCGCGCGTTGGACGAGAACCTTGGCGGTGTGAGCCAGACCATCTCGCAGCGACTGACTTGGGCGGGCACGTTCCACTCCATCGGCAACCGCCTGCTGCGCCACTACGCCAAACATCTGAAGCTCGATCCGCAGTTCAGCGTGATCGATCGCGCCGACTCCGCGGACCTTCTCGACGGCATCCGTCAGGAGCTGGGGCTTGCGGTCAAGGAGCAGCGCTTTCCGAGGAAGGAAACCTGCCTGCAGATTTATTCCTATCGCGTCAACACGCAGAAGTCGTTGCGCGAAAGCCTGGAGCAGCAATACCCGTGGTGCCTGCAGTGGGAGGCGGACCTTACGCGGCTGTTCCGTGCTTACGTCGAGCGCAAGCAGCACAACAGCGTGCTCGACTACGATGATCTGCTGCTCTACTGGCACGGCATGATGAGCGATGCGCGCCTCGCCGAGCACGTAGGCACGCACTTCGACCACGTGCTGGTCGACGAATATCAGGACACCAACCGTCTGCAGGCTGAAATCCTGCTGGCGCTGAAGCCGACGGGCGCCGGTCTGGCCGTCGTCGGCGATGACGCGCAGGCGATCTATTCTTTTCGGGCCGCCGCCGTAGACAACATCCTCGGCTTCCCGGATCGCTTCCAGCCCAAGGCGGAAGTCATCACGCTCGCGCAGAACTATCGGTCCACGCAGGAAGTGCTGGATACCGCCAACGCCCTGATGGCCGAGGCGCCGCGCCAACATCGCAAACATTTGCTGGCGTACCGCGGCGAGGGCGCGCGGCCGCGTTTCGTCACCGTGAACGATCTGCAGGCGCAGGCTGAATACGTCTGCAGCGAGATTCTGAAACGGCGCGAAGCCAATGTGCCGTTGAAGCGCCAGGCGGTTCTGTTCCGCAGCGGCAGTCATAGCGACGTGCTCGAAATCGAGCTGTCGAAACGCAAGATCCCCTATGTGAAATATGGCGGGCTGCGTTTCCTCGAAGCGAGCCACGTGAAGGATCTGCTGGCGATCCTGCGATGGGCGGATAACCCGCGCAACACCATGGCGGCGTTTCGTGTCCTGCAGATGTTGCCGGGCATGGGCCCGACCAACGCCCGCAAGGCGCTGGACCATCTCGAGGCGCACGGCTTCGCCGTCGACGCGATGAAGACTTTCGCGCCTCCGCAGCCTTCGGCAGTGGACTGGCGCAAGCTCACCGAGCTGATGCTCGCCCTCGGCGACACCGCGAGGCCGTGGCCCGGCCAGGTGCATCTCGTGCGTGAATGGTATCGCCCGCACTTCGAGCGCAACTACGAACACTTCCATGCGCGGCTCGGCGATCTCGATCAGCTGGAAGTGCTGTCGGGACAGTACCCGTCGCGCGAGCGCTTCATCACCGAACTCACGCTCGATCCGCCGAACGCCACCAGCGATCACGCCGGGCAGGCGACGATGGATGAAGACTATCTGGTGCTCTCCACCATCCATTCCGCCAAGGGAATGGAGTGGGACACGGTGTATGTGCTCAATGTCGTCGACGGCAGTTTCCCGAATGAATTTGCGACCGGGAAGCAGGAGCTCATCGATGAGGAGCGCCGCCTGTTGTACGTGGCGCTGACGCGCGCCCGGAACGATCTGCTGCTGATCGCGCCGCTGAAGTTTCATCTGACCCAGCAGCAGCGGACGGGAGATGCGCACGTCTACGGCGCGCGCAGCCGCTTCATGACCGACAAGGTGTTGAAGTGTTTCGACGCCGTGACCTTTCACGGCGCCAATCTCGCGGAAGCCTCTTTGCCGGTCGAGGAGAGCGGCCAGTCCGTGCTGGATATCAGCGCGCGACTGAAGGGAATGTGGTGAGCGACGCCGGCGCTACTGCGGCTTCACGAACTTCAGCGTGAAGCGGTCGCTCTCGCCGATGGCGGCGTATTTTTCACGATCCTTGTCGCCGAGCCGATAGGTGGGCGGCAACGTCCACACGCCCTGCTCGTAATCTTTGGTGTCGCGCGGATTGGCGTTGATCTCGGATTTCGCCGCCAGCTTGAATCCCTGCGCCTCGATCAGCTTGATCGCATAGGTCTCGTCGACGTAACCGTTCCGGGCGGTGGGCTCGACGGGCGCGCCCGCCCTGGCCCGATGATCGACCACGCCGAGCACGCCGCCCGGCTTCAATGCCTTGTACATCAGGGCGATGCTTTCGGGCGCCCAGCCCTCCTCGAGCCAGCTGTGCAGATTACGGAAAGTGAGGACCAGGTCGGCCGAGCCAGCGGGCGCGATTTCGGCACCGGCCCGGGAGAAAGCGGTGACGACCACTTTGTCGTACAGCTCCGGGCGCGAGGCGAGTTTCGCGCGGTATTCCGCGGCGACCCTGTTGATGTACGGGCTGTCCGGATCCGGCGCGAAGGACGCGGCGTAATAGCGACCCTTCTCGCGCACCAGCGGCGCGAGCACTTCCGTATACCAGCCGCCCGCCGGCCACACTTCAACGACGTGAGATTCAGGACGCACGCCGAAGAACAGCAGGGTCTCCTTCGGGTGACGATAGACGTCGCGCGCGCGATTCTGCTCGGACCGGTGGTTGCCCGCGAGGATGCGATCCAGCGACCCGGCGGTGGTTTGTCTGGAGCTGCCCGACATGCAGCCGGTGCTGACGACCACGGCTGCGCTCAAGGCCAGCGCCCAGGATCTGATTATCGACATTCGCACTCCTTTACAAAGAAAGAACCCCGCACGTGGCGGGGTTCTCCCAGACCCATGTTAACGGAACGAAAGCGGGTCAACGACGGAACGGACCACCGCCCTGGCGGGGGCGTTGGGGGCGTTCCTGGGCCTCGTTGACACGGAGCGGACGGCCATTCATCTGGAAGCCATTCAATGCCTGGATTGCGGCCTGTGCCTCGTTCTGAGACATGTCGACAAATCCGAAGCCGCGTGGCTTTCCGGTTTCACGGTCGTTGATCAGCTTGACCGATTCCACTTTGCCATGACGCTCGAAGAGGCTCTGAACGTCCTGCTCAGTGGCGTTGAAGGGCAGATTGCCCACGTAGATCGTCGTCGTCATCCGGACTTCTCGCTTGGGAAAGCGGACAGCGGCGAGCCGCACGAGTCGGTCGCATGTACCGCGTGAACATTCAAACAGGTCAAGGCTTCAAGAAGGCACACGATCTGATATTCCAGGAGGATCAATGCGCAGCGCTTGGGCCAGCGGCCTGCACCTTCGTTCGTGCCCGAAAGAGACGTGTAAGACGGGACTGAAGGGCGAACTTCAACACACTAACGTACTCAGACAGGCGGAAGACGAACGTTGCCCGATGCTATACCCGGTCTTTGCCGGAAAGCAAACAGCGCAGCTGGCGCAGTCTCAGACCGTCTTAGAAACCGGCTGGCCTGATTCATGCAATGTTAGATGTTGGTTCTCAGGACGGCGGGGGCCGGCGAATCAGCGCTCCGCGAGCCGCGCCCCGGCGAGCAGGTCATAGGGATCGACGGGGGTGCCCTGCCACCAGCCGTCATCGCCACTGAGGCGGGAAATGGCGAAGTGTAGATGGGGCGCGCTCTTAGGCGCATTTCCTGAGGTGCCGACATAGCCGATGACCTCGCCTTTGCGCACCGGGGCGCCGGCCGTCAGGCCCGGCGCGTAACGCTCCAGATGGGCGTAGTAATAAACATACTTTTCCTCAGGATCCAGCTGATAAATCGACAGGCCGCCGAGGCCGCCCGAGTGGGTGCGGGCGATCCGTCCGTCGTCCGCTGCCAACACTGGAGTGTTGCGAGGGCGGCGATGTCGATCGCCCGGTGCGCACGCCCGCCGCTGCGTGCATCTGAGAACTGGCGGCGCAGGTCGTTACGGTCGACTCCGGCGACGGGAACCGCAAGATTCCAATCTCGAAGCGGGGTTGGGCGAGGGGTGGCGGTCCCGCGAACGGGCCGTTCGATCAGCGTCGGTGCGGAGGACCAGCGCGATGGGAGGTGAGAAACCAACACGAAATGCGCCACACCCAGCCAGGCGACGGCGGCCGGGATGAGCCACCCTGCAAGGGGCGGCGGCGGGATGTCCCGCGGATTGGTCGGTAAGTGGTCCTTGCTCATGAGCTACCCGTGAAGGGTGGAGCAAGTTGTATTCCGGGCGGCAGGCCCGCTGGCGGTGCAGGGCCGGGATGACGACGGCGATAGGCGACAGACGGCGGCGGCGGACTTCGCCGCCGCAGCGGTGACTTCTTAAACCGCGCCGGCCGGCTCCAGATACGCGTAGCCGTTGAGCTCGCCTTCGTAGAAGCGTTTCAGCTGCTGACTTTCCGCGATCGTCATGCGGCCATCCCGAATCGCGCGTTCGCAGTCGCGCGCGAGCGCGGGATACAACTCGTCCACGTCGTACTCCATGTACTCGAGCACCTTGTTGGCCGTGTCGCCCTTGACGATTTCCTCGATCCACCAGCCGCCTTCATCATGCAGCCGCACGTGAACGACGTGCGTATCGCCAAACAGGTTATGCAGATCGCCCAGCGTTTCCTGATAAGCGCCAACCAGGAACGCCGCGAGGTAATACTCCTCGCCATCGCGCAGCTCGTGCACCTCGAGGTTGCGCTTCACATCGCGCAGCGAAACGAAGTGATCGATCTTGCCGTCGGAATCGCAGGTGATGTCGGCCAACACCCCGGCGCGTGTTGGTTTCTCGTTCAGCCGGTGAATCGGCATGATCGGAAACAGCTGGTCGATCGCCCAGCTGTCCGGTAACGACTGGAACACCGAGAAGTTGCAGAAATAAGTATCCGAAAGAATGTGCTCGAGATCGGCGAGCTCTTCCGGCACGTCCTCCAGCTTGCGCGAGACATCGCGCACCTTCGCGCAGGTGGCCCAGTACAGGCGTTCCGCCAGGCCACGGAATTCCAGAGACAATAAACCGATGTTGAACATCTGCAGGATCTGCTCGCGCGCCGTCATCGCGTCGTGATAACACTCGACGAGGCGGCGTTCGCTCACGGAGCGATACGCTTCGAACAGATCCTTGATCGGCTGCGGCAGCTCTTTGTTGCCGCTGTAGTCATCGGCCGCGCGGCCGGTCACGCGAAATTTATCCAGCGCGGATGATCCCAGCGCATTGAAAACCAACACGCTGTGATAGGCCGCGATCGCACGGCCCGACTCGCTGATGATCATGGGATGCGGAATGTTGCGAGCGTTGCACACGCTCGCCACGCGATACACCACGTCGCTCGCGTACTCGTTCAGCGTGTAGTTCATCGACGAGGAGAAGTTGGTGCCGCTGCCGTCGTAATCCACGCCGAGGCCGCCGCCGACATCGATGTACTGCAGGCCCGCGCCCATCAGCTTGAGCTCCGCGTACACGTGCGCGAGCTCGTTGATGGCGTCCTTCACTCTGCGGATATCCTGCAGCTGGCTGCCTGGATGACAGTGCACGAGCTGCAGGCAGTCGAGCATGTCGCGGGCTTTGAGCGTTTCGAACAACTCGAGAATTTCGGTGATGAAGAGCCCGAACTTGGATTTCTCGCCAGCCGAGCCGCTCCAGCGCCCCGAGCCCTCGCTCGAGAGCTTCACGCGCACACCGATGCGCGGACGCACGCCATACGCGGCGGCGTGTTTGAGAATGAGCGCCAGCTCGTCGTAGTTTTCCACGACGGGAATGATCGTGCGGCCGAGCTTGGTGGCGAGCGTCACCGCTTCGATGTAGCTGTCATCCTTGAAGCCGTTGCAGATGATCGGCCGCGTGGGCTCGTTCTCCGTCATGGCCATCACGGCGAGCAGCTCGGGCTTGGAACCTACCTCGAGGCCGAAACCAAATTCCTTGCCGTAGCGATACACCTCTTCGACGACGAGGCGCTGCTGGTTCACCTTGATGGGAAACACGGCGGAATACCGGTTCTTATAGTCGTTTTCCGCGATCGCCTGCGCGAACGCCGCGTGCAGATGCCGCAGGCGATGCGCCAGGATGTCGGAGAACCGCACGACCACGGGCGTCGTCAGATCTCGCGCGCGCAACCCTTCCACGACTTCATGCAGATCGATCTCGCGACTCTGCTGCGTGTCCGGCCGTACGACGAGATGCCCCGCCTCATTGATGGCGAAGTATCCCTTGCCCCACGCGCCAACGTTGTAGAGCTCCAGCGAATCTTCGATGCGCCAGGATTTAGCAGGGGATTTGCGGGCGCCGTTGACGGCGTTCACAGCGGTGTTGGGATCTGCGGCCACGCCTTAGGGTCTCGCGAAAAAGAGGGGCGCACGATAGCAAATCAACGGGGCTGCCGCAGCGGCGTACTGTGCACTGTCACGCAATCGCCATCTGACGCCGAGGCGAATCGCGGCGCGAGCGCTTATTCGACGGCGACGGGTCCGCTGGGCGCGCCCTTGGGACGGGTCGTGAGCCACACGAGCGGAATGAGCGCGAGCAGAATCCAGCCGCACATCCAGAAGATATCGAGCGCGCCGAGCGTCGAGGCTTCGATGCTGATCGTGCGTTCGAGCAGGGCGAGGCCCTGTGGGGTAGGCAATCCCAGTCCCTGCAGATTCTGCAAAGCGCTGCCCGACTGCGCGCTGAGCGCGGTCACCTGTTCGGTGAGCTGCGAGTGATGCAGGGCGGCGCGGCGCTCCCATAGCGTCGTCGACAACGATGCGCCGAAGCTGCCCGCGAGAATGCGCACGAAGTTCGAGAGCCCCGACGCGCTGGCGATACGGTCGGGCGGCAACCCTGCGAGCGCCACGGTGATGAGCGGAATGAAGAACATCGCCATGGCCGCGCCCTGCACGAACTGGGGCAGGGCGATGTCGATGAACGGCGCGCCGGTGTTGAGCTGTGACCGCCAGAACGAGGTCATCGCGAAGATGAGGAACGCGAGGGTGGCGAGAATGCGCGGATCCCACTTGCGGATGTTTTTACCTACCCATGGCGACAGCACGACAGCGAGGATGCCTGTCGGCGCAGCGGCAAGGCCGGCCCAGGTGGCGGTGTAACCGACCTGCGTCTGCAGCCATAGCGGCAACAGCACGACGCTGCCGAAGAACACCATGTAACCCAGGCTGAGCGAGATGGTTGCCGCCGAGAAGTTACGGCGTGCAAACAAAGTCAGATCGATGACGGGATGTTTCTCGGAAAGCTCCCACAGCACCAGCGCGACGAGCGCTACGGCCGCGATGATGGCGAGCGAGATGATGAGGTTGTTCTGAAACCAATCGAGTTCCTTGCCCTTGTCGAGCAGGAACTGCAGGCAGCCCACCCCGATGATGAGCAGCGCGAGTCCCACCATGTCGATGGGCAGCTTCATCGTGCGTGTTTCCCGATGACGCAGGCGCGTCCAGCACAGCCACGAGCAGAGTGCGCCGACGGGCACGTTGATATAGAAAATCCACGGCCAGCTGATGGCGTCGGTGAGCCAGCCGCCGAGAATAGGTCCGCATATGGGCGCGACGAGCGTGGTCATGGACCACAACGCGAGCGCCGTGCCGTGTTTCTCCTGCGGATACGCTTTCATCAGCAATGTCTGGGAGAGCGGAATCATCGGGCCGGCGACCGCGCCCTGCAGAACGCGAAACGCGATGAGCATGCCCATGCTGGTGGAAAGGCCACACGCCCACGAGGCGATCGTGAACAGCACGATGGCGGCCGTGAACAGCCGCACTTCGCCGAAGCGACGCGCGAGCCAGCCGGTGAGGGGCACCGTGATGGCGTTGCTGACCGCGAAGGACGTGATGACCCACGTCCCCTGTGTTGGAGAAACGCCCAGGTCGCCTGATATGGCGGGAATCGCCACATTGGCAATGGAAGTGTCCAGCACCTGCATGAACGTCGCCATCGCCAGTGCGAAGGTGACGACGCCGCGCTCGCCCGGGGGTAAGGGAGGCAGGTGTTCTGGAGCTTCCATCGTGTTCGACCTGGACGCGTCTGACTATTCGGCGACCTTTGCGACCGCCGGTGATTTCGTGCCGCCGCCGTTGCTGCGGATGATGTCGCTGATGAGCTGGTCCGCGGCGCTGAGATCGTCCGAGTACATGTTGGTCTGATAAGCGGGCGTCGTGTTGGTGGTCTGCGCGAGCACCTGGCCGCTCACGTCGTGAATATCCACTCGGGCTTCCATCGAGAGGCCCACTCGCAGCGGATGCTCGGCAAGCTGTTTCGCATCCAGCTCGATGCGCACGGGCAGGCGCTGCACAACCTTGATCCAGTTGCCTGTGGCGTTCTGCGCGGGCAAGAGCGCGAAGGCGCTGCCCGTGCCGGCGCCGAGGCCGGCGACGCGGCCGTGATACTCGACGTCATCACCGAAAAGATCTGATACGAGCGTCACCGGCTGGCCGATGCGGATATGGCGCAGCTGAACTTCCTTGAAGTTGGCGTCGACCCAGACATTGTTGAGCGGAATGACGGCCATCATGGGCGCGCCCGCCTGAACGCGTTGCCCCAGCTGCACGCTGCGCTTCGCCACGTAGCCCGTGATCGGGCTGCGCAGCTTCGTGCGATGGAGTTGCAGATAAGCATCGCGAACGTGCGCGGCGGCGGCCAGCACTTCCGGATGATCAGAAAGATTTGTGTCATCCACGAGTGACTGCGCGCTGCGCAGCTGCTCTTCGGTCGCAGCCAGGTTGGCCTGCGCCGAAGCGATTGCCTCACGCGCGTGAAGCACGCTCTCCGTAGACACAGCGCCTGTTTCGTCCAGGCCGGCGCGACGCGCGAGATCGTCTTTCGCTCGCTGCAACTCGATACGGCGTGATCTCACAGCGGCTTCCGCCCCGCCGGTGTTGGCGCGCAGGTTGCGCACCTGACGCACGGCCTGCGCCAACGCCGCTTCCGCGCCATCGAGCGCGATGCGCGCATCGGCGGGATCGAACTCGATGAGCACATCACCCTGTTTGACGAGCTGGGTGTCATCGGCCGCGATGCTGATAACCGTGCCGCCGACCTGCGGCGAGACGAGCACGACGTTGCCTGCGACATACGCGTCGTCTGTCACTTCGCGATGGCGGGCGATCGTGGCCCAGTAGATGGACCAGCCGACGAGGCCAAGCACGACGACTGCTGCGAGGACAATGAGTCGCAGGCGGCGTTTGCCGTTAGGCGCCGGTGTTGGCGTGGCAGGGGTGGATGCTTCAGACATGATGAGCTCCGCGACTCCTCAGGGAGTGCCGGTAAGGCGTGTTGTTCCAGTGCCGCTCGTGATGTATCCACCGCCGAGGGCTCTGATCAATTGCAAAGAGTTCTGCAGCTCACGATCTCGCAGGTCGACGACCGCGCGACGTTGCGACAGGAGCGACTGCTGCGCCGTGATGACCGGCAGGAAGCTGTCGAGGCCGCGTTTGAAGCGCACGAGTCCGAGGTCATACGCGCGCTGTTGGGCGGCGAGGCCTTCTTCGGCCGCCCTGCGCTGCTCATTGAGAGAAGAGAGCGCGGAGCTGTAGTCCGCCACTTCACGAACGGCGAACAGCACCGTCAGGTTGTATTGCTCGACGGCCATGTCGTACTGGGCTTCGCGCGCGTCGAGCTGTGCGTAGAGCTGACGGCGCTGAAATATCGGCAGGTGCAGAGCGGGCCCCGCCCCGAACATGCGGCTGCCGCCCTCGAAAAACTCTGATGTGGAGATCGACTGCAATCCGACGAAGGCCGTCAGGTTCACGTTGGGATAAAAATCCGCGCGCGCCGCGTCGATGTTGCGGGCCGCGGCTTCTGCTCGCAGGCGCATGGAAACAATGTCCGCGCGCCGACCAAGCAAGTCTGCGGGAATGGCGGTCGGTAAATCTTCGCGGACAGACCGATCGACCGGCTGCGGCTGCAGGTCCGCAAATGCGCCCGGATCACGCGCCGTCAGCTGCGCGAGCTGATGTTCAATTTCGGTGATCGACTGCGTAGCCGCCGACAGCACGCGGCGCGCTTCCGCAAGCAACGCCTTCTGGGATTCGAGATCAGCGTGATCGTCGAGGCCGCGCTTTACGCGTGAATTCAGCAGCGAAACCAGCTGCTCGCGTTGGTCGAGCGTGTCGCGCGCGATATTCCGTTCCTCGAAAGCGCGTTGTAACGAGAAATAACTCCGGGAGACCGCGACGGCCAGAATAAGATGCGCGAGATCGCGCTCAGCCGCGCTCGCGGCAACGTCGAGATCTGCCGCGGCGGTGGCCGCTTTCACGCGACCCCAGAGGTCGAACTCATAAGAGAAATCGATCGCACCCCGTGCGTCGGTGATCACCGAGCCGCCGAGCGGCGGTGGATAGATGTAATTCTCAGAAAGATGCTGACGCAAAACTTCGGCGTTGAGCTCTGCTGACGGAAATCTTGCAGCGTTGGTAGCGCGGCGAGCTGCTTCAGAAATTCGCACTCGCGCTTCAACCAGCCGCATCGACGGACTGCCACGCTGCGCCGCTTCGATCAGCCCGGTGAGTTGCGGGTCGTCATAGGTACTCCACCAGTTTGCCGCAGGCCACCAATCGGCAGGCCTGGTGGCTTCACTGAGCCCGATGGCCTCGGCAGAAAGCGCCGTCGCAGGCGGCGTCTGGCGTTGTGCGACGCACGCACCTAACACCAGCGCGCCGCACGCGAGCGCAGCGGTGGAGATCATTGAGAGAATCTTACGCACGGTCCTGCCTCATTCCATCCAGCTGTCCCAGCAATTTACGGAGCAGCGCTTCCATCTCGTTTTTCTCAGTGGCGTCGAAGCCGCTCCACAGCGCTTCGTGCTTGCGCGTCTGTACCGCCTGAAGCTCGGTAACGGTGTCGAGGCCTTTCTGAGTCAACCGCAGCAGTAGCTGGCGACGATCTACTTCGTCAGGCTGGCGTTCGATCAGCCCTGCGTTGACCAACTCGTCCGTCACGCGCGTGATGTTGGTTCGCGAGGATTGCAGATAAGAACTGAGTTCCGACGGCCGCACCATTTGTCCCGCGCGGCTGTAAAGAACGATGAGTGCCGTCCACGTCGTGAGGTTGAGGCCGCGGGGTTTCAGGTGTTCGTCGAAGTAGTCCAGCAGGCGGTTATTGATGTGGTGATAGAGCCGCGACAGCACGATGTCCTGCTTGGCGATGTGCTTCAGACGTCCGCACATCTCGCCGATGGCGGCGTCGAAGTACGCGAACGAGCTGGGTGCGGGAGGCGTCGCCGGAGGAGGGGGTGGTTTAGTCACGACCCAAATAGTACCGGGCGGTACTATTCAAAGCGACATCAATTTGGCAGTTTTCAATTTTTTCTCGTAAATCCTTTGCGAATCAAGGATGGAATTGCTGGCCCGCAACCGTTCACGGTAGCGGGACCGTGCGCGTACAATCGCCCCTCGCACACGGGGCCGGGATTGCCATGTCGATCGACGTTTATTGGGGAAGCGGTAGTCCTTACGCGTGGCGTGTATTGCTGGCGCTCGAGTACAAGCAGTTGCCGTACACCGGTCATCTGCTGCAATTCTCCAAGCAGGAGCACCAGTCGCCCCCGATTCTCGCGATGAATTTTCGCGGCCGCGTTCCCATCCTGAAGGATGGCGAGTACGTCGTTTTCGAATCCCTGGCGGTTCTTTACTACCTCGACCAGAAGTATCCCGAGCGAAAGATTTTCGGCGGCACTCCCGAAGAAGCGGGCGTGATCATGCGCGTGATCTGCGAGTACCAGGCGTATGCCGAGCCGCCGTTGATGCGCATCGTCGATGCGTTATTCACGAACACCTTCAAGCCCGGAGCCGGCGAGCTCGCGGAAGCGCTTCACACCGTTGCTCGCGAAGCCCGTTCGATAGAAGCGCGGCTGGCGAAGTCGGATTGGGTGGTGGGCGAGACGATGTCCGCCGCCGATATGGTGATTTTCCCGGGCCTGCAGGTTCTGCTGCGTGCTCTGAACAAGCCTGACGCGGGCGAGCTGTCCGCGCGCTTTCTGCCGCTCGCAGCGAATTATCCCGCGCTTCAACGTTGGATAGCGCGTGTCGAAGCGATGCCGGGCTACGAAAAAACCTACCCACCGCACTGGCGCTGAGCCACTGCATTCTTCGCTGCGCCCTCCGCTTCGGAGTTAAGGCGGGCGAAACAAGTGCGAAGTTGCAGACGCCTCGGTAGCAGTTAACGGCTTCGGTTGATACCCTCGCTGGGCCAGGCCGCCACGGTGCGCGGCCGGCTCCAAGGAGTCACCACGAGCATCATGATTCATAACAAGATCCATGTAGATTTCCCGGGCCGCATTCTTATGGTCGGCTGTGGCAGCATCGGTCAGGGTGTTTTGCCGCTGATCCTGCGGCACATAGGTATTTCGCCTGAGCGCATCACCATCGTCACTTCCGACGAGCGCGGCCATGAAGAGGCCATCCAGCTTGGCATCAAATTCGTCAAAGAAGCGCTGACGCGCGAGAACTACCGGCGTGTGTTGAATCCGCTGTTAGGTCGTGGCGATTTTCTGCTGAATGTCTCGGTCGATGTGTCGAGCATTGCGCTGGTGAAATACGCCTGGGAAAAGGGTGCCTTGTATCTCGATACCTGTATCGAGCCCTGGCCTGGTGGCTACACGGATCCCACGGTGCCGGCAGCGAAGCGCACGAACTATGCGTTGCGCGAAGAAGCTCTGGGCCTGCGCCCGGGCAACTCAAAGCAGCCCACCGCGGTAGTGACGCATGGTGCGAACCCCGGCCTCGTCTCCCATTTCCTCAAGCAGGCGTTGCTGAACGTTGCGGCCGATACGGGCATTGATGCTGGCAACCCGACGTCCCGCGCCGACTGGGGTGATCTCGCCAGGCGTGTGGGCGTGAAGGTGATTCACATCGCCGAGCGCGACACGCAGATTCCTGACAAACCGAAAGAGATTGGTGAGTTCGTCAACACATGGTCTGTTGATGGGTTCGTTGGCGAAGGCTGTCAGCCTGCCGAGCTCGGCTGGGGTACGCATGAGCGCAACTTCCCGCGCGACGGCAAGCGCCATGACTTCGGCAACATGTCGGCGATCTATCTTACGCAGCCCGGCGCCGGCACCCGCGTGCGCACGTGGACGCCTGAGGCAGGCCATTTCTTCGGCTGGCTGATCACGCATGGAGAATCCATCTCCATGGCGGATTACTACACAGTGCGCGATGGTGCGCAGGTTGTGTACAGACCAACAGTGCACTACGCCTATCACCCGTCCGACTCAGCAGTGGTATCCCTGCATGAGTTCACGGGCAAAGGTTACGTACTGCAGAAGAAGAAACGTATTCTGATGGACGAGATCACGCAGGGCATTGACGAGCTCGGTGTGCTGCTGGCCGGCCACAAGAAGAATGCCTACTGGTACGGCTCGCAACTCTCGATCGATAAAGCGCGCAAGCTCGCGCCTTATAACAACGCGACCAGTCTGCAGGTCACCGTTGCCGTGTTGTCGGGAATGATCTGGGCGATGGAGAATCCCAATCAGGGCCTGGTGGAGCCGGATGAAATCGACTTCCGCCGCAACCTCGAGATCTGCATGCCGTATCTCGGGCCGGTGGTCGGCAAGTACACGGACTGGACGCCGTTGCACGAGCGCGAGCGTCTGTTTCCGGAAGACATCGACACGAGCGATCCCTGGCAGTTCAGGAATGTCAGGGTCGTCTGGTAGTCATCGAAATGGGTGATCCCTGGCGGCGTGCTGCCGTCAGGGATCATCGTTGCTCGCCGCGGTTTCATAAGTCACCGCGAAGATCGTGAACGTGCGCCGCCCGCCGGGCAGGTCCACGGCGATCTCATCATCGAGTTTCTTCCCCAGCAGCGCGCGGCCCAGGGGAGAGTCCATGCTGATGTACCCGGGCTCCGCGTCGAACTCATCTGGTCCGACGATGCGGTGCCTCGCGACCGTGCCCTGATCATCCTCGAGCGAAACCCACGCTCCGAAGAACACGCGCCGGGGGTCAGACGGTGGCCGATCCACAATGACCATGCCCTCCAGCCGCTTTCTTAGAAAGCGCACGCGACGGTCGATCTCCCGCAGGCGGCGTTTGCCGTACGTGTATTCCGCATTTTCGGAGCGGTCCCCTTGTGCCGCGGCTTCAGAGACAGCCTGCGTGACCTTCGGTCTTTCGACACGCCAGAGCTCTTCCAGCTCCTGGCGCAGGCGACGCTCTCCGGCGACGGTGATGTATTGCGATCCGGGCTTGTCTGGCGTCCTGAAGCGTCCCATGTTCCTGGTTCAGCGTTATGTCGTACAAAAACGTTATGTGAGGCCGTAAGCGCCACGGCAGCACGATTGATCTGTGGAGCGTTTCACGGCGTGTGGCGTGCGCGCTCTCTAGTCTCCTGTCCATGGCCACCAAGTACTACACGCACTTCGTGACGGCCGGCGAGATGGCTCCGCCGGCGGCCTCGCCCAACAGCGAGTGGAGCGGTGTCGTAGAGCTGCGTCAGCCGCTCGAGAAGGCGGCCGGCACGCGCGAGCTGCGCTCGCTGCTGGCCCAGAGTTTCGACCTGGACAGTGAGGATATACGCATCCTGCACTGGGCCCGATTGCACTGAATCCCCTAGCGGACTTCCTTCCCTTCATCGAAAGTCCGCATTTAGAGCCCCGGGCCACAAGCCTGGGGTTTTTTTTTGGCCTGAGCCGGCCGGGCGTTGAAAGCACTCAATTGGCGTGCGCCTCGGAAAGAAGGCACGCGTGTGTGAGAATCCGCCCGGACCCGAACGGCGACCCGACGCGTTGAAGCTTGTCTGACGCGGCCCATATAGCCGGGGTCCAGGTTCTCAACCAACATTTGGGGTGTCATCGATGCGCGCATGGACTCTGGCGATCGCTTTGATCGCCATGTCAGGGCTTTCCGGGTGCGGTTATAACTCTCTGCAGCAGCAGGACGAGAACGTGAAAGCGTCCTGGTCCGAAGTCGTCAGTCAGTATCAGCGCCGGGCCGATCTCATTCCCAACCTCGTCAACACCGTGAAGGGTTTTGCTGCGCAGGAGCAGCAGGTGCTCATCGGCGTGACCGAGGCGCGCTCGCGTGCGAGCTCCATCCAGCTGACGCCAGAGCTGTTGAACGACGCCGAGGCATTCAAGAAATTCCAGGCGGTGCAGGGCGAGCTGACACAGGCGCTGAAGAGCCTGTTCGCTGTCACTGAGGCCTATCCAGACCTGAAGTCGGATGCGAACTTCCGCGACCTGCAGGCGCAGCTGGAAGGAACAGAAAACCGCATCACGGTCGCGCGCAATCGGTATATCGATTCGGTCCGTCAATACAACACGACGGTGCGCTCTTTCCCCACCAATCTGACGGCGAAGATCTTCGACTACGAGGTGAAGCCTAACTTCACCGTCGCGAACGAAGAGGCGATCTCGACCGCGCCATCGGTGGATTTCGGCACGCCTGCCCCGGGCGCGACGCCGGCTCCGCAGCCAACGCCTGCTCCGCAAGCCGCGCCAGCGTCACCGCCGCCGACTACGAGTTTGCTTTCCGCGCCATCGCACGCGGCGACGTTATCGGCCATGCGTCCCGGGTCTGACCGCGCCGCTGTTCCGGAGGCCGCGTCTGCACTGCTGCAGCAGCGAGCGCTGGCTCGGTTCGCGAGCTCATCCACGGCGTCCTCTACGCGCATCGCTGCGTAAGCCAGCAGGATCATCTTCATGTATGCACGCCTCATCCGTTGGGCGCCGTTAGGGTTGCTCAGCTGTTGTTGTGCGTTGTTTGCGCAAACCTCGTTTGCGCAGGATGGCTTTCAGACAATTCCGCCGCTCGAGGCGCGCGTCACTGATCTCACGGGCACGCTGACCGCGGAACAGCAGGCAACCCTCGAAGAGAAGCTGGCGACCTTCGAGAAGCGCAAAGGCGCGCAGATCGCCCTGCTCATCGTCGCGACGACCGAGCCCGAAGACATCGCGCAATATTCCATTCGCGTGGTCGACGCATGGAAGCTCGGTCGCAAGGAAGTGGACGATGGCGCCTTGCTGCTCGTCGCCAAAGACGATCGCAAGTTGCGTATCGAGGTGGGTCAGGGCCTGGAGGGCGCACTGACGGACGCACTCTCGAGCCGCATCATTCGTGAAACCATCACGCCGCTGTTCAGGCAGGGCGACTTCTACGGCGGCATCAACGCCGGGCTCGATCAGATCATCCGCGTGGCCGACGGCGAGCCGCTGCCCGAGCCGGATCACACGTGGCGCGGCTCTGCTTCCGGCGGCGCGCAGCTATTACCTCTGCTGCTCGTGCCGGTGTTGATCGGCTCCTTCGTGCTGCGCGCGATTTTCGGACGCGGTCTCGGAGCACTATTCACAGGTGGCGCCACAGGCGTCATCGCCTTTCTTCTCAGTCAACTGCTCGGCATCGCGCTCGTTGCCGGCGTGCTCGCTTTCGTAGTGTCCTTGTTCCTCGGCATGAGTGGCGGTCGCAGCTGGTCGAGCCTGCCTCGTCACGGCGGCTGGGGCGGAGGTTGGGGAGGCGGGGGATTTGGCAGTGGCGGTTTCGGTGGGGGCGGCGGTTTTGGCGGCGGCGGTGGGGGCTTCAGTGGCGGCGGCGCCTCGGGCGGCTGGTAGGTCAATGCCATGAATAAATTTGTCCGCGTCGTTCGCCATCTCTGCACCACGCGTTGGGGCGTGCGTCGCGTGTTCAGTCAGCGAGTGCTCGATGAGATCGAAGCCGCTACGCGCGAAGTAGAAGCCCAGCATGCCGGCGAGATTCGCTTCGTCGTCGAGGCCGCGCTCGATGCTGAGGAATTGCTGAGAGACGTCTCGCCGCGACGGCGCGCCATCGATGTATTTGGCCGGCTCGGCGTGTGGGATACGGCGGAAAACAACGGCGTGCTGGTCTACGTTCTCTACGCCGATCACGATGTGGAGATTCTCGCGGACCGTGGCATCGCCGCCCGCGTCACGCAGGCCGACTGGGAAGCGGTCTGTCGCGAGATGGAACAGCATTACAAGTCCGGGCGTTTCGCTGAAGGCTCGGTCGCGGGTGTGCGCGCAGTGGGCCGCATGCTTGCGAAGCATTTCCCCGGCTCACGGCGTGGTGATCGCGGCAACGAGCTGCCGAACCAGCCCATTCTGCTGTGATCCCTGCCTGATGCGGGTGAGAAGTCATCGCGCGCTGCACGTCATGGTGGTCACGGTGTAATAATCCCCTCATGAATTCCGCATCCCGTTACGTTCGCATTGCCGTCTCCGCTCTCTGCTGCGGAGTTCTCGCTTCATGCTCGCTGATGCATGCGCCTGGTTCGCATGGTCGAAAGAGTGCGCCGCCCGTGGAAGCTGTGGCTCCCGCGTTGCCGCTGCCTGAAGCCACCCATCGCTTCGAGATTGATCCGGGTCAGGACATCGTGGGCGTCGTGCAGCTCATCCAGAGCACGCAGGAAGATACTTTTTCTGACATCGCCCGCCGCTTCAACGTGGGCTATGAAGAGATCGTGCGTGCGAATCCGGGCGTGGATCCGTGGTTGCCGGGCGAGCGGCTCATCATCGTGCCGACGCAGTTCATTCTGCCGGACGCGCCGCGTGAAGGGCTCGTGATCAATATTCCCGAGATGCGGCTGTTCTATTACCCCAAGCCCGAAGGTGGCAAGTTGCAGCCGGGGCAGAAGCAGGTCGTTTACACCTATCCCATCGGCATTGGCAAAGTGGGTTGGGCGACGCCTGTCGGCGTGACGAAGGTGGCCCGGCGCGCGAAAGATCCCACGTGGCGCCCGCCGGTCTCCGTCATCAAGGAGCATCGTGAGAACGGCGAAGAGCTGCCGTCGGTCGTCGGTCCGGGTCCTGATAATCCATTGGGCAATCGTGCGATGTATCTCGGCTGGCCGAGTTATCTGATTCACGGCACGAACAAACCTTATGGTGTGGGTTTGCGCTCGAGCCATGGTTGTCTGCGGCTGTATCCCGAAGACATCGAGGCACTGTACGAGATCGTGCCGGTCGGTACGTCGGTGCGCGTCGTAAATCAGCCGTTCCTGTTCGGCTGGGGACCGGATGGTCAGTTGCATCTGCAGGCGTTCGATGTGCTCGAGGACGATCCGCGTGACTGGAAGAATGCGCAGAAGAAGTTGCTGACGAAGTCGCTTGCCTCGAGCATCCAGAAAGAGCTGAAGAAGCGGGGCGAAGAGGTGGATTGGGATGTGGTGTCCACGTTCGCGCATGAGCCGCGCGGCATTCCCGTCCCCATTTCCGTTCCCAACATCACCATCGATCAGGTGCTGTCCGCCGCCATCACCGTGCAGAACCGTCTGCCCGAAGGCGCGAACTGGGATGGCAGGAGCGGTTTGCCTGATGAGCAGGCGGTGAAAGATCAGCTTGCCGCCGAAGAGCGTGAGCCCATTCCGCCGGCGCCCGAGCCGGCGCCGCAGGCCATGAAGAGCAGCAGTAACGCCAAGGCGCCTGTTCGCAAGGGCACGTGAGCGTTCCGGCTCACGAGCGCATTTCATTTTCATTACTTGCCGTTTTCAGTAGAGGTCGGATTCAGTGCCGGAGTTGTCAGAGTGGTTGCAGTTGATGCTGGCGGAGATTGCGCGCAAGGCGGATGACGCCGATCGTTCACGCGCCGAGGAAGAGTTGCGTAACCAGGAAACGACGCGAGCCGGCGACAGTTTGACTTTGCAGAGAAAGCACTAGATCAAAGCCGAGCTTGTCGTGTTAGAGTCCGCCGCAGCGCGATAAGTCCTATAAGACAACTCGGAGCGCTTAGTGGCGGACGGCCGTGTCTCCGGCATAGAGATCGCCGAACAGAGTGGAGCGGATCACGCGATAGATCGCGTACCGACTGCTGTTGCGGCATTCGTGGGTCGCACCCTGAAGGGTCCGCGCGATCGCCCCGTCGTCATCACCAGTTTTCTCGAGTTTCAGCACATTTTCGGTGGGCTGTGGCAACCGTCGCCGCTCTCGTACGCGATCGAGCAATTCTTCGAGAATGGTGGCCGCACCGCGTATGTTGTTCGCGTGGTCAACGGCGCCCGCCCGCCCACCATCACGCTGCCGACAGCCGGTGCAGGCGTGTTGGTCCTGATCGGCCTCAACCCTGGCACCCGCGAATTTCTGCGTGCCTCCGTTGATTACGACGGCATCGGTGAAAACGAGCCTGATCGTTTCAACGTTGTCATTCAGCGCGTACGGCTGGCGGGTTCCGAGCTGATCGAAGATCAGGAGATTCACCGTCGCGTATCGATTGATGCCGACGCTACGCGCTTCATCTCCGACGTCCTCCTCGAGTCGCGCCTGATGCGTGTCACGGGCCCGATTCCTCGCGACCGTCCCTCGCGCTCCGCGCGCGTGCCAAACGGTCCCGCGGTCGGATACGTCAGCTCCAACGCCGATGCCGACGACGGCGCGCCTCTCTCCGACTACGACGTAATCGGCTCCGCCGCGGAAAGCACGGGCATATTCGCTCTGAAGGATGTCGCCGCCTTCAATTTCCTATGTATTCCGCCACTCGCCCGCGAGCAGGACATAGGTCTGAGCACGTTGCTCGTAGCCGCGCGTTTCTGTCGCGACCGTCACGCAATGTTGATCGTTGATCCTCCGGCCTCGTGGCACAACGCGCGCGTTGCTTTGACTGAACTGCGTTCCTGGCCTTTCCGCAGTGAAAACGCGTTGATGTACTACCCGCGTCTCCTGGCGGTAGATCGCTTGCGCGGTCGCGTAGAAACATTTGCTTCCTGTGGTGCTGTCGCCGGGATGATGGCGCGTTCCGACGAAACCTGGCCCGTCTGGAGCGCAGCGGAGGGCGAAGAGGTCGTATTGCGTTCCGGCCTGCGTCCAGCGGTCGCGGTAACAGAATCCGAGCGGCAGCGTTTCGCCCAAGCTGGCGTAAACACTCTCCAGTCCGTCCGCGCAGGCACGCGTGACGCCTTGAGCCTGCGCACTCTAGCTGCCGGCAGCTCAGGCGCTCCCGACTGGAAATATCTTTCGGCGCGTCGTCTGGCGTTATTCATAACGGCCAGTCTCGAGCGTGGCACGCGTTGGATGTTATTCGAGCACAACGGCCCCGTTGCCTGGCGGCGAGCGGAGGAGCAGGTCGGTTCTTTCCTCGGCAATCTGCATGAGCAGGGGGCGTTCGCAGGTTCGCGTCCTGACGAGAGTTATTTCGTGATCTGTGACGACCGTGTCAACACGCCTGAGAGTGTTGCCGACGGAAAATTCAAGTTGTTGTTTGGTTATGCGGTCACGCGTCCGGGTGATTTTCATGCGATGTTGATAACTCATCAGGCGGGTGCGAGTCGTGTGCGGCATGTGACTCCGAACCGTTCGGCGACGTCGCAGCGTCGTCTTGAGTGGGAGATCGAGACGTCGATTCTGCGTGGCACGTCGTTGCCCTCCCTGACGTTCTGAAAAAAAGCGTAGGTGCCGCTGCGTCGTACGCGTTCAGAGGCTCGCGCAGGGTTTGAGGTCGTAAGAGGGCGACGGGTAGCATCTGCCGTCCCGGCCTGCGAAACTCCCGGTGTGCCACAAGCCAATCCCTCTCCATCTCGTTCCCGTTATGTCGTGTTCTCACATGGCAAGGACAGTGGTCCCTGGGGGCGCAAGATTTCCGCTTTGGCGGAGGCTGCCCGGAGTGAGGGCTACATCGCCGAGTCTGTGGATTACCGCGGCGTTGATTCCCCCGGGGTAAGAGTCGCGAGACTCGTCGACTTCTGCAAAGATTTGCAGGGCGACCTGGTGCTCGTAGGCACGAGTTTCGGCGGCTACGTCTCAGTAGCAGCCGCTTCGCTTCTCCATGCCCGGGGCGTTTTTCTCATGGCCCCCGCGTTGTACATGGAGGGCCTGCCCGAGTTGCGCCCCAACGCTCTCGACTGCCCTGCCACAATCGTTCATGGCTGGCGTGACGAGGTCGTGCCTCACGAGCACAGCATCCGGTTTGCGCAGAGTTACCACGCTTCATTGCATCTTCTGGACGATGACCATCGTCTTCACAGCCAGATGCGGCTGATCCGTTACCTCTTCGATTACTTCCTCATCGCTCTGGACCTTCCCGACTGACGCAGTAAACGTCCCCATTTGTGTCGTTCCCCTCTAAACTGCCGCCGCCGCGCGCTCGAGCGGTCAGGGGAAATGTCGGGTCTCTATGCATTGGTTGTTGAGAAGGCTGCTGGCGTTGTGGGTGCGTTTCCGGATTCAGCCGGATGATGCGGCGGCCCGGCTGCATGGTCGTGCGAATCCCATTTGCTATGTGCTCGAGCGCCGCAGTTTCACGGACCTCGCCATGCTGCAGACGGCGTCGGTGCGTCTGCGCATTCCCCGTCCAAAGAAGCGCCTGCTGCCGCAGAACGCCGACCTTCGCTCCTCGTTCTATCTCAGCAGACTGCGAGGCGTATGGGACGAGCGGCTCGATCGCCGTCCGCCTCGTGAGCTGGTGCAGATGATCGGCACGCTCCGGGCGCATCCTGATCTCGACATAGACCTGGTGCCAGTCGCGGTCTATTGGGGACGCGCGCCCCAGCGCGAAGCCTCGTGGTTCCGACTCCTGCTGGTAGAAGACTGGGCGCTCACCACTCGCGTCAGAAAAGCCTTTCAGGTCCTCTTCAACGGCCGCGACACGCTGATAGAAATAGACGACCCCGTCTCCCTGCGCAGCCTGATGGGCAATGACGACGCCACTGGCGCCACGCAAAGTCGTCGCGTCGCCCGAGCGTTGCGAAACCTCTACCGCAAGCAGCGCGCTGCCCGCATCGGCCCCGACCTTTCGCACAGACGCACCATCGTCGCCTCCGTGCTGCGAACCGAAGCCGTCCGCTCTGCAGTCGCGCAGGAAATGCGCGAGAAAAAGGTCACGCGCCGGCAAGCGCTCCTCACCGCGCAGAAATACGCCAATGAAATCGCGGCGAACTACTCCCATGCCTTCATCCGTTTCATGGAGCATTCGCTGACCTGGTTGTGGAATCGCATCTACGACGGTGTGTCGTTCCGACACGTGGAGACGCTCGGTCATGTTGCCGAAGGCAACGAGATCGTCTACGTCCCCTGTCACCGCAGCCACATGGATTACCTGTTGCTGTCCTACGCGATTTTTCGTCGGGGTTATGCCATTCCGCACATTGCCGCGGGCATCAATCTCAACATGCCCGTGGTCGGCCGCTTCCTGAGAAAAGGCGGCGCGTTCTTCATTCGCCGGCGCTTCGCGGGGAATGTTCTCTACACCGTGGTATTCATGAAGTATCTCGCCGCCATCATGGCGCGCGGCCACTCCATCGAATATTTCATCGAAGGCGGACGCAGCCGTACTGGCCGCCTGTTGCAGCCGAAGACGGGCATGTTGTCCATGACCGTGCGCAGTTTTCTCCGCGATCCGGTGCGTCCTGTGGTCTTCGTCCCCGTGTACTTCGGTTACGAGCGCGTCGTCGAAGGCTCGACGTATGTCAACGAGCTCGCCGGCAAGCCCAAGACAAAAGAAAACATCTTCGACCTGCTGCGATTGTTCTCCACACTGCGCGAGCGTTTCGGTCAGGTGCATGTCAACGTCGGCGAGCCTATCCAGCTCACTGACGTGCTCGATCGCTACGATGCCGACTGGCGTGCGCGTCCCAGCGACGACTCACGAGCACCGTGGACAGCCGCCCTCGTCAACGATCTCGCCGTCTCGATCATGCGGAACATCAACAGTGCCGCAGCCGTCACGCCGATCAACCTGTTGGCGGTAACGTTGTTAGCGACACCGCGGCAGGCGTTGCCCGAGTCAGATCTGCTGCGACAGATCGATCTCTACCGCGCGCTGCTGAAGACGTTTCCTTACAGCGATCGAGTCACGGTCACCACGCTGCCGAGCGCGGACATCGTCACGTACGGCGAAGCCATGAAGGTGGTCACGCGCCAGCAACAGGCGCTCGGCGACATCGTTCGCATGAGCGACGCGGCGGCGACGCTTTCAACATATTTCCGTAACAACGTGTTGCATCTGTTTGCCATGCCGTCGCTGGTCGCCTGCGCGTTTGTGAGTAATCCAACGATGCGCACCGAAGATCTGCATCGGCTGGCGTGGCGCATCTATCCCTACATCGGCTCGGAGCTGTTTCTGCGCTGGCGCGAAGAAGAAGTGCCGGGTGTCGTCGACAATGTGCTGGCCGCGCTGGCCGCGCATGGCCTGATCGAAGCTAACGAAGATCACTCGGAATGGCGCCGCCCGCCCCCAAGCTCCGGCACGGCGATGCAGCTGTCGCTGATGGCGCAGGCGACCATCCAGACCATCGAGCGCTATTACCTCGCCATCGCACTGCTGTTGCAGGCGGGCAGCGGCGAGATCACGCAGTCCGCGCTCGAGGAGCGATGCCAGCAGGTCGCACAGCGGATCACGATGTTGTATGGATTCAATTCGCCGGACTTCTTCGATCGCAGCATGTTCGAGCACTTCATCGACCTGTTGCGCGAGCGCGGTGTCGTGCGCGCGGGCCCTGGCAACAAGCTCGAATTCGACGACGTGCTGATGCGTGTTGCCGCGGATGCTCAATTGGTGCTGAGCGAGCAGATCAGACACAGCATTCTGCAAGTCACCCATGGCTGATCGCGCCACGCGTGTTGTCGCTTGCCGCCTCGCGAGCACGGGCCTAGACTGCCGTCAAAGCAGCGTTGCGTGTCATACAACTTGTTGGTGTGAAACGTTTCGGCGAGCAGAAGAAACCCGACGAGGCAGGAAAGAGCGGACGTTCCTGAAGGCTCGCGCCTTCTGGCATGTCCGGCCCATATAGGGAGTGGGGCTACATGAGGCATTCAGTGATCCGGCGTCGCCATGGTCTCATCGCGCCGGCGGCAGCCGCGTGTTGGGCAACAATGATGTGTTTGCCCGCGAACGCCGCGGACTTCTCGAGGGGCGACGTCAACTTACGCTGGGATACGACTGTCAGTTACGGTCAGGCGTGGCGGGTGCAGGAACGCGACTGCAATCTCATCGCGACCGCCAACGGGGGTTGTGGGCGCTCCCCCAACATCGACGACGGCGATCTCAACTACGACACCGACGTTTTCAGCAAGGCATTCAAGGCACTGACCGAGGTCTCGCTCGACTACGGTAACTTCGGTGCTTTCGTGCGCGCATCGGGCCTCTACGACTACGAAGTGGAGAATGAGGATACGCAGCGCACGCCGCTGTCGAAATCCGCAACAGATCTCGTGGGCAGCTACACCCGTCTGCTGGATGCGTTCGCCTACGCGCGTTTCGATCTCGGCAGCATGCCGTCCGAAGTGCGGCTCGGTCGGCAGGTGGTGAGCTGGGGCGAGAGCACGTTCATCCAGAACGGCCTGAACGCCATCAATCACTTCGACGTGTCCGCGCTGCGCGTGCCGGGCTCGGAGCTGAAAGAAGCCTTTCTGCCGCAGGAAATGGCGGTGTTCAACATTCAGTTCAGCGAGATGTTCAGCGCGCAGGCGCTGTATCTGCTCGACTGGAACGAAACCGAGCCCGAGCCGGCGGGCTCTTATTTCAGCACCAACGACTTTGCCGTGCCCGGTGGCGAGAAAGTGGTGTTGGGTTTCGGCGCGTTCTCCGACGAGGGCGTGGATTTCACCTCGCTCGGTGGCACGCTGATCTCCGACTTTCAGCAGGTGAAGCGTCTCGAGACCCGTGAGCCCGACAAGCAGGGGCAGTTCGGTTTCAATCTCAAGATGTACCTGCCGAACTTCAACAACGGCACCGAGATCGGCTTTTATTTTCTGAATTATCACAGCCGCCTGCCGCTCATTTCAGGGCGCACGGGGTCGCAGCTCGGCATCGGCAACGCGTTTGGCGCATTGAATGCTGTTGGTGCGGCGGCTCAGGCGTTGGCGGCGGGGCTGCCTATGCAGGCGGCCATTGCTACTGCTGCCGCGCTCGGCCAACAGCGAGCGGCGCAAACTGGCGGCAATCTCACGGCCGCGCAGGCGCGGGAGTACGCAACCATTGGCGCCAACACGCATCTTGCCGGCGGTGATGTGACGACGCAGGCCACCAACCTCGCGACGCATGAGTACGCGCGGACGGCGGGGTACTTCGTGGAGTATCCGGAAGACATTCAGCTCATCGGCATGTCTTTCAATACACAGTCGCAATCCACGGGCATCGCGTTCCAGGGCGAGGTTGCGTATCGGCATGACGTGCCGCTGCAATACGACGACGTGGAGTTGTTGTTTGCGGCGCTCGCTCCTTTTGAGTCTGGTATCGCCACGTTGCGGGGTCAGGCTCTGCCCGCCACATGCGGCGCGGGCGCTGCCGCTACGCTAACGCGTTGCAATCAGCTCGGAATATTTGGTCTCAACTCGGAAATACAGGGATGGGGACTGCACGACACCTGGCAGGCCCAGTTCACAGCCACGCGAACGTTTGCCAACATCCTGCGCGCGTCGCAGATGGTGGTGGTGTTCGAATCCGCGGTGTCTTACATCGACGATCTGGAAGATAAGTTCGTCGGCGGCCCCGCGGGTCGCGGGCTGCGCTACAACGGGCCCGGCACTTCGGTCAGCGGCAATCCAGAGCTGGCGGGGCGTCACTTCGGTGAGGTAGAGCCTGCCAATCGTTTCGCGGATTCCACGTCATGGGGCTATCGGTTGGCGGGGCGCTTCGAGTATCCGAGCCTCATCGGCTCGTGGAATCTCGTGCCGCGCTTCTCGTGGCAGCACGATGTAAAAGGTACTTCGCCCGGGCCCGGTGGCAACTTCGTTGAAGGCCGTTACGGCCTCACGCTCGGCGTGGCTGCAAATCTGCAGGCGAAATGGGAGCTCGATACGGCGTGGACCAAGTTTGGCGGCGCGGGCCGCTTCAACGATCTGAACGATCGCGACTTCGTCACGGCCAGCATCAAATATTCGTTCTGATCCGCTTTGACTGGTCGAGGGGGCGAGAATGTTCAAGGCACTATCCTGGATGACGGCGGCCTGTCTGTGTTGTATCGCCGCGCCGAGTTGGAGCGCGGTCACGGCGCAGGAAGCAGCCCGGCTCGGTGCAGATCTCACGCCCATGGGCGGGGAAAAGGCGGGCAACGCGGACGGGTCCATCCCCGCGTGGACGGGCGGCATCAAATCCACTGTTGAAGCCGGCTTTCCGGAGCGCAAGGACGGCGATCGGTATAAAGATCCGTACGCGAACGACAAGCCGTTGTTCACGATCACGCCCGCCAACATGGGGCAGTACGCGTCGAAGCTGACCGAGGGTCACAAGAAGCTGCTGGAGACCTACAAGAACACGTACAAGATGAACGTGTACCCCTCGCATCGGAGCGCGGCGTATCCGCAGCGTATTTACGACGCGACGAAGCGCATCGCGACGACCGCCACTCTCGCTTCAGGAGGCAATGGTGTCACCGGCGCGACGGAAGGCATTCCCTTCCCGATTCCGAAAGAAGGCGTGGAGATTTTCTGGAACCACGTGCTGCGTTATCGCGCGAATTCGGCCGTGCGCACCATCGGGCAGGCGCCCGTCACCGCTGGCGGCGACTACACGCTGGTGAAGTTCAAGGATGAATATCTGTTTCAGTATGCCTTGCCGGGTATCACTGAAGCGGCGATGGATAACGTCATCATCTACTTCATCCAGGAGACGGTGCAGCCGGCGCGGCTCGCGGGGGAAATCCTGCTGGTGCATGAGACGATGGACCAGGCGAAAGAGAATCGCCGCGCATGGGTTTACAACCCGGGGCAGCGTCGCGTGCGGCGTGCGCCGAATGTGGCGTTCGATAATCCGGGCACCAATGCAGACAATCTGCGCACGTCGGATCAGCTCGACATGTACAACGGGAGCCCGCAGCGCTACGACTGGAAGCTGCTGGGGAAGAAGGAAATCTACGTTCCCTACAATGCTTACAAACTGAACAGCAGTACGCTGAAGTATTCGGACATCCTGAAGAAGAGTCATATCAACCAGGATCACGCCCGGTACGAGCTGCATCGTGTGTGGGTGGTGGATTCCACGCTGAAATCGGGAACGAGCCATCTGTACAGTCGCCGTACGCTGTATGTGGATGAAGACTCGTGGCAGATTCTCGCGGTGGACTGTTACGACCGCCGCGGCCAGCTTTATCGCGTGCAGGAAGGGCATGCGATGAATTTCTATGATCTGCCCACGTTGTGGACGACGCTCGAGCTGGTGATGGATCTGTCCAACGGTCGTTATCTCGCGCTCGGGCTGCAGAACGAAGAGGCGCACGGGTATGACTTCTCGATCAAGCGTACGCCGGCGGACTACCAGCCGAATGTGCTGCAACGGCGTGGTATTCGCTGATCGCTGACTGGTGTCGAGGGTGCTTGCGGCAACGAATGCGTAACGGGTTGGCGGCCGCGCTCATTGTGGCGTGGCTTGGTGTCGCGGGTGGGGCGACCGAATCGTCGGTTGTTTCGTTGTCCGCTGAGCCGGCTCGGCTGGGTTCTCGGGCATTGCTGACAGATCTTGCGAAAGCCGGTCGCCGTTTCGTGGCCGTGGGCGATCGTGGCGGTGTGTTGTTCAGCGATGACGCGGGAAAGACCTGGACGCAGGCAACATCTATGCCGACGCAGGTGTTACTGACGGGTGTCTGTTTCTCAGATGAACGACACGGTGTGGCCGTCGGCCATGACGAAGTCATTCTGACAACGGCTGACGCGGGCGTGAACTGGAAGCGGGTTCATGACTCGCCCGAAGCCCAACAGCCGTTGCTTGATGTGTGGTGTGGAGCAAAAGGCCGCGCGATCGCCGTTGGTGCGTATGGCACTTACTACGTCAGGCGAGACGGCGGCGCGCAATGGGAAGGGCGCAAACTCGAGCCGGTGAAGGTAACGGCTGGCGCTGTCGAAGTCTCGAGTGGCAACGACGGTGCGCGCGTCGTGCCTCCCACTAGTGGCGCTGCAAATTCCGGCGTGGTGGCAGCATCTGGCAACGGCGTATCTGCGGCAAAGGCCAGCACCGCGCGAAATGGCGCGACATTCAGCAGTGCCGAGGCAGCCGCAGTGAATGGCGACAGCGAGCCCGGCGCTGACTCTTCCTTCGACGACGGCCTTGGCAGTGATTTCCACCTCAACGCCATCGCGGCCGCTTCTGCCACTCGTCTCTATATCGCGGCTGAAGCCGGGCACCTCTATCGCTCCGACGACGCAGGCGAAACATGGGTCGAATTGCCGTCTCCTTATGAAGGCTCATTCTTCGCCGTCCTCGCAATGAGCGCTGACGGTGTGTTGGTGGGTGGCCTGCGTGGCCACGCATACAAATCTGACGACGCCGGCAACACCTGGACTCGCGTCGAAACAAGCACCACCGCCACACTCACTTCCATCGCCGTCGTGGCGCCGGGCAGCACGCTCGCCATGGTGGGCCTCGCCGGTGCGCTGCTCGCCAGCCGTGATGGCGGCAACACCTTCACCATGCGCTACGAACCTGATCGCAAAGGATTTTCCGCAGCATTGGGCAGCGGCCCATACGAGATCGTCGCGGTAGGCGAGGCCGGTGTTGAGCAGATCTCTCTCGCCGGACGCCTGCCCTAATGCCAGGCGCCCTCACCCACTCTCTCGAGCGCATCATCTTCGGCCGCCGCGCGCTGATCATCGCGCTGTTCGCGCTCGTCACAGCCGCGATGCTCCTCATCGCCATTCGCGGCCTCCACATCGACTCGGCATTCACCAAGCATCTGCCCCGGCAGCACGAGTACATGCGTACGTACCTCGAGCCTGCCGTTGCGGAATTCCGTGGCGGCAATCGCGTGCTCGTGGCGCTCGTCGCGCGCGACGGCAACATGTTCAAGCCGCAGTTCTTCGAGGCGCTGCGCAAGGCGACTGACGAGATCATCGTCATGGAGGGCATCGACCGCGGACGCGTGCAGTCGCTCTTCACTCCCAACGTGCGCTATCTCGAAGTTGTCGAGGACGGCATCGAGGCCGGCAACGTCGTGCCCGCGGATTTCCAGCCCACGCCGCAAGGCATGGCTCAGGTACGCGAGAATATTCTGAAAGCGGGCATCGTCGGCCGTCTCGTCGCCAACGATTTCTCCGGCGCGCTGATCAGCGCTACCGTCCTCGAAGAAGACGCCACGGGCAAACCCATCGACGTCCTCGAGATCGCACGCCAGCTCGAAAGTGAGATCCGCGGCAAGCTGCAGAGCGACGTCGTCGACGTGCATATCATTGGATTTTCCAAGGTGATGGGCGACATCGCGGACGGCGCGTTGACCGTCGCGCTCTTCGCGGTCATTACGCTTGTTCTTACTTTTGCCGCGGTATGGCTGTACTGCCAGTCATTCAAGGTCGCGCTCGTGCCGATCGTCTGCTCCGTGATCGCCGTGATCTGGCAGATGGGCATGCTGGTGATTCTGGGCTACGGCATCGATCCGCTGGGCCTGCTCGTGCCGTTTCTGATATTTGCGATCGGCGTCAGTCACGGCGTGCAGAAGATCAGCGCGGTCAGCGACGCGGCCTTCGAGGGGCTCGACAGCATGGAGGCCGCACGCCGCACCTTCCGTCAGCTGCTGATTCCCGCAGTGGTGGCCTTGCTGGCGGACCTCGTGGGTTTCATCACCATCCTGATGATTCCCGTACAGGTCATTCGGGAAATGGCGATCACGGCCAGTGTTGGTGTGGCGATCGTCATTCTGACGGATCTCATTTTATTGCCCGTGCTGGTTTCCTACGTACGCTTCAGCGATGCCTATCGCGCGCGCGTCGAGCGCCGGCAGAAGCAGCTGGGCGCTGTCTGGAACAAGCTCGCACACATCACCAATCGGCGCCCCGCGCTGCTCATCCTGATTATTTCAGTTGCACTCGGTGTGCTGGGCGCGTGGAAAGGGCGGGAAACGCCCATCGGCGACACGCAGGCCGGCGTTCCCGAACTGCGCGCGGATTCGCGTTACAACCGCGATACAGACCTCATCACATCAAAGTTCTCCATCGGCGTGGACGTGCTCACGGTGATCGTGCAGGCGAAAGAGCCGGTCTGCATGAGCTACGATCTGATGTCCGCCGTCGACCGCTTCGGCTGGCACATGCAGAACATCGAAGGTGTGCAGGACGTCGTCACTCTCCCATTTGTTGCAAGAACGGCGATCGCCGGCTGGAACGAAGGCAGCCTCAAATGGCGGGCCATTCCGCGGGAGCCGTCACAGCTCGCACAGTCCACCCGCTACATTGAAACCAGCACAGGCCTGCTGAACGCGGAATGCACCATCGTTCCCGTGCTGATGTTCCTTGCAGATCATCGCGCGGCAACGATCGAGCGCGTGGTCGCCGCCGTCAAGGCATGGCGGGAAACGAATCGCATCGACGGCGCGGAGTTCCGGCTCGCTGCTGGCCATGTCGGCACAATCGCCGCGACCAACGAGGAAGTCCGCGCGAAAGAGTTTCCAATTCTTGGCGGCGTATATGCCGCGGTGATCCTCATGTGCCTGCTCACTTTCCGCTCGGTGCTGGGCACCGTGCTGGTCGTGTTGCCCCTCGCGCTCGTGTCCGTGTTGGTCTATGCGGTGATGGCGATGGTCGGCATCGGCCTGAAGCTCTCGACCCTGCCGATGGTCGCGCTGGGAGCAGGCATTGGCGTGGATTACGGCATCTACCTTTTCAGCCGCATGCAGGAATTTCTCAAGCAGGGACTCGCCGTGCGGGACGCATACGAGCGCACATTGCGCGTCACCGGCGCCAGCGTCATTTTCACGGGAATTACGCTCGCCATCGGCGTAGCGACCTGGGTGTTCTCGCCGCTGAAATTTCAGGCGGATATCGGCGTGATGCTGACGTTCATGTTTCTGGTGAACATGTTGGGCGCCATTGTTCTCCTGCCCGCGCTTGCGGCGTTTCTCGTTCCCCGCCGCGGTACTCCACAGCCAGCCTGAAATGTCGGTGGACCGCGAAGCCCTACTCAGCGAGCGGGTGTCGCGCTATCGTCCGTCGCGTAGTGATTCATAACGAGGTGAGCCGGTGATCGTGGAGAGAAGTGACAAGGGCTGCGTGCCTTCCGCCTGCCGCTGCGGAGGCGCTGCTTCGTGACACCGGAAGAGTTCCGCCGCGTCGGCCATGAGCTGATCGACTGGATCGCCGATTACCGCGCACGCGTGCAGCGTGAGGAATTTCCCGTCATGGCGCGCGTTGCGCCCGGGGCAGTGAGAAAAGCGTTACCGGCGTCGCCGCCCGCGAATCCTGAATCGCTGGAGGCCGTGTTCGCTGATCTCGACAGCGTGATCGTGCCCGCCTGTACGCATTGGCAGGATCCGCGGTTCTTTGCCTACTTTCCCGCCAATAGCGCGCTGTCGGCTGTTCTGGGTGACTATGTCAGCACCGGGCTGGCGCAGCTCGGCGTGAACTGGCAGGCGAGCCCCGCACTCACAGAGTTGGAAGAACTGACGACGGACTGGGTTCGTCAGATGTTAGGTCTGTCGTCTGCGTGGCGCGGGGTTATCCAGGATACGGCGTCGGCGGCAACGCTCGTTGCTCTGATCTGCGCGCGCGAGCGCGCAACAGATCACGGCGCTGTACGCGACGGACTTCAAGGTGTCGAGCGCCCGCTGGTGGTTTACGTTTCGAGCCAGAGTCACAGCTCGGTTGACAAGGCCGCCGCGCTCGCGGGCTTCGGGCGCAATCACATTCGACTCGTGCCGGTTGATGAGAACTACACGATGCGCGCCGATGCCCTGGCTCTGGCCATCAAGGAAGACCTGGCCAACGGGCGGCAGCCCTGCGCTGTTGTCGCGACGACGGGCACGACAGGGACGACGGCGATGGACCCGATCGGCGCCATTGCGAAAGTCACTTCGGCTCACAACGTGTGGCTGCATGTGGATGCCGCGATGGCCGGCACGGCGATGATTCTTCCCGAGTGTCGATCGACGTGGGACGGCATCGACAACGCGGATTCTCTCGTGATGGATCCGCACAAGTGGCTCGGAGCTTCATTCGACTGCTCGCTGTACTACGTCCGCGATCCGCAGTTGCTGGTGCGAGTGATGTCATCGAGCCCGAGTTATCTGCGTACGGCTGCGGACGACGAGGCAACTAATTATCGCGACTGGGGCGTGCCTCTCGGCCGTCGCTTCCGTGCGCTGAAGCTGTGGTTTCTCATACGTGAGGAAGGCGTCAGCGGAATACAGGCGCGGTTGCGGCGTGATCTCGAGTACGCGCGCTGGTTTGCGGATCGGGTTGATCGCACTCCTGGCTGGAAGCGCGTGGCGCCGGTGCCCTTACAAACTGTCTGTGTGCGGCATGAGCCGCCTGGCCTCGAAGGCGAAGCTCTTGATGCGCATACGCTGAAGTGGGCGAGGGCGATCAACGCGTCGGGTCAGGCGTTTGTGACGCCGGCCATTCTCGATGGTCGCTGGATGGTGCGAGTGTCGTTCGGGTCCATCACCACGGAACAGAAGCACGTCGCACAGCTCTGGACGCTGATGCAAGAAGTAGCCACAAAGAGCTGATTCCCTGGTGGAGTGCTGGCGGGATGGCGTGTCTCCCGCGTTGCGCCTGGGTATCAGCCAGCGCCGCTGGGTAACGTGGTCACAAAGCGGTGACATAGCCGTACGGAATACAGCCCCAAGCCAATCGGTATTTGGCAATGGCGTGCGCCATGCACATGATCAGCTCCGTACTCAGTACGGGGTCAACAGGTTATGGCGCAGCAACGTTCTACAGACAGCCCGGCGTGGATTCTTTTCGTCATGGGCGTCATTGCCGTGCTGGCCATTGCTGACGGCATACGCTCGGTAAGCGCGTCGGGCCACCTGGCTACGGCGCAGGGCAGCGACATTCAGTCTGGCCCGGTGCGTCGTTAAACCTTAACTCGCCCGCCGCTGGCTCGCGGCAGTCCCCTCAGCGCGGTTCAGTCGCCAAAATATCCCAGTCCGTCCGCCATATACGACGCGGCGAACAGAATCCCCAGAATCGCGGTCAGCTCGATCATCAGACACATGCGCGCGCGCTTCGTCTGGCTCGGCGTAATGTCTGGCACACCGCCCGCCTTCAGCGCTCTGTTCCACGAGATAAACAGCATCGTCGGATAGACAGACGCGAGCCCGAGCACGATGAACAGCGTCAGCTTCAGATGGAAGTAGCTGTTATGGAAGTAATAAGCCGCGCCTTTCTCGAAATAGAACACTCGCAGAAATCCGACGATCAGCATGAAGAGCGCCGCGAGTCCGTAGATTCGGTCAGTGATCTGAATGCGGCGCGCGAGTGCCGCGGTGAGCGGCGGCTTGAACATCACGACCTGAACCGCAACGACCGCCACGATGGTGAACGCGAGCACGTGATGCAGAAAGGCCATGAATGAAGGCGGAAACATGAGGGGTGCTCCTAGTCGTCGTGTCGCACGCGGTTACGCAACTTCTTCGTGCGGGTCTGATGCGCCTTGCCTTCGAGACGGCGCTCGCGGGATGCACGCGTCGGCTTCGTTGCCTTGCGCGGTTTCGGCGGAACCAGCGCCTTGCTGATCAGATCCGTCAGCCGCTCGAATGCCTCGCGCCTATTCTGCTCCTGTGTGCGGTGATTGCGAGCGATGATGAGAATGGAGTCTTCATCGGTCACCCGCCGCCCCGCGAGCACGCGCAGCCGCCGCTTTGCGGCTTCATTCAATGAGGTGTTGGCAGCGAGGTCGAAGCGAAGTTGTACTGCAGAAGCGACCTTGTTGACGTTCTGTCCGCCAGGCCCTGACGCACGCACGAACGACAGCGAAAGCTCGCTGTCCGGAATCACGACACTCTCGGAAACGTACACGGGCATGTGGGTTGAATCCGGACGCCGCGTGTCAGGTGATATCGTGCCGGTTGGCTTCGACACGACTCGTGGGCACAGGCGGCGCAACGCCACTCGGCGTTTCACCGCGCGGCCGCGGACTTTCCAACATTCGCAGCTCGCGCTGCGCGACCGGAATCTTGATGCCGTTGGCGCGGAACACGCGCCAGATGGACCGGTTCACGTCCGAGCGCACGTTGTTGACGCCATTCATCGGGTCGGCGATCCAGAAGCGCACTTCGAGACGCAGGCCGTAATCCTCGAACGCCATGAGGCGCGAGACGGGCGGCGGATCGCGCAGGATGCGGGGATGATCCTCCACCGCTTCGAGCAGCAGCCGCAGGCCGAGCTCCGGATCATCGTCATAACTCACCATCACCGGCAGGCGCAGGCGCACGCGCTGATCCGAATAACTCCAGTTGATGACGGAGTTGGTGATGAGGCTCTGATTCGGCACCAATGTTTCGACGCCGTCGCGATCTCGCACGACGACATAGCGGCCGCGCAACTCCTGCACCCAGCCGAAGTTCTCCGTGCTGGTGCCGGTGTGGCCCGTGAAACTGATGACGTCGCCGGGCTTGATGGATTTATCCATGAGCAGCACGAAGCCGCTGACGAAGTTGCTCGTGATCGCCTGCAGGCCGAAGCCGAGACCGAGGCCGATGGCGCCGGTGAGCACATTCAGTGTGGTGACGTCCACGCCCGCCGCGTTGATGCCCAACAGGATGCCGACGCCGACGAGCAGGAAATAACTGAACTTCGCGATGCCGATGCGCGTGGAGACCGCGAGCGCATCGAGCTTCATCAGGCGCCGCTCGATCGTGCGCGCGACGAGGCTCGTGATGACGACGAAGGTCGTCACGATGACGAGGCCGCGGAGCAGGGCCCACAGGCTGAACTCCGTCTTGCCCGGCACGAGGTCGATGCTGTCGAGCGTGCTTTCCGCGAGGTTGAACCAGCCGAGCAGCTCGAAGCCGATCATCAGCCAGATGACAAAGGTGATGCGTGTTTCCCAGACGCGGATCCAGGAGTCTTTGCCCAGAGAAGTTCGCAGCAGATACACCGCGATGCGGACGATCACGAGTGCCGTCGTCAACTGCAACGCCGAGTCGATGACGGCTGTGTGCATGCTGAGTACGCCGAGCACACCGCGTATGAGCAGCAGCGCAATCAATGCAACGAACAGGGGCGCGAGGATGACCCCGCTCTCGAGCACGCGGCCGTTCCAGCTGTCGCGATCGATGGTGCCTTCGTGGCGCTTGTTCCAGCCCTTCACGACCTGTGCGCCGACGAACGCGATCAACCCGGCGATCACGATGGCGATGATCTCCGCCAGGATCTCGGGCGACGTCAGTCGCAGGAAGAGGTCTTTTACGGCGCTGTTGGCGCTATCCATGAGTCATGTGCGCAGCCTGTTGGGGCTTCAGGCGTTGAGGTCGGGAATCAACTGGCTCTCCAGCCGCGAGATCTGGTCCTTCAGGGCGAGCTTGCGCTTTTTGAGGCGTTTCATCTGCAGCTCATCGATGTGCATGTCCATCGCCAGACGCGAGATGACCTCGTCGAGATCGCGATGTTCAATGCGCAGCTGACGCAACTTTTCGAAGTTGCGGAATAGCTCGCGATCGACGTTGTCCTCAATCTCAGCCATAGGCCGACGCCCGCGAATCTCCCGTCAGCTTGATGCGGCCGCGGTCGCGGCTGCGCGCACTAGCTTAACGAACCCGGTTACCGGACGCCACGCTACGATATGGACATGCCACTAGACATCACAGAACTGCCGCCCTGGGACGAGATCGATACCGTGCTCCTCGATGTGGATGGCACGTTGCTCGATCTCGCGTTTGACACTCGCTTCTGGAGTGAGGTGATCCCGGCGTCTTATGCCCGGATGCACGGCGTTTCCGTCGAGGAGGCGGCGCGGCGCATCGGGCCCCTGTTCAAAAGCCGTGAGGGAACGCTCGACTGGTACTGCATCGAGTTCTGGAGCGGAGAGTTGCAGCTCGATATTCCAACGCTGAAGCGGGCGGAGAGCGAGCGCGTGAGCTGGCTTCCCGGGGCGCAGGATTTTCTGCGGAAGCTGCGCGCCAAGGGCAAGCGCACCGCGATTGTGACCAACGCGCATCCGGTGACGCTGCATATCAAGGACGAGCGGGTCGGGGTGACGCGTTATGTCGATGTGGCTTACAGCTCGCATAGCCTGGGGGCGCCGAAGGAAGATCCGCGTTTCTGGGCCGATCTGCAGCAGATCGAGCCGCACGATCCCTCGAGGACGATGTTCGTGGATGACAGCCCGGCGGTGCTGGCTGCGGCGCGGGCAGCGGGAATCCAATATATCTATGCGGTCACGCATCCGGATTCATCGCGGACGGCGCGGGAGCACCCGGGGTTTCCGACGATTCAGTCTGTAGCAGAGTTGATTCTTTAGACCCGGGGGCGCTGCGCCCCCCGGGACCCCCCGCAAGTCCGCTCCATTCCAAGCCGCACGGCGATTGAGTGCTTCCTAGCGGCGTCCGCCGCTATGAGGCCGGGCTCGCCCGCCCGGGCGCGGACCACCGCCACTGCGGCGCTGCCCACCACCTCCACCTCCCGGCCGCCCCGTCCTGAAAGGACGATTGGACCGTTCCGGGGCCGCTCCAGCAATCAAATCCGTCGCCAGCACGCTCGTCTCGATCGGCGCCGTCGGAATCTTGTGCCCGATATACGCCTCGATTTCCGGAAGCGTGACAGCGTATTCCTCACACGCAAAACTGATGGCGTCGCCCTCAGCTCCAGCACGCGCGGTGCGCCCGATTCGATGCACGTAATCCGCGGCATCATTCGGCAGATCGAAATTGAACACATGGCTCACATCGGGAATGTGCAGCCCGCGAGACGCCACATCCGTCGCGATCAACACCGCGAGATCGCCGTTGTGAAACTCTCTGAGAAAGCTCAACCGCTTCTTCTGAGGAACATCCCCCGACAGGGCCTGTGCGTGGAAGTCGTTGGCGCGCAAGGCGCTCTCCAGCCGCTCGGCCATGCGCTTGGTGTTGACGAACACCATCGTGCGCTTCGCCTCGCTCTGGCGTAACAAGCCAATCAACAACGGGATCTTCTCTTCCATCGCCGGGAAGTACATGAGCTGCCGCACGCGATCGACCGTCATCTTGTCCGGCTCGATGCGCACGAGCTCCGGATTGTTCATGTGCTCGTAGGCGAGCTCCAGCACGCGATACGACAGCGTCGCCGAAAACAACATCGACTGTCGCACTTCAGGAGGCGGCAAACGCCGTAAAATGTAGCGTATATCGGCAATGAAGCCGAGATCGAACATGCGGTCGGCCTCGTCGAGCACCAGCACCTGCGCATGCCTCATGTCGAAGACATGCTGCTTGAAGTAATCGATCAGCCGGCCCGGCGTGCCGATGAGCACATCGATACCTTCTGACAATTGCTTGCGCTGTTTCTCGTAATCGACACCGCCATACACGACAACGCTTTTCAGCCCCGTGTGGCGGCCGAGGATCTCGGCATCGCTATGAATCTGTACCGCAAGCTCGCGGGTCGGAGCGACGACGAGCGCGCGAATCGAGGTGGGAGTACGGTGCTCGGTCGGCGGCTTTGTCAGCAGCGTCTGAAAGACCGCAACGAGAAACGCGGCCGTCTTGCCCGTGCCCGTTTGCGCCTGACCCGCCACGTCCCGGCCCGAGAGGGCGATGGGTAGCGTCTGTGCCTGGATGGGTGTGCAATTGGAGAATCCAGCATCGCGGATGCCCTGCATCAGCGGAGGGACGAGGCCGAGCGATTCGAAACTCAGCGAACTGGTGTGTGTGTCACTCATTCACAATTTGATCTCGTTAAATAGTCAACAGGACGGTACCGGTAGTCGTGGGCCCCTTGCAAAAGCAGATTGGAAGCGCTACAAAGTCCCTCGAGATAGCGGCCCTTCAGGTCGCACCTTCCGGTCAAAAACCGACTCCCTTAAGGCTCCAGTTCCCATACTCACCTAGAGTTAGTGTAACCTTTTGACGGGGATTTCTGGCACGGCTTTCGCCGTTCCGCCCCAAGTCAAAGCCCAACTTCAAAACTCTTACGGCCCGTTGCGTTGAGCGTCTATCCGACAGCCCATCCAATCATTCTTTGCTCTCTTCCGAAACGGAGGTTGAACCTCGTGAGCAGCCCGCACATCGTGCACACCACCGATGCGACTTTTTCTCAGGACGTCCTGAAATCCGACAAACCTGTACTTCTCGACTTCTGGGCCGAGTGGTGTGGGCCCTGCAAGATGATCGCGCCGATCCTCGATGAGATCGCCAGCGAGTATCAGGATCGCATCAAGATCGCCAAGCTCAACATCGATGAGAATCCGCAGACGCCGCCCAAATTCGGCATCCGTGGCATTCCGACGTTGATTCTCTTCAAGAACGGTACCGTCGAGGCTCAAAAAGTGGGCGCCGTATCCAAATCCCAGCTCTCCGCTTTTCTGGATAGCAACCTATGAGAGGCTATCTGGGAAATCAGGGCCGTAATCGGCCCAACAAAGGCCCGCGCCACGGAAACCGCGATGGCAATCGCGGCAACAGTAACGGAGGACGTCAGGACGACGTCATGCAGGACGTCGAGTTCGACGACAACGACTCCGAAACCATCAGTCCCGCCGAGCTTACGCAGTCGCGCATCTCGATGAATCTCACCGAGCTGAAAGCTCGGCCGATTCATGAGCTGGTGAAACTTGCCGAGTCGATGGGTCAGGAAAACCTGGCCCGTTCACGCAAGCAGGACATCATCTTCTCGATCCTGAAGGCGCACGCCCGCAACGGCGAGAACATCTACGGGGACGGCGTCCTCGAGATTCTGCAGGATGGCTTCGGCTTCCTGCGCTCATCGGACGGCTCCTACCTCGCGGGTCCCGATGACATCTATGTGAGCCCCAGTCAGATCCGGCGCTTCAATCTGCGCACGGGTGACACGATCTCCGGCCTGATCCGTCCTCCCAAGGATGGCGAGCGCTACTTCGCGCTGCTGAAGGTCGGCGAGATCAACTTCGATTCGCCGGACAGCTCGCGTAACAAGGTGCTGTTCGAGAACCTGACCCCGTTGCATCCGACGCGGCGTCTCAAACTCGAACGCGGCAACGGCTCCACGGAAGATCTTACGGCGCGCACCATCGATCTCGTCGCGCCGATCGGCAGAGGCCAGCGTGGCCTCATCGTCTCGCCGCCCAAGGCCGGCAAGACGATGCTGCTGCAGAACATCGCCACGTCCATCACCGCGAACCAGCCCGAGGTCTACCTCATCGTGTTGCTCATCGACGAGCGACCTGAGGAAGTCACCGAGATGCAGCGAACGGTGAAGGGCGAAGTGGTGTCGAGCACGTTCGACGAACCCGCGGCCCGCCACGTGCAGGTTGCGGAAATGGTGATCGAAAAGGCCAAGCGCCTCGTCGAGCACAAGAAAGACGTCGTGATCCTGCTCGATTCCATCACGCGCCTTGCTCGCGCCTACAACACCGTCGTGCCGTCGTCCGGCAAGGTGCTGACAGGTGGCGTTGATGCGAATGCGCTCCAGCGTCCGAAGCGTTTCTTCGGCGCGGCACGCAACATCGAGGAAGGCGGCAGCCTCACGATTCTGGCCACTGCGCTCATCGACACGGGGTCCAAGATGGACGACGTGATTTACGAAGAGTTCAAGGGCACGGGCAACAGCGAAATCCACCTGGATCGTCGCATCGCCGAGAAGCGTGTGTTCCCCGCCGTCAACATCAATCGCTCGGGCACGCGCAAGGAAGAGCTCATTACGGATCAGGGCGAGCTCGCCAAGATCTGGATCCTGCGCAAGCTCCTGCACCCGATGGATGAGCTGTCGGCCATCGAATTCCTGCTCGACAAGATGCGGGATACGAAGTCGAACAGCGAGTTCTTCGAGGCCATGAAGCGGTAATCACGCCCGGTGGGGGCTGCGTGCAGCGCAGCCTCCATCGCCTGCTGACTCCTCCTGGCGACAGGCCGTGAGTGAGTTCACAGTTGCGTGTCATTGAGCAGCTTCTGTGCGGACATAACTGGCGCACGCCCTGCGGCCTGTTAGAAGATGCGCGCGCTATTCCGCTTGGAGCTCATGCATGCGCTTTTGGCTCGCGCTGACCACGTCCCTGCTTGCTGTTCCGCTGGTCCAGGCGGCCGAGAGAACCACATCTGAACGCTCCGCGTCCCATCGCGAGCCGAAGGTCATTCCAAGCCCGATTACGGATCGGCTTGCAGTGCGTGGCTCTTATTACACACCGACCATCAGCACCATCATGCGGGTGGACTCTGACGACGAAGAGCTCGGCACTGTCTTCTCCGGCGAAGATGACGTCGGCCTCGACGACAAGCTCAACCAGGGGCGGCTCGAAGTGATCATGCGCGTGAAGAATCGCGGTCGCGTGCGCTTCGACTATTTCAAGGCAGACCGCTTCGGCGATGTCATCCTGCAAAAAGACATCCTGTTCCGTAACGAAGGCTTCGAGGCGGGCGAGCGGGCCATTACCTCGCTCGACTGGCGCATGACGGCGGCGACGTTTTCCTATTCGCTCATCCGGACGGATCGTTTCGAGGTCGGCGTGGGCCTCGGCATGATTGCGTTCGAGGCAGAGGCCACTGAAGAAGTGCCCACGCAGGAACGGCGTGACGAAGCGTCAGGTACGGGTATCGTGCCGACGGCGGCGTTGGACGGCACGTGGCGCATTTCGAGCAAGTGGGCGCTGACGGCCCGCGGCAATTATCTGAGCGCCTCGAGCGACCGCTTCGAAGGCTCCATCGAGGACTATCACGCCGATGTGCAGTATCGGTGGAAGCCGAACTTCGCCATCGGGTTGGGCTATTCGCAGTTCACCGCGGATCTCGAGCTCGATGACTCCGACTTCACGGGCTTCTTCAATTTTGAAGTGAAGGGCCCCGAGATCTTCTTCCGCGCCAGCTTCTGACGCGGAAGGGGTAAAGCGCGCTCAGGCGGTGCCGAAGAGCCCGCCGAGAACCTGCGTGTGCTCCGCGTGATCGCGCCACGCATGCAATGCCTGGACGAGGCTCACCGGCGAGGTGTCCGCGTCTTCCAGCAATTCGAAGTACTCGTTCCGGGCCAGAAGAGTCGCCGCCACGGAGGCGCAGTATTCATTCTCGAGCCATGAAACGGTTTCGTTGGTCTTCACTTTTGTGTCTCCTGATCTCGCCATCCCCAGTGTACGCTCAAGCAGCATGCAATGAGTGTGCCATGCGATTTCTGCGGTGCAGAGTCCCACGCTTCTAGAGAGTTAGCTGCCCCCGCCTCGTCAAACCTACGCCCATTGCGAAGGACTTTCGACGTCCCGGATACCGCGATGCGCAGTTATTACATCGTTTCCAGGGAGCCGCTTTGTGCAGGCGCGGGTGAGGCGCAGGGAACTCTCCCCGCCGTCGGGAATTTAAAGCGGGAACGTCGCACGAGCCGTCGCGACGCACGCAAGACTGCGGCAAGTCACTCATCTTTGGGGAGCGAGTATGAACATTATCATCTGGTTGATTATTGGCGGTGTAATCGGCTGGCTTGCCAGCCTCGTTATGCGGACGGACGGTCAGCAGGGCATCATCCTGAATGTCGTCGTCGGTATCGTGGGCGCATTGATCGGCGGATGGCTCATCAGCCCGCTCGTCGGCGCCGGCACGATCAATCAAAGTGATTTTTCGATCGCAGGACTCGGCGTGTCGTTCCTCGGCGCGGTCATCCTGCTGGCAGTCGTAAATCTTTTCCGACGCGGCAACGTGCGGTAAGAGAACAGGCTGAATTGCGCCCGACGGCAGGGCGCTGACATCGCGTCATGCTCCATGGCAGGCCATGGCATGGCGCGATGTTTTATTTGGGATCAACTTACGGAGGACTGAGCTTCCTCGCGCGCGATCGCCCGATATCCAATGTCCGTGCGGTATTGCACGCCGCGCCAGTGAATGGTGCGGGTCAGTTCATAAGCATCCTGTTGGGCTTCCTTCACCGTGTTGCCCAGCCCGACCGCGCAAAGGACACGCCCACCGCTCGTTACGACGTCATGCCCTGACATGGCCGTACCGCCATGAAAAACCTTGCCAGGCAGGGCGGCGGCAACATCCAGTCCTGTGATTGCATCGCCTTTGCGGACGGTGTCCGGATAATTCTCCGCCGCCAGGACAACACCTAATGCGGCGCGTGAATCCCAATTCGCGGTGACGGTGTCGAGTTGACCTGCGAGCGCTGCTTCGCAAAGCACGGTGAGATCAGACTTCAACCGACTCAGCACCGGCTGTGTTTCGGGGTCACCGAAACGACAGTTGTACTCCAGCACATTGGGCGTGCCATCGGCTGCAATCATGAGGCCCGCATACAGAAAGCCGGTGTACGGCATGCCGTCTTGCGCCAACCCTTTGATCGTAGGCTCGATGACTTCGCGCATGATGCGCGCGTGCAGCGCCGGAGTAACGATTGGCGCGGGAGAATAAGCGCCCATGCCACCGGTATTAGGACCCTGGTCGGCATTATCACGGCGTTTGTGATCCTGCGAAGTCGCGAGCGGCAGGATGTTGCGCCCGTCCGCCATGACGATGAAGCTGACTTCCTCGCCATCGAGAAATTCCTCGATGACGACTTCGCGCCCGGCGTCGCCGAACTGACCGGCAAACATGGCTTGCGCTGTAGCGATGGCTTCAGCCGCCGTGTCGACAATGACGACGCCTTTGCCCGCAGCAAGACCACTCGCCTTCACGACGATGGGCGTGCGCTGGCGACGGACGTACTCCGCATCGAATGTCTCACGCGTGAACGTGGCGTAACCGGCCGTTGGAATGCGATGCCGGCGCAGGAATTCCTTGGTGAAGGCCTTCGAGCCCTCGAGCTGCGAAGGCGCCTTGCCGGGACCGAAGCATCTGAGGCCCTGGGCGGCAAACGCATCGACGACGCCGAGAACGAGCGGCGCCTCGGGCCCGATGATCGTGAGATCGACCTTCTCGCGCTGCGCGAGCTGGACGAGTCCGGCGATATCTTCGGCGTTGACCGCGGCATTGCGAACCTTGGGTTCGGTGGCAGTGCCCGCATTGCCCGGCGCCACCAACACTTCAGTAACGCGTGCAGACTGCGCGCACTTCCACGCCAGCGCGTGTTCGCGACCGCCTGAACCTACGATCAGAACTTTCATGTCGCCGCGAATTTAATGACGGAAGTGACGCATGCCGGTAAAGACCATCGTCATGCCGTGCTCGTCCGCGGCGGCGATGACTTCATCGTCCCGCTTCGAGCCACCGGGTTGAATGACGGCGGCGATGCCATAGTCCGCGGCGATATCGAGCCCGTCGCGGAAGGGGAAGAACGCATCCGACGCCATCACCGCGCCTTGCACTTCGAGATTCTCGTCAGCGGCTTTCATGGCCGCGACGCGGCTCGAATACACGCGACTCATCTGACCAGCACCCACGCCCACCGTGGTGCGCCCGCGTGCATACACAATGGCGTTGGATTTAACGAACTTGGCGATGCGCCACGCAAACATCAGATCGGCCATCTCCGCATCGGTCGGCTTGCGCTTCGTCACGATGCGCAGATCGGCCGGCTTCACCATGCCTTCGTCGCGCGTCTGCACGAGCAGCCCGCCCGTGACGCTGCGATATTCCAGCTCCCCGGGTGACACGCGATCGAGATCGCCGAGCTCCAGCACGCGGACGTTTGGCTTCGCTGCGAGTACCTTCTGCGCTTCCGGCGTGACGGACGGCGCGGCAAGGACTTCAACGAACTGACGATCGACGATGGCGCTGGCCGTCAACGCGTCCAGCTCACGATTGAATGCAATGATGCCGCCGAATGCGGACGTCGGATCAGTGAGATACGCGCGGTCATACGCTTCGAGCGGCGTGCCGGCGAGCGCGGCTCCGCAAGGATTCGCATGCTTGACGATGACGCACGCCGCGCCTTCGAATTGCCGCACGCATTCGATCGCCGTGTCCGCGTCTGCAATGTTGTTGAACGACAGATCTTTGCCTTGCAGGACACGCGCCGTGCTGACACTCGAGCCGCGAGGATTGACGTCACGATAGAACGCCGCCTGCTGATGCGGATTTTCGCCGTAACGCAGATCCTGAGATTTGTCATAGACGAGCGGCAGCGTGGAAGGAAATCTTTCCTTCGCGACGTGGTGCCGCCCGAGCAGATAGCTCGACACCATGGTGTCGTAACGTGCTGTATGTGCGAAGGCTTTTGCCGCGAGGCGCGAACGCGTGTCGAGCGTGGTGCTACCGTCTTGCGACGCGAGCTCCGCTAACACCACGGCGTAATCAGCTGGGTCTACCGCGACGACAACCGATTCGTGATTCTTCGCCGCGGCTCGCAGCATCGCGGGGCCACCGATGTCGATGTTCTCCACGGCCTCTGCGTAAGAGCAGTCGGGTCGCGCGATCGTGGCCGCAAAGGGATACAAGTTAACTACGAGCAGATCGATCGGCTCGATGCCGTGTTGGCTCATCACGGCTTCGTCGACACCGCGACGACCCAGCAGACCGCCATGAATCTTGGGATGCAGCGTCTTGACGCGGCCATCCATAATTTCAGGAAAGCCGGTGTGGCTCGACACTTCGCGCACCGGCACGCCTGCTTCCTGCAGAAGTTTGGCGGTGCCACCGGTGGAAAGCAGTTCGATGTTGCGTTGAGCGAGCGTGCGGGCGAGCTCGACGATGCCTGTCTTATCCGATACCGACAGCAGCGCGCGGCGAACAGGACGTTTCATCAGCTGGACAGACCGAATTGCCGCAGCTTTTTGCGCAAGGTGCCGCGGTTGATGCCAAGAATATCTGCCGCGCGGCTCTGATTGCCTTCGGCGTAATCGAGCACGGCCTTGAACAGCGGCACTTCGATCTCGCGCAACACGAGATCATACAAATGCGCCGGGCGATGACCGTTCAGGCTGTTGAAATACGCGTGCAGAGCCTGCTCCGCGTGATTGCGCAAGGGCATGCCCTTGCCGTTGAAATCCATGCCTACCTCCACGCGTGCCCGGTTTTTTTTCTTGGCTGCCATGTCGGCTTCCGGAAAGAGTCTAACAACCGTCAGGCCGCTTGCGCGGACCGTGCCACCCACCCGTCCAGATGACTCGTCGCTAATGCAAACTGCGCAGTCGAGTCCGCGGCGGCCATCAGTGCGCGACGGATCTCCGTCGACATCTGCAGCTGCTCGCAGTACCAACCGAGGTGTTTGCGCGCGATACGGATGCCTGGCTCCTCGCCGTAGAAGGCATACAAGGATTCCAAGTGGGCGCGGATAATAGCACGCACTTCCGCGCGCGCGAGGGGCTCTGGTGATTCGACGCGATTCAGATACGCGTTGACATGACGAAATATCCATGGCGCCCCATGTGCCGCGCGGCCGAGCATTACTCCGTCAGCGCGAGTGAAATCAAGTACGTCGCGGGCCTTATTTCCCGTATCGATATCGCCGTTCGCGAATATCGGTATGCGTACTGAAGATTTGATCTCGCGAATCGTGTCGTACTCTGCCGACCCGTCATAGAAGTCGTGACGCGTACGACCATGTACGGCCAAAGCCTGAATTCCGCTCGCTTCCGCAATCTGCGCGATGCGTACTCCATTGCGATGCTCACGATCCCAACCCGTGCGTATCTTCAACGTAACGGGCACGCTCACCGCGGCAACTACAGCATCTAGTAGACGCTTGACCAGATCTTCGTCTTTGAGTAACGCCGAGCCACATGCTTTACCGCAAACTTTTTTTGCGGGACATCCCATGTTGATGTCGATGATCTGCGCGCCGAGATCGACGTTGATGCGCGCGGCTTCGGCGAGTGCGTCAGGTTCTGATCCCGCAAGCTGTACGACTCTAGGCTCAGGTTCGCCCGCATGGTCCATGCGACGCCGCGACTTAGGTGTGTTCCACAGCCGTGTATCCGCCGTGAGCATTTCAGATGCGGCCAGTCCCGCGCCAAGTTGTTTGCACAAAATACGAAAGGGGCGATCGGTTACGCCCGCCATCGGTGCAAGCACGGCCTGTGAAGGCAGCGTGTAAGGACCAATCTTCATTTTCAGTTGGCGCGAACGTCGTTCGCGCAGAGCAGGCCACCGGCGGGCGCAGGCAGACACGCATCGATCTCGAAACCGACCGCGTTCTGTCCCGGGTCAACGAAGCCCATCTCCGCATCGATGCGTTGTCCTGCGGACAACAACTTCGTGCTGGCTGAGGCGGGCGGAAGATAAGACTGCGGCGGCACATCGCCGGAAGCGATGCGATTACCGTAACGATCTTGCACGGTGACGCGTAACAGCGGCAGCGGTTGCGATTGTCGTGCGTTGTTCTTGAGGCTCGCGCGAATCGTCAGCTGACCCAGATTCTCCGCGCTCGCCGAGGCGCCGAGTTGACGAACTTCGTAAGCTGAGAGATTCCATTGAGGAATCAACGGTATGCCGATCGCACGATAAAAACCCGTCAGCGGACGGGTGAATGGCGCGCGTGTTGCAAGGTCGTTGCGATAGTGATGAATGGCCTGGCTCAGCAGAACCAACACGAGCAGGGCGCTGCCCATGCCCCACAGCATCCGCGCGCGCGCCGAGCCGCTGTTGGAATCTTCATCGTCTCCGAATGGCGCGCGACGTGAAGGCAGCGATGTGGACATCGGCGTTGCAGCCATGATCGGTCCGCCACCAACAGATCGCGCTGCTTCCTCGTTCGCTTCGCGTATCGCGGAAAAGTCGTCGGCATCGAAGGAAGGCGCCGGTGCAGAGTTTTCCTCTGCATGTTCATCAGGTTGCAACGGCGGCGAGCTGATCTCCGCGGTGCGCGTCGCCGCCAGTCTGCGCGCTTCGGCTCGCGCGGCCACTGCCTTGTCCGTCTTGTCACGCGTCGTGGTGGCTCGCGTGGGCAACGGACGCGAGCCAAGGCGCGAGGCGCCGCTCAAGCCGCGTCCTGTAACAGATTTTCGCGAGAGCGACACATCAGGTTTCGGCGGTGCGGGTGCGGGTGCGGGTGCGGGTTTCGCAGTGCTCTGCTTCGGAGGCGCGGCAATCGCCGATGCTGGCGCGGGTGACGGCGATGGCGATGTGGCAGGCGCAGGCAGCGGCGAAAAGTCGCCGACCTCGAAAGTCATTTCCTGTTCCGACGTCGCTTCGTCGTCCTCGTCACCCTTCAGCACGATCGCTTCGAACTGGCCGGTGGCGCTGTTGCTCCGATCCACCGGCGGCTCGACGAACACGTCGCCGACATTCGTCCTGTTGGAATTGAACTCCAGCGCCGCTTCGGAGATGCGCGCATCGTCCGCGTCTGCATCAGCAAGGTCGTAAGTCGGAGCGGGCGATGGCGCGGGGACGGAAGGCTTCGGCGGCGCTGTCTGCGCAGCGGCCTGTGTAACGGCCGCAGCTTTGCGCGCGGGATCTTCAGTCAGCGCGGCGAGGGCGTTGAACACGTTCGAACAGCGCCCACAGCGAACGTAGCCCTGTGCCACCCGCAGATCCTGGGCGGTGACGACGAGCGTGAGCGCGCACTTGGGACAAACAGTAAACATGCGAGCAACGCGGTTTCAGAAGCGCCGACGCCCTGAGAGACCCGCCCAACCCTCGCGCATTGCAAACGTAGCCATATCAAAACACGCGTCTTGCGCGCGTGTCACGTCCGCTGCTTCATGTTCCATGAGTCCGGCGAGCACGAGATGGCCTCCTGGGCGAACGAGCGATGCAAAGCGGGGAGCAAGATCACACAAAGGACCGGAGAGAATATTCGCCACCACAACATCGACGCCGGCGGGCAGATCGTCCGCGGACTCCACCACTTTGATTTGCTGGCTGACGTCGTTCACCGCAGCGTTTTCACGCGTGGCCAGCAGCGCCTGCGGATCGATATCGAAGCCATGAGCTTCTTGCGCGCCCAGCTTCACTGCCGCGACGGCCAACACGCCCGAGCCGCAACCAAAGTCGATGACGCGCATGCCGGGTTGAATGTGCGCGTCCAGCCATTCGAGGCACAGCGCAGTCGTTGCGTGAGTGCCGGTGCCGAAGGCGAGGCCCGGATCGAGACGAACGACAACGGCATCAGGTGCGTCGACGGTCTCGTGGTGAGGGCACACCCATAGGCGGCGTCCGAAACGCATCGCGTGAAAATCCTTGAGCCATTCGCGCTCCCAGATTTTGTCTTCGATACGCGCGACGGTGATGTCGGTGCGTTCCAGCGCGGCGCTGATGACGTCGGCATCCGCGTCTTCCGGGAACAGTGCTTTCAGCCGGGTGCTCGGCCAGAGACGAAATTCTCCAGGCAGCGGCTCGAGTACCGGGTCGTCCTTCGCATCGGCGTAGGTGACCGAGAGTGCGCCCAGCGCAAAGCAAAGCGTTTCCGTCTGCTCGGGATCGAGCGTGCGCAGTTCGAAGCTGATTTCAAGAAAGGCCATGGAGAAGGGCTCAATCGCCGCGCGGCTCTATATAGGAACAGCACGGGCGGCCCGAGGTGCGGGCCGCCCGGCGAGCGACAGTTTCGGTCAGCGCAATCCCAGCCGGCGCTCGAGGTAGTGAATATCGAGCGCGCCTTTCTGGAAGGCCGCGTGGTTGAAGATCTCCTGATGAAGGGCGACGTTGCACTTGATGCCCTCGATCACCATCTCCGCCAGCGCGTTCTTCATCCGGGCGATCGCCGTCTCGCGCGATTCGCCATGCGCGATGATCTTGCCGATGAGCGAATCGTAATTCGGCGGCACGTTGTAACCCGAGTACACGTGGCTATCCACGCGTATGCCGGGGCCGCCCGGCGCATGCCACAACCGGATCGGTCCCGGCGACGGCATGAACGTCTTCGCGTCTTCCGCGTTGATGCGGCATTCGATGGCGTGACCGCGAATCTGGATATCGTTCTGCGTGTAATGCAGCTTCTCGCCTGAAGCGATGAGCAGCTGCGCCTTCACGAGATCGATGCCGGTGATGAGCTCCGTCACGGGATGCTCCACCTGGATACGCGTGTTCATCTCGATGAAGTAGAACTCGCCATCCTGATAGAGAAACTCGAGTGTGCCAGCGCTGCGATAGCCCACGGCCTTGCAGGCGTCCACACAGCGTTCGCCCATGACCTTGCGCTGCTTGGCGGTAATGCCGGGCGCGGGCGCTTCTTCGATCACTTTCTGATGGCGGCGCTGCATGGAGCAGTCGCGCTCGCCGAGATGAATGACGTTGCCATAGCCGTCCGCGAGCACCTGGAACTCGATGTGCCGCGGCTTCTCCAGGAACTTCTCCATGTAAACCTGGGGATTGCCGAACGCCGCGCGCGCTTCTGCCTGCGTAATCGAAATGGCGTTGAGCAGCGCGGCTTCCGCGTGAACAACACGCATGCCGCGTCCACCGCCACCGCCGGACGCTTTGATGATGACGGGATAACCGATGTCGCGCGCGATGCGCAGGTTCTCGTCCGCATCATCTCCCAGCGGTCCGTCAGAGCCGGGCACGCAAGGCACGCCGTGCGCCTTCATCACGCGAATGGCCGACACCTTGTCGCCCATCATGCGGATGGTTTCGGCCTTCGGGCCGATGAACGTGAAGCCGCTCTTCTCGACGCGTTCCGCGAAGTCCGCGTTCTCGGAGAGAAAGCCGTAGCCCGGATGGATGCCCACCGAGTCTGTGACTTCCGCCGCGCTGATGATCGCGGGCATGTTGAGATAACTGAGCGGCGAGGGCGCGGGCCCGATGCACACGGATTCATCCGCGAGCAGCACGTGCTTCAGGCTGGCGTCCGCAGTGGAATGCACGGCGACGGTCTTGATGCCCAGCTCGCGACAGGCGCGCAGGATCCGCAATGCAATCTCGCCGCGGTTGGCGATGACGATCTTCTCGAGCATGACGGGGGATTACTCGATGACGAACAGCGGCTGCCCGAACTCAACCGGGTCGCCGTTATGGGCCATGATGGAGGTGAGGCGACCGCCCTTGTCGGCTTCGATCTGGTTCATCATCTTCATCGCTTCGATGATGCAGAGTGTCTGGCCCGGCTTCACTTCGTCGCCGATTTCGACGAACTGCTTCGCGCCGGGTGAGGGCGCTGCGTAATACGTGCCGACCATCGGCGCGGTGACCACATGACCCGTGGGTTTCGGCTTGGCGGCAGGCGCTGCGCTTTCCGCCGCGACGGCGGGCGCCGCGATGCTGAGCGGCGCATTGACCGGCATCTGCTGGAAGCTCGGCGCGTAATGCATGGCGCCGGCGTTCGTCGGCATTCTGCTGATCCGGACGGCTTCCTCGCCTTCCTTGATCTCGATTTCGGCAATGCCGGACTCTTCCAGAAGCTCGATCAGTTTCTTGATTTTACGGATGTCCATGGGCGGACGACTCCCTCAAAAAGTTCGATGGATTTGCGGTTCGATCAGGACGCGCGGTTGAGACAGTTCAGGGCTGCGCGCGCCGCGAGCTCGTACCCGAAGGCGCCGAAACCCACGATGCAGCCCACCGCGATGTCCGAGAAGTAAGAGTGATGTCGAAAAGCCTCGCGTGACATGGGATTCGACAGATGCAACTCGATGAACGGCAATTTCACACTCAACAGGGCATCGCGGAGAGCGATGCTCGTATGGGTGAAAGCGCCGGGGTTGAACACGGCGAAGGTCACGCCCTCCGCCGGGCAGCGATGCAGGCACTCGATGAGCTCGTGTTCCGCATTGCTCTGGAACGACGCGAGCTCGTGGCCTGCGTCGTGCACCAGGGCTGCAACGCGCTGCTCGATGTCCTGAAGCGTGTCCGCGCCATAAATCTCGGGCTCACGGCTGCCCAGCAGATTCAGATTGGGACCGTTCAGCAACAACAATCGCGCCATGCGTTTTCAGCCAGCCTTGTTCCACGAAAGCGCCGCGAATGTAACCCAAGTCGCAGGGAATGGGCTACTTAATGACGCAAATGGGGACTATCAGGACTGCGCGGAGGCCTGGGCGGCGCGCTCGGCAGACAAACGTCGCAGCTCGGTGGCGATCCGTTGGCGCGCTTCGGGGAGGGCGAGCGTACCTGAATCGATCTCCCGGATGCGATCGAGAATGTATCGGCCTTCTTCTCCGTGCAGCTCGCCGATCTTGAGCGCCACGATGTTGCCGGCGCGATCGGCGAACACGGTGAAGGGGAAAACCATGTCCATGCCGAAAGCGTCGACGGCTTCGAGGCCGTCCTGCTCGCCGATCATCAGCGGATAGTCGATCGCCATCTCGCGCGCAAACTTGACCACTGCGTCGCGGAAGTCGACAGCCACGCCGACGACTTCGAGGAGATCGCCTTTGCGCTCGGCACGCAGCTCTTTCAGCAGCGGAATCTCGCGGCGGCAGGGCGCGCACCACGTGGCCCAGAAGTTCACGATCAGCGGCCGGCCTTTCCAGTCGGAGAGTTTGCGGGGCACGCCCGCGGCGTCGGCGAGCGTGAAGTCCGGCAGTTTTTCCGGGACCGTGCGTGTTTCGAGCTCACCGGGAGTCGGCGGGTCCATATTGCCTTCGGCGAGGATGCTGGCCCCTTCGCTCTCGGGATCTTCCACCGTCACCGGCGGTGGCACGGCAACGATGGAGGGCTCTTCCGCGCTGTGCCGGCTGACGAGAAATCCAATCGCGGCCGCTATGCCGACGACAGCGACGGCTACGGCGATCTGGGTGGTGCGCTTCACGTGGCGTCGGCCGATGCGTCTGTAAGCGTCGCCGGCTGTGTGCCAGGGATCGGCGCGGCGTTCGCAGGCGCCGCCGCGTCGCCTGCCGGTGCGGGTGATGTTGGCGCTGCCGGTGACGTTGTTGACGTAGGGTCAGCCGACGCAGGCGCCGCCGCGGTCGATGCGACGCCCTCGAATGCGCGCGCAGCCAGCGCGGCGAACTCGGGGGCTTTCATGTATCCGACCACGCGGAAGTTGCGTCGCTCCTGTCCGTCAGCGCCATAGAACGCAATCGTCGGCGGACCAAATATTCCAAAGTGTTTGAGCAGCGCCTGATCTTCTTCATCGTTCTGCGTAACGTCCGCACGCAGTAACACTACGTTACCCAAGGTGGTTTTCACGGACGCATCCGTGAACGTGTATTTCTCCATCTCTTTGCATGACACGCACCAGTCCGCATAGAAATCCAGCATCACGGGCTGGCCGGCGGCGTGGGCGGTGGCGACTGCCGCCTGCAGATCCGCCACGGATTTGATCGTCCGAAAGGGCAGCTCTTCGTGTTTCACGTCCTGGGTCGCGAAGCTCCGAATTGGCGTCAGCGGGTCGCTGTTGCCAAGGCTCGCACCCACCAGCAGCACGATTCCATAAAGCGCGGCGACCACGCTCGCCGCCCGGCCAACCCATCGCAAGCCCGAGCGCGTGCCGGCCATGCGCCATAACACCCACGCGCCCGCGATGGCAGGCACAGCCCACAACACCAGCGCGAATCGATCAGGAACGATGCGGACGACCATCCACGCGGCGACGCCCAGCATCATCACGCCGAACAGTTGTTTGACGCCGTCCATCCACGGACCGGCCTTCGGAAGCAGCTTGCCAGCTGACGCACCCACGGCGAGCAATGGCGTACCCATGCCGAGGCTCATGACGAACAACGCGGCGCCACCGCGAAACATGTCGCCGCTCTGGCCAATGACCGCGAGGGTGGCAACGAGGGGTGGAGCAACACATGTCGTCACGATGAGCGCCGACAGCGCGCCCATCACAGCCACACCGCCGAAGCGCCCGGCGCTCTGCCGATTACTCAGATCCGCGACGCGCGTCTGAATGAAGCCGGGCATCTGCACCGTGAACAGCCCGAACATCGACAGCGAAAGCACGACGAACATCGCGGCGAACAGCATGATGATCCACGGCTGCTGGAAAGCAGCCTGGATCTGACTGCCCGCCGCGGCCGAGGCGACACCGGCAATCGTGTATGTGCACGCCATGCCCAGCACGTAGGCGAGAGACAAACTGAAAGCGCGGCGTGTCGTGACGTTCTCGCCATGGCCGGCAATGATGCGCAGGAGAATCGGCACCATCGGCAGCACGCACGGCGTGAAGGCGAGCAACAGGCCGAGTCCAAAGAACGTGCCGAGCACGAGCAGGAAGTTGCCGGAGCGGATCAGGTTCGCGAGCCGGTCCTGCTGTGAGACGAACGCACCTTCGCTGCTGTCGCTGAGCGTGGCGCTGCCCTGTCCCGGGGGCAGCTCGACATCGAATTTCTTGGTGATGGGGGCGTAGCACAGCCCCGCATCCGCACATCCCTGATAGGTCACGGATACCGGCACGGTGAGCGCACCGCCACCGGATCGCGCCACCGGAACGGTCGCCACGAGCTCGTGGTAATAGACTTCCTGCTCGCCGAAGTACTCATCCGTCTTGGATTTGCCCTTGGGCATGTCCGGCGAGCCGAGCTGCGCCTGGTCGCTCGAAGTCGTGGCCTTGACCCGACTCTTATAGAGGTAGTAGTCGGGCGCGATCTGCCATTCCAGACGCAGACGGTCGGGGCCCGCGGCGGTAGCCGTGAGCTGGAACGCCTTGTCCGGATGGAGAAAATCGTCCTCGTTGGACTGGACCCGCGCCGCATCGAAGACGGCGTTGATCCCCCCCTGTTCGGCGGCGATTGCAGGGACTAGCGCCTGTGCGGCGAGCCAAAGAACCAGAATCAGGTGTCGCATAGAGGCTCATCTTAAAAAAGCTGCGGAAAAAAAACCGTGGCTCCGGCTTGAATTCCGGAGGTCGCTGCCTATCATTAGCAGCCGCAAGGGGAGAGTGCTAATAGCTCCTCTGGCACCTATCCAACCCGTTTTTAAGACCCAATACCATCAAGGAGCGTTCACCTATGAAGATCCGCCCTCTTCATGACCGCGTCATCGTGAAACGCCTGGAAGAGGAACGTACCTCTCCGGGTGGCATCGTTATTCCCGATACCGCGGCCGAAAAGCCTGTGCAGGGAAAGATCGTTGCCGTCGGCAAAGGCAAGATTCTGGAAGACGGCAATGTCCGTCCCCTCGACGTGAAAGTCGGCGACAAGATCCTGTTCGGCAAGTACAGCGGAACTGAGGTCAAGGTCGATGGCGAGGATCTCCTCGTCATGCGCGAAGAAGACGTCGTAGCCGTTTTCGAAGGAAAGTAAGTCATGGCAGCCAAAGAAGTACGTTTTAGCGACGATGCCCGTCAACGCATGGTTCGGGGTGTCAACATCCTCGCCAATGCAGTGAAGGCCACCCTCGGTCCCAAGGGCCGTAATGCCGTCCTCGAGAAGAGCTTCGGCGCCCCCACCATCACGAAAGACGGTGTGTCGGTCGCGAAGGAAATCGAGCTCAAGGACAAGTTCGAGAACATGGGCGCGCAGATGGTGAAGGAAGTTGCTTCCAACACGTCTGATGAAGCCGGCGACGGTACCACCACCGCCACGGTGCTCGCGCAGGCGATCATCCGCGAAGGCCTGAAGGCCGTCACCTCGGGCCGCAACCCGATGGATATCAAGCGCGGTATCGACAAGGCCGTCACGGCCGCCACGGAAGAGCTGAAGAAGCTCTCCAAGCCCTGCAAGGATTCCAAGGCCATCGCGCAGGTCGGCACGATCTCCGCGAACTCCGACGAGTCGATCGGCAAGACGATTGCCGACGCCATGGAGAAGGTTGGCAAGGAAGGCGTCATCACTGTCGAAGAAGGCTCGGGCTTGCAGAATGAGCTCGAAGTCGTCGAAGGCATGCAGTTCGACCGCGGTTATCTCTCCGCTTACTTCGTGAACAACCAGGGCAATCAGACGGCCGAGCTCGAAAAGCCGTTCATTCTCCTGGTCGACAAGAAGATCTCGAACATCCGCGAGATGCTGCCCCTTCTCGAAGGCGTAGCGAAGGCCGGCCGTCCGCTGCTGGTCGTTGCGGAAGATGTCGACGGCGAAGCGCTGGCGACTCTGGTCGTCAACAACATCCGCGGCATCCTCAAGGTCGCCGCTGTGAAGGCTCCGGGCTTCGGCGATCGTCGCAAAGCCATGTTGGGTGACATCGCCATCCTCACGGGCGGCACGGTCATTTCCGACGAAGTGGGTCTGTCGCTCGAGAAGGCCTCGATGACCGATCTGGGCGAAGCCAAGAAGATCGTCGTGGAAAAAGAAAACACCACGATCATCGACGGCGCCGGCCAGGCTCCGGATATCAAGGCGCGCATCGAATCGATCCGTCGCCAGGTCGAGGAAGCCACCTCTGACTACGACAAGGAAAAGCTGCAGGAGCGCGTTGCGAAGCTCTCCGGTGGTGTTGCCGTGATCAAGGTTGGCGCCGCCACCGAGATCGAGATGAAAGAGAAGAAGGCCCGCGTCGAAGACGCCCTGCACGCCACGCGTGCGGCGGTTGAAGAAGGCGTGGTCCCGGGTGGTGGTGTTGCCCTCATCCGTGCGCTCAAGGGTCTGGAAAAGCTGGAAGGTGCGAACGAAGACCAGACGGTCGGCATTCGCATCCTGGCCCGCGCGATCGAAGAGCCGCTGCGTCAGATCGTGGAGAACGCCGGCGAAGACGCCGCTGTGATCCTCAACCGCGTCAAGGAAGGCAAGGCCAACTTTGGTTACAACGCGGGCACTGGCGAGTTCGGCGACATGATCGACCAGGGCATCCTGGATCCGACCAAGGTTACGCGTCTGGCTCTGCAGAACGCGGCGTCCGTTGCCGGCCTGCTGCTCACCACCGAAGTGATGGTGGCCGAGGCTCCGAAGGACGACGACCATGCGCACGGTGGCATGCCCCCGGGCGGTATGGGCGGCATGGATATGTAAGATTGTAGAGAGAAGACCTTATCGGAACTGTCACAACGTACCGCTAAGCTTCTCGCGTGTTTGGAGTGGCGTGCCGCAAGGCGCGCCGCTTCGAAAGTCGCGGAACAAGACCCCCCTCCTGTCCGCGCAACACCTCGAGCCCCGCGAAAGCGGGGCTTTTTTTTGTCCGCGAGTCGCCCCTCGCCTGACAGGGTCTCGGATGAAAGCGTGCTAACGGGAAAGACCTTGCGCGCCGTCCTGTGATGAGTTGTATTGCGCTGTATCAATGCCGATGGAGGGCGAACTATGTCGATTGCGGGTCGCGCGAAAGCGTTTTTCATGACGGGTTCCAGGTCGCGCAAAATTTCCCACTTTTATGAGCACTTCAAAGACGGCATGACCGTCCTGGATGCTGGCGTTTCGTGGGGGACGAATAGCGACACCGCCACCGAGAATTTCTTTCTCAAGCATTTCCGGTACGACCCCAAGTACTACACGGGGCTGGGCGTGCAGGATCTGACGGGTTTGCGTGAGCGTCACCCTGGCAAGACGTTCATTACTTATCCCGGCGGCCGCTTTCCTTTCGCGGATCAACAATTCGACTGGGTGTTCAGCAATGCCGTGATCGAACATGTGGGCGACGAACAAGCCCAGCTCATGTTTCTGAACGAAATGCTGCGAGTGGGCAAGAACGTGTTCTTCACCACGCCCAACAAATTCTTTCCGATCGAGACGCACACGAGTCTGCCGCTGATCCACTGGTACGATCCGCTCTTCTACTGGTTTTGCCGCAAGACCAATCGTTATGTGCGTCGCGAGAACCTCAATCTGCTGTCATTCGGTCGGCTGCGCAAAATCGTCAATGCTTCGCAGGCGAAGCGCACCGGCTTTCGCAAGAACCGGCTGTTTGGCTGGCCCATGACATTTACGGTGGTGTGCTCAAAATGAAAACGCGGACCTGGGTGGGGGTGTTGAGTGCGTGCGGCGTTCTGCTGAACGTGACGACGACTGCCTTCGCTCAGGGCGCGGAACGCTCCACGCTGGTTCGCAACTTCGAGAGCGGCACGCTCGACGGCTGGATCAAGGTTCACGACAACCTGCCCACCATCACGACGGAACATCCCAGGGCCGGGAAGTACGCGATGAAGTCCGTGCTGACCGCGAACGCGCCTACAACCCGCACTCGGGCGCGCAACGAAATGCGCGCTGATAAATCCTTCGCCAACATTGGTGAGGAATACTGGTACGGGTTCAGTGTGTTCCTGCCGGACGGCTATGTTTCGGACAGCGTGTGGGAAATCGTCGCGCAATGGCACGTCGAGCCCGATGACCGCGTGGAGAACGATGCGAAGCGCCAGCCCGCGTTGTCCTTGCATACGGTGAAGGGGAATTGGACGTTTGCTTCCAAGTCCGACGCGCGCCCGCAGACGCCGGATCGCAAGAGCGTGCAGTCTCATCCCACGAAGATCGGTCCCTACGAAACCAACAAGTGGACCGACTGGGTCGTCAACGTGAAGTGGTCTTACAAAGAAGACGGCTTCATCAGGGCCTGGAAAGACGGCGTGGAAGTCATGAACGTCACGGGCCCCAACTGTTACAACGACAGGAAGGGGCCGTACTTCAAGATGGGCATCTACAAAGGCTGGGGCAATATGCGGCCGGACAAGGTGACCACGCGCACCGTTTATCACGACGAATTCAGGATGGCGGGCCCCGAAGGCTCGTATGAGGCTGTCGCGCCCGGCGGCGGCAAGCCCAAAGCGGCGCTGGCGGCGAGCAGCAAACCCCGCTGACGCCGCTGATTCGCGGGCTGCGCGCTCGTCGCAGCTCCGTCGGCGCGCGCAGACGGATCGGTGCTTTCCTTCGCTGACACTGCGGTTTATGTTGTCGGTCACTTCTTACCGCATCGAAAGAGAGAACGGACATGGCCGCACAGGGCAGCCGACTGGGCTCGATATGTGTCGCAGGCGCCGTGTTGGCGTTGCTCGCGGGTTGCAATAAGTTATCTCCAGGCGCGTCGGATGCCATGACGTGGGCGCGTACCGCGCTGGAGCGCAATCCGCAGATCGAAGTGGTTGCCTCCGATCCTGAGGACACGACGTTCACCGTGCGTGACAAGGCTTCCGGAGAGCTGTTCGTAGTCAAGGCGGATGAGATCGTCGCCTCGCCTCCGCAGTTACCTGCCACCGCTGCCGCTCCTGCGGTGAGCAGGAGCGCTGAAAATTCAGCATCGGAAGAGACGGCTGCCGCTCCTGTGGCATCTGCCTCTGCTGTCTCCAGCAGCGCAGGCGATGCGTCGTATCCGGCGCCTACCGAAATCCCGGCCAATCCGGTTCCAAAGGGTGGGCGGGTGTTGGCGGAAGGCCCGGGATACAGCATTACGGCCAGCGGACCGCGCTCCTCGTCCTCTCAGGCCTCTGCTAACACCGTAGCCCCCGCGCGGACGTCCGCTGCCACGGCGGCTGTCGTTCGTAACCTTCCGGTGGCCGAGCATCGCAGTGAGCCGCTCATCTGCCAGGGCGAGCGCTTCCTGCGCATCGACAATCGCAACATCGAATTCACGGGCGATGCGGTGACGGCCGAGGGTGGCTGCGATCTGCACATCACCAACAGTCGCATTACTTCCGGCGGTGTGGGAATCGTTGCGCGCGGCGCGCGCGTGCACATCACCAACAGTCAGGTGGAAGGGGCTTCGGGCTCCATCGAAGCATCCAACGCGGCTGAGGTGTATGCACAGTCGTCCACGTTCAAAGGAATGATGCGTCGGCTCGATACCGCGTCCTTGAAAGATCTCGGCGACAACGTCTGGAACTGACATCGCTCGTCGCGGCTGAAAGCGCTGCCTTTGCCAGCATGCTGGTCAGACCAGTCCTCCGGATTATCGTCCTCTAAATAGGCTCGAGGCGGCCTGATGTCTGGAGGGGGCATCCATGTCGCTGCGTTCCGTTGTGCGTGTTAGGTGGCAGGCTTGGCGCGCCTGGTGCGGTCGTCGCACAGACTGACACACAGACCGGCGCGCTGGAGGAGTTGTCGTTACCGGCCTGCGCAGAAGTCTGCGCGACGCCATCGCGGTAAAGAGAAACTCAGATCTCGTCGTCGATGTCAGGTCAGGTTCTGAGGAAGGCTCAGCGCCGCTTTGCTTTCCGCTTCACGGGCGGGGCGACCCTGGCTTTCTGCTCCGGCATCCCCGCCTCGATGAGCTGCAGCACATCGACAATGATGACGCGCATGGCGTCCGCTGCGGTCACGGGGTCGTGTGCGGCGATGGCCTCATACACTTTCTCATGCGCCGGCAGGCTCGCGGTGTGGCCCTTCAGACGATTGGTGTAACGAATGGAAATGCGCAGCGCCGTATTAACGAGCACGCGGAGTTGCTCGTAGAAGTGATTGTTGGTCGCCGACAGTATCGCGACGTGGAAGGCGATATCGGCGGAAAGCGCATCATCCTCACCTCGAGCCGCGGCGCGCATGCGCTCGATGCCGAGGCGAATTTCCTCCAGCATGGCCTCATCCGCATTACGGGCGGCGAGCGATGCCGCGACCGGCTCGATCGCCAGCCGTATCTCGGTGAACTCCGACAGCAGCTTCAGAGAAAACTTGCGCTCGAGCAGCCAGCGCAGCACTTCGGGATCGAGCAGATTCCAGTGCGCCTGCGGCTGCACGGATGTGCCCTGACGTGGGCGGGCGCTCAGCAATCCCTTCGCGGTGAGCATCTTCACGGCTTCGCGCGTGATGGAGCGGCTTGCGCCGAACTGCAAAGACAACTCCGCCTCGGTCGGAAAGCGCTTCGAGTCGTATTCGCCCGTGACGATTGCCTGACCCAGTGTTTCCACCAGGCTGTAAGTCAGATTGCGACCCTGTAATGCACGCATGCCGAGCCATTGTAGCGGGTCGGCATCGACATCGGGGTGCCCGCCGCTTTTCTTCGTGCGGCACGGGGTTTATGTTGTGGCGGATCACCTCGATCCTTTCACATAAGCGTCGTCGCATTGAAGCTGAGCCCACAACTTGAAACGCATGTTCAACATGCGCTCGAAGCACTGAAGGATCATCCGGGCATTGCGACGGCGCTCGCTGCGGCGCCCGCACATGTTGGTGAAAGCGTTGCGCGCGTATTTGCGTCCAGCGATTTCGTTGCGCGTGCGTGCGCCCGGGACGCAGGTCTCCTGCCCGCGCTGTTAGCTTCGGGAGATCTGCTCGCGGAGCGTTCCGTTGACGATTTCGCTCGCACGAGTCCGTGGCGGCCGGATCACGATGGCCCGTTGTCAGATACATCTGCCATTTCGCAGAATGAATATCTGGCGGCGTTACGCCACTGGCGCCGCTATGAGATGGTGCGCATCGCCTGGCGTGATCTTGCAGGGTGGGCAACGCTCGAACAGACCCTGGCAGAGTTGTCAGGCTTCGCGGATGCTGCAATCAACGCTGCATATGAATACGCGCGTCGCGTGCTCGTTGCCCGTTATGGCGAGCCGCGGTCGGCGAATGGCGATGCGCTGCCGCTCGTCGTCATCGCGATGGGGAAGCTCGGCGGCGGCGAGCTCAATTTTTCGTCCGACATCGATCTCGTGTTCCTGTTTCCGGAACACGGCGAGACAGACGGCCCACGACCCACCACCAATGAGGAATTCTGCTCGCGCCTCGGGCAACAGATGAACCGGCTGCTGGCCTCACCAACAGTCGAAGGCATCGTGTTCCGGGTGGATATGCGGCTGCGTCCTTTCGGTGAGAGCGGCCCGCTGGTGGCGAGCTTCGCCGCGTTCGAGGATTACCTTTCGCTTCACGGTCGCGACTGGGAACGTTACGCGTACGTCAAAGCGCGGCCACTTACCGGCCAGGAACGCTTCGGGGAAGTTTATTCGGCGGCACTGCGTCCGTTCGTTTATCGCCGTTATCTCGACTACGGCGTCGTCGCCAGCCTGCGCGAGATGAAGGCGCTCATCGAGCGCGAAGTCGAGCGCCGCGAGCTCGCGGATCACGTGAAGCTCGGGCCGGGAGGCATTCGCGAGATCGAGTTCATCGTGCAGGCGTTTCAGCTCATCCGTGGCGGCATGGAGCGCAAGCTGCAGACCACGTCGCTGCTCACGGTGTTGCCGATGTTGTCGGGCACGAAGCTGCTGCCTGCCGACGTCGTGAGAGATCTGCGCGATGCTTATATTTTCCTGCGGCGGCTCGAGAACCGCCTGCAGATGCTGGCGGACGAGCAGGCGCATCGCCTGCCCAGGGACGACTTCTCGCGCGAGCGCATCGCGCTCGCCATGAATTTCGCCGACTGGAGCACGTTGCTGCAGCATCTCGACATCCATCGGAACAATGTCAGCCGGCATTTCAAATCCGTCGTGTTTGGTGTGGACGCGGCGGTGGATGTCGGCACCGTCAAAGTGGATCTCGGCCAGTTCTGGGACAACAACGGCGAAGCGGCGGCGCTGGCGGAATCTTTCGAGCGCGCGGGCGTCGTCGAGTCGACGGAAGCCGCGCGCATGTTGCTGGAGCTGCGCGGCTCGATGTTTGTCAGCCGGCTGGACGAGCCGGGGCGGCGGCGATTGCAGGCGTTGTTACCACCGCTCATCACCGACATCGCTGCGACTCGCGCGCCGATCGCGGCCTTGCGCCGGGTTCTGCGCATCATCGAGGCGATTGGCCAGCGCTCTTCTTATTTCGCGCTGTTGCATGAGAATGCAGCGGCGCGCCGCCGCCTCGTGGAGCTGTGCGGGCATGGTGATTTCCTCGCCAACCAGATCGCTTTGTATCCCCTGTTGCTGGATGAGCTCATCGACGAACGCCTGCTGTTCGATCTGCCCGATCGTGACATGCTCTCGCGCGACCTCACCGCGTTGATGCAGCAGGTGCGCGATGAAGATCCGGAGCGGCAGGTCGAGGCGCTGCGGCGTTTCCAGCGCGCGTCCTTATTTCGAGTGGCTGTTGCGGATCTCACGGGCCGCCTGCCGGTGATGAAGGTCAGCGACCGGCTGACCGAGATCGCGGAGCTCATCGTTGATGCTGCGATGGAGCTCGCCTGGTGGCAGATGACCGAGCAGTTCGGAATGCCCCTGTGCGGTGATACAGACGTGAGACGTGCCGTGCGCATCTGCGCCATCGGTTACGGCAAGCTCGGAGGCATGGAGCTGGGTTATTCCTCAGATCTCGACCTCGTGTTCCTGCACGATTCCTCAGGCGAGCGGCAGGAAACGGATGGCCGGCGGCCCATCGACAATCAGGTGTTCTTCGTGCGACTCGCGCAGCGAATCGTCCATCTGTTGACGATGCATTCCGCTGCCGGGCGTTTGTATGAAGTGGACGTGCGACTGCGTCCGAGCGGCAAGGGCGGCATGCTGGTGACGCAGATCAATGCGTTCAAGGAATATCAGCAGAAGGAGGCGTGGACCTGGGAACATCAGGCGCTATTGCACGCCCGCGCTGTGGCCGGCGACTCCCGGCTGCGTACGGAGTTTGAGCGCGTACGCATGCTTGTTTTGCAGGATCATGTTCGCCGCGAAGATCTGCGCGAGCAGGTGCGAACCATGCGTGAGCGCATGCGCAGGGAGCTGACGAAGGCCGGCCCCGGCCGCTTCGACATCAAGCAGGATGCCGGCGGTATTGCGGATATCGAGTTTCTCGCGCAGTACTGGGCGCTGCAGTGGGCGCGGGACTTTCCGCCGGTCGCGATGTTTCCGGACACGATCCGCGAGCTGGAATCGGTGGCGTCCGCGAACCTCGTGCCGCAGGAAACGGTGGATATCCTCACGGAGGCCTATCGCACGTACCGGGTTCGCCTGCACCGCCTGTCGCTCGACGGCAAGGAAGGCATCGTGATTGATGATGAGTTTCCGCAGGTGCGCGTCGCCGTGACGCTCATCTGGAACGCTACGATGAACGGCTGAGCGCGTACGCCGGCGGAGGCGCTACCACAGCGCACCACGAGCACAATTCACCGTCACGCGCGCTCGGTTTCGCGGCCTGAGCGGCAAACTCGCGATTTGCCCGCGAGCCGCGGCGCGCGACGCGGCTATAATCTGGCCGCACGCCAGGAACGCCTTCATGACCGCCACCAAATCCAAGCCGCTGATTCAGCCCAACGCCCAGAACCGGTACGAGATTACGGAAGAAGACCTTCCGCTATCCTGCCCGATGCCCGAGATGTACCTGTGGAATTCACATCCCCGGGTCTACCTGCCCATCAAGGACTCAGGCTGGGCCAAGTGCCCGTATTGCGGAGCGGAGTACGTGCTCAAAGGCACGGGCCACGATCACGACACCGCTGCGTAAGGCTTGTACGATTTCTCTTCGACGATGCGTGAGCCGAGCTGCACGTTGATGCGCTTCTTGATCGCCGCGCGCTGATCGTTCTCGATATAGACCGACCGGGCGAGCTCGATGAACTGCGCATCGAAGGCCTGCTCCGCTTCCTTGTCGCGGATGCGATCTTCGATATCCCACAGCCGTTCGTTCACCGCCTGTAACGCGCGCTCGTCTGCGGACACTTGCGCATCCGGCGCTACCGATGATCGCCACGTCGCTTCGAGCAGCTCGAGCTCGAGGCGCACGTTCGCGACCTTCGTGGCATCCGTCATGCGCGCGGCCTTGATGCGCAGGATGGTGATCTTGTCCAGCAGCTCGCCGGGGGAGATGGGTACTTGGATGTCTTTCATGCGCGCAATCCTAGCAACCCATCGAGCCGCGCGACCACGCTCGCGACGTCGATCAGATCCATGACGCCCGGCTCCTCGATCTTTTCCGTCCACGGCAACTGTTCAGGCGTTTTATTCCGGAAGCGGCGCGCGGCTTCCGCATAAGCGTCCACGCACCATTCGCGCGACAGATAGGGACCGCTGCGTGCCGGATTAGTCGCGGCATACAGCCCGATGACGGGGGTGCCGACCATCGTCGCCATGTGCGCGGGACCTGAGTCAGGCGTCAATAACGCAGTGGCCCGCTCCAGGAGCGCGAGCAGCTGGGGCAGGGTGTCTTGCCCGATCTGGTTCACGAGCTTCGATCCCGCGGCACGCTCGATGGCCGCCCCGGTCTCGCGCTCGATAGCGCTCGGTCCACCGGCAAGAATGACGCGCATTCCATGTTTGCCGACGGCGTGGTCCGCGACCGCTGCGTAACGCTCCGCTCGCCAGTTGCGCAGGGCATGGCTCGAACACGCGCTGATGACCAGCGTGGGCTGCGAATCCGGGATCAGGCGCTGCGCGTATTCGCGCGCCGCTGCCGGGATGGGAATGTCCCATTTCAAAACACGTTCGCGTATCCCGAGCGCTTCAGCGAAGCCGAAGAAGCTGTCGAGAACATGCTCGCGCGAACGCGGTTCGATCGCTGCGTTAGTGAACAGCCATTGCAGTTCGCGGGCACGGGCGCGGTCGAAACCCAGTTTGATAGTCGCCGGCACCTGCAGGGCCACGAGACTCGCGCGCAGCGCCAGTTGCATGTCGAGCAGCACGTCGAAGGTCCGGCCGCGCAATTGTCGCCGAAGGTCAACAAGTGCGCCGAGGCCGGCGCGCTTGTCCACGGTGATAAACTCCACGCTCTCCAGCAGCGTCATGAGTCGAGCCTCGGTCTTGCCGATGATCCACGTGAATTGTGTTGTCGGCCAGGCCTGTTGCAACGTGCGCAGCACGGGCACGACGTGACACGTATCCCCGATTGCCGAAAGTCTCAGAATGCAGACGCTGCGCGGCTGGGCATTGGTCAACATGGTGAAAACGACGCGATGAAGGAAAGCGTATGAGCCGGCAATGGCCACTCGGCTCCGAGGTCAAACACGGGGTCATCAAAGGCGGCGCCATGCTATATGACGCTTCCCGGGCGGGCAATTTGACGCCCGGCTGGTTCGAGCCCGCCTATTGGATCAAGCGTGGTGAGGTCGACGGCACCGCTCAGGGCCGGGGCACCACGCATTACGTTCACAGCGACCAGAGACGCTTTGTGCTGCGTCACTATCATCGGGGCGGCCTGATGGCGCGCATCTGGAAGGATCGCTTCTGGTGGAAGAGCGAGCCGACGACGCGTCCCTTTCTGGAGTGGCAGTTGCTGTATCACCTGCATCGAGCGGGTCTGCCGGTGCCGGCGCCGGTGGCCGCGCGTTATCGACGCGAGGGTTCAACTTACACCGGGGACCTCATCACCGAACGGCTCAACACCGTAGGCTCGCTGACTGAATGTTTGCGTCAGGGTGCGTTGTCGCTGGTGACGTGGGTGTCGATCGGGCGTTGTATCCGACGCTTCCATGATCTCGGCGTGTGTCATGCGGATCTCAACGCTCACAACATTCTGTTGAGTGATGAGGCGGTATATCTCATCGACTTCGACCGGGGTCGGCTGCGCAAGCCGGGATTCTGGTGCGATGGAAATCTGGTCCGGCTGCGTCGTTCGGTGGAGAAAGTCACTTACTCTTTGCCGCGCGACCGTTTCACGGAATCGGACTGGCACGCGTTTCTCGACGGGTATCGGCAATCGAGTGGCGAGCGTCCGTTGCAGCAGCAGCGGCCGGCGACCTGAGCGCGCATCAGAGCACCATCGCCCACAGTGCGATTCGTCTACATCCTGATTGCGTATCTGCTTACGCCAGTTATCTGCGGCGTGATGTTGTGGCGTGGATTTCGCGATCGCGGCTACTGGCGCAATTTCTCTGAGCGGTTTGGCTTCGGGACGAAGCTGCCTGGCAACGGCATCTGGGTGCATGCGGTGTCGGTGGGCGAGGTGCAGGCCGCAGCGTCGCTCGTCAACTCGCTGCGCAAGAAGTATCCGGAGACGCCCATCACCGTGACGACTGCGACGCCTACGGGCGCCAATCGCGCACGCGCGCTGTTCAAGGACAGCGTGTATGTAAGATTCATTCCTTACGATTTACCGGGCGCCGTGCGCCGCTTCTTCAATCGTGTGCGTCCGCGGATCGCTGTGATTTTCGAGACGGAGATCTGGCCGAATCTTTATCACGTGTGTGGACGACGCGGTGTGCCGCTGGTGTTGGCGAGTGCGCGCATTTCACCGCGTTCCGTCGGACGCTATCGCTGGCTGGTGGGTTTGTTCAAGGAAACGCTGTCGCATGGCATCGTGATCGCCGCGCAGGGTGAGGACGATGCGGAGCGCTTCAGGTCGATCGGTGCAAATCCTGCGCGGACGCATGTGACCGGCAACATCAAATTTGATTTTGCTGTGCCTGAGGACACTGCGAGCAAGGGAGTAGCGTTACGACAGGCGTATTTGGCTACGGCGCGGCCTGTGTGGATTGCGGGTAGCACTCACGACGGTGAAGAGCAGCAGGTGTTGGCTGCGCATCGTGAGGTGCGGAAGGGGCATCCGGATGCATTGCTGATATTGGTGCCGCGTCATCCCGCGCGGTTCGGTGAGGTGGCGGATCGGCTCGAGCGCGACGGGTTTCGATTTATCAGGCGTTCGCGGAAGCCGTCAGCAGAGCCAGGGGAGACGCCTGAGGTGTTGCTCGTCGATACGCTGGGCGAGCTGCTCGATTTTTATGCCGCTGCGGACGTCGCGTTCGTGGGCGGTAGTCTCGTGCCGATCGGTGGGCACAATCTGCTGGAGCCGGCGGCGTTAGGCCTGCCGATTCTGACGGGGCCTAACAATTTCAACAGTGAAGACGTTGCGCGGTTGTTGATTGCGCAGGGCGCGGCCGAGATCGTGTTGAACGCCACGGCGCTCGCTACGCGCGTGAGCGCGCTGTTGTCGAGCGAAAGAGAGCGAGTGCGCATCGGTGCGCTCGGCCGTTCGTCGGTGGAGGCGAACCGCGGGGCGCTGCAGAAAATTCTGGCGCTGATCGATCCGCTGATCAAAGAGTGATGTTGGCGGCGTACGCTGCCGTGACATGGGCTTATCGCGTACCCGCGCCGTAGTGCGCACATCGCGCCGCTAGGCGCGACAGCGAACTCCGCGCTCGGCGCGCGGTGATCCGTGCAACTGACTACTACTGCTGCGGCGGCCGAGGTGTTGGCTGCGGCGCCGTCGGCAGGTCTGACCCCGGCGGTGGCGGCGGATTGGGCTCCGGCTGCGCAGCCTGCTCCACACTCGTCGCGCGACTCGACGTCGGCGCCGACTCGTCCAGCCACGCATTGATCTCCGCCAGGGTGCTGCGATCAAGATTGCCAGCCGCCTGCCGCAGACTGACCACGTTCAACACATAGTCATAGCGGCTGCGCGCGTAGTCTGACTGCGCAGCAACCAGCGAACGCCGCGCGACCAACACGTCTACCGCGGTACGCGTGCCCACTTCATAGCCAGCTTCTGTCGCACGTAACGCCGTCTGACTCGATTCCAACGCCTGACGAAGCGCGTTCACCCGCGCAATCTCGCTGATGACGCCAAGGTAAGAATCGCGCGCGGCGCGCTCTGTTTCGCGCGATGAGCGAACAACACGCTCCTTCGCCGCGATCCATCGATACTGCGACTGACGCGTGCGGGAGCTCGTGAGCCCGCCGCTGAACAACGGCACGTTGAGCTGAAATCCGTACGTCGTGTCATACGACTCGGATGAGTTCGGGCCGGTCGCCGTCGTCGGACGCGGCGGAATCGGATCGAACGTGCGCTGCGAATCCACATCCTGATAGCTGCGGCTGCCGACGGCATCCACTGTAGGAAAGTGCCCGGCAAACGCCTCGCGAACATTCGCACGCGCGACATCCGCTGACAGCCGGCTCGAGATCAGCGCGAGATTCTGGTTGAGCGACAGCTCCACCCACTTCGCCTCGTCCGCCGGTTCGGGGGACTTCAGCGGAATGCTCGAGCCTGGCTTGCGCAGCGAGTCATATTTCCGCCCTGTGATTTCACGGAGCAGTTCCTCCGACGTCGCCAGCGAGCGCTTGGCTGCGATGACCGCCGCCGCCGCGTTGTCGCGCGCGGACTTGGCTTCCTGCACGTCGGTGATCGCGATGAGGCCTACCTCGAAACGCTTGTCCGCCTGATCGAGCTGCCGGGAAATCGCTTCGAGCGCGGACTGTTCCGCGTCCAGCGTATCGCGGGCCGCGAGCACGTCGAAGTACCGCTGCGAGACGCGCACCGCAAGATCCTGCTCGGCGACCAGGTAATCCGCTTCGGCCTGCGCGACTTCGATGCTGGAGCGACGCAGGGCCATCCAGTTCGCCCAAGAGAACACGTTCTGCCGCAGCTCGAGATTCCAGGTCTTCGTCTTCGGCTTCGTTTCACCCGAGGTGTCATAGACGAGGATCTCGCCTGTCGTGACGTCCTGCTGGGATGCCAAGCCGGACGTATCGGTGTCGCTGCGCTGATAGCCCGCGGTGCCGTTGAACTGCGGCAACAACGCGGACAAAGCCTGCGGACGGGTTTCTCGATTGGCGCGACGATTCGCGTCCGCCTCACGGACGAGGGGGTCGTTGGCAACCGCATCCTCATAAACTCGAAGCAGGTCTTCGGCATGCGCCGCGCTCGATGCAGCGAGGATGGAGAGGACGGCCAAAGCCAGCGGGCGATTCATGGTTTTCCTTGCAATACAGACCCGTACACGCGCGTACGGCCAGTTTGATGACTATAGTGACAGGTCGGTTGAACGGACAACCACGCTTCGCGGCAAAGCGTTGAATTAGTACGGTGGAATGGAAGGATCGACGTCCTGGCCCCACCGCAGAATGCCTCCGGTGAGATTTTTCACCGACCGGAAGCCGTTCGCCGCGAGGTACTGGGCGACCTGCATGCTGCGTCCACCGCTGCGACACATGACGACGATGTCGCGATCTTTGTCGAGCTCACCCACCCGCGCGGGAATCTGCTGCATGGGTATGTGCGTTACGTCGGGCAGCGCTGCCACGCCCAGTTCCCAGCCTTCCCGTACGTCGATAACCAGCGGCGGCGTTGCGCTCTTGCGCGCTTCCGCCAATTCGGCCGGTGTGATTTCCCCTACCGTGCTCATTGCTGTGTGCAACCTCAGAAATGGAAAGGTTCGGCGCGACGCGCGTTCTGCAGCGGATCGATGACGGTCTCGAACAGGCTATCCATCTCGAAGCCGGTCTCGGAAACTCGCTTCACGGTGCGCGCATCCATGATCGGCAGCTCGCCGACCACGACGAAGAGCCGACCGCCGATGGCCAGCTGCTTCTCGTACCGCTCGTCATACACAGGCAGGGACGCCGTGATGACGATGGCGTCGTAGCGATCGTTACCGATCTCGCGTGTGGCATCGGCCGTGACGACTTCAGCGTTCCGGATCGCGAGGGATGCCAGGTTGCTCGCGGCCAACGTCGCGATATCCGGATGAATTTCCAGGGCGCGCACATGCGCGCTCATGGCAGCGAGACACGCCGTGATATAGCCGGAGCCGACGCCGATCTGGAGAATCTTTTCGGTGCCTTTGAGGTCTAGAGCCTGCAGGAGGCGGCCTTCGACGCTCGGCTTCAGCATGTGCTGGCCGTGGAGGAGGGGTACATCCGTATCGACGAAGGCGAGGTGGCGGTGCGACGCTGGCGTGAAATGCTCCCGCGGAATGCTGCGGAATACCGCCAGCACCCGGGCGTCCAGAACGGCCCACGCGCGCACCTGGTGCTCGATCATCTGTTCGCGAGCTAACTCGTTATGCATCAGAAAACACTCCGCTTTGGACTTATTGTGCCGGCGCGAAAAAGGCCGAAGAAGTTAAGGGTTTTCCAAGGTCCTGCCAAGCGGCGAAGTACGGAGATATGGTGAATTGTCGTCAGACGCAGACGTGTCCTGCGCTATGCTCGGAACGTCGGCGTAGCGGACACGACAATTCGAACACATCGTCCGCGCCCCACGCCTTGTCGGATAAGGCAATGAGAGTCAGATGTCGATCGTCGGGCTGTTGAGTCTCCTGTCAGCGCTGATCGCCGCGCTGCTCTTCGTCCTGTACTGGCTGCAACGACGCGAGCTGCAAGCCGTTGGGGAGCTCTCCCAGCAGCTGCAGAAGATCGCGATCGGGGGCACGCTCGCGGGACGCATCGAGCTGCAGACGGATCATCCTGAGATCTCGGCGTTATCTACCGCCGTGAATCACCTGCTGACGCGCACGTCGTCAGCCGCTGAGCGTGCGCCGAGTCCGTCGATGCCGAAGCTTTTCAGCGAGCTCGCGGATCGTATCCATGAAGCGGTGCTCGTGCATCGGGAGACCATCGTTCACGCGAACAAGCAGTTCGCGGCGCTCGTGGGCGCCGATCGCGTCGACCTCATCGGGCGCCGTCTTGCGGACCTCGTCCCGCCTGAATATTCGGAACTCGTCAGCGAACACATGCGTCGGCGTCTCGCGGGCGAGAACGCTGCGGATCGCTATGAGATCGACATGGTCGGTTTGCAGGGGCAGGTAAGCCGGCTGGAGATCACGTCCGCGATCATCGAATACGACGGCGCGCCGGCGTTGCTACTGACAGGTGTGGAGATCATCCCCACGCAGTCGGTGCAGGTGTTGAAGCTGCCGGCGTCTTTAGATCCGACTTCGCCGCAGAATGCCGCAGCGTCAATGCATACGGCGGCGTTGCAGTCGCTGGCGGAAGCAGTGCTCCTGATGGATCGCGACGGCAACATCTCTTACATGAACCCGGCGGCGGAGCGGCTGACGGGCACCACAATTGGTGAGGCTGCCGGCAAGCCGCTGGAAGCTATCGTCGGGCTGGTGGATGAGTTTGATCGCCGGCTGCTGACAGATCCTGTGCGGCAGGCGCTGACGAGTGGCATCCCGGTGAATTTGAGTCGGCGCGCGTTGTTGGTGGCGCATGCGACGACTCATGAGCGTTCGATCGAGCTGTCTGCTTCGCCCATTCGGGATGATGAGAAGCAGGTCACCGGCGCGGTGGTGCTGTTGCACGACGTGACGGAGCTGCGTGGTCTTGCGCGGCAGATGTCTTATCAAGCGACGCATGACGCGTTGACCGGCCTCGTGAATCGGCGTGAGTTCGAGCGGCGTCTCGAAGAGAGTATTGAGAGTGGTCATCGTGGTGAAGGTCAGCACGTGTTGTGCTACCTCGATCTCGACCGCTTCAAGGCCGTGAACGACACGAGTGGGCACATCGCGGGCGACAGCATGCTGCGCGAAGTGGCGAAGCTGCTACGCGATGCTGTTCGCGACAGCGATACCGTGGGTCGCCTCGGTGGTGATGAGTTCGGCATGTTGTTGGTGGGATGTCCGCTGGAGAAAGCGCGTCAGATCGCGGACGACGTGTGCCGCGTGGTGAACGACTACCGCTTCGTGTGGAAGGACCGCATCTTCAACATTGGTGTGTCGGTGGGGCTCATCGAGATTTCCCGCGAGAGCGGCACGCTGGAAGAGCTGCTCGCAGCGGCGGATTCCGCGTGTTACGTCGCCAAGAAGCAGGGCTCCGGTCGCGTTGCTGTGTACTCCGCGCGGGACGAAGCGTTGGCGCGTCATAGCGGTGAGATTCAGTGGCTGCAGCGGCTGCAGGCTGCGCTGAAGGAAAACCGCTTCCATCTTTACTATCAGCCGATCGTGCCCGCGTACGGCGAGGACGGTACGGGTCCGGCGATCGAAGTGTTGGTGCGGCTGCGCGAAGAGAATGGCACCGATGTGCCGCCGTCTGAGTTTGTGCGTGCGGCTGAGCGTTATCGTCTGATGGGGCTGGTGGATCGCTGGGTCGTACAGACGACCTTGTCTGCGGTGGGTCGGGGCGCGATTCAGTTGCCGCCGAAGCGCAGCGTGTCGATCAATATTTCCGGGCAGACGCTGGGGGATGTGCAGTTCCTCGAGTTTGTCGTGGAATGTTTCGATCGCACGGGGGTGTCGCCGTCGCAGGTCTGTTTCGAGATTGCGGAGAATGCGGTGGTGGCGAATCTCGATCATGCGCACCGGTTCGCGGGTGTACTGCATGGCATGGGATGTGAGTTCGCGCTGGATGACTTCGGGTCCGGGGTGGGGTCGTTCTCCAATCTCAAGACCCTGCCGATGGATTATCTGAAGATCGATGGCTCGTTCATGCGCAACCTGGCGCGTGATTCGGTGAATCAGGCGATGGTGACGGCGATGATCAAACTCGCGCGCACGCTGAATTTCAAGGTCATCGCCGAGCAGGTGGAAGATGTTTCGGCAATGGATGCGGCGCGCCGCATGGGCGTGGATTATCTGCAGGGCTACGCCATCGGGCGCCCGCAGCCGCTGGCGTTAGCGGCGTAAGACGTTGAGCCCCGCCGTTCGGCGGGGCTCGTTGCCGCGAAATATCAGGTCGTGACGGCGCCGGGAGCCGGCTCGAATTTGAGTGCGGCGCCATTCATGCAGTAGCGCAGACCGGTGGGTTTGGGGCCATCGGGGAATACGTGTCCGAGGTGGCCGCCGCAGTTCGAGCAGTGGACTTCGGTTCTACGCATGAAGTGGCTGGTGTCTTCGGTGGTGGCGACGGCCTGTTCCCTGGGTTTGAAGAAGCTGGGCCATCCCGAGCCGCTTTCGTACTTGGTGGTGGAGTCGAACAGGGCCTGCCCGCAGCCTGCGCATCGGAAGAGGCCGGTCCGTTTCTCCTGATTGAGGGGGCTTTCGCCGGCGCGTTCCGTGCCGTGTTCGCGCAGGACGTGGAACTGCTGGGGCGTCAATTCCTTGCGCCATTCCTCTTCAGACTTCTCGATCGGCCGGGGGTCGGTGGTTTGCATCGCTGTACCCTTTCAGTCACTCGCGGGTTCGCGAGTCGCGAACGCCATCATTGAGGATGTGCCGGAATTCGCAAGGGCGACACCGACCCCGTGCAATCCGTTTTCATATGCTGTATGCATATAGCATATGAAATCCTCCAAAGGCCAAGGTCAATCCACCGCTATCCGCCGAGCGAACACCCGGCAGTGGGCATTGAAGCCACAGGATCTGGCGGTAGCCCTGAAGCTCACTCTGCTTCGTGGCGATCGTGCTTCGTACGCGGCGCTCGCGGCGCAATTACGCCTGTCGCAGTTCGAGGTTCATGCGGCGGTTCAGCGGCTGCTGGTCGCCAGGCTGGCGGTGGAGCGCGATGGGAGTATCTGGCCAAACATGGCTGTTTTGCGTCCATTCACCCTTCATGGAGCTCCCTATGCGTATCCCCCGGTTCGGGGTGAGACGACAATCGGCTTTCCCACAGCGCATGCGGTTGCTCCTCTCATTGAGCACGTGCAGAGCACGAAGGAGCTGCCGCCGGTGTGGCCGCATTCTGAGGGACCAGTACGCGGGGCGGCTTTGCTGCCGCTTTACGCCAGGCTGCCGCTGGCCGCTGCGGACGATCCAAAGCTATATGAGCTGCTCGCATTGTTCGATGGACTGAGGGTAGGCCAGGCGCGCGAGCGCGAAATAGCCCGGCGGATTTTGGAAGAACGCCTGCAATAGATAAGGCATGCGGATGCTCGAAAATCCCAACAGCGTGATGATCGAGCATGCCGCGGCGATGCTCGGCGACTTGTGCAGCTCCGTCGTGTTCGTCGGCGGGTGTGTTGCCGGGCTGTTCCTGACGAACGTGCGTGCCCACCAGATTCGTCCCACAAAAGATGTTGATGTGGTTACGAAGGTCGCGTCAGTTCGCGCGTACCAACGCGTGGAGGCCGCGCTTATCAGGCGCGGCTTCCTTCACGACGTCAGGCCGGACGCTCCCATCTGCCGGTGGGTTCACAACGGGTTGACCCTCGATCTCATGCCGTCGGAGCCGGGCATTCTGAGCTTTCACAATTGTTGGTATCCGCTGGCGGTGGACACAGCGCAGTCGGTGCTCTTGCCGAGCGGCCATTCCATCGCGGTCATCTCGGCCCCTGTATTCATAGCCACGAAGATCGAGGCATTCAAAGTCCGTGGCCAGCGGGATTTCGCGGCGAGCCACGATCTGGAAGACATCGTCACCGTGGTGGATGGTCGAGCCGAGTTGCTCGGCGAAGTGCACGCCGCATCAACAGAGCTGCGCGCCTACCTCACGCGGGAATTTACGGCGCTTATTGCGTCCACCTCTTTCATGGACGCACTGGCAGGACACCTTCCCGGAGACGCCGGGAGCCAGGCGCGCCTGCCAGGCGTCATCCGTCGGCTGCGTTTGTTAGCAGCATAGAAAAAAAGCGCCTGCGGGAACGCAGGCGCTCTTTCCCTCAGCCGCGCATCATCAAAGCAAAGGCACCAGCAGCAGCGCCACGATGTTGATGATCTTGATCAGCGGATTGATCGCCGGGCCCGCCGTGTCTTTGTAAGGATCACCCACCGTGTCGCCCGTCACCGCGGCCTTGTGAGCTTCCGATCCCTTGCCACCGAAGTGGCCTTCCTCGATGTACTTCTTCGCGTTATCCCACGCGCCACCGCCCGTGGTCATCGAGATGGCCACGAACAACCCGGTGACGATCGTCCCGATGAGCAACCCGCCGAGCGCCTTGATGCCCGCGCCATCACCCATCAACGTGTTCATCACCACCACGAGGATGATCGGCACGAGAATCGGCAACAGCGACGGAATGATCATCTCCCGAATCGCCGCACGCGTCAGAAGATCCACCGCACGCGAATAATCCGGCTTCGCCGTGCCTTCCATGATGCCCTTGATCTCCCGGAACTGCCGGCGCACCTCCACCACGACAGAGCCCGCCGCACGACCCACCGCCTCCATCGCCATCGCGCCAAACAGATACGGCACGAGACCACCGATGAACAACCCGATGATCACCGCCGGATCTGACAAGGAAAACTCCACGAGTTTGCCCTGCGCCTCCAGGTTGTGCGTGTAATCCGCGAACAGTACGAGCGCGGCAAGACCCGCCGAGCCGATGGCGTAGCCCTTCGTCACCGCCTTCGTCGTGTTACCCACGGCATCCAGAGGATCTGTGATGTCGCGAATCTCCTTCGGCAGTCCCGCCATCTCGGCAATGCCGCCCGCGTTGTCAGTAATCGGACCGTACGCATCGAGCGCAACGATCATCCCCGTCATCGACAACATGGCCGTCGCCGCAATGGCGATGCCATACAAGCCGATGCCATGCTGCTGCCCCAGCTCATAAGATCCCCAGATCGCCAGACACACCGCGATGACCGGCAGCGACGTCGACTTCATCGACACACCCAGGCCCGCGATGATGTTGGTGCCATGCCCGGTCTGCGAAGCCGCCGCCACCTTGCGTACGGGGCTGTACTCCGTCGCGGTGTAATACTCCGTGATGACGATCATCGCGGCAGTCAGCGCGAGCCCGATCAACGCGCATCCATACAACGCGCCGAACTGCGCCGGCATCAACGACTTCGTGATGAAGTAAAACGCCGCCGCGGACACGATGCCCGCCACGATCACGCCCTTGTACAGCGCGTTCATGATCTTGCCGCCCGGACTCGCCGATACGAAGAACGTGCCGATGATCGACGACACGATCGACGCCGCGCCCAGCGCCAGCGGATAAATCACAGCAGTAAATGCCGCATCCGCGCCTTCCGCCGCAAACAGCAAGCCGCCGAGCAGCATGGTCGCCACGATGGTGACCGCGTAAGTCTCGAACAGATCCGCCGCCATGCCCGCGCAGTCGCCCACGTTGTCGCCGACGTTATCCGCGATGACCGCGGGATTGCGCGGATCATCCTCAGGAATGCCGGCCTCGACCTTGCCGACGAGATCCGCGCCAACATCCGCACCCTTGGTGAAGATGCCGCCGCCCAGACGCGCGAAGATGGAAATCAGCGAGCCGCCAAACGCAAGCCCCACCAGGGAATGCAGCGCGTGGTCATCGCCGATGAAGGGCCGCATGAGCGAGTAATAACCCGCGACGCCGATGAGCCCGAGCCCCACGACCAACATGCCGGTGATCGCGCCGCCCCGAAACGCAACGGAGAGCGCGGCATTCAGGCCGTGACGCGCTGCCTCGGCCGTACGCACATTGGCGCGCACCGAGATATTCATGCCGATATAGCCCGTGAGGCCCGACAACACCGCGCCAACAGCAAAGCCGCCTGCCGTGGCCCAGTCGATGCCGAAGCCGAGAGCGATCAACAACACAACGCCGACGATGAGAATCGTGGAGTACTGCCGGTTCAGGTAGGCGCGCGCGCCCGACTGGATCGCCGCCGCAATTTCTTGCATGCGCTCGTTGCCCGCGGGTAAACGCAGAATGGCCAACATCGAAAATACGCCGTAGAGCACGGCGAGAAAACCGGCCGCAATAGACAGCCACAGCCATGAACTGGCTTGCATCATGCCTCCCTCACCTCAGGACGTTTGTAGTTCTAGTCGACCTGACTGCTTGCGGTATCCGAGCGAGCAGCCGGCCACCTCAAAGGCGACCGGACCATAACACGGCTGATTATTTTGCGTCACGCATGCGGGAGCCTCGCGACCTTCGACGGGCTGCCCGCGCGAATGTTGTGAGGAGGCCGCGCACGGCAGCGCGCGGCTCACGGAGCGCGAGAGGAGTCAGGAGCGCGGCGCGCTATGCGCCGCGTACAACTACAGCTTGTAGTCTGTCTTCAGCTTACGTTTGACGGCCGCGCCCTTGATGCGCACGTACTCGGGCATGCCGTTCTTGTAAGGCGGATAGGCTTCGCCCGCGATGAGCGGCTCGAGATAACGGCGACAGGCCTCGGTGATGCCAAAGCCATCCTCGGTGATGTAGTCCCGCGGAATTTTCTTTTCTTTGTTGGCGACCGCCTCGAGCGGCACGTGACCGATGGTCCACTTATAGGGCCTGGCGGATTTGCGGATGATCACCGGCATCACCGCATTGACGCCCTTCACGGCGAGCTCCACCGCGGCTTTGCCCACGGCGTAGGCCTGCTCCACATCGACCTTGGACGCGATGTGCCGCGCCGCGCGTTGCAGATAATCCGCCACGGCCCAGTGATATTTGTAGCCGTGCGCCTCGCGAATCATGTTCGCGACCACAGGCGCGACGCCGCCGAGCTGCGTGTGACCGAACGCATCCTTGGTGCCCGCGTCCGCGAGAAAACGCCCGTCGGCATAGGCCGCGCCTTCAGACACCACGATCACGCAGTAGCCATAATCCGTGACGCACTGTTTGACCTTCGCCAGAAACTTCTCCTGCTCGAAGGCGATTTCGGGAAACAGGATGATGTGCGGTGCTTCGTCGGGCTTGCGTCCCGCGAGTCCGCCGGCAGCGGCGATCCAGCCGGCGTGGCGGCCCATCACCTCGAGCACGAAGACTTTGGTCGACGTACGCGCCATCGACGCGACATCGAGGCCGCCCTCGCGCGTGGAGATCGCGATGTATTTGGCGACGGACCCGAACCCTGGCGTGCAATCGGTGTGCGGCAGGTCGTTGTCGACAGTCTTTGGCACACCCACGCACGTGATCGGATAGCCGAGCTGCTCGCCGATCTGCGAGACCTTGAGCGCGGTGTCCATCGAGTCGTTGCCGCCGTTGTAGAAGAAATATCCAATGTCGTGTGCGCGGAACACTTCGATCAGCCGCTCGTACTCGGCGCGGTTCTGATCCAGGCCTTTCAGCTTGAAGCGCGCGGAGCCGAATGCTCCCGCAGGTGTGTGTTTGAGCCCACGGATGGTCGCCGCGCTTTCCTTGCTGACATCGATGAGGTCTTCTGTCAGCGCGCCGATGATGCCGTCGCGGCCGGCGTAGACCTTGCCGATGTGTTTCCTGTTGCGAAAGGCTGTTTCGATCACGCCCGCGGCGGAGGCGTTGATGACCGCCGAGACCCCGCCCGACTGGGCATAGAACGCGTTCCGCTTTTTCTGCGGTTTCTTCGCTGCCTTCATGGGATATGTGCCCGATCCGGTGAATGAGGCGCGGAAGAATAGCGCAGGAGGCGGCGAGCCGTTTGACCTTGCCGGAAGCCGCCGGTAACGTTGCGCCCCTTCCGCGGTCTCGCGACGGGTATAAATCAAAAAATGCGCATCGTTCTCCTGGGCGCGCCCGGTTCGGGCAAAGGCACTCAGTCCCAGCGTCTCACGGCGCGGCACGGGATTCCCCAGCTCTCGACGGGCGATCTGTTGCGGGCCGCCGTTTCCCAGGGCACGCCGCTTGGCCTGCAGGCCAAAGAGGCGATGGACGCGGGGCGGCTCGTGGCCGACGAGATCGTGCTCGGCATGATCCGGGAGCGTCTGGCGTCGCCGGATACCCAGAAGGGCTTCATCCTCGACGGTTTCCCGCGCAATCTTGCGCAGGCGCAGGCCCTCGAGGGAATGCTCCAGGAGATCGGCCAGCCGCTGAATGCGGTGGTGCTGCTCGAGGTGGATCCGGTGCAGCTGGTGAAGCGCATTTCGGGGCGCCGGTCGTGCCAGGACTGCGGGGCGGTTTTCAACGTGTTCACGTCGCCTCCGCCGCAAGGGGATGCGGACGTGTGTCCGAAGACGGGGAGCGGGCATCGCCTGTTTCAGCGTCCGGACGACAATGAGGCGACCGTTGCTGAGCGGTTGCGTGTGTACGAGGAGAAGACCCGACCGCTGGTGGATTTCTACGCGCAGCAGGGGTTGTTACAGACGCTCGATGCCGAGGGTTCGCTCGATGAGATTACCGAGCGTCTCGAGGCCGTGCTGAAAGAAGCGACGGCTGGCGCGTCTCAGGCGGACGCGCATGCCTCGGGCGCAAAAAAAAAGCGTTCACGGGTGAAGCCGGCGGCCACGGCCGCGTCGACTGATGCCGATGCCGATGCCGATGCCGACGAGACCGCGGCTCCTGTTGCCACGCGTGCCGCGACTCGCAAGGTTGCGAAGAAGGCGCTGAAGAAATCAGCGAAGTCAGCGAAGAAGTCAGTCGGGAAATCTTCGGGCAAGGTGGAGTCGAAGACGGCGTCCGCCAGGAAAAAGTCTGGCGGCAAGTCGGCAGCGAAAAAGTCAGCAGCAGCGAAGCGTGCGGCAGGCAAGAAAACAGTTGCGGGCAAGGGCAAGGTCAAGGCCGTCGCGAAAGGTAAAGTCAGCCAGACCGCTCGCGCCAAACCAACACGCGGCAAGTCTGCAACACCATCGAAGTCGGCAAAGCGTGCGGCAGGTGTTGTACGTGGCAAGGCTGCCACACCTAAGAAAGCACCGCGCCGCAAGCGTTGAACCAACATGCGCGCGCATCGACGCGCGCACATAAGCCGTTAGTTGTCAGCCGCTCGCAGCCACGCGACCACCGTTAGCGCAGGCCTCAGCCGCAAGCAGGGGTGATACATATCGCGGCAGGCACGCCGGCCGCAGCCGGCTAACGCCAACTCGTCAGGCGCGGCCCGCGAGTCGCGCGATTACGCGGATCAGCTCCGACGGCTCGACCGGCTTCGCCAGGTGAACCTGGAAGCCCGCCTCCTGCGCCCTGAGCGCATCTTCCGGCCGCGCAAACGCCGTCAGCGCGATAGCAGGCAACGACTTCGACCGCTCCCCCGCACGCACGGTGCGAATCAGATCGTAGCCATTGCGCCCCGGCATGCTCAGATCCGAAACCAACACATGCGGCAGGAACCAGCTGAGCGTCGCAAGCGCGGCGTCAGCCGACGGCGCGGCCATGACCTCCGCACGACTGTCTCCCAACACACGCTTCAGGAGATCCAGCGTATCCGGCTCGTCATCGACCACGAGCACACGCAGCCCGTCCAGAAACTGCTCATCTTCGAGCAGGCTGCCGTTAGCGTGCACCGCCGGCTCATGCGCAAGCGCCGCGCCATTTCCATAACCCGTGCTCGAGAGCTCTTCACGCGAAGCGAGCCGCGGTAACAACACAGTAAACGTGGTACCCAGGCCCGGTCCCGCGCTCGACGCGCTCACCGTGCCTCCATGCAAAACGACGAGCTGCTTGGCAATCGCAAGCCCGAGCCCGAGCCCTGAATATGCCTTCAGCGACGCGTCTTCCCGGCGAAAGCGATCAAACACAAAGGGCAGCGACTCCGCCGCGATGCCGGCTCCCGAATCCGCCACGAGAATGCGCCAGTGATTGCCTGCGAGTTGCAGTGAGACATCGACCCGACCGCCCCGCGGCGTGAACTTGATCGCATTGCTCAGAAGATTGCGAATCACCTGCTGCAGCCGGCCCGGGTCGCCGAACACATGGCACTCCGGCGCGTCGATCTGCTTATGCAGCGCCACGCCTTTCGTATCCGCCGCCATCAACGCGTTGTCGACCGCGGCATGCACGATCTCGCGGATGTCCGTTTCTTCCGCCTCGATGTTGATCGAGCCGTTCATCATGCCCGTGAGATCGAGCAGGTCGTTCACCATCTCAGCCAGCACGCGCGCGTTGCGGGCGATGGTCTGCGCGCCCCGCTGCACTTCTTCCTGCTTCATGTGGCCGAGTTCGAGCAGGCGCGACCAGCCGAGGATCGCATTCAAAGGCGTGCGCAGCTCATGACCGAGCGTGGCCAGGAACTGATCTTTCACTGCGCTGACGCGCTCGGCTTCGAGACGCGCGGCGCGTTCGCTCTCAAGTGGCGTCAGAGTTTCGGTGGGATGCCCGTGCATGACGGTCAATGTGGAGTGTGATTCTGCCGAGTATCGCGGATAAACCCGCGCAAGCGATAGCGAATGTTGGAAAAGCTGTTGGTCCCGCGAGTCGCCTCAGAGCGACGCGAGCAGTCGCTCGCCGACAACATCGCGACGCCAGCCGCGCAGTAACTGCATGTCTCTACGGCCATCAGCGAGCAGCTCGAGGTCGCGTCGTGTAGCCAACACCTCAGGAGAGAGTCCGACTTCCGAAGCAATCGACTGATTGAGCGTCGCAAGCTTTTTCACCAGCGCCGTCTTCACGGGATCAGGCCGCGTGCGGGGTGCGAGCATGGGCGGCGGATCAGGAATATCCGCTACACGGATACGTTCCAATAACTCTTCACCGCTATGTTTGATGACGCCGGGCTGCATTTCCGGAATCGCGGCGAGCCGCTCGAGCGAGCGTGGCACCTGAATCACGATCTCCCGCAGCGTGAGATCGTCGAGAATCCAGCCGCGCGGCCGATTGCGCTCGATCGCGCGCCGCTCACGCCATGCCGCGAGATCGCGCGCGAGCCGCTCGCGTCCCGCATCCAGATCGCGCAGTCCCTTGATGCGCAACCACGCATCCTCAGGCGTGATGGCGAAGCCGCGCGCATCGCCCAGCGCCGCCAGCTCTTCGGCCAGCCACGGCAGGCGGCCGAGCTCGGCCAGTTTCTCCTCGAGCTGCATCTTGATGGGCAGGAGATAACGCACGTCGTCGAGCGCGTATTCGATCTGCTCTTCTGACAAAGGGCGGCGCGACCAGTCAGTGCGCGTGTGCGCCTTCGCGAGCTCATGGCCCAGCAGGCGCCGCACCAGTTCCGCATAACCCACCTGCGCCGGCATGCCGATGAGCGCGGCCGCGACCTGCGTGTCGAAGACCGGTCTCACTAGGCCCACCGCCGGGAAAAGCACCTCGAGATCCTGCCGCGAGGCATGCATGACCTTGACGATGCCGGGGGCGGTAAGCGCGGGCGCGAGCGGGGAAAGATCTTGGATGGCGAGCGGATCGATGCAGACTGCGCGCCCCGCCGCCTCGAGCTGCACGAGGCAAAGCTCGGCGCGATAAGTGCTTTCCCGCAGGAATTCAGTATCCAGCGTGAGTGTCTCGACCGCCGACCATGTTGCGGTGAGTGCCGTGAGATCGGCCGGAGTCGTGACTATGCGCTGCAATGGGTTGGATGTGATCTGTACAATCGGGCGCCCATTATGCGAGCCGCTGCGTCGACCTGAAAGACATGAAGGAAATCATCCAGCTGTTCGCTGCCATTACCGTGGCGAAAAAAGGCCCACAGGACGTGCCCGCGTCGAGCGCGCTCATGCTGCTCACGGTACTCGGCTACTTCGCGGTCAACGTCGTCATCACGATCATTCTGCCGCCGATGTCGATCCCGTGGATGCTGCCGCTCCTGATCGACATCGTCTTCACGCTGGGCTGGAATTTTCTGCTGTTGCGCGTCGTGGGCCGGCCTGAGCGCTTCATGCAGACAACGACCGCCGTGTTCGGATACCGCGCGTTGTTGACGCCCTTGTGGGTGCTGACGATGTGGCTCGTCACGCGCTTTCAGAATGATCCGGGCTGGCAGTTCCCGATCGCGCTGGTCGGGCTGGCCGTAGTCATCTGGGTGATCGCGGTCAACAGCCATATCCTGAAGGCCGCGCTCGAATGGTCCATGGCGCCCGCGGTGGCGCTCGTCATTTTGCAGATGCTCGCGGGCGAGCTCGTCCGTTACGCTCTGCTCGCCAACGGCGCTGGCGCCTGAAGTTCTTACTCACCATGCACGTACATATCCTCGGCATCTGCGGAACCTTCATGGGCGGCATCGCCGCCATCGCCAAGACGGCCGGCTATCGCGTCACCGGCTCGGATCAGAACGTCTATCCGCCGATGAGCACCCAGCTCGAGAGCCTGGGGATCGAGATCACGCAAGGTTACGGTGCTGAGCAGCTGCGGCCGGCGCCGGACATCGTCGTCGTCGGCAACGCGATGACTCGCGGCATGCCCGTCATCGAGGCGCTGCTCGAAAGCCGCATTCCCTATGCCTCCGGCCCGGAGTGGCTGTCGCGTGAAGTGTTACGTGATCGCTGGGTGCTGGCGGTGGCGGGCACGCATGGCAAGACGACGACTTCGTCCCTGTTGGCGTGGATTCTCGAGCACGCGGGCCTCGCGCCCGGCTTTCTGATCGGCGGCGTGCCCGCCAACTTTGATAGCAGCGCGCGTCTCGGCAAAGAGCCGTTCTTCGTCATCGAGGCGGATGAGTACGACACCGCGTTCTTCGACAAGCGCGCGAAGTTCGTTCACTACCGGCCGCGCACGGTGATTCTCAACAATCTCGAATTCGACCACGCGGACATCTACGAAAATCTCCAGGCGATCCAGAAGCAGTTCCATCACCTCGTGCGCATCGTGCCGGGCACGGGACGCATCATGTGGAATGCAGGCGACGCGCGCCTCGTCGAAACCTTGGCCAAGGGATGCTGGACGCCGCTCGAAGGCTTTACTCGCGCCGATTCGCCAGCTGCTTCGCAGGCCCTGTGGACCGCGCGCGTGTCCTCGGGCACGCAGGACTACTCCCGCTTCGAAGTGTTCGAAAGCGGCAAGTCCCAGGGCACCGTGGATTGGTCGCTCATGGGCGCCCACAACATGGAAAACGGACTCGCCGCCATCGCCGCCGCGAGACATGCGGGCGTGCCGGTGGCGCATGCCATCGATGCGCTCGGTTCCTTCAAGGGCATCGCGCGTCGCATGGAGCTGCGCGGTGAAGTGCGCGGTGTGCGGGTGTATGACGATTTCGCGCACCATCCAACAGCCATCGAATGGACGCTGGATGGCTTGCGCCGTCATGTGGGCAAGGCGCGCATCATCGCGGTGTTAGAGGCGCGGTCCAACACCATGAAGATGGGTGTGCACCAACATCTGCTTGCGCCCGCGATGGCCGCGGCGGATGAGGTGTGGATGTTTGCTCCCCCTGATCTCGGCTGGGATCTTGCGCCTGTGATGCAGGGCCTTGGAGCACGCGGTCACACAAGTCCCACGGTGGACGCGCTGGCGGAGTCCGTCGCGAAATCCGCGCGGTCTGGCGATCACGTTCTGGTGATGAGCAACGGCGGTTTCGGCGGCCTGCACGGCAAACTCCTCACCGCCCTCGGGCGTGTGGGGCCCGGTCAAACGAGTTAGCGACCGCGAGGTGGCGGAGATGACGACTTCACTCGAGCTGCCGCTGTTCCCGCTCAATACGGTGTTGTTTCCCGAAGGGCCGCTGTCGTTGCGGATTTTCGAGCCGCGCTACGTCGACATGGTGCGACGGTGCATGCGCGAGCAGCTGCCGTTCGGCGTTGTTCTGATTCGTGATGGCGGTGAAGTGGGCGCGGTGGCGAGCATCGCGGACGTCGGCACCACCGCGCGCATCGTCGACTTTCAGGCGTTGCCGGACGGCTTGCTCGGCCTTGAATGCGTGGGGGAGCGTCGCTTTCGAGTGTTACGCCGCTGGCAGCAGCCGGATGGGCTCAACATGGCTGAGGTCGAGTGGCTGCCTGAGATTCACGCTGAGCCTTTGCAGGACGATCAAGACTACCTCGGCAAGCTGCTGGGCGCGGTGTGGCCACGCATCGCGGAGCCTTACCAACATGTGCCGCAGCGGTTCGACGATGCGTCCTGGGTGGGGTATCGCTTCGCCGAGATCGGGCCGCTGGATCGCGCGGACCGGCAGGCGTTCCTCGAGATGGAAGATACGGCGGCGCGCATCCGGCGCATCGCCGAGATCATTCCCTCACCCAACAGCCCGTCAGCGGACGACTGACGCGCGTTTCTTATAAAACATCGAGAGCTGCACGCCGATGCCGATGACGCCGACGAGCAGCAGCCAGCCCACCACGCCGTCGAACTCGCTCAGCATCCAGCCGAGCTTCGCGCCTTCTCTGGGCATCGACGTCTCGCGCACGAACGTAATGATGAACACCCAGCCCGCATGCAGGCCGATGCAGGCGGCGATGTTTCCCGTGCGTGCGCGAACGATGCCTAACACCACGCCCACGGCAAACAAGGCGAGGAATGCGTCCGCGATGAAGAGCGGATCGCTGAAGGTGTGCAGAACGCCCGCCACCATGTCGAAGCCACTGGATGAGCTGACGTCTTCCGCAGCGACACGATAGCGCGCGAAGAAATGCGTCGAGGCGTACAGGAGCGCGGTCAGCAGAATGGCGAGCTTCGTGCCTGACTCGCGCGCGATGCCGGTGAACATCGCGCCTCGCAGAAATGTTTCTTCGATCAGCGCGACGGCGAAGCCGCGGAGTACGCCTTCGAATACCAGTCCGGCGAAGACGCCGGCGTCCGGTGCTACGCCGCCTTTCCAGTCGCGCAGATCGAGGCCGACCATGACGCCGATGAGGGGCAGCATCGTGATGCTGGAGATCGCGAAGCCCAGGCCCATCTCGCGGAGAAACAACGGTCGCGGGATGCCGTAGCCGAGGCTGGTGCGATCATTGAGCTGCAGGCGCCGTGCGATGAGCACGAAGCCAATCAGCAGCGTGATCATGCCGATGCGGCTGGCGATGCGATGGAACGGTGCGTCGACGTGTGGATGCACGACGACCCACGCCGGATAAGACAGCAGCGCCATGCCGATGAAGCCGACGCCGATCAAGCCGATGAACCAGGCAAATGCGCGCATGTTGGATCGCGTAGGGAAAACCGGCGCGTACAGTACGCGGCGCACGCTGACACGTGCAAATCTGCATGAAGGCGCAGGCGTCGCGCCTAGGCTGGTTGCGCTTCCCGTCGCAAAATCCGGGCAGTTTCCACAGGGATGGGAGGCATGTCATGCGCGAGCAGCGAGTCATCCAGATTCTTCAGGCGCTGATTCACGGAACGGATCCATTTACGGGCGAAGAGTTGTCGCAAGACACGGTGTTGCAGAACGCGGAGGTCGTGCGGGCGATTCTTACCGGCTATGAGGCGATCGTGCGGCACGCTGCGAGGGCGCAGCGTCGCTCGCATCTGCCGGGCAACGTCGGCAAGCCGTGGTCTGCCGAAGAGGAAGTGTTGCTGATCGAGAGTTTCAATCTTGGGCGGACTACCGCGGAGTTGGCGGAGCAACACGGCCGCACCGTGCGAGCTATCGAATCGCGCCTGGAAAAGCTGGAGCTGCTGGCGCCAGGTGAGCGCAGCACGCAGGACCGCTTTGCCGCCCGCCCGCCAGATCCGGGGTGATCGCGGCCTTTAGCTCGTACCGCCGACGCCGCGGCACGGGCGCCGCGGCATTGACGCGGCCACCGCTCGCTCGTCGGTGCGGCTACCGCGTTCGGTGACGCTAAGCACGTCGGTCGGGCGGCTTCCCGCGTCGGCGCGGCGTTTACTCACAACGTCTTCACACGCCCGGTTCTAGAGTGCGCGTCATCCCCCAACACGCCTGCACCATAAGAATCAACACCATGGATATCGTCTTCATCGCGGCCGTCCTCGCGCTCTACGCCTCGACGCACGCGTTCATATGGGCCGTCGCCCGCCTGGGAGTGCGCGAATGAACGTCATGTACGTACTTGCCACGCTGCTGTGCGTGGGCCTCGCCGCGTACCTGATTTACGCGCTGATCAAGCCGGAGAAATTCTGATGACCGCCGCGTCGATTCTATTGTTGGTCGCCGTGCTCGGCGTGACCCTCTTGTGCGTGAAGCCGCTCGGCCTCTACATCGCCAATGTGATGGAAGGTCAGCCGATCTGGGCGCTGCGCATCGGTGGCCCGGTCGAGAGGCTGTTCTATCGCGCTGGTGGCGTCGATGCGTCCGCGGAGATGGGCTGGAAAAAGTACGCCGTCTCGCTGCTCATCTTCAACACGCTCGGTGTGCTGGTGGTGTATGCCCTGCAGCGCCTGCAGGTCATGCTGCCTCTGAACCCGCAGGGCCTCGGCCCCGTCAGTCCGGATTCTTCCTTCAACACCGCGGTCAGTTTCGCCACCAACACCAACTGGCAGGGCTATGTTGGCGAAGGCACGATGAGTTACTTCGTCCAGATGGCCGCGCTCGCCGTGCAGAACTTTCTTTCTGCCGCCACGGGCATCGCGGTGGCCGTGGCATTGTTCCGTGGCCTCGCGCGTCATAGTGCCGCCACCATCGGCAACTTCTGGGTAGATCTGACACGCAGCACCTTGTATGTGCTCGCGCCGTTGGCGTTTCTCTTTGCGATCGTGCTCGTCTCGCAAGGCGTAATCCAGAACTTCGAGCCCTATCGCATGGCGACGACGCTCGAAGCCGCGCAACAGACTCTGCCCATGGGCCCGGTCGCTTCGCAGGAGGCGATCAAGATTCTCGGCACGAACGGCGGTGGCTTTCTCAATGCCAACTCCGCACATGGATTTGAGAATCCGACGCCGCTGACCAACGTGCTGCAGATGATCGCCATGCTGCTGATTCCGGCAGCCCTGACCTACACCTTCGGCCGCATGATTCGCGACACGCGCCAGGGATGGGCGGTGTTCGCCGCCATGGCAGTGCTCTTCGCAGGGCTGGCGGCCATGGCGATATCGAGTGAGGAGGCGGGCAATCCGCGCCTCGCCCAGCTCGGCGCAGATCAGGTCGCAGGCGAAACGCAGACCGGCGGCAACATGGAAGGCAAGGATGTGCGCTTTGGCACGGGCTCGTCCGCTCTGTATGCGGTGATCACCACCGCAACGTCGACGGGCTCCGTCAACTCGATGCACGACTCCTTCACGCCGCTCGGCGGCTTCGTACCGTTGTTCCAGATGCAGCTCGGCGAAGTAGTGTTTGGCGGCGTGGGCGCCGGCATGTATTCGATGCTCATCTTCGCGATCATCGGTGTGTTCATCGCCGGCCTCATGATCGGCCGCACCCCGGAGTATCTCGGCAAGAAGATCGAAGCCTTCGAGATGAAGATGGGCTCCGTCGGCATTCTGGTGATGCCGGTGCTGGTGCTCGTCGGCACCGCTGTCGCGGTCAGCGTGGCCAGCGGCAAGGCCGGCGTTGCCAACCCCGGCGCGCACGGTTTCTCAGAAATTCTCTACGCGTTCTCCTCGGCGGCCAACAACAACGGCAGCGCATTTGCCGGGCTTTCCGCCAACACCCTGTTCTACAACTCCATGCTGGCGATCGCGATCTGGCTCGGACGCTTCCTGCCCATCGTTGCAGTGCTCGCCATTGCCGGCTCGCTCGCGGCGAAGAAACGCATACCCGCGGGTGCGGGAACCTTGCCGACGCACGGGCCGATTTTCGTCACGCTGCTCATTGGCACGGTGTTGCTGGTCGGCGCGCTCACGTTCGTTCCCGCGCTCGCGCTCGGGCCGATCGTCGAGCACGTGATGCTCTGGCATTGAAGGATAAACAAGATGACACGCAAGAGTTTTACGTTGTTCGACCGCGAGCTGCTGGGCCCGGCCATTGCGGACTCCTTCCGCAAGCTGAATCCGCGCACGCAGTGGCGAAATCCCGTGATGTTTGTTGTTTACATCGGCAGCATTCTGTCGACGGTGCTGTGGCTGCAGGCGCTTACCGGCGCAGGTGAAGCGCCTGCCTGGTTCATCTTCGCCGTGGCGACGTGGCTGTGGTTCACCGTGTTGTTCGCCAACTTTGCGGAAGCGCTCGCCGAAGGGCGCGGCAAGGCGCAGGCCGCTTCATTGCGCGGGCTGAAGGGCACGGTGCAGGCGAAGAAGCTGCATCATCCCTATGGCTTCGATACGGATGCCGACAACCGCATCGATCAGACGGCGGCCCTGCGCAAGTATCACGTAGTGAATGCGGACAAGCTGCACAAGGGCGACGTCGTGCTGGTGGAAGCGGGCGACTACATTCCCGCGGATGGCGAAGTCATCCAGGGCGCGGCTACGGTTGATGAAAGCGCGATCACGGGCGAGTCCGCGCCGGTGATTCGTGAATCCGGGGGAGACTTCTCCAATGTGACGGGGAGTACGCGGGTGCTGTCCGACTGGATCGTCATCAAGGTCACGGCCGAGCCGGGCGAAGCGTTCATCGATCGCATGATCGCCATGGTCGAGAGCGCGAAGCGCCAGAAGACCCCGAACGAGATCGCATTGACCATCCTGTTGGTTGCATTGACGCTCGTGTTTCTCTTTGCGACCGCGACGCTGTTGCCGTTCTCGCTCTATAGCGTTGAAGCCACGCAGCTCGGCACGCCTATCACCATCACTGCGTTGATCGCGCTGCTGGTATGTTTGATCCCGACAACCATCGGCGGATTGCTTTCGGCCATCGGCGTCGCAGGCATGAGTCGCATGATGCAGGCGAACGTCATCGCGACTTCAGGTCGCGCGGTCGAAGCAGCGGGTGATGTGGATGTGTTGCTGCTCGACAAGACGGGCACGATCACCCTCGGCAACCGGCAGGCGGCGGCTTTCATTCCCGCCGCGGGTGTTACCGAGCAGGAGCTTGCGGATGTCGCGCAGCTCGCGTCGCTTGCTGACGAAACGCCTGAAGGTCGCAGCATCGTCGTGCTCGCCAAGCAGCGTTTCCAGCTGCGGGAGCGCGATATCGCGGGCGGTGGTTCGATGACCTTCGTGCCGTTCTCCGCTCATACACGCATGAGTGGCGTGAACATCGGCGAGCGCACGGTGCGCAAAGGCGCGGCAGACGCCATCGAGAAGCACGTCGTGCAGCTCGGGCAGGCGTTCCCCAAAGCGATTCTGACTTCGGTGCATGAGATTGCCCGGCGCGGCAGCACGCCTCTGCTGGTGAGTGATGGCCCGCGCGTGCTCGGCATCATCGAGCTGAAGGACATCGTGAAGGGCGGCATCAAGGAGCGCTTCAGCGAGCTGCGCCGCATGGGCATCAAGACGATCATGGTCACGGGCGACAATCCGCTGACGGCCGCGGCCATCGCGGCTGAAGCCGGTGTGGATGACTTCCTCGCGGAAGCGACGCCGGAAAACAAGCTCAAGTTGATTCGCGAACATCAGGCGGACGGACGCCTCGTTGCGATGACAGGCGACGGCACCAACGACGCGCCTGCGCTCGCACAGGCGGATGTGGCCGTTGCGATGAATACCGGCACGCAGGCCGCGAAGGAAGCGGGCAACATGGTGGATCTCGATTCCAATCCCACCAAGCTCATCGAAGTCGTCGAGACCGGCAAGCAGATGCTCATGACGCGCGGCTCGCTGACTACGTTCAGCATCGCGAACGACATCGCAAAATATTTCGCGATCATTCCGGCGGCGTTTGCGAGCACCTATCCGGCGCTGGACGCGCTGAATGTCATGCATCTCGCGAGCCCCGCGTCCGCGATTCTCTCCGCGGTTATTTTCAACGCGCTCATCATCGTCGCGCTGATTCCGCTGGCGTTGAAGGGCGTGAAGTATCGGGCGCTGGGGGCAAGTGTGCTGCTGCGCCGGAACATGCTGGTGTATGGCCTGGGCGGGCTGCTGATTCCCTTCGCGGGCATCAAGCTGATCGACCTCGGCCTCGAACTGACGAATCTCGTCTGAGGAATCTGCCATGGCTTCTGTATTGCGTCCTGCGCTCGTGTTGTTTGTTCTGCTTACGCTATTGACCGGCGCGATCTATCCCGCGCTCGTCACGGGCGTCGCGCGCACGGCGTTCGCGGATCAGGCGGCGGGCAGTCTGGTGAAGCAGGGCGAGGTCGTGATCGGCTCCCGACTCGTTGGCCAGGCCTTTACGCAGCCTGAATATTTCTGGAGCCGTCCCTCGGCGACCGGCGGTTCACCTTACAACGCCGCCGCATCGGGCGGTTCCAACCTCGGGCCGTTGAACCCCGCGCTGACCGATGCAGTGACCGCCCGCATTGCCGCGCTTCGCGCCGCTGATCCGGGTAACACCGCGCCGGTCCCTGCTGATCTCGTCACGACCTCCGCCAGTGGCCTCGACCCGCACATCAGCGTGGCGGCCGCGAAATATCAGATGGGCCGCGTGGCGCGTGCGCGAGGTCTGCATGTCGCGCTCGTCGAGGCGCTGATCGACGAGCACAGCAAGGGGCGGGTGGCAGGCTTTCTCGGCGAGCCGCGCGTCAACGTGCTCGAACTGAACATGGCGGTGGATTCGCAGGCAAAATGATTCGATGAGCACCTCGCGGCCGGATCCGGATGAACTGCTGGCGCATGTGCAGGCTGTCGAAGCCCGCGCGCGCCGCGGCCGGCTGCGAATTTTCTTCGGCGCCTCGGCAGGCGTAGGCAAGACTTACGCGATGCTCGAAGCCGCGCAGCGCGCTCGCGAGGGCGGCGCCGATGTCGTCGTGGGATACGTCGAGCCACACGGTCGGGAGGAAACCGAGCGGCTGCTCGCGGGGCTCGCCATCCTGCCGACGATGGCCGTTCGTTATCGCGACATCGAGCGCCAGGAGCTGGATCTCGACGCGGCGCTCGCGCGGCATCCCGCCATCCTGCTCGTGGACGAGCTGGCGCACTCCAATCCTGTCGGCGGCGAGCCGAGTCCACGGCATCCGAAGCGCTGGCAGGATATCGAGGAGCTGCTCCAGGCCGGCATCGATGTCTGGACAACCGTGAACGTCCAGCATCTCGAAAGCCTCAATGATCTCGTCGCGCAGATCACGTTCATCCGCCAGCGCGAGACGATTCCGGACCGTATCTTCGATGAGGCGGACGAGATCGAGCTCATCGACCTGCCGCCGGATGATCTGCTCGACCGGCTGCACGCCGGCAAGATCTATATTCCTCAGGAAGCGGCGAACGCCATGGACCGGTTCTTTCGCCGGCCGCACCTGCTCGCGTTGCGTGAGCTCGCCCTGCGACGCATGGCAGATCGCGTCGAGGCCACGTCACGCGCGGCGCAGGGTGTCGATCGCGCTTCACGTCCCCGGCTTGCGAGCGATCGGGTGTTGGTTGCCATCGCGCCGGATGAGCAGGCGGAGCAACTCGTGCGGGCTGGCAAGCGCATGGCAGACGCGCTCGACGCCGAGTGGACTGTCATCTACGTCGAGACGCCGGCTCTGCAGAGAATGTCAGATGTCGAGCGGAATCGGCGTATCGATCTGCTGCGACTCGCGGAATCGCTCGGCGCGGAAACGGTGACGCTGGACGGTCCGTCGCCCGCCGCTGTGCTCATCGAATATGCCGAGCTGCGCAATGCCACGCGTTTGCTCGTGGGCTCGCCGAAGCGTCGTGGGTGGCGTGCGTTGCTGCAACCTTCCACGGCCACCGAGCTGATCAAGCGCGCGAAAGGTTTCGATGTCGTCGTCATCGGCGAGTCGGAGCAGTCGCCGCCCGGCCGATTCCGCACAGGCGGCGCGCTCATGGATGATCACACGCCCATCGAGTGGAACCGCTACCTGTGGGCGCTGTTCACCACGCTCGTCTGCACGGTTGCCGCATTCGGCATGCATCCTTATCTGGATCTGTCGAATCTCGTGATGGTTTATCTGCTGGGCGTGACGATCGCCGGTCTGCGACTGGGGCGCGGGCCGGCCGCGCTCACGGCCGTCGCCAACGTACTGGCGTTTGATTTCTGCTTCGTGCCGCCGGAGTACACGTTTGCCATTGCCGACGCGCAATACCTTATAACGTTTGGAGTCATGCTGACTGTTGCGCTGGTTATCGCCACTTTGATGGCAAGTGTGCGCCAACAAACACGAGTCGCCGGCGCACGGCAGCGTCGCACGGCTTCGTTGTATGCGATGAGCCGAGAGCTTGCGTCCACGCGCGGTGTTGGGGAGATGGCGCGCGTCGCCGTTAAACACGTAACGGATGTGTTTGATTGCAAGGCGGTGGTTCTGTTGCCGGATGGCCGTCGCATTGGCGCCGCGCGTCCTGCCATGGGCTCGGCGGGTGTGCTGCGCTATCCGGCGGAGAAGCCCGTCGACACATCGCTCGTGAAAGCGGACCTCGCAGTGGCTCAGTGGGTGTTCGATCACGGTCAGCAGGCGGGCCTCGCGTCAGATACTTTGCCGGCCGCGCCGGCTTTGTATCTTCCATTGAACAGCGTGCAGAGCACGCTGGGCGTGCTCGCTGTGCTGCCTCAGAACCGCCGCCGCGTGTTGTTGCCCGAACAGCGGCATCTGCTCGAAACATTTGCAGGGCAGATCGCGCTAGCGCTGGAGCGCGCGCAACTGGCTGATTCTGCTGAAACAACACGCGTCGCTGCCGAGCGTGAGTCGTTGCGGAATACGCTGCTCGCGTCCATCTCGCACGACCTGCGTACGCCTTTGGCGGTGATGGCGGGCGCTGGCGGCATGCTGGCCGATCGCGGCCAATCGCTGGATGAGCCGACGAGAGCCCAGCTCGCGCGCTCCATCGAGATCAAGGCGCGGGAAATGTCTGAGCTGGTATCCAACGTGCTCGATCTCATGCGCTTCGAGTCCGGGCAGATCGCGCTTCGGCGCGACTGGCAGTCGCTGGATGAGCTGGTGGATACCGCGTTGGAGCGCGTCAGTGCCACGATCAAAGCGGAGCAGGTGCGGCTCGCGATCCCCGCGGACCTGCCGCCTGTCTATGTGGACGGCTCGCTCATCGTGCAGGTCTTCGTCAATCTGCTCGGCAACGTCGCGAAGTACACGCCGCCGGAAACTCAGGTGACGATTTCCGCCATCGTGGATGGCGATGTCACACGCGTGCGTGTTGAAGATAACGGTCCGGGCTTGCCCGCTGGCGATCCGGCCAGGCTGTTCGACAAGTTCCAGCGCGGCGAGGAGGAGGGCGTGGTCGTTGGCGTAGGGCTGGGCCTCGCGATCTGTCGCGCGATCGTGCGCGCGCACGGCGGTGAGATCGAAGCGAGCCAGCGTCCCGGAGGCGGGGCGAGATTCGAGCTGACATTACCCACGACTCCGGCGGCCGTATCATGACGCAGGCGATGCATCAGATTCTCGTGATCGAGGATGAGCCTGACATTCGCACTGTGTTACGCGTGTTGTTCGAGGCGGAGGGCTTTCGCGTGATCGAAGCGGCGACGGCGGCGCGCGCGGAGATCGAGGCGCGTACTCACAAACCGGATCTGTTGCTGGTCGACCTTGGTTTGCCGGATGGTGATGGCGTGGAGGTGATTCGCCGCACGAGAAGCTGGTCACCGGTGCCGATCATCGTGTTATCCGCACGCACGATGGAGGCGCAGAAGGTTGCCGCGCTCGATGCCGGCGCGGACGATTACGTGACGAAGCCTTTCAGCTCCGGAGAGTTGTTGGCGCGAGTGCGCGCCGCGCTTCGGCGGAATGTCAGAACGGCAGATCAGCAGCCGGTGCTGGCGTTCGGCGAGATCAAGGTGGATCTTGCGAGGCGTGAGGTGCATGGGCCTGCGGGTGAGGTGCATCTCACGCCGCTGGAGTTTCGGTTATTGGAAAGTCTGGCGCGTCACGTGGGGCTCATCGTGATGCAGACGGCGATCATTCGCGAAGTGTGGGGCCCTGAGCGGGTAGGCGACACGCGCAGTCTGCGCGTCACGATGAAACAGTTGCGCCAGAAGCTCGAGCCCGACCCGCGCCGACCCCGATATCTGATTACCGAAACCGGTCTGGGCTATCGCCTGCGCCTCGACGCGTAACCCGGTACCGCACGCACACTCACTCCGCTTCCCCAAACATCTGCCGCCACTGTGCGGCGACGACGGAAAGTCTGAACCGGGCATCGGGTTTGGTGACAGGCCGGCCGCCGGCCGCGCGCCATTGCAAGATCGTCTCGACATAGGGATCAAACACGCCGAGCCGATCCCCCACTTTCCCGATGCCGCCTCGCAGCCGCGTATGCACGCGCCCCGCGATCGTTTCGTAAGCACGCTGGCGCGATCCTACGGCGAGCGTCTGCCGCGAATCATTCAACACTTCCATCGCCGCGCCGACACCATGAGTCAGCACGGGCGTGCCGACGGCATTGGCCTCCGCCAGCACCAGTCCAAATGTTTCCGGCAACACGAAGTTCGGATAGAACACACACAACGCCGTCCGCACCTCCGCCAGGATGCGCCGATGCGGCAGCGGCCCCAGCCACTCCACGCCTTCGATCGTGCCGAACTGCTTGCGCACGTATCCCGGATTCCCGACACGTAATCGCATCTCAGGCATCCGCCGGCGCAGCGCCCGGAACGCATCCAGCGTGTATGCCAGCCCTTTATTCGGCGAGGAGAAAAACACCAGCGAGGTCGGATCGACCCGCGACTCGCTCGGCACGAGCCCGTCATCGATGGGGTTGTAGATCATCCGCGTGCGGATGCCCTCGCGATTCGGAAAGCGCGTCAACACGGCCTCGATGCCGGCCCGCTGGAATTCCGACACGCAAATGATGGTCACCCCGAACTCGGCCAGCACTTCGCGCGCTGCCTCGAGCCGTCGGCCCCGCTTGGAGCCCGGCCGCACGAGATCGTGCATCCACAGGTAGATCCGGGCGTTGGGGTACAGCGAATGGACTTTATCCAACCGTCGCGAATCGCGGACAAGTACGACGTGCTCGACGTCGTTCATCTGCCCCGGCGGCAGATAGCGACCCTCCGCCTCGACGCGATTGTGCTGAACAACACGGGCCCCGAGGGCTTCGGCCACCCGCACGACCGTCGCTTCCGTGCCCCCCAGCGCTTCCTCGGACAGCGTCTGCACGCTGTAAGGACGCGGGCAGGCCGGATCGAAAAACACTACACGATCGAATGCGCGTGGCTGCATAGGCTCATTGTAGGTTGGCTACACTAGCCCTGCTCGCCGCATGGAGGGCGTCGTCATGGCAGGGTGGTTCCGGAAATGACAGGTCGCGCCAGGCTTTCCGCCTGCATCATCACGTACAACGAGGCCGATCGCATCGAGGCCTGCGTGCAGTCGCTCGCCTTTTGCGACGAGGTGATTGTCGTCGACTCGCATTCCACGGATGCGACACGCGAGCTCGCCAGCGCGCTGGGCGCCCGTGTCATCGAGCGGGACTGGCCCGGTTACCGTACGCAAAAAGATTTCGCCGTGAATGCCGCGAGCAGCGACTGGGTGCTGTGCGTGGACGCAGACGAACGCGTGAGCGACGAGTTGCGCGCGGAGATCGAGGCATTGCGTGAGCGCGGCTTCCCGGACGCGGCCGGCTGGTCGGTGCCGCGTATCACGGACTATTTCGGCCGTTTTCTCCGCCATGGCAATGCCTATCCCGACCGGCTCGTGCGGCTGTTCGATCGGCGGCGTGGCGGCTGGAAAGGTTATGAGATCCACGAGAACACGCGTGTCGACGGCAAAGTGGGCCGCCTCAGGGGCCATTTGTATCACTACTCGTACCGCAGTCTCACGGATCATGAGAAACGCATGCAGCGTTATGCCGATCTCATGGCGCAGGTGATGTACGAGCGCGGCAAGCGGGGCAGCCTGCGGAAAGTCTGGTTCAACCCGCTGTGGCGCTTCACGCGCGGTTACATCCTGAGGATGGGATTTCTCGACGGCTGGCGCGGCTATGCCTTCGCGCTCGTCGAGTCGGGCTACGTCCGGCAGAAATATCTGAAGCTTTACTTCCTGAGCAAGGGGCTTCCCCGCTGAAGCCGGCAGCGTGATGCCCGACGTGGCTACTGGAGCTGCACCGGCTTTAATCCCTGTTGGCGTGCGAGCTCCAGCACGCCGTCATCGCCGACCAGATGCAGGGCGCCTACGACAACCAGGTAATCCTTGTCGTCCGCGAGCAGCTTGTGCAGCGCCGGCATCCACTTCGCGTTCCGCTCGCTGACGATGGTTTTATAAAGCGCCGCCGCGTCGTCGAACTCTTCGCCCAGCAGCTTCGCGAGCCGCCGCGTATTTCCCGAGCGCCAGGCGGCGATGACATCGTCCAGCTGATCTTCCGTTTCCTCCGCCTCGGTCACGACCATGTCGAGAAAGCGCGCCTGCTCTTCATAAGAAAGCGCGTCGAACAGCCCGAGCTGTTCCGCCACGGTTTCCAGCCCGCGAATCTCTTTGCCATCGGCGCGGGCACGCTGTTCGAGCTGGCGTTCGACGCCGAGCTGCGTATCGAAACCCATCTTCTGATACTGCATTTCGACGAGCTGCAGCCCGACGACCCAGGGCTCGAACTGTTGCAGTCCCTCGGCCGGCATGCCGAGCGAGGCGGCTTCGGCCGCAAATCTCTGATACCGCTCTTCGCCCAGGGTTTTGCGCAACGTCATGCCATTCTTGAACATGCCGTTTTCCAGCATCCACGCGGCGGTCCGCGCCGGGTCGAGATCGTCCATGTCGATCTCCATCACCAACACTTCCGCATCCGCGTAAGCGCGTTCGAACTGCCTGGGCAATGTCGACCCTGCCTGCTTCAACAGGTGGATCGAGCCCGCGAGATAAACAGTGTTGTGAGCGCCCGCGATCGACCAGACAGGTCCCGCCGCATGGGCCGTCAGGCAGCCGACGCCGCCGAAACTGATGAGGCTGAGGAGGGCGAGGAAGAACCGGTTGTGCATGAATCCATCCAGACGATTTCGGTCGACACACTACCATCCGGCTGCAGCTCGAGCGTGCGGTAGGCCGGTGGTCGCGGGTCCAGCGCGAAATCATCCGAGCGCGGCAGGAACTGCGAGCATGTGGAAGGCGTCGCCATCAGGCGCACGCCATTGCGCACACCGTCGAACTGTTGGTGCACATGCCCCCACAGAATCGCGCGAACATTCCTGTGCCGGTCGATGACATCGAAGAATTCCGCCGCATTCTCGAGACCCACTTCGTCGAGCCAGCGGCTTTCCATCGGCACGGGATGATGATGCAGGCAAACGAGCGCGTGCTGGCTCGGCGCCGAGCCGAGTGCATCGTTGAGATCCGCCAGTGTTTGCGCGCTGAGCCTGCCGCCAGCGGAACCTGGCACGGAGCTGTCCAGCAGCACGATCCGCCACGGATCGAAATCCACATGCCCTTCCACGATGAACGGCTCACGCGCGAGCGCCCGCCGCATTTTTACCGCGTCGTCGTGATTTCCCGGCACACAAAGCACGGGCACGCTGTGCGGCCCGAAAAGTCGCGGAAAGTGGGCATACCCGGTCGGATCGTCCTGCACCAGATCGCCGGTGAGCAGCAGGCCGTCCACCGGCCAGTCCCGTCTGCGGGCCTGCGCAAGTGTCTGCTCGAACGTCGACAGGGTCGGGACGCCGCGCAAAGTCCCGGCGCTGTCGCCCAGGAGATGCGGATCGGTAAGTTGGATGAAGCGCCGTGATTGCATGGGAGGTCAGGTCCTGGGTCGCGCCGATCCGTGTCAGAAGTGACCCTCGGGCGCTGGTCACACGATCGTAGCAAAGCCTCCTGGTGGGTCCGCAGTGAACTGGATCAAGCACAACCGGAACCGCATTCGGGCGATTATCGATACTGTGATGGCCGCCACGCGCAAATGGGCGATTGCTGGGGGGCCCCCCTCTGGTGGAAAATGCGCGCCCTTTTTCACAATGGCCGGGTCCGCCGCCGCAGCTCCCTGCGCCGTCGGTCTCCAAGCCGGACCAGCCCGCCCCACATGACAACACGCCGTGAACTCGCCAACGCCATCCGGGCGCTCGCGATGGACTCCGTACAGGCCGCGAATTCCGGCCATCCTGGCGCCCCCATGGGCATGGCCGACATCGCCGAATCGTTATGGCGCGGCTTTCTCAAACATAATCCGGGCAATCCGCAATGGCTCGATCGCGACCGCTTCGTGCTGTCGAACGGCCACGCGTCGATGCTGCTCTATTCGCTGCTGTACCTCACGGGCTATCCGCTCAAGCTCGATGAGCTGAAGCACTTCCGCCAGCTGCGCTCGCACACGCCGGGCCACCCCGAGCACGACCCCGCGTTGGGCATCGAGACGACCACCGGCCCGCTCGGCCAGGGTCTGGGCAACGCGGTTGGCATGGCGCTCGCGGAAAAAATGCTGGCGGCGCGCTTCAATCGCCCCGGCTTCGACGTCGTTGACCATTACACCTATGTGTTCATGGGCGACGGCTGCCTCATGGAGGGCATCTCGCACGAAGTCTGCTCGCTCGCCGGCACCCTGAAGCTCGGCAAGCTCATCGGCTTCTACGACGACAACGGCATTTCCATCGACGGCAAGGTCGTCGGCTGGTTTACCGACGATACGCCGAAGCGCTTCGAAGCCTATGGCTGGCACGTCGTTCCGCATGTGGATGGTCACGACGCAGAGGCGGTCGACGCCGCCATCCGCGAGGCGCAGGCCGTTAAAGATCGTCCGACGCTCATCTGCTGCAAGACGATCATCGGCTGGGGCTCACCGAATCGCGCCGGCACCAAGGCTGCTCACGGCGAGGCGCTCGGGCTGGAAGAGGTCAAGCTCACCCGCGAGAAGCTCGTGTGGTCTTATGAGCCCTTCGATATTCCGCAGCCCCTGCTCGAGCCCTGGGATCACCGCGCGAAAGGCGCGGCTGCCGAAGCCAAGTGGCAGGAGCTGTTCGATCGTTACGCCAAGGCGCATCCGGAGCTTGCGAAAGAGCTCGAGCGCCGCACGCGTGGCGATCTGCCGGAGAGCTGGCAGGAAACCGTAGGCAAGGCGTTGCAGGCTGCGCTCACGCAGACTGCTCCGCAGGCCACGCGCAATTCCTCGCAGGCCACGCTCAATGTCATCGGCCCGGCAACACCGGAATTGCTCGGCGGCTCCGCGGATCTCACCGGCTCCAACAACACCAACCAGAAAGATGCGGTGGTGCTGACGGGCGACAATCCGCTGGGCAGCTATATTTCCTGGGGCGTGCGCGAGTTCGGCATGACCGCGGCGATGAATGGTCTGGGCCTGCATGGCGGCTTCATTCCTTACGGCGGCACGTTCCTCGTGTTCTCGGATTACGCGCGTAATGCCGTGCGCCTCGCGGCGCTCATGCATCAGCGCACGATCCTCGTGTACACGCACGACTCCATCGGCCTTGGTGAGGATGGCCCGACACACCAGCCCATCGAGCATCTCGCGAGCCTGCGAGCCATGCCGAATCTGAGTTTGTGGCGTCCGTGTGATGCTGCGGAAACTGCGGTGGCATGGATCGCCGCCGTCGAGAGACACAATGGTCCCACCGCGCTGGCGCTCACTCGCCAGGCGCTCCCTCAGCAGCCGCGCACGCCGCAACAGCTTGCTGACATTCGTCGTGGCGGCTATGTGCTCATCGACAGCGACGGCGCGCCTGAAGTCATCGTCATCGCCACGGGCTCGGAAGTAGGCATTGCCGCCGAAGCCGTCAACGCTGAGCGGTCACAGGGTCGCCGCGTGCGCCTCGTGTCCATGCCGGCGACGGATGTCTTCGAGCTGCAGGACGAGGCCTATCGTGAGAGCGTGTTGCCGAAAGCGGTAACGCGCCGTATCGCGGTCGAGGCCGCGGCCTCGCAATCCTGGTGGAAGTATGTCGGCAGCGACGGCGTCGTGCTCGGCATCGACCGCTTCGGGGCGTCCGGCAAGGCGTCCGATCTTTTCCATTACTTCGGCTTCACGGCCGATAATGTTGCCCGGCAAATCGATAAGCTTTTGAAAGGATGAGGACCCATGGCTATTAAGGTTGGCATCAACGGTTACGGCCGTATCGGCCGCAATATTCTGCGCGCGCTCTATGAGGCGAAGCGCACTGGCGAGATCGAGATCGTCGCCATCAACGATCTCGGCGATGCCAAGACCAATGCGCACCTGACCCAGTACGACACCGCCCACGGGAAATTTCCGGGCTCGGTGAAGGTGGATGGCGACTCCATCGTCGTCGACGGGGACCGCATCAAGGTGCTGGCCGAGCGGGATCCCGCGAAGCTGCCATGGGGTGATCTCGGCGTGGACACGGTGCTCGAATGCACCGGGTTCTTCACGAGCAAGGCGAAGGCGAGCGCGCATATCAAGGGCGGCGCGAAGCGCGTCGTGATTTCCGCGCCGGGCGGCGATGACGTCGACGCCACCATCGTCTACGGCGTCAATCACAACACGCTGAAGAAAGATTTCACCGTCATCTCCAACGCGTCGTGCACCACGAACTGCCTCGCGCCGATCGCGAAGGTGCTGCATGAGAAGATCGGCATTGCGGCCGGCGTCATGACGACGATTCATGCTTACACCAACGACCAGGTGTTGACGGACGTCTATCACACAGACTTGCGCCGTGCGCGTTCGGCGACGATGTCGCAGATCCCCACGAAGACCGGCGCTGCCGCAGCTGTCGGCCTGGTGCTGCCCGAGTTGAAGGGCAAGCTCGACGGCTTCGCGATGCGCGTGCCGACGATCAACGTCTCCGTCGTGGATCTGAGCTTCACCGCGAAGCGCAGCACCTCGGTCGAAGAAGTGAACAAGCTTCTGAAGGAAGCCGCCGCGGGTGCGTTCAAGGGCATCATTGCTTACAACGAAGCGCCGCTGGTGTCCGTGGACTTCAACCACGACCCGCACTCGGCCACGTTCGACGCCACGCTCACCAAGGTGCTCGAAGGCAACCTGGTCAAGGTGCTCGCCTGGTACGACAACGAGTGGGGCTTCTCGAACCGCATGCTCGACACCACCATCGCCTGGTCGAAGGCGTCGTGATGAAGGTCCTGCGCATGGCGGATGCGGACCTGCGCAACAAGCGGGTCCTGATCCGGGAAGATCTGAATGTCCCTGTGCAGGATGGCGTCGTGACGAGCGACGCCCGCATCCGCGCGGCGATCCCGACTATTCGCTATGCGCTGGACCAGCACGCGAAGGTTTTCATCGCCTCGCATCTGGGGCGGCCGAAAGAAGGCGTGTACGAAGAGCAGTTTTCGCTCGCGCCGGTCGCCGCGCGGCTTTCAGAGCTGCTCGGCAAACCCGTCGCGCTGCGTAAAGACTGGCTCGACGGCGTGGACTGCCCCCCAGGCTCGGCCGTTCTGCTGGAGAACGTGCGCTTCAACAAGGGCGAGAAGAAAGACGACGAGGCGCTGTCGAAGAAGATGGCGGCTCTGTGCGATGTGTTCGTCATGGACGCGTTCGGCACCGCGCATCGCGCGGAAGCGAGCACTCATGGCGTGGCCCGCTTTGCGAAAGTCGCGTGCGCGGGCCCCTTGCTCGTCGGCGAGCTGGAAGCGCTCGAGAGCGCGCTGGAAAAGCCGAAGCGGCCGCTCGTTGCGATCGTGGCCGGCTCGAAAGTCTCCACCAAGCTCACGGTGCTCGAAGCGCTGATGGCGAAGGTGGACAAGCTCATCGTCGGTGGCGGCATCGCCAATACTTTCCTGGCGGCGACGGGCATCGATGTCGGCAAATCCCTGCACGAGGCGGAAATGCTGGATACCGCGCGCAAGCTGCTCGAGCAGGCGCGCGCGCGTGGCACCGAGTTGCCTTTGCCTACGGATGTGGTCGTGGCAAAGGAGTTTGCAGCCACCGCGCATGCCGATGTGCGCCCGATCCACGATGTGGGACCCGACGAGATGATTCTGGATATCGGTCCGGATACCGCCGAACGTTTCGCGGAGTTGTTACAGTCGGCGGGTACGATCGTCTGGAACGGCCCGGTGGGCGTGTTCGAGTTCGATCAGTTCGGCGAAGGTACGCGCGCCATTGCTGACGCCATTGCGCGCAGCAAGGCGTTCTCCCTGGCGGGCGGCGGTGACACGCTGGCGGCCATCGAGAAGTACGGCGTCGAAGATGGCATTTCTTATATTTCCACCGGCGGTGGCGCTTTCCTCGAGTTCGTGGAAGGCAAGACGCTGCCGGCCGTTGCGATTCTTCAGGAGCGGGCAGGCCAATAAGTATGTTGAGACGGACGAAGATCGTCGCCACCATCGGACCGGCGACCGACGACCCTGCGGTGCTCGCAGACATGATGCGCGCAGGGCTGGACGTTGCCCGCCTCAACGCGTCCCACGGCAAGCAGTCGGACCATCTGCGACGGCTGGAGATGATCCGCGAGGCCGCGCGCCAGACGGGTCGCTGCATCGGCGTGTTGATGGACCTCGGCGGTCCCAAGATCCGCATCGACGGGTTTCGCGAAGGCCGCGTGACGTTGGTCGAAGGCCAGCCGTTCGCGGTGGACGCATCGCTCGGTCCGCAGGACGGCACCATCGACGAGGTGGGCACGGCATACAAGAACCTGCCGAAGGACGTCGCAGCGGGCGACACCCTGCTGTTGGCCGACGGCATGATCGTGTTGGATGTGCTTGCCGTGAAAGGCTCGCGCATCGAAACCACGGTGCGTGTTGGCGGTGAGCTGTCAGATCGCAAGGGACTCAATCGGCAGGGCGGCGGCATCTCCGCGCCGGCGCTGTCCGAGAAAGATCGCGATGACATCCGCTTTGCCGCCCAGCACGGTATCGACTACATCGCTGTCTCGTTTGCGCGAGATGCGGCTGACATCGAGCTTGCCCGCACGCTGGTGCGCGCCGCCGGTGGCGAAGCGCGCATTGTCGCCAAGATCGAGCGGCAGGAAGCGGTCGCCAATCTCTCTGAAATCATCGAAGCGTCGGATGTCGTCATGGTCGCGCGTGGCGATCTCGGCGTGGAAATGGGCTACGCGGAGCTGACAGGCCTGCAAAAAACCATCATTCATCAGACTCGGGGCAAGAACCGAGTGGTCATCACGGCCACGCAGATGATGGAATCCATGATTCAGAACCCCTCGCCGACTCGTGCGGAAGTCAGCGACGTCGCCAACGCCGTGATGGACGGCACCGACGCCGTGATGTTGTCCGCGGAAACCGCGGCGGGGCGCTACCCCGTCAAGGCGGTTGAAGCGATGGCTCAGGTGATCGTCGGCGCGGAAAAATATCAGCTGCAGCACAGCCGCATGCGCCATCGGTCCGAGGGCTATTTCAAGGGCACGGAAGAAGCCATCGCCATGGCCGTGATGTACACGGCGAATCATCTCAAAGTGCGCGCCATCGTGGCTTTGACGGAAACCGGTGCCACGCCTTTGTGGATGTCGCGTATCCGTTCGGACATTCCCATTCACGCCTTCACGCGGCATGAAGCCACGCGTCGTCGCGTGACGATCTATCGCGGCGTGAATCCTGTGATCTTCGACGTGCCGGGCCTCGATACGCCCGAGCGCCTGTATCGCTCCATCTTCGCGCGGCTGCTGGAATTGCAGCTGGTGAAGAAAGGCGATCTGCTGATTCTCACCAAGGGTGAGCTGTCAGGTGTCCAGGGCGGCACGAACTCGATGCAGATCCTGAAAGTCGCGCTGGATTAGTCGCGGCTCGCTCCAGATGACGCGGTGAGACGCCTGCTGAAGATTATTGCGCTTGTCATCGCCACGTTAGTGGTAGTGACGGTTGCAGGCGTCTATCTGGTGCTGAGAGCGTCACTCCCGCCTGTGGAGGGAGCGCTGAGCGAGCCCACACTCAGTGCTCCAGTGACGATCGAGCGCGATTCGCTCGGCGTCCCCACCATCACGGCTAACACGCGTAGCGATCTCGCTTATGGCACTGGCTTTGTGCATGGCCAGGACCGCTTCTTTCAGATGGATCTCTCACGGCGGCTTTCAGCCGGCGAGCTGTCCGAGATCTTCGGTGACGCTGCCCTCAAACAGGATCGCAACGCCCGTCTGTTCAGATTCCGTCACGTCGCCACACAGGTGTTGGAGCAGACCTCGCCTGAAGAGAAAGAAATTCTCGCTGCGTACACGCGCGGCGTGAACGCAGGTTTGAACAGCCTCGGCTCCCGCCCCTGGGAATACTGGCTACTGCGCGAGCAGCCGCGCGCGTGGACGGAGATCGACACCATCCTCGTCGTCCACGCGATGTGGTGGGATCTGCAATATCGCGGCTTTCAGCGCGAGAAACTGCGTCGCGTCGTCAACTCGAAGCTGAGCGGGCCCGACTGCGGCTTCGGCTGGAAGTGCAGTCTGCAATATCTGTATCCGGGCAGCACGAAGTGGGACAGCCCCAACATCACGGGCGAGCCGGTGATTACGGTGCCGGGCGTGAGCCTGCCGATCCCGCCGGAACTGAATATTCGCACGAAGGCGAATGTCACTGTAGTTCAGAACACCGACGCCACTTCACCGCGCGATCGTATTCCGCCCGTTGTGGGAAGTAACAGTTGGGCCGTCGCCGGTTCGCTGACAGCCACAGGCGCCGCGCTCGTAGCCAACGACATGCATCTCGGTTTGCGAATACCCACCACGTGGTATCGCGTGCGGCTGCGCATGCCAGCGCAAGGTGACACAGCGGCGCTCGATCTCAACGGTCTGACTCTCGCTGGCACGCCAACCATTTCCACCGGCTCCAACGGTCACATCGCCTGGGGCTTCACCAACAGTTACGGCGACTGGCTCGATCTCGAGCGGTTCTCCTGCACCGAGGTCACGGACTCGGTGCTGAAAACCCCGCAAGGCGAGGTGCCGCTCACGACGGTGAACGAGGTCATCCACGTCAAAGGCGCGGCGGATGACGTGCTCGCCGTGCGCAATGGCCTGCCCGGCGTGTTGTTTGAAGAAAACCCCGCGGCGAAAAGCTGCCGTTTCGCGCGCTGGCTCGCCGCCGTGCCGGCTGCGACCAACATTCATCTCATGCGCTTCGAGCGCGTGTCGAGCGTGCAGGAGGCGGTGGATCTCGCGCCGGAGATCGGCGTGCCGCATCAGAATCTCGTCGTGGGCGATCGCGAAGGGCACATCGGCTGGACGGTCATTGGCCGCATACCCGCAAGTGTGGGCGACGATCGCATGTCGGGAAGAGGCGCGTGGCTGACCCAGGATGCGCATCCCAACATCATCGATCCGCCGAACGGTCGTCTCTGGACGGCCAACACGCGCCCCGTGGATAACCTGGAATATCAGGCTGCGATTGGCGGCGACGAAGCTTTCATCGGTGCGGAATACAATCTCGGCGCGCGCGCGGGGCAGATTCGCAACGGACTCGAACGGTTGCGGGGTCCGGCAACACCCGCTGACATGTTAGGTATCCAGCTGGACGATCGCGCCTTGTTCCTGACGCAATGGCGGGAGCTGCTGCTCACGTTGCTCGATGAGGCGGCGCTCGAAGGGCGTCCTGATCTGGAAGCGTTCCGCACGCTCGTCGTCGAGTGGACGGCGCGCGCCTCCGCGGACTCCGTGGGGTATCGCATGGTGCGCGCGTTCCACGATCAGGTTGAAGTCGGTGTGTGGGACATGATCATGGAAGGTCTCAATATTTCCAAAGAGCGCCCGGACGTGCCGCCGCAGTTCGAGGGACCGCTGTGGGAAATCGTGACGACGCGACCCGAGCCGCTGCTCGCGCGGCAGTATGCGAACTGGCGCGAGTTTCTGCTGGCGCAGGTCGATCTCACGCTGACCGATCTGCGCAAGAGTTGCGCAGATCTCAAGCGTTGCACGTGGGGTTCACATGACCCGGTGGCGATCCGGCATCCGTTGTCAGCGGCGTTGCCGGTAGGTGCTTCGCTGTTCGATATGAAGACGCTGGAGCTGCCTGGCGACCGTGATATGCCGCGCGTGCAGGATGGGTCTTTCGGCGCGTCCGAGCGGTTTGCGGTATCGCCGGGGCACGAGGCCGAAGGGTATATCCATCTGCCGGGCGGGCAGAGTGGTCACCCGCTCTCGCCGTGGTATCGCGCGGGGTTCGACGCGTGGGCCAGCGGCAAGGCCTTGCCATTCCTGCCGGGACCTGCGCAGCATAGTTTGACGCTCGCACCTCCTCCGGCATCCCCATGACTGCACGCTTTTCCGGTACTGACACTTACATCGCGACAGAAGATCTGATGATGGCGGTGAATGCCGCTGTCACGCTGGGCCGTCCCCTGCTCATCAAGGGAGAGCCGGGCACCGGGAAAACCCAGCTCGCGCAGGAGATCGCCCGCGCGCTCGACAAGCCGCTGTTCGAGTGGCACATCAAGTCGACGAGCAAAGCTCAGCAGGGTTTGTATGAATACGATGCGGTGTCGCGCCTGCGTGATTCGCAGCTCGGCGATGCACGCGTGCAGAACATTTCGAACTACATCCTGAAGGGTCGCCTGTGGGAAGCGTTCGAATGCGATGTGCAGCCCGTGCTGCTCATCGACGAGATCGACAAGGCGGACATCGAGTTTCCGAATGATCTGCTGCGCGAGCTCGATCGCATGGAGTTCTACGTCTACGAAACGCGCGAGCTCATCAGGGCGCGGCATCGCCCCATCATCCTGATCACCAGCAACAACGAGAAAGAGCTGCCGGATGCGTTTCTGCGCCGCTGCTTCTTTCATTACATCCGCTTCCCGGACGAAGCGACGATGACGCGCATCGTCGACGTGCACTATCCGGGGCTCAAGAAAGAGCTGCTGGCCGAAGCCCTGAATGCGTTTTTCAAAGTGCGCGAAACGCCGGGGCTGAAGAAGAAGCCGTCCACTTCAGAGCTGCTGGACTGGATCAAGCTGCTCGTTGCCGAAGACATCGCGCCGGAGGCGTTGCGCGAGGACGGCAAGAAATCCATTCCACCGTTGTACGGCGCGCTGCTCAAGAACGAACAGGACGTGCACCTGTTCGAGCAGCTCGTGTTTCTCCACCGCCGCGCGCGCTGACGTTGCGGCACGTGTCGTAACTGGCGGCGCATCGTGCTCATCGGGTTCTTCTTTCAGCTGCGCGCCGCCGGTGTTCCGGTCACGGTGACGGAATTCCTGATGCTGCTCGAAGCGTTGCGCGCGCGTGTCGCGTGGCTTTCCGCGCAAGACTTCTATTTCCTCGCGCGCATCAGTCTGGTCAAGGACGAGCGCTACTACGATCGCTTCGATCGCGTGTTTGCGGAGTTCTTTGCGGGCGCGGAAGCCGCGTTCGAGAAGATCATCGCGGACGTGCCGGCAGACTGGCTGCGCGCGATGAGCGAGCGCACGCTGACCGAGGAAGAGAAACTCAGGATTCAATCGCTCGGTGGCTGGGACAAGCTGCTCGACACGTTGCGCGAGCGCTTGAAAGAGCAGCGCGAGCGGCATTCCGGCGGCAGCAAGTGGATCGGCACGGCGGGCACTTCACCATTCGGGGCCAACGGCTACAACCCGGAAGGCGTGCGTATCGGCCAGGCCGGCTCGCGCAATCGTCGCGCCGTGAAGGTATGGGATCAGCGGGACTTCGCCAACTTCGACGACAGCGTCGAGCTTGGCACGCGCAATCTCAAGATGGCGTTGCGTCGCCTGCGCAAGTTCGCGCGGGAAGGTGCCGCGGACCAGCTCGATCTCGATGGCACTATCAGCGCGACGGCGCGCAACGCAGGCCTGCTCGATCTCAAGTTGCGGCCAGAGCGTCGTAACACCGTGAAGGTGTTGCTGTTTCTCGATGTGGGCGGCTCGATGGACAGTCACGTGCGCCTGTGTGACGAGTTGTTCTCAGCCGCGCGCAGCGAGTTCCGTCACCTGGAGCATTTCTACTTCCATAATTTTCTTTATGAGAATGTTTGGAAGGACAATCGCCGTCGCACCTCTGAGCTCATTCCGACATCGCAGGTCCTGCGCACGTACGGCCGGGATTATCGCGTCATCGTTGTGGGCGATGCGACGATGAGTCCTTATGAGATCACGCAGCCGGGCGGCAGCATCGAACACTGGAACCCTGAAGCCGGCGCGGTGTGGATGCAGCGGCTGTGCGCCGCGTTTCCGCATCTCGTGTGGCTGAATCCTGAAGGCGAGAATCGTTGGGATTACACGGCCTCAGTGCGTATCGCGAAGTCGCTGGTGAGTGAGCGGATGTTTCCGCTCACCCTCGAAGGGCTGGATCGCGCGATGGCCGCACTACGCCGGCGCGAGGTCAGTGTCAGCCCTTCGCCCGCGCCTGCAGCGCCCTGACGTTCATCGCGATGACGGAGAAGCGTGCGGTCATGGGTCTGCCGGAGGCATGAGCGTCAAGCGATGACGCGCAGGTCCCGGCAGGAATGGCAGTGGCGTTCCTCTGATCCACGCATCAAATCCCGCGCGATACCACGGCGACAGCGGATGCCCGCTCTGACCACCCGCGATATGGATGTAGCCCTTCGCCTCGTGCCCAGGCGATACGGCAAACCGCGCGGAGGCGCCGAAGGCTCCTTCCTGCACGCGCGGCATGTCGCGATCGCCCGGCAGCTGCAGTGTCTTCATATCGAGCAGCGAAGCGCCCACCGGCAACGCCTCCGACAACGGGTGCCGGATTGCCACGAGGTCGTGTGAGCCCCACATGCAACGCTCGAGAGTCGCGCAGCTCTCGCGCAGATCGCTCAGTGTGAGATCGACCTGCGTCAGGAGAAACTCGCGCCAGTCCGCATACTGCCGCGCGAGCAGCGACTCCGGCCGCGTCGTCACGATTTCCCACAGCGGTCCTTCGAATTGCGGCGGCACGTCCGGGCGCTCTTTGGAAATATCGAGGCCTGCCGTGAGCACGTCGCCTTGCGGGGTTTTCAGCACCGAGTCCGTGACCTCAGTACAGGAGAACCGCTCGAGATCGAGCCAGTCGCCATAACTGTTGGTGAAACCCCAGGCGATGTGACCGTTGGAGCCCGTGGAAATGGTTGGCGTGCCCGGGAGACTCAGGCCGTTGAGATCGAGCGCGGGCACGTCATCCTGAGCTGGCATGCGCAGCCGTACTCGATACCATGTGGTCGGCATTCCCAGGCCGAGGTGCATGTCGTTGGCCACGAGCGCCGCGCCTGTGGCTGTCAGCGATCCGGCGACGGCCCAACTGTTACTTCCCACGACGGGCGGAATACGATCGCGTGGTGACGTTGCATCGCTGTTCTGAACTACAGTGACATTCGCCTTCGTGCGAATATTCAGTTCCGGCGGGATCGGCAGGCTCACACCCGGCATGGTGATCACCGGCTCGCCCGTGATGTTGGGGCTGTCCCACTTCGTGCTGGCCGGATACAGATATTGCAGGTTGCACTTCCAGCCAAAGCCGCAGTCCGGCCCGCTCAGCTTGGCATTCACGGCGCGACGCACTTTCTCGCGTTGCAAGCCGTCGTACTGCAGATCCCACCACATCGCGTGGATGACAAGGATGGTGTCGATCTCTGTCCACGCACGCGGCTGCTCGCGCAGTAGCCAGTATTCCCAGGGTGGTGGGCCAAGGCTGTTCAAACCCGCGTTCACGCCGTGTGTATACGCGGTGAGAACTTCTTTCTCTTCAGGCGAGGCTTGCTCCAACACCTGCGCGGCAACGTGACGGAATCTGAAGAGGCGCGTGCTGCGATCCTGCTCGAGGGCGGCGTCACCGAAGATCTCCGCCAGCTCACCGGCCGCGAGTCGTCGCGAGAGATCCATCTGAAAAAATCTGTCCTGGCCGTGAACGAAGCCAGTGCCATACGCAAGATCACTGCGGGTGCTGGCCGTGATGGTGGGGACGCCGAGTGAATCGCGCTCGATCGTCACTGGAGCGCTCAACTGCATCTCGCTGAGCGCTCCATCGACAGGCGGAAGAGACTTTCGCAACAGCAGATAGGCTGTTGCACCTGTCATCACGACGAGAACGGCGATGACGAGCGCGCTGATTTTCAGCAGGCGTCGCGTCGCTTCCTTTGAAATGCTCTGCACCCACGATCACCTGAGGTATTGAGGCGTTGATGATGTTGTTGGCTTCCGCGCGAGAGGCGCAGAATTCCGCATCATGACTCCATCATCCGCGGGGTTGTGATGACTACTCGGTTTTTGCGCCGAGTCTTACGAAGAGGGTGGGATTCGCAGCCGGGAGGTGCGCGTGCGCGGGACGTCACGAATTGTATATCTGATGTTATAAGACATTACAAATGTTGCGCGCGTATGAATCACAAGTGTTACGTACGCATGGTCAGATTATGTGTCATCGATGTGGGTGGCGCCGCGTTCCCGCATCTCATCCCGTGGGATGCACGGCTTCAGTGAGGCCGCTGAGATTTTCGGCGTCGGCATCGGTGCGTTTTCCCGGTATGGGAATGGCAGGACAACGCCGCCGTTGCATCCGGCCGACGCACGATGGAGCTAAGTTGTCGAAGTGAGCTTTCAGCCCTTCGGCCGCGCCTGCAGCGCCTTGATATCCGCCAGCACGAGTTGCGAATGACCGCGCGGATCGACGGATCGATAGTGTTTCGCGATGCGCCCCTGCGGGTCGATCAGAAAGGTCTCGCGCCGTGCGACTTCCATCACGCCCAGCGCTCGATGCAGTACCCCATAGTCCCTGGCAGTCTGGCGGGTGCTGTCGGCGAGTAACGAAAAAGGCAGGCTGTGTTTCTTCGCGAACTCCTCGTGCGAGGTGATGTCGTCCACACTCACGCCGAGTACGAGGGCGCCTGCGTCCCGGAAAGCAAAAAGGTTGTCCCTGAACTCACAGGCCTGCGTCGTGCAGCCGGGCGTGTTGTCTTTAGGATAGAAGTACAGGACGACCCATTTGCCTTTTTGATCAGACAAGCTCATCCATTTGCCATGTTGATCCTGCAGCCGGAAATCAGGGGCGGGCGCGCCTTCGGCAGGCGCGGTGCGCGCGGCGCCGGCCCTGCCGGTGGCGAAAAGCACAGCCGCGGCAAAAAAACGACCGATCGATCGCCTGGTAAGCATATGCACGCCCTTGGAACGCATGGTCCGTCGCGGCATTCTAGCCTTAACGCCCCATGACGCAGCGACACACCAACGTACCGCCTCGAAATCCGCCGCCGCGACCGGTTGTAGGCCTCGTGCTGACCGGCGGTGGCGCGCGCTCCGCTTATCAGGTCGGCGTGCTGAAGGCCATGGCGGAGCTGCTGCCGCAGCGGCGGAATCCGTTTCCCGTCATCGTGGGTACCTCAGCTGGCGCGGTGTCGGCCGCGGTGCTCGCTGCCGAGGCGCATCACTGGAAGCGCGCGGTCTCGGGGCTCGAGCAGGTGTGGGGGAATTTCCGGGTGGAGCAGGTGTTCCTCTCCGATCCCATCGACATGCTGCGTGCCGGCCTGCACTGGCTGTTCGCGCTGATCTCGGGCGGCTATCTGTTGCTGCCGCCGAAATCGATCCTCGATAACAGCCCGTTGCGGGAGCTGCTGACCGCGCATGTCGATTGGGACGGAATCGATACAAGTATCGAGCGTGGCCACCTGCAGGCGATCGCGTTGTGTGGCACGAGTTACGCGACGGGGCGGTCCGTCGCCTTCTACAACGGCGCCAGCTGGATTACAGACTGGGCGCGCGTGCAGCGGCTCGGGCGGCGGACGTCGCTCACCCTGGATCACCTGATGGCGAGTGTGGCCATCCCGCTGTTGTTTCCGTCGGTCGAGCTGGGCAGCGAACATTTCGGCGACGGCGCCATGCGGCAGATGAATCCTTTGAGTCCGGCGATTCATCTGGGAGCGGACCGGTTGCTCATTCTCGGCGTGCGCGCTCGCGAGGATGCTGGCCTGGATATTTCTCCACAGCGCTCGCCCGCGCCGTCGGCAGGGCAGATTTTCGGCTACATGCTCGACACGCTGTTTACGGACCAGATTTATGGTGATCTGGAGCAGCTCGAGCGCATCAATCAGTTTGTGTCGGCCGCGCCGTCCGAGGCACGCGGCCTGCGTAATGTGGAAACGCTGATGCTTGCGCCCAGTGTCGATCCTCGTGAGGTGGCGAGCAGGCACATGCACGAGATTCCGCGCGGCCTGCGGGCGCTGCTGCGGGTCATTGGTGCGGGCGACCTCGCGGGCAGCCAGCTCGCGAGTTATCTGATGTTTGAAGGCGGGTATACCCGCGACCTGATCGATCTTGGCTACCGAGACGCGATGGATAATCGCGAGTCGCTGCTCGCGTTCATGAGCGGCGAAGAGATGCCATCGCGGATGAGCGCCGCTGTGGCGCAGGCGACGTAAGCGCGACTCGTCAAGTCAGGAACAGCGTTCCCAACCCGAGCAGCGTAGCGAAGCCGATGCAGTCCGTGAATGTCGTGAGGATCACGCCGGCGGCAAGCGCGGGATCGATGCGCAGCTTGCGCAGCACCAGCGGAATCAACACACCGATCGACGCCGCCGCGAGCAGATTCGTCAGCATCGCCGCCGCAATGATCACCGCAATCTTCCAGGTGCCGAAACGAAAGTTGGTCACGACGCCAATGACGATCGACCACACCAGCCCGTTCAGGCTCCCCACGCCAATCTCCTTGAACAGCAGCCACCGCGCGTTCGACCACTCGATCTGACCTAACGCGAGACCACGCACGATCAGCGTGACGGTCTGCGTACCCGCGATGCCGCCCATGCTGGCGACGATCGGCATCAGCACGGCCAGCGCGGCAACTTTCTCGATGGTCGCTTCGAACCGCTGCACCACCACGCTCACGAGCAGCGCCGTCAGCAAGTTGATACCGAGCCATACGAACCGCCGCTTGGCGGAAACCAACACGCCTGCGAACACGTCGTCCTGATCCCGCAAGCCAGCCATGCTGAACACGGAATGCACGGCCTCTTCACGGATGACGTCCACGACGTCGTCGATGGTGATACGCCCGAGCAATCGTCCCGCTTCGTTGACGACCGCGGCGGAAATAAGATCGCGATCCTCGAACAGCTGCGCCACTTCATGCGCCGGCATGTTCGGATCGATACGCGGCGCCTCGCTCTCCAGCAGCTCCGTCACCAGCTGCTCGAGATCGCCCGTGATCAGTCGCGACAGCGACACGGTTCCGAGATAGCGGTCGTAACGATCGACGACGAACAGGCTGTCCGTCTTGTCCGGCAGCTCGCCACGCATGCGCAGGTAGCGTTGCACGACTTCAACCGTCACGTCTGGCCGCACGCTCACGGTGTCCGTGTTCATGAGGCCGCCGGCGCTATCTTCCGGATAGCTCAGCACTGTGCGCAGCCGCTCGCGATCCTGTTGGTCCAGCGACTTCAGCACCTGCAGCGTAACGGCTTCAGGCAGATCGGCGACGAGGTCGGCGAGATCGTCGAGCTCCATGCCTTCCGCGGCCGCGACGAGCTCTTCCGCGTCCATGCCTTCGATCAGGCCGGAGCGCACCGTGTCATTCAGCTCGACGAGCACTTCGCCCTCGAGCTCCTGATCCACGAATTCCCAGACGAGCTCGCGTTGCGCCGGCGGCAACGACTCGAGCAACAGCGCAATCTCAGCCGGGTGGAGCGCGTTCACCATGCGATGCGCAGAACGCAGCGTGCCCTGCTCCAGCGCGGTACGCAGTGCGCGTAATCGACCTTCGATTTCCGGCTTGGGTCGGGAGTTCATGGCACATGGGGAGCGCAAGGCAACGCGAGGCGGCGCGAGTGTAGCCGCGATGTGCCGTGTGTGCCCAGCCAGCAGGCGCTATTGAATGGATCTCAGGCGATCGCTGCAGGCGTCGGCGCCACTGGCACAACAAGCTGTGCTGCAGCCGGCAAAGAGCTGTGGCGTCCTGTCACGTAGGGATAGCGCATGGCGAAGCGCTCAGTGAGGCGGTCCACGATATAAACCGAGCGGTGCTGCCCACCCGTGCAGCCGACAGCAACGGTTAGATAGCCACGATTGCTCGCGTGATATTCCGGGATGCGGGACTCCATGAACGACTCGATGTCGTCGATGAGCCGTCCCACATTGGTCTGAGCTTCGAGAAAGCGGATGACGTCTGCGTCGCGCCCCGTCAGATGTCGCAGGCTCGGCTCCCAGTAAGGATTGGGCAGCGAGCGCGCGTCGAAGACAAAGTCCGCATCGCCGGGTATGCCGTGTTTGAAGCCGAACGACTCGAACGAAATCGACAGCCGGCCCACGGCCCGCTGCTCCACACGCTGATGCACGATGTCACGCAGCTGATGAATGCTCATGCGTGAGGTATCGATAACGAGGTCCGCGGCGTCGGCCACGGGCTCGAGCAGGCGATGCTCCATCGCCATGGCTTCGCGCAGATCGAGGTTGTCGCGGCTCATGGGATGCCGGCGACGCGTCTCCGCAAAACGTCGCAGCAAGGCTTCGTCATTGGCGACGAGAAACAGCACCTCGCAATCGATGCCGCTGCTCTTCAACTCCGCAATGAGTCGCGGGACCGAGCCGATCTCCGCGGCGGTATTGCGCGCGTCCAGCCCGATGGCGGTGCGCTCATACATTGGCTCGGGACTGCGCAGCGTGTGCGAAATGAAAGGTTTGAGCAGCGCGGCGGGAATGTTATCGATGCAGTAGAAGTCCAGGTCTTCGAGCATGTGCAGGGCCACACTCTTCCCGGAACCGGACAACCCACTGACGATGATGACGCGCATTGCACCCCGAACTTAACCAGCCGCGGGTAGCCCTGCAAGCGGGAAAACATCGCCCGTGCGCCGTTCAGACGCCGGGCGACGTTCCGGAATCAGATCAGGTGCTGGCTGGACGCGTGGTCTTTTGCGCTTCGAAGGCGCGATGGTCGGTCACTTTTTCCTTGTGCTTCTTCACACACCGATCGAGCTTGTCGCTCAGCGCATCGATGGCGGCATACATGTTGGGTTCCGTCGCATCCGCATGAATGGTATTGCCGCTGAGGTGGACCGTGGCTTCAGCTTTTTGTCTCAGCTTCTCGACCGTCAACACGCAGTGAACGTCGATGACTTGATCGTAGTGGCGCACGATGCGTTCTAGCTTGGTTTCTACATATCCTCGTAACGCCGGGGTAATTTCGACGTGATGGCCGGTGACGCTGAGCTGCATAGCCGTCTCCTTCTGTGACTTCGTTACATGTGCTTCAAACCTGCGCGCCGGCGCTCGTTGGAGGGTGCGATTCCCATGGCTTCGCGATACTTGGCGACCGTTCGGCGGGCGACCGGAATACCTTCCACTGACAGGATTTCCGCGATCCGCCCATCGCTCAAGGGACTTTCCGTGTCTTCCTCTTTCACGAGCTTCTTGATCTTGGCGCGTATGGCCGTGGACGAGGTGCCTGAACCATCGGCGCCCTCGACCTGGCTCGAGAAAAAATACCGCAGCTCGAAGACGCCGCGGGGGGTGTGCATGTATTTCCCGGAAGTCACACGAGAAATGGTGGACTCGTGCATGCCGACGGCCTCGGCGATGTCCTTCAGGATCATCGGCCGCATGTGCTCGTCGCCCAATTCCAGGAAAGCAGTCTGACGCTCGACGATGGAGCGCGCGACTTTCATCAAGGTCTCGTTGCGAATCTCGAGGCTCTTCAGCAGCCAGCGCGCTTCCTGCAACTGCGCACGCATGGTGGCGTGGCTTGCATTGCGTCCGATCAGACTCGCGTAACCTTGATTCAAACGAACTCGTGGCAGCGTTGCTGCGTTGATTTCAACCGCCCAACCGTGGTCGGTGCGCCGGACAAACACATCCGGAACGACGTAATCCGCCGCGCCTCCGCTCACCATCGCTCCGGGCCGCGGATGGCAGGATCTCACCAGCGCCAGCGCCAGCGCGAGCTCCTCTTCGGTCGCACGCAATTCACGTCGCAGTAATGAAAGCTCCCGATCGGCCACGAGTTCCAGATGACTCGCTGCAATCTGCAGGGCAAGCGCGAGCCCGGGCGTTTGCGGATCCAGCTGCTTCAACTGCAACTCGATGCACTCACCGACCGTACGGGCACCTACACCCGAGGGATCGAGCGCCTGCACGAGCATCAACACCTTCTGAACTTCTTCTGCGCCGCACTCGATTTCTGGACGCAGGGTGTTGGCGATCTCGTCGAGCGCCTCGGTGAGATAACCGTCTTCACTGATGGAATCGACGATGGCGCGGGCAATGGCAAGCTCACGCGGCGCGAGCTTCGCGAGCTCCAGCTGCCAGACGAGATGTTCCTGCAGGGTTTCGCCGGAGGCGTCCGCAAATTCCTGCTGACGATCGTCGTCGTCACTGTTCCAGGGAGTTTCCGTGGGGCCAACACTCTGTTCGCCCCAACCCTCGTCGAGCACCTCGACGGTGTTCTCTTCCTGGGCGTTGCGCTGCTCGGTGGCTTCAGGTTGCGGGGGCGGCTCGATGGCTTCGAAGACGCCAGTGGCTTCCGTTTCTTCAACGGGCTCGAGCATCACATTGCTCTCGAGCAGTTCGCGGATGTGAGCCTGCAGCTCCAGAGCGGGCAATTGCAGAAGCCGGATGGCCTGCTGCAGCTGGGGCGTCATGGTCAGTTGCTGACCCAGCTTGAGCTGCAGGGAGGGTTTCAGCATGGTGTTATCGATCAACGCGCCCGGACGCGGCTAAGTCATTGAAAATGCAATTATTCCGTGCCTCGGGCGTATCCTCAGAGCCGGAACGACTGACCCAAGTACACCTCACGGACTTGGGGGTTGGCAAGGATTTCTTCGGCGTTTCCGGAAGCGATTACTTCGCCTGCGCTGACAATGTAAGCGCGGCTGCACACCCCGAGAGTTTCCCGGACATTGTGGTCGGTAATCAGCACTCCGATGCCCCGGGTCGTGAGCTCACGGATGATGCGCTGGATGTCCGTGACGGAGAGCGGATCCACACCCGCGAAGGGCTCGTCGAGCAGGATGAAACGCGGCTCTGCTGCGAGCGCGCGAGCGATCTCGACGCGGCGACGCTCACCACCTGAAAGCGAGAGACCGAGGCTCTTGCGCACATGACTGATGTGCAGCTCTGCCAGCAGCTCTTCGAGGCGGGTGTCGCGGGCGTCGCCGTTCAGATCGTCCCGGGTTTCCAGGATCGCCATGACGTTGTCTTCGACCGAGAGCTTGCGGAAGACGGACGCTTCCTGCGGGAGATATCCCACGCCAAGCTTCGCCCGCTTGTGGATGGGCAGATGCGTGAGATCTTTATCGTCGAGATGAATGCTGCCCGCGTCGCTCGGGACGAGGCCGACGATCATGTAGAACGTTGTGGTCTTGCCAGCGCCGTTCGGCCCGAGCAGACCGACGACCTCACCCGAGTTCACCTCGAGCGATACCCCACGGACGACCTGGCGGGATTTGTAACTTTTAGCCAGGTTCGTGGCTTTGAGGAGCGTCATTTCCGGTTGCTTTGCTCGGTCGGCTTCTGCGGTTGAATGACGATGCGAACGCGCTCGGAAGCGCCGGGTTCCGTAATGGCCTGCACGCGTTCCTGACGGACATCGTATACGACCGACGGGCCGCTGATTTCCGTGCGGCCATCTGTGAGCCATGCGTCGTCCGCGAGGCTGATCTTGCCCTCGGCAACTTCATAGACAATTTCGCCGGCGCGTCCGCGTGCTAGTTCGCCAGTGTCGGAGCGCTTCTGTTCAAACTCCGCCGGCTTGCCCGTGATGGTGGCGCGGGAAATGCGGTTGTTGCGGAAGTCGACTATGGCCTCGTCCGACTGCAGGTTGCCCTGGTTCTGCACGCGGATGCGTACATCGCCCGTGAACGACCAGCGGCTGTTTTCGAAGTTGAGACCCGTTGCCTCGGCGCGCTTGGCCTGAACGCGGATATCTCCCTGTGAGATCACCACGTCCCGAAAAATAACGGTGTTGCTGCGGTAGTCGACATCTGAGGAAGCGGCGTCGAGAGAGATTGGAAGTTTCGACTGGTCGTTTTCCGCGGCGTACAACCATGACGCACCGCCGCTCAGTGCGAGCGCGATCGCCAACACCAAGCCCGGGGCGACGCGCGAGCGCTTACTGATTGAATATGGCATGTACGCTGGATTCTAGCTTTACGCGACGGTCCTTCAAGCTGGCAACGAGACCATTCGCCTTTAATTCGCGACCGGAGAATGACAGCGTCACCGGGGCGTGCGTGCTGACAATCTCCTGACGGGTGTCGAAAGACAATAACCGTGTGCGGATTTCCGCATCCTGATCGGTGCCCGGGAGCAGTCCCGCAACCCGCACATCACCGAATAATTCGACCTTGGAAGCATCCTGCGGCATCTGACCTTCTTCAGCGCTCAGCTTCCATTCCTTGTTTTCCGAATCCCGCAGGCGCATGCGCACGACCATCATCTTGACGAGACCTGTGCTCGCCGTTTGCTGGATGCGTCCGGCGTTCAGAGTGTAGAGCGCGCGTCCGTCATCTCCGGTCTCGACGACTTCGGCATCACGCGCGGAATAACCCAGCTCGTCCGGACGCGCTTCCGCGGGAGGCGGCGTGCTGTCAGGACCGAGGGCGCGGCCGAGATAAATGGACCCCACAATCACGGCGACGATCGCGAGAATGCTGAAGATGCGATAGATCAACACGTCTCCGCTGAACAGGTGATGAACTCACGGCGACTCACTTGGCGAGCTGCCGGGCCGCAAGCAGGCGGTCGCAGATTTCTCTGACGGCGCCCTGGCCACCCGGCAAGGACGTCACGACATGCGCCGCTTTACGCGCTTCTATATGCGCGTCCGCTACCGCGAATGCGAGCCCTACGGTTTTCAGCAACGGCACATCGATGGTGTCATCGCCCACGCAAGCGCATTCCGACGCTGAAAAACCCAGTTTCTTGCGGAGTTTTTCGAACGCGGCGACCTTGTCCTCGATGCCCTGGAAGACATGCGGGATATCGAGATCGCGGCACCGTTTGACGACCATCTTCGAGTTGCGCCCGGAGATGACAGCAAGCTCCACGCCTGCGCGCCCCAGTGCGCGAATTCCGGAGCCATCTCGCACGTGGAAAACCTTGAGCTCCTCACCTTGCGGACCGTAATAGAGGCGGCCATCCGTCAGTACGCCATCCACATCGAGCACGAGCAGTTTGATGGCCGCATCGGGGGCGGCGCCATTGCGCTTTCGAGGCATAACGATCAGACCACTCCGGCGCGCAGCAGGTCGTGCACATTCAGGGCGCCCACGAGCCGGCCTTGCTCATCGGCAACGGGCAGCGCGGTAATTCGATAGGTTTCCATCAGGTGAACGGCCTCGGCCGCCAGTTCGCGCGCGGCAATCGTTCGGGGATTGGCTGTCATAACGCTGCTCATCAGGGTTTTGTGAACGTCGATCTGGCCGTCGAGGGCGCGACGCAGATCGCCGTCGGTGAAGACGCCCTGGATATGGTCTTCGCTGTCGACGATGACCGTCATGCCGAGCCCTTTGCGCGACATTTCCAGCAGGCCATCGCGCAGCGTCGCCTGCGGGGAGACGCGTGGAAGCGCATCGCCTTTGCGCATGAGATCAGCCACGTGCAGCAGCAGACGCTTGCCAAGCGCGCCGCCCGGATGCGAACGGGCGAAGTCATGCTCGGTGAAGCCGCGAGCCTCGAGAAGCGCGATGGCGAGCGCATCGCCCAGGGCTAATGTTGCGGTGGTGCTGGCTGTAGGAGCCAGATTGAGGGGGCAGGCTTCTTCCGGGACGCTGATGTCGAGGGTGACCGTGGCTTCCATCGCGAGGGTCGACCGTGGCTTGCCCGTCATGGCGATCACGGGTAAGCCCATACGCTTGATCGGTGACAACAACGGCAGGATCTCGGCCGTTTCACCGGAGTTGGAGATCGCAAGGATGACGTCCAGGCGTGTGACCATGCCCAGATCGCCGTGGCTCGCTTCCGCGGGATGGAGAAAGAACGCTGGTGTGCCGGTGCTCGCCAGGGTTGCCGCGATCTTGCGGGCGATGTGGCCTGACTTGCCGATGCCCGTCACCACTACGCGCCCGGCGCAGCTCAGGCACAGGCGACACGCCTCGGCGAAGCTGGCGTCCAGACGGGGGAGCAATGATTCGACAGCCCGAGCCTCGATGCTGAGACATCTGCGGGCGGAATCCAGAAGTTGCGCATCGCTTGCATTTGCCGGCGAGACGGCTTCCACCGCGGTGTTGGAAACTTGCGCCAGACGCCGACTCGCATCCAATGCAGACTTTGACGTGCTGCCTGCCGCCGCGGCGGGTCGCGATACGGCGTCGCCCGGAGTGTCGGCTGGCGATGAGCGAGGTGTAGTAGGCATGCCCAATGCTAACGCAGATACCCCCCTCGCGACTTGCCGGAGCACGGGGCCGAGCGTCCGCCGACGGGAGGCTCTACACTCCGCGGCTTCACGACAAAATGGGTTGTGCATGAATCCTGAGCAAATCGCAGAGCTGATCCGTACGGGTCTTCCGGGCGCCGACGTACGCGTCGAGTCGGACGACAACACTCACTTTGCCGCGCGCGTCGTCGCCGCGGATTTTGTCGGCAAGCGCAGCCTCACGAGACACCAGCTCATCTATCGCACCCTGGGTGAGCTCATGGGTCGCGAGATCCACGCCCTCTCTATCGACGCGCTGACGCCGGAAGAGTGGACGGAACGTCGCAACGGCCGCGTGAGCTGATCCCGCATGGATAAATTGCAGATTACGGGCGGCGTCGCCCTCGAAGGTGAAGTACGCATTTCCGGGTCGAAGAACGCGACCCTGCCGATTCTCGCCGGCACCCTGCTGGCCGAAGAGCCGGTGGTTCTCGGCAACGTGCCGCATCTGCGGGACGTCACCACACTCATCGAGCTGATCGGCCGCATGGGCTCGAGCGTCACGATCAACGAAGGCATGCGCATCGAGGTGGACAGCTCCACCGTGAATGAATGCTTCGCGCCTTATGAACTCGTGAAGACGATGCGCGCGTCGATCCTGGTGTTAGGACCGCTGCTCGCGCGCTTCGGTAAAGCAGATGTGTCACTGCCGGGCGGTTGCGCCATCGGCGCGCGACCGGTGAACATTCATGTCGCCGGGCTGCAGGCGATGGGCGCGGATATCACCATCGAGAACGGGTACATCCGCGCACGCGCGGAGAAGCTCAAAGGCACACGCCTCGTGCTCGACACGGTCACGGTCACGGGCACCGAAAATCTGATGATGGCGGCGACGCTCGCTGAAGGCGAAACCATCATCGAGAACGCCGCGCGTGAGCCCGAGGTGGTGGATCTGGCGGAGTTCCTTATTTCCATGGGCGCGAACATCCGCGGCGCGGGCACCGACAAAATTGTCATCGAAGGTGTGAAGCGCCTGCACGGCACGACGTACGACGTGTTGCCGGATCGCATCGAGACCGGCACGTATCTGCTGGCGGGTGCCATAACTAGCGGTCATGTGCGCACGAAGAACACGCGCCCCGATCATCTCGATGCCGTGATCCTCAAGCTCGAGGAAGCGGGCGCGAAGGTCGGTGTCGGCGACAACTGGATCGAAGTGGATATGCGCGGCCGTCGGCCGAAATCGGTGGATGTGCGGACCGCGCCTTATCCCGCTTTCCCGACGGACATGCAGGCGCAGTTCGCCGCGCTGGACACGATCGCCGATGGCACGGGCACGATCATCGAAACCATTTTCGAGAACCGCTTCATGCACATGCTGGAGATGCGGCGCCTCGGGGCGGAGATTCGGCTCGAAGGCAACACGGCGATCATTCACGGCGTCGATAAGCTGACAGCCGCGCCGGTGATGGCGACGGATCTGCGCGCGTCCGCGAGCCTGGTGCTGGCGGGCCTGGTTGCGGAAGGGCGCACGGACATCGAGCGGATCTACCATATCGATCGCGGCTACGAAGCCATCGAAGAGAAGTTGTTGCAGCTCGGCGCGCAGATCAAGCGCGTGCCGAACTAATTTATTGTTTGCAGCGGAAGGAGATGTCATGCGACTCGGAATGATCGGCCTCGGGCGCATGGGCGCGAACATGGTTCGCCGTCTCCATCGCAACGGGCAGGAATGTGTTGCGTTCGATCGCTCGCCGGCTTCTGTCAAAGCGGCGGTTGCGGATGGCGCTATCGGAGCCAACACGCTGGAAGAACTGGTGCGCGCGCTGCCAGCGCCCCGCGCGATCTGGATCATGGTGCCCGCGGCCGTCGTGGACTCCGTGTTGAAAGATCTGCGACCGCTGCTTCAGAGCGGCGACATCATCATCGACGGCGGCAACTCCCATTATCGCGATGACATCCGGCGCGCGGCGGCGTTGAAATCCGCAGGCCTCCACTATCTGGATGTCGGCACCAGCGGCGGCGTGTTAGGTCTCGAAGCCGGCTATTGCCTGATGATCGGTGGCGAAGCCAACATCGTTGCGTCGCTCGAGCCGATTTTCGCGGCGCTGGCGCCGGGGTCTAACAGAACGTCTGTGGAAGGCTCAGGCACTTCTGACAAGGCGACGACCGTTGGAGCGGCAGCTGCAATCGTGGCGTCTGGGGCGTCTACTGCCATTACGGCGCATCTCGATAACGCGACGGCTGCTCTCGTGCGTGACGCTGCCGCGCCTGACGAAGGGCAGGCGGCGCATTCACGTCGCACGGCGATGCAGGGTTACCTGCATTGTGGCGGCCACGGCGCGGGCCACTTTGTGAAGATGGTCCACAACGGCATCGAATACGGATTGATGGCTGCGTATGCGGAAGGCCTCAACGTGCTGAGGCATGCGGACGCGGGCATGCAGCAACATGCTCATGATGCGGAGACGGCGCCGCTGAGCAATCCTGAGTTTTTTCAGTATGAGCTCGACATCGCGGCGATTGCAGAGGTGTGGCGTCACGGAAGCATCATATCTTCGCAGCTGCTGGATCTGACAGCAGGCGCGCTGGCTGCCGATCCGCATCTGGAGAACTTTGCGGGCAGCGTGTCGGATTCGGGTGAAGGCCGCTGGACGGTCGAAGCGGCGATCGAAGAGGGCGTGCCGGCGTATGTATTGAGCGCGGCACTGTACTCGCGCTTCGGTTCGCGCGGCCGTGCGGAGTTTGCTGACAAACTGCTGTCAGCGATGCGCCTGGGCTTCGGTGGTCACACCGAGAAGCCGAAGGGATAACAGCCGGCCGGTCGCGCGGCTCGTTACTCTTCGGGCAGCGCTGCCGGCTCCGTCCACACTTCGATGTGGCGGCAGCCTGAAATCACATTCCACGCGATGGAGTCGGCGCTGCGGTTGAGCAGCGCCTGCAGCGCTCCGCGCTTGTCCGCTCCGGCGACGAGAAACAACACTGTTTCTACATTCGCCAGAAACTCCGGCGTCACGCTGACCGCCGACATCCCGTCGGGACGCGCGACTGCAATCGCCAGATGCCCCCGCGCCCGCTCGATATCCGCAAGACTGAACAATGAAGCGGTATGCCCGTCCGCCCCCAGTCCTAACAAACCCAGCGGCATCGGCGTGCGCGTGCGAAGCACATCGGCGAGGCGCAGGTCGTAATCATCCGTCGCCTCATCCAGCGTGAGCTCCGTGCGCACGCGTAACACGCGCGAATCCGGCAATCCAAACGATTCGATCAGCGACGAGGACTGATGATAGTTGCTCGCCTCCGAAGTCGACGGCACATATCGCTCATCCGAATAAAACAGCGTAAGCCCCGCCGCCGGCTGCAGCGATCGGCTGGCCAGCGCCCGATACGCCGCCAACGGCGTGCTGCCGCCAGAGAGCATGATCGCCGGGCCCACCTCCGTGTTTGCAGATGTGGTGAACGTCTGCTCGAGTCGTTCGATTACCGCTGCATCGAGCGCGGCGCGCGAATCGAATCGGCGGGTTCGGATATCTGTTTCAGTGATGTGCATACGAGATCAACGCTCGGACCGCGTGCGAGGTTTCTCGCTCACGAGAGTTCGCGCTTCGAATGGCTGCCGCCCGCGCAAGCCGCGCAGTGTAATCGTGACGCCTGGCCGATGCGTGGCGATGCGCGCGATCGCTTCCTGCGCACTGCGTACCGTTTCATCATTGATCTGCAGCAGCAGATCTCCCGGCCGCACGCCGCCCTGCTGCGCGGGGCTCCCCACATAAAGATTGGTGACGAGCACACCGCCTTGCGCCAGCCCGAACTCCGCCGCCTGGTAATCCGTGATGTCTTCGGGAACGATGCCGATCCAGCCGCGGATCACGCGGCCCTGCGCGATGATGTCGGTGAGCACCCCGCGGACCATGTTCACGGGAATCGCAAACCCGATGCCTTCCACGCCGAGATTCTTCGCGACGATTGCCGTGTTGATACCGATGAGCGCGCCATTGCTGTCGATGAGCGCGCCGCCGGAATTGCCGAAGTTGATGGCCGCGTCCGTCTGAATAAAATCTTCGAACGTCGCGACGCCCAGCTGGCCGCGGCTCGTCGCGCTGACGATGCCACTCGTCACCGTCTGCGAAAGCCCGATGGGGTTGCCGATGGCAAGCGCCACGTCGCCCACTTTCAGCTGGTCGGAGCGACCGATGGGCACGACCGGCAGAGGCGTCATATCAATACGCAGCACCGCAAGATCAGTGTCCGGATCTCGCCCGACGATGCGCGCGTCCGCGACGCGTCCATCCGCAAGCTGTACCCGAATGGAATCCGCATTGGCGATGACGTGATGATTGGTCACGATGTGACCCTTCGTATCCATGATCACGCCCGAGCCGAGGCTGCGCTCGACGCGCTGCCGATAGCGTGGCCAGAAATCTCCGAAGAGCTCATCGAGCGAGCGTGGCTGTACGCGTTCCGTGACGAGCCTCGCGGTATAGATATTTACCACCGCTGGCGCAGCGCGCTGTACTGCGCTCGCATATGTAACAAGTGGACTGCCCATGGTGGGGGCGGATGGTGTGAGCGCTGCTGGTGCAGGCGTGGGCGCTTGCGGTGCGCGAATGAGATCGGGCCGCAACAGCACGACCAAAAAGGCCAGCGCCAGCCCGCCAATGACCGATCCCAGTAAAAATAAGAGGCCGCGACCCACTCGATCCATCTGTGTTTATGCTCCCGGGAGCCCTTGGTGCTCCGGCCGCGTGTATAATGCGCCGCCCCCCGCAAGCCGGAAACTGCACTCGCGTCCATGCGTGTGAGAGACACGCCGATGCGCATGAAGACGGGCGGCTTGTTTGAATGATTGATCGGGAGAGTGGTCCGATGGCGGATAGCGGTGTTATCACCGACGGCGAAGGCGACGTCGATCTGAGTCGACGCAAGTTTTTGACTGCGGCTACAGTGGCTACAGGCGCGATCGGGGCGGTATTTGTCGCCACGCCGTTCGTTGCTTCGTGGCGTCCTTCAGAACGTGCCCGCGCGATGGGCGCACCGACCGAGCTCGACGTGTCGAAGCTCGAGCCGGGGCAGATGACCATCGTGAACTGGCGCAAGCAGCCCATCTATGTCGTGCGTCGTACGCCCGAGATGGTGAAGGGCCTGCCCTCGCATGACGGCGCATTGAAGGACCCGAAGTCCGAAAGCTCCGACCAGCCTGAGTACGCGAAGAACGAGATGCGCGCGGTGAAAGCCGACTTTCTCGTGCTCGTGGGTACCTGCACGCACCTCGGCTGCCTGCCGAAGGCGCGCTTCGACGCGGGCAACACCGCGCCGGAGCTGGGCGCTGACTGGCCGGGCGGTTTCTTCTGTCCGTGCCACGGCTCGAAGTTCGATCTGGCCGGCCGCGTGTTCAATGGCTCGCCCGCGTCGGTCAACCTGCGCGTGCCGCCTTACTCATTTGCGGATGAGCGCACGCTGGTCATCGGCGTCGACGCCAACGAGAAGGGGGTCGCCTAATGGTCAAGGTTGTTCAGGTCGGCACAGCGCCGCCCACTCCTCCGAAGCCGACGGGCTTTCGCGGCTGGCTCAACAAGCGGCTGCCGGTCGACGAGTTCGTCGATACGCAGCTAACCGGCTACTACGCGCCGAAGAACTTCAACATCTGGTACTACTTCGGCTCGCTCGCGCTGCTGGTACTGGTGATGCAGCTGGTCACGGGCATCTTCCTCACCATGTTCTACAAGGTGGGTGAGGCGACCGCGTTCGACTCCGTCGAATACATCATGCGTGAGGTGGAGTGGGGCTGGCTCATCCGCTACCTGCATTCCACTGGCGCGTCGGCGTTCTTCATCGTCGTCTATCTCCACATGTTCCGCGGAATGCTGTACGGCTCATACAAAGCGCCGCGCGAGTTGCTGTGGCTGTTTGGCATGGCGGTGTATCTCGCGCTGATGGCCGAAGCATTCCTCGGCTACGTGCTGCCCTGGGGCAACATGTCGTTCTGGGGCGCGCAGGTCATCGTGAATCTATTCAGCACGATCCCCGCTATCGGGCCCGGCCTGGTGGAGTGGATCCGCGGTGACTACGGCATCGCCGACGCCACGCTCAACCGCTTCTTCGCCTTGCACGTCGTCGCGGTGCCTCTCGCGCTGCTGCTGCTCGTGATGCTGCATCTCGTAGCGTTACGTCAGAACGGCTCGAGCAATCCGGATGGCATCGAGATCAAGGACAAGGTCGGTCCGGACGGCAAGCCGCTCGACGGCATTCCGTTCCACCCGTATTACACGATCAAGGACGTCGTCGGTGTCGGCGTGTTCTTCGTGTTGTTCTCGATCATCGTGTTCTTCGTGCCGACGTTTGGCGGACTGTTCCTCGAAGCGCCCAACTTCGAGCCGGCGAATCCGCTGTCGACGCCTGAGCACATCGCGCCGGTGTGGTACTTCACGCCGTACTACGCGATCCTGCGCGCCGTTCCAGATCAGAAGATCGGCGCGTTGCTGATGTTCCTGTCCGTGGCGGTGTTCCTCTTCCTGCCGTGGCTCGATCGCTCGCCTGTGAAGTCGATGCGCTATCGCGGCTGGATGTCGCGACTGGCGCTGGGCATTTTCGCGGTGACGTTCCTGGTGCTGATGTACCTGGGCCTGCAGCCGGCGGAAGGCCTCTATGTGCTGCTCGCGCGCATCTTCACGATTCTGTATTTCGCGTTCTTCCTGCTCATGCCGTTCTACACGCGCTTCGAGAAGACGAAACCGGTACCTGAGAGAGTGACTTACCATGCGCATGCTTAAGCCGGCGCTTCTCATCGCGCTGCTCGCCGTGAGCGGCGGAGCATTCGCAGCGGGCGGCCATGGCGGCGAGGGCGCGCCGTGGTCGAACTGGCATGCCGCCAACAGCACGACGAGCACGCCGTCGTTGCAGCGGGGCGCCGCGAATTTCGCGGGTTACTGTCAGGGCTGTCATTCCCTGAAGTACATGCGTTACTCGCGCATGGCTGAAGACCTCGGCATTCCAGCGGATCAGCTGGACAAGCTGTTGTTGCCCGCGGGCCATAAGGCTACGGACTACATCATGTCGACCATGCCGCCGGCCGATGCCGAGGCCTGGTTCGGCAAGGCGCCGCCGGATCTCTCGCTGATGGTGCGAGCGCGCGGCGCGGATTACGTGTATCAATTCCTGAAGGGCTTCTACCTCGATCCGGCGAAGCCGACGGGTGTGGATAACGTTCGTCTGGCCGGCACGGCCATGCCGCACGTGTTATCCGAGCTCGAAGGTGTGAAGCACATCGTTTTCAAGGCGTCCGAGCATCACGAAGGCAGCGCTGCGCCCGCGGAAAAAGTGTTCGATCGTTTCGAGCTCGTCTCTCCGGGCCATCTGAAGCCTGAGGAATACGACGAGTTCGTCCGCGACACTGTCAATTTCCTCGATTACGTTAGCGAGCCGGCACAGAACAAACGACGCGCGCTGGGCGTGTGGGTGGTGTTGTTCCTGCTGGTGTTCACGTGGTTTGCGTGGTTGCTCAAGAAGGAATACTGGAAAGAAGTACACTGAGCGCAACGGGCTGATGGGATGTAGCCCATCGGTGTATGCGCGTTGCAGGAGCGGGAACCTTGTCGAGCCGACGATCCATCATGACTCTGTTCTCCGCTCCCAACGATTTGTGGAGCCACCGCACGCGGATCGTGCTGGCGGAGAAGGGAATCAGCATCGACATCGTGAGCGTCGAGCCGGGCCGCTTTCCGGAGGACCTGCTCGACCTCAATCCGTATCACAGCGTGCCGACGCTGGTGGATCGGGATCTGGTGCTGTACGACTCGCGCGTCATCATCGAATATCTCGATGAGCGGTTTCCGCATCCGCCGTTGATGCCGGTCGATCCGGTGACGCGGGCGCAGTTTCGACTGGCGCTCTATCGTATCGAGCGGGACTGGTACGGTCTGATTCAGCAGATCGAGCAGGAGCCGGACAAGAAGAACACCGTCCGGCTGAAGAAAATCCTGCGGGATACGGTGGTGCAGAGCTCGGATCTGTTCAAGATCAAGCCGTTTTTCCTCTCGGATGAGTTTTCACTCGTGGATGCGAGCATCGCGCCGGTGTTGTGGCGTCTGCCGTACTACGAGATCGATCTGCCTCCGCAGGCGCAGCCCATCATCAAATACGCCAGCCTCGTGTTTTCTCGTCCCGCTTTCCGCGAAAGCCTGTCGGAGACCGAGCAGGAGATGCGCCTCATCTAGAGGCGCGCTGTTGGTTTCCATGCAGAACGCGGCGCCTGCCAAGCGACCCTATCTCCTCAGAGCCATGCACCAGTGGGTGACGGACTGTGGTCACACTCCCCATGTGATCGTGGAGACGGAGAAGCAGGGGGTCGAAGTGCCCATTGCTTACATCAAGGATGGGAAAATCGTCCTGAACCTCAGTTACTCGGCAACTCAGCGGTTGCAGATGGGGAACGATTGGGTTGAATTCGATGCGCGGTTCGCCGGGGTTGTGCACCACGTGCGATTCCCTGTCGGCGCGGTGCTCGGGGTTTATGCGCGGGAGACAGGCGAGGGAATGGTGTTTTCTGAGCAGGATCTCGGCCCGCAGCCGCCTTCGGGAACGTCGCCACCGGCTTCTACTACGGATGATGGCACGACGCCTCCGCCTGCTGGGACCAGCCGACGGCCGCAGCTGAAGGTCGTCAAGTAGTAGCGGACTCCGTCGCCGCGGCTTCGAAGGCGCTTTTCAGCCATTCCACTTTCGGTGTTCGACCTCTCGTGTCGGATACGATGATTACGTCGAACCTTACTGGCAGTCGCGCCAGATTCTTATGCTCCTGAAGGAGCAACAAAGCCGTACGGGTAATTTTTCGCTGCTTCCAGCGGTCTATGCTGGCGGCTGCGCCACCGTAGTCTGCGGTTCCTCGGGTCCTTACCTCGGCGATGATCAGCACGTTGCTGCTGGGGTCCTGCGCGATGATGTCCAACTCGCCGAATCTGCGAGTGTAGTTTCTTAGCAGGATCTTCATCCCCTGCGTCTGCAAGAAGTCAGCAGCAATGTGCTCGGCTAGCTGGCCTAAAGCTCGACTGTCCATGTCGGGTACTCTCGGTGTCGTGAGACTAGGTTCCTGAGATATTCGGCGCCAACGGCTTCGGCACCCCGCCCTTGATCTGCGCCCAACCTAACTCACGATGCACCCGACGCTCACTATCCACAGTCAGACGACCCGTCAAACCATCGACATTGAGAATGGAAACACCGGAAGCACTTTGTAAGGACGTCGCGACTTTGTAGGCGTCGAAACCAAAGGCAAACAAACGCCCGCGTCGTGGCCCACCCGTGGGCCACGCTTCACGAACGGACGAACGGACTGCATCGGCGAGATCACCCCCCAACATCCAGGGCATGTCGGGGAAAATAAGACCCTCCATGTCCGCGTTCGCATTCGGATCAGGCTCGAAGGCGTCTGACGTCGCATACGTTGGAATGTCGCCTGCGAAATGAAACCTCAGCTGCGGACGCAGCTGACGCGCGATATTCACCTGACCGGCTGCGAAGATGAAATCGATGTCACCACGGCGACGCGGCGCCATCTCCAGCTTCGTCCCCAGGATCGATTCGAGTCTGCGCTGGCGCGCGCGGCTGTCCGTCAGCCGCAGCGCCTGCGTGATGGTCTCGGAATAGTCGGTGCGGGCGGATTCAAGTACGCCTTCGGTCAGCACTGCGCCGCCGCCTGTCTGCAGTTCTTGTACGAACGCTGTGCGTACGCGGACGCCCCAGTCGCCCTCGGGAACCAACACGATCCCACGTCTGCCGCCCTCGGAGAGAATGCGCTGCGCGACTTGCCGTGCTTCCTCTTCAGGCGAGAGCGAGAACTGATAGAAATCCGGCGGGGAAATCTGCTCGGTCGGCAGAAAATTCAACGCCACGATCGGTGGACGCACTTGCCCCACCAGGTTGGCCGCGGCAACGACTTCCTCGCGCAGCAACGGACCTACAATCAGCTTCGCGCCTTCCTGGGTCGCGCGGGAAATCGCTTCGGCGATGCTGATATTCGATGTGTCGTAGACGCGAATCAACGGACGCTCGGACATCGGCGCCTGGTAATACGCGGTCATGAAACCGTCGCGTACGCTCGTCGCGGCACTTGCCTGTCGGCCGGAAATGGGGAGCAACAACGCCACGTGAGATGCCGCCTCGACGGGAGGGCGAGCGGCCTGTCCTAACAATTCGCGGCCCACGGCTTCGGCCGCGGGGTGATTCGGATAACGCGTCCGCCACGATTCGATTTCCGCGGCACCCGCCGTCGGGTTGACGGCATTGTTTGCAGCCAGGGGACCTAACTCCAGCCAGCCGCGCACTGTGGCGTCAGTGGCGGAACGAGGGTCCACCTTCACACCACGCTCGGCGGCCTCACGCAACGACCGCAAGAGATCAATACGTCCTGCCAGACGCTCATTCGCATCTGTTACACGCCGCTCATATGCCGTGTAGGCCAGGATGGCATCGAGCGGCCTGCCGGCCGCGAGAGCCGCACGCTCTTTTAGACTCAGATAACGCTTTGCTTCCGGGTGCGTGCCGGGCTCGCGCACCGCTGCGATCTGTTGCCACGCCTGCGAACCCTTGTTGTCAGCAAGAGAAATTTCAACGCTCAACATCTGCCGCTCGAACGCCTGCTTCTCGTCGAGAGCAGGACCCATGCCTTCGAGAACGCGTGCCGCATCGGCCGTACGCTGGGCGGCAAGATACTCACTCGCGGCGCGCAGCAAGAGGTTATTGCGCGCGCTGCCACTGTTCTGCTGCGCGAGCGATTCGAATATGCGCGCCGCGCCGGCATGGTCGCCCGCACGAACGGCACTCTCCGCACGATCCGTGGAAGGAGGGGTCTCGGCACTCGGGCCCAGGCTCTGGCAACTGGCAAGAACCAGCGCCGCAACGCCAACCAGCGCAGAGCGAATCATCCAACGCGTGAACAACATAAGTTGAAGCGCCTCTCAGGGGCGGGCAGGATGCCCAGCTTGCAGCCGCGGCCCATCATCGGTCCGCGGCCGGAGATTATAGTGGGCAAGTCGCAGGGCCGACTCGTAGTGGTGGCGACACCCATCGGCAATTTGAATGATCTGTCGGATAGAGCACGTCAGTCTTTGGCGACGGCCGACGTGATTGCAGCGGAAGACACACGTCATACCCGAACGCTGCTGCAGGCAATTGGCGTATCCACGCCGCTGGTGTCGCTTCATGAACACAATGAAGCACAACGCGTGCCGGAGATGCTGGAGCGCCTCGCACAGGGCGCAGTCATCGTCCTCGTGAGCGACGCGGGTACGCCGCTCCTTTCAGATCCGGGCTACGACCTCGTGCGCCAGGCATCGCAGGCGGGCTTCGATGTCGTCGCGATACCAGGTCCCTCCGCGATCACCACCGCGCTCGCTGTCGCGGGATTGCCGACGGACCGCTTCTGTTTTGAAGGCTTCTTGCCGGCACGTGAGAAGGAGCGTCGGTCGCAGTTGGCGAGTCTCGCCAGTGAAACGCGCACGTTAGTTTTCTTCGAGGCGCCTCACCGCATCGTCGAAAGCCTCGCGGACCTCGCGTTAGTTTTCGGAGGCGAACGCCCGGCCGTCGTTGCGCGCGAGCTGACAAAGATGCATGAAGCCGTGTATCGCGGCTCGCTTGCCGAGCTCGCGGAACGCTCGCAGACAGAGCCTAATTTTCAGCGCGGCGAGATTACGATGGTGGTGCAGGGCGCACCAGCAGTTGCTGCTAACACGAGCGTCGACATGGCACTGCTGCAGCGAACGGTGGAAGTGTTGGTGAAAGAACTGCCGCCAAGCAAGGCCGCTGCATTAGCAGCAAAAATTACCGGTGCCTCGCGTAACGAAGCGTACTCGCTGGCCTCCCGCCTGAGCGGCGGTCGCGGAGAATGAAGCAGATCTGCGCTTTCACGTTGTGGTTGCTGACCCGGGCCCGTACCCTTCGCGCCGGAGAGCCGGCTGGGCAATCGCTGCCCGTCGCAAGACGGGGGGAGGAAAGTCCGGGCTCCAGCGGATGAGGTGCCAGGTAACGCCTGGGAGGCGCGAGCCTACGGAAAGTGCAACAGAGAGCAGACCGCCTAAGTGTTCACGGTTCGCCGTGAAGACCGGTAAGGGTGAAAGGGTGCGGTAAGAGCGCACCGCGTCAGTGGCAACACGCGACGGCACGGCAAACCCCACCTGGAGCAAGACCAAATAGGGAAGTAGTACTCAGTCCGGCGCAAGCTGAATGAGAGTACGGCGTCGATCCGCGCGCGCTTCCGGGTAGGTTGCTCGAGGCGTTCGGTGACGAACGTCCTAGAGGAATGATTGTCCTCGACAGAACCCGGCTTACAGGCCGGCTCTCCACTTCGAGTCATCTTCTTTTACATACAGGGGCGAATTTCTCGCTCCACTGTATAACTTAATTCGACAAGCGACTGATTGCACAAACGAATGTGCTCCGACGTGTTGGTTCACAGCGCGTCAATTCACCATAAGTCTTTGTGACTGCGACGAATTTCACAGTTTTCCGATTGACACCTATCCGACCGCGTTCCTATAGTGGCGCGAAGTGGGTGGAAGTGGGGGCGGATGGGTTGAACCATCGATAGAGCTTATGTTTCGCGGCGCGACAAAGGTCACCTTGGACGACAAGGGACGGATGGTGATGCCTACCCGATATCGGGAGGAGATCTCCGAGCGCGCCCAGGGAAAGCTCGTTCTGACGGTCGACCGCGATCAGTGCCTCCTCATCTACCCGTTGTCCGATTGGGAACTCGTCGAACGCAAGCTCATGTCGCTGCCCAGCCTGCACCAGCAGGCTCGCAGGTTACAGCGACTGATGGTGGGCCATGCGAGCGATCAGGAGCTCGACGGGCACGGTCGTTTTCTGGTGCCGCCCGAGTTGCGCAAATTTGCCGCGCTCGAGCGTCATGGGATGTTGGTCGGTCAGGGCAATCGCTTCGAATTGTGGGACGAAACACGATGGAGCGAGCGCCGCGATTCCTGGCTCAAGAGCGAGGAAGCCAGCACCGATCTGCCATCCGAACTCGATTCGCTTTCACTCTGACGCGCGCCGCCACGGCGCCGTTTCAAGGTTTTGGTGGGGAGATGCACGTCGGGCGGCGTGCGTCGGGCGATAACGCGGCACTTCGGGGTTAGGTCGATCACCGTTGCAAGCATGAATGAGCACATACCGGTGCTCGTGGACGCTGCGCTGTCGGCCCTGGCCCTCGAAGCGGATGGTTACTATGTCGATGCGACTTTCGGGCGCGGTGGCCACACAGCACGCCTCCTCGAGGCATTGGGTGCGCACGGATGCGTTTTGGCGCTCGACCGTGATCCCGACGCCATCGCGGCCGGCCGCGCGCGTTTCGCCGGCGAGCCTCGCCTCACGCTCATCCACGCTGAATTCTCAGATCTCGCGACTCTCGTCCGCGAGCACGCAGGCGATCGCCCCGTCAAAGGCGTGCTCTTCGATCTCGGCGTTTCCTCTCCACAGTTGGATGACCCTGAGCGCGGCTTCAGTTTCCGCGCGGACGGTCCGCTCGACATGCGCATGGACACGTCGCGCGGCGAACCTGTCTCGAGTTGGCTCGCCCGGGCCAGCGCCGCAGAGATTCGCGACGTGATCGCCACCCTGGGTGAAGAACGTTTCGCACGACGCATCGCCGACGCCATTGTTGCCGACCGTGTTGAAACACCGTTCCTGCGCACGACCGAGCTTGCCGGGCTCGTCTCGCGTGTAGTGCGGACGCGTGAGCCTGGAAAACACCCCGCCACCCGCACCTTCCAGGCGCTGCGCATCTTCATCAACGATGAGCTGGGTCAGATCGAGCGTGCCCTCGCCGCCGCGCTGGACGTGTTGGCGCCCGGTGGCCGGCTGGCCGCCATCAGCTTCCACTCGCTCGAAGATCGCATCGTCAAGCAGTTCATGCAGAAGGAGTCCGGCGTGGACCCGGAGCTCGCCCGTCTGCCCGTGTTGCCGCCTTCGGTGCGCCCGCGCCTGAAGCTCGTCGGCAAGAAGATGCGCGCCAGCGCTGAGGAAGTTGCCGCGAACCCCAGAGCCCGTAGCGCCATGCTGCGGGTCGCGGAGAAACAGTCCGTATGACGTTCTCCCGCAAAACTTTCGCGATCGCTGTGCCGGTGCTCTGGATGCTCGCGCTCGGCTCGGCCGCGGGCGCCATCTATTGCAAGCATCGCTCGCGCGAGTTGTTCGTGGAGCTGGAACGACTCAACGCCCGGCGCGACAACCTCGAGATCGAGTGGGGTCAGTTGCAGCTCGAGCAGAGCGCATGGTCCACGCACGCGTTCGTGGAGCGCGTCGCGAGCGCGAAACTGAACATGAGTTCGCCGCCGCCGCGGGACATCGAGATCGTGTCGCCATGAAGGGCAGTACGGCCAAGAAGGGGCGCAACGCCCGCGAGCAGGTGCTGGGGTCGTTCAAGGTCCGCAGCTATGTGTTGTTAGCATTGTTGGGATGCACGGCCGTCGCGCTCGTCTCGCGCGCCGTTGAGTTGCAGCTCGTCGATTACGGCTTCCTGCAGAAGCAGGGGAATGCGCGTTTCTCGCGTGTTGCCGAGATCGCGGCCCATCGCGGCACCATTACCGATCGTTACGGCGAGCCGCTCGCGGTCAGCACACCGGTCGATTCCATCTGGGTGAACCCTAAAGAGCTGGCGCTTGCGACGGATCAGATTCCGCGTCTCGCGCGTGAGCTCAAGCAGGATCGGCAGGAGCTCACTCGTCGCATCACCAGCAATCTGGATCGCGAGTTTCTCTATATCGCGCGCCATCGGCAGCCGGCGGAAGCGCAGCGGGTCAAGGCGCTGGGAATTCCCGGCGTCTATGCGACTCGCGAGTACCGGCGTTACTACCCGTCTGGTGAAGTGGCCGGTCACATCCTCGGTTTCACGAACGTTGATGATGCCGGGCAGGAAGGGTTGGAACTGGCATTCGATCACTGGCTCGCGGGCGAGGATGGCTCCAAGCGCGTGATTCAGGATCGTTACGGCCGCATCGTGCAGAACGTGGACAGCATCCGGCCGGCGCGGCCGGGTCGCGATCTGGTGTTGTCCATTGATTTGCGTATTCAGTATCTCGCCTATCGGGAGCTGAAGGCCGCGATGCGCGAGCAGCGCGCGAAGGCCGGCTCCGTGGTGGTGCTGGATGTGATGACGGGTGAAGTGCTGGCGATGGTCAATCAGCCGGCTTACAACCCGAATGACCGCGAGCAGATCAATCCCAAGATGTATCGCAACCGCGCGGTGACGGACATCTTCGAGCCGGGCTCCTCGATCAAGCCGTTCGTGGTGGCTGCCGGTATCGCGTCGGGCAAGTACAACGACCACAGCATCATTGATACGAACCCCGGGTTCATCAAAGTCGGCATCAAGCCGATCGAGGATCATCACAATCTCGGCGCGGTGAATCTCGCGACGATTCTCGCGAAGAGCTCGAACGTCGGCATGTCGCGGCTCGCGTTGTCGCTCGAGCCGGAGCAGATGTATTCGACGCTCTCGCAGCTCGGGTTCGGGCAGGTGACGGCGAGCGGCTATCCGGGCGAGTCGGCGGGCGTGCTGAGTAATTATTCTCACTGGCGGCCGATCAGCATCGCGACGATGTCGTATGGCTATGGTTTGTCAGTGACGCCGCTGCAGCTCGTGCAGGCTTACGCCACTGTCGGTGCCTTGGGTGTGCGGCATGCGGTTTCGTTTCTGCGCGTGGAGCAGGAGCCGAATGGTGTGCGCGTGCTGGATACGGGCGCGAGCCGGCAGCTGATCGGCATGCTCGAGGCTGTCATTGGTGAGGAAGGCACGGGGCAGCGCGCTTCGATTCCGGGTTATCGCGTGGCTGGAAAAACCGGCACGGCGTGGACGGCGACCGCGGGCGGTTACGACACGAGTCGGCGGAAATCCACGTTCGGCGGCGTTGCGCCGGCGAGCAATCCGCGGCTGGCGGCGATTGTGATGATCGACGAGCCGGGTGGTGCGGCTTATTACGGCGGTGACGTCGCGGCGCCGGTGTTTTCTCAGGTGATCGGCGGCGCATTGCGTCTTCTCGCCGTCGCGCCAGATATGCCGGTGAAAAGCCCTGACGACACGGAGCGCACGCCCGTTCCTCCAGGCTCGCACAAGGTGGCCCTGCGATGAGCGGCATAACACAGTTCGCCTGTGCGGCCGCGCGGGCCTGCATTCGTGGCGGCCGTCGCAGCCGTGCGCTCGCGGGCCTCGTTCATGGAATGGAACTCCGATGAGCGGCGCTGCAGTCAACGTAACCAACACTCACGCGCCACGGCCGTTGTCACAAATTGTGGCCGGTGCTGGTGTGGCGGCGAGCGTTCCCGATGACGTGCTGGTGAGCGACATCACCCTGGATAGCCGCGCGGTTTCGCCGGGCGCGCTGTTTCTCGCATGCAAAGGCCTTACGCATCACGGTCTGGAGTTTGCTCAGCAAGCCGTGACTCGCGGTGCGCGCGCGGTGTTGTTCGAGCAGGTCGAGGACGCGCCTGTCGCCGCTCCCGAATTCGGTTCGGAAATCTTCGTTGCGGGCGTGCCCGAGTTGAGCAGGCACGTTGGCGCCATCGCGGATCGCTTCTTCGATTCGCCTTCGCAGTCGCTGACAGTTGTCGGCGTTACCGGCACCAACGGCAAGACCACGTCAGCGTATCTGTTGGCGCAGGCGCTGGAACTGTGCGGCCGTCCGTCTGGCTACATCGGCACGTTGGGACACGGCAAGCCGGGCGCGCTGATCCCATCCGAACATACGACGGCGGATGCAGTGAGCGTTCATCGCAGGCTCGCCAGGTTTCGCGATGAGGGTGCTGAGTGTGTCGCGATGGAAGTGTCATCGCATGCGCTCGATCAGGGACGCGTGAATGGCGTGCGCTTCAACACCGCCGTGTTCACCAACCTGACACGCGATCACCTCGACTATCACGGCACGATGGAAGCGTATGGCGCTGCCAAGGCGCGTTTGTTTCCGCCCACGGGCCTGGCGCTGCAGGTGATCAACGTCGATGACCCGTTCGGCGCCGAACTCGCGTTCCGGCGCTCGGTGGCGCGCCTCATCGTCACAGCGCGAACCGTGGAATCCGCCAGCCGGCTGGATGATCGCGATGTGTTTGTGCGCGCCTCGCGTTATGAAGCCACGCCTGCGGGCCTTGCCATCGACATCGAGTCGAGCTGGGGCAGTGCGCGGCTCAGCGTGCCGCTGATCGGCGAGTTCAACGTGGACAACGTGTTGGGCGTGCTGGCTGTGCTGGTGGGATGGAATATTCCGCTGGATCAGGCTGCGAAGGTGCTTGGCCAGTGCCGTGCGCCCAGCGGCCGCATGGAAATATTTGGTGGTCAGCAGGGGCGGCCGCTGGTGGTCGTTGATTACGCCCACACGCCGGATGCGCTGAGCAAAGCGCTGCACGCCGCGCGCAAACATACGCGCGGGAAGCTGAGCGTGGTGTTTGGCTGTGGCGGCGATCGGGATAAAGGCAAGCGGCCTTTGATGGGCCGCGTTGCAGTGGATCTCGCGGATGAAGTGATCATCACCGATGACAACCCGCGAACCGAAGACGCTGCGCAGATCGTGGCTGATATTCTTGTGGGCGCCACCTTGGGCGCCTCACTGCCTCAGGCTGGCAGCGCCGCCCCGCGAACCTCAGCAACGACCACGCAAGTTGACGCCAGCAGCAGCGCGCAGGGCCGAGCGGTACCACCGCAAGCTGAAGCCGCCAGCGACGCGCATGGTCGAGCAGCGCCAGTGCAAATTGAAGCCAGCGTCGGCGCGCAGGGCCGAGTAGCACCGACGCAGGTCGACGTGGCCGCCACCCCCGCGGGGCAAACCTCGCGCCTCCTCATCGAGCACGATCGCGCGCGGGCCATCGCGCTGGCGATCGAAAAATCCGCGGCCGATGACGTCGTGCTCGTGGCCGGCAAGGGCCACGAGGATTATCAGATCATCGGCACGACGCGCCGTCCCTTCAGCGACCAGGCCGTCGTGCGTCGCCAACTCGAAGGAGAGCGCGCATGAAGCGCACGCTCGCAGAATTTGCTCTCGCTAGCGGTGGCCGACTCTTCGGCCCCGATCGAGCGTACACAAGCGTTTCGAGCGACACACGCACGCTTCGCGGTGGCGAGCTGTTCGTCGCGCTGACCGGCCCGCGTTTCAACGCAAACGATTTCGTAAGCGCCGCGCAAGCCGCCGGCGCTGCGGGCGCACTGGTCGAATCTCAGCAAACGAACGCGTCGATCCCCCAGATCGTCGTGCCCGACGTGCTCGCAGCGCTCACAAAAGCAGCAAACGCCTGGCGCGAAAAGTTCAAGCGCCCTGTCGTCGGAGTAGCCGGCAGCAACGGCAAAACAACGGTCAAGGAAATGACCGCCGCCATTCTCTCGCAGGCCGGCTCGACGCTTGCGACCAAGGGCAATCTGAACAATCACATCGGCGTGCCGTTGACGCTGATGCGCCTCGAGCCGGACCAACAGTTCGCCGTCATCGAGATCGGTGCCAACAATCCCGGTGAAGTGGCGCATCTGGTGAAAGTGGCGCGGCCCACGATCGGCCTCATCACCAACGCGGGCGCCGAGCATCTCGAAGGCTTCGGCAGCCTCGAAGGCGTAGCAAAAGCCGAAGGCGAGATGGTTGCCGGCCTCGCTCCAGACGCCACGGCGGTCATCAATGCAGATGATGAGTTCGCGCCCCTCTGGCGCGGCATGACCCCTGCGCGCGTTTCCACCTTCGGAATCCAGCATCCCGCGGATTTCTCTGCCGCGGACCTGCGCACCGAAATCACATCGGACGGTTTCCTCACGCGCTTCACGTTGAAGTGTCCGCTAGGTGAGGCGCCGATCGAGATGCGACTCGCGGGCCGTCATAACGTTCTGAATTCATTAGCTGCCGCAGCCGCTGCCGCCGCGGCGGGCGTGTCGCTCGCCAACATCGTCGCCGGCCTCGCGACGATGCGCGCCGTGCAAGGCCGCCTGCAGTTCAAGATCGCGCGCTCCGGCGCATGGATCATCGACGATTCTTACAACGCCAATCCCAGCTCCGTGCGCGCGGGCATCGATGTGCTCGCCGACCTGCAAGGCAAACGATGGCTCGTCCTCGGAATGATGGGCGAGCTCGGGGACTTCGCCGAGAGCAGCCACACCGAAATGGGCGCCTACGCACGCCAGAAAGGCATCGAGCGCTTCTTCGGAATCGGCCAGCTCACCTCGCTCGCCGTCGAGAGTTTCGGCTCCGGCGCGCAGTGGTTCGCCGATGCCGACTCGCTGGCACAGGCGCTTCATAAGGAAGCTTCCGCAGACGTGCGGATGCTCATCAAAGGTTCGCGATCCAACCGGCTCGAGCGCATCGTCGACGCGCTCACCGGGGTCGCGGGCAGCAGCTCACACTAAGGGACAGGTCTGACGTGCTCTATTGGCTCACCCAACATCTGACGACCTGGCATACGGGATTCAACGTCTTCTCGTATCTGACTTTCCGCGCCATTCTGGCGACGGTGTCGGCGCTTGCGATTTCGCTGGTCATCGGGCCCGGCATGATCCGCCGCCTGTCGAGCTATCAGATCGGCCAGGTCGTGCGCGACGACGGTCCGAAGACGCACTTCAAGAAAGCCGGCACACCCACGATGGGTGGCGCGCTGATTCTGACAGCCGTGCTCGTCTCCACGGTGCTGTGGTCGGATCTGAGCAACCGCTTCGTGTGGACGGTGCTCGGCGTCACTTTCGCCTTCGGCCTCATCGGCTTCTATGACGACTACCTGAAGCTCGTCGTCGGCAACTCGCGAGGCCTCGTCGCGCGCTGGAAATATTTCTGGCAGTCGGTGGTCGGTCTCGGCACGGCCTTGACGTTGTATTACACAGCGCAGACGCCCGCCGAAACGACCCTGTTCCTGCCGCTCGTCAAGGACTTCGCGGTGCCGCTGAGCGCGTTCGGCTTCATCGCGCTCACTTATCTGATGATCGTCGGCATGAGCAACGCGGTGAATCTCACCGACGGACTCGACGGCCTTGCCATCATGCCCGCCGCGCTCGTAATGGCAGCGCTCGGCCTGTTTGCCTACACCAGCGGCAACTCGGTGTTTGCGCAGTACCTGCAGATTCCGCCCATTCCGCATGCGGGCGAGCTGATCATCTTCTGCGCATCACTCGCCGGGGCAGGGTTGGGATTCCTGTGGTTCAACTCGTATCCCGCTCAAGTATTCATGGGTGATGTCGGCGCGCTCGCGATCGGCGCGGCCATCGGCGTGGTGGCCGTGATCGTGCGTCAGGAAATCGTGGCGCTGGTGATGGGCGGTGTGTTCGTGCTCGAAACCGCGTCAGTCATGATCCAGGTGGCGTCTTTCAAACTCACCGGCAAGCGCGTGTTCCGCATGGCGCCGATTCATCATCACTTCGAGCTCAAGGGCTGGGCCGAGCCGAAGGTGATCGTGCGCTTCTGGATCATCTCGCTGATTCTCGTCCTCGCGGGCCTGGCGACACTGAAACTCAGATGAGCGACAGCAAGCACAAACCCTCTTCAGCGGTGATCGTCGGCCTGGGACGCACCGGGCTGTCATGCGCGCGCTATCTGCGCAAACACGGCTGGCAGATCGCCGTGACGGACACACGCGCGCATCCTCCTGAGGTCGAAGCGCTACGCCAGCTCGACGCGAGCATTCCCGTGCGGGTGGGCGGACTCGACACGAAACTTCTCGATGACGCGGTGTGCGTCGTGGCGTCGCCCGGCGTATCGCTCGCCGACCCTTTCTTCCTGGAAGCGAAGCATCGCGGCCTCGAGATCGTGGGCGATATCGAGCTGTTTTCGCGCGCGGTCGACGCGCCCGTGATCGGCATTACCGGCACCAACGGCAAGAGCACCGTGACGACGCTCGTAGGCCGCATGGCCGAGCGCGCGGGATCGAAAGTGCGTGTTGGCGGCAACCTCGGCGAGCCCGCGCTGGATCTGCTCGGCGAATCCGAAGCGGACGCGCGTACCGAGCTCTATGTGCTGGAGCTGTCGAGCTTTCAGCTCGAGGCGACTTCGTCGCTCGATCTCACATCCGCTGCCGTGCTGAATGTCAGCCCGGATCATCTGGATCGTTACGCGTCTGTCGAAGATTACGCCGCCGCGAAGGCGCGAATCTTCGCGCGCTGTGACACCGCCGTGATCAATCTCGACGATCCCCTCGTCGTCGCGATGACGAAGCCCAGCCAGCGCACGTTGAGCTTCTCGCTGCGGCCTTCGGCCGGTGCGGATTACACCGTCGCGGACCACAACGCGCCGACCATCATTGCGCCCGGATCTGATCAGCGCTCCGGATTCGACCGCCGCGCGGGTCACGATCGCCGCGCCGCGCGCGCCGCCTCCGAGAGCGTCACATCTGATAATTCGTCGTCGGCCGGTGTTACGAGCATCTCGAGCCGTCCTCGCAACACGACTCCACCTGGCAGCGCCGCTGCTGATCGCCTGTGGCTGGTTCGCAGGGGAGAGCTGCTTCTGCCCCTGGCCGCGATGAAGATTCAAGGCCTGCACAACGCCGCGAACGCGTTGGCCGCGCTGGCGCTCGGCGAAGCGGCTGGCCTGCCGCTACCCGTGATGCTGCAGGAACTGGTGAGCTTCACGGGCTTGCCGCATCGCTCGCAGTGGGTCGCCGAGATTCGTGGCGTCACGTACATCAACGATTCCAAGGGCACCAACGTTGGCGCCACCATCGCCGCTGTGGCCGGCATGATGGGTCCGCTCGTCGTCATTGCTGGCGGCGACGGCAAAAATCAGGACTTCAAGCCGCTGCGCGAAGCGTTCCGCGGCAAGGTGCGTCACGTCGTGCTGATCGGCCGGGACGCGGCAGCGATCGCTGAGGCGATCAGCGGCGTGTGTCCGTTCGAACATTGCGAGTCGCTCGAAGACGCCGTGCGCACCGCTGCTCGCGTCGCCAAGAAAGGCGACACGGTGCTGTTGTCTCCCGCGTGTGCGAGCCTCGACATGTTCCGGGATTACACGCATCGCGGAGCCGTCTTCACGCAGGCCGTCAAGGAGCTCGTCGGATGAGCACCACGGCCAGCAACGCAATGACCTACGCGCGCACCGGCAAGGCCGGCGGCGGGCTGCACATCGACTTTGTAACTGTCGCGCTCGTTGCGGGCATCGTGCTGCTCGGGCTCGTGATGGTGACGTCCGCGTCGATCTCGATCGCGAGCAAGGAAAGCGGCAATCCGTTCCTGTATTTAGAGCGGCAGCTCGTTCTCACGCTGCTCGGTGGCGTGTGCGCGGCGCTCGTCTTCTGCGTGCGGACCGATATTCTCGACCGCTTCTCGATGCCGCTGCTGATCGCAGCGGTCGTGTTGCTATTTATCGTGCTCGTTCCAGGCCTGGGCCACGTCGTGAACGGCAGCCGTCGCTGGCTGCGCATCGCGGGCTTCAACTTCCAGGTGTCCGAGCTGACACGCGTGTTGGTGTTGATCTATCTCGCGAGTTATGCGGTCCGGAAGGAAGAAGAGCTGCGCGCCACGTTCGTTGGGCTCGCCAAGCCACTGGGCCTCCTCGTCTGCATAGGCGGCCTGCTGCTCGCCGAGCCGGATTTCGGCGCGGCCACCGTGTTGTTTACGACAGGCTTCGGCATTCTGTTTCTCGCGGGCGCGCGACTTCGCTATGTGCTCGGGCTCGCGGCAGTCGCGGCGGGCGGCTTTGCGATGCTCGCTGTCACATCGAGCTACCGCATGCGTCGTCTGACGGCGTTCCTCGATCCCTGGGCGGATCCTTACAACAGCGGCTTTCAGCTGACGCAATCGCTCATCGCCATCGGTCGCGGCCAGTGGTTTGGCGTGGGACTCGGCGAGAGCGTGCAGAAGCTCTTCTATCTCCCCGAAGCGCACACCGATTTTCTCTTCGCCGTGCTGGCCGAGGAGCTGGGTCTTGCCGGCGTGGTGCTGACCCTTGCGCTGTTCATCGCACTCACGTGGCGCAGCTTCTATATCGCGCGGCTCGCGTCAGCCGAGGGACTCAAGTTCCAGTCTTATCTCGCGGCGGCGTTCGGCTTGTGGCTGGGCGTGCAGGCGTTCATCAACATCGGCGTCAACATGGGTGTGCTGCCAACGAAAGGCCTCACGCTGCCGCTGATGAGTTACGGCCGCTCGAGCCTCATCGTGACGCTCGCCTGGGTCGGCCTGTTGTTGCGGGTGTATCACGAGACCCTGCAGGAAAGCCGCGGCTCAGCGACGACACGTCGGCGCTCGTCGCCGGGCAAAAACTCAGGTGGCTCATCGTCTGTCGTGGCACCGGAAATGACTGCCGCGGAACTGGCAAAAGCCGGCAAGGCATTAGAGGAGGCGTCGGCATGACGGCTCCCTGCGTCGTCATCATGGCAGGCGGTACTGGCGGACACGTGTTCCCGGCCCTCGCGCTCGCGCGTTTGTTGCGTGCGAAGTCTTTCAAAGTGGTGTGGCTCGGTACACGCCGCGGACTCGAAGCGCGCGTCGTTCCCGCGGAGAAGTTTCCGATTGAGTACATCTCGATCGGCGGTTTGCGAGGCAAAGGAGTGGCGACGCTGCTCGCCGCGCCGTTCCGCCTCATCGTCGCGCTGTCTGAAGCGTTGAGTGTGATGAGGCGCCACAAGCCCCTCATCGTGGTAGGCCTCGGCGGCTTCGTCACGGGCCCCGGCGGCGTCGCCGCCTGGTTGAGCGGCAAGCCGCTCATGATCCACGAGCAGAACGCCATCGCCGGCTTTACCAACAAATGTCTGGCGCGCATCGCGCGGCAGGTGCTGGAAGCGTTTCCGAACAGCTTTCCCTCGCCGATCAAGGCGCGCGCCATCGGCAATCCGGTGCGTCAGGATATTCTCAAGGTTCCACCGCCCGTCGAGCGCTTCGGGGGGCGTGCGGGTGCGCTGCGCATTCTGATTATTGGCGGCAGCCAGGGCGCGACGAAGCTCAACGCCGTCGTCCCGTTTGCGCTCGCGCGCCTCGGAGCCACAACGCCCGTGGAAATTCTCCATCAGGCCGGCGAGCGCTGGATCGAGGGCGCACGCGAGAGTTACGCCAAAGCGAATGTTCGCGCTGACGTGCGCCCGTTCATCGAAGACATGGCGGAAGCCTATGGCTGGGCGGACCTCGTCATCTGCCGCTCCGGCGCGCTGACTGTTTCAGAGCTCGCCGCCGTAGGTGTTGGCGCGGTGCTCGTGCCTTTCCCCGCCGCGACGGATGATCACCAGACTCATAACGCGCAGTACCTCGTTGATGAGGATGCGGCCGTGCTCATCCCCGATCGCGAGCTCACTGCGGATCGACTCACCGCCGAGTTGCAGAAACTCTGTGCCGGTCGCGGCAAGCTGTTCGCAATGGCGGAACGCGCGCGTCTGCTCGCGAAGCCTCATGCGGCCGACGATCTCATGGAAGCGTGCCTCGCTTACACAGGGAGGCCCGCATGATGGCTGATCGCAAGGACCGCATGCGGCGGGTCAACACCATCCACTTCGTCGGCATCGGCGGCAGCGGCATGGGTGGCATTGCTGAAGTGTTGCTCAACATGGGTTACACCGTGCACGGCTCGGATCTGAAGCCGAACGGTGTGACCGAGCGCCTGCAGAAGCTCGGCGCGCTCATCTCGTTTGGTCACAAGCGCGAGAATGTTCAGGGCGCGGACGTGTTGGTGGTATCCAGCGCTGTCTCGCAGGAGAACCCGGAAGTCGTTGCCGCCATTGAGCAGCGTGTTCCGGTGGTGCCACGGGCGGAAATGCTCGGCGAGCTGATGCGCTTCCGCTATTCCATCGCGGTGGCCGGCACGCACGGCAAGACCACCACGACGAGTCTCGTCGCGAGCATTCTGGCCGAAGCGGGAGAAGATCCCACATTCGTCATTGGTGGTCGCCTCAAGAGCGCGGACAGCAATGCGCGTCTCGGCGCCGGCCGTTATCTCGTGGCGGAAGCGGATGAGAGCGATGCGTCCTTCACGCATCTGCAGCCGTTCATCGCGATCGTCACCAACATCGACAACGATCATCTCGGCACGCACGACGGCGACTTCGAGCGGCTGAAGCAGAGCTTCATCAACTTCCTGCACAACCTGCCTTTCTATGGACTCGCGGTGTTGTGCGCGGATGACGATCACACGCGAGGCATCGTGCCGCGGGTGGGTCGTCCTGTTGTGACGTATGGAATATCAGCGCAGGCCGACGTGCGCGCCGTGAACATCCAGCGCAACGGCCTGCAGACCCAATTCGATGTGATCCGCCCGGGCCACCCCGAGTTGCTCAGCGTGACGGTGAATCTGCCCGGCACACATAACGTATTGAATTCACTCGCCGCGATTGCGGTAGTGAGTGAAGTTGGTGTGGCCGACGCTGCGATTCAGAAAGCGCTGGCCAGCTTTCAGGGCATTGATCGCCGTCTCCAGCACATCGCGGACGTGGAGACCAACGTGGGCCGCGTGACGATCGTGGACGACTACGGTCATCACCCCACGGAAGTCGCAGCCACGCTCGAAGCCTTGCGTCAGGGCTATCCCGGACGCCGGCTGGTGCTGGCTTTCCAGCCGCATCGCTTTACGCGCACACGAGATCTGATCGACGACTTCGGCAAGGTGCTCTCGAGCGCCGATGCTCTGTTGGTGACAGAGGTTTACGCCGCGGGTGAAGCGCCCATCGCTGGCGCGGATGGCCGTGCAATCTGCCGTGTGGTCAGAAGCCGCGGACATCTCGAGCCCGTGTTCGTCGAGAAGGTCGAAGAGCTGGCCGACGCGCTCCGCGACGTGATGCGCGATGGCGACCTGATCGTCACGATGGGCGCCGGGCACATCAACGCCGTCTCTCACGGCCTGCCTGCGCAGCTCGCCGGCGCTCGCAAGGAGTCGGCATGACCGCCGTCGTTCCCGAAGCCTTCCGCACACGCGTGAAGCTCAACGAGCCGATGAGCCGTCATACGTCGTGGCACGTAGGTGGCCCGGCCGAAATCTTCTTCAATCCGCGCAATCGGGAAGAGCTGTCGGAGTTCGTGCGCTCGCTCGAAACCAACACGCCGATCACATGGATCGGCCTCGGCAGCAATCTGCTGGTTCGCGACGGCGGCATCAGAGGCGCGGTGATCTCCATGCATGGCACGTTCGATCGTCTCGAGCGGGTCAGCGAAAGTGAGGTGTACAGCGAGGCGGGCGTGGCCTGCGCGCGCGTTGCCAGGCAGTGCGTGAAGTGGGGGCTCGGTCCTGCTGAATTCTTTGCTGGTATTCCCGGCACTCTCGGCGGCGCCTTAGCCATGAATGCTGGCGCGTTCGGTGGCGAGACGTGGCAGCACGTGAGCGAAGTCGAGACGATCGATCGGCAGGGCGTCGCGCGTACGCGGCCGCGCACCGATTACGAAGTGAGCTATCGCCACGTGAAGCCGGCGTCGGCCCTCGAAGAGTGGTTCCTCGCGGCGAAACTGACTTTCGAACAGCGGCCTGGCGCGAACGACGCCGCCGTGAAAGCCCTGCTGGAAAAACGCAAGGCGACGCAGCCCATCGGCGAATGGAGTTGCGGTTCCGTGTTTACGAATCCTCCGGGCGATCACGCCGCGCGCCTGGTCGAGGCGGCTGGCCTCAAGGGATTCCGCATCGGCGACGCTTCGGTGTCGCAGAAGCATTCCAACTTCATCATCAACCATGGCAATGCCACGGCTGCTGATCTCGAGCAACTGATCCAACACGTGCAGGACACTGTGGAGCGCGTGCATGGCGTGCGGCTGCGACCGGAAGTCCGCATCATCGGGGAGCGCAACTGATGCGTCTCAAATATGATTCCAAAGCCCTGCGCCGCGCGCAGGATGTCACCGAGTTCGGTCGCGTCGCCGTCATGTTTGGTGGTGATTCCACCGAGCGTGAAATCTCGCTGCTGTCGGGCAACGCCGTGTTGGCTGCGCTCGAGCGGCGCAACGTCGATGCGCATGCATTCGATCCGCGCGACAAGCCGCTGGCCGCGCTGCTGGATGAGAAGTTTGATCGCGTGTGGATCGCGCTTCACGGCCCCGGCGGCGAAGACGGCACTCTGCAGGGCGCGTTGGACTATCTCGGCGTGCCATACACCGGCAGTGGCGTGATGGGCTCCGCCATCGGCATGGACAAGTTGCGCACGAAGCGCCTCGCGCAGGCGATTGGTGTCGCGACTGCAGATTCCATGGTGCTCACCGGCCCGCAGGATCTCGATCAGGCGCTCGAGCGTCTGAAGCTGCCGCTGATCGTGAAGCCGGCAACGCAGGGCTCGAGTGTTGGCATGAGCAAGGTCGAGCGCGCTGAAGATTTTCTTGCAGCTTATGAAGCCGCCGCCGCCGTGGATGACGTGGTGTTTGCTGAGCAGTGGATCACCGGCGGCGAATACACCGTGCCCATTCTTCAGGGCAGGGCGCTGCCGTCGATCCGCATCGAGACGCCGAAGAAGTTCTATGACTACGAAGCCAAGTACTTCCGCGACGATACGAAGTATCACTGCCCGTCGGGTCTGTCCGCGCCCGCGGAACAACATCTTGCAAACCTTGCGCTCGCTGCGTTCGACGCGGCTGGAGCGGAAGGCTGGGGACGCGCGGATTTCATGGCAGACGCCACGGGCCGGCCGCTGCTGCTCGAAATCAACACCGTGCCCGGCATGACCGACCACAGCCTCGTGCCGATGGCGGCGCGCGCGGTCGGCATCGATTTCGAGGAGCTGTGCTGGCGCGTCCTCGAAACCAGTTTCACCCGGCAGAAGGCATGAAGCGAACGCCATGTGGGGTAGACCGAAAAATCGACGCAGGCTCAACCAGGCAAAACCCTCCCGGTGGCAACTGCCGTCGATCAACTGGCGGCGCTGGGCCGTGTCGGCCGCGAGCCTTGCGGGCATCGGGCTCGTCGTGGGCGGCATTGTCTGGACGCTCGATCAGCCCATCGAAAGCGTGTCGATTTCGGGCCGTTTCCAGCGCGTTTCGCCGGTCGAGGTGGAGCGTGCTGTCAAAGAGCGGATTCAGGGTACTGGTCTCGTGAGCGCGAATCTCGAAGCAGTACAGAGCGCGGTGGGCACCCTGCCGTGGGTCGACTCCGTGAGTGTCTCGCGCGGCTGGCCGCGGCGTCTGCAGGTGTTTGTTGTTGAGCAAGTGGCCGCTGCCCGCTGGGGTGAGAGCGGTCTGCTCAACACGCGCGGCGAATTGTTTGTCAGCGAAGCCCGGCACATTCCGCCGGAGCTCGCGCGTCTGTCAGGTCCCAAGGGAACTGAAAGTCTGGTCGCGAAGCGTTACCTCGCGGCCCAGGGCCGGCTCGTGGAAGCCGGCATGCGTTTGACGGCGCTGCGTCTCGATGAGCGCGGCGCGTGGGAACTGGATCTCGCGAATGGCGTGACCGTCCGTCTCGGACGCCGCCAGATCGACGAGCGCTTCGACAAGTTCATGAGTACGGCGGTGAAGTTGGTGAGTCAGCGCGGCGACGATATTTCCTATGTCGACATGCGTTATGCGAACGGGTTTGCGATCGGCTGGCGGGGCGCGGGCCCGCGTCGTCCGGAGGACGGAGGACGTGATGCCTAAGCGATCAGATCGCAGTCTCATCGTCGGGCTCGATATTGGTACGTCCAAGGTCGTCACGCTCGTCGGCGAAATCGGAGCGGACGGCTCCATCGAAGTGCTGGGCATCGGCTCGCAGCCGTCGCGTGGCCTGAAGAAAGGGGTTGTCGTCAACATCGAGTCGACGGTGCAGTCGATTCAGCGCGCGGTGGAAGAAGCTGAGTTGATGGCCGGTTGTGAGATTCACTCCGTCTACGCGGGCATCGCGGGCAGTCACGTGCGCAGTCTGAATTCGCATGGCGTCGTCGCCATCCGTGATAAGGAAGTGACGCACGGAGACGTGGAGCATGTGATCGATGCGGCAAAGGCGGTCGCGATCCCTGCGGATCAGAAGATTCTCCACGTGCTGCCGCAGGAGTTCATCGTCGATGGGCAGGAGGGCATTCGCGATCCCATCGGCATGTCAGGCGTGCGCCTCGAAGCGAAAGTTCACATCGTGACGGGCGCGGAAAGCGCAGCTCAGAACATCGAGAAGTGCATCCAGCGTTGCGGGCTCGAAGTCGACGACGTCGTGCTCGAGCAGCTCGCTTCGAGCTTCGCCGTGCTGACGGAAGATGAGAAAGAGTTGGGCGTGTGCCTCGTCGACATCGGCGGCGGCACGACGGATCTCGCCGTGTTTGCGGGTGGCGCCATTCGTCACACCGCTGTGATTCCGATCGCGGGCGATCAGGTCACCAACGACATCGCGGTGTCCATGCGCACGCCGACCCAGTATGCGGAAGACATCAAGATTCGCTATGCGTGCGCGCTGTCGCAGCTCGCGAATCCTGATGAAAGCATCGAGGTGCCCAGTGTTGGTGATCGCCCTGCGCGGCGGCTTGCGCGGCAGACACTTGCCGAGATCGTCGAGCCTCGCTACGAGGAGCTGTTTGGACTCGTCCATCAGGAGCTGCGGCGCAGCGGCTTCGAGGAAGTGATCGCGGCCGGCATCGTGTTGACGGGCGGCAGCGCCAAGATGGAAGGGGCCATCGAGCTTGCGGAAGAAGTATTCCATCTGCCCGTACGTCTCGGCCTGCCGCAGCAGGTGCAGGGATTATCAGATGTAGTCCGCAACCCTATTTATTCGACCGGCGTGGGCTTGCTGCTCTACGCACGGGACAACGCTTTGCCCGCACGGCGCGGGCGCTCCCTGGGTGGGAACGCGAAGACGGTCATCGACCGCATGCGCTCCTGGTTTCAGGGGAATTTTTAAGCTGACAGACGAGAGTCGACACAGACGCGGAGGAGCGAACGATGTTTGAATTGATGGATGCTTATAGCCAAAGCGCGGTGATTAAAGTCATCGGCGTTGGCGGTGGTGGCGGCAATGCCGTCGCCCACATGGTGACCAGCGGAATCGACGGGGTCGAATTCATGTGCATCAACACTGATGCGCAGGCCCTGAAACACTCCAAGGTCAAGACCGCACTACAAATCGGAACCAACATGACCAAGGGTCTCGGCGCAGGCGCCGACCCTGAAGTCGGCCGCCAGGCCGCGATGGAAGATCGCGACCGCATCGTCGAGCTGGTGGAAGGCTGCGACATGTTGTTCATCACCGCCGGCATGGGCGGTGGCACAGGCACCGGCGCGGCGCCTGTGGTGGCGCAAATCGCGAAAGAGCTCGGCATCCTGACAGTGGCTGTCGTGACGAAGCCGTTCGAGATGGAGGGCGGCAAGCGGTCGCTCGTTGCGGAGCACGGCATTGCCGAGCTCGGCAAGTATTGCGATTCGCTGATCACCATTCCCAACCAGAAGTTGCTGACGGTGTTAGGACCGACGACGACGTTGCTGGATGCGTTCAAGTCTGCCAACGCGGTGTTGCAGGGCGCGGTTCAGGGTATTGCGGAGCTGATTACCCGTCCCGGCCTGATCAACGTCGACTTTGCCGACGTGCGCACGGTGATGGCTGAGACTGGCATGGCGATGATGGGCTCGGGTTGCGCGAGCGGCGAAGGCCGCGCGCGTGAAGCGGCGGAGGCTGCGGTGTCGTCACCATTGCTCGAGGACATCAATCTTGCGGGCGCGCACGGCATTCTGGTGAACGTCACGGCGGGTATGGACCTGTCGATCGGCGAGTTCCAGGAAGTCGGCAACATCGTGAAGCAGTTTGCTTCCGAGGATGCGACTGTCGTCGTGGGTACCGTCATCGATCCGGAGTTGTCGAATCAGGTGCGTGTGACGGTTGTGGCGACTGGCCTGGGTCGTCCGGCTATTCCTACGCGTCAGGTTCATCCGCGCGAAATGCCTGCTCGCGAGGCAGCGCCGGCCATGCGTGAGCCGCCAATGCGGGTGGTGCGTCGTTCAGCGCCGTTGTCGAGCAACGACTACGCGGCTCTGGACAAGCCCACGGTTCAGCGCCAGCGCGCAGTTGGCGATGGCCTGCGCCCGGACCACAGCTCGGAGGAAATGCTGGATATTCCGGCCTTTTTGCGCCGACAGGCGGACTGAGGGTCGGCTGTGATACGGTAGCGCCCCTTTTGCTGCCGGTGCGGTGAGTTCCTACTGTGGGGAACCTTCGCTCCGCTTGCGCCGTCTTGCCTGAGGCGGCGCTACCTTCCTGTGCTTTTTCTATGGTCGGACAAAGGACACTCAAAAACTCGATTCGCGCGACTGGGGTGGGACTGCACTCCGGCAAGAAAGTCCTCATGACTTTGAAGCCGGCGCCGCCCGATACCGGGATCGTGTTTCGACGGACTGATTTGCCGCCTCCCGCGGAGGTACGCGCTCGGGCGGATAACGTCGGCGACACCATGCTGGGGACCTCACTCGTCAATGGCGAAGTGAAGGTTTCTACTATTGAGCATTTGTTGTCGGCATTTGCCGGGCTCGGCATCGACAACGCTGTTGTCGAGCTCAGCGCGCCTGAAGTGCCGATCATGGATGGCAGCGCGGGGACATTTGTGTTCTTGCTGCAATCCGCGGGGATTGAAGAGCAGAGCGTGCTCAAACAGTTCATTCGCGTGAAGAAACGCGTGCGCGTGGAAGATGGGGATAAATGGGCTGAATTTCAGCCGTTTGATGGCTTCAAAGTTAACTTTGAAATCGAATTCAATCATCCGATCTTCAAGCGCAGTTCGAGCAAGGCTTCGATGGATTTTTCGACGACTTCTTATCTGAGGGAAGTCAGTCGGGCCCGTACGTTCGGGTTCATGCGGGATCTGGAGAAAATGCGGGCCCATAACCTCGCATTGGGCGGCAACCTCGATAACGCCATCGTGCTGGATGATTTTCGGATTCTCAACGAAGACGGCCTCAGATACGAAGACGAATTCGTCAAACACAAGATCCTGGATGCGATCGGGGATCTTTATCTGATGGGGCATAGCCTCATCGGCGAGTACAGTGCTCATAAATCCGGGCACGGACTCAATAATAAACTGGCGCGAGCTTTGTTAGATGATGCGAGTGCGTGGGAGCTCGTGTCGTTTGCCACCAATGCCGAAGCACCTATTCAGTACGTGCAGCCTCAGGCGCTATCTTCCGCGGCGTTCTGATTTTTTGCGGGCCAATGATCGCCTGCGCACCATGCCGGCTCGCCAGATTAAAATTTAGATAAGAAGCAGATCGGAGAATCGGCGAGGTGACATAGCGCAGCCACTCGTCGCGTCGCGACTACGGTCGGCATGCCGTCACTCATTCGCGACGAGGGAGCACCCGGACTTCGAATTTCGTGATTTCAGGGAAATCTTCGCGAAACCGCGACTCGATTTCGGCGATCACATACTTAATTCGCGTGCACCACACCGCAGATTCAGAAAAAATTACGAGAGTCGCTTCACGTTCCACTACCCCGGATATTCGGGAGAGCAAATCTTTCGGTAAATATAGGGTCAATCGCTCGCGCCAGTCCTTGTGACGGGTGACCTGCTGCTTCACTCGAGCCAGGTTTGGCAGCGCCTTCGCCAGCAAATCTTTGACGGAATCGGGGGTCCTGGGGGTCTTTGTCGCGTCCCGGCGAGCAAATCGCGAACCACGGCGCTTGTTTAGATCGGTCATATTGGGCATATTCCAACGCGCTGATTCCCGGCAAACCCGTCGAAAGACGGGGACGCAAAGCCACCGGTCTAACGCGAGGAGCTATGACAGCGGGGTTGCCAGCAAGGCGCAAGTCTTTTGAAAGGGTTCAGGTCTGCTGTCCGCAGACAACTCAGCATACGGGTACTGAACTCAGAACAGGGCGGTTAACGCCCGTGCCGCGATCATCCGTGTGGCCGTCGCCTGCCGGTGATTTCCTTTTAAGCACGCTGTCGGAGCGTACGGCATGAATGTGATTCTGTTTTCGAAGCGCGAAGGTCGTTCACGACACTTCAATCTCGCTCACCCACTCACGCTCGGAGTGGTCGCCACACTGGCGCTCGGCATTCTCGGCACTGCATTCGCCCTCGGCATGCAACTCGGCCAACGCAGCAGCCGCGCCATGAACCACGGCGACTCGGCCCGCTGGACCGCCGTGCTCAGCGAGCAGAAAGGCCAGATCGACAAACTCCGCAGTGAATTGCAGGAACGCGTCGACGCCATGGCGATGCGACTCGGCCAGGCCAACGCCCGCATCATCCGCCTCGATGCGCTGGGCAAACGCCTTACCGAAATGGCCGATATCGATCACCGCGAATTCAACTTCGACGACGAACCCCCCACCGGCGGACCCGAAACCGACGGCGTCGGCGCCCAGATTCCCGACCTCACCAACATGCTCCAGGACCTCGAACGCAAGGTCGACCTGCGCGACGCGCAACTGGCAGCTCTCGAAAACGTCATCCTCTCGCGCGAGCTCACCGACCGCATTCACCCGGAAGGCCGGCCCGTCGGCAAGGGCTTCATCTCGTCCTACTTCGGCGATCGGCAGGATCCGTTTACGGGTCATCAGGCTTTCCATAAAGGCGTGGATTTCGCCGGACGCACGGGCGATCAGGTGGTTGCTGTCGCGGCGGGCGTCGTCACGTGGGCGGGCAACCGAACCGGCTATGGATCGCTCGTCGAGGTGAACCATGGCAACGGCTATGTCACGCGCTATGGCCACAACCAGCGGAATCTCGTCGCCGTCGGGCAAACGGTCACGCGCGGCGAGCCCGTCGCCTTGATGGGCTCGACAGGCCGTTCCACGGGGCCTCACGTCCACTTCGAAGTTCTGCGTAACGGCCGCCAGGTCAATCCGCTGTCGTTCGTAGGTCGTTGATTCCCACCTGCGGCGCGGACCGCCTCCGCGCCGGCTGATTACAATTTGCGTGAGAACGCCGCGCCGCTCGTCCGCTTTGGCGCCCACCGCACCTGACCGCTTACTGCGCTAACTGGCCACCGCGCCCGCTGCAAGGCGTTCACGCGATAGCCACTCCTTCGGTAGCGGGGGTGGCGCTGGCACAACAGCGGTAAGAAGACTCCGTCACTGCGCTGTCACACCCGCCATTGCAATTCCACAGCTCCGACGCCAATACCAGCGCCACGTCCGCGCATCGCGAACGAATTGGGCGGGGTTGCGTCTATAGGCTACAATCCGCCGCTTTCAAAAACCTCGGCCGTCCCCTAAGCGCTTGCCGGGGCTAAACTTTTTACGGGACTCTTCGTGTTGCAACTTCTCACGCGCCTTTTCGGCAGCCGTAACGAACGGATGCTCAGAACCCATGGACGCCAGGTTCGCGAGGCCACCGCGCTCGAACCCCAGCTCCAGGCCCTTAGTGACGAAGCGCTGCGCGCCAAAACTGAGGAATTCCGCCAACGCCTGAAGCAGGGCCAGACCTTGGACGACCTGCTGCCCGAAGCCTTCGCCGTCGTACGCGAAGCCTCCCGCCGCACACTGGGCATGCGCCACTTCGACGTGCAGTTCGTCGGCGGCATCACCCTGCACTCCGGCCGCATCGCTGAAATGCGCACCGGCGAAGGCAAAACGTTGATGGCAACGCTGCCTGCGTACCTCAACGCGCTGCCCGCAGACGGCGTACACATCGTCACCGTCAACGAATACCTCGCGCAGCGCGACTCCGACTGGATGCGTCCCGTTTATGAGTTCCTCGGCCTCACGGTCGGTGTCATCAAGAACTCACAGACCACCGCCGAGAAGCGCGCCGCCTACGGCTGCGATATAACCTACGGCACCAACAACGAATTCGGCTTCGACTACCTGCGCGACAACCTCGCGTTCCGTCTCGAAGACAAAGTGCAGCGCGGCCTCGCCTTCGCGGTCGTCGACGAAGTGGACTCCATCCTCATCGACGAAGCCCGCACCCCGCTGATCATTTCCGGTCCCGCTGAAGAGAGCACCGAGCTCTATCTGCGTATCAACCAGCTCGTGCCGCGCCTCATACGCGTGAAGGAAGAAAACGGCCCGGGCGACTTCTCCGTCGAGGAGAAGACCAAACAGGTTCACATCACCGAAGAAGGCCACGAGCACGTCGAGCAGTTGATGGCCGAAGGCGGCCTGCTGCGTGAAGGCGAGAGTCTCTATGACGCCGCCAACATCCGGCTGATGCATCACCTCAACGCCGCACTGCGCGCGCACGCCATCTACAAGCGCGATGTGGAATACATCGTGCGCAACGGCGAAGTGATCATCGTCGACGAGTTCACGGGCCGCACCATGCCCGGCCGCCGCTGGTCTGATGGCCTGCACCAGGCTGTCGAAGCGAAGGAAGGCGTGCGGGTGCGCGAGGAGAACCAGACGGTCGCCTCGATCACCTTCCAGAACTTCTTCAGACTTTATAAGAAACTTTCCGGCATGACCGGCACCGCCGATACCGAGGCGCCGGAGTTCATGCAGATCTACGGCCTCGAGGTCGTGGTCATCCCGACGCACCGCCCGATGATCCGCAAGGACGCGTCCGACTTCGTCTATCTGACGCAGACCGACAAGTTCAAGGCGATCATCGAAGACATTCAGGATTGCGTGAAACGCGAGCAGCCCGTGCTCGTCGGCACCACGTCCATTGAAATGTCCGAGCTGCTCGCGAACCTGCTGGCGAAAGACGGCATCGATCACGAAGTGCTGAACGCCAAGCAGCACGAGCGCGAAGCGCACATCGTCGCGCAGGCCGGGCGCCCCGGCGCGGTCACCATTGCCACCAACATGGCCGGTCGCGGTACCGACATCGTGCTGGGCGGCAACTTCGAAGCCGAACTCGCCTCCCTGGGTGAAGTGGACCAGGCCACGCGCGAGGAAGCGAAGATCGCGTGGAAAGCGCGTCACGAGAAAGTTGTGAGTGCGGGCGGCCTGCACATCATCGGCACGGAACGTCACGAGTCCCGCCGTATCGACAATCAGCTGCGCGGCCGTTCGGGACGCCAGGGCGATCCGGGCTCGAGCCGCTTCTATCTGTCGATGGAAGATAACCTCATGCGCATCTTCGGCGACCCGGTGCGCACGAAGCGCCTGCTGCAGATGGCCGGCATGAAGGAAGGCGAGGTCATCGAGAGCGGAATGCTCACGCGCCAGATCGAGAAGGCGCAGCGCAAGGTCGAATCCCACAACTTCGACATCCGCAAACAGCTGCTGCTGTTCGATGACGTCGCCAACGATCAGCGCAAAGTCGTTTATCAGCAGCGCACCGAGATCATGGGCACGGAAGATCTTTCCGCCGCCATCATCGGCATTCTCGAGGAAGCCGTCGCCACGCTGCTCGATCAGTACCTCGCGAAGAACATCGCGCAGGACGAGTGGAATCTGCAGGGCCTCGCTGATGCGGTGCTCAAGGATTTCAACACGCACGTGGATGTCAAAGCGTGGCAGGAAGCCAATGCCGAGCTCGGCGAGCCCGAGTTGCGCGAGCGGCTGATCAAAGCCGTGCGCGATGCTTACGAAGCGAAGGTCACGCGCATCGGCGCGCAGATCATGCGTCACGTCGAGAAGGACGTGATGCTCCGCATGCTGGATCAGCACTGGCGCGATCATCTCGCCGCGATGGATTACCTGCGTCAGGGCATCCACCTCCGCGGCTACGCGCAGAAGGACTATCGCTTCGAATACAAGCGCGAGGCCTTCGAGCTGTTTGCCGCCATGCTGGAGCGCGTGAAGTTCGACACGGTGTCGATGCTCACGAAGATTGAAGTCCGCGCGCAGGAAGAGATCGATCGCGAGGAAGAAGAGCGCCGTCGTCGCCTCATGCAGGCGCTGCAGGCTCAACACGCCGAAGCGCAGTCCGCTCTCGAAGCGGAGAGCCTGCCTGAGCCGGAGACCGCATCTCAGAGTCTGTTCGCGCCAAATGGCGGTGGGGTCATGACCCCGACGCGCGCGCCGTCTTCAGCCCCCGTCGATGCCCAGGGCACGTTCGTCCGCGGCGAGCGCAAAGTGGGCCGCAACGAGTTGTGTCCGTGTGGCTCGGGCAAGAAGTTCAAGCATTGCCACGGCATGCTCTCCAGCGTCGAGTGATTGACCGCGGTCAATGACAAGCGGGTGATTCGCGTCGTCGCCGCCGCGTTGTATGACGCGGCTGGACGAGTGCTCATCGCCGAGCGTCCCGCCGGCAAACACATGGCGGGACGCTGGGAATTTCCCGGCGGCAAAGTCGATACCGGCGAAACGGACGAGCAGGCGCTGACTCGCGAGTTGCACGAAGAGCTCGGGATCGAGACACGCGCCTCCCGCCCCATCATGGTGCTCACTCACGACTACGGCGATCGGGTCGTGGAGCTGTCGATGTGGGTCGTCACCGACTATGCGGGCGAACCGCGCAGCCTCGATGGCCAGCAATTGAAGTGGGTCTCTCCGCCCGCGCTCCTCGACGAAGACATTCTCGAAGCCGACCGGCCGTTCATCGAAGCTCTGCAGACTCTCTAGGCGCTTCCCGCCACCCCGTCGCCGGGATGTGCTGTGTACAATGCGACATCCCTTTACGACCTCGGAAGCACTCCCATGGCAGCCCCGACCGATCTTCCCGATATCAGTCTCGACGCGACCACGCTCTATCGCGAAGAAACATTCACGGACCGGCGCGCCGGCACGATCCGGCGTCTCACTCCCGTCACCGCCAGCGGTGAGCCGGATACGTCGCGGCACATGTTGTTTTCAGGTCAGACGCAGTTGCTGACACCCGCCGGGGTGTTGCCGCTCGTGTTCGAGATCGAGGCGGACACGCTGGAAGAAGCTCTGCAGAAATTCCCCGACGGCGTGAAAGGTGCGCTGGAACAGGCGATCGAGGAAGCGCGCGAGATGCGCCGCGAGTCGGCGTCCCGTATCGTCGTGCCGGACGCCGGTGGTGGCTCCCTCGGACCGGCGCCCGGAGCGGGCGGCGGCCGTATCAAGTTCTAAGGTAATCCGCTCACCTGGCGTTTTCCGTGGCCGCCAGGTGAGCGTCGAAGAAGCGCTCCATCGTGCGGTAGAAATGCAGCCCGCTGACCGCCTGGCGCGTCAGGCCGTGTTTTCCGCCGGGGTAGGGCATGACGTCGAAGGGCATGCCCAGGTCCTGCAGCTTCTTGAACAACGCGGTGCTGTGAGTGAAGAGCACATTGTCGTCTGCCATGCCGTGCGCAATGAGCAGGTCGCCGCGAAGCCCGCTTGCGTAGGTGACCACGTCGCCGTTCTTGTAACCCTCTGCGTTTAATTGCGGGGTGCTCATGTAGCGCTCGGTGTAGTGCGTGTCATAGAGACGCCAGTCGGTAACGGGCGCGCCTGACACGGCGGCCGCGAACACATCCGGCGCCTGCATCATGCACATGAGCGTCATGTATCCGCCGTAGCTCCAGCCGAATATCCCGATGCGCCTGGGGTCGACGTACGGCAGCGTCTTCAGAAACTCGACACCGCGCACCTGATCTTTTACTTCCAGCGTGCCCATCTTCTTGAACAGCGCCGCTTCGAACTTCACGCCGCGGAAGCCGCTGCCGCGATTGTCCAGATTGAAAACGATGTAGCCTTTCTGGGCCATGTACTGCGAGAAGAAGCCGCCCCACGCACGACGCACGCGTTGGGCTCCAGGTCCGCCATACACATCCACCAACACGGGATATTTCTTTCCCGGCTGCAGGTCGCGCGGCTTGATGATCTGATAATGCAGGGTCTGCCCGTCCTCCGCCTGCAGCGTGCCGAACTCGACCGGCAGATGCGCGGCGAGATACGGCGCATAGGGATGATCCTTCTTCGTGACATCGTTAGGAAGGAGCTCCGCGAGCGTCGCGCCTTCCGCCGAACGCAAAGTGACCGAAGGGGGGTGCTCCGGAGTGGAGAACGTGTCGAGAAACACCTGCGCGGTCTTCGCCATGGCGATCGAGTGCCAGCCGTCCGCCTTGGTGATGCGAGTGGGCTGCTCCTGCGGAGCGCGCAGCGAAGCAGAGTAAAGATGCCGCTCGATCGGCGTCTTCTCGTTGGCAACGAAATAGATCAGGCCTTTGCGTTCATCCACGCCTTGCACGGCGCGGCCGCTGCCATCGCCGAGTACGCTCCACTCGCCACGTGTCAGCTGATGGATGAGCTTGCCGTCGAGGCCATAAAGATAAAGATGTTTGTAGCCCGTGCGGCTCGACGCCCAGACGAACTGCGGCGCTGTTCTCAGGAACGTGATTTCGTCATGCAGCGGCACCCAGGTCTCGCTGCGCTCTGTCAGCAACTCGCTCGTCGCGCCCGAGGTGATGTTGGCTTTCAGCAGCGTCAGCGTCTGCTGATCGCGGCTCTGGCGCTGCACGGTGAGCGCGCTTCCATCGGGCAGCCAGTTCACACGCGCGAGGTAAATGTCTGTGTTGGTGCCGAGATCGATCTGCACCGGCCTCGCGCTGTCGAGCGACGTGACGTAGAGCTGCACGATCGCGTTTGGGGCGCCCGCTGCCGGGTAGCGCTGCTTCACCAGCTTGACGTTATCTGCATAGATTTCGAAGCGCTCTACTTCAGCGACTGGTGCTTCGTTGACCTTCGCGTAAGCAATGTGCGCATCGTCGGGCGCCCACCAGTAGCCTGTGTCGCGATCCATTTCTTCCTGGGCGATGAATTCAGCCATGCCGTAGCTGATGAGGCCGCCGCCATCCCGCGTAATCGCGCGCTCCGCGCCCTGCTGCAGGTCGTAAACAAACAGGTTCTGATCGCGAATGAAGCTGACATAACGTCCGCGCGGCGAGAAATGCGCGTCCGTCTCGTAACTCTCGCTGTGGGTGATGCGGCGAACGGCGTTTTCCGGCTTCGCCTGCAGATCGTAGACATACAGATCACCACCCAGCGGCACGAGGAGGTGACGCGAGTCCGCGGAAAATTCGTACTCCAGGATGCCGGCCAGCGCGGAGGTGCGCTGACGCTCGCGGCGCTGTTCTTCTTCGGCCGACAGGGCGCGGTCTTCGGGTACGAGGCTGCGCGAATCCACCAGCAGGCGGTGTTTGCGCGTGTTGATGTCGTAAGCCCACAGATCGAGCCGATCCTTGTCAGTGTCTTTGCCGCGCAGATAGCCCACGAGCTTGCCGTCAGGCGAGATGTGCGGGGCGCGGAGCGTGGGACCCGAGAGATCGGGTGCGGCGAAGATACGTTCGAGTTTCAACTTGTCGGCCTCAGCGGATGTGCAGGTCATGGTGGTGGCGATGAACAGCAGACAAGTCGCGACGAAGCGTGAGGTCATGAAGCGGTCCTGCTTTGTTAGACTGGCGAGATCTTGAACGGCACGCGAGTTTAATGATGACCCGCATCGAGCGTCACCTGTTATGCCTGGCCTGCGGCGCAGCCCTGTTGCTGAGCGCTTGCGCCAATCCGCCTGCAGCCGTCAAGACGGCCGATGGGGGCAATTCCCCTACGCCTGCTGCGGTGACGTCCCCTGCCGCGACGGGGCTGGTTTATCCCAAGGCGCCGCGCGGTGCTGTCGTCGATGATTATCACGGCACGCGGGTGGCCGATCCGTATCGCTGGATGGAAGATGTCGATTCCCCGGCCGTACGCGAGTGGGTGCAGGCGGAGAATCGCACTTCGCAGCCGCTGTTGGAATCCATTCCGCAGCGGGAGTGGGTGAAGCAGCGCCTCGCCACCTTGTGGAATTACGAGCGCTTCGACATTCCCGCGAAGCAGGGCTCCCGTTATTTCTTTCGTCGCAACGACGGCAAGCAGAATCTGAGCGTGCTGTATGTGGCAGATGACCTGACTGCGCCGGGACGCGTGCTGTTCGATCCCAACACGGCCAGCTCTGACGCCACGATTTCGCTCGACCAGTTCGAGCCCAGCCCTGACGGCGATGTCGTCGCCTACTCCTTGTCGGACGGCGGCACGGACTGGCGCACCTGGAAGTTTCGTCGCACGCGGGATGGCAGCGATCTCGAAGATGTTCTCCAGCATTCGAAGTTCTGGGACGTGTCCTGGGCGCGCGATGGATTGGGCGTCTACTACACCCGCTATCCCGCGCTCGCCAATGGAAAAGGCGACGATGCCGCGCAGCCGAAGGTCTACTTTCATAAGCTCGGCGAGCCGCAGTCGCGCGACAAGCTCGTTTACGCCGTGCCCGACCATCCCACTCGCACGCCTTCTGCCGAGGTGACCGACGACGGACGCTATCTCATTCTCACGCTGGAGGAAGGTTACGCCGCCAACGGTGTGCGGGTGCTCGACCTCACGCGGAAGGATGCAAAGGTTCAACCGCTGTTCGAAGCGTGGGACGCGCTGTATGCCTTCATCGGCTCGAATGGCAATGAGCTGTATTTCTTCACGACGCAGGGTGCGCCTCGCGGTCGTGTGATCGCGGTGAATCCCGCGCGGCCACAGGCGGCCAACTGGCGCACGATCATTCAGGAGACAGATCTCGCATTGGAATATGCGGAGTATGTCGGCGGCCGCATCGTTGCGTCGTATGTGAAAGATGCACACAGTTATGTGCGCATTCACGAGCGGGACGGGCAGCTCGTGGGCGAAGTGCCTTTGCCGGGCGCGGGCAAGGTGGCGGGTTTCACTGGCGGCGGTCAGGTGACGGAGACTTTTTTCTCCTACATGGATTATCTGACGCCCGAGCGCATCTATCGTTACGACACGGCGGCTAACAAGGCAACCGTTTGGCGCTCGCCCACCATTCCGGCGTCGACGAGCGCATTCGTGACGGAGCAGGTGTTTTTCATAAGTAAGGATGGCACTCGCGTCCCCATGTCGATCACGAAGCGTCGGGATGCGCGGCAAGATGGCCAGCAGCCGGTGTTGTTATACGGCTATGGCGGCTTCGATGTGGCGCTGACGCCTGTATTCCGGCCGAATGTGCTGGTGTGGCTCGAGATGGGCGGCATCTATGCTGAAGCCAATCTGCGTGGCGGCAGCGAGTATGGTCAGGCGTGGCATCTCGCGGGCACGAAGCTGCAGAAGCAGAATGTGTTCGATGACTTCATTGGCGCTGCCGAATATCTGATTCGCGAGGGGTATACGAATCCTGAGAAGCTGGCGGTGCACGGTCGCAGCAATGGGGGATTGTTGGTTGGGGCGGTGGTGACGCAACGCCCGGAGTTGTTTGGCGCTGCCTTGCCGGCCGTGGGCGTGCTCGACATGCTTCGCTATCACACGGCCAGCGCCAATGCGCGCCAGTGGTCGTCGGACTACGGGTTGAGCGAGAACGCGGAGGAATTCGCGGCGCTGTACGCGTACTCGCCGTATCACAACGTGAAGCCGGGAACGTGTTATCCGCCGACCCTGGTGACCACGGCGGATCATGACGATCGGGTGGTGCCTTGGAACAGCTTCAAGTTTGCGGCGGCTCTGCAGAATGCGCAGGGGTGCGCCAATCCGGTGTTGATCCGCGTGGAGACGCGCGCTGGCCACGGTGCCGGCAAACCGGTGTGGATGCAGATCGAAGACTTCGCGGATCAGTGGGCCTTCCTGGCGAAGGCGTTGAAAATGGATTCGAAAGCGATAGGCGCGGCTGGCGGTTGAAAGTGGCAGGGTCGCGCCAGCGCGCTCAGCGCGGAGCCCACATCGCAACCGCTGATGGGCGGCGCGGCCAACGGGCTCGAGGTGTGCGTCGAGGCTGACCGGTGGCGCGATGCGTAGCACGGTGTCGCCGCAGGCCGATGCTTCAGGCATGTGGCGCCGAGGCGCTGTGTTATTGAGCGGAGGGGTTGTCCTCGTCCCCTTCGCCGGGCAGTGGTTCATCGCCTGGGATGGCGTGTTTCTCCGAGAGCCACGCGCCCAGGTCAATGAGCTTGCAGCGCTCGCTGCAGAATGGCCGATACGGGGACTCGCTCCACTCGATCTGCCGCTTGCAGGTCGGGCACTTCACCTTCATCGAGAAACGCCCGTCAGCTGCAACAGCTCAATACGAACGGCACGTCGCTTTCCGTCTGGGTGGGACGCTCGGCCAGCCCCTTCCAGGTCAGGAAGCGCATGCTGCAGCGATAGTGACTGCCGCTGATTTCCGGATAGATGCCCGCCGAGCTCGGCAACGAGATGCGCAACAACTGATACGGCGTATCCCGATCGAAGGTGATGTGGAACGAGCCGCCCTGGGCCGTTTCCTGCCGCACTTTGCCGTTCTGACGCGTGAGCCACAGCAGCTCGGCCACGGCATCGCATAGCGGCCGCAACATTCCCAGCCACTGGTTGAACGTGCGGGTGCGCGCTTCGGTGGACTGGCTCAGCCAGTAGTAATAATCCGGCAGATCGAATTCGCACGTGCCGCCCGGAATGGCGGAGCGATGTTTGATCGCGCTCAGAAACTCCGAATCGCGCAACGGCTGCAGGAAGGCGGAGCCGGCATTGAGCAGCTCCGATCGCAGTCTCAACAGGTTCGCGATAACGGTGCGCAGGCGGCCGGAATCCACGCCGGGCTTCGACTGATATTCATTGAGCAATGCGAGCTGGCGCTCGAGCTCTTTGAGCACGTCCGCGCGGACGTCGCCGCGCGTGCTGATGGCCAGCACGTCGAGCAGGCTTTCCATCGCGGCGCGGCTGCCCCACTGGCTCGCCATCTCGTTGTGATACAGCGCCTGGTTGTAGAGAAAATCGAGGCGCAGGAACGTGCGCATGCGCTCGTTCAGCGGCTGCTCGAAAATCAGGGTCTCGCTCGCGGGCGAAGCCTCGGTGGGCTCCGGCGTGGTCTCTTCGGTCATATTCCGTATTCTGCTGGACGCGCGCGTTGCACGTAAACGTTGCAGCGAACTTTTCGTCGCTCAAGTTTGCGCTTGGCGAGCGAATTCGAGGTAGCGCGCGTGGAGCGCGGCGACCTGATCACGAATATTCGCGAGATGGCCGTCGTTGGTGATGACGTCGTGGGCGAGGGCGAGCCGCTGCGGCCGGGTCGCCTGCGCTTGCAGGATCGCGTGCGCTTGTTCGAGAGTGGAACCATCCCGCGCCTGCAGTCTGCGGATCTGCTGTGCTTCGTCGCAGTCGACGACGAGTACGCGCTCGACATCATTTTGCCGCTGTTTTTCCACGAGCAGCGGGATCGCGATGATCTGATACGCCCCACGTGCAGCGGCTGATCGCGCGCGCATGGTGGTGTAGATGGCGGGATGAAGGAGTGCTTCGAGATCCGTCCGGGCCGCGGGGTTTTCGAATACAACTTTGCGCAGGGCCGGGCGGTCGAGCGTGCCGTCGGCGGCGATGATGCCGTTACCGAAGCGGTCGGCGAGCTGTGCGAGCAGTGGCTCGCCGGGTGCGACGACATCACGCGCGATTTGATCGGTATCGATGATCGGGATGCCTAACGCCGCGAACAGACCGGCCACGGTGGACTTGCCACTGGCGATGCCGCCGGTCAGCCCGATGCGGAATGAAGCTTTGGGAAGGCGACGTTTGCTCACGGATGTGGAGCTTACGGCAGTTCGTGGCCGCAATAGCGGTCGCGCGGATCTGCGGGAGATAAGCCGGACTGGCGCGTGGCGCTAGCCCAAATGGATCGCAACGGCGCTCGAGTATTACAAATTGCCGGGCGTGGCCCGGCGGATGCGATTGTGGAGCCCGTTATCGGCGAGTGCGGTTTTAGCGCGCGCTGGCGAACAGTCCGAGGTAGCCGTCCACGATCTCGGGGCCGAACATCAGCATGATCCAGCCCGACGCGGCGAGGAACGGGCCGAAGGCGATCGGCGTTGCGTGGCTCTGTTTTTGAACCCGGAGTTGGATGACGCCGACCACCGCACCTACGGCCGCGGCCATGAGGATGACGGGCAACAGCATCTTCCAGCCGAGCCAGGCGCCGAGGGCGGCGAACAGCTTGAAGTCGCCGTATCCCATGCCTTCCTTGCCGGTCAGCAGACGGAAGAGGTGATAGATGCTCCACAAACTGACATACCCCGCGACCGCGCCGATGACGCTGGTCTGCAGATCGACGGGCAGCGGCGGCGTCGCGTCGCCAATGGCGGCTTCTCCCACCAACAGCGCGAACACGATGCCCAGCCACATCAGCGGCAGGGTGAGGTTATCCGGCAGCAACTGATGATCGATGTCGATGAACGTGAGCGCGACGAGATACCACGTGACGATGAGACCGCCGGCCGCCGCCCATCCGTAACCGAACTTCCAGGCGATGGCGGCTGAGAGCAGACCGGTCAGCGCTTCGACGAAGGGATAGCGAATGCTGATGGGTGTGCGACATGAGGCGCACCGTCCTCGCATGAAGAGATAGCTCAGGACCGGAATGTTCTGCAGTGCTGTGATGGGCGCTCGGCATTTCGGGCAGGCGGAGCGGGGCACGACGAGGTTGAAGCGCGGCGTGGTTGCGTTTGCTGGCGCGGTTCCGGAAGGGGTGGCGCCTTTCTCGCGGCTGGCGGCGAGCTCTGCGCATTGCTCGGTCCACTGGCGCTCGAGCATCAGCGGCAGGCGATAGATCACGACGTTGAGGAAGCTGCCGACGAGCAGGCCGAGGAGGAGCGCGCTGCCGATGAAGAAGCCGGGGAATGTGGTGAAGATGTCGGTCAGCATGGAACGGTCCGCTGGAGATGAAAACGCCGCGCGGGGCGCGGCGTTTTCGTGCTGTTGACTGAAAGAGTTGGGGGCTTACACCACCGCGCCGAGTTTGAAGATGGGCAGGTACATGGCGATCACCATGCCACCGACGAGGACGCCCAGGATCGCCATGATCAGCGGCTCGAGCAGACTCGACATCGCATCGACCGCATTGTCGACTTCCGCTTCATAGAACGTGGCGACTTTGCCGGACATCTCGTCAAGGGAGCCGGACTCTTCACCGACCGCGATCATCTGGATGACCATGTTAGGGAACAGGCCGGTATTCTCCATGGAGCGCTGCAGGCGCAGGCCGGTAGACACTTCATCCCGCATTCTCAGCACTGCGTTCTCATAGATGATGTTGCCCGTCGCGCCCGCGACGGAATTTAACGCTTCTACCAACGGCACGCCCGCGGCAAACATCGTGGACAACGTTCGCGCGTAACGCGCAATGGCAGCCTTGTTAAGAATGGGGCCGATGATCGGCATCTTCAGCGCCAGTTTGTCCAGCAGTTCGCGCATGCGCCGGGAACGTTTTTTGAAATAGAAAAAGGCGTATCCCGTGCCGCCGAGAATGATGCCCAGCATCCAACCTTTATCTTGGATGAACCGCGACATGTCGATGACGAACTGCGTGAAGGCTGGAAGTTCCGCGCCGAAACCCTTGAACAGCGATTCGAACTGCGGAATGACGAAGATGAGCAGGATCATCGAGACGATGACGGCCACAACGAGCACCGCCGTCGGATAGAAGAGGGCTTTCTTGACCTTCTTCTTCAACGCTTCGGTTTTTTCTTTATACGTGGCGATCTTGTCGAGCAGATTCTCGAGTGCGCCGGCCTGTTCGCCAGCTTCCACGAGATTGACGAACAGGTCGTCGAAATACAGAGGGTGCTTTCCAAGGGCCTCGTGGAGCGATGAACCGCCTTCCACGTCAGCCTTGATATCGAGGATGAGCTTCTGCATCCCCGGCTTATCGTTACCGTTGCCGACGATCTCGAAGGCCTGAACGAGAGGAATACCCGCCGCCAGCATCGTAGCGAGCTGGCGTGCAAACACCGCAATGTCTTCAGGCTTCGGCTTGCCACCGGACTGAAACGCTGTGCTCTGCTTACGGATTTTAGAAGGCGCTACCCCTTGACGACGCAGGTCTGCGCGTAAGGCAGTCTCGTCAGGCGCCAGGCTCTTGCCTTTTACGCGGTTGCCTTTGCGGTCCATGCCCTCCCAGGAAAAGGGGATATCCCGCTTAACGGGTTTAAGACTCCGGACCGTGGTGGTTGCTGCCGGGGGCATGCACTTCTTCCTGATTAGTCGACGGTAACGCTATTGACTTCTTCGAGGCTGGTGAGCCCTGCACGGACTTTCTCGAGACCCGAGCGGCGCAGATCCCACACGCCTTCTTTCGCGGCCTGATCGCCAATGTCGACCGCGCTGCCGCCGCCGAGAATGATACGTCCGATCGCTTCAGTGATCGGCAACACTTGATAAATGCCGACGCGGCCTTTGTACCCGTCAGTGCAGTTGGTGCAACCCTTCGGAGCATAGACGCGCATACCGTTCATGACCTCCGCTTCCGCAAAGCCTTCCTTGACCAGCGCTTCACGTGGTAAGTCGATTGGGGTTTTGCAATGGGAGCACAGTCGTCGCGCGAGACGCTGCGCAATGATCAAGCTTACGGATGTCGCGATGGCGTAAGGTTTCACACCCATGTCAACGAGTCGCGTCAATGTTTGAGGCGCATCGTTCGTATGCAGCGTGGACAACACTAAGTGACCCGTCTGCGCAGCCTTGATGGCGATTTCCGCCGTCTCGAGGTCACGAATCTCACCGACCATGATGACGTCGGGATCCTGACGCAGGAAGGCGCGCATCGCTGCCGCGAAAGTAAGACCCACCTTCGCGTTCACGTTTACCTGGTTCACACCAGGCAAGTTGATTTCCGCCGGATCTTCGGCGGTCGAGATGTTGGTGTCTTCTTTATTCAGAATATGCAGGCCCGTGTACAACGACACGGTTTTACCGCTACCCGTTGGGCCGGTAACCAGAATCATGCCCTGCGGTTTGGCGAGGGTTTTCAGATACAGCTCGCGCTGGAACGGCTCGTAACCCAGGGAGTCGATGCCTAGCATCGCCTGCGATGGGTCGAGAATACGCATCACGATCTTCTCGCCGAAGAGCGTGGGGCAGGTGCTGACGCGGAAGTCGATGGCGCGATTCTTCGACAGCTTCATCTTGATACGGCCGTCCTGGGGGACGCGCCGTTCGGCGATGTCGAGGCGGGCCATGACCTTCAAGCGTGCTGACAACTTGCCGGCGAGTTGTACGGGCGGCTGGGCAATTTCTTTCAACACGCCGTCCATGCGGAAACGGACGCGATAAATTTTTTCATACGGCTCGAAGTGCAAGTCAGAAGCACCACGGCGAATGGCGTCGAGCATGAGCTTGTTGACGAAGCGGACGATAGGGGCGTCGTCGACATCGCTATTGGCTACTTTATCGTCGATGCTGTCATCGCCGCCGGTGACCTCGAGTCCATCGAGATCCATGCCTTCGTCTTCGCCCAGATTCGGCATCTGGGAGTCGGCCTGCTCGATGGCCTTATCGACAGCCTTTTGCAGCTTATCGTCTTCGACCACAATGGCGTCGACGCCAAGGCCGGTCTGAAATTTGACCTCATCAATCGCGTGCAGATTGGTGGGATCGGCCACCGCGAGAAATAGGCGCTTGCCCCGTTTGAACAGCGGCAGTACGCGGTGTTTGGTCAGCAGCTTGTCACTGACAAGCTTAAGGACATCGGCATCCGGTTGGATGGCATCCAGATCGAACAGGGGAACCCCGAATTCGTTGGATGCGGCGATGGCGATATCGCGCGCATTCGCCGCGCCTCGTGTGACGAGCTGCGTAACGATGCTCGTCTTGCGCTCGCGGGCGGCATTCATAGCCTCCATCATGGCCGCCTCTTCCACGACCCCGTCCTGGACAAGGCGTTGAGGCAAACCACCCAGACCTGAGCGCGGACTGCCCGCCGCTAATGAAGCGTGATCATTCATGGGGTTAGAGGAAATGTGCGACTCGGACCCGGGTTAGTCTACAGAACGAGGTTGATGAGGCAATTGTCAAATCTCGCCCGATCGTCGCATATCTGCGGCTTCGCGCTCGTGATTGGCCTCACAGGCTCGTCGCACGGATACGACGACGCAGCGGTTCAGTCCCCAAAAAAGAAAAGGCCCCGGGCAAACCCGGGGCCTTTCGTGCTTTCGACTTGAGTCGAGAGTCCGGCTTAGGCGCCGAAGCCCTCGCGGCAAGAAGCCGGCAGGTACTTGTTGGGGATGCCATCCGCGCTGACCTCACCCGACACGTCGACGCTCTCAGGAGTTTCTGCAGCACCGCAGATCCAGACCACGTCCTGCGCACCGTTGGTGCCTGGACGCAGAGTCAGCGTAGCGTCTTCGATCTTCGTGTTGGCCTGCTTGCCATAGGTAATCGTGATCACGCCAGCGACGACGTCGATCTCTTTCACGTACTTACCAGACTTGCTTCCCGGGCCGCCCGAGATGCCCAGATCCAAGAGATCAGGCCATTCGCCGGTCTGCGCGTAGCTTTCAGCCACGCCCGCCTTGATGTCGCTGGCGAGGTTGAGACCTTCCGTAACCTGCGAGCGGATCGTGTAGTCCTGATACGCCGGGATCGCAATGGCGGCCAGGATGCCGATGATCGCGACGACGATCATCAACTCAATGAGTGTGAAACCTTTTTGAACCGACTTCATGGGACAAATGCTCCTAACGACTAAATTTTTGGAACGCTAAAGCGCTGTGCGCCTGGGCGGGATAGAGCAAAGCCCATGCCAATCTGACGCTAATCTTGTAAGTCGTTGTATTGCAAGAGAAGCAAAATGGGTTCGCATCGCTGTGCGTCGACTAGATCACATTCTTTCGCGGAGCATGATGACGGGTGACGTCAAAAACTGACACGTGTTGTCAGGTTGTGCCGCCTCACTGAGAGGACGTTGCGCAGGATGGATAGTCGCTGCTTCCCGAGTGCGTCAGTGCGGGAAACCTCTGGTGGAGGCGCGCCCACATTTCAGTGACCTCCGAATTGTCCACGCAGGCAGGCGGCGATTGCGGAAAGCTGGGTATGCCGCCACGCATATCGGCGAGAACGTAGCGAAAGCCTCGTCTGTCAGAAGAGGGAATCGCAGCGAGCAGGCGATTGCCGTGAATGATGGCGTACTCGCGCATTGCGATTACGCGTGCCAGACGTTCGGGCCGCATCGTCAAGCGCCCGGTTTTAGGATCAACCTGATAATGCACTGCAGCCGCGCGAATGGCGCTTGCGGAAGGCGCCAGCGCTCCGGTGGTCAACGGTGCCGGATTGAACTCTGTTTCGGTGAAGCGGAATCGTTGCGCCAGCCGTTCCGCAGCCCCTGGCTGCTTTGTTAGTAAGGGCAGCAACGACACACCATCGAAGCGTTCAGCGCCCTTGAGCGAGAGCGCCTCCTGCAAGGTAGGAGCGATATCTTCCAGCGATACCGGAGAAGTGATGTTTTCTGGCTGCAGGTGCGTAAGTGGCGTGTTGCCGAAACTGCGAATGGCCAACAGGGTTCGGTACTGACACGGAACGAATACGCTCGTGCCGTGGCCGAGGCCTGCGCGTGCAATCTTGGCGTCTTCTAGCGCAGACGTAGGCAGGATGGAGTCCCGCCGCTCGTCGAGGCTTTCACCGTGATCTGAGAGCACGATAACGATCGCGTTTTGCAGAGCACCTTTTTTCGCCAGGACTTGGAGAATGTCGCCGAACTGACGGTCGACTCGCGTCAACGCGGCAGCATGCTGCTGGCGAAGGCGCGTGGCCGCATTTTCTGGCACTGGTGGCGCGTCGGCCCAGATGTAAGGCCAATGCGGAAGGGTCAGATGCGTCGTAAAGAACGTGGGCTGGCCAAAATCGACTTCCCGGTTGATTCGCCGCACGAAAGCATCAGGGTCATAAGTGAGAACGGCCGCTCGATTGGCATGTGTGAAAGGAAACAGAACGCGCCCGATCCACGTATTCACCAGCAGGTTTGAAAGCGGTAGATCATTCAGTGGGCCCAATGCGAAGTCGGCTCCCCCCATTGGTGGGGTGATCTGTTTGTCGAAGCCGTAGCTGGTATCAATGTTGGAGAAGCGCACCTCGTCGATGGAATAGATGGCCTGGTAGCCAGCGTCGCGGAGCAGATCAGGCAAGGTCTTGCCCAGGGTGAGTCTGCTGGTTGGAATCAGATTGATCACGGCGCCGGTGGTATGCGGATGGCGTCCCGTCAGAAGTGAGACCCACGAGGGGTAGGTTCGAGCCAACGGCGTCATCGCATCGGAGAACGTTGTGGCTTCGTTCATGAAGCGCTCGAGATTCGGCGTTAACGCGGCCGAACCGTCAGTGGCCGAGCGATCGCTCCGGAAGGAATCGATGCCGATGATGATGACGTGAGGCTGCGAAGGATTCGTGGCTGCTGCCGCATGTTTCCACGGGCTGTGAGCTACGGCGGCGCTGGTAGCGACAACGACACTGGCTGCCACGGCAAATCGCTGCACATTTCGTCGCCTTTGGCCACGCGAGCGCTGCAGAACGCGAATTGTGAGCAACGCCAATAATGCGCCCAGTACAACGGTGAATCCTGTGAAGACGCTGAAGCCCAGGACTTCATGATGCACGATATCGCGAAATTGCTGCCCCACCGCGGTATGCGGGAAAAATCGGGCATTTGCACAAATCACCCACCAGGTGCAAACAGCAAACCATCCCACTACAAGTTTGCGACGCGAGGGTTCGACGGTTGGCCATGCCAGTTGGGTGCCGAAGGCAAGGGCATAGAGTAAGAAGCCAAAGAGCACATGAACAAGCAGCTGTGCCAGGGCAAACCCGGTTAGGTGATAGCCGAGGGCAGTGCCGACGATCGGCCCGTCGACGACGGAGTTCAATACTTTGGCGCCGCCCGCTTCAGCCAGGAAGGCGTGAAGCGAGTGATAGAAAGTCAGCGCACCGAGCGTTAGCGCAAGACCAATGGCAAGTCCCAGCCCGGTCCATCGAGTCGAGCGCGCGCAGGGGAGGCCGTCGGCCATCTGAACTTTCTCCGGATGTGATGGGCTGCGTTATATCAAATGCCCCTTGACGAAGCGTTTACCTGGCCTGTGGTTGAGTATTGCGTCACGTACGGTTGCAGGAACGGCACCGTCCACTGCAAATCACGGAGCCTCTGTGACGGAATCTTTGTTTTCGCGCGCACAAGTTTGCGTAGCACGGGCGCGCTGACATAGTGAAGGGATGATTATGTCCGGCACGCTGTCACTGACCGCCGTAAAAAGAAGCTTCTCAGGCTTAACGCTCGCGATCGGTCTCGGCCTGCTGCTGTTGCTCCTGAGCTTGGCTCAGTTGCTGCTCAATCTCGACGCGATCGTGCCTCAGAAGGCCACGTTGACTGGTTCGCTTGGCGTCCGCCTTTGGGGAACGCCGTTGGCCGGGCAGGTGGCGTTTTTCTTGGCCGCCTTAATCCTGCTGCATGCCAGTTTCGGATGTCTCGTATGGCTGCTCGCATGCATGACGCGCATTGCGTTTCCGGTGGCGTGCAGTCGGAACTGGCACATCCTGGGCTGGTTCGTTGCCAGCACTTTGTGGATTCTCGCAGCCAATGCTGCGATGTATCCCGGGTCCATCGCCGGTTTCAACAGCGAGTGGGTGGGCAAAAATATCGTCGGCGAACTCAGCGTCTTCGATCTGCTGACGGCCGCGTTGCTCATTGGAATCTGTATATGTGCCGTGCGCTTTGCTGTGGCGTTAGATCCGCTGCGTCGAGCGCTCCCGCGCGTGCTGGTCTATGGCGCGATCGTCTGGCTATTGTTCTTCACGACAGATCTGCTCTCGAAACCCCATACGACCGCTGATGCAGCGTCATCGCCTCCGAACATCATCATCATCGGGATCGATTCGCTGCGAGGTGATGTTGTAGGCGAGGGCCGCGGCATCGGCGTTACCCCCAACATCGATTCTTTCCTGCGAGCGGCACATCGCTTCAGCGACGCTATTACGCCGTTGGCGAGGACTTTTCCATCCTGGGTTTCGATTCTAAGCGGGCAGTATCCGCAGACGACGGGCGCTCGCGAAAATCTGATGCCTCGCGCGGCACTCAGATCTTTCGATACGCTGCCCCAGCTGTTGCGCGAGCAAGGCTACCGCACGATCTTCGCGACGGACGAAGTACGCTTTTCCAATATCGATCGCAGTTATGGCTTCGATCTCAGCATCACGCCGACTGTCGGGGCCGCGGATTTTCTCCTGGGCCGGGCGAACGACTTGCCGTTGTCCAATATGGTCGCCAACACGCGCATCGCACGCTTCTTATTTCCAGCAACCTATGGCAATCGCGCGGTGGCTCAGACTTACAAAACCGCTACGTTTATCGACTGGCTGGCGGATGACATCAAGCCTGACGGGCCCACGATGCTGGCAGTTCATCTGACGCTGCCGCATTGGCCCTACCAGTGGGCAGACTCCGACCGGGCAACGTTTGGACATGAGCCCGACAACATGTACCGCTACCTGGGCGCGGTCATTGAGGCGGATAGGCAGTTCGGCAGGCTCATGAGCCTCCTCCATGATAAGGAACTGCTTGACCACTCAGTCGTGGTGTTGCTGTCCGATCATGGGGAGGGGCTGGGAATTCCCGCCTTAGATACGATGTTGCTTGGAGCGACGGCGCGTGCGCTGTTAGGTAAGACCGCCATCAACATGCGGGGGCACGGGAACAGCGTATTGTCGCCCCATCAGTTTCAGACTCTGTTGGCGGTTCGTCGTTATGAGAGTTCCCAGGCCGAAGGCAGTGCAATGACACACACTGCTCCGGTGTCGTTCGTAGATATTGCCCCTACATTGCTGGATGCGGCTGGCGTCGCGGGCCAGAAGCCATTCGATGGCATCTCAATGTTGCCGCTGATCGATGGCGACGAAACCCTGGCGGCACGTTTCGAGAACCGGCCGCGCTTTACCGAGACGGGCATTCGCACCAAGCTGCTGGCCGCGGGGGATTTCGCTAATGAAGCCGGTATTCTTGGCGAAGCCGCGGCTTTCTTTCGCATGAATCCTGAGACGGCGCGCATCGAGTTGCGTACCGAGCTCCTGCCCCTCCTGATGATCGATCGCGAGCGGGCTGCCGTGACTGGGCGCTGGCTTTTGGCCGCGATTCCTACCGTTGAGGAAACTAAAACTCAGAAATACGTGCTCGTGCGGCGGAGTGATGGCGTATCCCGTCGTATCACACAGGCCCCGGCCGCCGTTAACGATCCGGAGATCTATGCGCTGTGGCAGGCGTTTCACGATCACTACGGTAGTGAGCTACTGCCGCCTGCAGAGTGACCTGGGGCATGCGCATTCTCTGTTGGGGAACTTATGATACTGGGAAGCCGCGCACGCGAATCCTGCGGAATGGTTTGCGGCTCGCCGGTGTGGAAGTTACCGCCGTGCATGCTTCGATCTGGGAAGGAATCGAAGACAAATCGCAGGTCAGCAGCCGGCTGCACCGTGCGCTCTTGCTGGCGCGTTGGATTACCGCCTATCCGGCGTTGGTATGGCGATTCTTCCGCCAGCCGCGACCGGATTTCGTGCTGATCGGCTTTCCTGGTGTTCTTGACGTCTTCGTGCTGGCGCCATTCGCCTGGTTACGCGGCGTGCCTATTGTTTGGGACATGTTCATGTCTCTCTACGACACCGTCGTAATGGATCGCCAACTGCTCCGCCCCGCCAGTCTGCTCGCCCGGATGTTGTATCGAATTGAGAAGCTAGCGATTCGCTGCGTACATCTGGCTTTGCTCGATACGGAGACTCACGCACGCCATGTCGAGGTGCTGTTCGCGCTTCCTGCCAATCATTGTGCGGCCGTCTGGGTTGGGGTCGAGACGGAGCATTTTGCTTCCGCTGAAAGTACGTACACTCTCGTTCCGCCGCGGCCAGGTACTGTGCTGCGCGTGCTGTTCTATGGTCAATTCATTCCACTGCACGGTATCGAGACCATTATCGAGGCGGCGCGCCTTACAGTTGACGATGCGATTGAGTGGACCCTGATCGGGCGTGGCCAGCAGGCTCCGGAGATCCGTCGCCTGCTGGAGCAGGCTCCGCTGGCGAAATTGCGTTGGCTCGATTGGGTGGACTATCACAACCTGCGCGATTCGATCGCGACAGCAGATTTATGTTTGGGCATTTTTGGCGCTTCCGGCAAAGCGGCCAGCGTTATTCCTAATAAGGTGTTTCAGGTACTCACGGCCGGTCGGCCTTTGGTGACACGTGATTCCGCCGCCATTCGTGAGCTGCTCCAGCCCGCACCGCCTTGCGTATATCTCGTGCCTGCTGCGGATGCCGAAGCGCTAGCCGCTGCTGTTCGTGAGCATGCGCAGCGCGCTGCTGCCGGAGAGCTTCGTGCGACCCAGGGGCATTGCCATCGGTCCATTGTCAGTCGTATCACGGCACCCGCCATTGGAGCCCAATTTGTGAGTGTTGTGACTCAGCGCCTGAAACTCACACGGAGTGGTCATGCAGATTGACCGGATGTACGGGCCCGCGGCTCCTGAGCATGGATGGGTACCCGCGCCTCGCTATCTTATGCGCCGCGCGCGCGTACTCGCGTTGACGGCGCAACTCGCGCCTGGTGAGTTACTTGAAATCGGCTGCGGCGCGGGCGTCCTGCTTCATGAGTTCACTCGGCGCGGGTTTCACTGTACAGCGCTCGAGTCTTCCGTCGCCGCCCGTGAGCTTGCAGCGGAATTGGCGCGCGAAGGCGACGTGCCCATTCAACTCCGCGCTGAGCCTCAGGCCGATTGGTCGGGCAAGTTCAGCACGGTGATGGCATTCGAAGTGCTAGAGCACATTGCAGACGATGCGCAGGCGCTTCGTACGTGGGCGGGATGGTTGCAGCCAGGAGGGCATCTCGTGTTGTCAGTGCCAGCACACGCGAAAGCATGGACTGCCGGCGACGTGTGGGCTGGGCACTATCGGCGGTATGAGCGCGACGCTTTGTGTCGGTTGATCGAAGCGGCGGGTTTCGCTATCGAGCGTTTCGAATGTTATGGCTATCCCATCGGTAACCTGGGGGAAAAACTCAGCGCGCCTGGCTATGCACGCCGTATTCGGCGAAACGCGGCCAGTGAGGATGTTGCCCGAAGCGCGAACAATGATCGGAGCGGCATCGATCGCGGCATACACGTCAGGTTGTACCGGTTCGTCAGAAGCCCTCCGGGCCGTCTGGCCGTGGCCATGTGTCTTGGATTACAGAATTTCTTCCTGGCTACGGATCTCGGCAGCGGATACATCTTGCGGGCCCGACGTCGATGAAGAAATGGTTGCGGGGTGCGGGCATCCTCATCGGAGTGGTGGCTACGGCGTACTTTGCAATTTTTGCCTATCGCACGCTGACGACGCACGAGTTGCGCGGTTTTCTTACTTTGCCGATGACCGGCGCCGTGGCATTGGCAGCAGTGGCGTACGCATCGATCATTCCGACAACCAGCTGGGCGTGGCGTCGCTTGCTGAGCGGAGTAGGGGTGCCTTCCAACATCTGGCTACTCAATATGATTCTCGGCGTTACACAGCTCGCGAAGTATGTGCCGGGGAACGTGGGGCAATACTTCGGCCGCTCGGCTATGGCGCTACAAAGGGGTATTCCAGGCCGGCCGTTGTTTGCCACATTGGCCCTGGAGCTTGCGCTCGCTGCAATGGCTTCGATCTTTGTGGGATTTGTTGCCTTGATCACATGCGGATCGGGTCTGGCGATTTCCATTCCCCAGTATGGAGCGACTGTGAAGTGGGGTGGCTTCGGGCTCATAGCCCTGTTTGGTGTCGCGTTAGCAATTCTATACGTCCAACCCGGAATTTCTCGCAGACTGTTGGGAGATGGGCCGCTGCCGCCGATGCGTGTGCTGCTCTATGCTTTCAGCGCGTATGCACTTAACTACATTATTATTGGCGTCGCTCTGTTTGTACTGGCGTTCGCTGTGTTTGCTCCTCCGGCAGGTACATTTCCCTTCTACATCGCGGTGTTCTCCCTGTCCTGGATTGCGGGCTTCGTGATTCCCGGCGCACCGGCGGGACTAGGTGTTCGTGAAGGAGTCATGGCCGTGCTACTGGCGCCGATGGCGTCAGACGCAAACGCGTTACAGATCATTATCGGCTTCCGTCTGGCCACGACGTTTGGCGATCTGCTGGCATTTGCGTGGGGTGGCAGTATTTATCTGGGCGAGCGCAGGCGCCTCGCGAACGGATCCGACACATGAAATTAGAACCGACCGGCGAACGCATGATCGTGGAGCACTACCGCGATTCGATAGAAGACTACGTGATTTATCTCATGCACATTGCCACCTATCGCTTTGCAGAGCGTTTCACCCGGAATATGCGCGTTCTCGACTATGGCTGCGGCAGCGGATATGGCTCGGCTCGCCTTGCCAGTACAGCCGCATCGGTGTGTGGTGTAGATGTCGCAGAAGATGCCGTGGAGCACGCCCGCCGTACTTTCCAGCACGCGAATCTCTCCTATCGCTGCATCGATCCAGAAGCGGCTCTGCCATTCCCGAGCGGCTCCTTCGACACGGTGTTGTCTTTTCAGGTCTTCGAGCATGTTGCCCGGCCGGACCAGTATCTTGGAGAGATACGCCGCGTATTGATCCCGGGCGGTCATCTTGTGCTGGTGACGCCTGATCGCAGCACGCGTCTGTTGCCTGGACAGAAACCGTGGAATCGGTGGCATCTTCACGAGTACAGCGCCGCCCAGTTGAGTGGTGCGCTCTGGCGCCACTTCGAACGAGTCGACATGCAAAATATGAGCGGGCGACGCGATGTGATCGAGGTGGAACTCCGGCGTTGCCGTAAGTTGAAGTGGCTCACCTTGCCGTTCACGCTACCCATTTTTTCCAACCGGGTTCGCGTCGGTCTGCTCAATATGCTTCATGCGCTGCGCGGGGCAGACCGCCGAAGCGTAGTGGCAAAAGAGTTCGACTTCGACGACTCAGTTATCTCGATTGGCGCGGGGCTTTCGCCGTCCGTCAATCTTGTCGCAATTGCCCAGCGTTGAGATGCCGGATGGATTGGCTGGGTTGACTGCCGTCGTCTGCAACGTCACGTCCACCTCTCGATCGAGTGACTTCAGCGCGCAGTAGCCGCATGCGCACTTCTTCGAGCAGCACGCGATTAGCTGCGATGAGGTCGGTGATGATCCCGGCGGAATAAATGATCATCGCCGTGACGATCAGAATCGCAGAGAGTATTAACGACTGGATGTGCCCGTCGCCGTCGCCCGCGAGATAATGGAATACAAATCGCAATCCCAGCAGCACGCCGGGCAGCAAAAATAACGTGCCGATAAAGAGAAAGAAACGCAGCGGCTTGTAGAGAATGAAGATTCGCAGAATGGTCAGGATCGAGCGGCGCACGTAAGCCGGAACGCTCTTGACCAGTCGCGACGGCCGTGTTTGCGCATTCACGCTTACAGGCACTGAAGTGACTGGGATATTCTTGCGGCCCGCCTGAATAAGGGTCTCGAGCGTATACGTGTAATCGTTGAACACGCACAGGCGTAACGCGGCTTCCCGATGGATTGCGCGAAAGCCGCTCGGCGCATCCGGGATATGTGTGCGGCTGGCTAACGTTACGACGGCGCTGCCTACGCGCTGCAGAAGCTTCTTGAGCAGTGAAAATCCCTCGATGCGCATGATCGGTCGCTCGCCGACCACGATCTGTGCGCGACCGTCCAGAATGGGCTGCACGAGATCCGGAATAGAGCGCGCGTCGTACTGGTTGTCGGCGTCGGTGTTGATGATGACATCGGCGCCCTGTTTGAGGCTGGCTTCAATGCCGGCCATGAAGGCGCGAGCCAGGCCTTGGTTGTGCGGCAGCGATACGATGTGATCAACGCCACCGGCGCGCGCCACGTCGAGTGTGCCATCGGTGCTGCCGTCGTCCACCACGAGCCACTCAACATGCGAGAACCCTGGCACCTGCCTGGGCAGAGCGCGAAGGGTGGTCGCGAGAGTTGCCTCCTCGTTGTAGCAGGGAATCTGAATGATCAGCTTGAGCATGAGTCGGACCATGTCCCGACCGCTCGTGAATGTAAAGTGACGGGTGTGGATATGCATGACCCGGTCACTGGACTTCGTCCTGCGAGCCGCCAATCATTCGACGCCGCGCACATTTTTCACCGACAGGATGGATACGGGTGGCTGTTTCTGAATCATACGTAACTGCGCCGCCGGCACGGTTCTCCTCTGCTTACTCCACAGTACCGCGGTGGGTCGGCGCGTTGGCTGCGTTTGCTTGCCTGCTCCTGGTCGGGGCCAAAGTCCTGCTGATCTGGCGAATCAACGTCAACTGGGATGAGTTTTACTTTCTCTCGCACGTCCATTCTCTGCTGCGTGGAGACCTGGCTTTCGTTCTGCAGACCGCCTACACCCACTTGTTCGTGTGGCTCCCTGCATTGGGCAATGAAATGGCGCAGGTCATCGGCGGTCGCTGTGTCATGGTGCTGGGCCTCGCATTGACTGCCTGGCTCATCTGGAAGCTCGCAAGCCGCTGGGTATCCCGGGAAGCGGCGGTTATCGCGCCGCTGTCTTATCTCGTGACGTGGCACGTTCTTCGCCATGGCGCTTCGTTCCGCGCTGACTCGCTGCTTGCTCCTCTGACATTGGGTGTGTTGTGCTTCCTGACGCAACCCGGTTTGCGTAATCGGTCACTCGCCGCAGCTGCTGCATGTTTCGGTCTCTCTGTCGCAGTGACCGCAAAGGCCGTGTTGCTGGCGCCGCTTATCGTGTTGATGGTGATCCTGCATCCGCCTGCGAGTGCGGGGTCATTGGGTTCGCGGATGCTAGGGGGAGTGCGGCAGTTGATTCTGTTTGGGGTGATCGCGGCAGGTACTGCCGGTCTGGCTCTGCTGCTGCATCGGCTTTCGCTGACTGTGCCGGATATCGCAAATGGTCAGACCGTGTCGAGTCTTGCGCGCAAGACACTTCTCGAAGTCCCGTTCCTGCCGCGACCGCAGCCTTTGTTGACGAGTTGGTATGAGGATCGATTGGTGTGGCTGCTGATAGTCAGCGGTGCGGTCGCGTCCCTCTTCAGGCGGCAGTACCAGGCTCTGGCGTGCATTGTTTCGCTGTCACCCGTCCTTTTTTACAGGAACGCTTTTCCTTATTACTACATCGTCATGTTTGCTCCGGCTTGCGTGCTCGCGGCGCTTGCCGTCGACTTTCTTCGTGCGCACGTGGAGCGCAGTAGAGGTGTAAAGATCGCAGCGCTTCTGCCTGCCCTCGTGATAGTCGTGCTGGCTGCTCAGGGAGCGCGTCAGGTTGGCGCACTTCGCGAAGATGAACAGGTGGGTGAGCGAGCTACTATTGCGGCGGTCCATCAGATCTTTCCGCAACCGGTGCCTTACATTGATCACAGCGGCATGATGGCTTCGTTCGTTAAGGTGAATTTTTTTATGAGCACCTGGGGCGTAGAGAACTACCGGGCGCGGGGCGTGGGATTCATGCAAGAGGCACTGGAGCGTTACCGACCGCCGCTGCTGTTGGTTAATCATGGTGTCTTGAATCCCGACGCCGGAAAAAGGTTGCTGGCCCAGGATCAGCAGTTGCTCAGGGATTCCTACGTCCAATACTGGGGACCCATTCGGGTGGCTGGGAAAGCGATGGTCCTGTCTCCTGGCGCACAGACCGTGGCTCACCTGCCGTTTGCAGGGCGCTATCGAATCGAAAGCGAGCAGCCGATCCTCGTCGATGGCGTTAGTCGTGCGCAGAACGACGTGATTACGCTCGCCGAGAACGACACGGACGTGACTCTTCGGCAGGCGCAGGAGAGCGGCTCGTCCTTGAAGGTGAGATTGGTATGGGCTGACGCAGGGCCACCCCCCGATGCGGCATTCGTTCCGTCTACCGCGAGCCTCTACACGTCGCTGTAACCGGAGCCCGGTCTATTCGATGCCCAGTTTTTTCACGCGATATCTGAGCGCGCGAAAACTCATACCCAGCAGTTTCGCCGCTGCCGTCTTGTTATAACGGGTCTTCTCCAGAGCCTTGACGATGGCGTCGCGCTCGATGTCTTCGAGCTGGTCGCCGAGTGCGCCACCGATACCGTTGTGCTCCGTCGCCGATTTGGCGCCGCCATTTGTTTCCCATTCCGGCCGCGTCGATACGCGAAGCGTTATGTGCTCCGGCGTGATCTCGTTATCCGTGCATAGTGTGAGCGCCCGCTCCAGCACATTTTCCAGTTCGCGGACATTGCCAGGAAACAGGTACGTTTCCAGCATCGCGAGCGCGGCCACGCTCATGCGCGGCACATCCATCTTCATGCGCCGGCTCAGCCGGTTGAGAATGGTGTCCACCAGCTCCGGAATATCCGACCGCCGCTCCCGCAGCGATGGCACTCGCAGCTCGATCACGTTGATGCGATAGAACAGGTCCTCGCGAAACCGTCCATCCGCCACGAGCTCCGTCAGGTTCTTATGCGTGGCCGAGAGAATGCGCACGTCCACCGTCTCTTCGCGCGACTCGCCAATCGGCCGCACCGTCTTTTCCTGCACCACGCGCAGCAGTTTCACCTGCATGTGCAGCGGCAGGTCCGCGACTTCGTCGAGGAACAACGTACCGCCTTCCGCACCCTGGACCAGCCCCTTCTTATCCGCCACCGCGCCCGTGAAGCTGCCGCGTTTATGTCCGAAGAGCTCACTCTCCATCAGCTCGGTCGGAATGGCGCCGCAGTTCACCGCGATGAACGGCCCGTCGCGACGCGAACCGGTGGCGTGAATCATGCGGGCGACCAGTTCCTTGCCCGTCCCCGACTCGCCATAGATATGAACCGGCGCCTGACTGCGCGAGACGCGAGCGATCATCTCGCGCAACTGATCCATCGGCGGCGAGCTGCCAATGAGCTGCGGGCCGCGAACGGAAGTTGTCTGGTTTGTATCCCCAGCCGCTCCGCTGAGGGGAGCGCTGAGTCGGATGGCGCTGCCCACCAACTTGCGCAACACGCCGAGATCCAGAGGCTTCGACACGAAATCGAACGCCCCGAGCTTCAGCGCGCGCACCGCCGACTCGACATTGCCGTGCGCCGTAATGACGGCTACCGGCAAGCTCGCGCGATTCTCCTGAATCCACGCAACGAGATCGAGGCCGTCCCCATCGGGCAGACGCATGTCAGTGAGGCACAGGTCGAAGCGATCCGACTTCAACAGCTTGCGCGCCGTGCCCACATCGGGCGCGGTGCGCGTGTCGAGATTCATGCGACTCAGCGTGAGGCTCACGAGCTCCAGCAGATCGGGCTCGTCATCGACGATCAGGACGACGGGTTTGCTCATGTCTTATCGTAACTCCCACCGTCGCGGATCAGCGAATACGAGCCGGAACAGACTGCCGCCACCGTGACGTGGTTCATATAGCAAGGTAGCGCCGTTGGTCTGCGCGAGCTCACGGGCGAGGAACAGCCCGAGACCTGTGCCGCTGCGCTGACCGCTGAAGAACGGCTCGAAGATACGCTCCACCTGATCCGCCGGGACACCGGGCCCGCGATCCGCGATCTCGAGGAACGGCCGCGCGCTCAATGCCAGCCGACCGTAGCGCAGCTCGATGGCCGGCGGTGGCCCATCGCTGCTTACCCCATGGCGCAAAGCGTTGTCGCACAAATTCCAGACGACCTGCCGCAGCTGACTCGGATCCGCGCGCACTTCGATGTCATGCCGTGGCGCAATGACCTTCAGCCGCTCGCGCTCGAGCTGCATCGTCTCGCAAAATTCCTCGTGGAATTCCTCGACCCACGCCTGCAGCGGCAAGCGTTCGACGCGTGCGGTCTCGCGACGTGAAAGTTGTAAGACGTTGTCGATGATGCCGCTGACGCGTGTCGCGTTACTGCGGATGATTTCGGTGAGCCGCTTGTCCGGCCCGCTGAGCCCAGGTGATTCTCCCAGCAGCTGACCCGCATGACTCATCGCGCCGACCGGATTGCGAATCTCATGCGCGATGCTCGCGCTCAGCCTGCCGAGCGCGGCGAGCTTCGACTGCTGCACCTTCTCTACGATCACGCTGGTGTCTTCGAGGAAGATCAACACTGGCGCGGGGCTCACGCCACCCAACGGTGCAAAGTGCGGCTCGATGACGCGGCCGCCGTCGGCAGCGACCAGCGTCTGATTGGGCGCGGGAGGGTCTCCGCCCGTCTGACGCCATAACTCCAGCAGATACAACAATCGTGGCGAGGCTTCGCCCAGCAGGGCGTTCGGATATGCGTTCCGGTCGCCTAACATTTCCGCAGCCGACTCGTTGATGAGGCGGATGCGGTCCTGCGGATCGACGACCAGAATGCTTTCGCGCAGATGCTGCACGATGTACTGCGACAGCTGCGCGAGATTCGCGAGATCGACTTCCTGCCGGCGAACCAGCGCCTCGCTCTCGCGCAAGCGGTTCGCAATGGGCCATGCCGACAGCGCAATGATAAAGAGCACGACGCCCAACACGCCGGCGGTCGTGTAGTCGGTGACATCCGCCCGCCCTTCGAGGTTGACGATGATCTGCTGGATCAGTACGCCGACCGCCGCAAACGCGGAGATGAAGAAGGCATCGCGCTGCTCTGCCAATACCGCCATGGCGCCGACGGGCAGCACCAGCAGAATGCCGAGCCCGCTCGATACGCCACCGCTCGAATACAGAATCACCGCGATGGCGAGCGTGTCGACGCCCGCATTCACCAACGCGAGACTGCGCAAACTCGACCATGAAAGCCGGCGCGCCACGATCAGCAGCACTCCGCAGAGGAAGTAGGCCGCGCACGCGAGGAGAAATAGCGGCGGCCTTGCAGCGACCAGTGTCCAGCGCGAGATCGCGAGCCCCTGCATGACCAGCAGCACGAGCGGAACCAGCAGCCGATAAAGATTGAGCAGCCCGATCACGCGCCACGCGAGATCACTCGGAGCAGGGGTGGCGGAGGCGGCGTTGGCCGGCATGTGCGGTCGGAACGAGCCCGGGTAGGGTGCGACAGCGCCGGACTCTATCACCAGCTCAGGTGATAAAAGCGCGAAATGGCTCGCGTCACGACCGTTGTCGCGACAATCACTGTCATCTTGGCTGGTCACCCCCCTCGGATTTCGCGAGAATGCACGCTTTGCGCGTCACCGCGGTGGGCATTAAATGAATTTGCACGAGTATCAGTCCAAAGATCTCTTCCGGACATATGGCATTCCCGTTCCGGCGGGCAAGGTAGCGGCATCGGCGGATGAAGCCGAAGCAGCTGCGAAATCCCTCGGGGGAAAGGTGTGGGTCGTGAAGGCCCAGGTGCACGCGGGCGGCCGCGGCAAAGCCGGCGGCGTCAAGCTCGCCCGCGATTTCGGCGCTGTGCGCGAGGCCACCGAAGGCATGCTCGGTCAGCGCCTCGTCACCAAGCAGACGGGCCCCGAAGGCCTGCCGATCCAGAAGGTGTACGTCGAGACGGGCTCGGAAATCGACCGCGAGTTCTATGTGTCGCTCACGCTGAATCGCGAGAAGAGCCGTATCGCGCTCATCGCTTCCTCAGCGGGCGGCATGGATATCGAAGAAGTCGCCGAGCACACGCCAGAGAAAATTCTGGCGGTGAACATCGACCCGGCCGCCGGCCTGCAGCCTTATCAGGCGCGCAAGCTCGCGTTCGGTCTCGGCCTGAAGGGCAAGCAGGTCAACGAGTTTCAGCAGATCGCCCAGGCGCTCTATGAGCTGTATCTCGATAAGGACGCGAGCCTCATCGAAGTGAATCCCCTCATCGTCACCAAGGCCGGCGACCTCGTGGCCCTCGACGCCAAGATCAACATCGATCCCAACGCGGTCTACCGGCAGAAAGAGCTGGCCGCCCTGCGCGACAAGAGCCAGGAAGATCCGATGGAGCTCAAGGCGAGCGAGCACGATCTCAATTACGTCTCGCTCGAAGGCGATATCGCCTGCATGGTGAACGGCGCGGGCCTCGCCATGGCGACGATGGATCTCATCAAGCTCCACGGCGGTCAGCCAGCCAACTTCCTCGATGTGGGTGGCGGCGCGACGAGCGAGCGTGTGACGGCGGCGTTCCAACTCATTCTGTCGAACCCGAACGTGAAGGCCGTGCTGGTCAACATCTTCGGCGGCATCGTGCGGTGTGATCTCATCGCCGACGGCGTCATCAACGCTGTGAAGAATGTTGGCGTCGAAGTTCCCGTGGTGGTGCGTCTCGAAGGCACCAACGCAGAGCAGGCACGCGAAATACTGGCCGCCAGCGGCCTCGAAATCACTCCGGCTTCCGATCTGACGGATGCCGCTCGCAAGGTCGTGACTCTCGCGGCCCAGGCGTCGAAGTAAGGTTCAAGGAATCCGCATGAGCATTCTGATCAATCGCAATACGAAGGTGATCTGCCAGGGCTTCACCGGCAAGCAGGGCACCTTTCACTCGGAACAGGCGCTGGCTTACGGCACCAAGCTGGTCGGCGGCGTAACGCCCGGCCGCGGCGGCGAGACGCATCTCGGCCAGCCGATTTTCGACACCGTGCACGACGCTGTCCGTGAGACGGGCGCAACGGCAAGCATGATTTATGTCCCGGCGCCTTATGCCGCGGATGCCATTCTCGAAGCGGCGGATGCCGGCATCGAGCTGGTCGTCTGTATCACCGAAGGTATTCCGGTGAACGACATGGTGCGCGTGAAAGCTGCATTGGCCGGCACGGGCACGCGTCTCGTCGGTGGCAACTGTCCCGGTGTTATTACTCCGGGCGAATGCAAGATCGGCATCATGCCGGGCTCCATTCATAAGAAAGGCGCGGTGGGCATCGTGTCGCGCTCGGGGACGTTGACATATGAAGCTGTGTTCCAGACCACCAACATTGGCTTGGGTCAGAGCACGTGCGTAGGTATCGGCGGTGACCCGGTTCGTGGCATGAACTTCGTTGACGTGCTGGAGCTGTTCCAGCGTGACCCCCAGACGGAGGGCATTATCCTCGTCGGGGAAATTGGCGGCAGCGATGAAGAAGCTGGTGCCCATTTCATTCGTCATTACGTCAACAAACCGGTTGTCGCGTACATCGCTGGCGTGACCGCGCCTCCCGGCAAGCGCATGGGCCATGCTGGCGCCATTGTGGCGGGCGGCAAGGGCACGGCGGCAGACAAGTATCGCGCGCTGGAAGAAGCGGGAGTGCGTACTGTGAAGTCGCCTGCGGAATTGGGTACTGCGATGAACGAGTTGCTTCGCAAGCAACGTGCGAAGAATGCGGCGAAGCGCGTGCCGCTGAGCTCCCTGGCTATCGTTCCCCCTGAGGACGATGAAGAGGAGGACGACGAGGTCGTCACACCGAAGAAGCGCGCCGGCAAATCGAAGTCGACGGCGAAAGGCACGCCGAAGAAGTCGGCCGCGAAATCCAACGGCAAGTCGAATGGCAAGGCGTCCGTGTCTGCGAAGCCTGCCGGCAAGAAATCGGCTACCAAAAAGTCAGCTGCGAAGTCAGCCAAGAAATCAGTCGGCAAATCGGCTGGGGCCAAGGGCGGCAAGAAATCAGCGCCCGTCAAATCAACCGTCGCGGGCAAGAAGGGGAACACATCTGTGAGTGCAAATGCTGTGAAATCCAAGAAAAAAGGCAAGGGCAAGAAGTACAAGGTGGCGGCCGCCACGGGTGCGGTGAAGTGGAAGCGATCCGCGCCGCTGACAGACTTTACGCCGGACGCTCCTGAAACCGATGTGAAGCCGGAGCAGCTCGCAGCGCCTGCCAAGCGCAAGCGCAAGAGCAAGAAGACTGTAAAGGCCAAAGGCAAGAAGTCCGCGGCAGCCAAAGGCAAGAAGTCGCCGAGCAGCGCCGCCAAGGCAAAGAAGCCGGCCAAGACGGCCAAGACGGCCAAGACGGCCAAGACGGCCAAGGGCAAGAAGACGGCCGCGAAGAAGGGCAAAAAGACGGCTCGCAAGAGCAAGCGTAGCTAAGCGAGACAGCGGTCGCCTGGCGCACCGCGAGCACGTTCCGTCATGACTGACTCTCTCAGGCTGGCGCTGGCGCAGATCGATCTGCTCGTCGGCGATGTCCAGGGCAACGTGACGCGTGTCGTGACCGCAGCTCGCCAGGCACGGATGGAGCACGAGGCTGACCTCGTGCTCTTTCCCGAACTGACGCTGTCGGGCTATCCGCCCGAAGATCTGCTGTTTCATCGCGGCTTCCGCCGCCAGATCGAGGCGGGCCTCGAGCGGCTGCAACATGAAGCCGCGGATGTGGGTGTAGTCGTGGGCTATCCCGAATACATCGGCTCCATCATTTATAACTCCGCAGTGCTGATTTCAGGTGGTTCGCGCGCCGCGAGCTATCGCAAATCCGAATTGCCGAACTACCGCGTGTTCGACGAGAAGCGGTATTTCCAGTCGGGCGGCCAGCCCACGGCTTTCGTCTGCAAAGGTTTCCGCATCGGTCTCCTCGTTTGTGAGGATCTCTGGGAACCTGAGCCCGCCCAGCTCGCTGCCTCCATCGGCGCCGAGTTGCTGGTCGTCATCAACGCCTCGCCTTATGAGCTGCACAAGCAACGCGAGCGGGAGAGCATCGCGCGCCAGCGCGTGCACGATGTCGGCCTGCCGCTCGTGTATCTCAACATGGTCTGTGGTCAGGACGAGTTGATCTTCGACGGCAATTCCTTCGCCATGGATGCAGCCGGCACTGTCGTCATGCGCGCGCCGGCGTTTGTCGAAGGCACATTCATCGTCGACATCGTGCGGGATGCGGCGGGCAAGGCCGTGCCGCTTCCCGGGGTGATTACGCCTGAGTCGAGCGACGAAGAGAGCGTGTATCGCGCACTGGTGTTAGGCGTCCGAGATTACGTCGACAAACATGGTTTCCCAGGTGTGGTGCTGGGCTTGTCGGGCGGCGTCGATTCCGCGTTGACCCTGGCGATCGCTGTCGATGCGCTCGGCGCAGATCGCGTGCATGCCGTGATGATGCCCTCGCGATATACGGCCGACATGAGCTTGCACGACGCTGAGGAAGAAGCTCGTCTGCTCGGCGTGAAATACAGCGTCCTGTCGATCGAAGGCATGTTCGAGGCGACGCTGGCCGCGCTCAAAGACGAGTTTGCGGGCACGAGGCCGGACACGACGGAAGAAAACATGCAGTCCCGCTGTCGCATGCTGCTGCTCATGGGCATCTCCAACAAGACGGGGAAGATGCTGCTGACCACCGGCAACAAGAGCGAGATGGCGGTGGGCTATGCCACATTGTATGGCGACATGGCGGGCGGCTTCGCGCCGATCAAGGACTGCAGCAAGCTGCTGGTCTATCGCCTGTGCGCGTACCGAAACGCCTTGGGACGCGTCATTCCCCAGCGTGTGATCGATCGTCCACCGTCGGCGGAGCTGCGTCCCGAGCAGAAAGATTCCGATTCACTGCCGCCGTACGAAGTGCTCGACGCCATTCTCGAGGCGTTCATTGAGGAAGACCTGTCGGTGGACGAGATCTGTGCGCGCGGCTTTGATCGCGCGACCGTGGGGCGAGTGCTGGATCTCGTGAAACGCAATGAATACAAGCGTCGCCAGGCACCGCCCGGCGTGCGGGTAAGCCGTCGCGCTTTCGGCCGCGACTGGCGTTATCCCATCACTAACGGTTACCGCCGCTGAAGCGGCGGAACGTGAGCTACCAGAGCTTCCACCAGGGCTTGTCCACTTCCGCCTGAGACTGGCGGATGTCGCCCTCGTAGTTCGCCTGATAGACCTGACGCGTCTGCTCCGACAGCACAGTGAGGTTCAGGCGGTCATACGCCTCGACCATCACACGCAACGCCTCCTGCACAGCAGGGGCTCCGTCGTACTGCTCGACAGCGTTCTTCGCACGCTGCGCAGCCGCAACGTATGCGCCCCGCCGCATGTAGTACTCGGCGACTGCCACCTCGTACGCCGCGAGCCGATTTCGCAGGAAGATCATGCGCTGGCGGGCGTCGTGCGCGTATTCGCTCTTCGGATACTGCTCGACGACCGTGCGTAGCGCGGTGAACGCCTTGCGCGCCGTGGTGGGCGCACGTTCCGCCAGATCTACCCGAAAGAAGCGCTCGACGACATTCGGCGTCCGTTCGAAATCCACCAGCCCCTTGATGTACCACGCATAATCCACGCGCGGATGGGTGGGGTTCTCGCGGATGAAGGTATCCGCCGCATCCGTGGCGGACTCGCTTTCACCCTGCCGGTAATATGCGTAGATGAGATCGAGCCGCGCCTGGCGCGCCTGGTCCGTAAACGGAAAGCGCGCGGTCAGCGCCTCGTACATCTTGATGGAGTTATTGAAATCGTAGGAATTCAACGCCTGGCGAGCCCGCTTGTAGAGGGCTTCGGGACTCGATTGCTGCGCCTCGCGCTCACGGTTGCTTCGACAACCGGAAGAGACGACGAGCGCGGCCATAAAGAGCGCAAGCACGACATTGCGCACAGTGTTCGACGAAGACATCAGGAAGGGCCTTTCGTTGGCTTCTCGCCGTATTAGATCGCGGAGTATAGCTAACCCGCCGGTCCCCCCTCCGACTGAGGAAGCGACGGCGGAGTTCCGCACCCATGATTTTCAGCTGGCCCCGGAACTCGCGGGTCTGCGGATCGATCAGGCACTGGCCCGAGCGCTGCCGCAGTACTCCCGTGGACGTATACAGGGATGGATCGAAGCGGGCGCCGTCCAGGTCGAAGGCCGCGTGCCTCGTGGCCGGGACAAAGTACTGGGCGGTGAACGCGTGCGCATTCAAGCACAGCTTGAAGGCGAGCAGGGGGTCGAAGCGGAATCCCTGCCCCTCGACATCGTTTACGAGGACCGCTCGCTGCTCGTCATCAACAAGCCGCCGGGGCTGGTCGTGCATCCTGGCGCAGGCAACGCGCGACATACGCTGCAGAACGCGTTGCTGGCGTTCGATTCCAAGCTGTCGCTCGTTCCGCGTGCCGGCATCGTCCACCGGCTGGATAAAGACACCAGCGGACTCCTTGTCGTTGCACGCACGCCTGAAGCGCATACCGCTTTGGTGGCGGCGCTCGCGGCGCGCGAAGTAGGGCGTGAATACCTTGCGATCTGCACCGGCGTAATGACGAGTGGCGGGACGATTAATGAACCCATCGGCCGTCATCGCACGTTGCGAACGCGCATGACCACCCGGCCAGACGGACGCGAGGCGGTCACCCACTTCCGTATCCTGCAGAGATTCAACGCTCACACTTACGTCAGAGTGCAGTTGGAGACGGGCAGGACGCACCAGATTCGCGTGCATCTTTCCTACATTGGTTTTCCCATCGTGGGAGACCCAGTGTATGGCGGTCGCCGCCGAGTGCCTGCCGGATGCGGGCCGGAGTTGGAGGAAAAGATCAACGCGTTCGGTCGGCAGGCGCTGCACGCCACGCGTCTCAAGCTGGAGCATCCCGACACGGGGCTCGAGGTGCATTGGGAAGTGCCGCCGCCAGCCGACTTCAAACATCTTCTAAAAACGCTCGCTGCCGATGAATGACGTCATCTCACTTCATTACTCCTGAGTGGCCCGTCCACGCGCGCGTGCGCGCGGCGTTTACCACGCGGTTGGGGGGCGTCAGCGTGGCTCCCTATCATTCTCTCAACACGGCAATGCACGTCGGAGATGACGCTGCCGCAGTTGAGGAGAATCGGCGTCGTGTTCGTAATGGATTGATGTTGCCGTCCGAGCCGCGATGGCTCGATCAAGTGCATGGCGTCGATGTCATCACCGTGGAAGACACGAACAGTGTTACGCCTCCGCGTGCCGACGCGTCAGTAACCGCTGTTGCCAACAACGTCTGCGTTGTCCAGGTCGCGGATTGTATGCCGGTGTTGTTGGCGTCCCGTGATGGCTCTGTTGTTGCTGCGGCTCATGCAGGATGGCGAGGGTTGGCGGACGGCGTTCTCGAAGCCGCTATGCGTCAGATGGCGGTGCGTGCCGGGGAAATCCAGGCGTGGCTGGGTCCCACTATCAGTCAGGCGCACTTCGAAGTGGGCGATGAGGTGCGTGCCACGTTTGTCGCGCATGACCCCAATGCCTCCACTGCTTTTGAGCAGAATCAGCGCGGGCGCTGGCAGTGCGATCTCTACGCGCTGGCGCGGCAGCGTCTGCAGGCCTCGGGTGCTACGTCAATTTACGGCGGCTCGTGGTGCACATATGGTGAACCAGAGCGCTTCTTCTCTTATCGCCGGGATGGCCGATGTGGTCGCATGGCGGCACTCATCTGGCTCGACGGTCGCACTTGACGAGCGTGTTACGATATATCGCAGTTCCCGCCGCATGAATTCATAACAATTTTGACCACGCTCGGTTGGATTCTTCTCTTCACCCTGCTGGCGGGCGTCGTCAGCGCTGCGGTGGCCGGCATCTTTCTTCTGCTGCCCGAGCGGCCTCGCGCGCGCCTGCTGCCCCACCTGGTGAGCTTTGCAACCGGCACGCTGCTCGGTGCCGCGTTGTTGGCGTTGTTGCCTCACGCTGTTGAAACCGCCGGCCCCGGCGCCGCGCATGGCATCGGATACGCGCTCGTCGGCGGCATCGTCGTGTTCTTCGTGCTGGAGAAACTCGTGTTGTGGCGACACTCGCACTCGGGCGAGATCGCTGACCATGGCGCGCACCATGAACATCATCATCATCGTGATGAAGCGTCCGCTGTATTGGTGCTGGTGGGTGACAGCATCCACAACGCGCTGGACGGCGTGCTGATCGGCGCCGCGTTCCTTATAGATGTGCGACTCGGCATCGTCACCGGCATCGCCGCCATGGCGCATGAAATCCCTCAGGAAATAAGCGACTTCGCGGTCCTGCTCAATTCCGGGATGTCGCGCGGGCGCGCCCTGTTCCTGAATCTCGTCACCAGCCTCACGTCGGTGCTCGGTGGCGTGCTCGCCTACTTTGCCCTGAAGCCGGTAATGCATGCGCTGCCGTATGCGATTGCGGTGGCGGCGTCCTGTTTCCTGTACGTGGCCGTGGCGGACCTGATTCCGGGTTTGCATCGCCGGGTAGACTTTCGAACGAGCGTCACCCAGATCGTGCTCATTGCCCTCGGCATTGCGGTGATCGCCTTCGCGGAAGGCCACGCGCACGTCCACTAGTCGATACGCAAAAGCGGCAGCGATTTGCGCCGCTCCCACGCTTGAACACCCGACTCGCGGCCCCACCAACCGGGGCAGTTCAGGTGTTTTCCGGGCGCTTAATTCATGCGTATGGACAAGCTGACGAGCAAATTCCAGGAGGCGCTGGCCAATGCGCAGTCCCTGGCGGTCGGACGCGACCATCAATTCATCGAGCCGGCCCATGTGATGCTCGCGCTGCTGGATGCGCAGGGCGGCAGCGGTCGACCCCTGCTCGCGAAAGCGGGCGTCAACGTCAACAAGCTGCGTTCCGAGCTGCTCGCCTCGCTGGATAAAGTCGCGAAGGTCGAAGGCGGCACGCCCGGTGACGTTCATGTTTCCAATGATCTCACCCGCCTGCTCAATGTCATGGACAAGCTCGCCCAGCAGCGGGGCGACCAGTACATCTCGAGCGAGCTGTTCATCCTCGCCGCGCTCGAAGACCGCGGCACTCTGGCCCGTGCGCTGAAGGAAGCGGGGGCCGTCAAAGGCGCCATCGAGAAGGCCATCGACGAATTACGGGGAGGCGAGAAGGTGGCCGACGCCAATGCAGAGGAAGGGCGTCAGGCCCTCGAGAAATATACGGTCGATCTCACCGCGCGCGCGTCGTCCGGCAAGCTCGACCCGGTGATCGGTCGTGATGACGAGATCCGCCGCACGATCCAGGTGCTCCAGCGCCGTACGAAGAACAATCCCGTGTTGATCGGCGAGCCTGGCGTGGGCAAGACGGCCATCGTCGAGGGCCTCGCGCAGCGAATCATCAATGGGGAAGTGCCGGAAGGGCTGAAGAACAAGCGCATTCTCGCGCTCGACATGGGCTCGCTCATCGCGGGCGCGAAATTCCGCGGCGAATTCGAAGAGCGTCTGAAGGCCGTGCTCAACGATCTGTCGAAGCAGGAAGGCCAGGTCATCCTGTTCATCGACGAGTTGCACACGATGGTCGGCGCGGGCAAGGCCGAAGGCGCCATGGACGCGGGCAACATGTTGAAGCCCGCGCTCGCGCGCGGCGAGTTGCATTGTGTGGGCGCGACCACGCTCGATGAATATCGCAAATACATCGAGAAAGACGCTGCGCTCGAGCGCCGCTTCCAGAAAGTGTTGGTGGAGGAGCCGACGGTTGAAGACACTATCGCCATCCTGCGTGGCTTGCAGGAGAAGTATGAAGTCCACCACGGCGTAGACATTACCGATCCAGCGATCGTAGCGGCCGCCACGCTATCGCATCGATACATTGCCGACCGGCAGCTGCCCGACAAAGCCATCGACCTCATCGATGAAGCGGCCGCGCGCATCCGCATGGAGATCGACTCCAAGCCGGAAGTGCTCGATCGCCTCGAGCGTCGCATCATCCAGCTCAAGATCGAGCAGGAGGCGCTCAAGAAAGAAACAGACGAAGCCTCGCGCAAACGTCTCGCCACGCTGCAGGAAACACTGCGTGGTCTGGAGAGGGAATACGCGGATCTCGAGGAAGTCTGGAAGGCGGAGAAAGCCTCGTTGCAGGGCGCTGCCCATGTGCGCGAGGAGCTGGATCGCGTGCGTCTCGAGCTCGACACCGCGCGTCGCGCGAACGATCTGCAGCGCATGGCGGAGATTCAGTACGGCCGAATCCCGGAGCTCGAGAAGCGCCTTGCGGAAGCGCAGGCAGCCGAGACGACAGAGAGACGGCTCGTCCGTAACAAGGTGACGGACGAAGAGATCGCCGAGGTGGTATCCAAATGGACCGGCATTCCGGTCTCGCGGATGCTTGAAGGCGAGCGCGAGAAACTGCTGCGTATGGAAGACGCGCTCACCCGGCGTGTTGTGGGCCAGGACGAAGCGGTGCGCATCGTATCGAATGCGATCCGGCGGTCGCGCGCGGGCTTGTCCGATCCGCGGCGGCCCAATGGGTCGTTCCTCTTCCTCGGCCCCACTGGCGTCGGCAAGACCGAGCTGTGCAAGGCGCTGGCGGAGTTTCTCTTCGATACCGAAGAAGCCATGGTCCGTATCGACATGTCGGAGTTCATGGAGAAGCATTCGGTCGCGCGGCTCATCGGCGCGCCGCCGGGCTATGTCGGTTACGAAGAGGGCGGCTATCTTACGGAGGCGGTCCGTCGGCGGCCGTATGCGGTCATCCTGCTCGATGAGGTCGAGAAGGCACATCCGGATGTATTCAACGTGCTGCTGCAGGTCCTGGACGATGGTCGCCTGACGGACGGTCAGGGGCGTACGGTCGACTTCAGCAACACCGTCATCATCATGACGTCCAACCTGGGCTCGCAGGTCATCCAGGAATACGCGGGCGAGGGCAACTACACGCGCATGAAGAGCGCCGTGATGGAAATCGTGCAGAAGAATTTCCGGCCGGAGTTCATCAACCGCATCGACGACATCGTGGTGTTCCACCCGCTGGGCGCGCAGCAGATCCGGTCGATCGTGGAGATCCAGCTGTCCTATCTGCGCAAGCGGCTGATGGAGCGGAACATGGAGCTCACGCTCGACGACAGCGCGCGCGATATGTTGGGTGAGGCCGGGTTCGATCCGGTGTACGGCGCCCGGCCGCTGAAGCGGGCGATCCAGCAGCAGATCGAGAATCCGCTGGCGCAGAAAATTCTGCGGGCGGAGCTCATCCCGGGCGACCGGGTGCTCGTGACGGTGGTGAACGGGGAGCTCGCGTTCCGGAAGCAGGCATAAGCTGCTGCCTGCGGGCGCGACGCTCTCTATAATCCGGCCCTCGCCAGTCCCCTTTATTTACGCGGAAACGACGATCCCATGCCCTTCTACGAGTATCAGTGTTCGAAGTGCGAAGTCCTGACCGAGGTCATGCAGAAGATTTCCGATCCGCCGCTGACGAAATGTCCGTCCTGCGGAGCGAAAGCACTGGTCAAGCTGATCTCGGCGCCCGTGTTTCGGCTCAAGGGCTCGGGCTGGTACGAAACGGACTTCAAGTCCGATAAAGAGAACAAGCGCAATCTCGTCGGGGAGAAGGACGATGCGCCGTCGGCGCCCGCGGCTGACGCGAGCAAGTCGACGGCTTCGTCGTCATCTGAGGGCGCAACGACCACGTCGGCCTCGAGCGGCGGGGAGAGCAAAGCTTCCGGGACGTCGTCTGCGGCGAGCAGTTCGAGCTCGAGCGGGGGTGAGTCCTCGTCCTCCGCGTCGAAGTCACGGGCCAAGGCGAAACCCGTCGCGGCGGCGCCTGCCAAACCGTCACGATCCACAGCCACGAAGAAACCGGCAGCTGCGGCCGCCCGGGCCAGGAAACCCGCTCCGGCGAAAAAAGCTAAGCGATAGCGAGTCGCGCGAGCCGGACCGCTTGCGCGCGCAGCGCGTCTCGCAGCTCGCGTGGCTTGCGGATTTCAAAGTCGAAATCCGCCCGCGTGAGCTCCCGGGCGAACCACTCCACGGCGCCAGTACTCGTCGTCAACAGCGTGCCCCCCGGCACACGCTCGAACACACCGATAGCCTTGCCAAAGGTCTGGTGCGCTCGTTCGAGATCGGTTCGTAACAACACCTGAACTTCGATCCCGCGCGGAATGCGCGCGATGCTGTCGTTCAAGTGAGCCGCTGTATCGAATTCCTCTGGACGCGCGAACGTAACATTCAACGTGCGTGTATAGGTGATGCGATCCAGCCGAAAGGAACGCACGCGATTGCGAAGGTGACACATGCCCAGCGCATACCAACGGCCGCTACGGTAGGTAAGCCCATACGTATCGAACTCACGTTCAGTTGTTACGTCGGTTGCTGACCGATAACCCATCTGTACGCGTTCACGTGTTAGCGCAGCCGCACTCAGCGTGCGGAGCGCCTCGTTATTCTCCGACGCAGCTGCTCGCGCCATATCCAGAGTTACTGTTTCGCCCACAGCGCGCACCCGCCGTTTGAGGTTCGCGGGCATCACGCGCTCCAACTTCGCCTGCGCGCTGGCTACGGCAGTTTCAGCTTCTGCCAGGCCAAGACCGCGGGCTGCTTGCAAACCTAACGACAGCGCGAGTGCTTCATCGTCGGTGAACATCATGGGCGGCAGCTTGAATCCTGACACCAACATGTAGGCGCCATGCCGGCCGCGCTCCGTCGTGATCGGGATGCCGAGCTCTTCCAGCAGCGCGATGTAACGCCGCAAGGTACGGCCATCGACATCCACGCGATCCGCCAGCTCCGCGCCACGCATGCGTCCGTGCGTCTGCAGAAGCTCCAGCACCGCCAGCACCCGGGCTGTTGGTCTCGACCTGTGGCGCGTCGTTTTCATGAGGGGATGTTACCTGCGCCGCATGGAAATATTTCGTGTGGCAAACAGGGCGCGAACTGTCCTGATTCGGCCTTACGTTGGGCGCCGAAATGACCAGGAGGGCGCCCCATGCGTGAGGCATGTCTATGTGGATTTGTGATGGTCTGGGCCGCCGCTGGCGCGACCGCATCCCCAGCTTTCGAACGGGAGACTCGCTTGACCGCAGTGACGCACGAATCACACGACTTCGACTTCTTCGTGGGCGAATGGCACATCGTCAATCGCCGGCTCGTCCGCCGAGGGGTGGGCAGCCGGGAGTGGGACGAGTTTCCGGCCACGGCCACGGGTCGCCGCCTGCTCGATGGCCGAGGTCACATGGACGAGATGGCGGTTCCGGCCAAAGGCTTCTCCGGCATCACATTGCGGCTATACGACCCGGCGCAGCGCCAGTGGTCGCTTTATTGGGTGAACAGCCTCACCGGGATGCTGTTTCCGCCGGTCGTGGGCCGGTTCTCTGGCGGCCGGGGCGTGTTCTACGGAAACGATGAGGACAACGGCAAGCCGGTGCGTGTGCGCTTTACATGGTCCGACATCACCGCGGATTCCGCCCACTGGGAACAGGCGTTTTCTACCGACGGCGGCAAGACGTGGGAGACCAACTGGACGATGGACTTCACCCGGGTGAAATGAAGGGCGGCCGTCCGCGGCTTGCACCCCCCGGGGGGTGCTCCGTAACATGCCCGACCCTTCGTTCCCCCCAGGCATTTCCATGCGGACTCATTACTGCGGACAAGTCGACGACAAGCTCACAGGACAGGACGTTACCGTCGCTGGGTGGGTGCATCGTCGTCGCGACCACGGCGGCGTCATTTTCGTGGACATGCGCGACCGGGAAGGGCTGCTGCAGGTGGTGTTCGACCCGGACCTCGCAAACGTCTTCAAGGACGCGGAGCGTCTGCGCAACGAGTTCGTCATTCGCGTGAAGGGCAGGGTGCGTGAGCGTCCGGCGGGGACAGCGAACTCGAACCTCGCGTCCGGACGCATCGAAGTGCTGGCGCAGGAGCTGGAGATTCTGAACCGCTCCGAGCCGCTGCCGTTCCAGCTCGACGAAACCGTGGGCGAGGAGACACGCCTCAAGTATCGGTATCTCGATCTGCGTCGTGACGTGATGAGTCAGCGCCTGCGTCAGCGCCATCGCATCACGCGCTCGATGCGCGGCTATCTGGACAACAAAGGGTTCGTCGACCTCGAAACGCCGATGCTGACGAAGGCGACGCCGGAAGGCGCGCGCGATTATCTCGTGCCGAGTCGGACGCATCCCGGCAAGTTCTTCGCGCTTCCGCAGTCGCCACAGATCTTCAAGCAGCTGCTGATGATGGCGGGATTCGATCGCTATTATCAGATCGTGCGTTGCTTCCGCGACGAGGACCTGCGCGCGGATCGCCAGCCTGAATTCACACAGCTCGACATCGAGACGTCGTTCCTCGCGCAGGAAGACATCATGCAGCTGATGGAAGGTCTGATCCGTCAGATCTTCAAGGAAGTGCTGGATGTGGCGCTTCCCGACCCGTTCCCGCGTATGACGTTTGCCGAAGCCATGCGCCGCTATGCTTCTGACAAACCGGATCTGCGTATTCCGCTGGAGTTGGTGGACGTCGCCGACCTCGTGCGCGATTGCGATTTCAAGGTGTTTGCCGGGCCCGCGAAGGATGCGAAAGGTCGCGTGGCGGCGTTGCGTGTTCCGGGCGGGGCGTCACTGGCGCGTTCGCAGATCGACGAATACACGGCATTTGTAGGTCGTTACGGCGCGAAGGGACTCGCTTACATCAAGGTGAACGAGGTCGCGAAGGGTCGTGATGGCCTGCAGTCGCCGATCGTGAAGTTTCTGAGCGATGCCGCTGTTGCCGGCATCCTCGAGCGCACGGGTGCGCAGGATAACGACCTCGTGTTCTTCGGCGCGGACGCGGCGAAAGTCGTGAACGACGCGATCGGTGCCTTGCGCATCAAGGTCGGGCAGGATCTCAAGCTGGTACAGACCGGCTGGCGCCCGTTGTGGGTCGTCGACTTCCCGATGTTTGAATGGGATGACGGCGACAAGCGTTGGGCAGCCATGCATCACCCGTTCACGGCGCCGAAGAATGATGATCCGGCGGCGTTGCGTTCGAGCCCGGACGAGTCGATCGCGAAAGCGTACGACATGGTGTTGAACGGGTCGGAGATCGGTGGCGGTTCTGTGCGTATTCATCGCCAGGAGATGCAGTCCACCGTGTTTGATCTGTTAGGGATCAACGCGGACGAGGCGCAGCTGAAATTCGGCTTCCTGCTGGACGCGTTGAAGTATGGCGCGCCTCCCCACGGTGGCATCGCGTTTGGGCTCGATCGCCTGGCGATGTTGATGGCGGGCGCAGACAGTATTCGCGACGTCATCGCCTTCCCGAAGACGCAGACAGCCGCGGACCCGCTCACCGATGCGCCGACGGAAGTCAGCGAGAAGCAGCTGAAAGAGCTGCATATCCGGGTGAGGGTGCCGCAGGCTTAATCGCCGCGTCCCTGTCACGTGGGGGATACAGACACCTCGGGGCTCACGCTCCGGGGTGTTTTCGTTTGGGGAGGAATTAATTCAGGCGTTCCAAATGCAAGTTATTCGCATTTGGCCGCAAATGCATTAGGCTGGCGACCTAGGTCACTACCAAACCGCAAAAAGCGGTGTCGATGAAAAGCTCACCGAATCCGCAGCGCCGCTCTTTCTGGCTCAAGCACCTTCATCAGTGGCACTGGATCAGCTCCGCTATCTGCTTGATTGGCATGCTACTTTTCGCCATTACGGGGATCACGCTCAATCACGCCGCACAGATCGAGGCGCGGCCCGCGGTCGTCGAAAAGCAGCTTGTTCTGCCGGAAGACCAGCGCGCGTTGATCACGCCAGCGGACGCCGCCGACCCGAGTACCGCTGCTAATAGCGCGCAGGCGAGTGACGGTAAGCCCGTCGCAGCCAGCACTGTTGATGCGAACGCCGATGCCAGTGCCTCTGCGGACAGCGCGGCCGCCGCCGACACCAAGCGACCGCTGCCGCCATCCGTTGCGAAGTGGCTCGCTCATGAGCTCTCCATTGCCTCACCTGATAGCGACGGCGAATGGTCGCCTGAGGAAATCTACGTCGGCCTGCCACGCCCGGGCGGCGACGCCTGGCTCAGCATCGACCGTGAGTCCGGCGAAGTCACTTACGAGCGCACCGACCGCGGCTGGGTTTCTTATTTCAATGACCTGCACAAAGGCCGCAACACCGGCGCGGCGTGGGTCTGGTTTCTCGATCTCTTCGCGATCGCCGCGATCGTCTTTTGTGTCACCGGATTTTTTCTGCTGCAGTTTCATTCTCGCGCGCGCCCCGCCACCTGGCCGATGGTTGCCCTCGGACTCGCCATTCCGTTGGTGCTCGCCATCCTGTTCATTCATTGAGGTATCTCATGCGTACTCTGCTCCCACTCACCCTCACGAGCCTCGTCGCAGGCCCGGCGCTCGCGGCCGATCTGACCCTCTCGGTCGAGATCCCCAAGCTGACGGTCGCTGAATATCACCGTCCTTATGTTGCGCTGTGGATCGAGCGACCCGGCGAAGGCGTCGTGTCGAATCTCGCCGTCTGGTATGAACTGAAGAAGAAAGATAAGGAAGGCGAGAAATGGCTGAAGGATATGCGCCAGTGGTGGCGCAAGACCGGCCGCGATCTCACGATGCCCGTCGACGGTGTCAGCGGCGCAACGAAAACGCCCGGCAAGCACGAAATTAAGTTTACCGACGGCAAATCGCCCCTCGCCAAGCTGACGCCCGGCAAGTACGAGCTCCTCGTCGAAGCCGCGCGCGAAGTCGGCGGCCGCGAGCTGGTACGCATTCCCTTCGAGTGGCCGGCCAAAGGGCCTGCCAGCGCCAGCGCGCAGGGAGCCACTGAGCTCGGCGCCATCACACTCAACATCAAGCCTTGATGACCCGTCGCACAGGAGTCTCAAACATGAACCGCTTACTTGCCCGCTCCCTCACCGGCTTCGCCGTGGCGCTCGCTCTGCCGCTGGCCGCGCACGCGCATCGCGCGTGGATGCTGCCCTCCGCGACCGTTCTTTCCGGCACGGACCCATGGGTGACCGTCGACGCCGCGATCTCCAATGATCTGTTTTATTTCGAGCATCATGCGATGCCGGTCGACGATGTCGTCATCCTCACGCCGGACGGCAGCACGCTCAAGCCGGAGAACATCGGCAAAGGCGAGTACCGCACCACCTTCGACGTGCAGCTCAAACAGCAGGGCACTTACAAGATTGCCGCGATCCGTGGCGGCGGCATGAATGCCAGTTATAAGGTCGGCTCCGAGACGAAGCGCTGGCGCGGTGACGCCGCGAGCTTCGCCAAGGAAGTGCCCGCCAACGCAACGGACCTCAAGGTTTCGCAGAACTCCAGCCGCATCGAAGTGTTTGCCACTCTGGGCAAGCCGAGCACGAGCGCGCTGGCGCTGACCAACACGGGGCTGGAGCTGCAGCCGGTTACGCATCCCACTGATCTCATCGCGGGCGAGGAGGCACGCTTCAAGCTGATGCTGGATGGCAAGCCTGCGCCGGATCTCGAAGTGACGATCATTCCGCACGGCATTCGCTATCGCGACCAGCTGAATGAAATCAAGGTGAAGACGGGCGCGGACGGCGCGTTTGCGGTGACGTGGCCGAACCCTGGCATGTACTACCTGAATGCTTCGATTCAGGACAACAAGGCAAGCGTGCCCAACGCAACTCGCCGCGCGCAGTACACGGCGACTCTCGAGGTTCTGCACCCGTAAGCGCCGATGCCTCGAGTTGCCATTCCGGAGCTTCGCACTACGCCGCGCATTCCCTGCGCGGCGGAAGTGCAAATTCTCCAGGGCGAGACGATGGGTACGACCTGGACGGTCAAGCTCATCGCGCAGGCGTCTGTGCGTCTTGAAGAGATAAGACAGGGCGTGCAAGCGCAGCTCGACGGCGTCGTGGCACAGATGAGCACGTGGGAAGAAAGCTCAGATCTCAGTCGCTTCAACAATGGAAAGGAAGCGAGCTGGCACACGCTGCCGGCGGAGCTCTTCTCCGTGTTGGAGCACGCTCTGCGAGTGGCAGAGCAGACGAGCGGAGCGTTTGATCCCACGGTTGGGGCTTTGGTCAATCGCTGGGGTTTTGGTCCCTCAGTACGCCAGGCGGATATGCCGTCAGACGGCGATATACAGGCCCTGTGCCCGCAATGCGGCTGGCAAAAATTGCAGCTGGATGCGAGCCGACGCGCGGCCATGCAGCCCGGCGGCGTGTTCGTCGACCTCTCCGCGATTGCCAAAGGATTCGGCGTCGATCAGGTCACGCGCTATCTTGTTAACTTCCCGGGCGTGGAAAGCTGTCTGGTCGAGGTGGGTGGCGAGCTCAAAGGCCACGGCATCAAAGCGGACGGCGCCCCGTGGTGGACGGAGTTGGAATTGCCCGCGGATTCCGTAGCCACCGTCGAGCCCATCATTCTTGCTTTACATGACCTTGCGGTGGCGACTTCCGGCGACTACCGCCGTTTTTTTCACGACAGCGACGTGCGCTATTCCCACACTGTCGATCCCCGTACCGGGCGCCCCATCGCCAACGGCGTTGCTTCGGTCACAGTGGTGCACGAAAGTTGTATGCATGCCGATGCGATGTCTACCGCCCTAACTGTGTTAGGGGCGGAAGAAGGATTGGATCTTGCGATCCGCCATTCCATCGCGGCGCTTTTTCTCGTGCGCACGTCGGAGGGCTTCCAGGAAGTCATGACGCCAGCGTTCGCCGCGATGCTGGATTGAGCCGATGACCGATATCGAACGCATTCTCGCCGCTGGATGCGTCGTACTCGCCTATCTCGCGCTGTGCTGGGCAATGGCACGTGCTCACAAACACAGGCAGAAAGTAGCGGCAGAGGCTGCAGCTGGATTGCTTTCGAGCGACGGCAACACCGCTCCCTTGCTGGTGGCCTTTGCCAGCCAGACCGGCTACGCGGAGCAACTCGCCTGGCGGACGGCCGAAGCTCTGAAATCAGGTGGCGTGCCGGCGCGCGTGGCGACCTTGGGAATGGTTGATCAGTCTGTACTGGCCGGCGTGCAGCGTGCCCTGTTTGTTGTCAGCACCACGGGCGAGGGAGACCCTCCTGACAGCGCAATGCGCTTTCTCTCTCAGGTCATGCCGGCCACGCTGGATCTTTCCCGCCTGCAATACGGTTTGTTGGCGCTGGGAGATCGCAGCTACACGCGCTTCTGCTCGTTTGGCAATGAGCTGCACGCGTGGCTGCAACATCAGCGCGCGACACCCTTGTTCGATATCGTCACCGTCGATAACGGCGACGAGGGCGCGCTGCGCCACTGGCAGTATTACCTCGGGCAGCTCAGCGGCCAGACCGAGCTTCCAGACTGGACCGCCCCCACCTATGAGCGATGGCTCCTTGCCGACCGGCAATTGTTGAACGCTGGCAGCGTGGGCGGTGGTGTTTATAAGATCGTCCTCAAGCCCACGCGGGAGGCCGCAGTGGCATGGCGAGCGGGCGACATCGCCGAGATCGGCCCGCAGCCATTCGGTGACGTCACGGGGCCGAATCCACTGCCTCACCGCGAATACTCCATCGCGTCGCTGCCGGCCGATCGGCAACTCGAGCTGATCGTGCGTCAGATGCATCATCCCGATGGGCATCTGGGGCTCGGCTCCGGCTGGCTGACAGTGCATGCACCGCTCGGCGGCGAAATCGCTGTCAGAGTGCGAGAGAACCGCAGTTTTCATCCGCCGCCGGATGATCGTCCGATGATTCTCATCGGCAATGGCACTGGCATCGCGGGTCTGCGCGCTCATCTCAAATCACGCGCTGCTCAGGGCCATAAACGGAACTGGCTGGTGTTCGGCGAGCGCAGTGCCCGTCATGATTTTCTTTTTCAGCAGGAGATCGAGGACTGGCAGGCGAGCGGTGTGCTCGAGCGCCTCGATGTCGCGTTCTCACGCGACCAGGCCGAGCGCCTCTATGTCCAGCATAAACTCCATGCGGCGGCGGAAGAGTTGCGCGCATGGATGGAGCAGGGCGCCGCTATTTATGTGTGTGGCAGCCTCGAAGGCATGTCTACGGGCGTTGCCAACGTGCTCAATGGAATATTAGGTGTGGACCGGCTGGAGCAACTGGCCGCTGAAGGTCGCTACCGGCGCGACGTGTACTGAGGGCTTACTTCTCCACCCTGTAGTTGATGCCGGCCCGCTGGTCCTTGGGCCCCTGGCTCGCCTCGACCGAAATTTTCTCCGACAGGTCGTAGCGCAGCTTCACGACTTCGCCGGGCTCGAAGAGCCCGACGCCATAACTCAGATACAGTCGCGGCGAGAGATACTGCCCAACCGTAAAGGCGGACCCGCCGATCTCGTCGCTGTTCTCCACGCCGATCTCATCGACGCCGAGGCGTTTGCCCAGACTCTTCGAGAGAAGATTGCCTGCGGCGCCGCCTAACGACTGCGCGGCGGACTGCACGATGTCCCCTTCGCCCTGGCCCACCTGATCGATCGGCTTACCCGTCACGAGATAGGAAAGTGCCTGTGTCTGCGACATCTGCGGATCCGCGGAAACATTCAGAACCGGCCGTGACGCCGTGCCGGTGACAGATAACTTCGGGGTCACCGTCTGCAGCTTGCGAACCGCGACGAGATCGATGATGGGATCGTCCAGCGCAGTGCCCGCGAAAGACAGTCTGCCGCGCTCGATGGTGAGATCCTGTCCATACGCCTTGTAAGTTCCCGTGACACGGATTTCACCCGAGCCGACCGTGGTTTCGCCCGGATTTTCCCGCACGGTGAGCAGGCCCGTGAGCATCGCGTTGAGGCCGAACCCGACCAGTTTCACATGCTCGCCGAGTTCCACGGTGAGGTTGGCGTGCAGCGGCACGGACTTCGCGCTCTCGGAGTTCGCTACCTCGTCCTCGATGACCACTACATCGGGTGAGGCCTTCACCGCTTCGTTCGCCTGCGGCAGTTTCGTCAGATCGATGTCGGCGCGCGGGACGAACACCTTGCCCGTGAGATCCATGCGCTCGCTGGAACGGGCGAATTTAAGATCCGGCGTGACGATGACACGCGCGCCGGGAATATTCACAGCCAGGAATTCCTTGCCCTGGATGTTGATCTGTACCGCGTCGATATCTGGACCGCCACCGTCGAAGGTGAGCTGGCCGTCGCCTGAGGTAATCGCGCCCTTCACCGACATCGCCATGTCGTCAGTGAGCTGTGCCGTCACCGTGCCATTCTTCAGCTGCAGGCCCACTTCAGGCACTTCCGTCGCGAGGTCTCTCAGGTCCATCTGGCCGGTAATCTTTGGATCCGCCAGCGGGCCGGACACAGCGATCCGCGCCTCCGCGCGTCCTGACACATTGGCGAGCTGGGGCGCGAATACCTCGACGATGCTGAGATCTGCGACAGAGATCTGCGCCGTGCCGTCGATCATGGGGGAGGCGCTCGTCAGGCCTGACAACGAGGCTTCCGCCGTCAGCCTGCCCTCGTTGCTCAGTGACGCCGCAGCGCTTGCTTTGGCGGTTTCGCCTGCGAGGGTCGCAGTGATGCGCAGGTTCTGATAACTCAACAGCTCATCGTTGACGTTTTCAGACTGCGAGATGCGGCCCGAAGCGGAGCCGATCTCGGCCTGGCCGAAAACCGCGCCTTCCGGCGTGCGGCGCAATTCGCCTTTACCTTCGATAGAGCCGGCGACGCGATACGGCAGATCCGGCTTCGTCAGTGCAACGATCAAGGGCAGCGGAAAATTCTGGATGGCGTAACGTCCGCTCAGCTCGCCCGTCTGCAGACGCTGGGCGCTCACACACAAACTGATGTTCTCACCCGCGAGACAACTCTCGGAGATGCTGAACGTGTCGGGTGTGATGGAAACCTGTGCCGGGCTCTGCAGGGCGACGTTTGCGACGGTCGGCGCGGAGAGGCTCAGCGCCTGGATCGTGCCCGTCCACGAGAGATCTTTGCGGGTGCCTTGTACGCGCACATCGGCGTTGAGCTGGTCGCTGGTGGCGTTGAGCGAGATCGTGTGATCGGCCTCGCTGCCTTTGGCGTCAATGCTGAGTGAGTGAAAGTCGAATCCCGCCGCGACGAGCGCGCTGGCGTCGAGGCGTGCCGTGCCGCTCGGCTGCAGAGGATTGTTGATGTCGAATTCGAGATCGACGGATTGCACCGAGGAATCGGCGAGTCCGAGCGCGCTGCCCCGAGCGCCGCCTTTGACGGTTACTTCCGGCCAGCGACCGACCACATCGAAGTCGCCACTCAGGCGGCCTTGTGAATCTGGCAGCCAGTCATCGAGCGACGCGATGTCGAGATGTACGGAGACATCGAGCGCCTCGCCGGCTTCGCCGGTGAGATGCACCGAGCTTGCGCCTGAGCGCAATCGCGCCTCGCCGGCCACGACTTTGTTGGGACTGAGTTTCAGATCCGCCTTGCCGGAGAGCTGCCGCCCGCGAAGCGTACCGCTCAGTTCATCTAACAATAGCGTGGCGCTGGGTCCTGCGGCTTCAATCCGGCCGTCGGACTGGATCTTGAAGCCGAGCCGTCCGCTCCAGCCGGCAAGCAGCGCTCCCGGATCGAAGCGCCTCGCTTCGGCGCTGAGCTTCCAGCTGATCTGCGGTTGAAGATTGACGATGCCATTCGCGAGCAGATTGCCGTCCTTCTGGACGATCTCGAAGCGCTCCACCTTCACCTGTTCCGGTGTGCCGTTCGCTGCCAGGGTGATGTTGGCGGGTCGACCCTTGGGGCCCACGACGAGATCGCCGCGCGCGTCGAATGTTTCGTTGTTGCCTTTGACGACGAGATCGCCTCGCGTGGAAAGCGGCTGCCCGACCCACTCGGGAGGCAGCTCCACGTTGCGCCAGTTCACCTTGAGGTCGGCATGGAAGGGTGGCGTGTCGAACCGCACTGATCCCGAAGCGTTCAGCTGCCCCGTGCGCTTCGGGTCATGCACGGTGAGGGCTTCGATGGTCAGCACCTGATCGCGCCACGCCACGCGCAGTGGATCTACATGAGCCTGCTGACCGTTGATGCTGATATCCGCGCGAACATCTGCCGTCTCGCGGTCACCGTGACCTTTCAGCGTGAGCGCGAGGCTTTCGATCGAGCCATCCGGCAGCACGCTGTCACGTGGATCGAATTCCGGGACGCGCAGATCGAGTTGCCAGGCGGCAGTTTTTTCCTGAGCCACTACAGCGTCTGCCACCGCAGTGAAGGGTGCTGAGAGTTTCAGATTCAGCTTCGCCTGCCGGGAATCGCTGTCGAGCTGCACGGCGCCTGCGAAATCCGTATCGGCGAGCCGCCACTTGAAGCGGCCGACGGCTTTGCCGACATACGCGTCTTCCGCGTTCACTTCTCCTGTGAGGTGCACGTTGCCCTGCTCGGCATCGAGATCGAAATGTTGGATCGCGATGCCGTCGCTGGTCCAGCGGCCGGCGGCGTCCAAGCGGCGGGCGACCAACAACTCTTCACCGTTGTTGGTGATGCGTGCGCCGTTGAGCGTGAGCCGATCCAGCACGACATCGATCGGCGGCTGCAAGGAGAACTGGCTGGGCTCGTCGGGCTTGGGTTTCGTGGGCTCGGAAAGCGCGACATCAACACCGCCGATATCGAGCGCGAGGACGTGCACGCGCCGACTCAACAACTCGGCCAGCGCCACGTCGACAGTCACGCTTTTCACGCGCACATCGACGCCGATTTCAGGGTCCTGATAACGCGCTTCGTTGATAGTGAGCGGCCCCACCAACGTGCCACGCACTTCACCGATAGTGAGCTTTCCCGCCAGCACATCAGTCGCGATGCCAGCCACCTGACGCGCGCCGCTTTCGCTGTTGAGCACCCACATCACCGTGCCCCCGAGGGCGATGAACAGCACGCCAACAGCGAGCGCTGTCCAACGTAGTGGTGTCATGCGCGGCAGGTTCACAGATCAGGCCCCAGGCTGATATGTACTCGAATGCCTGTTTCCAGATCACTCTGCACAGGCGCTGCGATATCCACGCGCACGATGCCAACGGGAGAGCGCCAGCGAGCGCCAATTCCAGCGCCGATGTTAGGATCGAACTCGCCCGTGCGGAACGCGTCGCCGCCATCCACGAAGACGGCCGCGCCCCACTTCTCCATGAAGTAATACTCGTACTCGGCGCTCGCCACGGCGAGGAACTCGCCGCCGATCACCTTGCCCGCGGCGTTGGTGGTGCCCAGCGCCTGATAATCGAAACCGCGGATCGACCTGTCGCCACCCGCGAAGAAACGCAGCTCCGGCGGCAGCGCGTTGAAATCATCTACCCACATGCCGCCGACTGACGCTCGCAGCAGCACGCGTTGGCGGCGGGCGACTGTGCGGATCCACTTTCCATCGGCGGTGACCTGCGTGAAGCTCGTATCCGTCGCGGGGCTTTCCGGCGCGAAGCGCGTGGTGAACGCCATCGAATAGCCGCGGCGGGGGAAGGAGAGATTGTTAGCTTCCTTGCGCGACAGCGTGCCTTCGGCGAACAGCACGTTCGAGTTGGCGGTTTCATCGGCGACTTCAAAATCACCCGCGATGTACTGCAGGCCCAGGGTGCGCGTGAATTTGTGCCACTGGCGCGTTTCATTGGTGGCGAAACGCGCGGTGCGCGACTTCGTGCTTTCCGTATCTTCATCGCGATAGGTGGCGCCGAAGTTGAAACTGCGGTCGTGCCGTCCGGGCATCGGAATCTTGTAAGTCGACGCGGCTTCCTGCAGTCGCTGCGCAAAGCTGATTTCAGAAGTGAGCTTGTGGCCGCGTCGATTCACCCAGCGTCGGTCGAGCCCGACGCGTACGCCAGGCCCCGTGTCCGTGCTCATGAAGACGCCGGCCGTGTAGACGCTGCGCTTCGCGGGCGTAAGCACAACATCGATAGGGACCTTGTTGTCCTGAGATTCATCGACGTTGGGTAACGCCGACACCGAAGCGAAGTAGTCCGCATCGACCAGGCGCTGCTGAAAATTCAGCAGCTGGTCCGGCGAGTAATATTCCTCAGGTTCCCACGGAATGAAACGCTGCAGGAAATCCGGATCGAACTGCGATTCCGAGAAGCGGACCTTGCCGAAGCGAAACCGGGGACCGCTGTCCCACTCGAGATCGATCGTCGCTGAGTTCGCGGCGCGCGACACTTCCACGCGGCGCTTGTTGGCTTTCGCCTTCAGATAGCCGGAGTTGAACAACGCGGATTCAACCGCGCCTTTGCTTGCCTCGTATTGGCCGTGATCGAGACGTTCGCCTTCGCTCGGCTTGAAACGCTCCACGGCGCGTTGGACCGACCGTCGCTTGAGGCCGTCGCCCTGCACGACGACTTTGCTTTCCTGCACGATGGCGGGTGAGCCGGGCGTGACAGTGAATCTGGCTACGTATTTACCGTTCGCTTCCTGCAGGTCACTCTTGATGCGTACGTTGTAATACCCGTACGGCTCCAGTGCCTTGGAAATCTGCGTCTCGCTCTGTTGGAACATGCGCTCGAGCTGCGCGCGCGTGAGCTCGCGGTCGCTGTATTTCTGCAGCGAGAGATTCGCGAGGGCCGCCTGCTTCAGGGTGTCATCAAGACCTTCGATGGTGATGGCGACAGGCGCAGCAGCCGCGACAGTGCACACGAGGAGCATGGCCACTAGCCACGCGATGACCGTGAACCCCGACATTCGCGACGTTCGCCGGCTCGAAGCACGGGTGTGGCCCGGAATGATCCGGACAGCCGCAACCGTCACCATGCCTCGCAGTGCCATTTCTTGTTAATGTCCCCGCCCGTCACTGGTTCCCGAAAGGTTCACGCTTGAGCGACGCTCCCGTCGATGTCGTATTCGTACACGGTTTATGGATGACGGGGAGCGAATCGAAGCTTCTGCGCCGCCGGCTGACGGAGGAGTACACCTGGCGGACTCACGTATTTCGCTATCAGAGCCGCTCGTCTTCGATGGAAGACATCGTGGCGCGCTTGCATGCATTTGTAACCGACCTTGGATCGCTGCGGACACTGCACTTCATAGGACACAGCCTGGGCGGCTTGGTGCTGTATCGCTTCTTCGAAAAGTATCCGCATTTCGCCGTACCGGGGCGAGTCGTTTTCCTGGGGACGCCCTCGGTTGCCAGCAAGGCGGCCGTGAGGGCCGCGCGCTTTCGTCCCATCGCGGCCTGGATCGGTGACCTGGTGGCGGAGGAATTGCTCCAGCCGCGCGAGCGACGCTGGGCGTGTGCGCGTGAGCTCGGAATTATCGCGGGCACGCAGCGTTTGGGGCTCGGGCAATTCTTTGCGGGCTTTGCCGAAGATTGCGACGGCACGATCGGTGTGAGCGAGACGCGACTGTCGGGCGCGCACGACCATCTGTGCGTCCACGTCAGTCACATGGGAATGTTGGTTTCACCCGCCGTCGCGCGCGAAGTGGGACTCTTTCTGCGCGACGGCCGGTTTTCCTTACGCGGCTGAGGATTTCTTCAGCACCGCGCGGAGCTTGTACAGCGCTTCGTGCGCGGCGCGGGGCGTCAGCTCGTCCGGGTTGAGAGATTCCAGGGTGGATTTGAGCTCATCCAGCAGCGGATCGCCCGGCGGCGAGAAAGTCGCAGGTTCCGGCGCAGTCGAAAACAAAGGCAGCTCGTGTTGGGCTTTGTTGGTTCGGCCTCGCGTGCCGGTGGGCTGCGTGTCCCGCTGTGATTCCAGAGCTTCGAGATGCCGCTTCGCCTGCACGATGACTTCACGCGGCACACCCGCGAGCTGCGCCACCTGCAAACCATAACTTCTGTTAGCGGGGCCTTCCTTCACTGCGTGCAGGAAGACGATGCTGTCGCCATGTTCGGTCGCGTCGAGATGCACGTTCACACATCCCTCGATTTCGTTGGCGAGCGTGGTGAGCTCGAAGTAATGCGTGGCGAACAGCGTAAAGGCGCGCACCTTGGTCGCGATGTGTCGCGCCATCGCCCAGGCGAGCGAGAGGCCGTCGAACGTGCTGGTGCCGCGGCCGATTTCGTCCATCAGGATCAGACTGCGCGCCGTCGCGTTGTGCAAAATGTTGGCGGCTTCCGTCATTTCCACCATGAACGTCGAGCGACCGCCCGCAAGGTCGTCGCCTGCGCCGATGCGCGTGAAGATGCGATCGAGCGGACCGATACGCGCACTTCGGGCAGGCACGTAACTGCCGATGTGCGCGAGGATCACGATCAGTGCGGCCTGGCGCATGTAAGTCGATTTACCGCCCATGTTAGGACCGGTGATCACCAGCATCCTGCGGCCGGCGTCGAACTGCAGGTCATTGGGCACGAAGGGCGCATCTGAGAAACGCTCGACGACCGGATGTCGGCCGCCGTCGATTTTCAGGCACGGGTCGGTGATGAGCTCAGGCTGGGTCCACTCGAGCGCACAGGAGCGCTCTGCCAGCGCGGCGAGCGCGTCCAGCTCTGAAAGCGCTGTCGCCGTGGATTGCAGAGGGCCGAGCTGCTCGGTGAGCTGGGTCAGAAGCGCTTCGTAAAGCTCCTTCTCCCGCGCGAGCGAGCGCTCGCGGGCGCTCAGCACCTTGTCTTCGAAGCCTTTCAGCTCCGTGGTGATGAAGCGCTCGGCAGACTTCACCGTCTGACGGCGAACGTAATCCTTGGGGACGCGCTCAGCGTCTTTGCGCGTGACCTCGATGAAGAAACCCTGTACGCGATTGAAGCCGAGCTTCAAGCCGGCGATGCCGGTGCGCTCGCGCTCGCGGCGTTCGAGTTCCAACAGGAATTCATCGGTGTGTGTGGAGATCTGGCGCAGCTCGTCGAGCGTGCCGTCGTAACCGGCCGCGATGACATCGCCATCGCGCAGGAATGTGGACGGCTCTTCCGCAATGGCGGCCGCCAGCAATTCGACGACCTCGCGGTGCTCGTCGATGCGCGATGTCAGAGATTGCAGCAGCGGCGAGTCGATTCTGCTCAGCGCTTCGCGCAGCGAGGGCAGCACGCTCAACGAGACTCTCAGCTGAGTCAGATCGCGCGGGCGCGCGGATCTGAGGGCCACGCGCGACAGAATTCTCTCGATGTCGCCCACGTTCTGCAGGAATTCGCGGATCGCTTCATAACGTCTGCCATCACTCATCGCGCCGAGCGCCTGGTAGCGTGTGCGCAGAATGTTGTGATCCGTCAGCGGACGATTGAGCCAGCGTCGCAACTGTCGCGAGCCCATCGAGGTGACGCACTTGTCTACAAGTGCCAACAATGTTGCTTCGTTGTTGCCCGACATGCTCGAGTCCAGCTCGAGATTGCGGCGCGTGGCGGCGTCGATGACGAGGGCGTCAGTGCGCTCCTCCACGCTCAGGCTGCGAATGTGAGGCACCGCGGCTTTCTGCGTGTCTCGCACATACTGCAGCAGTGCCCCGGCAGCGCATACAGCCAGCGGAGATTCGTCCGCGCCGAAGCCTTTGAGATCGAGTGTTTGCAGTTGCGCGGTGAGCAGGCGCGAGGCGCTTGAAAATTCGAAGTACCACGGCGGACGGGTGCGAAGCGCGATGCCCTGGCGCGTGTTGGTTTCGGCGCGATCCGCTTCGGACAGCAGCAACTCCGCCGGCTTGAGGCGTTCGAGCTCGGCGTTGAGCGAAAGCTCTCCTTCGGACTGCAGCACCGTGAAGCGTCCCGCCGCAAGATCGAGCCATGCGAGGCCGAAGCGGTCGCCATCGCGCGCGACGGCTGCGAGTAGCGTTTCGCGCCGCTCGTCGAGCAGCGCCGCGTCGGTAACGGTGCCGGGCGTGATGACGCGCATGACCTGCCGTTCGACGGGTCCCTTGGATTTCGCGGGGTCGCCAATCTGCTCGCAGATGGCGACGCATTCACCTTTACGCACGAGCCGCGCGAGATAACTCTCGGCCGCGTGATAGGGAATGCCCGCCATGGGGATCGGCTGCCCGCCGGACTGGCCTCGTGCGGTGAGCGTGATGTCCAGCAACGACGCTGCGCGACGCGCGTCGTCGAAGAAGAGCTCGTAGAAATCGCCCATGCGATAGAAGAGCAACGCGTCCGGATGCTGACCTTTGATCCGGAGGTATTGCTGCATCATGGGCGTATGCAGTGATTGAGCGACGTCGTTCATCGCGGAAGTTTACTGCATCGTCCGCATTGCGCTTCCATAGCTCGGTGTATCCGCAGTAAGTGGTCACGGTGGCGGTTCATGCAGGCGGCTGCGCCGGCTTATGAGTCGCACACCACTTCGTCAGCGTTACACTCCCCACATGATTACGGATCAACAACTTCTGGAGTTGCCGCGCCGCGTCGGAGCGCATTTGCTGAGCGCGCGCCATCGCCTGGTTACCGCGGAGTCGTGTACCGGCGGCTGGATCGCCAAGGCAATGACGGACGTGCCCGGCAGCTCGCAATGGTTCGACTGCGGATATGTCACGTATTCGAACACCGCAAAGTCGCGCGATCTCGGTGTCTCTGCGAAAACGCTGGTCGACTACGGCGCGGTGAGCGAAGAGGTCGTGCGCGAGATGACGTTGGGCGCGCTGAAGGTCTCGGGAGTCGAAGTCGCGGTGTCAGTCAGCGGCGTTGCCGGACCTGATGGTGGGACGGCGTCGAAGCCTGTCGGCTTGGTGTGGTTTTGCGTAGGCGTGCTGAACGCCAGCGGTGAACCGCAGCTCGCAGCGAGTGTGCAGCGCTTCAACGGCGACCGGGATGCGATACGACGAGCGGCGGTCGAGTACGTTCTCGACCAACTGTTGCAACTCCAGTTGCCAATGAAATCGTGACGTTTGGCGCGACACTTCGAGCCGCGGGCAAGTGCCGGGGAAGGCGGGTGTCGAATGTACAGTCCACGCGCTCTGGCACTACTGTATAAGCGGCGAAAAAAGCCTTGAAAAATAGGCAAAAAACACGAATTTGAGCATCCACGGCAGGCCTGCGATGTGGAATAATCCCCGCCTGCAAATTCGCTCCGAAATCCCGCCAAGGAATCCATCCCGATGGAAGACAATCGTAAGAAAGCCCTCGCCGCTGCGTTGGGTCAGATCGAGAAACAGTTCGGCAAGGGCTCCGTCATGCGCCTTGGCGATGCGGCTGCGACCTATGAGGTCGAATCCGTTTCCACGGGCTCTTTGGGGTTAGACGTCGCGTTGGGCGTGGGCGGTTTGCCGCGCGGTCGCGTCGTCGAGATTTACGGGCCGGAGTCGTCGGGTAAGACCACGCTCACCTTGCAGGTCATCGCTGAGGTGCAGCGTGCCGGTGGCACAGCGGCGTTTGTGGACGCGGAGCATGCGCTCGATCCGCAGTACGCCGAGAAGCTTGGCGTCAATATTGCCGACCTGCTCGTGTCCCAGCCAGATACGGGTGAGCAGGCCCTCGAGATCACAGACATGCTGGTGCGCTCGAGCGCGGTCGATGTCATCGTCATCGACTCGGTGGCGGCTCTCACGCCGAAGGCGGAGATCGAGGGCGAGATGGGCGAGATGCAGGTCGGTCTGCATGCGCGTCTCATGTCGCAGGCGTTGCGCAAGCTCACCGGCAACATCAAGCGTTCCAACACCATCGTCATCTTCATCAACCAGATCCGCATGAAGATCGGCGTCATGTTCGGCAGCCCGGAGACCACCACGGGTGGTAACGCGTTGAAGTTCTACGCTTCGGTGCGTTTGGACATACGCCGTATCGGTGCCATCAAGAATGGCGATGAGGTCACGGGCAATCTCACGCGTGTGAAGGTCGTCAAGAACAAGGTGGCTCCGCCGTTCCGTGAGGCTGAGTTCGAGATCATGTACGGCCAAGGTATTTCGCGTGAAGGCGAGATCATTGAGCTGGGCAGTGCGCAGGGCGTCATCGACAAGTCGGGTGCGTGGTACAGCTACAAGGGCGAGCGCATCGGCCAGGGCAAGGACAACGTGCGTAATTTCCTCATCGCCAACAAGGCGATCGCGAAGGAGATCGAGGAGCAGATCCGCGCGAAGTTGCTGCCGCCGGTGAAGGTGCGTGGGGGCGATCAGGCGTCAGCCTGATCCATTAGCAATAAGGCGTCAGCCTGATCCATGAGCACCAAGGCCTCAGCCTGATCGGTAATCGTCGCCTTTGCCCGTGTTGGTGGGTGAAGGCGAGCGACGTGGGGTGTTCGAGGCGTTACCCTCTCGCCCCATGAAATCATTCGTTTGCAGGTTCTGGTGGGCGTCGGTCTTTGCAGCGGCGCTCATCATTCCGCCTCTCGCGGTCGGGAAGCAGCCTGAAACATGGGTGCTTCGCGCCTCGCGCATCTACACCGCGCCGGATGCTGTGCCCATCGAGAGTGGCGCTGTGGTTGTGGAGCGGGGGCGTATCAAGGCGGTCCTGCCGAAGGGTGCCACGTCGTTTCCCAAGGGCGTTCCTGTTTCCGAATGCAGCGGCGGCGTAGTCACCGCAGGCTTTCAGAACAGCCATGTTCACTTCATCGAGACGCGCTGGAACGATATCGACAGGCAGTCCGCCGAGGATCTCTCGGTATCGCTCACGGAAATGCTCACCGCATACGGCTTCACCACCGTAGTCGACATCGGTTCCAATCCCGCCAACACGCTCGCCTTGCGGCGGCGAATTGATTCCAGGCAGCGCGACATCCCCGGTCCCCGCATTCTGACCTCGGGCTTGCCGATCTTTCCGCACGATGGCCTGCCGTTCTATATGCGCGATCTGCCAGCCACATTCGTCGCAGCGATGCCGCAGCCCGCGACACCGGAGGCCGCCCTCGCTCAGGTGAGGCAGGGTTTCGATCAGGGCAATGACGTATTGAAGCTGATGGTCGTCTCGCCTCAAACCGGCGGGCGTACGAAAAGCATGCAGCTCGACATAGCCGCAGCCACCGCGAAACTCGCGCACGAACGCAAAGCGTTGGTTTTTGCACATCCAACCAACATCGAAGGCATCCATATGGCGTTGGATGCTGGTGTCGATGTGCTGGCGCATACAACCCTGGGCGCCGACATGAAATGGGACGGCGAGCTTCTCAAGCGCATGACCGCGCAAAACATCGCTGTCATCCCTACGCTGCAGTTGTGGGGCTATGAGCTCGCCCGAGTACCCGGCCGGGCACGAGACGCGTTGCGAGAGATCGATGCGACGGTCGAACAGCTGCGAGCGTTTGCGAGCGCCGGCGGACAAGTGCTGTTCGGCACAGACGTCGGTTACATGACGGATTACGACCCCACGCCGGAGTACGTGCTCATGAAGCGTGCGGGCATGGAGCCGATGCAGATCCTGGCTTCCCTCACAACGGCGCCCGCAGCGCGTTGGAACGAAAGCAAGCGGCGAGGGCGCATTGCGCCGGGAATGGACGCCGATTTGGTCGTCCTCGAAGGTGACCCCGGCAAGGACGTCCGCAACTTCGGCAAGGTGCGCTGTGCCTTCCGTGAAGGCGCGCCGATTTTCATAACGCCGGTTGTGCTGGAGAAGCGCACGTCGGCGTCCAGCCGCGACTCCCTATCGTCGCCGCTGCGTGGCGGCTGAGTGTTCCGCTCCACCATGGGTTTCGGCAGGAAGAAAAAAGCAGTCGACTCTGAGCGTGCCATGGATCCCGGCGCCATTCGGCTGGCCGCTATCGCGTTGTTGGCGCGCCGGGACTTCGCCACAGGTGAGCTGCGGGAGAAGCTGCGGTCCCAGGGTTACGACACTTCCGTTGTTGAAGAGACCGTGGCTGAGCTGTCCGAGGAAGGCATGCTCAATGATGTGCGGTATGCGGAGCATTTCGTGGCGTATCACGCCCAACGCGGGCATGGTCCCGTGCGGATCAAGTCCGACCTGAAAGCGATGGGGCTGAGCGGCGACCTGCTGGAGAATGCCCTCGCTTCAGGCCCCGACTGGTCTGTGCTGGCTCGTGAGGTGCGTATCCGCCGTTTTGGCGAGGAGGCGCCCGAGACCTGGGCGGAGAAGTCCAGGCAAGCGCGATTTTTGCAATACCGGGGCTTTTCAACGGATCATATCCGCACGGCCCTTGGCCCTGATTTCAACCTGGACCCATGACTTCCACTACACCGATCAAAACCGGCGCGGCCGACGTTCGCCGCGCGTTTCTGGAGTTTTTTCGTGAGCGCGGCCACACCATCGTGCCGTCGAGCTCGCTCGTCCCGGGTAATGATCCGACGCTGTTGTTCACCAACGCCGGCATGGTCCAGTTCAAGGACGTCTTTCTCGGCAAAGACCAGCGCGACTACGTCCGTGCGACCACGAGTCAGCGCTGCGTACGCGCCGGCGGTAAGCACAACGACCTCGAGAACGTCGGTTACACCGCGCGTCATCACACGTTCTTCGAGATGCTGGGTAACTTCTCGTTTGGGGATTACTTCAAGCGCGACGCCATTCGTTTCGCGTGGGATTTCGTCACGGGCACTTTGAAGCTCGATCCGCAGCGTCTGTGGGTCACTGTGTTTCGCGACGACGACGAAGCCGCGGATATCTGGCTGAAGGAGATCGGCGTCCCGGCAGACCGGCTGACACGCATGGGCGAGAAGTCGAACTTCTGGGCCATGGGTGACACAGGGCCATGCGGTCCCTGCACGGAAATTTTCTTCGATCATGGTCCAGAGATTCCGGGCGGTCCGCCGGGCTCACCTGACGAAGACGGCGATCGTTATGTTGAGATCTGGAACCTCGTGTTCATGCAGTACGAGCGTTCGGCGGACGGTGTTCTGACGCCGTTGCCGAAGCCGTCTGTGGACACGGGCGCAGGTTTGGAGCGTGTTGCCGCCGTCATGCAGGGCGTGCATTCCAACTACGACATCGACCTGTTCCGCAACCTCATCGCGGCCGCCGCGAAACTTGCGGGGACGGATGATCTCAAGGCGAGCTCGCTGCGTGTCATCGCGGATCACATCCGCGCGTGTACGTTTCTAATTGTGGACGGCGTGCAGCCTTCTAACGAGGGTCGCGGCTACGTACTCCGACGCATCATCCGCCGCGCGATTCGTCACGGTTACAAGCTCGGCATCCAGGAGACGTTCTTCTACAAGCTCGTCGCGACCCTCGAAGCGGAGATGGGTTCGGCCTATCCCGAGTTGGTGAAGGGACGCCAACACGTCGAGCGCGTGTTGAAGCAGGAGGAGGAGCGCTTCGCGGAGACGCTCGCCAACGGCATGACGCTGCTCGAGGAGGCGATCAAGCGCGTCTCCAACGGTGTCATCGACGGGGAAACCGTTTTCAAGCTGTATGACACGTATGGCTTTCCAGCGGATCTCACAGCGGACATCGCGCGTGAGCGCGGGCTCGCGATCGATGAGGAAGGTTTCGAGGCCGCGATGGAAGTGCAGCGTGGGCTGTCGCGCGCGGCCAGCAAGTTTGGTGTCGACCTGCGCGGCGCGCGTATCGACTCGCGTACCACCTTCCAGGGTTATGAAGGTCTCGTCGCGGACGGCGAGGTCGTTGCGCTGTTGAAGGATGGCGCGCCGGTCGACGTGTTGGCCACCGGCGAGCGCGGCGAAGTCATTCTGGACCGGACGCCGTTCTATGCCGAATCGGGCGGCCAGATGGGCGATGCCGGGGAACTGACCGCGGCGGGCGTACGCTTCGTCGTGTCTGACACACAGAAGCGCGCGGCGGCTCACTCCCATGTTGGAACGGTTGCCGAAGGCTCGATCAAGGTGGGGGACAGTCTGGGCGGTCATGTTGATGGCGCGCGTCGTACGGCTATCGCGCTTAATCACACGGCCACGCATCTGTTGCATGCCGCGCTTCGCAAGGTGCTCGGCGCGCATGTCCAGCAGAAGGGTTCTCTCGTCGCGCCCGAGCGTCTGCGGTTCGACTTCTCACACTTTCAACCGGTGACACCGGAGGAGCTGCGTGAGATCGAGCGTCTGGTGAATGCGGAAATCCGTCGTAACACCGCCGCGCATATCGAGCTGATGGACTATGAAAGCGCGGTCGCGTCCGGCGCCATGGCCTTATTTGGCGAGAAGTACGAGAAAGACGTGCGCGTCCTGCGAATCGGCGATTTTTCGATGGAGCTCTGCGGGGGTACGCACGTACAAAGAGCCGGAGACATCGGGTTCTTCAAGATCGTGAGCGAAGGCGGTGTTGCTGCTGGCGTCAGGCGCATCGAGGCGATCACGGGCGAAGCCGCCATCGATTATGTGGAGCAGAGCGAGACGCTGTTGAAAGACGTTGCGAACCTCGTGCGCGGCTCGCGTGAAGACGTGCGGGACAAGGTCAAAGACGCGCTCGAGCGTATCCGTGCCATGGAGCGGGAGATACGGTCTTTGAAGGATCGTCTGGCGTCGGGTCAAGGTACGGACCTTGCCTCGGGTGCGATTGATATTCAGGGCGTGAAGGTTGTTGCGATGAAGGTTGAGGGTGCCGACGCCGGTGCGCTACGGAATGCGGTCGACCAGTTGAAGGCGAAGTTGAAGTCGGCTGTGGTGGTGCTGGCGTCTGTGGAGAGCCCGTCGAAGATCGTGTTGGTCGCGGGAGTGACCGCGGATCAGACATCGCGCATCAAGGCGGGTGAGCTCGTGGGCTCGGTCGCGGCGAAGGTGGGTGGGCGTGGCGGCGGCCGGCCTGATTTTGCGCAGGCGGGTGGCACTGATCCCGCTTTGCTCGACGCGGCGCTCGCGGATGTGCAGCAGTTCGTGCGGGAAAAACTCGCCGGCTGAGCCCGTGTTTGAATCGCGCGCGTAACGCCGAACAATTCGTTACGTGCGCTGAATCTCTCTCCTGCGGAAAATACGAACTACCCGTACGTTATTTTCCGTGCCTGATCTGTAATCCAATCACGGAGATTGGGAGAATCAGGGTTTCTCTGATGTGTGATTCTGGACACACCCCGTAGATTCAGAGCTGGACTCTTGCGGCCAACGCACTTTGCAAGCTCTGCAAGGTCAAGGAGGAAAAAACCAATGCTCATTCTGACGAGACGGGTGGGGGAAACAGTGATGATCGGCAACGACGTCACCGTTACAGTGTTAGGTGTGAAAGGCAATCAGGTGCGCATCGGTATCAATGCGCCGAAGACTGTTGCTGTACATCGTGAAGAGATCTTCGAGCGTATCAAGCGTGAGCAGTCGGGTGAGCCGCAGGGCGAGCCGAATCCTTCCGCCGAGTACGTTTCCTGACGATCTGACGACGAGCGTTCGGCCGCGGCAGCCCTCGCGGCACGACGCTTTCGATCCCTTCTCCTGGCGCCTTTTCGGGTGCCGAACGGGCCAGCGCTTCTGTTCAATATGCTTTTGACAGGTGGCTATCGCGACCGGTCCAGCACTTCTGTAATCTTTGCTGCCGCGTGCGAGATCCCTGACAGCTAACAAGGTGGCCGAGCGCGCGTCGTGAAAATAACTTTGACCCTCCCAGCGTTCCATTCGACGTGCATTTCGTCGCCCCTGACCGGCCGTCCGGGAATCTGGAAGATGGTAACGGCCACTAGAGTCAGCCGGGGACAGCGAGGATATGGCGGAGAGTGAGGGATTCGAACCCTCGAGGGACTTTTGGTCCCTACACCCTTAGCAGGGGTGCGCCTTCGACCACTCGGCCAACTCTCCAAAATACGCTGCCACTCTAGACATCCGCTTCCGAACGCAAGAGTGCGGCGATGTGTCGTCGCCTGCGGGGGCAGGCCCCCGGCATAAAGAGCCGCGAAGTCTACGCGACCCGCCTTTGCCCCGGCAACCAAAAGCGGAGCTGCACGTCCGGGGGCAATCTTCGTGCGCTTTGTTCCCGTTTCTGGTACGCGAGCAGATCAACCGGAATGCCGCCATCCACGTGCCGTCAGACTTTCCCTTTCACCAGCTCCCGTGCTCGATCTTCCTTTCCATTGCTTTGATCGAGTAGCCGGTCACCACCGCCGCGAGCCATAGCAATACATAACGAGTCGCCGCGACGGAAGGCGGTAGCGGCGTGGCAGCCCTAGGCAGGGCGCCTGCCCCCTCTGAGTCCGTCGCGAGCACTTCGGTATTCAGTTCGTCTCGTGCGGCAGCGCTGTCGTGCGAGTCGCATGCGCGCTAGCTACATCGCCAGTGATAGCTGAATGTATGTCGGTGGCCTCGCGCGGCTGCGCCCCACGCCGGCTAAGCCGTTGCTCGCTTGGCGCGCTCGGCAGTAATCGCGAGAACAGCAGGCTGTTCGGGGTGATTTGGGCGCAATGAGGTCATCTTAGTGTCGAATCCCGCGCCTCACAGGGTTGAGCTTGGGCACCGTGCTAACGAGCTGCAGCTCATCCTGGCACGCTCGCCTAATCACGTGTGTCGTTTGTAGCGTAGCGCGCGGGGCGTGATCGGCCCTTAACTCAAGAGACCGGCTCGTGCGAATGTAATTCCCTGCGCCTGTAACTGCGGGTGCTGACTTGAACTCGATGCATGGCTTCAAACTCATGTATCCGGCAAAAATGGGCGCCAAGGGCGAGAGGTGCTTCGATTGCCAACAACACATCGACTGACATACGCACCTCTCTGAGGCCTAACCCATTCTGATGTTAACAAGTTCGTTAGAGGTGCTGGTCGTAACGGCGATGGCTAGGGGCGCGGGCAGCTACAGTGCCTGCGCCCGCTTTGCCTGGAGAACCTCCGATGTCCACCGTGCTTTCTACCACAGACGACCCGCCTCAGATTTCAAACAGCAGCATTACTGATCTTCTGCTAAGCGCAGCGCAACGCCAGTCGAATATGGGTATCTGTGCTGTGGGTGTCGCAGCAGAATGCGAAGCGGAATTCATGACGTATTCAGCGTTACTTAGAGAGGCGCAGCGCATACGGAGTAGCCTGCACGCGACTGGACTACAACAAAAATCTCACGTCGTGTTATGGATCGAGCAGCCCCTTGATCTACTTCAAGCGTTTTGGGGATGCGTTCTGGGCGGATACGTTCCATGTCCACTCGCCTCCATCCGGAATGATCCGACACGTTGGAATAATCACGTGACCTACATCGATTCTCTGCTTGATCACCCACTTTTCGTTACCACTTGCGACCGTAAGTGTGACCTTCCGACAGAAGTGTCGTCTGCGGACGTGAACGATCTGCGCAGGAGTGCCCCTCTTGAGAAGGCTTATCAGGCTGAGCGCTGTGACTCGGCCATGGTCGTGCTTACTTCCGGGTCGACAGGAAATTCGAAGGCGGTGGTGCTGACGCACGAGAATCTACTTTCCTCAATGGCCAGCAAAGCGGATGTGCACCAGCTGACCGCGGCTGACGTGAGTATGAACTGGATCTCCTTTGATCATGTTGCCGCAATGTTGGAAGTCCACTTGCTGTCGCTCTATGTTGGCGCCACTCAATTACACGCCCAATCCGAGACGATTCTGGCAGACCCACTCCTATTTCTGCGCTTGATTGATCAGTTCAGAGTGTCGATGACATTCTCGCCAAACTTTCTGCTGGGTCAAATCAATGTCGCCGTACAACGGGATTGGCCCGACAACGGAGCAGGTCACACCATCGGAGTGGACCTGTCTTGTCTGCGACATATCATTTCTGGTGGTGAAGCCAATGTCGTCGAGACCGGCCGTCGATTTCTTGATCTTCTCGCACCATATGGACTAAGCCGAGACGTACTGTGGCCAGCATTCGGTATGACCGAGACGTGCGCCGGCTTGATCTATTCCCGCGAATTTCCTGAAATTGATGTCGGCCGTGAGTTTGCGTCTGTTGGTGCACCGATCAAGGGATTGGAAATACGCACCGTCGGGGAAAGTAGGGCTCTCTTGGGCGCTGGTCAGATCGGCGAACTGCAACTAAAAGGACCCATGATCTTTAATCGATATCATAACAATGAAGATGCAACCCGAGCGGCGTTCACCGAGGACGGGTGGTTTCGCACGGGTGACTTGGGTGAGATAGACAATGGCCGGCTTACCCTGGTCGGGCGCAAGAAGGACAGTATCGTTATAAGTGGCGTCAACTATCTTAGCCATGAGTTGGAAACGACACTTGAGCAGTTGGACGGAATCGAACGGTCGTTCGTAGTAGCCTTCGCTACAAGGTCAAAAGGCGCCGATACCGAAGAGCTCGTTATCACCTTCGCAGTAACATTTCCGATGACAGTGGAGGATAGGCTCTATCAACTCATCGTAGCTGTTCGAAACACCACGGTTATGCTGTGGGGTTTCAGGCCGGCACTAGTGCTTCCATTGCCGAAGAGCGCCTTTCAGAAGACGAGTCTTGGCAAGATCCAGCGCTCGATCATGCGAAAACGCATAGAGAGAGGCGATTTCGCGGCCGATAACATTCGGGTCACGCGTCTGATGGAGCGACAGCTCGGTGCCTATAGCGCCCCTGATGGACAATTGGAGCATGAGGTTGTGGCGGTCTTCGGCGAGATGTTTGGTCTGGATGCTGAGCGGCTGAGTGCAACGGCTAACTTCTTTGATCTCGGCGGCACCTCGCTGGAGATCCTAAAGCTCACGCGAACGCTTGAACAACGTTTCCGGCTCCGGTTTACGCTCACTACGGTGCTACAAGATCCCACTCCGCGGAGACTTGCCGCATACATTGGCTCTGAGGCGGGTTCGAAAATCAGGGTGTATGACCCCATCGTCCCCATGCAGATTAGTGGAGATAAGACGCCACTGTTTTGCATACATCCTGGCAATGGCGGGATCCTGGTATACGTGAACCTCGCCAAGTACTTCGTCAACGAACGCCCGTTCTACGCACTGCGCCCGCGCGGGTTCGATGAGGGGGAAACTTGCTTCGAGACGTTCGAAGAGATGGAGCGCGCGTACGTCGAAGCAATCTGCAAGTATCAGCCGCGTGGGCCATATGCCATCTTAGGATACTCGTTTGGTGGTCCTATCGCGTTCGAGATAGCGAAGGCGTTACGGGCGGGAGGGGAGAAAGTCGCCTTCCTCGGCTGCATTGACGGCCCTCCACTTGTAGCAAACCAATGGTCGGACGTTGCTGGGCAGGTCGTTTGTTTTGCATCCCTACTGAATCTCATAACTCGAGAGCAGGCAGAACAAGCAATTAAACAGTTCAGGACGGGTGCGCTCAACGGGGCTCTGCCTGAAATAATAATGGCCATGGCGTCGCGCGATCGCGTTGCCGAACTAGGTCTCGACGTCGAGAAGTTTTCCACCTGGACGCGCGTCGTTGTCTCATTGTTTTATGTCTGTGCTCAGCACGAAACGTCGGGAATGGTGGATGAGATGACGGTGTTTTATGGTGATGATACTGCCGGCGGCGAGGAGTGGTTCAAGTCGATCAGGGACTGGAGTACCTTTGTTGGTCGACCGAGATATATTTCTGTGGCCGGAGATCACGCGACACTAATGAGCCCTAGACGCGTCGCGGATTTTCAAGCAGTTCTGCGTGCTGAGATCAATGAGGCATTCTTGAAAGAGGGCATTACAAAGTAAGTCAAGAACAAGCGAGAAATTCGCCGCCCATAACGGGGATTCCCTCGGGTTGGCACTAAGCGCTGGTCCTCCGGTCGTGAGCTTGTCTTTTGCTCCCGCGACCTTGAGCTACAGTTCCATTCTCTATGATTGAGCGGAGCTACTACTTGATTGCATACGCCAAGCATGTACTGCAGTTGTCAGGCATTGTGGGGCCGGCGCCTTCAAGTGCTTTCATGGCGGCTTCCAGCTCTTTCATATCTGATCGCGGGTTAAGTTCCCTTTCATATTTACGCACCAAGAATCTCATCGCTGCGATCGTACTATGCTCGGTGACGTCTTCGACGCGAACATGTCGGAATCCAACTTCTATAAGATTTTGTTTGTAGATATCTAAGCTCGGCATGTAATTTTCTTTCGGCCAGATTTCGGCGCTCGGCGCATTGGGCCTGTCAGGGTTGTGAAAGACAAAATCCTGCATGGCTAGTCGTCCTCCAGGGGTTAAAATGCGATAGGTTTCCTCGAGAAATCTTTGTCGTGTCATGAAGTGCTGTGCGGCCTCGATGCACAATACGTTGTCGAACGACGAATCTGCGAAATCTAGCTGAGTTGCACTCATTAGCTTGAAACTGCATTCTGGCGCTACTGATCTGCACACCTGCAACTGAGTCTCCGATATATTGATTCCTGTTATATTTTTCGGGTCGAAATATTTTGTTAGGAATTTTGTCGATGCGCCCTTCCCACATGCCACGTCCAAAACAGTGCCTTCGGTTCTAGAAAAGAATTCAAGTAGCGTTTCTATGAGATTGATCTGAGCAATTTCGATACTGTTCTCAACGCCTTTCCAGTAGCCGACATTGAGGAAGCCAATCTTGTCAAAGTCGCACCGGATGTCGCCTCGCGTTATCTGGTGGTATAACGCATTGAGTGCCGCAGTTCCTTTATCCATTTGTCATTCTCCAGTGTTTTCGGCGGCGCCGATTTAAACTCAGTCTTCGGCTTCCTGCGGCCGAAGGAGCGTCGATCAGAATCGCGACGGTTACGAGTCATGGCGTCTGCTGCGTCTTTCCGCAGTCGCTGGTGCCTTCCTCTGCTGTCAGGAAGGGTTGGATGAAGGCGATATTGCGAGGAGGTGCAGCTGGCGGCAACAACCTTGAAAAAGTATCAGCGGCGCAAGGCATTCTGGAGAGGTTGGTTGACGTCATACGTGAGCCATCACAAGGAGTTGCATCCTCTTGGCCGGCGATCCGTGGTACGACGTATCGCTGCAGGCTTTCGGACGGCGGTCGTTGTTTATTGGATTCTTGAGACGACTTCCTCTGCCGACGTTCAGATCTTAGGCAAGGCGACTTGAGGTGGCGAGGCGCAAACTTATGCCGCGGCCAGTGAAACTTATCCTTCGGCGGTCGCTTGCAGTAGACGATTAACCGTTCCTCTCCTGCGCCAGCAGCTTGAGCTTGTTGCACAGACGTTGATGAAGCCGAGCAGCGCGCTGACCACGTCCTGCACTACATCGCCAATCTTTCGATCTGCGTTCTTATGTCCAAGGGAGCATGGTGCAGATACCTCCGTGCGATATCGCGATCAGGCGAACCGCAGCATCCGCCGATCTGAACGCCGACTCATGGCGATAACGCAAGAAGCGTTCGTGCGAGGCATCGTCCTTAATCCAGACGATGTGTCCGACGCGCCGAAACCCCGCGCTCTGCCAGGCGCGAAGAAATCGTCCAGCAATCCCCAGCCGTAGAAAGAGATGCACAGGCTGTCCGGCTTCAAGACGCGATAGAGATCGATGAATGCACCGAGGATACGACTCGGATCGTCATCGTTGGCCACGGTGCGACTGAAGCGGTTCTGATAGCGAACACCATACGGAGGATCGGTGACAATCAAGTCGACGAACGCATCCGGCAGCTGTCGCAGTGGCGGCCGGAACGTCCGGCAGGGGGCGAGGCCTTCGCCGCCGGCCCCGCCGCTTCCCGACGTTCGCTCCGAGCTGCAAACGTCGGGGCGATGGCCTCAGACAGTCGGGACGGTCCCGCCGTCGACGACCAGCTCCGTGCCGTGGATTGAAGAGGCGCGATCCGAGGCCAGGAAGGCGATGGCTTCGGCGACCTCGAAGGGTTCGGCGCCGCGACCAATGGCGATGCCGCCGAGGCCCTTCAGGACGAGCTGGCGCGCGTCCTCAAGCG